>Ga0209050_1000042_pt1 | contig 402842 bp, 373 predicted proteins | sample Araplavi_mTSA_r2_FD_184276 | JGI IMG/M metagenome (GOLD analysis project Ga0209050, IMG submission 184276) | Arabidopsis root microbial communities from North Carolina, USA - plate scrape MF_Cvi_mTSA_r2 (SPAdes) (version 2) | ecosystem: Host-associated > Plants > Roots > Endosphere | place... | reverse complement strand
ACAAGCGTAACAGGTTCGATCGGCGAAAGTGCCTGAATCAGCCCGTGGGCGCTATGATGCTGGTGCAACTCAAGGGACCCCCAAAATTAAACGGTAAACGACAAGGCTGCCTTGCGGTTATTGGAAGTCCCCCTGGGGCAGCGGAGGGCGATATATGCAGGGGGGTCCCCCCTGTAAAGACCCTATCGCGCAATTTTGTAATAGTCCGGTAACACCGGGGCCGAACCGGGGCCGATCTGCGCCAAACCGCGCAAACGCGAGACAAAGCCATACCGCCGCGCTAGGGATGGCGCATCGCCAAACCCGAAAAGGACCTCCCCGCCATGGTGTCTCGCGCCGACGTTAATCACAGCTTTTCCGACGCGGAACTCCAAGAACTGGCGGCGTTCGGCACAATCGAGTCGCATCGCGCCGGTGATCTGATCGTCGAGGAGGGCATGATGGCGCCCGATTGCATCATCACCCTTTCGGGACATACCGATATTTTCGCCTCCACCGATGAAGGGAGAAGGCGCGTCGGCTGGATGGAGCACGGCCAGTTCGCGGGCGACCTGTCGGTACTGACCGGACAGCGCCACCTGTCGCGCGTCGAGATGGGCGCCGACGGCGAGGTCATCCGTATCGCCCACGCCGATTTCCAGCGTCTTATTGCCGGCAACTCCTATTATTCGGACATTTTCGTCCGCGTTCTTTCCGCCCGCCGCGAATTCAGCAATAATCGCGGTTTCGCGGTGACGATCGTCATCGGCGCGGCGATGGATCGCAGCGTCTATGCCTTGCGCGACCTGCTGATGAAGCATGGTGTCGCACATCGCTGGTTTGATCCCGCCGACGGACCGGTCGCGGGGCATCTGATGGCCGAACGGGGGCTGACCGGCGACCAGTTGCCGGCGGTCATCCTGGGCGCAGCCGACGTGCTCGTTCAGCCGACCCCCGAACAGCTCGCGGCGGGGCTCGGGCTCGATCTGTTACCCGATGGTGCGACCGCTGATGTCATCGTCGTCGGCAGCGGCCCCGGCGGGCTAGCGGCAGCGGTCTATGCCGCGTCCGAAGGGCTGACGGTGATCGCGCTCGACTCGCTCGCGCCCGGCGGGCAGGCGGGCACGTCGTCGAAGATCGAGAATTATCTGGGTTTTCCAACCGGCATTTCGGGGAATGAGCTGGCGCGCCGGGCGACGGTGCAGGCGCAGAAGTTCGGCGCGCGACTGGTCGCGCCCGTCCGCGCGACGTCGATCAACCGCGACGGCGATGCCTATTGCTTGCATCTTGCCGACGGGCGCAAGCTGCGCAGCCGTGCCGTGGTCGTGGCGAGCGGCGCGGAATATCAGCGCCTGCCGATCGAGGGCATCGAATCCTATGAGGGCCGCGGCATTTATTATGGCGCGACGCCGATGGAGGCGCAGCTCTGCGGCAATGCAGAGGTGACCGTCGTCGGATCGGGCAACTCGGCGGGGCAGGGCGCCATCTATCTCGCGAGCGTGGCAAAGAAGGTCTATGTTATCTTCCGCCGTGCGAGCCTGCGCGAGACGATGTCCGAATATTTGGTCAAGCGGCTCGAAGAGCATCCGAACATCGAGATCATTCCCGCGACCGACGTCGTCGGTCTGCACGGCGAGGAGCATCTGGCCGGCCTGACCTATCGCTGCCGCGAGACGGGAGCCGAGGATCATTGCGATTGCCGCTTCCTGTTCCTGTTCCTTGGTGCCACTCCGAACACCCGGTGGCTGCCCAAAGAGATGGTGTGCGACGATCGCGGATTCGTGAAGACCGGCGCCGATATCGCGCCGCTCGAACTGGTCAAGGCGGGCTGGTCGCTCGACCGCATGCCAAGCCGCCTCGAAACGAGCTGGCCGCGCATCTATGCCGTCGGCGACGTGCGGAAGGGATCGGTAAAGCGCGTCGCATCTTCGGTCGGAGAGGGATCGGTGGTGGTCAGCCATATTCACCAAGCTCTGGCGGAAACAGGCACGACCATCGATTGACCCCGCCTCCGCTCGCACGTTAAGCTCCTGCCTTCGAACAAAAAAAGGAACCGCCGATGAGCTTGTCCGCGTGGGTGATGATGATTGCAGTGCAGGGGGGCGGAGAGCCGCTACCCGCTAAAATCGATATCCCGAACGATTTTTCGACGGTCATTTGCCCAACTGAGTCGGCAGCGCGTCAGATGTTGGGTACTTATTATGGCGTGCAGCCCGCGCCGCGGAATCATACGATCGACACCAGCCTGTTCTTTCAGGGCCTGGCGGCGACCGGCTGCTCGCAGGACAGCTCCGATGCGACGTCGGTGATCACGATCCAGCAGGCGGTGGCGCGGCGGACGCTGAAGCTCGCCTCAGCTAGCGAAACCTATCTTATCTATCGCGGCGCGAACGCCAAGGGCGTTCGGGTCGTCGGGATCGTCGATGAAATGGGAAACAACAAGCATCCCCGCACCGATTTCGAGCGCTGGTTGTCCGAATTCGCGCCCAATGGTCTGATCAACTACGATCCGGCAACGATGAGCACGCTCTATCTATGCGCGACTGTCGATGGTGCGCGTGCCGCCGTTCGGGCGATCCCCACGAAGGGGAATAAGGCGGTCCAGAATCAGGCGTTCGGCAAGGCGCGGGCCGCGAATGCGTGCCGACAGGCGCCGGCAGGGCGCTACAAGATTACCGCACGCCACGAAAATCGCGACATCCAATGCGGGTTCGAATGCGAAGACATCTGGAATTCGCTCGCCGCCACCGATGCGCGGGGCCGGGCGGTCGCGTTGATTTTCAACGCTTCGCACTTCTGACGCGACCTTATCCGAGCCGCGTCTTGAAGTCCTCATAACCGAACTCGCGGATCAGCTTGAGTGCGTCACTCTCGCTGTCCCACAGCCAGATCGACGGTAGCGGCACGCCGTTGAAGGTGTTGGTTTTGACCATCGAATAATGCGCCTGGTCGAGGAATGCGAAACGTTGCCCGATGCGCGCGCCGCCGGGAAGGCGGTAATCGCCAATGACGTCGCCCGCCAGGCATGATGGGCCCCCGAGCCGGACCGGCATGCCCTCGTCGCCCTCATCGAGCATCGCGGGGCGGTAGGGCGCCTCGATGACGTCGGGCATGTGGCAGGTTGCCGAAATGTCGGTGATACCGATCTGCATACCATTGTCGAACAGGTCGAGTATCTCGCCGACGAGGATGCCGGCGTCCAGCGCGATGGCCTCGCCGGGCTCGATCATCACATCGCAGTTGGTCGATGCACGCACCTGCTTCAGGAAGGCGATCAGATCATCGACCTGATAATCGGCCCGCGTGACATGGTGGCCGCCGCCGAAATTGATCCATTTGAGCTGGCTGAAGAAGGGGCGCAGCATCGGTTGCACCGCGTTCCACGTGCGCTGCAGCGGCGGGAAATCCTGTTCGCACAGACTGTGCATATGGATGCCGTCGACGCCCTCCATATGTTCGGGAAGAAGCTGGCTGATCGGGAAGCCGAGGCGGCTGCACGGCGCCGCAGGATCATATTTCGCGACCTCGCCTTCGCTGTGCATCGGATTGATGCGTAGGCCGATGTCGAATGTTTCGCCGTTCGCCCGCAATTCATCGAGCAATGGGCGGAAGCGTGAGATCTGCCCCGGCGAGTTGAAGATCAGATGGTCGGACAGCGCCGCGATCTCGGGCAGGTCAGCTTCCTTGTAGCCCGCGCAATAGGTTGCGACTTCGCCGCCATATTCGCCGCGCCCGAGCTTCGCTTCATAGATGCCGGAAGCACATACGCCGTCGAGATATTCGATGACGGTCGGCCCCAGGGACCACATCGAGAACGCCTTGAGCGCCGCCAGTACGCGCGCACCCGACGCGTCGCCGATATGGCGCAGCAACGCGAGGTTGGCGCGCACCTTTGCGGCATCGACGATGAATGCGGGAGAGGGGACTCGGGTCAGGTCGAAGCGGGCAAAGGCTCCGGGATCGCCGGCACGGGTTTCCATGTCGCTTGTGTTTCCTGTCAGACCGCAATCGGTCCCTTGAAGATGAAGAACGCACCCGCCGCGATCAGACCGAAGCCGACGAGATGGTTCAGGGTCAGCTTCTCACCGAGCCAGAAGACCGCGAACCCAGCGAATATGACCAGTGTAATCACTTCCTGCAAGGTCTTGAGTTCGGCGGCGCTGTAAACGCCATAGCCTATGCGGTTCGCGGGGATGACAAGACAATATTCGAAAAAGGCGATTCCCCATGCGATCAGCACCGCCAGCCAGACGGGCCGCGACACGGCGCCAAGCTGGCCGTACCAAGCAAATGTCATGAAGATGTTCGATACGAACAGCAGGCCGATCGGCGCGAGATAGGCAGTCATTTCCGGTCCTTCGTCAGCGGCAGCACGTCGCGGAGCAGCGCGGCGAAGAAATGACCCGGCTCCTCGACCATCGGCATATGCGCCGAATGTTCGAGCCAGACGAGCCTCTTTGAGGGTGCTTCAACCTGTCCGAACCACTGGGCCGCCACCGGCGAAGGGACAGTATAATCATGCCGTCCGAGCAGGAAGACCAGCGGTACATCCATCTTCTTGACCTTCGTGAAGCTGACATCGGCCAAACGCGGCCAGAGCGTCGTCACAGAAAACTCGCTGCCCTTGCCCCACGCCTGTCGGTCGGCCTCGCTATATTCAGGCGAAAGGCGCGGCGTCTGGAAATAATATTTGAGGTCGGGCTTGTTATAGATGAGCGAGCCGTAGGGGATCGCATATTTGCGCCAGCCGTCGGCTTTCGCAATCGTGAACTCGCCGCTCGGATAGGGTGCGAGAGCATCGACCGCACGGACGGCCTCCATATTCCCTGCCGCGAGCGCTTTGGCCCGCGTCCACGCCATACCGGCCTTTTCGCCTTCGCGAAAATCGATGCCCTGGCCGACACCGACATAGGCGTAGAGCAGGTCGGGCCGCTTTACCGCGACCGACAGGCCGACGATCGAGCCCCAGCTATGGCCCATCAGCACGACCTTGCGTTTGGCATAGCGCTTTTTGAGCAACTCGATCAGTTCGATGGCGTCGTCGCGGTAGCGTTCGGGTGTCATCGTCGGCGCAAGGGTCGCGGGATCGTTGAGCGGATAGCTACGGCCGGCCCCGCGCTGATCATATTGGACGACGGTAAAGACATCCTCCCACGGCCGCTGAAAAGCCCAGGCAAAGGGCATTTCGACCGCGCCGGGTCCGCCATGCACGAAAACCAGGATGGGATTGTCGCGGTCCGAACCGCGCACGTTCACGACCTGCCGCGCCCCGCCGAGGGTGGCCTCGAAGGTCTCCTGCACACCGTTTGGCGTAACAATTTTACCGATGTCGGCGACGATTGCGCGTGCCGGGGCATAGGTGTCGTCGGTTTGAGCCGCGGCGGGCGTGGCGAAAGCAGCAAACAAGGCGATCGCTGCCAATTGCAATTTCATTCGGGCTACCTTTCGTCATTCCCGCGAAAGCGGGACCCAGTTTCGCCGTGGCTAACGGGTTCCCGCTTTCGCGGAAATGACGAAAAACGTAAAATCGCTCAGAAATCGAGCGGACCGTCCAATTCCTTCACCTGCCAGGGCAGGCCATGCTTGTTGAGCATGTCCATGAAGGGATCGGGATCCATCTGTTCCATGTTGAACACGCCGTCGCCGTTCCACGTGCCGGTGACCATCATGGCGGCGCCAATCATCGCCGGCACGCCGGTGGTGTAGCTCACCGCCTGATTGCCCGTTTCGGCATAGGCATCCTCATGGTCGCAGATATTATAGAGATAGAGCGTCTTTTCCTTGCCATCCTTGCCCAGACCGGTCGCAATGACGCCGATGTTCGTCTTGCCCTTGGTGGTCTCGCCGAGGCTCGACGGTTCGGGAAGGACGGCCTTCAGGAACTGCAGCGGTACGATCTCGCGGCCTTCGTAGATCACCGGATCGATGCGCGTCATGCCGACATTCTGGAGGACGGTAAGGTGCGTGATATAGGCCTCGCCGAATGTCATCCAGAAACGGATGCGTTTGATTTCGGGCAAGTGGGTTTTGAGGCTTTCGATCTCCTCATGATACATGAGGTACATCGTCTTCGGGCCGACAGCCTCGAAATCGAACTGCTGCTTCACCGACATCGGCGGGGTTTCGACCCAGTCGCCATTTTCCCAGTGACGAGCGACAGCGGTCACTTCGCGAATGTTGATCTCAGGGTTGAAGTTGGTCGCGAAATGCTGGCCATGATCGCCGCCGTTGCAATCGAGAATATCGAGCGTGTCGATGCGGTCGAAATGATGCTTCTTGAGCCAGGTCGTGAACACGCTCGTCACGCCCGGATCGAAACCCGAACCGAGCAGCGCCATCAGACCAGCCTCCTTGAAGCGGTCCTGATAGGCCCACTGCCAATGATATTCGAACTTCGCCTCGTCGCGGGGTTCGTAGTTGGCGGTATCAAGATAATGCGCGCCGGTCGACAGACAGGCCTCCATAATCGTGAGGTCCTGATAGGGAAGTGCGAGATTGACGACATGTGTCGCGCCGATCGAGCGGATCAGCGCTGCGGTCGCGTCGATATGGTCGGCGTCAACTTCGGCGGTCTTGATCGTGACGCCGGTGCGTTCCTTCACCGATTCGGCAATCGCGTCGCATTTGAACTTGCGGCGGCTCGCCAGCGTGATGTCGGGAAAAATGTCGGGGTTCATCGCCATCTTGTGCACCGCGACCGAACCGACGCCGCCTGCGCCGATCACCAGAACCTTGCTCATCGAAAAATCTCCTGCGCCTACCTATGTGGCTTGTCTTGTATGGCCGGCCCTATAGGACGAAGCCATGACACAGCAAAGCCCCGATCCCTTGCTCGATCCGAACCGCGCACCCACGCTTGCGGGTGTCGAACGCGCCGCGGCGAAAGTCGCTGCATTGCTCCCGCAAACCCCGCTGTTGCCGCTCGAAGTCGATGGCAAGACGATCTGGTGCAAGGCGGAATGCCTGCAACCCGTCGGAGCGTTCAAGATCCGCGGCGCCTGGCACCGGTTGACCGATCTGACGCCCGAACAGGCGGCGGCGGGCGTCGTCGGTGTATCGAGCGGCAATCATGCGCAAGGCGTCGCATGGGCGGCAAAGCAGCTGGGGATCAAAGCGACGATCGTGATGCCGAGCAATGCGCCGGCGATGAAGCTTGCCGCAACGCGCCAACTGGGCGCCGAGGTCGTGCTCTATGATCGCGTGACCGAATCGCGCGACGCGGTCGCGGCAAAGCTGCTCGCCGAACGCGGCGGGACGCTCGTCCATGCCTATGGTGATCCGTGGGTCATAGAGGGACAGGGCAGCGCCGGAACCGAAGCGAAAGCGCAGATGGTTACGCGCGGGATCGGCAGCCCCGACAAGGTTGTCGCCTGCTGTGGCGGGGGCGGTCTGTCGGCAGGACTCGCTCTTGCGCTGGCCGAGGCCGAAATTGTTGCCGTGGAGCCCGAAGGCTGGGACGATGTAACGCGCAGCCTTGCTGCCGGCGAAATCCTTTCGGTCGAGGATATGACCTATCCGACCGAATGCGACGCCTTGCAGACGCCACAAACCTGGCCGATCAACTTCGCGGTGCTGCAGGCGCGCGGCGTAAAGGGCGTTGCCGTGACGCGCAGCGAAGTGCGCGATGCAATGCGGCTGGCGTTCGAGAAGCTGCACCTTGTCGTCGAGCCCGGCGGAGCGGCCGCGTTGGCGGCGGTGCTCGCGGGCAAAGTGTCGGTAACGGACGCGACTCTCGTCACGCTGTCGGGCGGCAATGTCGATCCGCTGAAATTCGCGGAGATCATCACCGAATAGGCTGGCGGAAACTTATCCGCCGACATGCGTTTGGACGGGGAAGGAGAAGCATGATGCAGAAGAGTGCAATTTTGGCGGGCGCTGCGGCGCTGGTTCTATTGGCCGGCTGCGAAAAGGCAGAGGCGCCCGCGCCTGCGCCGACCGATGCCACGACCACCGAGGTTCCGGTCGAGACCGTTCCGGCCGAGGGCGCAGAGGCAACCGATCCCGCGACCGCGCCGCATCGCTTCGCGAGCTGGGCAGGTAAGTGGACCGGGGTCGAGGGCATGTACGCCACGATCACGACCGCCGCGCCAGGGAAATACAAGCTCGAAATGCAGTCGGACCTCGACACCAAGGGGACCTATGATGGCGAAGACAGCGAGCATGGCATCAAGTTCAAGCGCGGGACCGAGGAACTCAGCCTGCGTCGCGGCAACGGCGACGAAACCGGTCTCAAATATCTGGCCGGCAAGAAGGAATGCCTGATCGTGAAGGAAGGTGAGGGCTACTGCCGCGACTGACAAATATCTTCGTCATTCCCGCAGAGTCGCTGACTACGCGGGAATGACGATTGTCGAGGTACGCATATTTTCTCGTATGTCGCCGGATTGTCATCGAACCGGCACGGAAATCGCATGAAAGCATGCAATGGGCAGCCCCGGATCAACCTTGTCCGGGATACCCATTCGCATGGCCAGCCGACCCAATCGCAAGATCGCCGCCGCCGTCGTTCGCGAGGATGGCGAGCAGAAACAACGCCTGCTCGACCGCGCTTTCGCGCTAGCGTTCAAAGGCCTCGTCTATGCCCAGATATGGGAAGACCCGGTCGTCGATATGGAGGCGCTGGCGATCGAACCGGGCAACCGGATCGCCACGATCGCCAGCGGCGGCTGCAATGTCTTTTCCTATCTGACCGCCGACCCGGCGGAGATTGTCGCGGTCGACCTCAACACCGCGCATGTCGCACTTAACAATCTTAAACGCGTGGCGATCCAGCGGTTGTCCGATCATGCGAGCCTTCGCCGCTTTTTCGCCGACGCCGACAACAGCAGCAACATCGCAGACTATCGTGCCTTCGTCCGACCCCACCTGGACGAGGTAACCCGCCGCTATTGGGAAGGCCGCGACCTGGTCGGGCGCCGCCGGATCAACGGCTTCGCGCACGGGCTCTACAAGCGCGGACTGCTCGGTAATTTTATCGGGGTCGCGCACCTCGTCGCTCGCATGCACCGCGTCGATCCGCGCCAGTTCCTCGAAGCGAAGACGATCGAAGAACAGCGCACGATTTTCGAGACGAAGTTCGCGCCCTTCTTCGATCGCAAGTTCATCCGTTGGGTCACGGACCAGCGATCGTCGCTGTTCGGTTTGGGCATTCCGCCGGCGCAATATGACGCGCTCGCGGACGGAAGGCCGATGGCCGATGTGTTGCGCGCGCGCCTTGAAAAATTGACCTGCGATTTTGCGCTCGAGGATAATTATTTCGCCTGGCAAGCCTTTGGTCGCGGCTATGGAAAGCACGCCGCTGCGTCGTTGCCGCCCTATCTGCACGCGGATCATTATGCCGCCGTCCGCGCCCGCGCGGGGCGGGTTACGGTGCTTCACGCGAACATGACCGACATGCTCGCGGCGGCCGATGCGAACAGCTTTGACCGTTACATATTCCTCGATGCGCAGGACTGGATGAGCGACGCGCAATTGACCGCCCTGTGGAGCGAAGTCACGCGGACCGCCCGCCCCGGTGCCCGCGTCCTTTTTCGCACCGCCGCCGAACCAAGCTTGCTGCCGGGTCGGCTTCCCGACGACCTGCTGCGGCGATGGGATTATCGCGCCGCCGAATCGCTCGATTACACACGGCGCGATCGCTCGGCGATCTACGGCGGGGTCCACCTCTATATCCTGAAAGGCTGACGATGATCCGGGGGGATGGGCATGCCGCACGCATGGACGGCGTCTATCGCGGACAGCGTCACATCTATGACCTGACGCGCAAATATTACCTGCTTGGGCGCGACCGCTTGATCGATGAACTGTCGCCTCCGGCCGGCGGACATGTACTCGAAATCGGTTGCGGCACGGGGCGTAATCTTATCGCAGCGGCGCGCTGCTGGCCGAGCGCCAAATTTCACGGGATAGATATTTCCGAAGAGATGCTGAAAACGGCTCGCGCCGCGATCGCCCACGCGGGGCTGGCGCGACGCGTGAGCGTTGCACAGGCTGACGCAACAGGTTTCGATCCGAACGCGTTGTTCCGTACCGCCAGTTTCGACCGTATTTTTCAAAGCTATACATTGTCGATGATCCCCGACTGGCAGGGCGCGATCGGTGAAGCGATGCGCCATCTGTCGACTTATGGTTCGCTGCATATCGTCGATTTCGGACAGCAGGAGGACATGCCTGACTGGTTCCGCAGCACGCTGTTCGCGTGGCTCGCGCGCTTTCATGTCGAACCACGCGCACTGCTGATCGAAGCCGCGCGCGAAGCCGCGAACGATGCCGGTGCGCGGCTCGCGGTGACTCGGCTCTATCGGGGTTATGCCTGGGCGTTGCGGCTCGACAAACGCCCGCGCTAGTCTTGCCAAGCCGCGCGACACCTGCTCCTTTGGTGGGGGGAGGCGCAATGACCGATATGATCTCGCCGGCGGGGACCGCCGAATTGGCTTCCGTCGCCGAAACACTGGCACAGGCGTTTCAGACAGACCCCGCGCTGTCGTGGATATTGCCCGACCCCGATCACCGCGCCCGCGCGCTCCGCAGCCTGTTTCGGGTCCTCGTCCCCGCTGATGTCCGCGTCGGCGTCGCGCTGCGCTCGCCGGACGACGAGGCTGCGGCTCTCTGGCGCGCGCCGGGGCAGGCGCACAGCGGCACGCTCGAGTTCCTGCGAACCGTCGTCCCGCTTGTCGCGACCTTCGGCACCGCCCTGCCGCGCGGACTGAAGGTGCAAGCGAGCATCGACGCGCACCGACCCAAGGGGCGTTTCTGGTACCTTCACTATGTCGGCGTCCGCCCAAGCCATCAGGGCAAGGGACACGGCGGACGAATCATTCGCGAGCAAATCACCGTCGCTGACGATCAAGCGCTGCCTTGCTGGCTCGAAACGGCGACACCCGAAAATGTACCGCTTTACGAGCGGCTCGGGTTCGTTACCCAAGTCCAATGGGACGTACCCGGCGGCCCGCATTTCTGGGGCATGATGCGCCCTTCGTCCTGATCGATCAGGACGCCGGACGTGTGGCGTTGAAGGAAAAGATGATATCCACGGCAGCGGCGATCGCGTCGGTCGCCGCCCATTCGCCCTGACCGACGCCGAAGGCTGTACGGTCGATGCGCGCGGTTCCGGCAACGTGCGCACGGTCGCCCTCGATGCGCAAGGTAAAGCGCAGCGTTGCGGGCTTGCTGGTGCCGCGTAGGTCGAGCGTGCCGCGTGCCTCATATTTGTCGCCGCCAAGATGGCGGATATCGCGCGCGGCGAAGACTGCGCTCGGATGCGCGCCGACGTCGAAGAAATCGCTGCTCTTCAGCGAATCGTCGCGCTGTCCGTCGCCCGTGTCGGCCGACCCGAGATCGACCGTCACGCGAATTGTCGAATTCGCCAGCTCGTCAGGGCTGAAACGGATCGCGGCGCGCCAGCGACCGAAGCGGCCGTCGATCGCTTCGCCATTCCAGCGTGCCGTGAAGCCCAGCCGTCCGCCCGATGCGACCGTCCAGTCGGCGAGCGGCTGCTTCGTATCTTCAGCCACCGCTTCTTCGGCCGCCTGAGCTTCGGGTGCTTCGGCCGAAAGGGCGGGCGTGGTAGTCGCTGCCGAGATCGGCGTGACCGGTGCCGCCGGCCGCTGTTTCGTGGTTGCCTGCTTCTTGTCCGGATAGATTGAATTGCCTGCAGTGAAAGCACCGGCAACCAGCGCGATCGCACCGATCGCCGCACCGACGGCCTTGCCGCGCGCGAAGGGGATCATCCGCTGTAGTTCGGGTTTGCCGAGCAGCCATTGGTGGCGAAGCGCGCCGGTAATATGCAGTGCGAACAGGCCGATCGCGAGCCACGCCATCGCGCCGTGGATCGACTCCGCCGGCTCATGCCAGCTTCGGCCAACAGGCAAGTGCGGCCATGGAATGAGGCCGTATAGCAGCGTGGGGACCTGAACCCGCGCGGTCGAAACGAGAAGCCAGCCCGTGAGCGGCCCGAGGATCATCGCGAGATAAAAAAGCCAGTGCACCGTACTGGCGAGCGCGCGCGTCCATGCCGGGCCGTCGGACGCGGGCGGGCGCGGTGTGAACAGGCGAGCCGCGAGACGTGCAAGGCTGAGCAACAGGATCGTGATGCCGACCGATTTGTGGAGTTGGTACCGTGCGAACAATTCGGGGCTGTTGTTCCCCTCAAGCGCCCAGCCGAGCGCGATCTGGAATGCCAGCAACAGAGCGATGAGCCAGTGGAGCGTGATGGCGGTATAGCTATAACGCTGTGTTGGCATGACAATCTTTCGAGACCGGGGAGGGGATTCGTCGTTCACCTTATCGATGCACATCGAGCTTGTCGAAGGCGGTTGAAATGCACCTTCTGCGAAAAGCTATGCAACGATACGTAGCAACGAGCCCGCAGCGAGACCAATCGCGATTGCGAGGACTGCAAGAAAGATCGCGCGGAGCCAGAAATGCTTGCGCAGTCCGTAATCGAGTTTTCCTGCGGCGAAGAAATCTACCACCGCACCGATCGCGTGGAAAATGACCTCACCAATCAATCCTCGAAACCCACGAACCTTACCGCCTCGTCGACGCTCTTACGGTTCGATACCACCGCATTGGCCGGGAAATCGGCATCGGGCCAGCCCATCGCGACGCAGATCATGATGACCTGGTCGTCGGGGATGCGCGCATGTTCGCGCACGACGGGGCTTTGCATGATCCCCTGACTGTTGATCACACAGCCGAGCCCGCGCGACCAGGCGGCGTTAACCAGCGCATTGGTAACGGCGCCGCAGTCGAAGGGCGCAATGTCGCTGCCGAGCAGCACGCGATCATAGGTGACGACGATGCTGACCGGCGCATCGAACTGGCGAAAGCCGCGCAGCACCCAGTCCTGCCGCGCATCCCTGTCGTCACGCGCGATGCCCATCGCGCCGAATAGCTGTTTCGCGATCTCGATCTGACGCGCGCGATGGTCGTCGGCGATGCCGTCGAAGCGGCGAAATTCGCGGCTGTCGGGCTTGCCCGCAAGGATGCCGTCAGTGTTGCCCTGCCGGATCGCCGCGAGCGGTTCCCCGGTAACGACCGAGAAATTCCAGCACTGGTTGTTGAACGACGAGGGCGCGCGCATTGCGACTTCGAGGATCTCGGCGATCAGCGCCTTCGGTACAGGCTTGTCGAGAAAGCCGCGGATCGAGCGGCGCCCGACCACGACGTCGTCGTAACGGGGTGCAGTCGTCACGCGGCCTTCTGGAGTTGCAGTTCGAGCCGGTCCCAGATTTCGACCAGCGCTTCGGTGAGTTCGCGCATCATCGCCTCGTCATGCGCCGGGCCGGGCGTGAAGCGCAAGCGTTCGGTGCCGCGCGGCACGGTCGGGAAATTGATCGGCTGCACATAGACGCCATATTCGGCGAGCAGGATATCGCTGATCTTCTTCGCTCGCACCGGATCGCCGACCATCAGCGGGACGATATGCGTCGTCGAATCCATGACCGGGAGGCCCGCGTCGCGGAAGCTCTGCTTGAGGTAAGCCGCGGCTTCCTGTTGCGCGTCGCGTTCGACGCTCGACGCCTTAAGGTGGCGCACGCTTGCGAGCACGCCCGCGACGAGCACCGGCGACAGGCTGGTCGTGAAGATAAAGCCCGGCGCATAGCTGCGGATCACGTCGATAATATTCTTGTCGGCGGCGATATAGCCACCCATCACGCCGAACGCCTTGCCCAGCGTACCTTCGATGATCGTGACCCGGTCGGCCGCTTCGTCGCGGTCGGTAATGCCGCCGCCGCGCGGGCCGTACATGCCGACGGCATGGACTTCGTCGCAATAGGTGAGCGCGTTATATTTGTCGGCAAGGTCGCAGATCGCATGGATCGGGGCAACGTCGCCATCCATGGAATAGACGCTTTCGAACGCGATCAGCTTCGCCGCGTCGGGATCGTCGGCGGCGAGCAGTTCCTCGAGATGCGCGAGGTCGTTATGCCGCCACACGCGCTTTTCGCAGCCCGAGTTGCGGATGCCCGCGATCATCGACGCGTGGTTGAGTTCGTCCGAATAGATGATGCAGTTCGGCAGCAGTTTGCCGAGCGTGCCGAGCGTCGCTTCGTTCGAGATATACCCCGAGGTGAAGAGCAGTGCTCCATCCTTGCCGTGGAGGTCGGCGAGTTCATGTTCGAGATCGATATGATAATGGGTGTTGCCGCCAATATTGCGCGTCCCGCCCGAACCGGCACCCACGTCGTGCAGCGCGCCTTCCATCGCTTCGATGACTTTCGGATGCTGGCCCATCGCGAGATAGTCGTTCGAGCACCACACCGTGATCGGCTTCGGCCCGTTGTGGCCCGCGAAGCATCGTGCGTTCGGAAAAGCACCGCGATTGCGCAGGATATCGATGAAGACGCGATAGCGTCCTTCTTCGTGCAGCCGGTCGATCGCGCGTGCGAAAATATCGTTGTAGTTCACGTCTCAGCCCCGCAGTCAGGTGCTAGTGCAGCTCTTGAGCCGCTCCCTCCGGCGGCTATTAACACGCGGGCCAATAACGCCGAATCTGGCTGAAATCCAGTGCGAACGATTCGCAACTTATGGGACAAATTGTCCTATCAGATCGTCTCGAGCGACCCGATGCCATAGGGCGAGAGCGCGGCGAGCGGCGGCGGCGGGCGGTCGTTGCTGCGCGTGAAGACTGCGATGCCGGGCGTTGCCGCGTCGGGCCAATCCTGCCCTTCGGTCAGATGGGCGATGCGACGCGCGATGCCTTCGGCGCCGTCGATCAGCGCGACGTCTGGGCCCGCGATCGCCTGCAATTCCGTCTTGAGCAATGGAAAATGGGTGCAGGCAAGCACGATGACGTCCATCGCGTCGCCCCCCGGTTGCTCGCGCAGGCCCGCAATCGCGCGCGCGATGACTGCGGGATCGACTGCATCGCCGCGCAACTTCGCTTCCGCGCCGGTGACAAGACCCGGGCTCCCGTGCCGAAGGACGGTCTTGCCGCCCGCAAACCTGGCGCTCAAATCATCGACATAGGGCTGGCGCACCGTCGCCTCGGTGCCCAGAACGCCGATCACACCGCTATTGGTCATTTCCGCTGCGGGCTTGATCGCCGGAACCGTGCCGACGATCGGCAGGTCGAGCGCGGCCCGAACATGTCCCAAGGCGATCGTCGAGGCTGTGTTGCATGCGATGACCGCAAGGCGCGGCTGATAGCGCTCGACGAGCCGGCCGAGCAGCGCGGGGACGCGCGCCGCGAGTTCTTCGTCGCTCTTCTTGCCATAGGGCAGGCCGGCATAATCGGCAGCGTAGACGATCCGTGCCGTCGGCAGCAATGCGCGCGTCGGCCCGAGAACCGTCAGCCCGCCAAGGCCGCTGTCGAAGAAGAGGATCGGCGCATCGGGAGCAGGCATGGTCATGCGCCCCGCCTAGCAGCGACCCGGGGGGCACTCAATGGGGCGGCGAGTTCGTCCGCTTTGGTTGCCAATCTTGCCGAATCCATTGATTGATTCGGGTAACGGCGCCACATTGCTTCAAAGCGAGCGGGGAACGTCATGAGTTTATATTTGCTGATTGCTGCGGGTTACCTTTTGGGGTCGATCCCGTTCGGCGTGATCCTCACGCGACTGTTCGGTGCGGGCGACCTGCGCCAGATCGGATCAGGCAATATCGGCGCGACCAATGTGCTACGCACGGGGCGCAAAGGGCTCGCGGCGGCGACGCTGATCCTCGACGGTGCAAAGGGCGCGGTGGCGGTGTTGCTCGCGCGCCATTTCGTTCCCGAACTCGGCGAACATGCCGCGATGATAGCGGGTGCTGCCGCGATGATCGGTCATTGCTATCCCGTGTGGCTGAAGTTCCGGGGCGGGAAAGGGGTCGCGACGCTGCTGGGCCTTGCACTTGCGCTCGCCTGGCCGATCGGACTTATTTTCGCCATCGTGTGGCTCGCGGCAGTCTTGTTGCTCCGCATATCCTCGCTCGGCGGGATGCTCGGCGCGGTGTCGGCACCGATCGCCGCGCTCGCCTTAGGTTATCCCATCTACGCCATCGGGCTCGCGGGTCTCGCGGTCATCGTGCTGTGGCGGCACCGAGAGAATATCGCGCGGCTGCGCGCCGGGACCGAGCCGCGTATCGGCAGAAGCAAGGACGCCGACAAAGGAGCCGGGCGCGCGTGACCCACTCCGAGCGGCTGGCGCGGCTCCGGCTGATTCGCACGCCGCACGTCGGGCCGGTCAGCTGGCACCAGTTGATGTTGCGCTTTGGTTCGGGCGAGGCGGCGCTCGACGCACTTCCCAATCTCGTACTGCGCGGTGGGGCAGGGAAGGCGCGCATCGCCTCCCTTGATGTTGCCGAGCGCGAGGTCGAGCGTGTGGCGGCGCTTGGCGCGCGGCATATTTTCAGCGACGAGGATGATTATTCGCCGATGCTGCGTGAGGTAGAGGGGGCGCCGCCGGTTGTTGTCGTGCGCGGCGATGCGTCCATGCTGCGGCGTCCATGCGTCGCGATCGTCGGCGCGCGCAACGCGTCGGCGGTCGCCTGCCGCTACGCGCGCCAACTCGCGGCGGACCTCGCCGCCCGCGATGTCACGGTTGTCAGCGGCCTTGCGCGTGGTGTCGACACCGCCGCGCATATCGGCGCGCTCGGGGGCTCGACGGCGGGCGTGATCGCGAGCGGAATCGACATCGCCTTTCCGCCCGAAAACGCCGCGCTGCAGGAAAAGATCGCGAGCGACCAGTTGTTGATCGCCGAACAGCCGCCGGGGACCGAACCACTCGCGCGCCACTTCCCGACGCGCAATCGCATCATCGCCGGGATCGCGCACGGCACGGTCGTGATCGAGGCGGCGCCGCGGTCAGGATCGCTGATCACCGCACGGCGTGCCGGCGACTATGGGCGCGAGGTGATGGCGGTTCCAGGCTCGCCGCTGGACCCGCGCGCGCAGGGCTGCAATCTGCTGATCCGCGAGGGCGCGACGCTCATTCAGACAGTCGACGATGTCCTCGAAGCGGTCGGGCCGATCGACGTGCGGATGGTGCGCGAGCCCGTGCAACGCTACGCCGCCGCTCCTGCGCCAGCGGAGGCGTGCGAAGGCGGGCGCCGGTCGCTGATTGACTTGCTGGGGCCGACGCCGGTCGCGGTCGATGAACTGGTGCGTCAATCGGGACAGGACGCGTCTACGGTGCAACTGATTTTGCTCGAACTCGAGTTGGCAGGCCGTGTCGAGCGCCATGCCGGCGGGAAGATTTCGCTGATGTGATTGGCTGCACTGCTGGCTAACCCTTGACAATCTAACGCCTCATCGCGGTTCAGCCACAGTTCAGCGGCCGAGCCACAGGCTAATGATATTGTATCACATGGTGGGGAGTTTGTTGATGCGAAGCCGGTTTCTGACAAGCGTGACTATGGTTGCCGTACTGGCCGCAGCGCCCGCACCAATACCGCTCGCGATGGCGCATTCGCGGCCTTCTCCTGACCAGGGCTTCTGCCGCAACGCCGCGCCCTTGCCCCAGCTCGATCCAGAGATGCAGCCCCAGCCGCAGCCGTTGAATGGCAGCATCAAGACGCGGGGGAGCGAGAAACGTGATCGCGAAGAGGCAATGGCCGTCGAGCCCGCCCCTCCGCCGCCACCACCACCTCCGCCGCCGCCGCCCCCTCCGCCAATGGCTCCGCCGCCCCCATCCTATTCCGACGATGCTGCCGAGGTGGTGGTATCTCGATCGCGAGCGGGCGCTGGTTCCAGCTATTCCGCCGCTGAGGCGCTCCCGCCGCCGCCCGCTTCGGCCGCGCCGACCCCGGGCTCGTCTTCGGATTTCGCACGCGTCAGCCCTGGCATCGTCCCTCCGCGTTCCTATCCACGGCCGCAGCCGCAACCCCAATCGGGCATATTGACCGCGGGCGAGCATGACGACCTGCTCAACCCCGAGCTCTACGTCGCCTACGTCAATCGCAGCGGCGATCTGGGGCAGGAAGTCCGCAACCTGCCGCGGGTCGATACCACGCGCGTCGTGACGGTGAAGGTCAATGACCGCAGCGGCCAGCCGATCCCCTTCGCCGACGTCGTGGTGACGTGCAGCGACGGCAACAGCATCACCATGGCGACGCAGGCCGACGGCAGCGCGGTCTTTTTCCCCGGGCTCGACCGGCTGAGCGAACGAATCACCGTTTCGGCGCGAAAGGCCGGGCGCAACATCGCCGACGCACGACCGGTTCTGGTCGCCAATGCCGCAGGCGGGCAGGTCGTCGGCCTGACCGCGAACCAGGCGGCGACGAAAGCGACCAAGCTCGACCTGATGCTGGTCGTCGACACGACGGGCAGCATGGGCGACGAGATCAACTATTTACAGGCCGAACTCCGCTCTATCATCGGCGCGATTACGGCGAAGCACCGCGATCTCGATATCCGGATCGGCTTTGTCTTCTACCGCGACCTTGGCGATGATTATGTCACGCGCACGGTTGCCTTCGATCGCGACATTGGGCGCGTGCAGGGCGCGCTGGCGCGGCAGGATGCGAACGGTGGTGGCGACTATCCCGAGGCGATGGATCAGGCGATGATCCGCGCGGTCGGGCAGGACTGGCGTCCCGACGCGGTGAAGTCCTTGCTGCTCGTCGCCGACGCGCCGCCGCACGACGACAAGTTCGGCAGGACTTGGGCTGCTGCGGAGGCTGCGCGCGCCAAGCGCATTCATATCACGCCGGTCGCCGCCTCGGGCGTCGCTGACAAGGCCGAATATGCGATGCGCGCGATGGCGGCAGCGACGCAGTCGCGCTATCTGTTCCTGACCGACGACAGCGGCGTCGGCGATCCGCACGCGCCGCCGGCGATCGACTGCTATCTTGTGACCAAGCTCGATGCGCTCGTCCGCCGTGTGATCGACAGCCAGATCAGCGGCCGCCGCGTCGAGCCTGACGACCAGGAAATCATCCGCAGTGTCGGCAAATATGACGCCGGCAAATGCATCCTGCCCGCCGATTTCAAATGGCAGGATGGATAAGAAAAAATCCAGCTTGACGGAATCAAGCTATCCCCGCCACCCTCGCGCGTACATGTGAGAGCCGGTGACGGGGATAGTTTTTTAATGCAATTGGTAATTGTGGAATCGCCCGCAAAGGCGAAAACGATCGAGAAATATCTCGGTCGCGATTTCAAGGTTCTGGCCAGCTATGGCCATGTTCGCGACTTGCCGCCCAAGGACGGCTCGGTCGATCCTGACGACGGCTTTGCGATGCAGTGGCAGTTGTATCCCGACAAAACGAAGCGGATGAAGGAAATTCAGGACGCCGCGAAGGGCGCCGATCGACTGATTCTCGCGACTGACCCTGATCGCGAGGGCGAGGCGATTAGCTGGCATGTGCAGGAGTTGTTGCGCAGCAAGAAGGCGCTGCCGGCGTTGGTCGATCGCGTCACCTTCAACGCAATCACCAAGCAGGCCGTGACCGATGCGATGGCGCATCCGCGCGAGCTCGACACCGATTTGATCGACGCCTACCGGGCGCGCCGCGCGCTCGACTATCTCGTCGGCTTCACCCTGTCGCCGGTGCTGTGGCGCAAACTGCCCGGAGCAAAATCGGCCGGCCGCGTCCAGTCGGTCGCGCTGCGGCTGGTGGTCGAGCGCGAGCGCGAGATCGAGGCTTTTGTTGCGCAGCAATATTGGTCGGTGACCGGCCTGTTCGAGATGGGCGGTACGCCGTTCAAGGCGCGGCTTTCGCGCTGGCGCGGCGACAAGATCGAGCGCCTCTCGATCACGAACGAGGCCGACGCGCGCGCCGCCGAAGCTGATGTGAAGGCGGGCCATTTCACTGTCGATGCGGTCGAGACCAAGCCGCTGACGCGCAATCCGCCGCCGCCGTTCACGACCTCGACGCTGCAACAGGAAGCCGCGCGCAAGCTCGGCTTCTCCGCAAGCCACACGATGCGCGTGGCGCAGGCGCTCTACGAGGATGGCGCGATCACCTATATGCGTACCGACGGCGTTCAGATGGATGGAAGCGCGATCAGCGCGGCCCGCAAAGCCATCGCGACGCGCTACGACGGTGGCTATGTCCCCGACCAGCCGCGCCAGTATCAGACCAAGGCAAAGAATGCGCAGGAAGCGCATGAGGCGATCCGCCCGACCGACTTTTCGAAGGACAAGGCAGGCAGCGGCGATCATGGCCGCCTCTACGAGCTGATCTGGAAGCGTGCGCTCGCGAGCCAGATGGCGTCGGCGCGGCTCGAACGCACCAGCGTCGATCTGTCCGACGGCACCGGCAAGACGGTGATGCGCGCGACGGGACAGGTGGTGAAATTCCCTGGATTCCTTGCACTCTACGACGAAAGCCGCGACGATGCTGGCGACGACGAGGATGCGCGCCTGTTGCCGGCGATGGCAAAGGGCGATGCGCCGGCGAAAACCGGCGTCGAGGTCGAAAGCCACGAGACACAGCCGCCGCCGCGCTATTCCGAAGCGAGCCTCGTCAAGAAGATGGAGGAACTCGGCATTGGGCGTCCGTCGACCTATGCCTCGATCCTGCAGGTGCTCAAGGACCGCGCTTATGTGACGGTCGAGAAGAACCGCTTCATCCCAGAGGAGAGCGGGCGGCTGCTGACGGCGTTCCTCGAACGCTTCTTCGAACGTTATGTCGGCTATGATTTCACCGCCGGGCTCGAGGAAGAACTCGACGACGTGTCGGGCGGTCGTGCACAATGGCAGGCGGTGCTTGAGCGCTTCTGGCGCGATTTCAAACCGCGCACCGGCGAAGTGATGGAGCAGAAGCCGTCGGAGATCACCGCGGCGCTCGACGAATTCCTCGGCCCCTATCTCTTCCCGGACAAGGGCGACGGCAGCGACCCGCGCCTCTGCCCCAATTGCGGCACCGGGCGCCTCGCGCTGCGCGGCGGCAAGTTCGGGCCGTTTATCGCGTGCAGCAACTATCCCGACTGCAAATTCACCCGGAAGTTTGCGCAGCCAGGCGGTAGCGACGGTGCGGATACCGGTCCCGAGACGATGGGAAATGATCCCGACAGCGGGCTGGAGGTGACGAAGCGCAGCGGGCGCTTTGGCCCGTATATCCAGCTCGGTGACGGCAAGGAGGCGAAGCGGTCGTCGATCCCGAAGGATATTCCGGGCGAGGATTTCGACCTTGATTATGCACTGCGACTGCTGAGCCTGCCGCGCGAGGTCGGGGTGCATCCCGAAAGCGGCAAGACGATCATGGCAGGGCTGGGGCGTTATGGCCCCTATCTGCTCCACGACGGCAAATATGCGAAACTGACGGGCACCGCCGAAATCTTCGATATCGGCATGAACGCCGCGGTCGTGCGCATCGCCGAAGCTGCTGCGGGCGGCGGGCGCGGACGGACCAAGGCCGAGCCGCTCAATACCTTCGGCCCACATCCGACAAGCGGCGGCGAGATGAAGCTGATGGAAGGGCGATTCGGTCCTTACGTCACCGATGGCACGACCAATGCAACCCTGCCCAAGACAGCAGATCCGGCGACGCTGACGCTGGAAGAAGCGATCGCGTTGATCGACGCGCGCGCGGCGAAGGGGCCGGCGAAGGGCAAGAAAAAGGCGGCACCGAAGAAAGCTGCGGCTAAGAAGCCCGCGGCCAAGAAAACGGCTGCAAAGAAAGCTCCGGCCAAAAAGGCGGCGGCGGAATAACTGTCTCGACCGGCGGCGTTTGCGCCGCTGCCAAGGCATGATAGGGTGGCGCATCCGGGAGACTGTCCATGCGCCACCTGCTCGCCGCCTTCCTGCTTTCCATTCTGTCCATATTTTCCTTACCCGCCGCCGCTCAACAGGCGGGGCGCCTGATATCGGCCGACCCGATGCAGGATACGCCAGCGGGCGTGCAGGCCTGGCGCGTGCAATATTGGACGACGAACGGCAATGGTCAGCGCCTCGCGGTAACGGGCATCGTTGCGGCCCCGATGGAAGCGATGCCGTCGCGTCCGCGCCGCGTTATCGCCTGGACCCACGGCGCATGGGGCGTCGCCGAAAAATGCGCGCCCTCGCTCAGTCCGAACTTCTTCGCGGCGACCGCCGGAATGGATGCCGTCCGCAGCGGTTATGTTGTGGTCGCGCCCGACTATATCGGCCTCGCAAGCTCTACGATGCACCCTTTTCTCGTTGGTCAGGATACTGCCAATGCGGTTCTCGACGCGGTGCGCGCGGCGCGCGAAATCCCGGGCGCCGCTGCGGGCGCCGACTTCGCGGTATGGGGTGAATCGCAAGGCGCCCATGCGGCGCTTTGGACCGCGATAGCCGCGCGCTCACATGCGCCCGACTTGCGGCTCGTGGCCACTGCTGCAGCGGCGCCCCCGACCGATCTGGCGGCCAATCTGCGCGAGGGCAGCGACAAGAATGCGCGCGCACTTCTCCTATCCTTTACGCTGCATAGCTGGTCGACGCTCTATGGCTTCTCGATGGACGGCATAGCCAACCGCACGAACCAGGGCATCATCCACCGACTGGCGGAGAATAACTGCATCAGCCTGGAAAAGAAGCCGAAGTTCGGCATGATCCTCGGCGTCCTGACCATTGTTCGCGCCACGAAGAACAAGGACATCGCCAAAATCGAACCATGGGGAAGCTTCGCCCGCGCCAACAGCGTCGATCCGGCACGCGTGCCGGGACCTCTGCTGATCGCGCAAAGCAGCAAGGACACGATCATCGCCCCCGCCGTCACCCGCAAATTTGCGAAATCCGTCTGCCGCCGCGGTACGGCGCTGCGCTGGATCGAGATGACGGGCGGTCATGTCGATGCCGCGCGCGACAGCGCGCAGGAAACGATCGGCTGGATCACGGCGCGCTTCGACGGGAACGCGCCGCCGAATGACTGTCGGAGGATTTAGCGACTAGCGGAAGGTATCTGGATCGACATACCGCTTTTTGGTCAGCCAATCCGACGCATCGGGCCGAAATAGGAAAAAGATAGCAAGCGCGGTCAGCGCGCTCGACGCGAGGCTGAAAATCCATGAGACGCCGCCGGGCATGGCGGGATCATTAATCGTCGCGAGTGCCGAAATAATGCCAAGGCCCATTAGCACGACGTAGACCCATCGCGTTACATTGCTAGCCTTGCGCGCAATAAGATACCAGAAGAGGAACTGGCACGCCAAGCTGATGCACCAGATTGAGATCAGAAACCCGCTGCCAAAGCCCATCGCAGCAATCGACGGCTCGCGCTCATAGGCCGCAAGCACCTGATTCCAGCTCAAAATCCCACCTAGCAGGCCAACCGCGAAAGAAGCCCAGAAAGCCCTTTCGAAGGCGATGATCGATTTCGGACGTTCCATATATTCTCCCGCAAGTACCCGCAGGCTCAATCGACCCAGTCGAGCCCCATGTCGCGATAGACGCCGCGGTCCTCGTCCCAATTCGCCTTGACCTTCACATGCAGGAACAGGTGAACCTTGCGTCCCAGCAGTTCGGTCAGTTCGGCGCGCGACTTGCTGCCGATTTCCTTGATGCGCTCGCCCTTGTGGCCCAGGATGATTGCGCGCTGGTTGTCGCGTGCGACAAGGATCTGCTGGTGGATTTCGGCACTTCCGTCGGGGCGCGTCGTGAACTTCTCGGTCTCGACCGTCGACTGATAAGGCAGTTCCTCGTGGAGCTGGCGGTAAAGCTGTTCGCGCGTGATCTCGGCGGCTAGCATGCGTTCGGGCGCGTCGCTGACCTCATCTTCGGGAAAGTGCCAAGGCCCTTCGGGCATCAGCTTCGACAGTGTCGTCTTGAGTTCGGGAACCCCGTCGCCGGTGCTGGCTGAGATGAAGAAGGTTTCGTCGAATTTGACGCGCTCATTGAGCTGGGTCGCGATCGTTAGCAGCTTGTCCTTCTTGGTCAGGTCAACCTTGTTGAGCACAAGAAACTTCTTCTCGGGCCGCCCCTCGATTCCCTGCAGCACGCGCTCCGCACGTTCGCCGAGCTTGGCGGCGGCGTCGATCATGACCAGGATCGCCTCGGCCTGATCGAGGCTGTTCCACGCCGCCGCGACCATCGCGCGGTCGAGCCGGCGGGTGGGGGCAAAGATGCCCGGCGTATCGATCAGAACGATCTGTGTCTCGCCGTCCATAGCGACGCCCATCAACCGTGTGCGCGTCGTTTGCGCCTTTGGGCTGACGATCGCGACCTTCTGGCCGACGAGTGCGTTGACGATGGTCGATTTTCCCGCGTTGGGCGCGCCGACGACGGCGACAAAACCGCAATGCTGGGTCATAATTTCATTCCTTCGAGTTCGGCGAGCAACGCCGCCGCCGCCGCCTTTTCGGCAGCTTGTTTCGATGCACCTTCGGCTTCAGCACGGGCGAGCTTGCCGATGCTCACCGCGATACGAAAGCGCGGCGCGTGGTCGGGGCCTTCGCGTGAGACGATTTCATACTCGGGCGGGCGGCGTTTGCGTGCGAGCGCCCATTCCTGAAGCGCCGCCTTCGGATGTTTCGGCGCCGCCTGCTGCCCGTCGATCATTTCGTTCCAATGGGTCAGGATGAACTGCCGCGCCGCATCAGCACCTTTGTCGAGATAGAGTGCGCCGATCAGGGCTTCCATCGCGTCGGCAGCAATATTGTCGCTGTATCGCCCGCCGTCGTTACGTGCCTGCGCGCCGAAGCGGATCAGTGCGGTCAGATCGAGCTTGCGCGCCACCGCAGCGCACGTCGCGCCCGCCGCGAGCACGTGCAGCCGCGACGACATCTCGCCTTCGCTTGCGGTGGGGAAGCGCGTGTAGAGTTCAGACGCAATCACGAGCCCCAGGACACGGTCGCCCAGAAACTCGAGCCGTTGATAGTCGGCGCGCCCGGTGCTGCCGTGCGTCAGCGCCAGATCATAGAGCGCCGGATCGCCCGGAGCGTCGCCGATGATGCTGGCGAGCGCCCCGGTGTCGAGGGGATCGTTCAAAAACCGTCCCCGATCCGTTCCCAGCGCGCGGCGGTGAACCAACTGATCGGGTTTAGCCAACTCGCCGATCCATCGGTCGAGAACATGCCGACGAGGGCGTGGCCGACGAGATTTTCCTCGGGCACGAGGCCGATGCCCTGATTCTCCATCGCGGGGAACCGACTGTCGGCGCTGCGGTCGCGGTTGTCGCCCATCAGGAACAAATGGCCCTCGGGAACGACGACGAGCGGAGTATTGTCTTCCGGGATCGTCGTGATGTCGAGGATGTTATAGCTTTTTCCGCCGGGCAGCGTTTCTCTGAACTGCTTGTAGCGGCACTGGCGTTGGCCGTCGGCGGCGATTTCCTCAAACTCGGGCGAATAGCAGGGCAGGGTGCCCGTCGCGCGCGATGCCTCGATCATGTTCGGGGTCACGGGGATCACGAAATCGGGCATTGCTTCGCGCTGGACGGGCTTACCGTTCAGCCAGACGATGCCGTCCTTCACCTGCACGCTGTCGCCGGGCAGGCCGATGACGCGCTTGATATAATCATTGTCGGCGACCGGCGGCGCCTTGAAAACGACCACGTCGCCTCGTTCGGGGGTGCGCGCGAAAATGCGGCCCGGGATCAGCGGGACACTGAACGGCAGGCTATATTTCGAATAACCATAGGCCATCTTGTTGACGAGCAGATAGTCGCCGATGAGCAGTCGTGGCTGCATCGATTCCGAAGGAATATTGAAGGGCGACAGGAAAAAGCTGCGGAAAATCAGCACTGCGATCGCGAGCAGCGCGAGGAAGCGGACAGTGTCGACCGCCTCTTCCTTGGCCGACACCGGTGCCGGGGTCGGCGTGGGCGGCACGGGCCCGGTTGGGGGCGTCACATCGGCGGTAAAGCTGGCATTGGTCATCTCGCGGCATTGGCGATGAATAGGTTGCCACGTCAAGCAAATATCGGCGGACGACACTGGCGCGCGGCTGGCGGCAGGCTTAGAGAAAGTCGGCGATTCACTCCCCCGTTGAGGACAATGACGATGACAACCGCCCCCGATGCCTGGCAGGCCCTCTCCGACTGGCAGCCGCAGAAGCTGATCGATCTGGTCGCCGCCGACCCTGAAGCGCGGCTGCAGGCGCTGGTGCGCAGCGTCGCCGACATTCGTTTCGACTTCGCCAAGACCCATCTCGACACCTCGGCGATCGCGATCCTGTCCGGCCTTGCGGAAGCGCAGGATTTCGCCGGTCGTCGCAAAACGCTCTTCTCGGGCGGGATCGCGAACCCGACGGAGGATCGTGCTGCCGAACATAGCGCCGAGCGCGGGGATGGGGCTCCCGAGTCGGTTCATGCCGCCCAGGCGCTCCATCAGCGGATGCGGATGATGATCGACGCGATCGAGGCCGGCGCGTTCGGCGAGATCCGCCACCTGCTCCACATCGGCATCGGCGGGTCGGCGCTCGGCCCGGATCTGCTTATCGACGCGCTCGGCCGTCACAGCGATCGTTATGATGTCGCGGTGGTGTCGAACGTCGATGGCGCTGCGCTCGACGAAGCCTTCGCCAAGTTCAGTCCCGAGCATACGCTCGTTGCCGTGGCTTCGAAGACTTTCACCACGACCGAAACCCTGCTCAACGCCAATTCGGCGCTGCAGTGGCTCGACGAAGCGGGCGTTGTCGATCCGGTCGGGCGATTTATCGCGCTGACCGCGAAGCCCGAGCGCGCGATGGAATGGGGCATCGATGAAACGCGCATACTGCCGTTCAACGAAAGTGTTGGCGGCCGCTATTCGCTATGGTCGTCGATCGGTTTTCCCGCCGCGCTCGCGCTCGGCTGGGACGCCTTTGCCGATCTGTTGGAAGGCGCGGCCGAGATGGACCGCCATTTCCGCCTCGCCGACGGCGCGGACAATATCTGCCTGCTCGCCGCCTTCGCCGACCAGATTTACGCCAACCGCCTCGCGTGCCAGACGCGCGCAGTCTTTGCTTATGACGAGCGGCTTCGTCTGCTGCCGTCCTATCTGCAGCAGCTCGAAATGGAATCGAACGGCAAATCGGTGACGTTTGACGGCCAGCCGCTGGCGCAGCAGACCGCGCCGATCACCTGGGGCGGCGTCGGCACCGACGCACAGCATGCAGTGTTCCAGTTGCTCCATCAGGGGACGCACCTGACCCCGGTCGAGTTCGTCGTCGCACGCGAGCCCGACCATCTGCTCGATGATGCGCATCATGAAACGCTCGTCGCCAATTGCATCGCACAGGGCGCCGCGCTGATGACGGGCCGCGCGAGCGAGGATGGCGCGCGCAATTATCCCGGGAACCGCCCGTCGACGACAATCCTGCTCGACCAGGTGACGCCGCGCAGCCTCGGCGCGCTGATCGCCTTTTACGAGCATCGTGTCTTCGCCAACGCCGTGCTGCTCGGGATCAACCCGTTCGACCAGTTCGGGGTCGAGCTGGGCAAGGAAATGGCGAAGGGCCTCGCCGAAGGGACCGTCGAATTCGACGCGGCGACGCGTGCGCTGATGCAGGCGGCGCTCGGCGACTGAGTGCGCGTCGCTGTCACTGACCGTAAATTTCGATTGGCAAGCTGCGCCCGTGTAACCACATAGGCGCCCGGCACGAATGCCTGCCTGTCCAATTCAGGGGTAATCCATGAGCGATTTCGACTATGACCTGTTTGTCATCGGCGCCGGTTCGGGCGGTGTGCGGGCTTCACGCATCGCGGCCTCGCACGGCGCTCGCGTTGCGGTGGCGGAGGAATATCGGGTCGGCGGCACCTGCGTGATCCGGGGCTGTGTGCCTAAGAAACTGCTCGTTTACGGCGCCCATTTTGCCGAGGACATCCACGACGCGCGCAAGTTCGGTTGGGACGTGCCTGAGTGCAAGTTCAACTGGCCCGTGCTGCGCGACAATGTGCTCGCGGAGGTCGACCGGCTCGAGGGGCTATACGGCCAGACGCTCGACAACCATAAAGTCACCGTCCTCAAGACGCGTGCGACCGTCATCGGCCCCCAGAAGATACGCCTCGCCGACGGGACCGAGCTTACCGCCGAACGCATCCTGATCGCGACCGGCGGCTGGCCGCACGTCCCTGAATTCCCGGGCAGTGAACATGCGATCACCTCGAACGAAGTCTTCCATCTCGAAACGCTGCCAAAGCGCGTCGTGATCGCGGGTGGCGGCTATATCGCCAACGAATTCGCTGGCATCTTCAACGAATTCGGCAGCAAGGTGACGATCGTCAATCGCGGCGACACGATCCTGCGCGGTTACGACGAGCAGATCCGCGACCGGCTGCTCCAGATTTCGATGACCAAGGGCATCGATTTCAAGTTTAATGCGCCGTTCCAGTCGATCGAAAAGAATGAAGACGGTTCGTTGACTGTCCATCTCGAAGGTTGTGATCCGATCCATGCCGATGCGGTGCTCGTTGCCGCGGGCCGCGTGCCGAACAGCAAGGGCATCGGGCTTGAAGAGGTCGGGGTCGAACTCGACAAGGACGGCGCGATCAAGGTTGACGAAACAAGCCAGTCGTCAGTGCCGAGCATCTATGCGGTTGGCGACGTCACCAACCGCATACAATTGACTCCCGTCGCGATCCGTGAGGGGCAGGCGTTTGCGGACTCGGTGTTCGGGGGCAAGCCGACCGTCGTCGACTACGCCAATGTCCCAAGTGCCGTGTTCAGCCATCCGCCGATCGGCGCGGTCGGGATGACTGAGGCTGAGGCGCGCAACAAGCTTGGTTCGATCCGCGTTTACACTAGCGATTTCCGGGCGATGAAGAATGTCCTCGCGGGCCGCAACGAGCGCGCGCTGTATAAAATGATCGTGAATGCCGCGACGGATCAGGTCGTCGGGCTGCACATGATTGGCCCCGACGCGCCAGAAATCCTGCAGGCGGCCGCCATCGCGGTGAAGGCGGGGCTGACGAAGGCCGATTTCGACGCGACGGTCGCGTTGCACCCGAGCATGGCCGAGGAACTGGTACTCCTCAAATAAGGTTTCGGCCTGCAACCCGCATGCGCTATCTTCCTTGCATTAGGCGTGAGAGGAGGGGTGCATGGCGGGAACGGCATTGGTCACCGGGGGCAGCGGCTATATCGCGGGCTTCCTGATCCGGCAGCTGATCGACAATGGCTGGATGGTGCATACCACCGTCCGCAACCTGAAACGCGAACCTGAAGTCCGCGCCTGGCTGGGCGTCGATAACGACCGGCTCGCTTTCTTCGCCGCCGACCTGGAACACGACGCGGGTTGGGCCGAAGCGATCGTCGGCTGCAGCCACGTCGCGCATGTTGCGTCACCCTTTCCGCTCGGCGTTCCCAAACACGCAGACGAGTTGGTGGTCCCCGCGCGCGAAGGCGCGCTTCGCGCGCTGCGGTTCGCGCGTGCGGCGGGAGTCAGGCGCTTCGTCCTCACCTCGTCGATGGCGGCGATAGCCTACGGCCATGGCAAGTCGCGCGACATTTACAACGAAGCCGACTGGACGAACCTCGATAATCCGGAGGTCATGCCCTATCCGCGCTCGAAAACCATAGCTGAGCGAGCGGCGCGCGACTGGGTTGCGGCCGAGGGCGGCGATATGGAGTTCGCTTCGGTCAACCCCGCCGCGGTGTTTGGACCGTTGCTGTCCGACGACCTCTCGACCTCGATCGAGCTGGTGAAGCAATTGCTCGAGGGCAAGGTACCAATGTGCCCCGACATCGGTTTCGGGATCATCGACGTCCGCGATGTCGCGGATCTCCATTATCGCGCACTGACCGCGCCGAGCATAAGCGATGAACGTTATGTCTGCTCGGGGCCGTTCCTGAAGATGATCGATGTCGCCAATATCCTGACCGCAAAACTTGGCGACAAGGCGAGGAAGGTGCCAACACGCAAGATGCCCGACTGGCTGCTCAAGCTGTTCGCGCTGGTGCGGCCCGAACTTAAACAGCTCGTCGCCGAACTCGGTAACGTCCGCGGCGGCGACAGCAGCCATGCAATGCAGACGCTCGGCTGGACGATGCGCCCACCCGAAGAGGCGATCCTCGCGACGGCGCATAGCCTGATCGAGCGCGGGATCGTGAAGGTATAGCCTGATTCCCCTCCCGCAAGCGGGAGGGGAGGCGAAGCTTTATGCAATCGTCGGGACGATCCCACCCTCGGCGCGGATGGCCGCGCCGTTGGTGACCGCCGCGAGCGGGCTTGCCAGGTAGGTGACCATTGCGCCGATCTCGTCGGCCTCGATCAGGCGGCGGATCAGCGACAGCGGGCGCAGTTCCTCGAAGAACGCCTTTTCGCGCTCGGCTTCGGGCGCGTCGGGGTTCGACACGACCGAGCGGATGAAATCGGTGATGCCTTCCGAGCGCGTCGGTCCCGGCAGCACGCTGTTGACGGTAACTCCCGTTCCCTTGGTCTGCTCGGCAAGCCCGCGTGCGATGGTGAGCTGTGCCGTCTTGGTCATGCCGTAATGGATCATCTCGGCGGGCGGCAGCAGGCCGCTTTCGCTCGCGATGAAGATCACCCGGCCCCAGTTTTTATCGAGCATCTTGGGGAAGTAATGCCGCGACAGGCGTGCGCCGCTTACGACATTGACCTCGAAGATATTGTGCCAGTCCGCATCGCTGATCTCCGCAAAAGGCTTGGCTTCATAAATGCCCAGATTGTTGACGAGGATATCGACCGCGGGAACAGCAGCGATCAGTGCCTCGGCACCTTCAGCGGTAGCGGGATCGGCAAGGACGGCGCGGATGGTGCCCGACTGGGCCAGTTCGGCGGCTGCCTCGTCCAGCTTTTGCTGGTTGCGGCCGGTGATAACGACATCGACGCCTTCTTCGGCGAGGCGCTTGGCGATCGCAAAACCGATGCCAGCGGTCGATCCGGTGACGAGGGCAGTCTTGCCTTTGAGTTTAAGGTCCATGAACGGTCTCCTTCCTTGGTTCTAGTAGATGAGCCGAAGATAGCGCGCCGACCGATTGTTGATTAGAATGCGCTTCGTCACTTTAGTGATGATATAAAATCAGGAATGACAATGGATAACCGGTTTGGCGATATCGAAACCTTTCTGGCGGTGGCGAATGGCGGCAGCCTCGCGTCCGCGGCAAAGGTGCTGCGTCTTACGCCCTCCGCCGTCAGTCGCAGCATAGCACGACTTGAGCAACGCCTCGGTGTCACATTGATGCGCCGGACGACCCGCTCGCTCGCGCTGACGTCGGAAGGCTCCGCCTATCGCGACCGGATGAGCGTGCTGCTGGCTGATATCGCGACGGTTGAGGCGGGGCTGGGGCAAGAAGGGCAGGGTCCGCGCGGGCTGCTCCGCATCAACGCTTCACCGTCGATCGGCACCATGGGCTTGTTGCCGATCCTGCCTCGCTTCACAGCGCGGTATCCGGAAGTCACCGTCGATCTCACACTATCCGATGCGATCGTAGATCTTGTCGAGGATCGCGCCGACATCGCGATCCGTATCGGCCCGCTGCGTGACACCCGGTTGCACGCGAAGAAGCTCGGTCATAGCCGTATGGTCCTGGTCGCGAGCCCCGATTATCTCGCGCGGCGCGGAACGCCGCAAGCACCTGACGATCTCGAAGCGCATGACTGCCTGCGCTTCAGTTTCCGCCGCTCGGTTGACAGTTGGCCCTTTCTCATTGGCGGCAAAATCGTCCAACGCCCCGTCCATGGCAGCTTCTTTGGCAATTCGGGCGAGGTCGTGCGCCAGATGGCAGTCGCGGGCGGCGGCATCGCCCGGCATGGGCGCTTTCACGTGGCACAGGATCTTGCGGCGGGCCGCCTCGTCGAAGTGCTGCCCGATTTCAATCCCAAGGACGGCGAGGATATTCATGCGCTTTACGCCGCCGAGGATCGGGCGGCAGCGCGTATCCGCGCCTTTCTCGACTTTCTCGACGAGGAACTGGTGATCGAACGCTAGCCGATCCGGTACGGCACGACGTCGCGCCGGTCGGGATCGACCAGGATCGGGCGGTCGCTTGGTGGGAAGGCGCGCTGGTCGCAATCGTCGCGCGGGCAGATGCGGCAGGAGAGGCCAATCCGTGTCGCCGCCTGCGGCGCCGCGACATCGACCCCGTCGGCATAGACGAAATCGCCTGCATATTGCGCCTCGCAGCCCAGCGCGACGGCGTATCGACGCGGGCTGCGCGCATAGCTGCCCGACGGTTTTACGAGCCCCTTCGCCATCGACACATAGCGCAGGCCATCGGGCGTCTCGGCTAGCTGGAACAGGATGCGGTCCGGGATCGCAGCCGCTTCATGTACGATCCACAGCGGACATGCACCGCCGAAACGCGCGAATTGGAGCCGCGTCGCCGAGTGCCGCTTGGTAATGTTGCCTGCCATATCGACGCGGCAGAAGAACATCGGGATACCCCGCGCGCCGGGGCGCTGAAGCGTCGAAAGACGATGGCAGGCCTGCTCGAAGCTGACCCCATATTGCATCCGTAGCCTGTCGATGTCGTGCCGTACGGCGCGCGCGCTGGCGCGGAACGGCGCATAGGGCATCAGCACTGCGCCGGCGGCATAGTTGGCAAGCCCGACGTGGAGCAATTGGCGCGCCGCCGCAGTGCGCAGGGGCGATGCTTCGACCACCGCCGCAATTTCTCTCGCAAGCGCGAGCGCGGCAAGTTGGTGCGCGAGTTGGAAGCGCCGGCTTTCGGCGGGCTGCGATGGATCGATCACCAGATGCCGCATCGTCGCATCGAAATCGCGCAGCGCCTGCGTCTGGTTATAGACGATCGAGATGCCGAGCGCGTCGCGTAGCCTCCGTTCGATTGTTTCGATTGCAGGCGAGGGCTCCTTACCCCTCAGCTGCCCGGCCAATGTCTCAGCCGCGCGGTCGATACTGTCGACGTAGTTCCCCGCGTCGTGAAACCAGTCGCGCACCTCTTCCCACGGTAGGCGGCTGCCCTCGGCGGTGCCGCCAGTCAGTGCCTCGTCGATGATCTGGAGCCGCTGCCCCGCGCGGCGGTAAGCCGCATGAAGCGCGACGAACTGGTCGGCGAGTTGCGGTTGCTGGAGCGCGGCACGTTCGAGCTGTTCGGGCGCAAGGGGTGACGCCGCGAAAAGCGGGTCAGCCGCAGCTTCGCGAAGGGCGCCTGCACGGCGGTCGCCCGCGTCCGCTGCGACTTCTTCCCATTCGAGCGGAAACAGTTTTTGCAACCGATCGAGCAAAGCGGGCGTCAGCGGGCGATCGTCATGCTCGATCTGGCTGAGATAAGAGGCCGAGATGCCGAGCCGCGTCGCGAAATCGGCCTGACGGATGGCGCGGGTTTCCCGAAGTTGACGAAGTTGTCGCCCAGCGTAGAGACGGGTTGGCTGCATGGCGCTCATGCTACTTTGCAAATATGCACTTTGCAACTTTGCAAATTCGCATTTGCATCGGGACGCCAGCGGGGGCAGACGGCGCGTTCGACACTATCGGAGAGCCGCATGTCCGCCAATATCGCCGAAATGGAACGCCGCCGGGCCGCTGCCGCCTTGGGCGGCGGACAAAAACGCATCGATGCCCAGCATGCCAAGGGCAAGCTGACCGCGAGAGAGCGGCTCGACGTACTTCTCGACGAAGGGTCGTTCGAAGAGCTCGACACCTATGTCGAACATAATTGCACCGATTTCGGGATGCAGGACCAGATCGTCCCCGGCGATGGTGTCGTTACCGGATCGGGCACGATCAACGGCCGCCTCGTCTATGTCTTCAGCCAGGATTTCACGGTCTTCGGCGGCTCGCTGTCGGAACGGCATGCCGAGAAGATCATGAAGGTGATGGATAATGCGATGAAGGTCGGCGCGCCCGTCATCGGCCTCAACGACAGTGGCGGCGCACGCATTCAGGAGGGCGTCGCTTCGCTCGGCGGCTATGCTGAGGTGTTCCAGCGCAACGTGCTTGCCTCAGGCGTCGTGCCGCAGATTTCGCTGATCATGGGCCCGTGCGCGGGCGGGGCAGTTTACAGCCCCGCGATGACCGACTTCATCTTCATGGTGAAGGACAGCAGCTATATGTTCGTCACTGGTCCGGATGTTGTCAAAACGGTGACTAATGAGGTTGTGACGCAGGAGGAACTCGGCGGCGCGATCACGCATACGACCAAAAGCTCGGTCGCCGATCTGGCGTTCGAGAACGACATCGAGGCGCTGCTCGCTGCGCGCGATTTCTTCGATTACCTGCCCGAAAACAACCGCAGCGGCGTTCCCGTCCGCCCGACGAGCGACCCCTACGACCGCGCCGAGGCCAGCCTCGACACGCTGATCCCGCCGAATGCGAACCAGCCGTACGACATGCACGAGCTGATCCGCAAAACCGTCGACGAAGGCGATTTCTTCGAAGTGCAGCCGGCGCACGCCGCGAACATCATCTGCGGCTTCGGCCGTATCGAGGGCCGCACGATCGGCATCGTCGCGAACCAGCCGCTGGTGCTTGCGGGCGTGCTCGACATTAATTCGTCGAAGAAGGCGGCGCGCTTCGTCCGTTTCTGCGATGCGTTCGAGATTCCGATCATAACCTTTGTCGATGTCCCCGGCTTCCTGCCCGGCACCGCACAGGAATATAACGGCATCATCAAACATGGCGCCAAGCTGCTCTTCGCCTATGCCGAGGCGACGGTTCCCAAGATCACGGTGATCACGCGCAAGGCCTATGGCGGCGCCTATGACGTGATGGCGTCCAAGCATCTGCGCGGCGACCTCAACTATGCCTGGCCGACCGCAGAGATTGCGGTGATGGGTGCAAAGGGCGCGGTCGAGATCATCTTTCGCAGCGACATCGGCGACCCCGAAAAGATCGCGCAGCGTACGAAGGAATATGAAGCCCGCTTCGCCAACCCCTTCGTTGCGGCGTCGCGCGGCTATATCGACGAGGTGATCCACCCGCATAATACCCGCAAGCGGATCGCGCTGGGGTTGCGTAAGCTTCGGAACAAGCAACTCGAAAACCCGTGGAAGAAGCACGACAATATTCCGCTCTGATCGCGAGCATTTTTGTCGTCATATGTGATGTCCGGCACATATGAAGCACCGGACTGGAGCCATGGACAGCGAGCGGCTAAAACCGCGATGTCCTTGATTCCAAATGAGGTTTGAAGATGCGTAAACTCCTTCTTGCTACCCTGATTGCTCCCGTTCTTCTCGCCGCGCCGGCAGCGTCGGCGTTCGATCCCGATACGCCGGTGGGTAAGCCGAAGCCCGCCTTTCCAGTGACGCTCGGCAGCGAGGAAGACACGACGATCGGCCTTGCGTTCCGGACCGCGTTCGGCCTTGCCAAGGGCGCCGAGCCGACCGCAACGCGTGAGATCGACGGTCGCACTTACACATTCCGTCCCGCCGCGATCCATCTGCTCCCGAACAATGTCGGCGTGCTGCTGAGCCTCGGCAGCCTCGACGAAGCGGGGCACAGCGAGGGCGGGGTCAACGCGATCCATTATCTGCAGGGCGGCCCGTCTGGCTGGCAGCGCAAGGGCGAGTGGCTCGACCTCGGTTCGGTCGGCAGCGTCGGCAACGCCGCGACCGCCTGGGCCTTCAGCGATGCAATCGGCAAAAATCCCTATCTCATTACCTCGGGCGGCGGCGTTTGGCAGGGCTGCGCGATCAGCAGCGCGACGCTGACCGAACTGGCGCCCGACGCGCCGGCGGATCGCGCGAGCTTCACCGACAGCATGAGCTCGGGTGGCGGCCTGAACCAGAAGGAACAGGGCTTCGACGGGCAGATCACCGCGGCCGTTCCCGACAAGAGCTTTACCGTCACCTATTCCGGGACACGCACGATCAAGCAGCAATATCTGTTCAAAAATGGCAAATATGAACTGGTCGGCAAGGACCAGATTCCGGGCTGCTGAGGAGAATGAGATGAAACTGGGTCGCCTCAACCATATCGGCGTCGCCACGCCGTCGATCGCCGACAGCATCGTCTTTTACCGCGATGTGATGGGGGCGACGCAGATTCATGAACCTTTCGATCTGCCCGAACAGGGCGTGAAAGTGTGCTTCGTCGATACGCCGACCGACTCTTCAGGGCTTGGGGGGCTGAACGGCACACAAATCGAGCTGATCGAGCCATTGCCGGGTAATGCGTCGATCGCGGCCTTCCTGCAAAAGAACCCGGCAGGAGGGCAGCATCATCTGTGCTACGAGGTTCCCGATATCCATGCCGCCAAGGCCGAGTTCGAGGCGATGGGCAAGCGCGTGCTCGGCGAGCCGCGGATCGGGGCGCATGGGACGCTGATCTTCTTCCTGCACCCCAAGGATATGGGCGGGGTGCTGACCGAGATTATGGAGACGCCGAAGGGCGACCACTGACGTTCATTTCATCGTCACCCCGGACTTGATCCGGGGTCCCGCTGGCGGGCGTCGCAAAGCGGGGTGCCGGATCAAGTCCGGCATGACGAAAAGAGAGTAGAGACTGCATATGACCGACAAGCCAACGCTCGACCAATGGGCCGCCGCCGCGGAAAAGGAAGTGAAGGGCAAGGACCTCACTTGGGCGACGCCCGAGGGTATCGACGTCAAGCCGCTCTACACGGCCGAAGACGTGCAGACCGATCCCGGCCTGCCTGGCTTCGCGCCGTTCACACGCGGCGTTCGCGCGTCGATGTATGCCGGACGCCCTTGGACGATCCGTCAATATGCAGGCTTTTCGACCGCCGAGGAATCGAACGCCTTTTATCGCCGCAACCTGGCGGCGGGCCAAAAGGGCCTGTCGGTCGCCTTCGACCTCGCGACGCACCGCGGTTATGACAGCGACCATCCGCGCGTCGTCGGCGACGTCGGTAAAGCGGGGGTCGCGATCGACAGCGTCGAGGATATGAAGATCCTGTTCGACGGCATCCCGCTCGATCAGATGTCGGTGTCGATGACGATGAATGGCGCGGTGATCCCCATCCTCGCCTTCTTCATCGTCGCGGGCGAGGAGCAGGGGGTCGAGCGCAAGCTGCTCGACGGGACGATCCAGAACGACATCCTCAAGGAGTTCATGGTCCGCAACACCTATATCTACCCGCCCGAACCGAGCATGCGGATCATCTCGGACATCTTCGGCTATACGTCGCGCGAGATGCCCAAGTTCAACAGCATCTCCATCTCCGGCTATCATATGCAGGAAGCCGGGGCGACGCAGGTGCAGGAACTGGCGTTCGCCATCGCCGACGGCGCCGAATATGTGCGCTATGGCGTCGCATCGGGGCTCGACATCGACAAGTTCGCCGGGCGCCTGTCCTTCTTCTTCGCGATCGGCATGAATTTCTTCATGGAGATCGCTAAACTTCGCGCCGCGCGGGTGTTGTGGCACCGCGTGATGACCAATCTTGGTGCCAAGGACGAGCGGTCGAAGATGCTGCGCACCCACTGCCAGACGTCGGGCGTCTCGCTCACCGAGCAGGACCCATACAACAACGTCATGCGCACGACGATCGAGGCGATGGCGGCGATGCTCGGCGGCACGCAGAGCCTCCACACCAACGCGCTCGACGAGGCCATCGCGCTGCCGACCGACTTTTCGGCCCGCATCGCGCGCAACACCCAGATCGTCATCCAGGAAGAGACCGGGATGACCAAGGTCGTCGATCCGCTCGGCGGCTCCTATTATGTCGAGGCTTTGACGCAGGAACTGGTCGACAAGGCGTGGGAGATTATCGAACGCGTCGAGAAGGAAGGCGGCATGGCCAAGGCCGTCGCGGCGGGCTGGCCCAAGGCGATGATCGAGACCGCAGCAGCAGCGCGTCAGGCGCGTGTCGACCGCGGCGACGACGTGATTGTCGGGGTGAACAAATATCGCCTGGCGAACGAGGATTTGCTCGAAACGCTGGAGGTCGACAACACGAAGGTGCGCGAGGCGCAGATCGCGCGGATCAACAAGACCAAGGCGGCTCGTGACGAAGCGGCCTGTCAGGCGGCGCTGAAGGCGCTGCGCGATGCTGCCGCGGGCGAGCAGTCGATCGAGAATAACCTGCTTGCCCACGCCGTCGATGCTGCGCGCGCGCGCGCGACGCTCGGCGAAATTTCTTCGGCGATGGAAGAAAGCTTTGACCGTTACGGCACCCAGCCGACCCCGGTGAAGGGCGTCTATGCCGCGCCCTATGAAGGCGATGCGCGCTGGCAGCAGGTGCTTGACGGTGTCGCGGCGGTCGAACGCCGTATGGGCCGAAAACCCAAGCTGCTCGTGGCCAAGATGGGTCAGGATGGGCATGATCGCGGCGCGAACGTCATCGCCTCGGCCTTTGGCGACATGGGCTTTGATGTCGTGTCCGGCCCCTTGTTCCAGACGCCTGAGGAAACGGTGGTGCTGGCGCTCGACAGCGGCGTCGATGTCGTCGGCGCATCGAGCCTTGCCGCGGGGCACAAAACGCTGATCCCCGAACTCATCAACAAGCTTCGCGAAGCCGGCCGTAACGACATCAAGGTCATTGCAGGCGGCGTCATCCCGCCGCAGGATTACGACTATCTCCGCGACGCGGGCGTCCAGGGCATCTACGGCCCCGGCAGCAATGTGGTCGAATGTGCCGCCGACGTGCTGCGCCTGCTCGGCCACAATATGCCACCGCTGGAGGATGCTGCTTGAACCATCTGCTTCGCCTGATGCTTGCAGGGGTGGCCGCCATGAGCGGAACGGCGGCGCACGCCGAACCCGCCAGCCGTCCGAGCGAATATCGCAAGAATGTCCCTGTCGAGTTGATCTATCGGCAGCAGATCGACGACGTCTATTTCACCGACTGGTATGGCCGCGTCGAAAAGAGCGACGGCCCCTGGCGCGACATCTATTTCGAGACGAGCGACAAATATGTGAACAAGGGGCTGATCCGTCTGAATTGCGACGATCCCGAAGCCGATATCGACTTCACGCTTTACGGCGTCGGCGAATATGGCAACGCCGAAACCGGACGGCAGGTGACGATCAGCTATGGCGACCGTCGGCCGTGGGCGGAAGGCAATTATCAGGACATGTTCGGCGAAACGCCGACGATCGAATTTTACGGCGCCGCTCTAGAGCGCTTCTGCAAATAACATCAAAGGGCCGAAATCCATGAACCTCTCCCAAACTGCCCCGCAAGACGATCAGGTGCGTACCGACTGGACGCGCGAGGAAATCGCCGAGCTGTTCGACCTGCCGTTCGACGAACTGATGTGGGAGGCGCAGGGCGTCCACCGCCGCCATCACGCGCGCGGCGAAGTCCAGCTTTGCACCTTGCTGTCGATCAAGACCGGCGGCTGCGTCGAGGATTGCGGTTATTGCTCGCAGTCGAAAAGCGCCGAAAGCGGATTGAAGGCGACGAAGCTGATGGATGTGCGCGCGGTCCTGCAATCGGCAGCGCAGGCGAAGGATTCGGGATCGAAGCGATTCTGCATGGGTGCCGCCTGGCGCAACCCAAAGGACCGCGACATGCCTGCGATCGTCGAGATGATAGAGGGCGTGCGCCAGATGGGCATGGAAACCTGCATGACTCTGGGGATGCTGACCAAGGAACAGGCGCAGACGCTCGCGGTCGCGGGGCTCGATTATTATAACCACAATATCGACACTTCTCCCGAGAATTACGGGAATATCATTTCGACACGGACGTTTCAGGACCGCCTCGATACGCTCGAGGAAGTCCGCAACGCCGGGATCAACGTCTGCTCGGGCGGGATTGTCGGGCTGGGCGAGAACCGGCAGGATCGTGTCGGCTTCATCCACGCGCTGGCGACGCTCGAACGCCATCCCGAAAGCGTGCCAGTGAACGCGCTGGTGCCCGTAAAGGGCACCGTGCTCGGCGACATGCTCGCCGACACCCCGCTCGCGAAGATCGACGACATCGAGTTCGTCCGCACGATCGCCGTCGCGCGCATCACCATGCCGAAATCGATGGTCCGCCTGTCAGCGGGGCGCGAGAGCATGTCGGAGGCGACGCAGGCGCTGTGCTTCATGGCGGGCGCGAACAGCATCTTCACCGGCGACAAGCTGCTCACCACCGGCAACCGCGGCGACAATGCCGACGCGGCGCTGTTCGCGAAGCTGGGGATCGTGCCGATGGTGAGCGAAGAGCCGATGCGCGCGCAAATGGAAGCGGCGGAATGATCCTTTCGGCCCTCTTGGCATTGGCGGCGGCCGCCCAGGATCCCGAGATCGATTGCGACAATGCGATGGCGCAGTTCGAACTCAACGCATGCGCGTACAAGGAATTCGAGCGCGCGGATGCTGCGATGAACGCGCAGTGGAAGGTGACGGCGGCGCGCATGAAAGCGATCGACGCCGAGTTCGACCGCACGCAGGACAATCGCCCCGGTTATTTCGACACATTGCTCGCGGCGCAGCGCGCCTGGCTGACCTACCGCGACAAGCAATGCGCGAGCGAAGGCTACACGATGCGTGGCGGCTCGGCCGAACCGATGGTGATCAGCGGTTGCCAGACGCAACTCACCGATGCGCGTACCAAACAACTCAAAGATCTGATTGAGGAATATTGAGGGCCATGTTCAAGAAAATCCTGATCGCCAATCGCGGCGAAATCGCCTGCCGCGTCATCAAGACCGCGCGCCGCATGGGCGTCGCGACCGTCGCCGTCTATTCGGACGCCGACGCGCGCGCGCCCTTTGTGCAGATGGCCGACGAGGCGGTGCATATCGGGCCGTCGCCCGCATCCGAATCCTATCTGATCGCCGACAAGATCATCGCGGCGTGCAAGGCGACGGGCGCCGAGGCGGTGCATCCGGGCTATGGCTTCCTGTCCGAACGCACCAGCTTTGCGGAGGCACTGGCCAAAGAAAATATCGCCTTCATCGGCCCGCCGGTAAACGCGATCGCGGCGATGGGCGACAAGATCGAGTCGAAGAAGCTCGCGAAGGAAGCGGGCGTCAACGTCGTCCCGGGCTTCGTCGGTGAGATCGACGATACCGAACATGCCGTGCGCATCTCGAACGAGATCGGCTATCCGGTGATGATGAAGGCATCGGCGGGCGGCGGCGGCAAGGGCATGCGCCTCGCCTATGACGAAAAGGATGTTCGCGAGGGATTTGAAGCGACGAAGCGCGAGGGGCTCAACAGCTTCGGCGACGACCGCGTCTTCATCGAGAAGTTCATCCTGAACCCGCGCCACATCGAAATCCAGATCCTGGGCGACCAGCACGGCAATGTGCTCTACCTCAACGAGCGCGAGTGCAGCATCCAGCGCCGCCACCAGAAGGTGGTCGAGGAAGCGCCGTCACCGTTCGTCACCGAAAAGATGCGCAAGGCGATGGGCGAGCAGTGCGTCGCGCTGTCGAAAGCCGTCGGCTATTACAGCGCGGGCACCGTCGAACTGATCGTCTCGGGCGCCGATCCGACGGGCGAGAGTTTCTACTTCCTTGAAATGAACACGCGGCTTCAGGTCGAACATCCGGTGACCGAGGCGATCACCGGCATCGATCTGGTCGAGCAGATGATCCGCGTCGCGGCGGGCGAGAAGCTCGAGATCACGCAGGACGATGTGAAGATCGACGGCTGGGCGATCGAGAACCGGGTCTATGCAGAGGATCCTTATCGCGGCTTCCTGCCCTCGACCGGGCGGCTTGTCCGTTACCGAACGCCCGTTCCCGCCTGGGAAGGCGAAGAGCGCGGCGTCGATGGCGTGCGCGTCGATGCGGGGGTAGAGGAAGGCGGCGAAGTGTCGATCTTTTACGATCCGATGATCGCCAAGCTGGTGACCTGGGGCAAGACGCGGGACGAAGCCGCCGACCTGCAGATCGCGGCGCTCGACCGCTTCGAGCTCGAAGGGCTCGGGCACAATATCGATTTCGTCTCCGCCATCATGCAGCACCCGCGTTTCCGCTCGGGCGAACTGACGACGGGTTTCATCGCCGAGGAATATCCCGAGGGATTCCACGGCGCACCGACGAATGGCGATGTGACACGTGCGCTCGCGGCTATCGCGGGCTTTATGGCTAGCGCCGAGGCCGACCGCGCGCGCCGAACCGACGGCCAGCTCGGCGACCGGCTCGAACCGCCTTCAAAATGGCAAGTGTCGATCGACGGCGCGCCGCACAAGGTCAAGATCGGCGACAAGCATATCAAGGTCGAAGGCGACCGGATCGACATCGCGCTGGAGTATACGCCGGGCGACCGGCTCGTCGTTGCCGATATCGACGATAGCGAACTGGCGGTAAAGGTCGCGAAGACGCGTACCGGCTGGAAGATGACAACGCGCGGACACATCCACGATGTCCGCGTGCTGCCCTGGCACGTCGCACCGCTGGCGACGCATATGATCGAGAAGATTCCGCCCGATCTTTCGAAATTCCTCATCTGCCCGATGCCGGGACTGCTCGTCACGCTGCACGTGGGCGAAGGCGACAAGGTGGAAGCCGGCCAGCCGCTCGCGACTGTCGAGGCGATGAAGATGGAGAATATCCTCCGCGCCGAAAAATCGGGTGTCGTGAAAACCGTGAACGCCGCGCAAGGCGACAGCTTGGCGGTCGATGCGGTTATCCTCGAAATGGAGTGATATTCGAAATCCGTTCGTGCTGAGCTTGTCGAAGCACCCGCCTTCCTTTTACGGCGTTGGCGAGAAGGGCAGCCCTTCGACAAGCCCAAGGCGAACGGAGTTTGGAATATGCACGTCAACCACGATCAAGATGCAGCAGCGGCAGAGACGATCAGCTTCGACGATTTTCTCCGCGTAGACATTCGCATCGGCACGATCGTTGAGGCCGAACCCTTTCCCGAGGCGCGCAAACCCGCATTCAAGCTGAAGATCGACTTCGGTCCCGCGATCGGGGAGAAGAAAAGTAGCGCGCAGATCGTCGACCGCTATGCGCTGGAAGAACTGCCTGGGCGGCAGGTGGCTGCCGTCGTCAACTTCCCGCCGCGTCAGATCGGCAAGTTCATGTCCGAAGTATTGACGCTTGGTTTCGCCGACGAAGAAGGCGCGGTCATCCTATTTGCACCCGATCGCAAGGTTCCCAACGGCTCGCGCCTCTTCTGAGCCCCACATCATTGCGAGCGTAGCGAAGCAATCCAGAGTAGCGTAAACCGCTCTGGATTGCTTCGCTACGCTCGCAATGACGGCGGACGGGGAAGCTGGGGGAGAGAGGGCATGACATTACCCGTAACCGCGTTCGTTGCAGCCATTTGCGCCTTGCTGCTGCTCATCACAGCGATTGACACCGTACGCCAGCGGTTGCGCGTAAAGGCCGCGTTCGGCGACCATGGCGATGCCAAGCTGATCAGCGCCAGCCGCGCACACGGCAATCTCGCCGAATATGCGCCGATCACGATCATCCTGCTCGGGCTGCTCGAAACCGCGCGCGCCAATCATATGGGGCTGATGATCGTCGGTGCGATCTTCCTCATCGGCCGCGTCGCGCACGTCATCGGGCTCTACACGCCGTCGGAACCGGGGAAAGCGCCGCTGGGGCGCCAGGTCGGTGTGCTCGCGACCTTCGGGGCGTTGCTGGTGCTCGCCGGTTGGACGCTGTGGATCCTACTCACCAGAAATCTTTGAACCTTCGTTACGCCGGACTTGATCCGGCATCCATTTCTGCCGCGGGGCTATGGACCACGGATCAAGTCCGGGGTGACGAAGAAGGTTAGTCGACGAGTGCCACCGCGCGGATCCAACCCGCGCTCGCCCGCTCGATCTTCACCGGGAAGCAACTAAAGGTAAACCCGGTCGCCGGAATGGCTGTCAGATTGGTCAGCTTCTCGATCTGATAATAGGGCCGGATGCGCCCCGCCTTATGACCTTCCCAGATAATCGACGGATCGCGTGTTTCGGCCCAGCGCTTCGCGGTGTGGCTGAACGGCGCGTCCCAGCTCCACGCGTCGGTCCCGACGACCTGCACGCCGCGCGCCGTCAGATAAAGCGTCGCCTCTGCGCCCATGCCGCAACCCTGATCGGTGAAATTGTCAGTGCCGTAGATCGCACCCGACTGGACGAGCACGATGTCGAGCGGCTGGAGATCGTGCCCAATGCGTGCGAGTTCGGCCTCGACCTCGGCGCCGCTCACGACATGGCCGTGCGGGCGGTCCGAAAAGTCGAGCTTCACCCCCGGACGGAAGAACAGGTCCAGCGGTGCCTCGTCGATCGATGGGGCAGGGGAAACGCCGCTGTCGGTCGTCGAGTGATAATGCCAGGGCGCATCCATATGCGTACCATTGTGCGTGCTGAGCGACAGCATCTCGACCGCCCAGCCTTCGCCGTCGGGCAGATCCTCCCGCGTCAGGCCGGGGAAGAACATCGCGATCTGCTCCCACGTATTCTCGTGGGTCATATAGGTGATGTTCGGACGCATCACCGGCGGGTCGGATACGACGTCGTTGGTGATCGGGATCGAAAGGTCGATGAACTGCATTCAGGCATCCTGCCACCGGATTGACGCTACGCCAAGAAGGCTTGCGCGGCGGCGCTTGCCCGGTAGAGATGCAGCAAAGCTTTGCGATTTTCAACGACACGCCGATACGAAAGAAATATTGGGGCGCCTTGAATGAAGTCGGATTGCGTGCGTCTTCTTTACTGACGCCCGCGACCTTGGGCGATCTTTCATGCCCGACCGGGATTGAATAAGCCCCAAGCAAAAGGGGCAAGGGAGAGTGTATGACAGAAAGTGCCGTCGCCGGACCCGGCGCCGTTTATGAACCGACCGCGAAAGATATTCGAATGGTCATCGCCGCGTCGTCGGCGGGTACCGTGTTCGAATGGTATGATTTCTTCATCTACGGCACGCTCGCGGCGATCATTGGCAAGGCCTTTTTCCCCAGCGACAATGCGACGCTCGAAATCCTGCTCGTCTGGGCGGGCTTTGCGGTCGGTTTCGGCTTCCGCCCGCTCGGCGCCGTTCTCTTTGGCTTTCTCGGCGACCGGCTCGGACGCAAATATACCTTTCTCGTTACCGTCACCCTGATGGGCATTGCGACCGCGGGGGTCGGCATGATCCCCTCGGCTGCAACCATCGGCATCGCGGCGCCGATCATCATCATCCTGCTCCGTGTGCTGCAGGGGCTCGCGCTCGGCGGCGAGTATGGCGGCGCCGCCGTCTATGTCGCCGAACATTCGCCGCCGGGTAAACGTGGTTTCTATACCAGCTTCATCCAGGCAAGCGTGGTTGGCGGCTTTGTGCTGAGCCTGATCGTCGTACTCGGCTGCAAGGCGTTGATGCCCGATGCGGTCTGGGAAAGCTGGGGGTGGCGCGTGCCGTTCCTGCTGTCGCTGATCCTGCTCGCCATCTCTTTGTGGATGCGCCTCAAACTGTCGGAAAGTCCGGTATTTCAGGCGATGAAGGCCGAGGGCGAGATTGCGAAGAACCCGGTGAAGGAGAGCTTCACCTACCCAGGCAATCTGAGGCGCATCTTCATCGCGCTGTTCGGCATCGCCGCGGGTCTGACCGTGATCTGGTATACTGCGATGTTTTCAGGCCTCGCCTTCCTCAAAGGGCCGATGAAGGTTGAGGATACGGCGGCCGAAATCATCGTCGGCGTGGCAGCCGCGCTTGGCATGGGCTTCTTCATCTGGGCGGGCCGCATCTCCGATCGGGTCGGGCGGAAAAAGCCGATCGTTTGGGGATATGCCGCAACGCTCGTGCTTCTCTTCCCGCTCTTCTGGCTGATGGGTAGCGTCGGCAATCCCGCGCTGACGGGGGCAGCCGAAAAGGCGCCGGTGGTTGTCACCGGGTCGCAGTGCAGCTTCGATCCCTTTGCGCAGAAACAGGAAACCGCCTGCGGAAAGACGCTCGGCGAACTTACCAAGCTGGGCGTGCCGTACAAGGTCGTCGATCGCGGCAGCCGTTTCGACAGCGTGCGCGTGACGATAGGTGGCCGCGAAGTCGCCGGCGAAGATCCCGCGGTCCTGAAACCTGCGCTCGAGGCGATGGGCTATAATTTCGAAAAGCAGATTCCGGACATACTCGGCATCGCGGTAATCATCATCGCACTGCTCGGCCTCAGCGCGCTCTCGGGCTTCACCTATGGCCCGGTCGCGGCGCTGTTGTCTGAGATGTTCCCGCCGCACGTGCGCTACTCGTCGCTGTCGATTCCCTATCATCTTGGAACCGGATATTTCGGTGGCTTCCTGCCCCTGATCGCGAGTTTCATCATCGCAAAGACGGGGAATGCCTATGCCGGGCTGTGGTATACGTGGGGCGTGGTGCTCGTCGCCTTCCTCGTGACGGCCTTCATGCTCAAGGATCCGGTCGAGGGGCAGTGGGACAAGCCGGCCCGGGGCACTGCGCCGACGGCCTGAACCCCCATTGGCGCGGCGATTGAACCGGTATAGGGGCAGCGGGATGATAGAAGTCCCGTCGCCGCTCCGTCTTCGTCTCGACAGCGATGCGCTTGTCGCCAATTGGCGCTGGCTGGCCGCGCAAAGTGGCTCGGCGGCGTGCGGCGCCGCGATCAAGGCCGACGGTTACAGCCTCGGCGCGCGTGAGGTGATGCGGCATCTTGTCGCTGCCGGTTGCCGCGATTTCTTTGTCGCGACATGGCGCGAGGCGGCGGCACTGATGCCTTTGCCCGAGGGCGTGTCGTTATCGGTCCTGCACGGCGTCGGCGTGAGCGACATGATCGCCGCGCGAACGCTGCCGGCCCGCCCGGTGCTCAACAGCGTCGAGCAGGTTCAGCGCTGGCGTGCGGCCGGCGAAGGGCGGCCATGCGACGTGATGGTCGATACCGGGATGAACCGCCTCGGTCTGCGTGTCGATGAAGCCATGGGCGGCGCGCTCGATGGGCTTTCGATCGAAACCCTGCTCAGCCATCTTGCTTCGGCCGACGAGGACAGCGAGCAGAATGCGAACCAACTGACGGCCTTCCGGACCATTCGCCAGTCGATTCCGGCGCGGCGATACAGCCTTGCAAACAGCGCCGGCATCTGCCTCGGCACCAACTATGCGTTCGACCTGACGCGCCCGGGCATCGCACTTTACGGCGGTACGCCGCGTGGGGAGGCGCGGGGATATATCCGGCAAGTCGTCTATCCCGAAACGCGCGTGCTGCAGGTCCGCAACCTGCACCAGGGTGAAACGGTCGGATACAATGCGACCTGGACTGCGAAGCGAGAAAGCCGGATCGCGGTGGCCAATATGGGCTATGCCGACGGTTATCTGCGCTGCCACGCCGGAGCGGGGCACGCGATGTGGCAAGCGCACGACCTACCGTTGATCGGCCGGGTGTCGATGGACCTCATCGCCTTCGACGCCAGCGACGCGGAACCGGTGGCTGAAGGCGACTGGCTTGCGCTCGAATATGATCTTCCCGAAGTGTCGGTGGCTAGCGGTCTGTCGCAATATGAATTGCTGACGGGCCTCGGCGCGCGCTTTGAGCGCCGCTGGGCTTAGGAGGCGCTCGGGAAAAGGCGCCCCGCTCCGCCCGGCATATCTCTCCGAATAGCAAAAGAAAGGGCCCCGAACTTGCGTTCGGGGCCCAAATTCTTGTCCAATCCGAAGGATTAGAACTTGGCCGAGGCGTTCACGAAGAACGTACGGCCACGATAGTCGTAGCCCGAATAGAGCGGCGCGTTACCGATGGTCGTGTAACCGATCGCCGAAATACGCGGCGGCTTCTTGTCGAACAGGTTCTGAACACCAGCCGTGATTTCATACTTCTCGGCAATGTTGAACTGGACCGAAGCCGAGTGCAGGAAGTAGTTCGGGGCTTCGAGATAGTAGCTATCGCGATAGGCCTGAACCAGGTCAGGATCCGAAACGCCCGTCAGTTCGTCATAAGCGAAGAACTTGTACGTCCGATCACGATCGCCATCGATCCAGTCGAGACCGTAGCGCAGCGTCACGTTGTTGAAACGGTACGTTGCGTCAAAGGTGCCAACCCAGTCGGGGTTCACGACCGTACCATTCATGTCGGTCAGGAACTCTTCGGGGAAGAGGCGGCTCGACTGTTCGGTATATTTCGTGATGTTGGCATTCAGCGTGAAGCGGCCGCCGAACAGGTCACGCGAGTAACGACCGTTGAACTCGAAGCCCTTGCGGATGTCTTCCGAAAGGTTGACGAAGCTGCTCGTAACGGTCAGCGCGTTGTTCGCATCGCGTTCGACAAAGCGGCAGAAACCCTCGCTCGCATTGAAGTTGGGGTCGCCATAGCAGCGATTCAGGATCGTCGTGGCATCGAGGTCCGCGACGCCGTTGCTGACCTTGATGTTGAAATAATCCAGCGACAAGGAAAGCTGACCAACCGATTCAGGCAGGACCGGACGGATAACAACGCCGACCGACCAGTTCTTCGAGGTTTCTGCCTCGAGACCGGCATCGGCACCGCCGACACGGAAGGTGGTGATACCGCTGGTCTGCTGGAACCCGGCGGGCAGGCCGATGGCAAGGCAGTTCGCCGAGATGATCTGCTCGTTCGGCGACTGGCTGGCCGGGGGCGGCAGATCATCGCAGGGATCGAGCGTGCTGCCAAGGAAGCCGCTCGTCGCGCCGAGGAACTGTTCGGCGAGAGCCGGGGCGCGATACGACGTGCCATAGCTGGCGCGGAGACCGAACCCGCGGATCGGTTCCCACTCGGCCGCGACCTTGAAGGTCGTGTCCGAACCATAGGACTTATAGTCGGTATACCGCCCCGAAGCGGTCAGGTTGAGGCGATAGAAACCGGGCGTGTCGGCAAGGATCGGCACGAAGACTTCGCCGTAGATTTCCTTGACGCTGTCCTTGCCGACCGTCGGCGTGCCGGCGGTCAGGCCAAGCAGGTTGCCGTTGATCGAGTTCGGATCGGGCTGGTCGTTGATGCTCTGCTTGCGATATTCGGCGCCCAGCGCGAGCTGGACATCGCCGCCGGGCATCGCGAACAGCGGACCGTCGACGTTGAACGCGAAGGTCGTTTCGCGGAACTTGGTGTTGCCGATCGTGTTGACAAGGATCCAGTCCTTGAAGTTCTGCGGCAGGCGGCCGCCGATGACATCCGCCGAGAGAGCCGGAGCAGCGATACAGTTCGGGTTCGTTGCCGAGCTGGCGCAGCGGAAGGTGCCGTTGCCGTTGCTGACGGCGTCGAGCGACTGGGCCAGACGATCGATCAGGAAGGATTCGATTTCGTAACGGCCATCGTTCCACGACTTGCCGACATAGGCGTCATAGCGCCAACTGGGCAGGAAGAAGTCGCCGCGAATGCCGCCCGACACGCGAGCATAGTCGACTTGCTGACGCGAGTCGGTCAGGCCAAAGCCGATGAAGGCACGGGCCATGACGTCGCGGCCGCCCGAGGTTTCGTTCGGTGCCAGGAGACGCGTTCCCTGACGGAACTCGACGGGCAGCAGTTCGCTTCCGCGGACATAGTCCAGCGACAACTGGCGATACAGCGGCGACGACGACTTGCGGCGGGTAACGAGCACTTCGCCATAGACTTCGGCATTGCCAAGGATGTCGGTGTTATAGGTACCCGAAAGATAGCCGGTGTAGATTTCGGCGCTCGTGATCAGCGGCTCTTCCTGCGATGCAGGGTCGAACGTGTCGCGATCATAGGTGCCGACACCGAGATAGCCCGGGAGCGGGCCGCCCGTGCCCGGCGAGGGGACGAAGCGGTTGAAGGTGCCGACGGTACCGCTCGTACGGCCAATTGCCTGGCGTGCGGAAACGCCGAGCGTGTTGATCGTCACGCCGCCATTGTCGAGCGTGAAGCAGTTCCGCGGATCGCCGACCGGGAAAGCGTCGCCCGATCCGAACTCCGACCCTTCGCCGTCCAGGAAGCCGCCGATCGGGCACTTGAGCCACGGCACGTCATTCAGCGAGAGCTGGTCGCGCTTGCGATATTCGACCGAGCCGATGATGTTGAGGCGGTCGGTTTCGAAACCGAACGAGGCGGCGACGCGCTTGTCAACGCCCGCGCCGACTTCGGGCACGTTCACCTGCGCGTCGAGGACCAGGCCGCGCAGCTTGTTGTCGGTAATGATGTTCACAACGCCGGCGACGGCGTCCGAACCGTAAATCGACGAAGCACCCGCCTTCAGCACTTCGATGCTGCTGACGATTGCGGTCGGAAGGACGTTAAGGTCGGCTGCGAGAACCGAACCGCGCGTGCCGCCCGGTGCCAGGCGGCGGCCGTTAAGCAGGACCAGCGTACGGCTCGGGCCGAGGTTGCGCAGGCCCAGCGTGTTGGCGCCGGTACCACCGTCGGTCACGAAACCGCCGTAGAAGTTGTTGATCTGGCCCGAACCCTGCGTGACCGCATTGCTCTGCAGCGCATCGGCCGCACTGTTGAAACCCGCCTGCGTGATTTCCTCGGCAGTGACGACCGTGATCGGCTCAGCGACCGAGAATTCGTCACGACGGATGCGCGAGCCGGTGACAACGATCGCGCCGTCATTGGCATTTTCGGCAGTCTTTTCGGTTTGGGCCGTTTCGCTTTGCGCCATGGCAGGCGCGGCAATAAACAAGGCAAGAGTCAGGGCAGAGCCCCGCACTAGCAGGCTAGTCTTCTTCATGATTTAATTCCCCGGTTGTCCGTTCAAAAAATGAGACTTGAACGGATTGACACCAATCAAGACCGAAATTTTCGGGGGCACAAGCTTTTGATGAAGTTTTTCTGACACTCGGCAGACTCAGATGTGTCGCTGTGGCTTTTTCGCAACAGATTGGCCCCGAAGAGGCGATGTCGACTTGAAATCAAAGTGCTGACCCGTGAAACGAACGACCTTAGGCGGCCCTCTAAGCCGTAAAATATGCTATAGTTTTGATTTCCTCTGCAACTATATTGCGTTCACGCCTCTTGGGAGGTCGCAAAGCCCGTGGCCTGTCGAACCAGCTTATGTGAACGTTCTTCCTTGCCCTGCCTGCCGCGCAGGGCTTGCGAATCGCGTCGGTCCCGCCCTGTGGAGCCGCGAATCCGCGCATGTTGCGACGCATCATTATTTGATGCTAATGCAGGGTTTGATACCCGGCGGCGCGATCGCACCGCCTGGGAACACAAGGAGCGCAGGTCAAGATGGCGAAGTCCAAGGCGGGGGCGACGGAAGATGGCGTCGTCACGATCAAGAAATACGCCAACCGGCGCCTCTACGATACCGAGCGTAGCTGCTACATCACGCTCGAGGATCTTGGGACCATGGTTCGGGATGGTCGCGAATTCCGCGTCGTCGATGCCAAGAGCGGCGACGACATTACCCATAATGTCCTGACGCAGATCATCATGGACGAGGAAACGCGCGGCGAAACCCTGTTGCCGGTCAATTTCCTCCGCCATCTGATCGGCATGTACGGCGACAAGATGCAGTCGATGGTGCCGCAATATCTCGAAGCTTCGATGACCGCATTCCGCAAGAACCAGCAAGATGTCCGCTCCGCATTCGAAGGGGCGCTGGGGTCGAACCCGCTTGCCGAACTCACGCGTCGCAATATGGAAATGTTCCAGCAGGCGGCGGGGGCCTTCATCCCAGGCGCAAGCGGTGGAAAGGCCAAGGATGCGGAGATCGCCGCCCTCCGGGCCGAAGTGGCCGAACTCAAGGCCGAGCTCGCAAAGAAGAACTAGGCCGGGCGCTCGCCCAGCCTCAACGACAGAAATCGGATTATCATGATCAAGCATGCGCTCAGCGTAACCCGGCAGGCCGACTTCGCGGCCTGGTATCAGGATGTCATTGCCGAAGCCGACCTCGCCGAGGAATCGGGCGTTCGCGGTTGCATGGTGATCAAGCCGTGGGGTTATGGCATCTGGGAACGCATCCAGACCATCATGGACGCTGGCATCAAGGACATGGGCGTCCAGAACTGCTATTTCCCGCTCTTCATTCCCTTGAGCTTCTTTGAGAAGGAAGCCGACCATGTCGATGGTTTCGCAAAGGAAATGGCGGTCGTAACGCACCACCGGCTGATCCAGGACGGCAAGGGCAAGCTGATCCCCGATCCCGAGGCGAAGCTGGAAGAGCCGTTGATCGTCCGTCCCACGTCGGAAACCGTGATCGGCGCCGCGATGAGCCGCTGGGTCCAGTCGTGGCGTGACCTGCCGCTGCGCGTCAACCAGTGGGCCAATGTCGTGCGCTGGGAAATGCGTACGCGCATGTTCCTGCGCACCGCCGAATTCCTGTGGCAGGAAGGCCATAGCGCACACGACAGCAAGGAAGACGCGGTCGCCGAAACGATGCGCGCCCTCGAACTCTATCGCCGCGTCGCCGAAGAGGCGCTCGCGCTGCCCGTGATCGCGGGTGAGAAGCCCGAGAATGAGCGTTTCCCGGGCGCCGCCGCGACCTATTCGATCGAGGCGATGATGCAGGATGGCAAGGCGCTGCAGGCCGGCACGTCGCACTATCTCGGCACCGGTTTCGCCGAGGCTGCGAATATCCGCTTTCAGGACAAGGAAGGCGGCCACAGCCTCTGTCATACGGTCAGTTGGGGGTTCTCGACCCGCACGATCGGCGCCGTCATTATGACGCATGGTGACGACGATGGTCTCCGCTGCCCGCCGCGCATCGCGCCGCACCAGATCGTCATCGTCCCGATGCTGCGCGACAATGACGAGGATCAGGCGATCCTGGACTATTGCGCGTCGCTCGAAAAGGAATTGAAGGCGCTCGACGCCTTCCGCGAACCCGTGCGCGTGCTGCTCGACACCAATGCCAACAAGGCGCAGACCAAGCGCTGGGGCTGGGTCAAGAAGGGCGCGCCGATCATCCTCGAAATCGGTCCGCGCGACGTTGCCGGCGGCAATGTCGCGGTGATCCGCCGGGATCGGCTGTACAAGGACGACGGCAAGCTCAACAGCGCCTTCGTGCCGCGCGGCGATTTCGTCGCTGCCGCCGTCGCGACGCTCGGCGAGATTCAGGACAATCTCTATGCCGAGGCGAGGGAGCGTCTTCACGCTAATATCCGCCGCGACGTCACCGACCTTGCTGCGCATTATGCAGGTGAGGACAAGTTCACCGGTTGGGTCGAGGTGCAATGGTCGCGCCCGACCGGCGCCGTCCTCGATGGGATTGTCGAGAAGCTGAAATCGCTCAAGCTCACTATGCGCAACACGCCGCTCGATGCCGCCCCCGCCGATGGCGCCTGTTTCTTCACCGGCGAGCCCGCGGTCGAACGCGTGCTCATCGGGCGGACCTATTGAGACAACGCTTCCGGTCCGGTTAGCGCTGCATCAACCCTGAAAGTCATTCGCCGCCAGTCGTATTTCTGATACGCTGGCGGCGCAGAAGCTCGTTCATCGGGCTCGCTCGCCGGCTGTCTCGCCGCGGCAGGTCGCATATCGCCTTCGATTCAGCAGGGGAGTGATCGTGATGAAACGGAAAATTATTGGCTCGGCCGCAATTTGTGCGTTGCTGCTCGGCCCCGCCGCGCCCGCATTTGCCAAGCCGCCCTCGGACGTCTCCGACCTCGTCGGCGCCCGCGCAGCCGGCGCAGAAACACAGATGCAGAGCCGCTGCTATTCGATGCAAAGCACCAAGGGCGGCGGGCAATATTGGTGGAACAGCGGAACAAGGACCTGCGCGCGCATCGTCGTTTCAAATGGCCGCTATGCCAGCGTCGACAAGACCGACGCGAGCGATTGCGGACATAGCGATGGCGGCGGTTCGGGTGCCGGCGCCGCGATCGCGGGCGTCGCAGCCATCGGTCTGATCGCCGCGCTCGCCAGCCACAAGAAGAAGCACGGCAACGACCCCGGCGGCGATCACGACAGCGAATATGGCCGCGGATACAACGACGGCCTCTATGGCGGTCAATATGACCGCAACGACAGCGAGGCCTATCACGACGGATTCATGGCGGGCGAGACCGAGGCATCGAACCGTCGCGCGGCCAATCGCCCCTATGCGCGCGGCGGGCCCGATGCGGCAAAGGCGGCGTGCGAGGCACGCGGCGACCAGTATCAAAATGCCCCCGGAGGCAGCAGCGTCGCGGTCAGCCAGCGTGGCGATGGATCGGGCAATTATGTCTTCACCATCGCGACAGGACATTATCGGTCGACCTGCACCGCGACGGCATCTGGGCAGGTGATCAACATTTCGCCCTATTGATCGACGTATCGTGAGGGGGTGACGGGTCGCTCGCCACCCCCTATCAGCGGGCGATGGTCCGAAAAAAACAACATGGTCTGCCGACGCCCGAGCAAATCCTCCGCTTTATCGAAGAGAGCAAGGACGCGGTGGGGAAGCGCGAGATCGCGAAACATTTCGCGCTCCAGGGCAATGACAAGATCGCGCTGAAGGCGCTGCTCAAGGACATGACCGATGAGGGGCTGGTCGACCTGGCTCCCGGACGCGCCTTTCACAAGCATGGCGGCCTGCCGCGCGTGACCGTCCTTCGTATCGTTGCGATTGAGGGCAGCAATCTATGGGCGGTGCCCGATCGCTGGGAAGGCACCGGCCCCGCGCCGCGCCTGCGCGTAATGGAGCAAGGCCGCAAGGGCGCGCTTGGCGTCGGCGACCGTATCCTCGCGCGCACCGAGGAACGCGGCAGCGGGCATGTCGCGCACCCGATGAAGCGTCTTCAGGCCAGCGCCGAAATGGTGATCGGCGTGCTCGTCGAGGACGTCGGCCCCGGCGGTAAGCCGATGGTCTGGCTGCGACCCGCCGACAAGCGCGCGCGCTATGACTTTGCGGTCGCCGACAAGGGCGATGCCGATATAGGCGACCTTGTCCGAGCCGAACTCACTGGGCGCGGCGCCGCGATCAAGGCGAAGGTCATCGACCGCATCGGCGATCCCTTTGCGCCCAGATCTTTGAGCATGATCGCAATCGCGCGGCATGAAATTCCGCATGTTTTCGGATCCGAAACCATCGCGGAGGCTGAAAAGGCGGCAAAGCTGCCGCTCACGCCCGACGGACGCGAGGATTTGCGCGACTTGCCGATCGTCGCGATCGACCCGATCGACGCGCGCGATCATGACGATGCGGTCTGGGCGATCCCCGACGACCAACCGGGCAACAAGGACGGTTTCCGCGCGATCGTCGCGATCGCCGACGTCAGCTATTATGTTCGCCCCGACGGCGATCTCGACCGCGAGGCGCGGCGCCGCGGCAACAGCGTCTATTTCCCCGACAGGGTCGTCCCGATGCTTCCGGAGACTTTGTCGGCGGGCGTATGCTCGCTCAAGGCCGGCGAGGATCGTGCGGCGATGGCGTGCCATCTCATCATCGACAAGCATGGGAAAGTGACGTCATGGCGCTTCGCCCGCGCTCTGGTGCGGTTGCGCGGGAACATCGCCTATGAACATGCGCAGGCGGCTTATGACGCCGATACGCCGCGCGAAGACTGGGATGCGGACGTGCTCCCGACGCTAAAGAATCTGTGGGCCTGCTGGGCGCTCCTCGCCAAGGCGCGCGCCGCGCGCGATCCACTCGATCTCGACCTGCCCGAACGTCAGGTGATCCTCGACGAACAGGGAAGCATTGCCGAAATCCGCGTCCGCGACCGGCTCGATTCGATGCGGCTGATCGAGGATTATATGATCGCGGCGAACGTCGCCGCCGCAAAGGCGCTCGAGGCCAAGAAATCGCCCGTGATGTATCGCATTCACGAACCACCAAGCCGCGAGAAGCTTGTTGGGCTCAAGGACTATCTCGAAACCTTTGAGCGAAGCTTCTCGCTTGGGCAGGTGATCACCCCGGCAGTGTTCAACCGCCTCATCGACGGCTTTTCCGAAGACGACCGGTTGCCAGAGATCATGCAGGCGATACTGCGCAGCCAGACGCAGGCCTATTACGGCCCCGCCAACGCGGGCCATTTCGGTCTCGCGCTTGGCTCATACGCGCATTTCACCTCGCCGATCCGCCGCTACGCCGACCTCATCGTCCACCGCGCGCTGGTCGACAGCTATAAACTCGAAGTGCCGGGCAAGCCCAAGGACCTGCCCGCACGCACCGGGCTTGGCGAAGCCGACGCCAAGGGGCTGTCACGTATCGGCGAAGCGATCAGCGCGCTCGAGCGCCGTGCGATGGAGGCCGAGCGCGAGACTGTTGACCGCTATGTCGCCGCCTATCTTGCGACCAAGACGGGCGAGATCGTCGTCGCGCGGATCACCGGCGTACAACCCTTCGGCTTCTTCGCGACCGTCGACGGGCTCGGTGGTGACGGTCTGGTTCCGGTTTCCACGCTCGGCAGCGAACGTTTTTTCTATGACGAAGCGGCGCGGAGCCTCGACAGCGAACATGGCCGCGTCAGTTACACGACGGGGCAGCGTATCGAACTGCGCCTGATGGACGCCAATCCGGTCAGCGGCGCACTGCGCTTCGAACTGCCCGATGCGCCCGAAGGCGGTTTCCGGAACCGTCCGCCACGGCGCGACGGGATAAAGGCGAAGGGCCCAGGGAAGGGGCCTGGGAAAGACAAGGCGGGCAAGCATATGGTCGGCAAGCGCGGCCGCCCCGCGAACATCAAGCATAAGGGCAAGCGGCGCTAACCCATTTGGCGTTATCGCTCGGACAGCGTCTGCAACAGCGCCGCACTCTCCGCATCCGCCGGGAAAAACGCCTCGATCGCGAGCTCCGATAGCGTGATATCGACCGGCGTACCGAAAATCGTCATCGTCGAGACGAAGCGGATCTGCCCCATTGGCGTGTTCAGGATTAGCGGTACCGCAATGCCGTTCGCTGCGCTGCGATGGTGCGAGTCTTCCGCGATGGGGTAGGCCGCCAGTTCCATACGCAGCGCGATCAGCCCGGCATCGCCGCTCGCATCGACCTGATGATCGAGCCGTTCGAGCAGATGCGCGCGCCACTCGCAGCGATTGACGATATGCGGCGCCAGCCCCTCGGGATGCAGCGCGATGCGGAGCACGTTGACGGGCGGTTCGAACAGATGCGGCGCCGCTAGGCCAGCGAGGATCTCGACGGCGCTGTTCGCCGCGATCATATTCCAGTGCCGGTCGACCGCGAGCGCGGGATAGGGTTCGTGCCCTTTCAGTACATGCTCGACGATCGCGCGCATCCCCGCCATTTCGTCGCTGTCGAGCGCGCGTTCCTGGTAATCCGGCGCATAGCCCGCCGCAAGCAGCAGCGCATTGCGCGCCCGATGCGGCACTTCGAGACAGTCGGCGATCCGTTGCAACATTTGCGCGCTCGGTTTCGACCGACCTGTCTCGATGAAGCTCAGGTGCCTCGTCGAAATCTCGGTATCGAGCGCGAGGTCCATCTGGCTCATCCGGCGGCGCGTGCGCCATTCGCGCAATTGTTCGCCGAGCGTTGCGACTTGCATGCTCGTCTCCTTCGTCCAGAGAGCTATACCTTCGCCTTCCTCTTTTCCATTACCTCCGGAGTAATCGACGTCATTCAATCAGGCGTCCAATTGGACGGGGTCGAAAGGAGAACCCGAATGTCGATCCTCAACCTCAAGAATATCCTCATCGCCGACGCCATCACCTGCGGAGGCGTTTTTGCCATTGGCCTCTTCGCCGCTGGGCCGGTGGGCGCGCTGCTCGGCTTGCCCTCGAATGTCGTCGCGATCGGCGGCTGGATCTGCCTTGCCGCAGCGCTGCTGATGATCGTCGCGGCGCGGCAGTCGGTGCCGAACGCGGCGCTGGTCAAGCTCATCGCGCTCGGCAATCTTGGCTGGGTAGCGGCAAGCTTCGCAGTTCTCGCGACCTTCGCGGCGCAGATGTCCGGCCTCGGCATTGCTGTTGTCGCCGCGCAGGCCCTGGGCGTGCTCGGCTTTGCGATCCTCGAATGGAAAGACGCGGGCGTGCCGCGTTCGCTCGTCGTCTAACTCAGCGCATCGAGCCGGGCGATATCGATCCCGCCCGGCACCAGCATCACCGGACAGGGCAGCGATCCTGCATCCTGTCCGGTGAAGAAGGTCACGAGCGGCCCCGGTGCTCCGCTCGCCGCGGTTGCGAGCACCAGCGCGGCAATCTCGTCATTGGCACGGATCACCTCGCACACGACCTCGGCGGGTTTGCCCAATTTGACCATGGCCTGCGGCGTCACGCCTTCCTGAACCACCGCGTCGGAAGCCGCCGCGACAAGCTCCTCGGCATGCTCCCGCGCCTCGGCCTCGATCGTCGCCTGGACCCCGCCGAATGCGACGAAATCCTGCGGCGGAATGATCGCCAGCACGATGACGCCGCCGCCCGTCCGCGCCGCGCGCCGCGCAGCAAAGCGCAGCGCCAGCGACGCTTCCGGACTGTCGTCGATCACCACCAAATAAGTCCGCATCACCCCGACCCCTCGTGTTTTTGCTTGGGGTAAAGAGTGCGTCACATTCGTATGAAACGCAAGCTGGCCCGCTGGACCTTGATCGAAGCAAGGCTTATGGCGAAGAAGAATCCGTAGCGGCAGGCCTGTGCCTGCAAGACTGACAGGGACAAGCCTGAATATGCCAATCGAACTCAAAATGCCCGCTCTCTCGCCGACGATGGAGGAGGGCACCCTTGCCAAATGGCTGGTCAAGGAAGGCGACACGGTCAAATCGGGCGACCTGCTCGCCGAGATCGAGACCGACAAGGCAACAATGGAGTTCGAGGCGGTCGACGAAGGCACGATTGCGCAAATCCTGGTCGCCGAAGGCACCGACAATGTGAAGGTCGGCACCGTCATCGCCGTGATCGCGGGCGAAGACGAAGATGCGGGCAGCGTCAAGGCTGCTCCGGCGGCGGCTCCGGCCCCTGCCGCAGAACCCAAAGCTGAAGCGCCCGCCGCAGCACCCGCCGCTCCTGCACCTGCACCTGCACCCACCCCGGCGCCCGCAGTGGCCGCCGCCGCTCCCGCCGCATCGGGTGATCGCATCAAGGCCAGCCCGCTAGCCAAGCGTCTGGCCGCCGAGCGCGGAATCGACCTTTCGACCGTCACGGGCACGGGCCCCGGTGGCCGCATCGTCAAGGATGACCTTGACGGCGCATCAACCGGCGCGCCCGCGGCGCCCGCAGCGGCGCCGAGTGCGGCTACTCCGGCCGCCGCCGCTCCTGCAGCAGCCCCGGCACCGGCTACCGCCGGCACGATCCCTGATTTCGGCATCCCGCACGAGGACGAAAAGCTGTCGGGCATGCGCAAGACGATCGCGCGTCGCCTGACGGAATCGATGCAGCAATCGCCGCACATCTACCTGACCGTCGACATCCGCCTCGACGCGCTGCTCAAGCTGCGCGGCGAACTCAACGCCAGCCTCGAAAGCCGCGGCGTCAAGCTCAGCGTCAACGACATGCTGATCAAGGCGCTCGCGGTCGCGCTCGAACGCGTGCCGGCGTGCAATGTCTCGTTCGGCGGCGACGTGATGCGCAAGTACAGCCGTGCCGACATCTCGGTCGCGGTGAGCATCCCGGGCGGCCTGATCACCCCGATCATCGTCGACGCGGGTGGCAAGTCGATGTCGAAAATCTCGACCGAAATGTCCGAGCTCGCGGCAAAGGCGAAGGAAGGCAAGCTTCAGCCCAATGAATATCAGGGCGGAACTGCCTCGATTTCGAACATGGGCATGATGGGGATCAAGCAGTTCACCGCAGTGATCAACCCGCCGCAAGCGATGATCATGGCGATCGGCGCGGGCGAGAAACGCCCCTACATCGTCGATGACGCGCTTGCGATGGCCACCGTCATGTCGGCCACCGGCAGCTTCGACCACCGCGCGATCGACGGCGCCGACGGCGCGCTGCTGATGAAGACCTTCAAGGAACTGGTGGAGGACCCGCTGGGGCTGGTCGCCTGATCGGACCAGGGTGATGCGATTCGTTCGGCAAATTGTTCATTTGTTGATCGGGCTGCTCGCCACGGCGTTCGTCGCGGCTGCGGCCAGCTTAGTCTGGCCCACCGCTTCGCATTGGATTTGGATCGCCGCCTATGTGGTCATGGTCGTTCTCGCGTTACGCGAGCTGATCATGAGGCAACGTACAAAGCCCGGCGGATAAGGAGAATATTGTGGCCGATACCAACTACGACCTCATCGTCCTCGGCTCAGGCCCCGGCGGCTATGTCGCGGCGATCCGCGCGGCGCAGCTTGGGCTGAAAACCGCAATCGTAGAGCGCGAAAATCTTGGCGGCATTTGCCTCAACTGGGGCTGCATCCCGACCAAGGCTTTGCTCCGCTCGGCCGAAATCTATCATTATATGCAGCATGCGGGCGACTATGGCCTCGTCGCGGCGCAGATCAGCGCCGATATCGATGCCGTCGTGAAGCGCAGCCGCGGCGTTGCGAAGCAGCTCAGCCAAGGCGTCGCCTTCCTGATGAAGAAGCACAAGATCACCGTCCATATGGGCGAAGGCAAGTTGACCGCGCCGGGCAAGCTGGAGGTGAAGGGCGAGAAGGGGACAGAGACCCTCTCCGCCAAGAATATCATCGTCGCGACGGGCGCCCGCGCGCGCGACCTGCCGTTCGCTCCCGCAGACGGCAAGCGCATCTGGACCTACCGTCACGCGCTCGTCCCGCCCGAAATGCCGAAGAAACTGCTCGTCATCGGATCGGGTGCGATCGGCATCGAATTTGCGAGCTTCTACAGCGACATGGGCGTCGATGTGACCGTCGTCGAAATGCTCGACCGCCTCGTCCCCGTCGAGGATGCCGATGTGTCGGCCTTCCTCGAAAAGGCGCTCAAGAAACAGGGCATGACGATCTTCACCGGCGCGGGCGTCGAGGAACTGAAGGCCACCGCAACCGGCGTCACCGCGAAGATCAAGACGAAGGACGGCAAGACCGAAAGCGCCGAATTCAGCCACGCAATCGTCGCGATCGGCATCGTCCCGAACACCGAGAATATCGGCCTTGAAACGCTCGGCGTGAAGACGACCAAGGGCCATATCGACACCGACGCGATGTGCCGCACCAACATCCCCGGCATCTGGGCGATCGGCGACGTCACCGCGCCGCCATGGCTCGCGCATAAGGCGATGCATGAATCGGTGATTTCGGTCGAAGCGATCGCGGGCAACCACCCGCACGCGATGGACCCGCGCAACATCCCCGGCTGCACCTATTGCCGCCCGCAGATCGCCAGCGTCGGACTGACCGAAGCAAAGGCCAAGGAACTCGGTTACGAGGTCAAGTCCGGCACCTTCCCCTTCATCGGCAACGGCAAGGCAATTGCTCTGGGCGAGGCCGAAGGTTTCACCAAGACCGTGTTCGATGCGAAGACCGGTGAACTGCTGGGAGCGCACATGATCGGCGCCGAAGTCACCGAACTCATTCAGGGCTATACGATCGGCAAGACCGCCGAACTGGTCGAGGATGATTTCATCGGCACCGTTTTCCCCCATCCGACGCTCAGCGAAACCATGCATGAGGGCGTGCTGGCGGCGTTCGGACGGCCGCTGCATATTTGACGATCTGATCCTCCCCGTCGCGAAGCGATGGGGAGGGGGACCGCTCGCCGCTGGCGAGTGGTGGAGGGGCCCCTCCGTCGGCCCCTGCGGGACCGCCACCTCCCCATGATTGTGCCACAGGGAGGATTTTCTTGCTTCGACGTTCAAGCTTTCCAGCCATAGCGGCGGCGCTCCTCCTCGCCCTCGTCCTTCTCGGCTTCGCGGTCGGAGCGGGCTGGACCGAGGCCGCCGATTGGCAAATCTCGCATAGCCTCGCGATCCGCGTTGACGAAAGCAGCCCTGCCTTCATCGCCTTCATGCAAGGCGCGAGTTGGATCGGCGGCGGCACACCGCGCTGGGTCATCGTGATCCTGCTCTGCGGGCTTGTCTGGCACTGGTGCGGCCCACGCTGCGCTGTCGCACTCGGTGGAGCCTCGCTGCTGTCGAACCTTGCGTCGAGCCTGCTCAAACTCGGCTTCGGCCGCGCTCGCCCGGATCTGATCGATCACCTCGACCATCAGACGAGCTACTCCTACCCCAGCGGCCATGCGACAAGCGCCGCTGTCGTCTACCTCCTCCTCGCCTGGCTCGCACCGCCGCGCTGGCGCCCCTATGCGTGGACGCTCGCCGCGGCGATGATCATCCTCAACGGCTTCTCGCGGATCATGCTCGGCGTCCATTGGGCGAGCGACATCGTTGGCGGCACGATGCTCGGCACCGCCTTCGCGCTGCTCGGTGCGTGGTGGGTGGCAAGGCAGCAGAATTCAGCCTGACGCATTTTCTGCTGTCCTATTAAGTCCTGTTTTGCCATCCAGTTCGTGGGCACCAACAACAGGCAGGTACAACATGCAATCGCGAATGAAGTTCGGCAGTTTTCTGCGGGGAATCGCTTTGGGGTCGACGGCGCTTTTCATCGCCTCGATCACCCCCGCAAAGGCACAGGACGGCGCCGGACAAACCGTCATCACCGCCGCTCGCTACATCGATGTGCTGAGCGGCAAGACGGTTGAATATCCCGCGATCTTCGTCGGCGCCGATGGCCGCATCACGAACATCGCCGATGCGCGCACGGTTCGTTGGGGTGCGAATGTCAAACATGTCGACCTAGGCGACAAGACATTGCTGCCTGGCCTGATCGACATGCACGTTCACCTCGACGGTCCCGCCGACATCGGCGGTTATCGCGGGCTCGAATTTACCGACAGCTTCTGGGGCATGACCGCGGTCAAGAACGCCAATGACATGCTCGGCGCAGGGTTCACAACGGTGCGTAACGTCGGTTCGAGCGACCGCAACGACATCGGCCTAAAGCAGGCGATCGATGCCGGCTATGCGACGGGTCCGCGTATCGTGCCTGCGGGCTATGCGCTCGGCGCCACCGGAGGCCATTGCGACAGCACTTTCCTTCCGCCCAGCCTCGAAAAGAAGGACGGCAAGGAAGAGGGGATCGGCGATACGCCCGAGGAACTGCGCTATCAGGTGCGCCGCCAGCGCAAATATGGTGCGGAAGTGATCAAGGTCTGCGCGACCGGCGGCGTCTTTTCGCGGAACACCGAACCGGGGCAGCTCCAGGTATCCGAAAGGGAACTCGCCGCGATCGCCGACGAAGCGCATCAATGGGGTCTCCGCGTTGCCGCGCATGCGCACGGCGCATCGGGCATCCGGGCTGCTATTGCTGCCGGGATCGATACGATCGAGCATGTCAGCCTCGTCGATGACGAGGGCATTCGCATGGCTGTTGCACGCAAGCAGCCGGTGTGGTTCTCGATGGACATCTACAACACCGAATATACGCAGGCCGAAGGCGCAAAGAACGGCGTGCTGGAGGATAATCTTCGCAAGGACCGCGAAGTTGCCCAGATCCAGCGCGACAATTTCCGCAAGGCCGTAAAGGCTGGCGTGCGCATGGTCTTCGGTTCGGACGCGGGCGTGATGCCGCACGGCGACGTCGGCAAACAGTTCCGCGTCATGGTGGAATATGGAATGACTCCGCTGCAGGCGATCCAGGCCGCGACCAAGAATGCCGCCGAGGCACTCGGCCGCGAAAAGGATGTCGGCGCAATCGCAGTCGGTCGTTATGCCGATATCGTCGCGGTCGACGGCGATCCGCTCACCGATGTGCGTCAGCTCGAAAGCGTCGACGCGGTAGTGAAAGGCGGGGTACTCGTCAGGGGGGAATAAGTATCGGCCCCGCCCCCCGCGAAGGCGGGAACCGCTGGCAACCTAGCGCGATGCCGACAACGGACCCCGCCTTCGCAGGGACGACGGATTGTTCAGACCACCAACCGGTCGACCAATGCGTCGCGCATGTTAGGGGTGAAATTCAGAACGGCCTCGGCATAGGTCGGGATATCGCCATGATCGCGCCGGACTGTCGCGAGTGCGGCTTCAAGATAGGCGGGGTTGACCGACATCAACGCGCGGATCGCGTCGTCATGGATTTCGGCGCCGTAGCGCGAACGGATATGCGCCGCGCCCTGTGCAATGCGTTCCTCGATCTTGCCTGCCGTGTTGGTGAGAAGATAATCCTGCATCAGATCGTCGTCATGGACCCCGAGCAGTCGGTGAACGATCGCGACGGCAAATCCGGTGCGGTCCTTGCCCGCGACGCAGTGAACAAGGCTGGGCGCATCATATTCGGCGAGTGCGGACAGATAGAGCCGCAGCGTCGCGACAAGCGCGGGACGATAGGGCATGCCGGCATATGTATCGATCATACGTTCGCGCGCCGTCTCGACATCGATCGTCCCGCCCGCCGCCTGCAGATGCGGCGCGAGGCCCGCCGTGATCCCGCCCGCGAATAGCACACGCGCCGAAAAAGTCTCCGACCGCCGGCACGGATGCAATTCGCGCTCATCGTCGCCGCGCAGGTCGATCACCGTCTCCAGCCCCAACGCGTCGAGCGCATCAAGATCGTCGTCGGTCGCCGCCTCATGGTGCGCCGAACGCCACAGCGTCCCGTCGCGCAGCCGTCCGCCACCTTCGACGGAATAGCCGCCATAGTCGCGGAAATTATGGACGCCGGACAGCGGCAGGACGCGTTCGGCAATCATCATCATTCTCCTGTAAACACCGGGGGACGCTTTTCGACGAAGGCATTGATCGCCTCGCGGTTATCCGCGGTTTCGTGGACGATCGCCTGATAGGCTGCGCTCAGTTCCAAAATATCGCTCATCCGGCTGTGCTGCGCCTCGCGGAGCAGACGTTTCGTCAGGCGCAGCGCGCGGGGCGGGTTGCAGACGATCCGCTCGGCAATGGCGATTGCACGGTCGAGCAGTTCCGCATCGGGCACGACGTCCGTGACCAGACCATATTCCTTTGCCTGCTGCGCGTCAAAGCGGTCGCCGGTCAGGAACAGTTCGGCGGCACGCGGATATCCGAGTATCTTTTGCAGGAGCCATGCCCCGCCGTCGCCGGGGACGATCCCGACCTTGATAAAACTGCACGCGAATTTCGCGCTTTCGGCGGCGATGCGAATGTCGCAGGTGCAGGCGAGATCGGCGCCGAGCCCGATCGCATGGCCGTTGACCGCGGCGATCATCGGCACCTCGCAATCCATCAGCGCGCGGATAACCGCCTGCACACCCTTGCGGTAATTGGCGCGGGTGGAATCGGGCTGGTCCAGTACGCCGATGCCGGTCCGGTCCTGCATGCCTTTCAGGTTCCCGCCGGCGCTGAATGCCTTACCGCTGCCGGTCAGGATGATCGCACTGACGCCCCGGTCATCGCCAAGGGTGCGGAGCGTGTCGATGATGTCCTGGCAATCCTCATGCGTGCCGATCGCGTTCATGCTTTCGGGTTTGATCATCGTCAGGATCGCGATCTTGCCCCGCCGCTCGACACTCAAAAATTCGCCCATCTTCAATTATCCTTTGCTGCCTAACCAAAGCTATTGCATGGCTGGTGCGACATGCAAGGCTTTGCGCTCTATCCTTTTGATCCGCCCGGCGACATTGTCGCACTGCGCGCCGATTTACGGAGATGGCTTGCGGCAAATCAGCCGCAGGACGACGTGGTCGCGCGGGCGAATTGCTGGGCGAGTTTCGACCCTGACTTCAGCCGCCTGCTCGGCGCCGCTGGCTATATCGGGATGACATTGCCGGGGCGCTATGGCGGCGGCGACCGTCATCCGCTCGAACGCTATGTGGTGATCGAGGAATTGCTCGCGGCGGGGGCGCCCGTCGGCGCGCACTGGATCGCGGACCGGCAGACCGGACCGCTTATCCTGCGTTACGGCAGCGAGGAGCAGCGCCAGCGTCACCTGCCAGGCATCGCCAAGGGTGAGCTTTACGCCTGTATCGGACTGTCCGAGCCGGGGGCCGGGTCCGACCTTGCGGCCGTGCGCACATCGGCACGCGAAACGGCGGAAGGCTGGCGCATCAACGGTCAGAAGATATGGACCACCGGCGCGCATTTCTCGCACATCATGCTTGCGCTCGTTCGCACAGAAGAAGGCAGCGAGCGTAACGCGGGGTTGAGCCAACTGCTGATCGACCTCGACACGCCGGGAATCACGATCCGCCCGATCATCGACATGGCCGGCCATCACGACTTCAATGAAGTCTTCTTCGACGATGTGCTCGTCCCGCACGGCGCCCTTGTCGGTGAGCCCGGACAGGGATGGAAACAAGTCACCGCCGAACTCGGGCTCGAACGTTCGGGCCCCGAACGCTATCTGTCGAGCCACGCGCTGTTTGTTGCATTGATCGATTCAGCTGGCCCCGCCCCAGCGCCAGCGATTGCCGGGTTGATCGGCGAATTGACCGCCGAGATGTGGACGCTGCGTCAACTCTCCATGTCGACCGCGGCCAAGCTTGCGGCGGGCGAGGATCCGATGGTCGAGGCGTCGGTGGTCAAGGAACTGGGCAATGCCTTCGAACAGGATATGCCGCGCCGTGTCCAGGCGATCGTCGACTGCGGATGGGATGATGAAGATGATCTCGCCAAACTGCTTCGTGCGTTGCTCATTGCCTCGCCCAGCTTCTCGCTGCGCGGCGGAACGCGTGAGGTGATCCGCGGAATCATCGCACGCGGATTGGGCCTCAGATGAGCGCAGGGCGCGACATGCTCTGCGATACCGCGCGTGCGGTATTTGGCGAAGCGGTGACCGCAGGCATCGCGCCGATCGAGGAAGCGGGTTTCGGGCTGTTGCTGATACCGGAAGAGCAGGGCGGTTTTGGCGGCGATTGGGGCGATGCAAATGCAGTGCTGCAGATCGCCGGCGTGCTGGCGCCCGATCTTCCGGTCGCCGAGCTGGTTGCGGGTGAAGCGCTCCAACCCGCGGCGACGGTTAGCTTGATGGCCGGCGCGATGGGGCAGGCTCTCGCGCTCTCGATCGAGCATGTGAACACCCGTCAGCAATTCGGCCGCGCGCTCGGCAAATTCCAGGCGGTGCAACAGTCGCTCGCCGTGATGGCGTGCGAGGTGCGCGCGGTCGAGGCCGCGGTGGCGGCGCTCGCTGCGCGGCTGGACGCGGTACAACTCGACGTCGCCGCCGCCGACCTTGAGATTGCGGCAGCCAAACTACGCGCCAATCGCGCAGTCGGCGTCGTCACGGCCGTCGCACATCAAGTTCATGGCGCGATCGGCTTTACAGAGGAATATGACCTCCACCGCGTGACGATCCCGCTCATGCGCTGGCGTAGCGCCCACGGCAACGACGCCTATTGGGCGCAGCGCCTCGGCCGCCAGGTTAGCGGCCTCGGCGGGCGCGGCCTCTGGGAAGCGATGACTGCGCGCGGCGCCTGAGCGTCAGCGAACCGCGCCGCCCTCGCGCAGCGCCGCTATCGTTGCGGCTTCATAGCCAAGACCTGCCAACACCGCTTCGCCATCGGCACCTACCGTCGGTGCAGGACGCGGGGTATCGTTGACCGTGGCCGAATAGCGCGGCGCGGGCGCAGGCTGGACTGCACCCCCGACCGTTAGGAACGTCTCGCGCTCGACATTGTGCGGATGCTGAGGTGCTTCGCCAAGCGACAGGATCGGGGCAAAGCAGACGTCGGTCATTTCCATGATCGCACACCATTCATCGCGCGTCTTCGTGGCGAACAGCGCGGTCAACTTGTGCTTCAGCGGACCCCATTGCGCGGGATCCATCTGTGCATCGAAATCGGGGTCATCGGTGAGGCCGGTCTTCTCACGCAGAAGCGCATAAAATTGCGGTTCGATCGATCCGATCGAGATGAACTTGCCGTCGGCGCAGGCATAGCTGTCATAGAAATGCGCGCCGCCGTCGAGCATGTTGACGCCCGCCTGGTCTTGCAGCCGCCCGGCGGCATGGAACCACCAGCTCATGCCAGCGAGCAGCGCCGAGCCATCGGTCATCGCGCAATCGATTACCTGTCCTTCGCCGGTGCGCGCTGCGTGGACGAGCGCGCTCGACATGCCGAACGCCAACATCATCCCCCCGCCGCCGAAATCACCGACATAATTGGCGGGCGGAACGGGCTTTTCACCCGCACGCCCGATGCCGTGGAGCACGCCCGACAGAGAGATATAATTGATGTCGTGGCCCGCCGCCTGCGCATAGGGACCGAACTGCCCCCAACCGGTCATGCGGCCGTAAACGAGCTTCGGATTGTCCGCGAGCAATACCTCGGGGCCAAGGCCCAGCCGCTCCATCACGCCCGGCCGATAGCCTTCGATGATCCCGTCGGCGCTTTTGCAAAGATCGCGCGCAACCTCAACCGCTTCTGGGTTCTTCATGTCGAGCACGATCGAGGTGCGGTTGCGGCTCAGCGGATCGCGCGGGTCCATGAAGCCGCCGGGGCGATCGATACGGATCACCTCGGCGCCATGGTCGGCGAGCATCATGCCGCAGAAGGGGCCGGGACCGATGCCGGCAAATTCGATAATCCTGATGCCCTTCAGCGGACCGGTCATGATGCTCTCCTGTTCCTCAGATACGTTCGATGATGATCGCGGGCGCCATGCCGCCGGCGGCGCACATGGTGACGAGGCCATAGCGGCCGCCCGACCTTTCGAGTTCGTCGAGTGCGGTGCCGATCAGGATCGAGCCGGTCGCACCGATCGGATGCCCCAGCGCCATCGCGCCGCCGTTGATATTCACCTTTTCGCGGTCAAGGTCGAGGTCGCGGATGAACTTCTCGGCGACAACCGAAAACGCTTCGTTGATCTCCCAGACGTCGATGTCTTCCTTCTTCAGCCCGGCTTTTTCGAGCACCTTCTTCGCCGCCGGAACCGGTGCGTTGAGCATCAGCGTCGGGTCGTCGCCGATATTGGCATAGGCGACGACGCGGGCGCGCGGTTTCAGGCCATGCTTGTCGGCATAATCCTTCGACGTCAGCAGCAGCGCTGCGGCGCCGTCGACAACGCCCGACGAATTGCCGGCGTGATGGAAATGCTGGATTTCGACATCGGGATAACGGCGATTGATCTGCTTGCGGAAAGTAAAGCCGCCGCCAAGGTCGAAATCGGCAAGGCCGGTGAACGCGGGCTTCAGCGAGGCAAGCCCCTCCGCCGTCGTTTCGGGCCGCGGGAATTCTTCATGGTCGAGTGCCACGCTGCCGTCCGGATTGAGTACCGGCACAACCGACTTAGCAAAGCGGCCTTCCTTGATTGCGCGGTCGGCGCGCTGCTGGCTGACGAGGGCGAGCGCATCGAGGTCTTCCCGGCTGATGCCTTCGATCGTCGCGATCGCATCGCCGCATACGCCCTGATGCGACTGCGGGTGAAGTTCGTCGAGCGCCTCGTGGCCCGATCCCATCAGGCGCGGCGGCAGGCCCGCGTTCGCCTGTTCGGCCGCGTGGGCAGTCGTATAACTCATCATCTCGGTTCCACCGGCGATCACGCAATCTTCCATGCCGCTCATCACGCTTGCGGCGGCAAAGTTCACCGAACTGATCCCGCCACCACAGAAACGGTCGAGCGTCGTGCCGCTGGCCTTGGTGTCATAGCCTGCCGACAGCGCTGCCATGCGGCCAAGGTCGCCGCCCTGCTTGCCGTTCTGGCTCGACGTCGACCAGACGATGTCGTCGACGGTAGCGGTGTCGAGATTGTTCCGGTCGCGGATCGCGGCGAGAACCGTTGCGGCGAGATGCTGCGGGTGAAGGTGCGACAACGCACCCTTGCCGGGCTTGCCCACCCCACGAGGGGTGCGAACGGCGTCGATGATATAGGCCTCGGCCATGGTGGATATCCTTTCGTGGAGAGCTTTGAGGGTCGTCGGTCGATTGAAAAGAGATTTGGCGGGGGGTTAGCGGGGGGCCATCCTTATCGCGCCATCGAGGCGCACTGCCTGCCCGTTGAAATAGGTGTTGCGAACCATCTCCATCGCCAGGCTCGCATATTCCTCGGCCTTGCCGAGACGCTTGGGGAAGGGGACCGAGGCCTCAAGGCTCTCCTTCACCTTCGGGTTCATATTATTGAGAAGCGGCGTACCGAACACGCCCGGCATGATCGAATTGACGCGGATGCCAAGGTCCATCAGGTCGCGCGCCATCGGCAGGACAAGGCCGTTCACGCCGGCTTTCGCCGAGCCATAGATGACCTGACCGATCTGGCCATCCTGCGCCGCGACCGAGGCGGTCAGTACAATTGCGCCGCGTTCGCCATCTTCCATTTCGGGAAGCGCCGCCATGCCCTCAGCTGCGATCGACGCGACACGATAACTCGCGGTCAATATGCCTTCGACGCCAAAGGCGTAGTCGGCGGTCGGTGTACGGCGATAGCCGCCCGTTTCCTTGTCATAGGCAAGCGTCTTGCCGCGGCGCGAGGTCATCGCGCAATGGACACAGACGCGCTCCTGTCCATGCGCCGCGCGTGCCTTGGCATAACCATCGAGCACCGATTGCTCGTCGGTGATATCGACATGGACGAACAGTCCGCCGATCGATGCCGCGACCTCTTCGCCAAGCGCATCGTTGATGTCAAAGATCGCGACCTTCACGCCCGACGCGGCCAGCGCTTCGGCGGTGGCCCGGCCAAGTCCCGAGGCGCCGCCGGTGACAACCGCTGCGATGGTGGAATCAATCTTCATGGCGAGGCTCCTCAGGCGGGAATCTGGTTGAAGGGGATGCCCTTGTCCGGGCGATGATCCTGCGGCAGGCCGAGCACCTTCTCGGCGATCGTATTGAGCAATGTTTCGTCCGACCCACCCGCGATGCGGCCCGTCGGGGCGTTGATCCAGCTCGCCGCCCAATCTTCCTTTTGCGAGGCATGTTCGTCGAAAAAGAAGGCGTTGCTGCCTTGCAGATCGAGCGCGAGTTCGGACAGTTTCTGGCGCGAGCGGACCGCGACCAGCTTGTTGAGCGAGCCCTCGGGACCCGGCATCATCCCCGCCTGCATCATCAGCCGCGCGCGCACATTGATCGAATCGAGCCCCGAGCGCATCGCATAGTTGCGCGCGATCTGTTGCCGGATCCGGCCATCCTCGATCGCCGGGCGGCCATTGAACTGAACATCCTTAGCCAGTTCGACGAACAGGTCGAGATGCGGACCGAATCCCGCGCTGTCGGTCGCGACATAGCGTTCGATCATCAGCGTCGCGATGGCGACCGCGAAGCCGCCACCGACCGGCGACATACGATGGTCGTCGGTGATCTTCACATCGTCGAAGAAGACTTCGTTGACATGGCTATCGCCGCCCGCAAGCTTGATCGGGCGAACCGTCACGCCCGGCGCCTTCATGTCGACCCAGAAATAGGTGAGGCCCTTGTGCTTCGCGACGGTCGGGTCGGTACGCACAACAATGACGCCGTAGTCGCTATAATGCGCCCAGCTCGTCCACACCTTCTGGCCGTTAATCTTCCACCCGTTGCCGTCAGGCTCGGCTTTGGTGCGCAGGCCCGCGAGGTCCGATCCGCCGGACGGCTCGGAAAAAAGCTGGCACCAGATTTCTTCGCCCTGCAACGCCTTGAGGACGCGCTCCTTCACGAACTCCTTGTCGCTGCCGAACTGCATCAGCACGGGTACGGGCATGCCGAGCGAGATGCCGAAATAGAAACTCGGGAAGCCGTGCTTCATTTCCTCGGCGTCGAAAGTCACCTTTTCAAGATGGCTGAGCCCTTGGCCGCCATATTCGGTTGGCCAGTTGATCCCGGCATAACCCGCGTCGAACTTCGCTTTCTGATACTGGCGGCCGAGGGCCAGATCGTCGGCCTCGGACAGGCCCTTGCGCGCCTCGCGGCCAAATGTCGGCGCCATCGACTGGAGCCAGGCCGCGGCCTTGGCGCGATAGGCTTCAAGATCGCTCATGCACCTTCTCCCGCTAGCTGGTCGACGAGGACGTCCTCCCAGAACAGGCTGCTACCCTGTTCGATGGCGAGGCTGCGCGCCCGGCGCATATGGAGATGCAGCCCGATTTCCCACGTAACGCCGATGCCGCCATGGATCTGGATGCAATCGCGCGCTGCGGTGTCATAGGCCTCGGTCGCCGACAGGCGCGCGGCCGCGGCAGCGGTGATGAAATCGGCGGCTCCTTCGCGGGCTGCGGCATGAATGCAGTTCGCGCGGGCCAGTTCGACAAGGCCGTAGAGTTCGGCGATGCGATGCTTCACCGACTGGAAAGCGCCGATCGGCTGGCCGAATGCCTTGCGTGTCAGCGCATAATCGCGTGCAATCTCCATGAGCGCCTCGGCGCCGCCGGTCTGCTCGTGCGCGGTGACGACGGCTTGTAAAGCCAGGATATGAAGCGCTGCGTCGCGCGCGGCGCTGCCGACGGCGAGCGTTTCTGCTGGCACGCCCGAAAAGCCGATATCGGCAATCAGGCGGCTATTGTCGAAGCTGGGGACGGCGGAGCGCTTTGCTCCGGCGAGTTCGACCAGCGCGAGCACCGGCATACCCGGCCCGTTCGCAAAAACGATGGCGATATCCGCGACGAGTCCCGCAGAAACACTGCGTACGGTGCCGTCGAGCCGGTCGCCGGTAAAGGTCACATCGGGACGGGCGGGAAGGGCGTCGGGACCCGCCGCAAAGGCGATAGCGCCGATGGTTTCGCCGCTCGCCAATCCGGGTAGCCAGCGCGCCTTTTGCGCATCGGACCCGAAAAGCTCGATCGCCTTGGCTACGCCGAAACCTGCAGTCAGAAACGGCGCGCCGCTGATGCTGCGCCCGGCCTGGTGCGCGATCAGGCCCAATTCGATCAGCCCGAGGCCCAGGCCGCCCTCGGCTTCAGGAAGTGCAAGCGCGGTCCAGCCCTGTTCCTTTGCAGTGTCCCAGAAGGGGCGATGATATTCGCCGACGGTTTCGAGGAGTGGCAACAGTGCGTCTTTGTTGATCCGCGCCTCCAATACGCGCCGCGACTCGGTCGCGATCGCCTGCTGGCCTTCGTCGTAGAGGATGGTCATGCCTGCACCCGTCCTTCCCATTATCTCGTTGCGGCCAATGAACCGGACGTTGACGTAAACGTCAAGCACTTTGACGCTACGCTTTTCACGCCGCAACTGACGAGCGTGTCAGGCGAGCCCAGACTTCCAGTCGCGGCGGATCTTCTTCGCGAGGCTCCATTTGTGGACTTCGGTGGGGCCGTCGTAGATGCGAAAGGCGCGGACCTCGCGAAACACTTGCTCGACGATCGTCTTGTCGGTCACGCCGGTCCCGCCCATTACCTGGACGCAGCGGTCGGCGATGCGCATCAAAGCTTCCGACACCGCGACCTTCGCCATCGAGCTTTCAACCGTGCCAAGCGATCCGGTGTCGAGCACCCCCGCGCACCAGTCGATCATCAACTCGGCCTGTTTAAGGTCGATCATATTTTCGGCGAGCATGAAGCCGACGCCCTCATGGTCGATCAACGGCTTGCCGAACGCCTCGCGGCGGTTGGCGTAGTCGGTCGCGATCTCGTGCGCACGGATGCAAGCGCCCAGCCAGCGCATGCAGTGCGACAGGCGGGCAGGGGACAGGCGCACCTGCGCATAACGAAAGCCTTCGCCTGCCTCGCCAAGCATCTGGTCGGCGGGGATGCGGAGATTGTCGATGGTCAGCGTCGCATGGCCGCCGGGCATCGAACTGTCGATCGTATTCGGCACGTCGTCTATGCGAATTGCGGGATCGGGCAGGTCGACGAGGAACATGCATGCGCCCTGCTCGGACTTTGCCATCACGATACCGACGCGCGCACCCATTGCACCGGTGATGAAGGTCTTTCGACCGTTCACCACCCAATGATTGCCATCAAGATGACAGGTCGTCTTCATCATCGACGGGTCGGACCCCGCGCCACCTTCGTCAGCAGGCTCGGTCATGAAGAAGGCCGAGCGCACTTCACCGGCCACCATCGGCTTCAGGAACCGTTCCTTGAGCTCGGGGCTGCCTTCCTTGCCAAGGAGGTACATATTGCCCTCATCGGGTGCCATGGTGTTGCAAGCGAGCGGGCCGAGCGGGGAGAGGCCACTCTTGATGAGAACGACCGCCGTCTCGCGCTGGTTCAGATGATCGCCGTTGCCCAGGATGTGCGGGGTTAGCACCCCTGCTGCACGCGCATGCTCACGCATTTCCATCACAAGTTCGTCAGTCGGCGCGCCGTGGTGGTCGCGGCGCGGGTCTTTTTCATAAGGAACGACAATTTCGCGAACGAAGGTTTCGACCTTGGCGGCAATGGCCAGTGCCCGATCCGATATACCTTCGCTTGTCATAATCCCGATTCCCTTCGCTATCTATATAATCGCTCAACCCGACGTTGACGTAAGCGTCAAGTTATTTCATGGGTCGAAGCGAAGATGCCGTAGGGGCAGGACAACCGAGAAGGGACAGAGGATGGCTTTCAAGACACGCATCACCGAAATGCTGGGTATCGAGCATCCGATCGTCCAGGGCGGCATGCAGAGCGTCGGCTATGCCGAACTTGCCAGCGCCGTGTCGAATGCTGGCGGACTGGGCATTATCACCGCGCTGACCCAGCCGACCCCCGCCGCACTCAGCGCCGAAATCGAGCGCTGCCGCGCGATGACTGACAAGCCTTTCGGCGTGAATATGACCGTTTTTCCGACGATCAATGCCCCCGATTACAAGGCCTATGCTCAGGCTATCATTGACGGCGGAGTCAAGATTGTCGAGACCGCGGGTACACAGGCCGTGCGCGAGATTTGGGAAATGCTGAAGCCCCATGGCGTCACGATCCTCCACAAATGCACGGCGGTCCGCCATGCGCTGTCGGCCGAACGCGCGGGCTGCGACATCATTTCGATCGATGGTTTCGAATGCGCGGGCCACCCGGGCGAGGATGATATCCCCGGCCTGATCCTGATCCCCGCCGCTGCCGACAAGGTGAAGATTCCTATGCTTGCCTCGGGCGGCTTCGGCGACGGGCGTGGTCTCGTTGCTGCGCTTACCTTGGGTGCGGAAGGGATCAACATGGGCACGCGCTTCTGCGCGACGGTCGAGGCGCCGATCCACGCGAATGTGAAACAGGCCTATATCGACAACGACGAGCGCGGCAGCTTCCTGATCTTCCGCAGCCTTAAGAACACTGCGCGCGTCGGAAAGAGCGAAGTGAGCGAGGAGGTTGTGCGCCGCCTTGCTGTCCCCGATGCGACCTTTGCCGACGTCGCCGAACTGGTGAACGGCAAGGCGGGCCGCGAGTTGCTGGAGACCGGCGACCTTTCGAAAGGCGTTTTCTGGGCCGGAATGGTGCAGGGGCTTATCCACGACATCCCCACCTGTAAGGAACTGATCGACCGGATCATCGCCGATGCCGACGCGATCGTCGACGGGCGGCTCGCGTCGATGCGCGCCTGACACGTCCGCCGTGCTGGCGCAGCGCACGCGCTTTCGATATGGTCCGATTCATCACGATCTGATCATATCGAATGCCGCCGGCGCAACCGCCCGCCGGCGCGGCAAGGGGGATTTTTGAGCCTTATCGAATACAAGGGTTTCGGCGGCGTTGTTCTGGCGGCCGACATGCTGGGCGACGAAAATGACCCAGCGGTGCTCCTCGTCCCCGAAATCGGGCAGGACCGCGCAAGCTGGCGGGATGTCGCCGAGGCTCTTGTGCTTTCCGGGCGCCGCGTCGTCAATCTCGACCTTCGGGATGGCGCCGATCTCGCGCCGCATATTGAGGATTTGCGCGCTGTTCTTGCGCAGATGGGATCGCGGCCGGTCGTGGTCGCGGCGGGACGCGGCAGTTGGATCGCAACGCGCGCGCTCGGCCTTGATGATGGGGCGCATCTCGCCGCCGGCCTTGTGCTCGTCGACATGCCCCCTGATGACGGCGACGGAGCAAGCGGCGTCGCAGCGCGCCTCGCGCTGCCGACCCTCGTCGTTCGCGGCGGCTTTTCTCCCGCGCAGGCCAGCGCTCACAGCGATGCCTTCATCGCGGCGTTGCCGCTCGGACAGAGCGCCGACATCAATGATTGCGACCTTGAACTGGCGTCAGATCGCCGGGAAGCGCTGCTTGGACAGCTTCTCGAGTTCCTCGAACGTCGGCAGCCGCGCGAGGCGATGGAATTCAAGGCGGGATCCGATCCGCGCACGCTGCGCGATGCAATGGGCTGCTTTGCCACGGGCATCACGATCGTGACCGCCCTCGATGCCGAAGGAGCCCCCGTCGGACTCACCGCGAACAGTTTCACGTCGGTCTCGCTCGATCCTCCGCTGCTGCTCGTGTGCATCGCCAACACCGCCGGAACCGCGCCCGCGCTACGCCAAGCCGCGCATTTTGGGGTGAATGTGCTGCAGATCGGCCAACAGCCGACATCGAACCGTTTTGCGGCAAAGGGCGAAGACCGGTTCGCAGGCCAGCCGTGGGCCCCGGGTCAGACGGGCGTGCCGCTGCTAGGCAGCTCGCTCGTCTCGTTCGAGTGCCAGCACGAATCGCTGCACGAAGCGGGCGACCATTTCATCCTCGTCGGTCGGGTAGTGCGCGCGCAGTTCGAGCCGCATCGCGACCCCTTGCTCTATTTTCGCGGAAAATACCGTCGCCTGCATTTCGGCTGATGGCGGACAGGGTGGGATTCGAACCCACGGTGAGCTTGCACCCACGGCGGTTTTCAAGACCGCTGCCTTAAACCACTCGGCCACCTGTCCTTGCGCCGCCCCCATAGCGCGCGGGCGCCCAGCGGCAAGCGAAACCTTGCGGGCTCGATCCATCGCGCGAATGAATCGGCTCATCCCGCCGCGACCTAGCCAAGCCGCTCGCATCTGTGCGACACCCGTCCTATGGGTGGGGACATGATGCACGCTATACGTTTCAGAATCGGACGCCTTTTCAAATTTGCTACGGCGTTCCTGTCGGCATGGATGCTCACCGCCTCGGCCCCGCTTCACGCGCAGGGCGTCGACGGCAGCTTCGACGCCTATGTTCAGTCGCTGTGGCCAAAGGCGCAGGCGCGCGGCGTCTCGCGCACCACCTTCGACCGCGTGACGGCAGGGCTCGCGTACAACGCGCGCGTCGTTGCGCTCGACCGCGACAATCTCGGCAGCCCACCGAGCCCGAACACCCCGATCCCGTCATTCGCCCCCTATAAGGCGAAGCATGTCGATGCCGCGCGCATTGGCGGCGGGCGCCGCGTCCACGACCGGCTGCTGCCGCTGCTGTCGCGCATCGAGGCGCGCACGGGCGTCCCGACGAGCATTATGATCGCAATCTATGGCCATGAAACCGCCTATGGACAGGTGACGGGCAATTTCGACTTGCCCGAAGCGCTTGCGACGCTCGCCTATGAAGGCCGCCGTCGCAGCCTCTTCGAACCCGAGCTTATCGCGACGATGGTAATGGTCGAGCGCGGCGTGCCGCGCAGCGCGCTGAAGGGCAGTTGGGCCGGCGCGTTCGGCTATCCGCAGTTCCTGCCCTCGGTCTATCTACAGGTCGCAGAGGACGGCGACGGCGACGGCGTCGCGCGTATCTGGTCAAGTGAGGCCGACGCCATCGAATCGATCGGTTCCTACCTTCGCCGCGCTGGCTGGCGCGCAGGCCAGCCATGGGGCGTCGCAGTGACCGTACCTGCGGGTTTCAACCGCAGCGCGGTCGCCAATCGCCTGACCCCCACGCGCTGTCCGCGCGTTTTCGACCGGCACAGCCGCTGGCGTTCGATGGCGGAATGGCGCGCCGACGGTATCCAACCGGTCGGCGGCCGCTGGCCCGACGGCAATGTACAGGCGACGCTGCTCGAACCCGACGGCCCCGGTCGCACCGCTTATTTGCTGACCGGTAACTATCGCGCGATATTGGACTATAATTGTTCCAATTTTTACGCACTGTCTGTGGGGTTGCTGGCGGATGAAATCGATCGTTAAGGGCGGGGGCCTGATGGCCGGGGCGATGCTGATGCTCGCCGGCTGTGGCATTACGGATGGCAAGCGCGAAGGCGGCCCGACGGCAAGTCCGACGCCGGCGACGGCCGCAAACGGTGTTGTCGATGTTCCGGTAAAGCTCGGCGATCCATACACGATCGGCGGCGTGACCTATACGCCCGCCGACATCCCTGACTATGATGATGTCGGCTATGCAAGCTGGTATGGCGAGGAATTGGCCGGAAAGCCGACCGCCAATGGCGAGGCGTTCGATCCTGCGGCAATCAGCGCGGCGCATAAGACGCTGCCGTTGCCGAGCTATGTCGAGGTCACCGCGCTCGATACCGGACGGACGATTCTGGTGCGCGTCAACGATCGCGGGCCGATGGTCGGCGACCGGCTGATCGACCTCTCACGCGGCGCCGCCGAACAACTCGGGCTCACCGACGGCCTCTCCGCCGTGCGGGTGCGTCGGACTAACCCGCCCGTCGCCGAACGCGCGCAGCTTCGCTCGGGCAAACCCGTTCCCGAACGCATCGCGACGCCCGAATCGCTGCTGGCAATTCTGCGTAACAAGGCAAAGGCGCTACCCGTTCCGAAAGCGGCGGTTGTTGCCGCACCCGTTACCGCGCAGCCCGCTGCGCCGATCGCATCGGGCAAGGCCAAACCCGGCGACGACCGCTTTGTTGTCGAAGGTCCGGGAACGACCAAGGCGGCGCCCAAGCCTACCACTAAACCAGCCCCCGCTGTCGCCGGGAAGTTTGTGGTGCAGGTCGGCGCCTTCAGCGTGGAAAGCCGCGCCGACGCAGCGGCGAAATCGGTCGGCGGCCACGTGACGAAAGCAGGCAATCTGTGGCGTGTGCGCGTCGGTCCTTTCGCGAGCGACGCCGAAGCGCGCGGCGCGCTCGGCAAAGTGAAGGCGAAGGGCTTCCGCGATGCGGTCGTCCAGCGCGATCGCTGACGGGCAGGTATGGGCAGGCCGACCACCGTTTTGAGAGGCATCGCAGCCTCGCTGGGCCTGCTTGCGCTAATCTTGAACCTTCCGGCGGCAGCAGCCGAAGACGTTCGCCCAAAGAGCGCGCCGGCGGCACCTGCGGCCTATGTTACGCAGGCCCCGATCGTGATGCTCAAGGATCTCGATACGGGAAAAGTGCTGTTTTCCCGCGGCGCCGACAAGCGCTTTGCTCCGGCGTCTATGGCGAAGGTGATGACGGCCTATGTCGTCCTCGACCTCGTCAAACGAGGCCAATTGTCGCGCGACAAGCTTCTGACTGTCGAAGAGGCGACATGGAAGACATGGAGCGCGCGGAGCCGCAGTTCGAGCATGTTTCTGAGCGCGGGCGAAAAGGTCTCGGTTGACGATTTGCTCAAAGGATTGATCACCGTTTCGGGGAACGACGCCGCAGCGGTTCTCGCGGTCGGCATCGACGGCAGCGAGGCCGCTTTCGTCAAAAGAATGAATGGGATAGCGACGCGAATTGGTATGTCGTCGAGTAATTTCGGAACGCCGAGCGGTTGGCCTGACGGCGGAGTGACCAAAGTCAGCGCAGGCGATATGGTCCTGCTCGCCGAGCGGCTGATCCGCGACCATCCGGGCGACTATGCGCGCTATTTTTCGATTCCGAAGTTCCGGCATGGCACCTCGCCGGAAGGAAAACCGATCATCCAGGCGAACCGCAATCCGATCCTCGGCCGCTTCGCGGGGGCCGATGGCCTGAAGACAGGACATACGTCGGAGGCGGGCTATTGTTTCCTCGGCTCGGCAAAGCGCGATGGGCGTCGGCTGATCATGATTGTTGCCGGCATGCCAACCGAAAAAGCGCGCCGCGACGAGGCCGAGCGGCTGATGAGCTGGGGTTTTGCCGATGGCGGCGCCGGGACAACTGTACAGGACCGGCGCTCCGCTGCGTCGAAAGACCGGGCAGCCGCTACGCGCAGATGACAAAGGTCCCAAGGCGGGCTACCGCCGACCGATGCACGGGCAGCATCCCATCCACCAGCTCTTTGGGTTAGCGACATGACGCGCGGTCGTTTTATAACGCTTGAGGGCGGCGAAGGGGTCGGTAAATCGACGCAAATTCGCGCACTTGCTGCCGCGCTCGAGGCGCTTGGTATCGAGACAGTCGCGACGCGCGAACCTGGCGGTAGCATGGGCGCCGAAGCGATCCGCACGCTGCTCATGGAGGGAAGCGACGATCGCTGGGACGCTCGGAGCGAGGCATTGCTTTTTGCCGCGGCGCGCGCCGACCATGTCGCACGCACGATCCGCCCGGCGCTTGATCGCGGCGCGTGGGTGCTCTGCGACCGCTTCGTCGATTCGAGCCGCGCCTATCAGGGCGGCGGCGGCGGCATCACCGACGCCGACCTCCTGACGCTTCACGGCTTCGGTTCGATGGGCTTGTTGCCCGACCGGACCTTTCTGCTCACCGTCAGTGCCGACGAGGCGGCGCGGCGGCTGACCGAACGTGGCGGCAGCGACCGCATGGGCAATAAGCCTGCGGACTATCAGGCGCGGCTCGCGGCACGTTTTGTCGAAATGGCGGAGGCGGAGCCTGCTCGCTGGCGGATCGTCGGTGCCGACGCTCCCGCTGAACGGGTGACTGCGGCGATCCTCGCTGAGCTTGCGGAATGGCTGCCATGATCGGCCATCAGGACGCCGAAAAGGCCTTTGTCGAGGCCTGGCAAGGCGGACGTCTTCACCACGCCTGGCTTCTGGCCGGGCCGCAGGGGATGGGGAAGGGCGCCTTTGCCGAACGTGTAGCACGCTTTCTCGTCACCCACGGACGCGGCGGCGACGGACAATCGGTGACCCTCGACGACCACGGCGACGATGCCGCGGCCCGGCTTGTCGACGCCGGAAACCACCCCGAAATCCTCCGTCTCGCACGCCAGCCCAAGGACAAGGCGAAGGAGCTCGCTCGCAACATCACGATCGAGCAGGTGCGGCAGATGATCCGCCGCCTTCATCTGTCTCTGTCGCTCGGCGAGTGGCGCGTGATCATCGTCGATGCGGTCGACGATCTGGAAACCGACGGCGCCAACGCATTGCTAAAGACGCTCGAGGAACCGCCGGCAAAGACGCTGTTCCTGCTCGTCAGCCATTCACCTGGACGCTTGTTGCCGACCATAAGGTCGCGCTGCAGAATGCTACGTTTTCAGCCGGTTGATCGTGACGTCATGACAGCGTGGCTGGGCGAGTTGCGCCCGATGCTCGAAATCGCCGAAGTACGCGCGATCGTTGCCGCTTCGGGCGGTGTGCCGGGCAAGGCGCTCGCGCTGATCGACAGCGATGTCGCGGCGATGGAAAAAAAGCTGCTTGCGATTGCGGCGAGCGGCGATCCCGAGAACCGGTTGCGTGAGGCGCTCGCTCGCGAAGTTGGCGGGACAAGCAATCGCGCCCGGCTCGAACTGGTGATCGACATTGTTCCGGGGCTGCTGGCGCGCCTCGCACGCGACCGTCCGGTTGCGGAGATCGCGCCCGTTCTCGCCCAATGGGACCGCGTCCAGCGCACGGTCCGTGATGCGATCCGAGGTTCCTACGACGGTGCGATGGTGGGGTTCGAAATAGGTAACTGCCTCGCCGAATTGGCGCCAAGGACAGGGCAGACGACACGCTGACGCTTTCCCTCGCGCGCCCCAGCGGCTAAGGCGCGCGCATGTCCGAAAACAAAGACCCCTTCTATATCACCACTGCGATCAGCTACCCCAATGGCCGCCCGCATATCGGTCACGCTTATGAAGCAATCGCGACCGACGTCATGGCCCGCTTCCAGCGCGCGCGCGGCCGCGACGTGCGGCTAATCACCGGGACCGACGAACATGGGCTTAAGATGTTCCAGACCGCGCGTGACCAAGGCCGCGCTACGATCGATCTCGCCGACGAAATGTCGGGATATTTCCGTGAGATGTATGCCAGGCTGAATATCAGCTATGACAATTTCATGCGTACGTCGGATGCCGCTCACCATGAAGCGTCGCAGGCGATCTGGCGCGCGATGGAGGCGAACGGCGACCTCTATCTCGACCGTTATGAGGGCTGGTACTCGGTCCGCGATGAGGCTTTTTACGACGAAAGCGAACTGGTCGACGGGGAAGGGGGCGTTCGCCTATCGCCGCAAGGTACGCCGGTCGAATGGACCGTCGAGGAAAGCTGGTTCTTCCGTCTGTCCAAATATCAGGACAAACTACTCGCGCTCTACAACGAGCAACCCGATTTCATCCGCCCCGAAAGCCGTCGCAACGAGGTCATGCGCTTCGTCGAAGGCGGTCTCAAGGACCTCAGCGTCTCGCGCACCAGCTTCGACTGGGGCGTGCCGGTGCCGGGTTCACCGGGGCACGTGATGTATGTGTGGGTCGACGCGCTGACCACCTATTTGTCAGGATTGGGCTACCCGAACCCCGCCAGTGATTTCAGCAAGTTCTGGCCGGCGAATATCCATATGATCGGCAAAGATATCGTTCGTTTTCATACGGTTTACTGGCCGGCCTTCCTGATGAGCGCGAACCTGCCGCTGCCGAAACAGGTGTTCGGCCACGGCTTTCTGCTCAACCGCGGCGAGAAAATGTCGAAATCGCTCGGCAATGTGGTCGATCCTATGGTGCTTGCCGATCAGTTCGGCGTCGACGCGCTGCGCTATTACCTGCTCCGCGAAGTCAGCTTCGGACAGGATGGTACTTATTCGGCCGAGGCGATCGTGCGCACCGCGAACGCCGACCTCGCGAACAGCTTCGGAAATCTTGCACAGCGCAGCTTGTCGATGATTTTCAAGAATTTGGACGGCAAGATTTCGGCCGACTATTCACCGGCGCAGGATGACGTCGACCTGCTCACAGATCTCGCCGAAATGGCGGCGATCCGCTTGCCGCGCGAATTCGAGCAACTCGCTTTCTCGGTAGGTATCGAGGACTGGATCCGCGCGGTGTTCGCCTGCAACCAATATGTCGATACGCAGGCCCCCTGGGCGCTGCGTAAAACCGACCCCGAACGCATGCGCGCCGTGCTGATGACCTTGTTTCAAGCGGTGCGGACGCTCGCGATCGCCATCCGGCCCGTCGTACCGGCGGCCGCCGACGCATTACTCGACCAGATGGGCATTGCCGACGACGCGCGCGATTTTGACGCGCTGGCAGACAACGACTGGTTCGCGAAGCTCGTTGCCAGCGGCTTTGTGGTCGGTCAGCCCGTACCGATCTTCCCACGCCTGGAACTGCCAGCCGAGGACAATGGGGGGGAAGGGGAGGCCTGAATGCTCGTCGATTCGCACTGCCACCTCAACTATAAGGGCCTCGCCGAACAGCAGGATGAAGTGCTCGAACGCGCCCGTGCGCGCGGCGTCACCGCCATGCTCAACATCGCGACGCGCGAAAGCGAATGGGACGATGTTCTTGCCGTCGCCGAAGCGAACGCCGACGTCTGGGCCAGTGTCGGCATCCATCCGCATGATGCGGACCACCACCCCGACGTCGATACCGCCAAGCTTGTCGAACGCGCGAGGCATCAGCGAGTGATCGGGATCGGCGAAACCGGGCTCGATTACTATTACGACAAGAGCGACCGCATGCGGCAGCAGGATAGCTTCCGCCGTCATATTCACGCGTCGCAACAAACCGGCCTGCCGATCATCGTTCACACGCGCGATGCCGAAGCTGATACTCTGGCCTTGCTCGGCGAAGAGATGGACAGGGCTACCTTCCCAGGCGTGATCCACTGCTTCACCGCCAGTGATGATTTCGCGCGGCAGGCGCTCGACCTTGGGTTCTTTATCTCGATCTCGGGCATAGTGACGTTCAAGAACGCCGCCGATCTCCAGTCGACAGCCAAATGGCTGCCGCAGGACCGGCTGCTGATCGAAACCGATTCCCCCTTCCTTGCCCCCGTCCCGCATCGCGGCAAGGCCGGTGAGCCGGCTTTTGTCGCCGATACTCTCGCGTTTCTGTCAACGCTTCGCGACGAAGATCCCGACGCGCTTGCATCGGCGACGAGCGCCAATTTCTATTCGCTTTTCAATAAGGCGGTAGCATGACGTCGCGCGCTTCATGAAGCTAAGGATCCTTGGCAGCGGTACCTCCTCGGGCGTTCCGCGGATCGGTAACGACTGGGGTGCGTGTGACCCCGACAATCCCCGAAACCTGCGTAGCCGCGCCTCAATCATGGTCTCGCTGGGCGGTTTTCGTATCCTCGTCGACACCAGTCCTGATATGCGGTTGCAACTGCTAGACGCGGGCGTCGGCGAGATCGATGCCGTGATCTGGACGCATGAGCACGCCGACCATACGCACGGTCTCGACGATCTTCGACAAGTCATGCATCTCCGGCGCTCCGCAGTACCGGTCTATGCGCGCGATCATGTACTCGACATCCTGAAATGGCGTTTTACCTATGCCTTTGCGGGCAACGCCGGCTATCCGGCATCGGTCGATCCAATCGATCTTCACGATCATCAGTCGATCGGCCCCATCGAAGTATCCGCGATCGAAATGCCGCACGGCCCGATCAAGGCTACGGGCCTGATCTTTAGCGATGGCGCCCACAAGATCGCCTATGCCACTGATTTTTCTAAGTTTACTGATGAGATGGTCGAATTTTTCCAAGGCGTCGACCTCTTCGTCATCGACGCGCTGCGCCGTTATCCGCATCCAACGCACCCACATTTGGCAATGACGCTTGAGGGTCTGGGCAAAGTCGGCAATCCGCGCGCGATCATTACGCATATGGACAATACGATGGATTATGACGACCTTGCGGCGGAATTGCCGCCAGGCGTCGAGCCTGGATATGACGGGTTGGAGGTGCAGCTATGAACGGCGACACGACTGTTCAAATCCTGTGGTTTGCCGGCGCATTTACGCTGGTGCTCAGTTCGCTGCTGGCGCGGCGGCTGCCGATGGCCGACTGGATCAAGATGGCGCTGGCGTGGGTGGCGATTTTCGGACTGGTGTTTCTGGTTATCCGGACATGGCAGGCTGTAACATAGCGAGAGGGGCACTTTCTCCCCGTACATTCTTATATTTAACATAATATATATTATCGGATAATTTCATGGCCGAAACCGTAGCCCAGTCCCCCATCAATCGCCTGCTTGCGATCATGCGCCAGCTCCGCAATCCCGACGGCGGCTGTGAATGGGATCTGGCGCAGAATTTTTCGACCATCGCACCGTACACGATCGAAGAAGCTTATGAGGTCGCCGACGCCATTGCCGGCGGCGATCCCGTAGCCATCTGCGATGAGCTTGGCGACCTGTTGCTCCAGGTGGTTTTTCACAGCCAGATTGCCACCGACAACGGCTTGTTCGGTTTCGACGATGTCGCCAACGCGATCAGCGACAAGATGGAGCGCCGCCATCCTCATATCTTCGGTGACAGAAAGACTGACGACGTCCGCCAGCAGTGGGAGCAGATCAAGGCGGCCGAACGCGCCACCGACGGTCCGGCAAGCGCGCTTGCCGGCGTTGCGCAGTCGTTGCCCGCATTACTTCGCGCACAAAAGCTGCAAGACCGTGCGGCGCGTGTCGGGTTCGATTGGCCCGACATCGAAGGCCCGCGCGCCAAGATTGTCGAGGAACTCGCCGAGGTCGCGGCTGCGACCAGCGAGGCCGAGCAGCATGAGGAGATCGGCGACCTGTTGTTAGCGGTGGTCAACTATGCCCGACACCTTGGCGTCGACGCAGAAGGAGCTCTGCGCGACGCCAATGGCAAGTTCGCGCGGCGCTTTGCCGCCATGGAAGATCGCGCCGGCGGCAGCCTGTCGGGCCTGTCGCTCGACGTACAGGAAAGCCATTGGTTGGCCGTTAAGGCGTCGGAGCGTCCGTAGTCGGCCAAAGCCGTTCGAAGCGTGCGCTGTCGGCGGGATCGAGGCGTACGGTGAGAATATGGCCTTCAGCCTCAGGCTCATCGGCCAGCACTTCGCCTCGCGCATGAAGCCACGCCGCCGCTTCACCCTGGCTATAGCTCAGGTAAATGCGCTGAACCTTGTGCAGTGCAGTCAATTGTGACGCCATCAGTGTCCGCGCAGCTTCGACGCCCTCGCCCGTTGCCGCGGAGATCACGGCGACATCGGGGCGACGCGCTGCCATATCCTCGATAGCCGCGCGGCTTTCGTCATCGGCCGTGTCGATCTTGTTCCAGATTTCGATTTGTTGGATCGCCGGTGGCGCATCGCCCTCCCCGTCGTCCTGTGGTCCATTGACACCCAGCGATTCCAATATGGCGCGCACATCGTCATATTGGGCGTCGCTGTCGGGATGGACAATGTCGCGGACGTGTACGATCAGATCGGCGGTTGTGACTTCCTCCAGCGTCGCGCGGAACGCCGCGACCAGTTCGGTAGGCAGGTCGGAGACAAAACCCACGGTGTCCGACAGGATCGCCTTGTCGATTCCGGGGAGCCGGATTTCGCGCATCGTTGGGTCGAGCGTGGCGAAAAGCATATCTTCCGCCATGACGTCACTTCCCGTCAACCGATTGAAAAAGGTGGACTTCCCGGCATTGGTGTAGCCTACGAGCGCAACCACGGGCCATGGCGCGCGCTGGCGTTTCGACCGCTGCAACTGCCGCGTGCGCCGCGCGTCTTCGAGGCTGCGGCGGATGCGGGCCATCCGGTTGCGGATCATCCGCCGGTCAGCCTCAATCTGTGTTTCGCCGGGGCCGCCGAGGAAGCCAAAGCCACCGCGCTGGCGCTCAAGGTGGGTCCAACTGCGCACCAGCCGCCCCGCCTGATAGTCGAGATGTGCGAGTTCGACCTGTAACCGCCCTTCGGCTGTCGCGGCTCGTTCGCCGAAAATTTCGAGGATCAGGCCCGTCCGGTCGATTACCTTGGTGCCGAATGCGGTTTCAAGGTTGCGCTGCTGGATCGGGCTGAGCGCCGCATCGACGACGACCAGTTGAACACCCTTTGCCGCGATGTCGGGCGCGATCGCTTCGATTTGCCCGACACCCAACAACGTCGCAGCGCGCGTCTGCCGTAACCGGAGCGTGTGGACCGCAACGACGTCTAGCCCGATCGCAAGCGCAAGCCCCCTCGCCTCCTCGGCGCGCGCGTCTAAGTCCCGCGCGAGGCGCTGGCTATGCCATTCGGGCACGACGATAAGCGCGGCGGCGCCGCGCGTTACCTCGTCTTCATTGTCGATTATCGGGTCGATCAGGCGTTATCCGCTTCTGCGTCCGGCTCGCTGTCGGTCAGGTTGATCGGCCCGTTCGGCTGGACAGTCGAAATCGCGTGCTTGTAGACAAGCTGGACCTGCCGCTCGCGCTCGAGCAACATACAGAACAGGTCGAAAGCGACGATATCGCCCTGCAACATGACGCCGTTGACAAGGAACATCGTCACCGACTCGTCGGAACGACGGACCGCGTTCAGGAACACGTCCTGCAGCGCCTTGCCCTTGCTTGCTGGTGCGTCGCGCAGACTGTCACCAAGCAGCGAGAGGTCGAAGTCGTGCGACGGCATCACCGTCGAGATCGCATGCTTGTAAACTAGCTGTGATTGCCCATCACGGCGAAGAAGCAACGAGAAGTTGTCGAACCAGGTGATGATGCCCTGCAGCTTGACACCCTTGACCAGGAACATCGTCACCGGCGTCTTGCTCTTGCGAAGGGCGTTTAGGAAAATATCCTGGAGATTCTGATTTTTATCGGACACATTTGCCTCCTGTTTTTGGCGGTGTAACCGCGGGTATGGTGCCGGTTTTCCGGTTTTAAGACCTTCTTCGCGCTCGCAATATGCGGCAAAGGACACGCGAGGTCTAGCGCAAAGCCGCTATCCCTCGCCGTCCGAACTCTCGGTAAGGCCTAAAAGTTTCAGTTTGCGGTGCAGTGCGGAACGTTCCATTCCGATGAAGGTCGCGGTGCGTGAGATATTGCCCGAAAAGCGGTTGATCTGGATGCGCAGATATTCGCGTTCGAAATTCTCGCGCGCTTCCTTCAGCGGGATTGCCGTGATCGATTCCGAGTTGGGCAGGATATCGGCGCCGCCGCGGACCAGTTCGGCTGGCAGCATATCGGCGTCGATACGATTCAGCCGGTCGCTGGGTGCAAGGATCATGACACGCTCGATCACGTTGCGCAGTTCGCGGACATTGCCCGGCCATTCGTGCGCCTGGAGCGCCGCCATCGCTTCCGAACTGATTTCGGGCGGTGGGACGCGACGATCGGCGGCATAGCGGCGGATATAGTGATCGCAAAGGCTGGCGATATCGTCGCGGCGTTCGCGCAGCGGCGGGATATGCACGGGTACGACATTGAGCCTGTAATAGAGATCTTCGCGAAACCGGTTTTCGGCGATTTCGGTCATCAGGTCGCGCGCCGAACCTGAAATGATGCGGACATCGACGCGGATCATTGTCCGGCCGCCCACCCGGGCGAAGCTCTGATCGGTCAGGACGCGCAGGATCTTGCCCTGCGTGGTCAGCGGCATATCGGCGACTTCGTCGAGGAACAAGGTCCCGCCATGCGCCTGTTCGAGCAGTCCGACGCGGATCGAGCCGTCCTCGGCCTCGGAACCGAATAATTCGGTCTCGACCGTTTCGGGATCCATCCGCGCGGAGGAAATGACGCGGAAGGGCGCATTCTGCCGGCCGCTCCATCCGTGCAGCACGCGCGCCGCAACTTCCTTGCCGACGCCCGGCGCGCCTGTGATCAGCACGCGGCTCCCGGTTCCTGCGACGCGCTTCAGCGTCGCACGGACATTGTTGATTGCCGCACTGGTCCCGGTCAGTTCGTCAGAGGGGCCTGCCTTTTCACGCAATTGCTCATATTCGAACTTCAGCCGCTCATTCTCGGTCGCGCGCGCGACGAGGTGGAGCAGACGCGATGCCTCGAACGGCTTTTCGATGAAATCGAACGCGCCGCGGCGGATTGCTGCAACCGCGGTATCCAGCCCGCCATGCCCCGAAATGACAATGATCGGCAGCGTCGGGTCAAAGGCCTTGATCGCCTCGACCAGCCCGAGACCGTCGAGCCGCGAGCCCTGAAGCCAGACGTCGATCAGCGCGAGCGACGGGCGTCGCTGCCGGATCGCTTCGAGCGCGGAATCGCTGTCGGAGGCGGTGCGCGCCTCATAACCTTCGTCCTCCATGACGCCGGCGACGAGTTCGCAGATGTCACGTTCGTCGTCGACGATCAAAATATCAAGCGCCATGATCTTCTCTGTCCTGTCGGTTCCGGATGCGTCCGGGAACCGATTCAATTTGCCCCATTCCCTGTTCGCCGCCCTTTCCGGCCAATGGCCTGAGCCGTTCGGGATGGAGCGTCAGGGTCACGCATGTCCCCTGCCCCGTCGGATTGTCGGAAAATTCTAGCTCGCCATAATGTTGCTCGACGATCTTCTTGACGATCGCGAGCCCGAGCCCGGTCCCGCCCTGGCGCGTCGTCATATAGGGTTCGGCGATCGCGTCGCGCGCTTCCGGCAGTCCGATACCGTCGTCGGATACGCGAATGATGAACTCGCCCCCTGCGCCGACAACGAGTTCCGCCGCGATATGTCCCGTGGCGACGGAATCGGAATTTCTATATTTCTCTTCAATCGCCTCGACCGCGTTTTTCACGATATTGGTGATCGCCTGTGACAGCAGGCGGCGGTCGCAAACGAGCGGCTCGATCTCGGCGGGCGTTTTGACGGCAAAGGCGATGTCGGGCTTTGCCACTTCGAAGAGGAAGACCGCCTGACGCACGATGTCACGGACATCCTCGACCCCGAAAGTCGGTTTCGGCATCCGTGCAAAGCTCGAAAATTCATCGACCATGCGCCGCATATCGTGAACCTGCCGGATCACCGTATCGGTCAGCTTGCGGAACGTGGCTTCGTCGCCCTCCACCTTGTCACCGAACCGCCGCTGGAGCCTTTCGGCCGCCAGCTGGATCGGGGTCAACGGGTTCTTGATTTCGTGCGCGATGCGCCGTGCGACGTCGGACCAGGCCGCCCGGCGCTGATCGAGCAATTGCTGCGTGATATCCTCGAAGCTCAGGACGAAGCCATCGCCCTGCGCCACGGCTTTCGCCGCAAGCGTCGCGGGTTCAGCATCCTTGCGCGACAGTTGAACGATCGCCTCGCGCTCGTCGCTGATCAACAGGCGTGCCAGTTCTGGAGCGACGTCGTCGAGCGGCTGGCCAGTCAGGCATTCGGCCGATTGGCAGATCAGCCGTTCCGCTGCTGCGTTGGCGAGCAGGATGCGGCGGTCGGCGTCTACCGACACCACCGCCGACGACACACCGCTGAGCACTGCCTCGATGAAGCTGCGCCGCGCTTCGAGCTGTTCGTTCACGCTGACCAGCGCGCCGGTTTGCCCCTGCAATTGCTCGGTCATCCGGTTGAATGCTCGGGTCAGCACCGAGATTTCGTCGTCGCGCGCCGGCGGCGTGACCCGCACCGAAAGGTCGCCCTCCGCAGCGGTTCGCGTCGCGCCGATCAGCGTGCCGAGCGGGCGGACGATTCGGTCGGCCACGACGATTGCCGCAATAACGGCGAGCGCAAGAAGCAAAAGCGACCCGAGGTAGAGGGCGCCGTTGAATTGCAGCTGGAGCTGCTGTGAGCGTTCGAACAAGCCATTATAGTCAGCGAGCACCGCACTCGCGCGAGCCGATTGCTGAAAGCCCGGAACGTTGGTGTCGCGTGAGGCATAGACGTAGGCGCGGCCCGTGCCGGGAAGCCGCGCCGCAGCTTCGATCCGGTTCGGCTGGCGGACGACAACGACGTCCTCGCCTGCGTCGAGGCGACCGACCATCGCCGAGCTAAGGCGGTTCTCGGCCGCCCTGTTATCGGGATTGATCGCCGTTGCCGTCCGCGAAACGCCATCTCTGCCGATCTCGATAATGGCCGATTCATTCAGGCTACGCACGACAACTTGTTGCAGATAATAGTTGCTAAAGACCGGGCTATCTATCGGGGCGAGGCTCAATTGCTTGCCAAGGTCGTTGGCCATGGCAAAGGTGTTCGCGCCGACCTGACGCTGGTTTTCCTGATAATAACCCTCGGCCAGATTGGCGGCGTTTTCGAACATGCCGCGCGAGCGATCCGAGAACCAGAAATCGACGCCGAACTGGAACAGCAGCGACGCAAAGATCACGACGAGCAAGGTAGGTGCCGCGGCAATCAGCGAAAAGAGGGCAACAAGCCTGACGTGCAGACGGCCGTTACCGCCCGCCATCGACCGCACCGCGCGGGCGCGTGCGACGCGGCTGCCGATAAGCACGATCAGCGCCATCGCCGGCACCAAATTGACGACCATGATCGCAGCGACGAGCGCAGGGGTCAGCAGCCGTTCGCTCTGCGCATCGCCCGTCACGAAGATGTAGGTAGCGATCGCAAAACTGATGATGAGTGCGAGCGTGTAATATTCTGGGGCGGCAAAACGCCAGAAGCCCGAGCGCGCCACCTGGTCGTCCGAATCCGTATCGACAGCCAGAGGGGGGGATAGCGTCATTGTTGCTACGTTACGACAATCCTGTTGCATAGAAAACACACAAACTGCGCGGCCATCGCCCGATCGCGCCGATTTTTCGATTGCCGTTCCAGATCAAGGATGCGCCGGGTCGATATCGAGCTGTCCAAGGCGCTTGCGCAACGTGTTGCGGTTGATGCCCAGCCGCCGCGCCGCCTCAAGCTGATTGCCGCGAACATCGCGTAATATCCGACGGAAAAGCGCCGCTTCGACAATTGCCTCGAGCTGTTCGTGGATATGTCCGTCGCCCGCCGCGTCCGCCATCTTCTCGCGCGTCCAATCGTCGACCGCGCGGGCGATAAGCGCCGCGGGTTCGACCATTCCGCCGCCCTCGCCATTATCCTGCAGGACGGTTTCGACATCGCGGACGGTCACGACGATGTCGCGCGACAGGACCGCGAGTCGCTGAACAACGTTACCGAGTTCGCGAACATTGCCCGGCCAGTCATAGCGTTCGAGCCATTGCATCGCAGCGGGCGCAAACTGCCGATCGGGTAGCCCAGAGCCGCGTCCGACCTCGACAAAATGGCGCACCAGTGCGGCGATGTCGCTGCGTCGGTCGCGCAGCGGCGGCAGCGTCACCGGAATGACGTTGAGCCGGTAGAAAAGGTCCTCGCGGAACCGGCCATCGGCGACGAGCGTGCGCATGTCGCGGTGGGTCGCCGCGATGACGCGCACGTCGGCGCGCAGCGCCTGATTGCCGCCGACGGTCGAATATTCGTTGCTCTGGAGCACCCGCAGCAGCCGCGTCTGCGCCTCCAGCGGCATGTCGCCGATTTCGTCGAGAAACAGTGTGCCGCCCGCGGCCTGCTCGAAACGCCCGGCATTGCGACTATGCGCGCCGGTAAAGGCCCCCTTCTCATGCCCGAACAATTCGGCCTCGATCAGCTCGCGCGGAATCGCGGCCATGTTGATCGCAACGAAGGGGCCGCTGCGGCGGAGGCCCGTCGCGTGAATCGCACGTGCGACGACCTCCTTGCCCGTACCCGATTCCCCAAGGATCAGCACCGCGAGATCGTTCGACGCGAGTCGCGCGATCGTGCGGTATACGGCCTGCATCGCGGGCGCTCGGCCGACCAGTCCGTGGCTGTCGGCGGGGACCGCGGCCTCCCTGGCGGCAGGCTCTGCTCGCCGCTGCAATGCGGCACGAACGCTGGCGGTCAGTTCATCGAGATCGAAGGGCTTGGGAAGATAATCGTAACTGCCGATCCCCGTGGCGCGCACCGCCGTGTCGAGCGTATTCTGCGCCGACAGCACGATCACCGGCGTCGTGGGATCGATCGCGGAGCGCGACAATGAATCGATGCCGTCGCCATCGGGAAGCACAACGTCGGTAATGACGAGATCGGGGCGGTTATCCGCAAGCCAGGCATTGCGTTCGGCCAGACTCGCGACCGACGCGAAATGGGCGCACTCGCCGACGAGCGTTTCGCGGATGATCATCGCGATCGCGGGATCGTCCTCGACCAACAGGATCGTCTTGCCCTTGCTCACCTGGTTCATCCCTTTTGCGCGACGGGCAGGTGAACGCGAAAGCGCGTCCATTCGCCATCGCGGATATGCTGGACCGTGCCGCCCATGTCGCGTGCGAGCTTGGCGACGAGAGCGAGGCCAAGTCCCCGCCCCTCGCGCTTGGTCGTCACGAACGGATCGAACAGGTCGCCGCGAATGTCGGCGGGAACGCCGGGGCCATTGTCGCTGACGCTAACCTCGATGGGCAGCGCGATGCGGCCGCGCCCATCGCCATTGTCGATCGACAGGCCGTGGCGATAGGCGGTGGTCAGGCGCACCACGCCATCGTCGCGCCCGCCGAGCGCCTCGCAACCATTGGTCAGCAGGTTGAGCAATATCTGCACCATGGCGTCATGATTCCCGTGGACGAGCGGCAGCGACGGATCGAAATCCTCGGCAAAGCGCACGCCGGGGAACTGGCGCGCACGCGCCGTCTCCATTGCCTGGTGTATCGGCTGATAGAGGTTGATCGGGCCGCAGGCGATCGGCTGCCCGCGCGAGAAATGCTCCATCTGATCGATCAACGTCGCGATGCGATCGACCTCGGCGCAAATCAGCGTCGTGAACCGTTCGCCTCCAGCATCGGTCTTGCGCGCGAGCAATTGCGCCGCGCCCTTGATCCCCGCGAGCGGGTTCTTGATCTCATGCGCGAGCATAGAGGCGGCCGCGCCTGCCGCGCGCCCTGAGCGCCCGATCGCCCCGCCCATCAGTTCGGCATCGCTCTGCGACGGCACGAGCGCAAGGATACGGTGGCCGCTCTGGCCATAGGGGACCATCTGCATGTCAACGAAGAAGGACCGCCTGCCCCCCGCCGAAATCTCGGTACGGTGCGCGAAGAGCGCCGACGTCGCGGCGTCGCTCATCCGTTGACGATAGTTGCGGTCCATCTCGATGACGTCATAGATGACGCGCCCGACCATCGCCGAGCGGCTGACATTGCAGAGCTGCTCGGCGGCAGCGTTGACGAATAGCACGACCCCGCCGCCGTCGATCAGCAGTGTCGGGACGGGGTGCGACTGGATCAGCTCGTCATGGTCGAAAACGGGGATGCTCGACGTGAGCGCGGTCACGCAGCCGCCCTGGTCAGGTGCGGGCCATAAAAGGCTTCCAGCGCGTCGAGCACGCCCTTGCTGTCGGGAATCTGATTGACCTTGTTACGGAACTCGGCCGAGCCGTGCAGCCCCTTGACGTACCAACCGAGATGCTTGCGCGCCATATTGACCCCGGTCATCTCGCCATAATGATCGATCATCGCGCGGTAGTGCGATGTGATGACGTCATATTGTTCGTCGAGGCCGGGGTCGGGGCGTTCGGCTTCGCCGCGCAGCGCCGCCATCACCTGTCCCAACAGCCAGGGACGGCCATAAGCGCCGCGGCCGATCATCACGCCGTCGGCGCCGCTTTGCGTGAGCGCGGTTTTCGCGTCTTCCGCCGAACAGATATCGCCATTGACGATAACGGGGATCGACACCGCGTCCTTGACGCTGCGCACGAAACCCCAGTCGGCCTCTCCGCGATACATCTGGTTGCGCGTCCGGCCGTGGACGGTGACCAGCTTTGCGCCAAGATCTTCGGCGATATGCGCAAGTTCGGGCGCGTTGAGGCTGTCGTGGCACCAGCCCATGCGCATCTTGACCGTCACCGGGACCGATACGGCCTCCACGCAGCTGTCGATCAGCGCCGCCGCCAGTTTCAGGTCGCGCATCAGCGCCGAGCCCGCGTCGCCGTTGGTGACCTTGCGCACCGGGCAGCCCATGTTGATGTCGATGATCGACGCGCCGCGGTCTTCGTTGAGCTTCGCCGCCTCGCCCATTTCATAGGGAGTGCAACCGACAAGCTGCATCGATACCGGTTCCTCGACGGGGTCCCATGCGGCTTTCTGGATCGACTGGCGCGTTTCGCGGATCGCAGCTTGGCTTGCGATCATCTCGGTGACGTTGAGCCCCGAGCCGTAATAGCGGACAAGCTTGCGGAACGGCAGGTCGGTGACGCCCGTCATCGGCGCGAGGATCACGGGATCCGCGATGGTGATGTTGCCGATCTGGATGGGCCGCAGCGGCGCCATGGCGGGGACCTTTCGTCAAAATTGCCTAAATTTTGAGCAGCCCCTACACGCTAAGCCGCTTTCCCGCAAGGCGCGGCTGCGCTAACCGGCGCGGCTATGACCGAGTCCGCCCCATCCTCTTCTCCGCGCGTTGCGGTCGTGCTGCTTGCCGGCGGGGTTGGCGCGCGCGCGGGTTTCGAACGACCGAAGCAGCTCGAGCCGCTTGGCGGCAAGCCGATACTGTGCTGGAGCATCGATGCCTTCACGGCGCATCCGTCGATTGCGGGCGGCGTGTTGGTGGCGAACGCCGACGTGATGGCCGCAGTGGAGCCATTGCCCGCAGGCTGGATTTTCGCGGAACCCGGCGCCGAGCGGCAGCAGTCGGTGGCCAATGCCCTCACGGCGCTGGCGGATTGGGCTGACGATGCGCATGTGCTGGTCCACGACGCTGCGCGTCCGGGTGTCGGCGCGGATGTTATCGACCGGTTGCTTGCGGCGCTGCAGGGTTCCGATGCTGCGATCCCTACACTGCCTGTGCCCGATACGCTCGTCGAACAGGCGCATGGCGAGGCTGGCGATGTCGTCGATCGCAGCGTTCTGGCGCGTGTTCAGACGCCGCAGGCCTTTCGCCTGGGGGTTTTGCGCCGTGCGCATGGGGAAGCGGTCGAGGCGGCGGCGAGCGACGATGCACAACTGGTGCGCCGGCTCGGTATCGCCGTGACAGCCGTTCCTGGCGACGCGCGGCTGCACAAACTGACATATGCGGAGGATATGGCGATCCTTGCGGGGCTTTTGGGGATCGGCACGATGACACGAACAGCGGTCGGCATGGGCTATGACGTCCACCGTCTAGTTACCGGCAAGCCGATGTGGATCGGTGGGATAGAAATCGCGCATAGTCATGGGCTTGAGGGGCATAGCGATGCCGACGTCGCACTTCATGCGCTGACCGACGCGATCCTTGGCGCGCTCGCCGATGGCGATATCGGCGACCATTTTCCGCCGAGCGACCCGCAATGGCGCGGCGCGGCGTCGCACCGCTTCCTCGCCTTCGCTGGCGAGCGGGTGTCGGCCCGTGGCGGGCGAATCGATCATGTCGACCTCACGATCATCGCCGAAGCACCGAAAATCGGCCCGCATCGCGATGCGATCCGCACGCGCATTGCCGAAATCCTTGCGATTCCACGCGAACGGATTAGTGTGAAGGCCACAACGACAGAGCGGCTGGGCTTTACCGGCCGCCGCGAGGGGATAGCGGCGCAGGCCGTTGCCACTTTACAACTTCCGGAGAATTGAACCTTGCAGTCTGTCGAAAAAGCGCGCCTCGCCGCGCGCGACGAGCGCGCCACTCGCGTCCTCGCCAACAACCGCGCCGCGGGTCGCAGGGTCGCGGTCGCCGAAAGCTGCACCGGGGGCATGGTGTCGGTCGCGCTGACCGATATTGCCGGAAGCTCGGACGTATTCAGCGCCGGCTTCGTTACCTATTCGGCGCACGCCAAGCAGAGCCAACTCGACGTCAGCAGCGAGATCATCGAAACCTTCGGCGAAGTGTCGCTCGCGACCGCCTGGGCGATGGCAGCGGGGGCGCTGGCCAACAGCGACGCCGATGTCGCGGTGGCGATCACCGGGATCGCTGGCCCCGGTGGCGGGTCGGAGAAGAAGCCGGTGGGACAGGTCGTGTTCGCACGCGCGCTCCGCGGGCAGGATCCCGACGATTATTTCACCCAGCGAGTACAATTCGAATCAACCGATCGCGCGGCGATCCGGCAGGCGGCGACGCTGTTCGCGCTCGATCTGCTTCAGCCTGAAAAGGATGGGCTGCGGCCGTCGGAGGATATCGCCCTCCCCGCCCCGTAAAGATCGTCGGCGCGCGTTTCGAACGCGGCGATCATCTTTCTGAGCGCCTTGTCGAACATCTGACCCGCAAGAGCCTCGAACACGCGGCTGCGGAACGAGAAATCGACCATGAAATCGACGCGGCAGCCCCCACCCTCGGCGGGCTGGAAGTGCCATTCGTTGCTGAGATGCTTCATCGGACCGTCGATATAGCTGACGATGACTTCGCGCGGCCGCTGTTTGTGGACGCGGCACGAAAAGCTTTCGCGCAGCCCCTTGAAGCCGACGATCATGTCGGCAACCGCCTCATGCTCGCTGTCGCTGCGCAGGCGCAGCGCGACGACCCACGGCAGGAATTCGGGATAACGCGCGATATCGGTAACAAGCGCGAACATCTGTTCGTCGCTGTATGGAAGTTCGCGCGTTTCGTGATGCCTCGGCAAGGGGCGCTCAGCCCGCCTTGACGCGCGCCAGTTGCGCCTCGCGCGCCGCGCGCATCCGCTCGAAATCGTCGCCGGCGTGATAGCTGGAACGAGTCAGCGGCGAAGAGGCGACCTGCAGGAAGCCCTTGGCGCGCGCGATCTGCGCATAGGCGTCGAACGCCTGCGGGGTCACGAACTCGGCGACCTTCGCATGCTTCGGTGTCGGCTGTAGATATTGGCCCATCGTCATGAAATCGATGTCGGCACTGCGCATGTCGTCCATCACCTGATGGACCTCCATCCGCTCCTCGCCGAGCCCGAGCATGATGCCCGACTTGGTAAAGATCGACGGATCGCGGCGCTTGACGCTTTCGAGCAGGCGCAGCGAGGCATAGTAGCGCGCGCCGGGGCGGATTGTCGGATAGAGCCGCGGCACGGTTTCGAGATTATGGTTATAGACGTCGGGACGCGCATCGACGATCGCCGCAACCGCGCTTTCGGGCTTGTTGCGAAAATCGGGGGTCAGGATCTCGATCGTCGTCTGCGGCGTCTCGCGGCGCAGCGCGTTGATGACCTTGACGAACTGGCTCGCGCCGCCGTCGGGCAGATCGTCGCGGTCGACCGAGGTGATGACGATGTGGCTGAGCCCCATCTTCGCCGCCGCGATTGCCGTATGTTCGGGCTCCAGCGGATCGACGGGGCGCGGCATCCCTGTCTTGACGTTGCAAAAGGCGCAGGCGCGCGTGCAGGTGTCGCCAAGGATCATCACCGTGGCATGCTTCTTGGTCCAGCATTCGCCGATGTTTGGGCACGCCGCTTCTTCGCACACCGTATGCAGGTTGAGTTCGCGCATCAGCTTGCGCGTTTCGGCGTAACCGGGGCTGGTCGGCGCCTTGACGCGGATCCAGTCGGGCTTGCGGCTGCGCTGGCTGGGAGTGGTGGCGGAGGCCGATTGAGGCTGGGCGGGAGCGTTCATGCCGCCCACATAGTCGTGCACGCGCCTCTTCTCAACCTCTCTACCTATGCTAAGGCGCCTCCATGACTCACTTTGCAGACATGATCGAGGGATACCGCCGTTTCCGTAACGGCGGTTGGGCGCAGCAACGCGAACGCTGGGGACAGCTTGCGGAAGGGCAATCGCCGAAGGTGATGGTGATCGCCTGTTCGGACAGCCGGTCCGAACCGTCGCAGATTTTCGATACCAATCCGGGCGAAATCTTCGTCGTTCGCAACGTGGCCGCGCTGGTCCCGCCGTTCGAGACGACGCCGGGCCGTCACGGCGTCTCGGCCGCGCTTGAGTTCGCGGTGCAATTCCTGAAGGTCGAGGAAATCGTCGTCATGGGGCACGGTCTGTGCGGCGGCTGCCATGCCGCGCTGCACCGCTCGATGGCGGGCGCCGAGCCCGGCCGCGGCGGGTTCATCGCCGACTGGATCGCGATGCTCGACGATGCGAGCGAACGGGTGCGCAGCGAGCATCCCAATATCGACAATCGCGACGCCGGCCGCGCGATGGAACTTGCGGCAGTTCGCGTAAGCCTTGACAATCTGATGACTTTTCCGTGCATTCAGGAAAAGGTGCGGCGCGGTACGCTGACCCTGCGCGGCGCCTTTTTCGCGATCAGCGACGGGGTCTTGCATCTGATGGATGAGGCGACGGGGGACTTCTCTCCCGCCTGAACAGGAGGGCGACATGAGCAAGAATACATTCTGGGTGACCATGATTTTCGTCGCGGCAATCGTCGGGGCGTTTCTGGGACCCGCTCTTGCCCAATCGCTCTCTACCGGGGCGATGCTGACTTTTTCGGTCGTCACCCTCGTCGCGATCGTCGGGCTGATCGTCTGGTCGCTGTCGAACAACAAGTCGGGCAAGAAAGCCGATACCGCGACCCTCGCCGACGCCCGGGCTATGCGCGCGCCCGAGGGCAAGGCCCGCATCTATGTGACGCGCCGCGGCTTCGTCGCCGCGCTGCAGGGCATGAACGTCACGCTCGACGAGACGGCAAAGGGTCAGATCAAGTCGGGGCAGATGCTGATGGCCGATGTGGCACCTGGCACGCACCGGCTGCACGCCGCGATGGCCAAGGGCATCATGGCGCATGCCGGCACGTTGGAGATCGAGGTTGGCGCGGGCGAGGTGGTCGTTGTCGATGCAATGTTCGAAATGAGCGCGCTGAAGGGCGATGCCAAGCTCACGCGGCTGGAAGGCGCAAAGGCACGTGAGAATGTCCAGGCGACCAAGCTGATCCTGTGGGAAGTCGAACCCGCCTGACCGGCGACGAAGCGAGGCTCGGCTGCGGGCAATTGTGACCCGCCCCTGCAACAATCGCCCGAATCACACGTTCTCCCAGAAAAGGAGAATTGGATGGCCCTTCGCCAAACCCTGTCGGCTGCGCCGGCACTTGCTTCCCGTAGACGTGCATTTCCCGGCGAAGATGAATCCTATACCAAGGCAAGAAAGTCGCTGCTGGCCGAAGAGATCGACCTGCGCCGCAAGATGACGCGGATCGCCGAACAGCGCCGTGCCCTGCCGCCGGGGCCGGTGATGAAGGATTATCGGTTCAAGGATGCCAATGGCGCCGAACTCGGACTCGCAGATCTGTTCGCCGGGCACGACACGCTCGTCAGCTATTTCTGGATGTACGGCCCCGACCGCGAGCGCCCCTGCCCGATGTGCACCAACTGGCTAGGCTCGGTCGACGGCAATGCGAACGATCTGAAACAGCGCGTCGCGTTCAAGGTTTTCGGCCGCAGTCCGGTCGAGCGGCAAAAGGCCTTCGCGCTCGAACGCGGATGGCAGGCACTCGATTTCCTGCAAACCGTCGGCGATGATTATGCCCGCGACTTCCGTTTGCTCAACGCGGACGGAAGCGAGAATCCGGCGCTCGCGGTGTTCAAGAAGATCGGTAACGAGGTGCGCCTGTTCTGGAAGAGCGAGATGACCCCAGAAATGGCCGATCCGGGGCAGGACCCGCGCGACGCGCCCGATATCGCCAGCCTGTGGAATATCCTGGATCTGACGCCGTCGGGCCGCGGGACCGACTGGTATCCGTCGCTGGAATATTGAAGGTGGACGGCCTTTTTGGGGTGGGAGCTGCCGCAACTTAACCCCACTTTCGTCACCCCGGACTTGATCCGGGGTCCCGTTATTTTGTGAAGCGAGCCGGTACATTCGAAAAGCGGGATCCCGGGTCGAGCCCGGGATGACGAGGATAAAGAGGTCCGCTTCGGGTCGAAACCCGCCCCCTACCCTTCGCTTTCGCTGATATCCTCAAGCATATCGGTGTCGAGCACGCGCACGCGGCCCTGTTCGAGCGAGATCACGCCCGATTCTTCCCAGCTCTTGAGCTGGCGGTTGATATGCTCGCGGCTCATGCCCGCGAAATTGCCAAGTTCGGTCTGGCTGAGCTCGACGCGCTGCGACGCCTCGACATCCTTGCGGATCAGCCGCTTCAGATAACGCGCAAGCCGCGGCCCTGACGCATAGGCGCGGTCGCTTTCGATCGTCTGGTCGGCGGTGCGCAGCCGCCGCGCGAGCTGTTGCATCAACGACCAGGCAAATTCGGAATGGCTCGCCGCGAAATCCTTGAGCGCGTTGCGGCCAAGCTGGAGCGCGCTCCCCGCGCTCGTTGCGGTCACCGAGGCCGTGCGTTCGCCGCCGTCGAGTAATGCGATCTCGCCCAATATCGCACCGGGCTCGGCGTAAGCGAGCACGATTTCGCGCCCGCCAGAGGTCAGCATCGATACGCGCGCGGTGCCCTCGGTCAGGATCAACATCATGTCGCCCGGGTCGCCCTGGACAAGCAATTCCTTGCCCTTGACGAAATTGACCTGCACCGCGCGGCTGGCAATTTCGGCCCAATCCTCGACCGTCAGTCCGGAAAAAATGCTGTCGGGGCCCTGCAATTCGGCGAGTCTCGCGTGATCCATTGCCCCTACACCCCTTTTGCCCGGCCTAGACCAGCCGGCTCTGCTTCACCGCCGCTTCAATGAAACCCGCGAACAAGGGATGCGGGTCGAACGGCTTCGACTTGAGTTCCGGATGGAACTGCACCCCGATAAACCACGGATGGTCCGGGCGCTCAACGATTTCCGGCAACATGCCGTCGGGTGACATGCCCGAAAAGACGAGACCGCCCTTTTCGAGCTGCTCGCGATAGGCGTTGTTCACCTCATAGCGGTGACGGTGGCGTTCGCTGATGTCGTTCGCGCCATATACGCTCGCGACATGGCTGTTCGGCGACAGCTTCGCCTCATAGGCGCCAAGCCGCATCGTCCCGCCAAGGTCGGTGTCGGCGCCGCGCTTTTGCAGGCCTTCGTCGCTCATCCACTCGGTGATCATGCCGACGACGGGCTCATCGGTCGGGCCGAATTCGGTGCTCGATGCGTCCGCGATACCGCTTGTGTTCCGCGCGCCTTCGATGCACGCCATCTGCATGCCAAGGCAGATGCCGAAGAAAGGCACATTGCGCTCGCGCGCAAAGCGCACGCTCGAAATCTTGCCTTCGGACCCTCGCTCGCCGAAACCACCGGGTACAAGAATCCCGTGCATCGGCTCAAGATTGGCGGCCAGATCCTCGTCGCGTTCGAACATTTCGGCATCGAGCCAGCGAATATTCACCTTGACCCGGTGCGCCATGCCGCCGTGAACCAGCGCTTCGTTCAGCGACTTATAGGCGTCGGGCAGCGAAACATATTTGCCGACGACGCCGATCGTGACCTCGCCCTCGGGATGCTGCTTGCGGTCCATGATGTCGTACCAGCGCGACAGGTCGGGCGCGGGCGCGTCATGGATGCCGAACGCGCGCAGGACCTCGCTGTCCAGCCCTTCGCCATGATATTGGACTGGGACCGAATAGATGCTGTCGGCATCGAGCGCGGGGATTACCGCTTCCTTGCGGACGTTGCAGAAAAGCGCGATCTTGGCGCGCTCGCTCTCGGGCAGCGGCTTTTCGCAGCGGCAGAGCAGGATATCGGGCTGGACGCCAAGCGACGCCAGTTCGCGCACGCTGTGCTGTGTCGGCTTGGTCTTCAACTCGCCGGCGGCCGCGATATAAGGCACCAGCGTGACGTGGACCGAGATCGCGTTTTCGCGTCCCTCTTCATTCTTGAGCTGGCGGATCGCCTCGATAAACGGCAGCGATTCGATATCGCCGACGGTGCCACCGATTTCGCACAGCACGAAATCGAGATCGTCGATCTCGGCGCGCGCGAATTCCTTGATCGCGTCGGTGACGTGCGGAACGACCTGTACCGTCGCGCCCAGATAGTCGCCGCGGCGTTCCTTGGCGATGATGCCCTGATAGATGCGGCCCGAGGTGACATTGTCGCTCTGCCGCGCGGCAACGCCGGTAAAGCGTTCATAATGGCCGAGGTCGAGGTCGGTTTCGGCGCCGTCGTCGGTCACATAGACCTCGCCGTGCTGATAGGGCGACATCGTGCCCGGATCGACATTCAGATAGGGATCGAACTTCCGGATACGGACACGATAGCCACGCGCCTGCAACAAGGCTGCGAGGCTAGCCGCCATCAAACCTTTGCCAAGCGAGGAGACCACGCCGCCGGTGATAAAAATGAACCGCGCCATGGGAGGAAAGACTTACTCAACGGGAGGGGGACGGCGCAAGCCGTCGAATCGCATCCGGCGGAAATATTTTCCGCCGGGCGGGTTACGGTGGAGGCCGAAGCCGCCGGTTATTTCTTGGCGGGAGGTGCCTGCGCGGGAGCCGGAGCGGTTTCCTGGCTTGCCGCCGCTGCGGCAGCGGCCGCCAGCGGATCGTCGCTCGCGGGGGCGGGCGCTGCATTGGCCGGGGCCTGCTGTGCCGGACCCGTCAGCGACGAGGCGGGAGCACTCGCCGGCTGAGCCGTTTTCGAAAGCGAGGTATCGATCGTCGAACCGCTGCGGCCGACCGAGGCCATCGCTGCAAGGACAATCGACAGCGCGACGAATGCCGTCGCGAGGATCGTCGTTGCGCGCGTCATGAAATCCGCCGCGCCGCGCGCCGAAAGCAGGCCCGCAGGGCTGCCGCCGACGCCCAAACCGCCACCTTCCGACTTCTGCATCAGGATGACGCCGATCATCGTCGCGGCAACGAGCGCCTGAACGACAAGCAGAAAGGTGAAAAGGCTGGACATCATATTTTCCCGAACTTGCGCGGCCTCACACGGACCGCGCTCGCGGCGCACATAGAGACGAAGCGGCTTCGCTTCAACCCATACGTCACCTCAGAAACAATCCGTCGCCCCCACGAAGGCGACGGGTAATGCTCAACCCGCAAGTGTCGCCGCCGCTGCGACAATCGGCACGAACTTCGCGGCGGTTAGGCTTGCGCCGCCGACGAGCGCACCATCGACATCGGCTGCATCCAACAGCTCGGTGGCATTATCGCCATTGACCGAACCGCCGTAAAGAATGCGCATATCCTCCGCCGGGCTGCCAAAGCGCGCACCAAGAGCGCCGCGGATCGCACCGTGCATCGCGGCGACATCGGCGACGGTCGGGACAAGCCCCGTGCCGATCGCCCAGATCGGCTCATAAGCGATGGCAAGCCGGTGCGGATCGAAGTCGTCGGGCACCGATCCCGCAATCTGCGCAAGCACATGATCGATCGCGCCGCCCGATTCGCGCACCTCACGCGGTTCGCCCACGCATAGGATCACCGACAGCCCGGCGGCGAGGCCCGCTTCGGCCTTGGCGCGCACATCGGCATCGCTTTCCCCGAACCCCTCGCGCCGTTCGCTATGCCCGACGATCGCAACGCTCGCCCCAATGTCGGCGAGCATCCCGGCGGCGACCGATCCGGTGAACGCGCCCGATACGGCGCTGTGGCAATCCTGCCCGCCGACGGCCTTGCCCGGCGCCGCAGCAACCATCGCGCCGATCAGCGTGAAGGGCGGGCAGATCGCGACATCGACCGCGGGATGATCATCCGCCGCGGCGAATATCGCCTGCGCTTCGCCGATCGCGGCAGAAAGCCCGTTCATCTTCCAGTTGCCGACCACATATTTGCGCCGCGTCATGTACCGCCTCTCCCTTCGTTCGAACCTTGCCCTCGCCCTAGCGGCGCATGGGCGCCATAGGCAAGCAGCGTCGCGCACGCATGAAAAGCCCCTTTCCGGCCTTGATGCCGCCCCGGCTCCCGCCTAAAGCAGCGCGCTATCGCGCTTCATCAGCGCCTTGCCGAAAGAATGCCCGTTCATGATTACCGCCATCCGCGCCATGTTTTCCTCGACGATCGGCAAAGTCCTCGCCCTTGCCTTCGTCGTCCTCGTCGGCCTCGCCTTCGCGATGGGCGATATAACTGGCAACTCGAACTTCGGCGGGCTTAGCGGCGCCAATGTCGCGAAGGTCGGCAGCGAACAGATCGGTGTCGGTGAATTGCGCGACCGCGCGCGGCAGGCCTATGATCAGGCGCGCCAGCGGCAGCCGGGGCTGACGATGGAGGCTTTCGTTGAAGGAGGCGGGCTCGATCAGGTGCTCAATCAGCTCGTCGAGGGCAGTGCGTTCGACCAGTTCGCGACGAGCCTGGGCTTCAGCGTCAGCAAGCGACTGATCGATGGCCGCATCGCCGACCTGCCCGCCTTTGCCGGCGTGTCGGGCAAGTTCGACCAAAAGGTCTTCGAGAATTTCCTGCGCCAGAACGGCATCACCGAAACCCAGCTCCGCCGCGACCTGCGCCAACAGCTTCTGCTCGAACAGCTCGCCGCGCCGATCGCGATGATGCCCCGGATCGCGCCGGGCATGGCCCAGCCCTATGCCGCTCTCCTGATGGAGCAGCGCCGCGGCCAGGCAACCTTCATTCCGTCCAGTCCCTTCGCGCCGACCGCCGACCCCGGCGATGCCGCGCTGAAGACCTTCCTGTCGCAGAACAAGGCGAAGTTCACGGTGCCCGAACGCCGCGTGATCCAATACGCGCTGTTCGACCGCAGCGCAGTGCCGGTTCCGGCAGTCACCGACGCCGAAATCGCCAAGGTGTATAAAGATAACGCCGCGCAGTTCGCTGCGAGCGAGACGCGCCGCTTTGCGCAGGTGATCGTCCCCGATCAGGCGGCCGCGAACGCGCTCGCCGCGAAAGTTCGCAGCGGCACTTCGCTCGCCGCCGCGGCGCAGGCAGCGGGCCTCTCTGCCTCGACGACGGGCGACCTCACCCAGTCGGCCTATGCCGCAACGACCAGCGCCGCGGCCGCTAAAGCCGCCTTCGCCGCCAAGCGCGGTGACCTGATCGGCCCGACGCAGACCGGCCTTGGCTGGACCATCGCACGCGTTGAGGACGTGACGGCGAAACCCGCGCGCAGCCTTGCCGACGCAAGCGCCGAGATCCGCACCGAACTCGCAAAGAACAAGGCGAACGAAGCGATCGTCGATTATTACAATGCGATCCAGGACGCCGTGAACGGCGGCGCATCGGCCGAGGAAATCGCCGCCGATCGCAAGCTCCAGCTCGTCGAAACCCCTGCGATCCTGCCGAGCGGTCGCGCGCCCGAACAACCCGCATTCGTCCCTGCCCCCGAACTCGCGCCGCTCGTCGCGCAGGCATTCCAGGCCGCCGGTGAAGGCGAAGGCCATATCGCTACGCTCGTCGAGAACGAAAAATTCGCCGTCTATGCGGTGAAGTCGATCGTCGCAGCCGCGCCGCCGCCGTTCGCGCAGGTGCGCGCCGATCTGCTCAGCGAATGGCGCTTTGCCGAGGGCCAGAAAGTCGCCCGCGACAAGGCACGCGCGATCGTCAAGGCGGTCGAAGGCGGCAAGGGCCTGAGCGAAGCCGTCGCCGCAGCCGGCCCGAACATCGGCAATGTCCAGACGATCGGCGGCCGCCGTGCCGAACTCGGTGCGGGCGGAAAGCCCGTGCCGCCCGAACTCTCGCTGCTTTTCTCGATGGCCAAGGGCAGCGTGAAGACGCTCGAAATCCCCGGCAACCGCGGCTGGATGGTAATCGCGCTCAACGATGTTCAGCGCCCCGACCCGAAGACGATCGAACCGGCGCGCGTCGCCGCGATCGCGCAACCGCTCGCGCCCGCCTTCGGCAACGAGCTGATCGAACAACTCGCCGCCGAAGCAAAGCGCCGTGTCGGCGTCACGATCAACAAAAAGCTCGTCGACCAGTTGCGCGCCGAGCTGACCGGCAACGCGCCGGTCGCCGAATAAACCGGCAATGGCGCTGGAGGGCAGAGCCGCCGCGCTCGAGGCGTTGGCGCAGGGGCGCGGCGCGGTCGTCTGGCAGCGGCTTATCGCCGACATCGAAACCCCGGTGTCGGCGGCGTTCAAGCTGATCGAGCCGGGGCGTGGCGACTGGGTGCTCGAATCGGTCGAGAGCGGAGAGACGCGCGGGCGCTACAGCCTGCTCGGGCTCGATCCCGATCTGATGTTCGAAGTCTCCGGCGACGCCGCGCGCATCAACCGTGACTGGCGCACCGACCGCGAGGCGTTCCAGCCGCTCGCTACTCCCGCGCTTCAGGCATTGCGCGACCTCGTCGCCGAATGCCGCTTCGACGTGCCCGACGGGCTGCCCAAGGCGCTCGCGACGCTCGTCGGTTTCTTCGCTTATGAAACCATCGGCCTTGTCGAGCGCATCCCGCGCGCGCCGGGCGCGGGGCTCGGCCTGCCCGACATGGTGTTCGTGCGCCCGACGACGATCCTCGTCTTCGACCGCCTCGCCGACGAACTGTTCCTGATCGCACCGATCTGGCCCGATGCCGATGGCGCTATCGACCGGATGATCGAGACGGCACAGGACCGGCTCGACACGATCGCCGCGCGCTTGTCGAGCGTCAGCGCCCATGCCGAGCGCGCGTCGACCGACGCACTGCCGACCGACATCGCGGCGAACCCGGCGACCACGCCCGCACATTTTGCCGAAATGGTCAGAACCGCGAAGGATTATATCGCCGCGGGCGATATTTTTCAGGTCGTTCTGTCGCAGCGTTTCTCTACCCCGTTCGACCTGCCGCCCTTCGACCTGTACCGGGCACTCCGCCGCATCAACCCCTCGCCCTTCCTCTATTTCCTCGACCTGCCCGGCTTTGCGCTGATCGGATCGTCTCCCGAGATCCTCGTGCGGGTGCGCGATGACGAGATCACGATCCGCCCGATCGCCGGCACCCGCCCGCGCGGACGCACGAGCGCGGAGGATGTCGAGAATCGCGAAAGCCTGCTCGCCGACCCCAAGGAACGCGCCGAGCATCTGATGCTGCTCGATCTCGGCCGCAACGATGTCGGCCGCGCTGCCATTGGCGGATCGGTCGCCGTGACCGACAGCTACACCGTCGAATTCTATAGCCATGTCATGCACATCGTCTCGAACGTGATCGGCCGCATCGCGCCAGACAAGGACGCGATCGACGCGCTGTTCGCGGGCTTCCCCGCAGGAACCGTCAGCGGCGCGCCGAAAGTGCGCGCGTGCCAGATCATCGCCGAACTCGAAGCCGATGCGCGCGGGCCCTATGCGGGCGGCGTCGGCTATTTCGCACCCGACGGCAATATGGATAGCTGCATCGTGCTGCGCACCGCGATCGTCAAGGACGGCGAAATGCACGTTCAGGCGGGTGCAGGCATCGTCGCGGACAGCGATCCCGCCTATGAACAGCGCGAATGCGAGGCAAAGGCCGGCGCGCTCTTCGCCGCGGCGCGAGAGGCGGTACGGCTCGCCGGAACGCCGGGGTACGGGCAGTAACAGCAGAGCTTGACGGACGAATAGTTCCTAATGCTTCCCCCGCCGCCGCAAAAACGTTAGGGCCGCCGCCATGATCCTCGTCATCGACAATTATGACAGCTTCACCTTCAACCTCGTTCATTATCTGATCGAGTTGGGCGTCGACGTGCGCGTCGAGCGCAACGACGCGCTGACCGCGGCCGACGCGCTCGCGACCGGCGCCGATGCGATCCTGATTTCACCCGGCCCCTGCACGCCGAACGAGGCGGGCATCAGCCTCGACCTCGTCGCCGCCTGCGCCGAAGCGCGCCGCCCCTTGCTCGGTGTGTGCCTTGGCCACCAGGCGATCGGCCAGCATTTCGGCGGCACAGTCCAGCGCGGCCATCTGATGCACGGCAAGACCTCGCCCGTATGTCATGACAACAGCGGGCTTTACGCGGGCCTGCCCTCACCTTTTCAGGCGACCCGCTATCACAGCCTAGAGGTTGTCGACATTCCCGCGACTCTGGTGATCAATGCGACGAGCGACGATGGCGCGGTGATGGGTTTCCGCCATGTCGACCTGCCGATCCACGGCGTCCAGTTCCACCCCGAAAGCATCGCGACCGAACATGGCCATGCGATGCTCGCCAACTTCCTGAAAATCGCGGGGTTGCCGGTCGGCGAACGGAAGGCCGCATGAGCCGCTTCGGTCCGTTTCCCGACCCCGCCGGCCTGCTCGATCACGACGAGGCGGCCGATGCGTTCGCGACGATGCTCGACGGCGGGGCGAGCGACGACAATATCATCGAATTCCTGAACGCGCTTTCTGACCGGGGCGAAACGATGGTCGAAATCGCCGCAGCGGCGCAGGCGATGCGCGACCGGCTGATTCCGATCGATGCGCCTGCGGGCGCGATCGACGTCTGCGGCACCGGCGGCGACGGCCATCATACGCTCAACGTCTCGACCGCCGTGTCGATCGTCGTCGCGGCGTGCGAGGTTCCGGTCGCAAAGCATGGAAATCGTGCCGCTTCTTCGAAATCGGGCGCGGCCGATACGTTGGAAGCGCTCGGTCTCGACATGGAGCGCGCCGACCGGCAGGCGGAGGAGCAGCTCGCCGACCTCGGTATCTGTTTCCTCTTCGCCGGAACGCGGCACCCCGCGATGAAGCGCATCATGCCCATCCGAAGGGCGATCGGACGGCGGACGATCTTCAACCTGATGGGCCCGCTCGCCAACCCTGCGCGTGTTACGCGCCAGCTCGTGGGTATCGCGCGCCCGGCCTATGTCCCCGTTTATGCCGAGGCGTTGCACCGGCTCGGCACCGAACATTCGCGCGTGATATCGGGCGATGAGGGGCTCGACGAATTATCCCTCGCAGGCGGCAACGAGGTCGCGGTGGTCCTGCCCGAGGGTGTGCGCATGCAGCGCAGCGTCGCCGCCGACGCCGGCCTGCCGACGCGCTCGCTCGGCGAAATCCGCGGCGGCGATGCCGAATATAATGCGAAAGCGCTGCGCCGCCTGCTCGAAGGAGAGCCGGGCGCCTACCGTGACGCAGTGCTCTATAATGCCGCCGAAGCGCTCGTCGTCGCGGGCGCGGTCGAAACCCTGCGCGACGGCGTCGAGGAAGCCGCCGAGGCAATCGACAAGGGCCTTGCCAACGCGCTGCTCAATTGCTGGATCGCCTACAAATGAACAAGCTGACGCAAATTCTTGCCACCAAGGCTGATGAGGTCGCCGAACGCCGCGCCATACGCTCGCTCGCCGATCTCGACGCGATCGACGCAGGCCCGGTGCGCGGTTTCGCCGCGGCGCTTCGCGCGAAGATCGACGCTGGCGGCTTTGGCCTGATCGCCGAGGTAAAAAAGGCTTCGCCGTCCAAGGGACTGATAAGGCCTGATTTTGACCCTGCCGATCATGCGCGCGCCTATGCCGCCGGTGGTGCTGCGTGCCTGTCGGTCCTAACCGACGCGCCATATTTTCAGGGGCATGAGGATTATCTGGTCGCGGCGCGCGCCGCTTGCGGCCTGCCCGCGCTTCGCAAGGATTTCATGGTCGACCCCTGGCAGGTCGCCGAGGCACGCGCCATCGGCGCCGACGCGATTCTGATCATCGTCGCCGCGCTCGAAGACGGCGCGATGCGCGAAATCGAGGCCGCAGCTTTCGAACGCGGCATGGACGTGCTTGTCGAGGTGCATGACGAGATCGAACTAGACCGCGCGCTCACGCAGCTCCAGTCGCGCCTGATCGGCGTCAACAACCGCGATCTGCGCACCTTCGAAACCGACCTCGCGGTTACGGAGCGCCTGGCAAAGCTCGTCCCGCCCGGAACGCTGCTCGTCGGCGAAAGCGGCATAGCAAGCCATAAGGACTGCGAAAGGCTGGCGGTCAGCGGCGTCCACGCCTTCCTCGTCGGCGAAAGCCTGATGCGGCAGCCCGACGTCACGGCGGCAACAAAGGCCCTGCTCGAAGGCTGAAGACGGCTTTGGGATAGGCTGGCACGTTCGCGATAACCGCCCCCTCCGCAAAGGGGGGAGCCGCTGGAGAGCTAGCGCTAAGCCGACAGGCCCCGCCGCGAGCGACGACCGACTTAGGTCTTTACCGGAACAACGTAGCGCCCGCCAATCGGCCGCCCGTTTAAATATCCGTGTCTTACCGCTGACGCGCCTTCCAAGCCCGAACCGCGGCCATCGTCTTTTCGATATGCGCCTGCGGTTTGCTGTCAGTGTAGCTCAGCAGGATCGTGCCGTTCGGCGCAATCACATAGGATGTCCGGTTCGACAGCGGTTGTCCATTTGCGCCCTGCATCGTCGAATCATATTTCGCTGCGATCTTCGCGCCCGGATCGGCAGCGACGGCGAACTTGTCGCGGCATTCGGACTTTGAAAACTCCTCGACGCGATGGATATTACCCGCAGTCACGCCCACCACGCGGGCGCCCAGCTTGTTGAAATCGTCGCTCGCCTCGGCGAACAGATGCGCTTCGATCGTGCAGCCCGGGGTGAAGGCCGCGGGGAAGAAATAGAGGACGACAGGCCCCTTTTTCAACGTCTGCTTCAGCGACAGGACAAAGGGTTTGCCGCCCTGCGCCGCGTTCAGCGTGAATTCGGGCGCCTTCGCGCCTTTCTGAAGGGCGGCGATACCCTGTACCGGAATGGCCACGAGCGACAGGCCAAGGCCGACCGACATCGCAATCTTCATCAGGGTTTTCATCTGCGGTTCTCCACCTTCGGCAAGCGCTGCCGGGAATGAGGATGATGGATAAAAGTTGCTGCGTCTACATCGATCCTCCGCCTGGGCGGCGCTCGCCCGATTGACCTTGTGTTCCGGACGGCGCAGCATGGCGCGATGACGCTAAACATCACTCCCAGCGGACAGGCGTGCGGCGCGCGCGTTACCGGAGTCGACCTGACGCGGCCGCTTGCCCCCGAAACCATCGCCGATATTCGCGCAGCCTGGCTCGACCATCATGTCCTTGCCTTTCCGGACCAGAAGATGAATGAGGACGATCTCGAGCGCTTCACCGGCTATTTCGGCGGCTTCGGCGACGATCCCTTCATCCGCCCCATCCCCGGCCACGATCATATCATCGCTGTGAAACGCAAGGCCGACGAAACCGCCCCGCTGTTCGCAGAAAACTGGCACAGCGACTGGAGCTTTCAGGCCCGTCCGCCCGCGGGTACCTGCCTCTTCGGGATCACCATTCCGCCGGTGGGCGGGAATACCGAATTTTCGAACCAGCACGCGGCACTTGACGCGATGCCCGCCGACCTTCGTGCGCGGGTCGAGGGACTTCAGGCGATCCACAGCGCGCGCAACGGCTATGCGCCGACCGGCATGTATGGCGCCAATGATCCCAAAGGACCAAGCGGCCGCAGCATGGATATTCGCTCGGACGACGAAGCGCTCCAAACGCAGTTCCATCCGTTCGTACGAGCACATCCGGAGACCGGTCGCCTCGGCCTGTTCGGCTGCGCGGGCTATATCATCGGCTTCGATGGGGTCGACGACGATGAAGGGCTGCCGTTGCTCTACGAATTGATCCAGTGGCAGGGTCGCGACGAGTTTCGCTACTCGCACCAATGGGAACCCGACATGCTTATCATGTGGGACAATCGCTCGGTCCTCCACCGCGCCACCGGCGGCTACGACGGTCACGACCGGCTGCTTCACCGCACGACGATCGCGGCGTGGGATGGGAAGGCGACAACATCCTAAAAAGATAAGGAATATTTGCGCGACCTGTGATCACCGGCATTGTAAAGCGCGCCGGTCTGAGGATAGATCCCCGCGTTCCCTCACGAAAGCAATCTCCCATGCGTCTCGCCTCTCTCGCCCTCCTTCCCTTCGCCGCATTAATGACGGGCGGAGCTGCGCCTGAACCCGTGCGCCGGCCCTTCGATGGTGCATGGATGAGCTGCGAAACCTATCAGGGCGCACGCATCTGTTCTTACACGCTGATGATGCAGACCGGCACGCGCGTTTGTGGCGTCCAGCGCGATTTTGCGACCAACGCGGATTATACGCAGCGTTTTGTCGCGACAGCGGAAGGAAAGAGCGCAAGCATCGACCGCATCTGCGGCGATCCGGGCTCCGAAACTGATACCTGGTGCGCCGGGCAAGCGCCGGCGGGTGCCGAGAAAGTCGGCTGGGGAAGCTCGAACCGGACTCTTCATGCCTGCGGCGCCCGCCTCTATGGCGCCGACAGCAACCAGCCTTTTTCGTGCGCCGATGCACGCCCCGCCGCCGGAATGCCCAAAGTCCGCAGCCTCGGTGGCGAAGGCCCGGAGGCCGACGACAAGGCGTGGATAGCGGCGTGCGCGCGCGGTGAGGACTAGGCCTTCGCTTCCCGCGCCAGCGTGCCGACCACGCCCCACGCGATCAGCGCCTGCCCCCCGAAATAGAGCGGCCACACGAGCCAAAGCGTGACATCCTTCGACAGGATCGCGCCCTCGCCCGCAAAGATGAACAGGTCGCTCGCAAGGAACAGCATCGCGCCGATGCCGGTGCGATAGCGGGGGAAGCGGCTGGTCCATGCCGCGGCCGCCATCGCCGCGACGAACAGCGAATAGACTGCCGCGTGCCACCAGCCGGGAGCAGGGCTCAGCATGCCCCAGACGATCGCCAGCGTCGCCGGCATCGTCAGCCAGCCGAGCAGGCGTTGCGAGGGTGTCATCTGAGGCCGCCTGTTCATCAGGTACAGCGTAATCGCGATCAGATGCCCCACCGCGAAGGCCGCGGCTCCGGTAACAAGCCCTTTCGCGTCGAGCAGCCAGTCACCGAGCGCGCCGAAAGCGAGTACCGCCGCGATCATCCAGCCGTCACGTCCGCGCGCATTCGCTGCGGCCCACAGCGCCAGCAATCCGACACCGCTCGTCTTCCATGCCCAGATCGCCGGACCGTCGAGCCGCAGATAGACAGCACCGAAAAAGCTGATCCCGCCGGCGAGTGCCAGCAGCCACAACCAGCGCGCCCGATCCCACCCTTGTTCGCCACTCATCGCCCGCCCCTTTGCATCTTGCTTTCAATGGGCCTAGTGCGCGGCTCCACAAGTGCAAGTCAACGGATAGCGTAAATGAGCCACGACATTCACATCATCGGCGGCGGCCTCGCGGGGTCCGAAGCCGCATGGCAACTCGCCGAGGCGGGCTATCGCGTGCGCCTCTCCGAAATGCGCGGCGGCGGCGACATGACCCCGGCGCATCAGGGCGACACGCTTGCGGAGATGGTCTGCTCGAACAGCTTTCGCAGCGATGATGGTGACAGCAATGCTGTCGGCTTACTCCACCGCGAGATGCGCACCCTGGGCTCGATCATCATGCGTGAGGCCGACGTGCACAAGGTCCCCGCCGGTTCCGCGCTCGCGGTCGACCGCGACCTTTTTTCGGGCGGCGTGACGAAAGCGCTGGCCGACCATCCAAACATCACCATCGTCCGCGAACGCGTCGACTCGCTTCCGTCCGAAGGCCTGACGATCGTCGCGACCGGTCCGCTCACCGCGGCGAGCCTTGCCTCCAGCATCGGCGACGCGACGGGCAAGGACGCCCTCGCCTTTTTCGACGCCATCGCCCCCATCGTCTATCGCGACAGCATCGACATGGACATCGCGTGGATGGCAAGCCGCTGGGACAAGGTCGGGCCGATCGGCGACGGCAAGGATTATATCAACTGTCCGATGGACAAGGACCAGTATCACGCTTTCGTCCAGGGGCTGGTCGACGGCGACAAGACCGAGTTCAAGGATTGGGAGAAGGACACGCCCTATTTCGAGGGCTGCATGCCGATCGAGGTTATGGCCGAGCGCGGCCCCGAAACGCTGCGCTTTGGTCCGATGAAGGGCGTCGGCCTCGACAATCCGCGCACCGGGCGCTGGCCCTATGCGGTCGTCCAACTGCGGCAGGACAATGCGCTCGGCACGCTGTGGAACATGGTCGGGTTCCAGACCAAGCTGAAACATGCGGCCCAGGTCGAACTATTCCGTACGATCCCGGGGCTCGAAAAGGCGGAATTCGCACGTCTTGGCGGGCTTCATCGCAACAGCTTCATCCGCTCGCCCGAACTGCTCGACCAGCAGCTTCGTCTGAAATCGGCGCCGCATATCCGCTTTGCCGGGCAGATCACCGGCTGTGAAGGCTATGTCGAGAGCGCCGCGATCGGCCTCGTCGCCGCGCGCTTCGCCGCCGCCGAGCTTGGCGGCCGCACACTGCCCCCGCCGCCGCCCGAGACTGCGCTCGGCGCGCTGCTTGGCCATATCACCGGCGGCGCAGATGCGGCCTCCTATCAGCCGATGAACGTCAATTTCGGTCTTTTCCCGCCGCTCGCCGAGGATGTCCGAAAGAAGGACCGCAAGCTTGGCTATACGCAGCGGGCGGGAACCGCGCTGGCAGAATGGATCAGGCAAGCCGAAGGCGTCGCCGCCTGACCTGATGCGATCGCCTAACAGCTACACTTGGGCTTTGCCGCCTGTTTTGGTGCTGTCGTCGCAAACTCGGCGCGCGTGAGGTCGCCCGACTTGTCGCCATCGGCCCCAGCGAAACGCTGCCCCGTTGCCGCGGCCCATTCCTCGAACGTCAGCAGATTATTTCCGTCCTTGTCGAGCTTGCGGAAAGCCGCGGTGCGCGACGACATCAGTTCGACGCGGCTGATCCTCTCGTTGCGGTCCCGGTCGAAGCGGTTGAAGCGCCGTTCCTCGCGCGACGCCTCCTTGGCCGCGGGCAGTGCCGGCGGTGCGGGCCCGCGTTTGGGCGCCCCGGCCGCGGCAACGGGGACCGCCGGCAAGGCTGGCGGTGGATCGGGCAGCACCTCTTCGTCGGCGATCTGCGTATAGCCCTTCCACATGAAAAGCCCGCCGGTCAGCAACAGCGCACTCGCCACGCCGCCAATCAGAAAACGGGAAACTGCCATCCGCCCCTCCGCGTGGTTGATGCGACCTGCTACCACGGCGATCTGAACGGCGACAGCGAACGGCGCCACAATGGCGACGATTTTTAATCGACCAGACTGTTCAAAGTTCAGTCAATCATTGCTATATCCGATCAATGCACAATTACCTGCCCTCGCTGAAACAGATGCAATATCTCGTGGCGCTGCACGAACACGGCCATTTCGGCCGCGCCGCCGATGCGTGCAACGTCACCCAATCGACGCTGTCGGCGGGAATTCGCGAACTCGAAACCCTGCTCGGCCAGACGCTGGTCGAGCGCACGCGCCGCGTCGTGCGCTTTACGATGCTCGGCAATGCAATCGTCGAAAAAGCACATCGCGTGCTGCGCGAGGCGGAGGAGCTTGCCGATATGGCCGCCGCCGCCGCCGCACCGCTTGTCGGCGAACTGCGCATGAGCGTGATCCCGACGATCGCCCCCTTCCTCCTCCCCGGCCTCCTCCCGCGGCTGCGCAAGGAACGCCCCTCGCTCAAGCTGTTCCTTCGCGAGGAACCGAGCGCGCAGGCTTGCGAATCGCTCCATCACGGTACCGTCGACTGCGTCCTCCTCGCGCTCCCCTATGCATGCGGTGATGTCGAGAGCGAGCCGTTGTTCGACGACGCGCTATTCGTCGCCTTTCCCGGCGACCAGTCGGAGGATCTCCCCGCGATGGTCAGCGCGGACCAGATCGACCCGTCGCAGATGCTGATGCTCGAGGACGGGCATTGCCTGAAGGATCATGTCCTCGCGGCGTGCAACCGCCCCGAACTGCGCGCCGGCGCGCGGATGATGGGAACGTCGCTCCACACGCTGGTGCAGATGGTCGACAACGGCCTTGGCATCACAATGCTTCCTCAAATGGCCATTGAGGCGGGCATACTCGATCACACCGACATCGACACGCGCCCGCTCGATTCGGACCATGATTGGCGCACGATCGCGCTGGTGTGGCGAAAGGGCAGTCCGCGGGCCGAAGAATTCCGGATGCTCGCGGATATCTTCCGCAAGCATAGGGGGGATTGATCACCGAAGATTAGTCACCCCGGACTTGATCCGGGGTCCCACTTGAAGCCGAAGTCGGTGGGTGCGTCAAAAAAGCGGGATCCCCGGTCAAGCCCGGGCTCGACGGCCTAACCCCAGCGCCCCGCGCGATCATGATCCCCTTCGCGCGGTTCGACCCACTGAACCCGCCCGTCGGCAAAGGTTTCGCGTTTCCACAGCATGACATCGGTCTTCAGCCGGTCGATCAGAAATTCGCACGCAGCGAGCGCTTCGGTCCGGTGCGGGCTACTTGTCAGGACAAGGACGATCGTCTCGCCGGGCGTCATCGCGCCGACGCGGTGGATCAGGGTCAGCGCTGAAAGACGCCAACGATCCGAAGCCGCATGTGCAAGGTCCGCAAGCCCCGACGCGGTCATGACGGGATGATGCTCCAGGAAAAGCTCGGTCAGGTCGCCGTCACCGCGCACTCGCCCGATGAAGCTGGCGCTCGCCCCATGCCCGCCCGCATCGTGAAGATCGAATTCGGCGACGATGTCGATCGCTGCCGGCTGGATCGCGACGCGGATCATCCGCCCGTTACCGGTGGGAAAAGCGCGACTTCGCGCGCGCCAGCAAGCGGCGCTTCAGGGCCCATCATCACACCGTCGATCGCCGCGCGAATGCGTCCCGGCTCTTCGAAAGTCGTTTTCCCGCGTGCGTCGCGCGCGGCGAGCCATGCCATGAGCGTACCGATATCGGTAACGCTCGCCGGGAGCTCGACCGCCTCGTCGGGTACTCCCATCCGTTCGCGGACCCAGGAAAAATAGGCGATTTTCAGCATCACCCCACGCTCAATCCATATGCTTCAGACCGACACGCAGATAATCCCATCCGGTAATCAGCGTCAGCAGCGCCGCCCCCCAAAGCGAGATGAGCCCGACGGTCTTTATCCAGACCATCGCGGGCAATGCCCCCGCAAGGATCAGCGCGCCGAAAGCGACAAGCTGAAAGGTCGTTTTCCACTTGGCGAGCTGCGTCACGGGCATCGACACCTGCAGCGTCGCCAGAAATTCGCGAAGACCCGACACGATGATCTCGCGCAGCAAGATCATCAGCGCTGCGATGACATGATAGCCGGTGATGTCGCGCGTAAAGACGAGCAGCAATATGACCGCGGCGATCATGATCTTGTCGGCGATCGGATCGAGAAACGCACCGAGCCGCGACACTATCCCGCGTGAGCGTGCAACATAGCCGTCAAAATAATCTGTAATGCCCATCAGGCAATAGAGGCCGAAAGCGAGCGCATAGTCGATCGGTTTGGGCTGAGCCGACCCTTCGACCACTCCCGGCCACAACAGGAAAAGCAGAATGGGCACCGCAAGGATGCGCGACAATGTCAGGATGTTCGGTAGGCTCAGCATGATCCCTGTCGGCGTGTCCGTTCGAAAATGGGGCCCAAAATCGGCTTTGACCCGGCAAGCCCTAACCGATAAGTCGCCCGTGCGACAACAATATTGCCTCCGGAAAAATCGGACGGCATCGGCGTGGTCGGGATGTCGGGTGATAAAAGTGGATTTTCAATGACCGGTTCTTTTGCGCTGATGAAGCAACGCCGGTTCCTGCCCCTTTTCGCGACGCAGTTTCTCAACGCCTTCAACGACAATTTCTACAAGATGGCGATGGTGATCCTCGTCACCTTTACCATCTACAAGGATCCGGCGACCGAGGCATGGTTCAACGCCCTCGCGGGCGGTCTTTTCATTTTGCCTTTCTTCCTTTTTTCGGCGCTTGCGGGGCAACTTGCCGACAGCACCGACAAGACGCGGATGATCCGCCTGATCAAGACCGCCGAGATTTTCATCATGATTATTGGCGCGATCGGAATCTGGTTCCACCTCGTGCCGGTCATGCTCCTCGCGCTGTTCGCGATGGGAATGCATTCGACCTTCTTCGGCCCGATCAAATATGCGATTCTGCCGCAGCATCTGGAGGAGGACGAGGTTCTTGCCGGGACTGGCTGGGTCGAGGCGGGAACCTATATCGCGATCCTCGGCGGTACGATCGTCGGCGGGCTGACTCCTCCGCATTTCGCCATACCCGGGATCATCGTCGTCGCCGTGATCGGCCGCCTGACCGCGAACTATGTCCCCGCCGCACCTCCCGAAAAGGACGCCGAGGGGCTGGTCATCGATCATAATGTGTTTCGATCGTCCTGGCAGTTGGTCAACGGCACGATGCATATCCCGCGGCTTTTCCTCGCGATCATTTCGATCAGCTTCTTTTGGGCGATCGGCGCAATTCTCGCCGCACAATTTCCACCGCTGGTCAAAAATGCGCTGGGCGCCGACAAGACCGTCGCAACGCTGTTCACCGCCATCTTCTCGGTCGGCGTCGCGATCGGATCGATCGTCGTCAACCGCTTGCTGAAAGGCCATGTTTCGGCGCGTTATTCGCCGGGATCGGTGATCGTCATGGGGCTGTTCGTGCTCGACCTGTGGTGGAATGTGCGGGGATGGGAGCATATCGGTACCGGCCTGATGGGCTGGCGCGAATTCTTGTCGCTGACCGCTGGCGACCGCATCATCCTCGACCTGCTCGGCATCGCAATCGCGGGCGGCATGTTCGTCGTGCCGCTTTACGCTTTCCTGACGACGACCGTCCCCAAATCGCAGACGGCGCGTACCGTCGCCGCGAACAATATCGTCAATTCGGGTTTCATGGTCGCCGCGACGCTGCTCCTTAGCGTGCTGATCGGCCTCGGCCTGACCATCGACGACACTTTGCTGATGGTCGCCGCCATGTGCGTCGGCTCGGCAGCGCTGGCCTGGCGCCTGCACAAGGCGTGCGACTAAGGCTCCCTCGGCCGGTTTGGGATGGGGAGCGGGCGTTAGCTTCAGTCGATGATCGGCGGTTGGTCGATTACCGCGTGGTGAGCCCAACAGTGGAGTGGTATCCGTTCCAGCACACATGCTTCCGCAAGCTCTGAGATCTGATTCTTACCAAACCAGTAAGAGACATTTCCGTCCGTTCTCACTTCCTTGTAGATTGGGACGATCATCACTTCATCGAATAACGCCTCAATCTCGGCTTGGTGAGCAGGCTTGATGCGAACCCGCGCTCCAATCGCCCGCTCCGAGGGCTTCCTATCCGTCGATCCGCGCATTTCTGAACGCTACCGCCTTGATTGCATGTCCGCAATCGGTCGTTACCCGAACTTCGTCATCCCGGGCTTGACCCGGGATCTCGCTTTTCTTGCGCATCGACCGGCCCCCACATCCTCGTCACCCCGGATCAAGTCCGGGGTGACGAGGATGTGGAGGGCAGCAACCGGTCGCAATCGGCCGTCCAAACTCCGCGCTATCTCCTTGCCTTTCCCGCCCCGCATTGCTTCGATCCCAGGCGATGACACTCAAACCGACTCACTTGGACGAAACGGGCGCCGCGCACATGGTCGATGTCGGCGCAAAATCCGCAACGCAGCGCCGCGCAGTCGCCGGCGGGCGCATCGCAATGTCTGCCGCGGCGCTCGAAGCGATCCGCAGCGGCAATGCTCCGAAAGGCGATGTGCTCTCGACCGCGCGGATCGCCGGGATCATGGCCGCGAAACGCACCGCCGACCTGATCCCGCTTTGCCACCCACTCGCGCTGACCAAGGTCGGCGTCGATTTTACGTGGGAAGACAGTGGTATCGCAGTCATAGCTGTCGCTCAAACGAACGGCCCGACGGGGGTCGAGATGGAGGCGCTAACCGCCGCCTCGGTCGCGCTACTCACGCTCTACGACATGGCAAAGGCGCTCGACCGCGCGATGGTCCTCGGCGATATCCGCCTGCTCGAAAAGAGCGGGGGCCGCTCGGGCGACTGGCGCGCCGAATGAGCGCGCTGCTTCCCGTCGAGGAAGCGCAGGCCCGGCTGCTCGCGTTGCGCGCACCGCTTGGCGATGAAAATATCGCCTTTTCCGAGTCGCTTGGTCGCTATCTTTCGCGTGATGTGACGGCCCAGCGCGATCAGCCCGCCGCAGCGCTATCGGCGATGGACGGCTATGCGATCAGGTTCGGCGACCTTCCGGGTCCGTGGGCCGTCATCGGGGAAACCGCCGCGGGCGCTGCGCCCGACCAGGCGGTCGGGCCCGGCGAAGCGATGCGGATATTCACCGGCGCGATGGTTCCTGCCGGCGCCGACACGGTGATCGTTCAGGAAGATGTCGCGCGTGAAGGCGATACTCTGCGGCTGACCGGTGACGGCCCCGGCACGCGCGGGCGCCATATCCGGTCGCAAGCCGCCGATTTCGCAGCCGGCGACTGCCTGCTCCCCGCAGGTACCCGCCTGACCCCCGGCGCGATCGCTGCTGCGGCAATGAGCGGCGCGAGCGAACTCGCGGTGGGCCGGCGCGCGCGGGTCGCGATCCTCACCACCGGCGACGAACTCGTCCAGCCCGGACGCCCGTTGACACCAGGGCAGATCCCCGACAGCAACGGCGTGATGCTCGCGGCGATGCTGGCGGGCGAGGTCGAGGATATGGTTCTTCCGCATCACGTCCGCGACGACCGCGACACCCTTGCGAAGATTCTCAAGGAGTTGGCGCGACGTCACGACGTCATCGTGACCGTCGGCGGTGCGTCGGTTGGCGATCACGACCATGTACGCGGCGCGCTGGACGATGCCGGCGGGCAGCTCGATTTCTGGAAGATCGCGATGCGTCCCGGCAAGCCGCTGATCGCCGGAACGCTCGGCGACGCAATCCTGCTCGGCCTGCCGGGCAACCCCTCGTCGGCCTTCGTCACGGCTACGCTGTTCCTCTTGCCTCTCGTCCGCCACCTTGCGGGCGCGGGCGCGCCTCTGCCGCCTGTCCATCGGGCGCCGTTAGCCGCTCCCCTCGCCGAAGGCGGTACGCGCCGCGACTATCTTCGCGCGCGACTCGAAAGCGGTCGCCTGACGCCAATGATCGGGCAGGAGAGCGGCCGCACCCTGCCCCTTGCCTCGGCGAACGCGCTGCTGATCCGCGATATCGGCGCGCCCCCACGCAATGTGGGCGACATCGCGGATTATCTTGTCATCGCTTGACAAGTTCCGCTTTGTTCCACTATCGTTCTCAATATGTCCGGAATTGGCATCATGGAGAACGACCGATGTTGACCGCGAAGCAGCATGAACTGCTCCACTTCATCCAGGAACGCCTCGATTCGAGCGGCATCTCGCCCTCGTTCGAGGAGATGAAGGAGGCGCTGGGCCTCAAATCGAAATCGGGTATACATCGACTGATAAGCGCCTTGGAAGAAAGGGGATTTCTCCGCCGTCTTCCAAATCGCGCCCGCGCTCTCGAAGTGCTCAAGGTGCCCGAAGCCGCGAAACCTGTCGTGCGTAACGATCGCGACAATATCGTCCCGCTCCGCAAGCCAGCCCCGGCGCTCAAGCCGATCGCTGCGAACGACGTTATCGAGATCCCGCTCCACGGCAAGATTGCTGCAGGCGTCCCGATCGAGGCGTTCGAGGATCACAACAACCTTGCCGTTCCCGCCGCGCTGCTCGGCTCGGGCGAACATTATGCACTCGAAGTATCGGGCGACTCGATGGTCGAAGCGGGGATTTTCGACGGCGACTATGCGCTGATCCAGAAAGCGAGCACCGCGCGCGAAGGTGACATCGTCGTTGCGCTCGTCGACGGGCAGGATGCGACGCTCAAATATTTCCGCCGTGAGGGGCAGATGATCCGTCTCGACCCGGCGAACGCGGCCTATGAACCGCAGCGCTATCCCGCCGAACGCGTCATCGTTCAGGGCCGCCTGTCGGGACTGCTTCGTCGTTACCACTAAGCTGCTGCGGCAGCCGCCAGGGATGGCCGTCGCCCGCCTTAAGCGTGGCGACGGCTTCGGGTACCTTGCCGAGGTAGATTGCAAGGCCGCCGCTGGTAGCGAGACTGTCGCGATCGATTGTCATCCAGCGCCCGGCGCACTCGCGCGGTAACCAGCGGTCACTGATAACGATATCGGCCGCGGCGCAGGCATCGGCCATATCTGCACCCTCGATCCGGTCGCGCCCGCGCGAGGCGAGAATGACATGACGCGCGGCCCCCTGCCCCTGGCTCCAGCGGCAGAAATCGCGATTGCATTCGACATGATCGAGGTCGGCCAGGCTCGCGAGCGGCATATCGGTCCCTGCGGCTTCCGCCATCGTGTCGCGAATATAGTCGCCCGACCGGTCGCGCAGCAGCGCATAGCTGCCATCGGGCAGCGCCGCGGCAATATGGCGGCCGTCGCCGGTGACGAGCAGATCGGGGCGCGGCTGAAAGAGCAATGTCGCCGCGCCGATCGCGAGCGGAACGAAGCCTGCCCGGCGCCAGCCCGTTTGCCAGAGCAAAACCCACAGCCCGCCAAAGACCGCGAGCGCGAAACCCCAGGGCGGAAAGCTTGGCAAGGTAGCGACGGCCCCGGGTGCATCGCTGACAACATACGCGAGCCCGAGCAGAAGGCGCAGCGCCTGCTCAGTCACCCACCACAAGGGCGCGCCAAGCCCGATGCAATCGAACAGCAGCGCAAGCGCCTCGAACGGCATGATGACAAAGGTCGTGAGCGGAATAGCCACCACATTGGCCATGGCCCCATAAACCCCCGCCTTATGGAAATGAAACAACGCAATCGGCGCCAGCGCGACTTCGACGACCAGTCCGGTGACCAAGAGCCCCGCGACAGCGCGCAAGGTTCGAAAAGGCCACGGTTCATCGCGGCGTGCCAGAAATGCGCGCATCGGGCGGCTTTCATGCAGCGCAATGATCGCGGTGATAGCCGCGAAGCTCAGTTGAAAGCTTGGACCCGCAAGCGATTCGGGGCGCCAGACCAGCACGATCAGCGCGCCCGCCGCAACCAGTCGCAGCGTCAGCGCTTCGCGTCCCATCAGGAACGCCACGAGCACGAGCAAGGCGGCGATGAACGACCGCAGCGTCGGCACCTCCGCCCCTGCGAGCAATGTATAGCCGCCGCCGGCCAGCGCCCCGGCAGCAGCGGCGAGGGGCAGGACATAGCCGGCGAGCGCCAGCCGCCGGCTCAACGCAAACAGGCGCAGGGTCAGGAACATCGCAAATCCGACGACCGCGGTCACATGCAGCCCGCTGATCGACAGGAGATGCGCCAACCCGCTGCGCCGCATCGCCTCCTCATCCGCCTCGCTGATCGCGCCGCGGTCGCCCGTTACCAGCGCGGCGGCAATGCCGCCGGACGAACCCTCGATCTGATCGTGTATATGCGCACTGAGCCGCGTACGCAGCGGCGGCATAGTCGGCCCGGACGCCGACGTCCGAGAGATGTCGCCGAGCACAGTCCCAACGGCCCCGATCCTGTCGAACCACGCGCGCTGCGCGAAATCATAGCCCCCGGGAAGGCTGGCCGTAGGCGGCGGCATCAATCGCGCTCGGACGCCGATCATTTCACCGTCGGTGAGGCTCACCGCCTGCTCGCTACCTAGCGTCAATCGCACCCGCGGCGGCAGGTCGCTGCGCTTCTGCGGCAATGCGAGAATACGGATCTGCCCTTTGGCCGGCAGCGGCTCGGCCCGCTCGACGATCGCGGAAAATTCAGTCATCACGGGCGCCGCGAGCACCGGCGCCGCGACCCAGACGGCGCGCGTCCAGATCAACAACATGCCCACCGCCATCACGCCGCATCCAACCACGACCATCCGCCCGAACCGGCTATCCCAGCCGATCAGGAGGCCCGCGCACAAACCACCCGCAAGCGACAAGAGGAACCCGATCCATTGTGCTTCGCCGGGTAAGGCGAACCAGGCTGCAATGCCGGCGCCCATCGCGACCGGCAGCCAGAGCCCGATCCGTTCGCGTTCGACTTCGAGCCGTGCCTCCAGCGCGTTGCCGGTCCGGTGCCAGATTGTTGCCCAACGAGCAGCAATGGGCGTTTGAAGCAGCCTTGTCGCCATGCTAGGGGCTCCCCCGATCCCCGCCCGGAAGGCGGCAAATTGAGTGAAAGAGGCCGGAGTGGCAACCGAAAACCAGACCAAAGTGGAAGCAACGCCCCCCGAAGCGACGGGAGCGGATGTCGTTACGCGCTTTGCACCATCGCCGACCGGCTATCTGCACATCGGCGGCGCCCGTACTGCCTTGTTCAACTGGCTGTTTGCCCGCCATCACGGCGGTAAATTCCTGCTCCGCATCGAGGACACCGACCGCGCACGCTCGACCGATGCCGCGATCGACGCGATTCTCGACGGGATGCAATGGCTCGATCTGGACTGGGATGGCGAGACCGTGTTCCAGTTCGCGCGTGCGCCGCGCCACGCCGAAGTCGCGAACGAACTGCTCGCAAAGGGCGAAGCCTATCGCTGCTACCTGACTCAGGACGAACTCGCGTCGATGCGCGCCGAGGCGCAGGAAAAGCGGCTTCCCTTCCGCGTCCGCAGCCCCTGGCGCGACCGTGATGATGGCGACCCATCGGTTCCGCATGTGATCCGGCTGCGTGCTCCGCAGGAGGGCGCGGTGACCATCGCCGACAAGGTTCAGGGCGAAGTCACCGTCCAGAATGCCGAACTCGACGATTTCGTCCTGCTGCGCAGCGACGGCACACCGACCTATATGCTGAGCGTCGTCGTCGACGACAACGACATGGGCGTGACGCACGTCATCCGCGGCGACGACCATCTCAACAACGCGTTCCGCCAACTTGCGCTCATCCGCTCGATGGGCTGGCGTGAGCCCGTTTATGCGCATGTCCCGCTGATCCACGGCGCCGACGGAGCGAAACTGTCGAAACGCCACGGTGCGCTTGGTGTCGATGCCTATCGCGACGAGATGGGCTATCTGCCCGAAGCGGTGAACAATTATCTGCTTCGCCTCGGCTGGGGACATGGCGACGACGAGATCATAAGCCGCGAACAGGCGACCGAGTGGTTCGACCTCGACCATGTCGGCCGTTCACCGTCGCGTTTCGATTTCAAAAAGCTCGAAAATCTCAACGGTCACTATCTGCGCGAAGCCGATGATGCCCGGCTCGCCGAACTGATTGCACCGCGGGTGGAGAAGCTTGTCGGGCGCGCTCTCGACGGCGCCGATCGCGACTTGTTGACGCGTGCGATGGAGTCGCTGAAACCGCGCGCCAAGACGCTCGACGAAATCGCCGATGGCGCAATTTTCCTGTTCCAGCCCGATCCGTTGCCGGTGGACGAAAAGGCCGCCGAGGTGCTAAAGGCCGCGCCCGAAGGCCTGCTCGCTGCCGTCACGGAGCGACTTCGTGGGCTAAACGATTGGACGACAGAAGAGCTGGATGCCGCCGTGCGCGCCGAAGCCGAAGCCGCCGAACTGGGGCTCGGAAAATTGGCGCAACCCCTACGTGCTGCACTAACCGGCCGAACCGTTTCCCCGGGAATTTTCGACGTGCTGCTGTTGCTCGGACGCGATGTGAGTCTGGCGCGACTTGACGCAGCGCAACATTATCCGGCAGGGGCGTAGCCACTCTCTCTCCCCGCCGTCAGTACAGGGAACAAAATATGACCGACACCGCAAAAATCACGCTGGGCGACAAGACTGTCGACAGCCCTGTCCTGTCGGGCACCGTTGGCCCGGACGTCGTCGACATCCGCAAATTCTATGCGCAGACCGGTGCTTTCACCTATGATCCGGGCTTCACCTCGACCGCGAGCTGCGAATCGCAGATCACCTACATCGACGGCGACGAAGGCGTCCTGCTGCACCGCGGCTATGCGATCGGCGACCTCGCCGAACATTCGAGCTTCATGGAAACCTGCTACCTGCTGCTGAACGGTGAACTGCCGAACGCGCAGGAACTGGCCGATTTCGACAATACGATCACACGCCACACGATGCTGCACGAACAGCTCGCGACCTTCTATCGCGGTTTCCGCCGCGACGCGCACCCGATGGCGGTCATGTGCGGCGTGGTCGGGGCACTCAGCGCCTTCTATCACGACTCGACTGAGATTCACGATCCGCACCAGCGGATGATCGCGAGCCACCGCCTGATCGCGAAAATGCCGACGATCGCCGCGATGGCGTATAAATATTCGGTCGGCCAGCCGTTCGTCTATCCCGACAACAAGCTGAGCTACACTGGCAACTTCCTGCGCATGACCTTCGGCGTTCCCGCCGAGGAATATGAGGTCGTTCCTGCCGTCGAGCGCGCGCTCGACCGCATTTTCATCCTCCATGCCGATCACGAGCAGAATGCGTCGACCTCGACGGTCCGCCTCGCCGGTTCGTCGGGCGCCAATCCCTTCGCGTGCATCGCAGCGGGCATCGCCTGCCTGTGGGGGCCCGCGCACGGCGGCGCGAACGAAGCGGCGCTCAACATGCTGCGCGAAATTGGACGTCCGGAGCGCATTCCCGAATATATCGCGCGCGCAAAGGACAAGGACGATCCGTTCCGCCTGATGGGCTTCGGTCACCGCGTTTACAAAAATTACGACCCGCGCGCGACGGTGATGCAAAAAACCGTGCGCGAAGTGTTCGACGCGCTGAAGGTCAACGATCCGGTCTTCGAAGTCGCTCTTCAGCTCGAGGAAATGGCGCTCAACGATCCCTATTTCGTCGAGAAGAAGCTTTTCCCGAACGTCGATTTCTATTCGGGCGTGATCCTGTCGGCGATCGGCTTCCCGACGACGATGTTCACCGCGCTCTTCGCCCTGGCCCGCACCGTCGGTTGGGTCGCGCAGTGGAACGAAATGATCTCGGACCCCGCGCAGAAGATCGGCCGCCCGCGCCAGCTCTACACCGGCCCGACGCATCGTCCGTTCGTTCCGGTCGACAAGCGCTAAACGCTTCTACCGAAAATAGGAAAAGGGGCCGTTCCGCGGCCCCTTTTTTTTTGCGCAGAGGCCGTTAACGACCGATAGCTGACTTCTCAATATCGTCACCCCGGACTTGATCCGGGGTGCCGCTTGAAGTCGAAACCGGTCGAGGCGCAAAAAAGCGGGATCCCGGATCAAGTCCGGGATGACTAAAGATAGGGAAGCAGCGGAAACTCCCCACCCCAAACAGACATAGCCTTCAAATAGGCCTTTCCTACATTATCCGGCTGTGCCAGCCCTCATCCGGCTCTTTCATTCGGTGAACAGAATGCGGTCGCTGCCTCGCTTGCGGGTTCAACCATGATCGGACGTGCCGCGCACATCCAGCGCTCCCCGACTTGCAAATGGGGGCGCTCATAGGGCTGAACTTTCCTGAACTTTGGAATATCCAGCCGGGCGATGTCCAAAGAGGGTAACGACAGCTCCCCACCCCGAAACCGACAAAGCAGACTAAGCGACATCCCGCGCCGGCAGGCTCAGCGTAAAACGCGCACCCTGCCCCGGGGCGCTGTCGACGGTCAGGTCACCGTCCATCGCACGCGCGAGTCGGCGTGCGATGTAGAGGCCAAGGCCCGAACCGCCGCTGTCGGTACGCCCCAGCCGTTCGAACTTTTCGAACACCACCGCCTGCTGGTCCGCGTCGATCCCCTGCCCCTGATCGGCGACAGTGACCATCGCGCGGTCGTCTTCGCGGTCGACGCGGATCCAGATTTGCGAACTTTCAGGCGAATAGCGGATCGCATTGCCGAGCAGGTTGAGCAGCACCTGCAGCACCCGGCGGAATTCACCCGTGGCGGGCGCGCGATCGTCGGTACGCGGTGCGTCGATGCGAATGCCCTTTTCCTCGGCTTTCATGCCAAGCAAGCCGACGGCACGGCGCGCCAGATCGCCAAGATCGATTTCGTCGCGTGCCGCCTTGAAGCCAGGGCGTTCGATATTCTGCAGATCGGCGAGGTCGTCGACGAGGCCGAGCAGATGTCGTCCGGCATGCGCGATATCGCCCGCGTAACGTGCATAATCGGCACGAATGGGGCCGTCGAACTGTCCCGAAATCGTCTCAGCCGTCGCGATAATGCGGCTGAGCGGCCCGCGCAGCGCGCCGTCGATGCGGCGACCGAATTGGGGATCGGACAGCGGAAGCGATCCGAACGCGGGGTCGACGAGTGTTCCGGCAGCTTTGGGCTCTACGATAGCTTCGCCTTCGGCCACCGCGGCAAGCCCACGGAATCCGGTGAAACGTCCAGTGGCATCGAACTGGGCTTCGCCCGACAGGTTCATCGCCATTCCCGCCGCGTGCACGCGCTGGCTTTCGAAGCGAGATTGCCGCGCCAACCCTCGCAGCACGGGAAAGCGCCCGTCCTCGTCAGGCTGTAGTTCGAACAACTCGGAGAGCGAGCGGCCCTCCCAGCCGTCGGGGATGGCGGGTGCATCCGAGCCGGCACGCAATGCGACCAAGCGCAGTTGCGGATCGCATTCCCATGTCCAACTTTGCGGCACGGCGGCGCCGTCGGCGATCGCCGGCACCTGTGGCAGCGTCACGGGACGCGTGCGCCAGTCGCTGATCTCCAGGCTCGCGCCGTCGGCATCGGGCACGATGCGAACGAGCGCGTGGATGTCACTGTGATCGTCGGCGGCGTAAAGAGGCCGGCTGATGTCGCGGTGAAGCCGTTGCGCCAGCGCGACGAGCCGCGCGAGATGTGGCAGCGCCAGCGGCTTTTCGAGGCCCGAGCCCGCGCGCTGTTGCAGGCGGAGCAGCGGCGTATCGGCGCTGATCAAAGCCCCTGCCCGATCGACTCGCCCGCGGATGATGCGTTCGCTCATCGCGGCGTCGCTCCAGACGCCGAAAACTCCATATGCCCCGCGTCGGCGACCGCGCGCGCGGGCAGCATGGCCAGTGAGGCTTCGAGCGGTGCGATCGCTGCATGGTCGAGGCGCAGGGGCGAGAGCAGCGAAGGCAGCGTCGCGCTCTCCGCCGTCAGCAGCGCCATCGCCATATCGTCATACGTGCGGCGATGCGCCGATGCGGCGAGCGCGATCAGCGTCGGCCAGTTGTGGCGCGCAATTGCCGTCGCCGCCGCGTCAGGCAATGCGGTGCCCAGAATTTCGCAATAGGCCTGCCCGGCCTCCGTCATTCCCGTTTCGGCGGCCTGTCGTTCGGTCGCGATCCGCACCGCTTCGCCCAAGCCTGCGGCGCGCCGCTTGTCGCCGCTCAACTCAGACAGCCGCCAGGCGGCGATATCGAGCAGCAGCGCGCGGAAAATTTCGCGATCGACATCGGCCAGCGCGAGCGCGGGATTGCCCAGCGCGTCGAAGCGGCGGCGGTCGGCGATCTGCAGCGCAAGATAGGCGCGGTCGACATCGGAGAGCGGAGCGCCGACCGCGGGCGCCTCGCCATTCGAAAGATCGGGCTCGGACAGGATCGGAGGTGGGCTCGTCCGCAGCGCCGATTGCTCGCGCCAGCGATGCTCCTCGGCGCGCGCGAAACAGATGCCGGCAAGCCGTGTTGCGCACGGCAATCCGCCACGCAGCCAATCTTCCCACAGACTGCCCGGATCGATTCCGGGATCGAGCCGAGCCGCGACGTCGATCACCAGTCGGCGCGCAATGCCCAGCGAAAGCGCGCGCTGCTCTTCGGTCAACCGTCCGGCAGCGGGCGCCGCCAGATAACCCGCCAACTCGCGCAGACGCGCCGACAGCGTCGGCGACGGCGTGTCGATGCCGGGAGGGGAGACGGATTCATTCATGCGCATCCGCCAATAACAGCATAGCGTTAATAGGCGTTAAACCTTCAAGCGTATAAGTTTTAACGGGTTTCCGGACGCCGCGCGAGCCGTAGCCAGAGCAGAATCTGGAACAGCGCGAGCAGCGGGAGAACTGCGAACATCGGTGGCGCAAAGCCAAAGAGCAAGGCCGGCGCGAGCATTATCCACGCCTGATCGGCATCGGGCAGCAGCCAGTGAAACCGCCGGCGTTCCCCGGAATCCTCGTAAAGCGCGCGAGCGAGCAGGATCGTTGCCGCAAGGCACGGTGCAAGTGCGGCTTCCGAAAACGGCGGCATGCTGTGCCCCTGCCCGCCGAGCGATAGAAGCCAGGGGAACAGCGCGAGCAGTACCCATGCAAAGATGCGGATGATATCGCGCGCACGGTCCTGCGCCGCGCTTTCCGCGCGAAAGGCAGAGAGGAAGCGCATCGCGGCAAGCCCCAGTCCGCCGAAAATGGCGACCAGCGCTCCGGCGGCGGCAAGCCCGCTCGCCGCGAGTAGCGCGACCATCACCCACAGCAGGCCGGTGACCCAAGGCAGATATTTCGCTGTCATCGGCGATTTCACGAGCAACGGCCCTGCCAGCCGGATCAGCGGCATCATAATCGCCGATCGGCCGAGCCCCATGCCGCCATATTCGACCTGCTGCAGGCTCGACTGCTCGATCAGCGCCGCAGTCGGGCGATCGGTGACAATCGCGATCTCCCCCTGTTCGAACAGCGCGGGCTCGCAATAGAGCCGCCGCGCACCCGATTGCACGGCGAGCCGCAGCAGCGTGAGCATCATGTCCCACTCGCCCGGCATCGCTGCAAGCTCGGCGGCCATCGGCTGCGAGATTGATGCGAGCCCGCCCCATCGCCGCGTCGCGTCGATCCGCTCGAATCCCTGCGTCAGCATCGTGTCGCCGGTGACGAGGATCGCGGGCGAGCCGGGTTTGGCGATCGCCGCATAATGGGTGCCCCCGGCGCGGAGGCCGTCGGCGACGAGGATAATCCGATCATCGGCTTCGACCAGCGGCACCAGGTCGCCCGCCGACCGCACCGGTGTCACCTTCACGCCGCGGCGGCGGATACGGTCGCAAGTTGCCACAAGCTCGGCGGGGACCGCGGCGACCGCGACGGCAATATGTGTCACCCCGACGTCCGAAAGGCGCGCCGCCTGCCGCTCGATCAGCGTTTCGCCCGCCACGGTGACGAGCGCGCGAAGCGACCCGTCGGGCAGCGTCTCGCTGGCGCCGACCAGCGCAATCAGCGCCATTGGCGCCGCGGGTTTTCAGCAGCGGTCATCGATGCGCAGCTTTAGGGCCGGTGAAGCGATTGGCAAGCCCCCGAAAATGCGCGCGGCGACGTCACGCCTTCACCCTGTTTTCCGGTACTTTCCAGGTCATTTTCGCGCGCAAAAAATTGCCCGGAAAACTACCGAATCGCTGGCCTTTACCGCCCCCATGGGCTAGGCCCGATCCATCTCCCGATAAGCAGAAAAAAGGCCGGGTCTTGACCGAAGAAAATACGCCTGTTCCGCCGTCCGACGATGGCGTTTCGCCGATCAATATCGTCGACGAAATGAAGACCAGTTACCTCGATTACGCGATGAGCGTGATCGTCAGCCGTGCGCTGCCTGACGTGCGCGACGGCCTGAAACCGGTGCACCGCCGCATCCTCTATGCCGCGCAGGAAGGCGGCTTCGTTCCGGGCCGTCCGTACAAGAAGTCGGCGAAGATCGTCGGCGACGTGATGGGTAACTATCACCCGCACGGCGACAGCGCGATCTACGACGCGCTTGCACGCATGACGCAGGACTGGTCGCTGCGCGTGCCGCTGATCGACGGTCAGGGCAATTTCGGGTCGATGGACCCCGATCCGCCGGCGTCGATGCGTTACACCGAAGCGCGGCTCGCGAAGACCGCGATGGTGCTGCTGAACGACCTCGACAAGGATACGGTCGACTTCCAGCCAAACTACGACGCGAGCCGCGATGAGCCGACGGTGCTCCCGGCGCGCTTCCCGAATCTGCTCGTCAACGGCGCGGGCGGTATCGCGGTCGGCATGGCGACCAACATTCCGCCGCACAACCTTGGCGAAGTGGTCGACGCGACGCTTGCGATGATCGATCGCCAGCTCGAAGGCGGCCCGGCCATCACGCTCGAGGAGTTGATGGCGATCGTCCCCGGCCCCGACTTCCCGACCGGTGCGATGATGCTCGGCCAGGGCGGCGCGCGCAACGCCTATGCCACCGGACGCGGTTCGATCATGATGCGCTCAACGCATATCATCGAAGAAGGCAGGAATGACCGTCAATCGATTGTTTTAACGTCGATTCCGTTTCAGGTTGGTAAATCGGGCCTCGTCGAGAAAATCGCCGAGGCGGCGCGCGACAAGCGCATCGAGGGCGTCGCCGACATCCGCGACGAGTCAAACCGTGAAGGCGTGCGCGTCGTCGTCGAACTGAAGCGCGACGCAACCGCCGAAGTCGTGCTCAACCAACTGTGGCGTCACACGCCCGCGCAATCGAGCTTCCCCGCGAACATGCTCGCAATCCGCAGCGGCCGCCCGGAAATGCTGGGCCTGAAGGACATATTGTCGGCCTTCATCACGTTCCGCGAGGAAGTGATCACGCGGCGCTGCAAATTCGAACTCGCGAAAGCACGCGACCGCGCGCATATCTTGCTCGGCCTCGTCGTCGCGGTCAGCAATCTCGACGAAGTCGTCCGCATCATTCGCGGATCGAACTCGCCCGCGGCGGCGCGCGAAGCTCTGCTCGCACGCGAATGGCCGATCGGTGAAATCGCCCCCTACATCCGCCTCGTCGAGGCGATCGAGGGCGAGATGGAAGAATCCGCGACCTATCGCCTGTCCGAAGTGCAGGTAAAGGCGATCCTCGACCTTCGCCTCCACCGCTTGACTGCGCTCGGCCGTGACGAAATCGGCAAGGAACTCGGTGAGTTGGCGACCGAGATTGAGGAGCTGCTTTCGATCCTCGCCGACCGCGTCAAGCTTTATGGCGTGATGCGTGAGGAACTCGTCGCAGTACGCGAAGAATTTGCCACCCCGCGCAGGACGCTCGTTGCCCCCGCTGCCGACGGCATCGACGACGAGGATCTGATCGAGCGCGAAGAGATGGTCGTCACCGTTACCCTCGACGGCTATATCAAGCGCACTCCGCTCGACACCTTCCGCGCCCAGCGCCGCGGCGGCAAGGGGCGCGCAGGCATGGCCACGAAGGACGAGGATGTCGTCACCGAGTTGTTCGTCACCTCGACGCATACGCCGGTGCTCTTCTTCTCGACCGCAGGCAAGGTATACCGCATGAAAGTGTGGCGCCTGCCCGAGGGCGGGCCCGCGACGCGCGGCCGCCCGATGATCAACCTGCTGCCGCTGGCGCAGGGCGAAACCATCTCGACCGTGCTCCCGCTGCCCGAGGACGAAGGCGAATGGGGCAAGCTGCACGTCATGTTTGCAACTGCAAAGGGCAATGTGCGTCGTAACAGCATGGACGCCTTCACCAACGTACCCTCGAACGGCAAGATCGCCATGAAGTTCGAAGGCGAGGACGAAGACGACCGCCTGATCGGCGTCGCGCTGCTCGACGAAAGCGACGATGTTCTGCTCGCCACGCGCCAGGGCAAGGCGATCCGCTTTGCCGGCGACGACGTGCGCGAATTCCAGAGCCGCAATTCGACCGGCGTGCGCGGGATGAGGCTCGCCGACGGCGACGAGGTCATCTCGCTGTCGATCCTCCATAAGGTCGGCACCACCAGCGACGAACGCGAAGCCTATCTCCGCGCCGCGCCGTGGAAGGACAATGAGAACGAACCGACGCTCGATGGTGAGCGCATGGCCGAACTGGCGTCGCGTGAGGAGTTTATCCTGACCATTTGCGCCAATGGCTACGGCAAGATTTCGTCCGCCTATGAATATCGCCGTACGGGCCGCGGCGGTCAGGGCATCACCAATATCGACAATATTGCGCGCAACGGCCTTGTCGTGGCCAGCTTCCCGGCCACCAAGGAACATCAGTTGATGCTGGTGACCGATCAGGCAAAGCTGATCCGCATGGGGCTCGATTCGATGCGTGTCATCGGCCGCGGTTCGGCGGGCGTGCGCCTGTTCGACGTCGCGAAGGACGAGCATGTCGTTTCAGCCGCGCTGATCGAAGAGAGCGACGAGGAAGAGGTCGAAGGCGTGGATGTCGGCGAAGGCGATGCGCCCGCAGCCGAAACCCCGAGCGAGGCGCCCTCCGAATGACCGCGTCGACGGCCTTCAAGGTGCTGACCCAGCAGCAATGGGTCGATTTCGAGCGCGAACGCGTGTTCCGCGGCGCACCGGTGGATATTGCCGACGGCTATATCCACCTGTCGACCGCGGAGCAGCTCGAAACCACGATTGCCAAATATTTCGCCGGACAGACCGGCCTGATGATCGCCGAGGTGGACCTCGTCTGCCTTGGCGACAAGGTGCGCTGGGAACCGGCGCGCGGCGGCGACCTGTTTCCGCATATCTATGCCGAATTGCCGATGCATGCGGTGGTGGGGCTGCAAAGGCGCGACCAATAACCGCCGCCCCTGCCCAGGCGGGGGCCGTTAGACGGATAGGCTGACACCTACAGCGACCGGCTTTCATCGACGCTCGATCGGTGTTGGTCGCATCTTGCTTCGCGCTCAGAAATTCCCCACCCATTGTCGAACATTACCAACGTCCGCGCACAGGGGAGACGATGATGCGCCTGCTTTTGACTGCCGCCCTACTGGCCTCGACCGCCACCGTTCCCGCTTTCGCGCATGACGCAGCTCCCGCTTCCGCGGCGGCATCGAAACCCGTCCCCAAGGAAGACTTGCTGAAGCCGCCTGCCGACGCGGCGCACTATGTCGTCGTGTCCGAAGCCGGCAAACATGGCGACCAGTGGCGCTGGCAGCTTCCCGACGGCCGCACCGCCTATCGCTGGTCGCAGGAACTGCGCGGCTGGATCACCGAGATGGATCAGGTCACGACCTTCGCGCCCGGTGGGACAATCGCCGCGACCACCGTGCGCGGTGTCACCATGTCTGGCGACGCTGCGGAGGAATATCGCGTGGCGGACGGCCGCGCGAGCTGGAAGACCGCAACCGATAGCGGCGAAGCACCCGCCGGCGGCTGGTACATTCCCGCAGGCGGCGTTGGCATCGCCAGCGCTCCTCTGATTGATGCGCTCGCGGCCGCGGGCGACGCGGGGATCGATTTCCTGCCCAGCGGCAAAGGACGCATGACCTTTGGCCCGACGCAGGTGATCCAGGGCCCGACCGGTCCCAAGACCGTCCAGCTTGCTTTCGTCAGCGGCATTTTACCGTCGCCCTATCTGGTCTGGCTCGACGAGAATAGGCGCTATTTTGCCGACATCAGTTTCATCTCGGTCATTCCCGCGGGATATGAAGGCGCGCTCAAACAACTGCGCGACACGCAGGAAAAGGCAACGGCCGAAGCTGTTGCGGGGGTCGCGAAACGATTCCTGACCCCCGCCGCCAAGGCCCCCGTTTTGTTCGACAATGTCCGGCTGTTCGACGCCGACAAGGGGGAATTTCTGACAGGCCGCGCCGTGCTGGCGCAGGATGGCAAGATTGCCGCGATCGGCCCCGCAGGATCGCTGAAGGCGCCGGCGGGTGCGCAGCGGATCGACGGCAGCGGCAAGACGCTGGTGCCGGGCATCTGGGACAGCCACCTGCATATCGGCGACGACTGGGATGTGCTGTCGAACATGGCGAACGGCATCACCAGCTTCCGCAGCCCGGGAACGACCTTCGACCGCGCGGTCGATGCGACAAAGCGCCGCGCTGACGGCACCCTGTTGATGGGCGAGCCCTTCATCTCGGTCATCGTCGACAAAAAGGATCCGCTGGCAGCGCAAGGGTCTGAAGTCGTCAGCAGCGCCGAAGAAGCGATCGCCGCCGTGCGACGCGTCAAGGATGCTGGTCTGTGGGGCGTCAAATTCTACACCTCGATGAACCCGGCTTGGATCGCGCCCGCCGCCGCCGAGGCGCACAAGCTCGGCCTTCACGTCCACGGCCATGTCCCGGCGGGCATGAAGCCGAGCGAGGCGGTCGCGGCGGGTTATGACGAACTCACCCATCTTAATTTCGTCGTGATGGAATCCATGCCGCGTGAGGTGATCGACAAGGCGAACACGCGGATGCGGATGGAGGGGCCGGCACGCTTCTTCAAGGATGTCGATCTCGACGCCCCGCTGATGAAGGGCTTCGTCGCCGACCTGGCGAAGAAACACACCATCGTCGATCCGACGATCGTCATCTTCGAAGGCATGCTGACGCAGGACGGCGGCAAAGCCCAGCCCGCTTACGCCCCCTATATGGGCATCATCTCGCCCGTCATCGAACGCTCGGTCTTTACCTCCGCCGGTTATCCACTGGTCGAGGGGCTGACGCGCGACGATTATCGCAAAAGCTATGCGAAGATGGTCGATCTGGTTGGCCGGCTGCACAAGGCGGGCGTGCCGATCGTCGCGGGCACCGACGGCTGGGGCATCGAATTGGTCCGCGAACTGGAAATCTACCGCCAGGCCGGCTTCACCCCTGCCGAGGCGATTCAGAGCGCGACGATCATCCCTGCCCGCATCGTCGGCGCCGACAAGCGCACGGGATCGATCGCGGTGGGCAAAGAGGCCGATATGGTGCTGGTCGACGGCGACCCCTCGACCGACCTTGGCGCACTCCGCCGCGTCGTGACGGTGGTCAGCGACGGCTATGTCATGGACGCCGACGCGCTACGCAAGGCGGCGGGGTATAGCGGTCGGCCAAAGTAAAGAGCAGGCCGTCCGTACGCCCCCCGGCGAGATCGGGGGGCGTCCCGCCTACCGGCAATATTGGTGTAGCGTTGGGGTGATGTTCGGACGCTAGCGTTGCCTAAGTGCACCTTGGCGAAAGCTCGGGCGCACCTCTCTATCGACAACTTGCGGTCGGTTCCCCGTTCGTCATCCCGGGCTTGACCCGGGATTCCGCTTTTTCGACACACTCACCGACTTCGACTTCGAACGGGCCGCCTCCGGTCGAAGCCGTGGCTAAATCAAAAACATCATCGCCGCGGTAAAGAAGATTGCGAAGCTTTGAAGAAACAGGCGGAAATCATTGTTCGAAAAGATCGTCGCCGGTTCGCGGTGCGCGGCAAGCGCCGTCCGCAATTCACTCTGCCAGTCCGCGGGTGCATTCAACCGCGCAATGACCAACCGGCGCGCACCATATTCGCGAACGCGCGTTCGAATATTGATATGATTGTCCGAGTCCATGAACCCAAAGCTAGGGCGATGTTAACGAGTCGATAAGGTTAAAAGAGTGTTAACGCGGCGGCGTCCCGCACTGGCACGCTTTTTCGCGCGTGCTTTAACGTGTCGACATGGGACGCACGCGAAGCTGCCGTGCATCCTTCGCGCCAGCTTGAAAGGGCTTGCAGCGCGCGGGTTTCATGCGCGGGCCAAGGCATAAGCGCACTTCGTCGAGCCATCCTTGTCGGTCGATAGAGACCGCGATCATTGGGGCGCTCACGCCCGGATTAACCGCGGCAAAGGCGCGGCGGATGCTTGCCGCTGTCTGCGGCCTTGCAGCGAGCGCTTTCATGTCGGGAAATCGCACCGCGCGGAACAATAGTTCGGCCGAACGAAAATAGGCGGCAGGATTCGGGCTCATGCATGTCCCATGCTTTGCCCACTCGTGCTGGAGGAGCTGCGCCGAAGGCGTCATGCACATATGCTGTCTCAACACCGGCTGGGGCACGATCTTCGCCGGGCGGCACCACTGCGGATACCCCGGATTGTCGGTTTCAGGCCATAAGCCGTGCAATACCCAGCCGAAACGCCCGTTCGCGCCCGAACATTGGAAACGGTCGCGCGCGTCCTTTGGATTGCGTACGTCGGCGCAATGCTGCGGCGACCAGCTCATGGCGAGCAGATAGCCGGTGATCGCCGGCTTGCGGACGGGCTCGCCGCGTTTCGGCTGTTCGAGGCGCGGCACCGCTATCCGGTCGGGGGCCGAGCACGCCAGCGATTGCGCCTGCCCCGCGACCGGCACTAACGCCAGCGCAGCGGCGCTAAGCCAGCGCAAAGTCGAGCCCGATATCCGCTGCCGGCGCAGACTGGGTCAGCCGCCCGACCGACACATAAGTCACCCCCGTCTCACCGATCGCGCCGATCGTGTCGAGCCGGACACCGCCCGACGCCTCGGTGGGCACCTTGCCCCCGACCAGATTGACGCATTCGCGCAATTCCGCGACGTCCATATTGTCGAGCAGCAGGTGCGTCGCACCGGCGGCGAGCGCAGGTTCGACCTGCGCGACGCGGTCCACTTCGACAATGATATCCGCGATCCCCGCCGCGACCGCGCGCCGCACCGCTTCCTCGACCGACCCGGCGACCGCGACATGATTGTCCTTGATCATCGCCGCGTCCCACAGGCCCATGCGGTGATTCTTCGCCCCGCCCATGCGCGTCGCATATTTCTCGAGCACCCGCAGGCCCGGGATCGTCTTGCGCGTGTCGAGCAGGGTCGCGCCGGTTCCGGCAAGCGCGTCGACATATTGCCGCGTCATGGTCGCGATCCCCGACAGATGCTGCACCGTATTGAGCGCGGACCGTTCGGCGGTCAGCATCGCGCGTGCATTGCCCGACAGGCGCATCAGATCGCTGCCGACGGCAACTTCGGACCCTTCTGCGACCAATATTTCGATCTCCATGGCCGGTTCGAGCGCACGAAAGAATCGCTCGGCGATCGGCAATCCCGCGACGGTGATCGCGTCGCGGCTGTCCATCACTCCGCCGAAACGCGCGTCGGCAGGAATCGTGGCCATCGAGGTGATGTCGCCCCCCGCCCCCAAATCCTCGGCCAGAGTGGAGCGGACAAAGGCATCGAGGTCGAAATCGGGGAGCGTGAACTGGGTCATGAACCCGCGATAATCTGCCTGCCCAGCAAATCAACTTGACGTTTACGTCAACTGGCGCTGACATGCACGCTACGCGGCACTTTAGCCAACATCGGAGAGGTCCTCATGCAATCCCCCATCTGCGCGATGCTCGACATCCAATTCCCCCTGCTCGCCTTCTCGCACTGCCGCGACGTCGTCGTTGCCGTCTCGAAAGCGGGCGGCATGGGCGTATTTGGCGCCGCTTCGCTGCCGCCCGAGCGGTTGGAGGAGGAACTCGCGTGGATCGATGCGCATATCGGCGGCCGTCCCTATGGCGTCGACCTGATCGTACCCAACAGCTTTGCGGGCAAGGGAGAAGTCCAGCGCGAGGCACCGGCGATCCCCGACGAACATAAGGCGTTCGTCGCGGGCCTGCTGGAAAAGCACGGCGTCGACAACGACGATCTCGCGTCGCCGGGCGCGGCGCGCACCAGCCTCGGCGATAATATGAGCGACGATGGCGCCGCGGCGCTGCTCGAAGTCGCCTTTCGACACCCGATCAAGATGATCGCCAACGCGCTCGGCGTCCCTCCACAGTTGATGCTCGATCTTGGCAAGCGACATGATGTCCCGGTTGCGGCGCTCGTCGGCACCCGCGATCATGCGCTGGCGCAAGTCCGCGCGGGGGTCGACATCCTTGTCGTCGCTGGCGGCGAAGCTGGCGGCCATTGCGGCGAAGTCGCGACGATGGTGCTCGTCCCCGAAGTCGCTGCGGCGGTCGAAGCGGTCGGGGCGAACACCCCGATCCTGGCCGCCGGTGGCATCGTCACGGGGCGCCAGATGGCGGCCGCGATGGCGATGGGCGCGCACGGCGCGTGGACCGGTTCGGTCTGGCTGACGACGGCCGAGGCGGAAACCAACCCGATTGTGAAGGAAAAGATGCTCGCCGCGTCTTCGCGCGACACGGTGCGGTCGAAAAGCCGCACGGGAAAGCCGTCGCGCCAGCTCCGCTCGCCCTGGACCGATGCATGGGAGGCCGAAGGCGCGCCCAAACCATTGCCGATGCCGCTGCAATCGCTGGTCAGCGAACCCGCGCTACGCAAGGTCGATAAATTGTCCGAGGGCGGCCACGAAGGCGCCAAGGCGCTCGCAACCTACTGGGTCGGCCAGGGCGTCGGACTGATGAATGAAGCGATGGGCGCCGGACAGGTCGTACAGGAATTCAAGGAGGACTGGATCGCCGCGTGCGAGCGGCTGAACTGTTTCATCGGCGACTAGCATCACTGAACCCCCGCGAAGGCGGGGGCCCAGAGCCATCGGCGCTAACGTCGTTCGAGAACGCTCTGTATCCCCGCCTTCGCGGGGACGCAGGTCAGGAAACGGTCGCCTTGACGATCTTGCCGGGTTCGCGCGGCGGCTCGCCCTTGGGCAGCGCGTCGACATTTTCCATGCCTTCGATCACTTCGCCCCAAACAGTATATTGCTTGTCGAGGAAGCGCGCGTCGTCGAAGCAGATGAAGAACTGGCTGTTCGCGCTGTTCGGGTTCTGCGCACGGGCCATCGAGCAGACGCCGCGGACGTGCGGTTCGCCGCTGAATTCCTGCGGCAGATCGGGCAGATCGCTGCCGCCCATGCCGGTGCCCGTCGGGTCGCCGCCCTGCGCCATGAAGCCCGGGATGACGCGGTGGAACACGACGCCGTCGTAGAAACCGTCCTTTGCGAGGCCGGTGATGCGCTCGACATGCTGCGGAGCAAGGTCGGGGCGGAGGCGGATGACGACATCGCCGGTCGACAGCGAAAGGGTGAGAGTGTCGGACATGGTAGAACTCCTGCAGTCTATGTTGGCGGTCCCATAGCCGCGCGAGCCGGCAAAGCCACGCATTAAATCTCGAAAAGGCGTTCGCGGCGTTGCCTTCGGCGGGCGGCGGCACTAGGGCAAGGCTCGGGCGCCGCAAGAGACCAGGGAGGACCGCGCGATGGACAAACGCGAAGATTCCCTGCCGCCGGAAGATGTTGTCATCACCGACGACCGCGATCGCGAACAGACGCCGCGCGAAGCCGAGACCGAACTCGACGAAGACGACCGGCTGAAGCCAGAGTTCGTTCGCGACGTGATCGAATTGGCCGAAGCCGGCGAAGGCGAAGCCGCACGCGAGCGCGTCGGCCGCCTGCACCCCGCCGACATCGCCGACCTTTTCGAGCTTGCGCGAACTGACGAGCGGCCGATGCTGGCCGCGGTCCTCGGCGACATGCTCTCCGCTGACGTGCTGGCGGAGATGAACGATTATGTCCGCGAGGAGCTGATCGACCTCCTCGCGCCCGAGCAGGTCGCCGAACTCGCATCCGAACTCGACACCGACGACGCCGTCGCGATCATCGAGGACATGGAGGAGGACGAACAGCAAGCCGTCCTCCAGGCGATGGAACCCGAAGATCGCGCCGCGATCGAGGACGCCCTTTCCTTCCCCGAAGAATCCGCCGGGCGTTTGATGCAGCGCGACCTCGTCGCGGTGCCCGAACATGTCACCGTCGGGGACGTAATCGACCGGCTGCGCGAAGACGCCGACCTCGCCAGCGATTTCTGGGAAATTTTCGTCGTCGATCCGATGCACAGGCCGGTCGGCACGTGCCAGTTGAGCTGGATCCTCCGCACGCCGCGGGACATCGCGATCAGCGATGTGATGAAGCGCGAACAAACGTTGATCCCGGTCGATATGGACCAGGAAGAAGTTGCGTTGCGTTTCCAGAAATATGCGCTGATTTCCGCGGCGGTCGTCGACAAGAGCGGACGGCTCGTCGGCATGATCACGGTCGACGACATCGTCCACATCATTCAGGAAGAGGCTGGCGAGGACATATTGCGCCTGTCGGGCGCCGGCGACGGCGACATCAACGAGCCGATCCGCGAAACATATAGCGCGCGCGTCCGCTGGCTGATCGCCAACCTCGGCACTGCGCTGCTGGCTTCATCGATCGTCGGATTTTTCGGCGGTGCTATCGAGCATATGGTCGCGCTCGCCGCGCTGATGCCGATCGTCGCGGGTGTCGGGGGCAACGCCGGGACGCAAACGCTTGCGGTCACGGTGCGCGCGCTCGCCATGAACCAGCTCACCGATTCAAATAGCTGGCGCGCGATCTGGCGCGAAATGAAGATCGCGCTGCTCAACGGCGGGACGATCGCGTTGATCGCGGGAACCGCGACCGCGCTGTGGTTCGGCAATCCAGAGCTCGGCATGGTGATCGCTGCGGCGATGATCGTGAATATCTTTGTGGCCGGCGTGGCGGGCGTCGCTATCCCGCTGCTGCTCGACCGGCTCGATCAGGATCCTGCCGTCGCGAGCTCGATTTTCGTTACGATGACAACCGATTCCATGGGCTTTCTGGCCTTCCTCGGCCTCGCAGTGCTCAGCGGATTGACGACACTCTGAGGGCAAGCCTCTGAAATCCAAGCGATTCAAAAATTTTCGAAAAAAAGTTCATCGGCGCGATTTTTTTCGGGAACTTATTCGATGCATCGGTCGTTTCCCCTTCGAGCAGCGGTCATCGCCCCCCCGCAGCGCTGCTCAGCAACATTGGCCCGGCCCGCATTCCCTCCCCCCCCTCGAAGCGTGCCGGGCCATTTTGCACAAAAATCCTGAGAGGTAGAAAAATGACGAGCTTCCGTGCAATCCTTCTCGCCCTGATGGCAAGCTTTCTGGTCACTGGTTGCAACACGGTGAAGGGTGCTGGCCGCGACATCGAGTCGGTCGGTCAGGCTGGCAGCGACGCCATCAACTGATCTTAGTAATTTACCCTAAGCCTCTTCGAGAGGCTCGACAGGCGCCTCTTCGGCGCCTGTTTTGCGTCGGCGCTGGGTGAACCAGATCGCCAACAGCGACATTTCGTACAGAAACACCAAGGGCACGGCGAGCAATAGCTGGCTCAGGATATCGGGCGGCGTAAAGACCGCGGCGATCGCGAAGGCGGCGACAATCATATAACGGCGCGCCGAAACGAGCTGTTCGCGCGTTACCAGCCCCGACCGCTCGAGCAGCATGAGAAGGATCGGCAGCAGGAAGGCGATGCCGAACGCCATGATGAACTGCATCGTGAAGCTTAGATAATTGCCGACCGACGGCAGGGCTTCCTGTGTGATGCCGCCGACGTTGCCCTGATATCCAAGCAGGAATTTGAGCGCGATCGGGATGGTGATGAAATAAGCAAAGCTGGCACCGATCGCGAACAGGATCGGGGTCGCGAGCAGGAAGGGGAGCAGCGCGCGCTTTTCCTGTTTGAACAGCCCCGGCGCGACGAATTTCCATAGCTGGTTCGCGATCACCGGGAAGGCGATCATCATCGCCGCAAATAGCGCGACCTTGATCTCGACGAAAAATGCCTCGAATAGCTGCGTATAGATCAGCTTGCCCTGCCCCGCGCGGACGAGCGGCTGGACGAGGATGCCGAAAATCGGCTTGGCGTAATAGAGGCACACGCCAAAGGCCAGGCCGATCGCGAGCAGCGACTTCAGCAAGCGCGAACGCAGTTCGATCAGATGATCGAGCAGCGGCATCTTGCCGCCGGCGCCATCCTCGTCGGACCCAGTCTCCCCAGTCACGGTAGCGGGCCGTCCTTTGGCGGTACTATATGGGTTTCTGGCGGATTGGCGGCTGCGGCCTCATCGATCGCGGATTCGGTCGGCGCTTCGCTGTTCGCCGGTTCGGTTGGCGTCGTCGAAGGAGTTGCCGGTGACGCGTTTATGTCGTCGATCCGCGGAAATTCGCGCATGATCGCCTCATTCTGTTCGCGCCACTGCTTTTCAAGCTCTTCAAGTTCGGCTTCGCGCATCATCGTATCGAGGCCCGAACGGAAATGCCGCGCCATGCCGCGCGCCTTCCCCATCCATTTGCCGACAAAGCGCATCGCCTTGGGCAAATCCTTCGGGCCGATAACCACCAGGGCCACCACCACGACGAGCAGCAGCTCGGTGGGCGCAACATCGAACATCGCTTAAATTCCCCGCCGGCGACTGGCGATCAGAGCTTGTCGTGCTCGGCCGTCGGCGTCGGCATCGGCGTGGCGTCGGGTGCGCGTTGACCCTCGATATGCTTGGGTGCAGGGGTCGGCGCGTCGTCTTCCGACATGCCCTTCTTGAAGCTTTTGATGCCCTTGGCGACATCGCCCATCATGTCCGAAAAACGGCCCTTGCCGAACAGCAGCAGGACGAGAATCCCGACCACGAGCCAGTGCCAGATGCTGAAGCTACCCATCTCAAATTCTCCTTGAAGGGCCCATCTAGGCCTCTTCGCCGTCTTTTACTAGGTCCAGTTCGCCCATCGCTTCCTCGAAAGCGAGATCGACTGGGTCGAGCAGTCCCGCCGCGCGCAAATCCTCGATTCCCGGCAGGTCCTTGCGGCTCGTGAGGCCGAAATGTTGCAGGAACGCGTCGGTCGTCTTGTATATCAGCGGCCGCCCGGGAACCTCTCGGCGCCCTGCCGGCGCGATCCATTCGGCTTCCATCAGCACGTCGAGCGTACCCTTCGACGTTTGCACGCCGCGGATCGCTTCGATTTCGGCCCGGCTGACGGGCTCGTGATAGGCGACGATGGCCAACACTTCGGCGGCGGCGCGCGACAGTTTGCGCGGGTCGTCGCGTTCGCGGCGAAGCAGATGCGCCAGATCGGCCGGCGTCTGGAAATGCCAGTGGCCGCCCCGCTCGACGAGTTCGATCCCGCTTCCGGCATGACGCGCAGCGATCGTCTGAATGATCGCGCGAACCTCGCCCGGGGTCATTTCGTCGCCGAGCCGCCCCGCGACCTGGCGTGCGTCGAGCGGTTCGTCGCTAGCGAACAGCATCGCCTCTATGGCACGTTCCAGATCGTCGATTGGAGTCATGAAGATGCGGCCTTCAGATAGAGGGGTTCGAATGCACCGTCCTGCCTGAGGTCGACGCGGCCCTGACGTGCCAGTTCGAGTGCGGCGACGAAGCTGGACGCGATCGCCGAGCGGCGGAGCGGCCCGTCATAATCCGCTGGCAGAAAATCGGAGAGCTCGGCCCAGTCGAGCTTTACGCCGAGCAGGCGCTGAAGATGATGGAGCGCGGCGTCGAGCGTGACGACCGGGCGCCGCGAGACCATATGCACGACGGGTTCGGAGCGCAGCTTGACCTGTCCATAGGCCGAAAGAAGATCATAAAGGCTGGCGTCCCAGCGTCGCACCCTGATGTCGCGCAGTCCCTCTGGCTTCGAGCGCAGGAAAACGTCGCGGCCTATCCGGTCGCGCGCAAGCAGCCGCGCCGCCGCATCGCGCATCGCCGCGAGCCGTTGCAGGCGCAGTTGAAGACGCAGTGCGAGTTCATCGGGCGATGGGTCCTCTAGCGGGTCCTTGGGGAGCAACAGCGCCGATTTAAGATAGGCGAGCCAGGCAGCCATCACGAGATAATCGGCCGCAACCTCAAGCTTCAGCTCACGCGCCTCTGCGATGAAGGTCAGATATTGCTCGACGAGTGCGAGGATCGAAATCTGCTTGAGATCGACCTTCTGACCGCGCGCGAGCGTCAGCAGCAGATCGAGCGGTCCTTCCCAGCTTTCGAACGAAAGCTGGAGCGCGTCTTCACGCTCGGGCGCTGCCGGTACGATCTCGAAATCGAGCGGCAGTTCGTCCATCGGCGATCAGGCCGTCGCCAGCAGCGCGTCGCGCTGATCGACGAGCGTCGCGAACTCGCGGCCGTCGCTGTCACCCGAAATCCGGTCCATCGCGCCTTCGAGGCGCGCGCGCGACACGGTGCTGATCGGGTCGAGCGCATTCGCGATCCCCACCATATCGTCCATTTTCGCCCAGCAGTTGAGCGCGATGTCGCAACCCGCGGCGATCGCATTTGCGGCGCGAGAGGGAACGTCGCCCGATAGCGCCTTCATGTCGAGATCGTCGGTCATCAACAGCCCGTGAAATCCGATCCGCTGGCGAATGACGCTATCGATAACCACCGGCGACAGCGTCGCGGGTCGATCGGGATCCCAGGCCTCGAAGATGACATGACAGGTCATCGCCATTGCCGCATCGCGCAGCGCCGCAAAAGGTGCCAGATCGGTCTGCAGATCGCGGTCGGCCGCGGTGACCGTCGGCAAAGCTTCGTGCGTATCGAGCAGCGCGCGGCCATGGCCGGGGATATGCTTCACGATGCCTACTACACCGCCCGCCTGCAATCCGCCAAGGATCGCTCGGCCAAGCGCGGCAACACGCATCGGCTCGCTGCCAAGTGCTCGGTCGCCGATCACATCGCTCGCGCCGGGCTGGCGTACGTCGAGCAGGGGCAGGCAGTCGACGGTGATGCCGACCTCCGACAACATGGCAGCAAGCGCCATTGCGTTCAGCCGCGCAGCCTCGATCGCGCTCGCGGGTGCCCGGTCATAGAGGGCGTCGAACGCTGCGCCGCTTGGGAAAAGTGGCCATTCCGGCGTTCGCATGCGCGCCACGCGCCCACCCTCTTGGTCGATAAGGATCGGCAGATTGGCCCGTCCGTCAATATCGCGAAGCTCGTCGGTCAGGCGCCGTAACTGCTCACGATTTTCGATATTGCGCCCGAACAATATGTAGCCCGTGGGTTCGCTGTCGCGAAAGAAGGCGCGTTCATCATCGGTGAGGGTCAGGCCCGAAAGGCCGAAAATTGCCGGTATCATCGTGCATCAAACTCCATCGATCGCCGCCCCCTCAGACGATGACCAAGCTGCGATCATGCCATGGCGACGGATTTGCACCAACAGAGTCTGCGGCCAAACGGGCCGAATCAGCGAACGACGACGCAATTTTCACCGGCAACGCGCAATTTTCCGCACAAATTCGAAGCGTTGGCTGCGGTTCCTGCCGAAACGCGCAGGCGATAGACCGTGCCATCGCCGATTTTAGCAGGCGAAACCGATTTGTTGAGTTCCGCTAGATAGGCAAAGCGCTTCGAAAGGTTCGTCCACGCCTTCGCTGCCGCAGCGTCGCTGCTAAACGCCCCAAGCTGGATCACCGCTCCACCGGTCGCCACAGGTTTGGCTTCGCCATCGGGCGTTTTTGGCGCCGCTGCCGCCACTTTCGCCTTGTCCGCCGGGCCAGCCTTTGCAGCGCTCGCCTTGGCAGCGGCAGCCTTATCTGCGGCGACCTTCTTGGCCGCAGCCTCGCGTTCCTCGGGCGTCACCGCGGGTTCTTCAGGCATGCGCGTCGGGTCGACCTTGCCGGCAGGCTCGGCGCCTTCGCTGGCCGAGAAGCTCGCATCGCCCTCGCCTTCGAACGTCTTGGCGCCATCGGTCTTGGGCGCGACCTTATAGTCTCCCTGCTGCGCCGCGATCAGTTCACCCTTGCCGCGCGCGCCGCCATTTTGAACCCACCACAGGCCGCCGAGAACCACGCCGATTAGCAGCAAGCCTCCGAGCACCATCACGAGCAAGCGCGCGGGCGAAACTTCGCCATCTTCTTCGAACCCGTCAGCGGCTTCAAGCCAGGGCAGCCGATCCTCGTCCTCAAGGCCGAGCCCAGCGTCGCCCTGCTCCGCATTCTTGTCCCCGGCCATCAGTTCATCTCCTCGATCGCCTCTACCCCCATCAGGGACAGCCCGTTGCGGATAACCTGCCCGATTCCATCGGCCAAATAAAGGCGCGTCGCGGTCAATTCCGGGTCATTGTCCAGAACGATCCGAAGGCCCGCGTCGTCGTTGCCGAGGTTGTACCAAGCATGGAAGGCCGCGGCGACGTCGGCAAGGTAGAAAGCAATCCGGTGCGGTTCACGCGCCGATGCCGCGGCTTCGACGGTCCGCGGAAATTGCGCGAGCAGTTTGATCAGCCCCAGTTCATGCTCGTTAAGCCGCCCAGGTGCCGGGGTAGGCAGCTCGATCCCGGCGTCGGCGGCTTTCTTGCGCAGTCGCGCGATACGGGCGTTGGCATATTGCAGATACCACACGGGATTGTCGCGCGATGCCTCGACTACCTTGGCAAAGTCGAAATCCATTTGGGCATCGGCTTTCCGCGTCAACATCGTGAAGCGGACCGCGTCTTTGCCAACCTCGTCGACGACATCGGCCAGCGTCACGAAATTGCCCGCGCGCTTCGACATCTTGAACGGTTCGCCATTTTTTAGCAGCCGCACCATCTGCACAAGTTTGACGTCGAAACGCGTTTTGCCGCCCGTGAGCGCTGCCACCGCGGCCTTGATCCGCTTGACGGTCCCCGCATGGTCTGCGCCCCAGATATCGATCAGTTCGTCGGCGTTCTGGCTTTTCTGGAAATGATAAGCGAGGTCGGCGCCGAAATAGGTCCAGCTACCGTCCGACTTCTTGATCGGGCGGTCCTGATCGTCGCCGAATTGTGTCGAACGGAACAGCGGCAGTTCGACCGGCTCCCAATCTTCGGGCGTCTCGCCCTTCGGCGCTTCAAGCTGGCCGTCATAGACGAGGTCATGGTCGCGCAGCCATTTCTCTGCGGCGGCCGGCTTGCCCTCGGCCTGCAGCTCGGCTTCGGACGAGAAAAGATCGTGATGAATGCCAAGCTTCGCGAGGTCCGCGCGGATCATGTCCATCATCGCACTGACCGCTTCGGCGCGGAATAGTCCGAGCCAGGCGCTTTCGGGCGCATCGACGAACCGGTCGCCATATTCGGCGGCAAGTTTGTCGCCGACGGGCATCAGATAGTCGCCGGGATAGAGCCCCTCGGGGATGGCGCCGATGTCTTCGCCAAGCGCCTCGCGGTAACGCATGTGGACCGACCGGGCGAGGACATCGACCTGCGCGCCTGCATCGTTGACATAATATTCGCGGATCACTTCGTGCCCGGCATATTCTAGCAGCGCGGCGAGCGCGTCGCCGACGACGGCGCCGCGGCAGTGGCCGACGTGCATCGGGCCAGTTGGGTTCGCCGAGACATATTCGACATTGACGCGACGCCCCTGCCCCATCGCCGAGCGGCCATAATCGCCGCCCTCGCTGAAAATCAGCGCGAGTTCGTCGCGCCAGCTGTCGCTGGCAACGCGCAAGTTGATGAAGCCGGGGCCGGCGACACTCGCCTCTGTCACTTCGTCCAGCGTGCCAAGTTCGGCGACGAGGAGATCCGCGAGCGCGCGCGGGTTCATACCTGCGGGCTTCGCGAGTACCATCGCGGCGTTCGTGGCGACGTCGCCATGTGCGGGATCACGCGGAGGCTCGACGCTTATGGCCGAACGGTCGAGCCCCGAAGGGAGTGCGTCGCGGGCGACCAGCGCATCGAGCGCGGTGCCGATATGGTCGGAAAAGCGGCTGAACAGAGTCACGGGGCTTGGCCTATCTTCGATCGGAAGGACTTGCGCGCGCCCTATAACAGGTGGGCGGGCGCGAAAAGCCCCGCGTCGCACGGCGGCGCGCGGGGCGTGAAAATGCGAACGGCGCCGGAACGCCGCCGCGAGCTTATCGTCGGACGTTATATTCGAGCTGATCCTGCGTCAGTTGGAAGCCGACGAGCAATTCGAAGCTCGAACGCTGCACGGCCGCGCGGACCTCGGGAAGGCTGAGCGGATCGACTGCTGCGTCCTGATCGCCCGCCTTGCGCTTGCGAGTGATGCGTTCCTGTATGTCGGCGGGCAATGTCGACGCCGCACGGTCGACATAGGCCGACGCCTGCCCCCGCCCGGTGCCGCGCACCTGTCCTTCGGCGAAATTCACGGTGACGTTACCGAGCCGCTTCGCAACGACAGCGGTGCCGCCCTGCAGGACGGTCGCATAATAGGGCAAGGTAACCGCGCGCGCCGGTCCGGCATCGCGGCGCGTAGCGACGACGTCGAAGCTGGCAAGCTGATAGACTTTTTCGCCCGTGTCGTTGCACTGCGGGGTGATGTTGGTAATCGCGGCAACCACATCGACGGCGCTGGCATCGCGGCTCGTCGCAGGGTCGAACAGCGTGATATCGCCTGTGTGGAGCGGGATCGCCACTGCCGGGCAAGCACTCCGCGTTGCAGTGATGCCGACGCCGCCCGCGAGATCGATTTCATTATCCTTCGCGCATCCCGCCACCGTCGCCATGGCTGCCGTGCCGCACAGCACGGTCAGAAACTTACGGGACGGAAACGACATGGACATCATGATAAACGGGCTTTCCAAACAGGCGCTTTGACAGGCGTCGGGACAATTGATCCCGCTTCATGCGCGCCGCTTCTTATCGGTGCGATGAACGCGGCGCAACAAAGAGAACAAGAATGCGGGCGGGGACGAAGCGGCTTTACCCCGGATGGCTTGCTGCGCTAGAGCCCGCGCATCATGAACGCTCCCCATCCGATGACGCACGCAGAAGGCAGTGAAGCGGCAGAACTCAAGGTTTTGATCGCCGCGCCGCGAGGTTTTTGCGCCGGCGTTGACCGCGCGATCCGTATCGTCGAACTCGCGCTCCTGAAATATGGCGCGCCGGTCTATGTCCGGCACGAGATCGTCCACAATCGTTATGTCGTGGACTCGTTGAAGGCCATGGGTGCGATTTTCGTCGAATCGCTCGATCAGGTTCCCGATGGCGTGCCCGTCGTGTTCAGCGCGCACGGCGTGCCCAAAGCGGTCCCCGCAAAGGCCGAGATGCGGGGGCTCGACTATATCGACGCCACCTGCCCGCTTGTATCGAAAGTCCACCGTCAGGCCGAGCGCGTTTACGAGGCCGGACGGCATATCATTTTTGTGGGCCACGCCGGCCATCCGGAAGTCATTGGGACGCTCGGCCAGCTTCCCAAAGGCGCGATGACATTGGTCGAATCGGTCGATGACGTCGCCGCCCTGTCACCCGGCGATCCCGAGATGTTGTCCTTTCTGACGCAAACGACTCTGTCAGTCGACGATACGCGCGATATCATCGCTGCACTCCAGCACCGTTTTCCTGCAATCGCCGGGCCGCGCGGCGAGGACATCTGCTACGCGACGTCGAACCGACAGGACGCAGTGAAGGCCATCGCGGGACAGTGCGATCGCATGATCGTGATCGGCGCTCCCAACAGCTCGAACAGCCTGCGCCTCGTCGAGGTTGCCGAACGGCTCGGAACCCCGGCGCATCTCGTCCAGCGCGGTACTGACGTCGATCCGGCATGGCTTGAGGGCATCGGCACGCTTGGCATTACCGCGGGCGCGAGCGCGCCCGAAACGCTGGTTCGCGAAGTCATCGACGCCGTCGCCGCTGTCCGCTCGGTCGTCGAGGATGTCGTGGTCACCGCCGAAGAAAATATGGTCTTCAAACTGCCGCGCGGGCTCGAAGCTGCCTGATGGCTGTCTACACGCACGTCGAGCCCGACGATCTTGCAACGCTGGTCGCCCGGTATGACATCGGCACGGTCGTTTCGTGCAAAGGCATTGCCGAGGGTGTGGAGAACAGCAACTTCCTGCTCGAAACGACAGGTGGCCGCTTCATTCTGACGCTTTATGAAAAGCGGGTCAGCGAGGGCGACCTCCCCTTCTTTGTCGATCTGCTGAGCCATCTTGCCACCCAGAACTGCCCGGTCCCGGCGATGATCCGCGATCGGAGCGGTGCCGCAATCCAGCAGATATCGGGCCGCGCCGCGTGCGTGATCCAGTTCCTACCCGGTATTTCGCTGACCCAGCCGACCCCTTCTCAGTGCGAAGCGGCGGGTAAAGCGCTCGGCGCGATGCACCGCGCCCTCGAGGATTATTCGGGTGCGCGCGAGAACAGCATGGGCCATAGCCATTGGCGAAGCGTTGCCGAGGCGACCGGCGACCTCGACGTGGTGTTGCCCGGCCTCCAGTCGATCGTCGATGAAGAGCTCGCCTATCTCGATGCGCATTGGCCGCATGACCTGCCCATGCATGTCATTCACGCCGACCTGTTTCCCGACAATGTGTTGATGCTCGGCGACCGGGTCACCGGGCTGATCGACTTCTATTTCGCGGCGAGCGACTTTCGCGCCTATGACTTGGTCATTACGCACGCGTCCTGGGCCTTTTCCACCGACGGGAAATATTGTGACCCTGCCCGCGCCGAAGCGCTGATGCGCGGCTATACCCGCGAGATCACTTTATCTAATGCCGAGGTCGCCGCGCTGCCGCTGCTCGCGCGCGGCGCGTCGCTACGCTTCCTGCTGACGCGCGCGCATGATTGGGTTCATACCCCCGCCGACGCCCTTGTCACGCGCAAGGATCCCTCTCCGTTCCTCGCCCGGCTGCAACGTTATAGCGCCGCCGACGCCGCCGGCTTGTTCGCAGTCGGATGAGCGAGAGCATCGGCAAGACCGTGATCGTCGCCACCGACGGTGCGTGCAAGGGCAACCCGGGGCCCGGCGGATGGGGCGCAGTGCTACGGTGGGGGGATGTAGTGAAGACCCTCTCCGGCGGTGAGCCCGACACAACGAACAATCGCATGGAATTGCTGGCGGCGATCGAGGCACTTGCCGCTCTCAAGCGCAGTTGCAACGTCGAATTGTCGACCGACAGCGTCTATGTTCGCGACGGCATCACCAAATGGGTTTTCGGCTGGCAGAGGAATGGCTGGAAGACGGCGGCGAAAAAGCCGGTCGCCAACGCCGATCTGTGGCAGCGCCTCGTCAAGGAAAATGCCCGGCACAAGGTAGAATGGATTTGGGTGAAGGGCCATGCAGGCCACGGCGACAATGAACTCGCCGACCAACTCGCGAGCGATGCAGCCTTGAAAGTGGCGCGGGCACGCTAAGCGCCCGCGCGCTTCGGTCTTATTCGGTTTCGCGCACTTCTGCGGTCGGCCCATTCTTCAGGATCGACTCGATTGCGTTCTTCGCGGAAGCCTTGCTGCTATAGCCCTCGGTCCAGAAGATGGGTTCGCTATTATATTTGAAATAGGCGACAAATTCGCCGGCCTTGTTCTTCTTGATCTCGAAATAATGGGCCATACCATCCTCCACATGTCGGCGGCGCCCGGGGTGGCGCAGCCAAGCCTATGGTAATCCAGTCGTTTCGTCGCGCAAGCGGTCAGATCGCTCAGCGAAAGCGCGATGCTGCAAAAGGCGCAGGATCGACGCTGCCGATCGCACCGCCGGGCAGCGGCGCGCCCAACTCCGCCGCGAGGAGCGCGGCAATCGCTGGAGAGGTCTGGATGCCGACACCGCCCTGCCCTGCGCACCAGATAAAAGTGCTTTCATGTCGATCGGCGCCGAACACGGGGACGCGGTCGGGTGCGAAGCTGCGCAAGCCTGCCCATTTACGTTCGACGGCCGCGACCGGCCAATCGACCACCGACTGCATCCGGTCGATCGCCAGCGCTACATCGAGTTCTTCAGGCGCAGCATCGTGCGGAGCCGTCGGCGTCTCGTCATGGGGAGTCAGCCAGACGCGCCCCTCGCTCTGACCCTTGAAATAGAATTCGCCGCCAACGTGGACCACCAACGGGAAGTCGGCGGGAACCGGAACTCCCAGCCGGATTTGCATCACCGTCCGGCGATAGGGCTGGATGCCGACTGGCGCGATCCCACATGCCACAGCAACCTCGTCTGCCCATGCCCCGGCGGCGTTGACGATCAGCGCCGCATGGACCCGAGCGCCGCCCAGTTCGACCTCCCAGCCGGCGCTAACGCGGCGCGCGCGCCTCAAGGGCGCGCGCGTGACCAGCCTCGCGCCGGCCCGCTTCGCCGCGCGCAGATAGGCGGCATGGAGGCGGGCGACATCGATATCGCGGCAGGCGGATTCATAGGCGGCTTCGCTCCATTCGGGGCGAAGGCCCGGAATTCTGCCGGAGACCTCGGCACCCGACATCCGTACCACATCCACGCCTTGTGCTGCGAACTCGGCGACGAACGCGTCGACGGCCGCCGCGTCGGACTGCCGGCCCAGGGTCAAGGCTCCGCGCGGCGACAGGAAGCCCATATCCGAAAATTCGGGGTCGGGATTGTTCAGTGCTTCGAAGGACGCGTGGGTCAGCGGCTGCACCGCCACTCCGCCATAACTTTCGTGCCAGAAAGCGGCCGACCTGCCCGTCGCGTGGTAACCGGGGGCCTCCTCGGCCTCTACCAGCATGACTCGGCGAGAGGGCGCGAGCGCTGCCGCTAGGCTCGCGCCGGCGATCCCTGCGCCGACGATCAGCACATCGGTAGTGGAAGGCGGCGCGGCGGTCATGCCCGCCGCATATCGGTTGAACCGCGGAATGCAAGCAGCGCGTGCCAGCAGCATGGTTACTCTTTGGTAAGCCATGTTGCCTATGAGAAAGCCGATGGAAAGCGGCATGATCTCCCTGGGGCTGATGGTCCTGCTCGGCGCGCTGATGATCGCAGCAGCGATCAGCGACCTGCGGTCGCGCAGCATTTCGAACCAACTCAACGCAGCGATAGCGCTGCTTGCAATCCCTTTCTGGATCGCGACCGGCCTGGCCTTTTGGCCCGACGTTCCGATCCAGTTCGGCGCGGCATTCGCCATCTTCCTGATCTTTGCCGGACTGTTCGCTGTCGGCGCGATGGGTGGCGGCGATGTCAAAATGATCGGCGCGGTGATGCTTTGGATCCCGCTACCCCTATTCGTCCCAATGCTGACGATCATGGCGGTCGCCGGCGGCATCCTGTCGGCAGTGATGCTTATCCATATGAAATTGCGTCCTTCGGACAAGCCGGTCGAGGTCCCCTATGGGGTCGCCATCGCCGCAGCAGGCCTTTGGGCGCTTCACCAACAATATCTTAACCAGTTTCAGGTTATCGGATGACCTGAGGGAAAAGCACGACCGTCTCTGGTGGGTGCAGGAGGGCGACAAATCGTCATGGATACGCGAAAGATTATGCTGATCGTCGGCGCGCTGGTGATTGCCATCGGCGCGGCGTTCGGGGTCAACCAGATTATGCGCGGAGCGGCGGCGCCACAGGCCCGCGCGGCCGCGGCACCGGAGATTACCGGTCCGATGATCCTCGTTGCGACACGGCAGTTGCCCGTCGGTACGATCGTTGGCCCGGACAGCTTCCGCTTTCAGCCCTGGCCGAAGGAACTGGTCGAAAAGGCCTATTTCATGAAGGACAAGACCGACGTGAATACGCTGGTCGGGACCGTCGTGCGCTATCCAATCACGGCGGGCCAGCCCCTGACACAGGGCGCTCTGGTCCATCCCGACGACCGCGGCTTCCTCGCTGCGGCGCTTGGCCCGGGCATGCGTGCCGTCACGGTCAAGGTCAGCCAGGAACAAGGCGTCGCCGGGTTCGTTTTTCCGGGTGACCGCGTCGACGTGGTTCTCGCGCAGCGCATCTCGGTCGATTCGGAGAACTCGAGCTATCCAGACAAGGAATTGTTCACCGCCGAAACGATCGTCCGTAACGTCCGTATTCTGGCGACTGACCAGCGCTTTGATGCCGAAGACGAAACGGGGAAGACCCCGGTCCGCACCTTCGGTTCGGTGACTCTCGAAGCAACACCCGAAATCGCCGAAAAGATCGCCGTCGCGCAGGACATGGGCAAACTTTCGCTCGCGCTGCGTCCACTGGCCGAAAGCGCCGGCGAACTCGACGCGGCAATCGCGTCGGGCGAAGTCAATGTTCCGGCCACTGGCGGCGCTAATGCTGAACGGAAGATGCTGGCCGAAGCCGCTGCACGTCCGACCTCGAGCCGCTCGTCGGCGACGACCGGTGGCGACGTCTCGCGCTTCTGGATCCCGGTACGCGGCCGTGTGACGGCACCGCGGGCACCGCAGGCGTCAACGAACAACAGCGGTTCCACGCAATCCTATGGGGGGCGCCCCGTGTCCGTTCCGACCGGTCCGGTCGTGCGCGTGACCCGCGGCGACAAGATGACCGAAGTTCCGGTCGGGGGTAAGTAAGATGAACAGCACAGCCAAACTCAAGGCGGCGGCCATGGCCCGCACCCTGGCGATAGGCCTCGTCGCAGCCACTCTGGCAGCAGCTCCTTCGGCGCCCGTTATCGCACAGGCCGTCCAGAACGCGAGCAGCAGCATCGAACTATCGGTGGGCCGCGGCCGGCTGGTCAGCCTTCCCGCCTCGATGTCCGACGTCTTTGTCGCCAATGACGAAGTCGCCGACGTCCAGGTGCGTTCGGGTCGCCAGCTCTACATCTTTGGCAAAAAGCCCGGAGAAACCAGCATCTATGCCACCGATGCCAGCGGCCGCGTCGTTTTCTCGACCGTCGCCCGCGTCGGCAACAACATCGAGACGATCGATCAGATGCTTTCGCTCGCGATGCCGGACGCCAGTATTTCGGCGAACCCGATGAACGGCTTCGTGCTGCTCACGGGAACGGTGAAATCGCCTGACGATGCCGCCGAAGCCGAACGGCTGGTACAGGCTTTTGTCGGCGAAGAGACCAAGGTTCTATCGCGTCTTCGCACGGCGACACCGCTGCAAGTCAATCTGCAGGTCCGGATCGCCGAAGTAAACCGCTCGCTGGTCAAGGAAATCAGCGGCAACGTCCTGACCCGCGATTCGACGGGCGGCTTCTTGGCCGGAGTCTTCGGTGGCCGGAACCCCGGCACGATTACGCCGGTCCCTGCGCCGACGGCGGTGTTCCCCGGTAGCCCCGTGCCCCGCCCGTACGATCCCGTCACAGGCCAGCCGATCAATTCGCCGTACCTTGGCACTCAATATCAGGTCACGACGCCGACGGGTACGCGCAGCCTCGCGGGCGCTGGCCGCCTGTTCGGTCTCGATCTGATCGCTTCGCTCGATATCGGCGAACGCTCGGGTCTGGTCGCTACGCTGGCGCAGCCAAATTTGACCGCCATTTCGGGCGAAACCGCTGACTTCCTGGCAGGCGGCGAGTTTCCCGTGCCGATCCCGGGCAATTTCGCCGGGACGACAATCGAATATCGCAAATATGGTGTCAGCCTGGCTTATACGCCGACGGTGTTGTCCAACGGCCGGATCAGCCTGCGTGTCCGCCCCGAAGTGTCGGAACTGTCGACCGAGGGCGCGATCGAAATGCAGGGCTTTCAGGTTCCGGCTCTCACGATCCGCCGCGCCGAAACTACGGTCGAGCTGGGCTCGGGCGAGAGTTTCATGATCGCGGGGCTGCTAAACAACCGGTCTATCGGTGCCATCGACAAGCTTCCCGGCCTCGGCGATGTCCCGGTGCTCGGCATGCTGTTCAAATCGGACAGCTTCCGCCGTGGCGAAACCGAACTCGTCATCGTCGTGACGCCGTATCTGGTCCAGCCGGTGTCCGCAAATGACATCAAGCTTCCCACCGATGCCTATCAGGACCCGAACGATCTTCAGCGCCTCCTGCTCAACCAGACCAGCAATGGCGTAACTGGCGGCGACCGCCCCAAACCGCGGCTCGATACCAGCGTCGGCGATGCCGATCGTCCGCGGGGCAGCGGCGACGCGTCGCCCGGTTTCAGCATCAAGTGACGCGCCGGATTTCAGGAGCAAAGTGATGAAAAAAATCGCAACTTGGACGGTTCTGGCTGTGGCCACGTCGCTCGCCGGCTGTACCGGTGCCGCCAATAGCAACCACAGTCTGGACTCGGTGCACCAGCCGGTCGTGCGCAACAGCATCTATCAGTTTGATGTTGCGGCGGCCAACGGCGAACTGCCTCCGAGCGAACAGGGTCGCCTGCAGGGCTGGCTCGACGCGATGGGAGTTCGCTACGGCGACCGCGTCGCACTTGAGGACCCGTCGCTCTATGGTTCAAGCGCTGCACAGGCGACGGTCCGTGCGATGGTCGAGCGCCGCGGATTGCTGCTCAGCACCGACGTTCCGGTCACGACCGGAGCCGTGCCCGACGGCCACATGCGCATCGTCGTGACGCGGGCATCGGCATCGGTACCTGGCTGTCCCAACTGGGAGAGCAAGTCGTCGATCAATCCGACCAATTCGACATCGTCGAACTATGGCTGCGCGACGAACAGCAATCTTGCTGCGATGGTCGCCGATCCGAACGACCTGATCAAGGGCGCCAGCAATACCGGCAGCGACCCGGCCGCGGCAACGCGCGCGATCCAGACCTATCGTACCAAACCCCAGACCGGTGCCGGCGAACTGACCAAGGCACCCACCAGCGGAGGCAGCCAGTGAACGCTCCTTTCAAATCAGCAGGATTGCGCGATCCGTTTAATGCCTTCGTCTGCGATGACGATACGCTCGAGCTGATCCGCGCCGCGGCCAACGACATGGGCTGGCCGATCGAAAAGTGTAACAAGGGCGGCCTGCGCAATGCGGTGCAATCGCTGTCGGTGTCGGCCAGCCCGAACATCCTGTTTGTCGACATGTCTGAATCAGGCGACCCGATCAACGACATCAATGCGCTGGCGGAGGTCTGCGAGCCGGGCACCGTCGTGATTGCCGCGGGTCAGGTCAACGACGTTCGGCTGTACCGCGATCTGCTGTCCAGCGGCATCCAGGATTATCTCCTGAAGCCGCTTTCGCTCGAACAGGTCCGCGAATCGCTCACGATGGCGCAAGCCATGCTGTCGGCGCCGAAACATGCCGATATGCACGACGACAAGCCGCATCACATGATGGGTGTTGTCGGCGTTCGCGGCGGTGTCGGCGCGTCGCTCGTCGCGACTTCGCTTGCGTGGGCGATCAGCGAGCAGGCTGGCCGTCAGACCGCGCTGCTCGATCTCGACGTTCATTTCGGCACGGGCGCACTGACGCTCGATCTCGAACCGGGCCGCGGCCTGATCGATGCGATCGACAACCCCAGCCGTATCGACGGGCTTTTCATCGAGCGCGCGATGGTGCGCGCATCGGACAAGCTCAGCCTGTTGTCGGCGGAAGCGCCGATCCATCAGCCGGTGATGACCGATGGCTCTGCCTTTTTCCAGCTGGAAGAGGAACTTCGCTCGGCATTCGAGATGACGATCGTCGACATTCCGCGACAGGTACTGATCCCCTGCCCGCACCTTGTGTCTGAAGCCGGCACGATCCTGCTCGTTAGCGACGTTACGCTTGCCGCGGCGCGCGACACGATCCGGCTCTTGTCCTGGTTCAAGCAGAATATTCCGGGCGCGCGTGTCGTCTTGGTCGCGAACAAGTTTCAGAACGCCATCGGCGAACTGTCGCGCAAGGAATTTGAATCTTCGATCGAACGTCCGATCGACATCGTCATTCCATTCGACCCCAAGCTGGTCGCCCAGTCGGCAAAGCTCGGCAAATCCTATGCTGAAACCTGCAAAGGCACGAAGGCGGCGCAGGTATGGAATAATCTGATGCGCATCATCCTCGAAGGCGCTGATGTCGAAGCCGAGGAAGCGCAGATTGTCGCGGCGAAGGGCAAATCGGGCGGTTCGCTGCTCGGCAAGCTCGGGCTGACGAAAAAGGGCGTGAAACAAGCGGCGTGATGGCGGCCCCCGGGCCGTCGCCACGTCCAGCGATAGAAGCGGGCATCAGCTGACCATGAATCTGCCAGTCATCCTTATCATCGCAGGGGCCTTCCTGGCTTTTGCCCTCCTCGTGTTCCTGCTCGGCGGACCGTCGTCCGGAAAGGCGAAGACGCGGCGGCTGGCGATGGTCAAGGACCGTCACGCGAACTCGACCGAAGCCGTAGTTGCGGCCCAGATGCGCAAAACGATTCAGTCAGGACGCAAGGGTGATTCATCGCTGACCGCGCTGCTTCCCCGTCGCGACGAGTTGGAGAAGCGGATACGCAGGACCGGCAAGAGCTGGACCCTCACGCAATATATGTTCGCGTCGATGATCGTGTTCGTCGTGGTAACCGGCGCCATGCTCATCGTTCGCGCGCCAATTCTGATGGCCGGGCTGGTCGGCTTGTTCCTCGCGCTCGGCTTGCCCTATTTTGTTGTCGGATCGGCGATCAAGCGGCGCATCGCCAAATTCAACGCCCGCTTTCCTGATGCGATCGACCTTCTGGTACGCGGTCTGAAGTCGGGTTTGCCGGTCACCGAAACCTTCCAGGTCGTCAGCCACGAGCTACCCGGCCCCGTCGGCGAGGAGTTCAAGGGCATCATTGAACGCATCCGCATCGGCAACACGATGGAAGCGGCATTGCAGGAATCGGCCGATATGCTCGGCACTCCCGAATTCCAGTTCTTTTGCATCACGATCCAGATTCAGCGCGAAACCGGCGGCAATCTGGCCGAAACGCTGGCCAATCTGTCGGACGTTCTGCGCAAGCGCGCTCAGATGAAGCTCAAAATTCGTGCGATGTCGTCGGAAGCGAAGGCTTCCGCCTATATCGTCGGCTCGTTGCCCTTCTTCGTCTTCGGCGTCGTCTGGTCGATGAACCCCAGCTATCTGGGAGGCTTCTTCTACGAAGAGCGCCTCATCATCGCCGGGTTGGGTGGTCTCATCTGGATGAGCATCGGCGCCGGCATCATGGCCAAAATGGTCAACTTTGAAATCTGAGGGGGCATAGAAATGAACAGCAGCCTCCTACTTAGTTCGGCCTTTTCAGGCGCGCAGGCGGGTCCGAAAATTCTGGGCATCGACGTCGTATGGGCGGGTACCATGCTCGCGGCCGTCGGCGTATTTGCGGTCCTTTTCGCGATTTACAACGCGCTAACCGTTCGCAATCCGATGACTAAGCGGGTCAAGGCCCTCAACGATCGTCGCGAACAGTTGAAGGCGGGTATCACCGCCTCGACCGCGAAGCGTCGTGCTCGCCTGGTTCGCAAGAACCAGACGGCCGACCGGATGCGTACCTTCCTCGACAGGCTTCAGGTGTTGCAGGATGGGCAGATAAAAGAGGTCCAGCAAAAGCTGGCGCAGGCCGGTATCCGGTCAAAGGATCTCGCCGTGGCGGTAATTTTTGGCCGCATGGTCCTCCCGATCCTGTTCGGTGGGCTCGCCGTCTTGCTGATCTACTGGGTCGACATGTGGCCCGATCTGACGCCGTTCAAACGCTCAATGTCCACCATGGGTGCATTGATCATAGGCTACAAGGCGCCCGATCTGTTCGTCAACAATATGCGCCAGAAGCGCACCGACGCGATCCGTAAAGGTCTTCCCGATGCGCTCGATCTACTCGTCATCTGCGCCGAGGCCGGCTTGACCGTCGACTCCGCCTTCGCCCGCGTCTCGAAGGAACTGGGCCGCGCTTATCCCGAACTCGGCGAAGAATTCGCTCTGACGTCGATCGAACTCGGCTTCTTGACCGAGCGCCGTCAGGCCTTCGAAAACTTCGCTTACCGCGTGAATCTGGAGTCGGTGAAGGGCGTGGTCACGACGATGATCCAGACCGAAAAATACGGCACGCCGCTTGCGAGCGCGCTTCGCGTTCTGTCGGCCGAATTCCGGAATGAACGCATGATGCGCGCTGAGGAAAAGGCAGCTCGTTTGCCCGCAATCATGACCGTGCCGCTCATTCTGTTCATCCTGCCGGTGCTGTTCATCGTCATTCTCGGCCCAGCAGCATGTTCGCTGAGCGACGCGATGTCCGGCGGCAGCTTCGGCTAAACAAGCGGTAGCGCGAGTAAGATCGGGAGAGGGCGGAAGCAATTCCGCCCTCTCTTGCTATCAGCCGACGCGCTGCTCGATCGCGCCGAAGATGCTGTGATGGCGGTCGTCGTCCATCCAGATGCGAACCGTGTCGCCCTGCTGCATGAACGGCGTCTTCGGCTCGCCCTGCTGGATCGTTTCCACCGTCCGCACTTCGGCCAGGCAGCTATAGCCCAGGCCGCCCGCGGCGATCGGCCTGCCCGGCCCGCCATCGGCGTCGCGATTCGACACCGTGCCCGATCCGATGATCGTGCCGGCGCCCAGATCACGTGTCTTCGCCGCATGGGCGATGAGCGCCCCAAAATCGAAAGTCATGTCGACCCCCGCATCGGCGCGCCCCAGCGGCTGGCCGTTGAGGTCGACCGACAGCGTGCCGTGCAGCTTGCCATCCTTCCAGCGTTCACCAAGCGCGTCAGGCGTAACGAACACCGGCGACATCGCGCTCGACGGCTTCGACTGGAAAAAGCCGAAACCCTTGGCGAGCTCCGCCGGGATCAGCCCACGGAGCGATACGTCGTTGGTCAGCCCGACGAGCAGTATCGTGTCGCGCGCCGCAATCGCGTCAATGCCTTTGGGAACGTCGCCGGTGACGACGACGACCTCGGCCTCCATGTCGCAGCCCCAGGCCGGATCGCCGAGCGGGATCGGGTCGCGAGGTCCCAGGAACGCGTCGCTTCCGCCCTGATACATCAGCGGATCTTGCCAGAAGCTGTCGGGCATTTCGGCCCCGCGCGCCTGCCGCACCAGCGCGACATGGTTCACATAAGCGCTGCCGTCCGCCCATTGATAGGCGCGCGGCAGCGGCGATGCGGCGTCATGCTCATGAAACCGGTCCTTCGGGATCGCATCATGGTTGAGATCCTCGGCCAGCGCCGCAAGCCGGGGTGCGGCATAGGCCCAATTGTCCAGCGCCGCCTGCATCGTCGGCACGATCTGGCCCGCATCGGCATACCAGGCGAGATCGTCCGAAACGACGACCAAGCGACCGTCGCGACCCTGTTTGAGCGAAGCTAGTTTCACAGAAATTCCTTTGGCTGGCGGCGCGGCTGAACCGACATCGCCTCAAAGGAACGAAAATCAGCGCGTCGTCGTGATCGATGCGAAACAGGTAAAGCCGCTCTGCCCCGCCTGCAAGCGCCGGATATATTGAAGATAGGCCTGCGACTGGTTGTAGGTCGTGCCCGGCAGCGTCTGCCCACGGAAGGCGCGCTTCACTTCCTCGCCTGTAAACGGGCGAGGCGAGCCCGGAAAGGCGCCCTTGGTGCCCGGCGGAACCAGCTTGCCCGCCGTATCGATATATTTGCCGGCGCCGGTCGGTCCCGGAACGGGGATCTCACAGTTCATTACCGACACCGCAGTCTGCGCAAAGGCGGGGCGGATCGTCAGTGCGGCCGACACACCCATCGCGCCGAGCGCCAGCATTCTTCGCCGCGAAGGAATAGCCTCGTCCGCCCCTGCGGGATTTTCGTCGGGAATGTCGCCGTTTTCCATGCCGCGCGCATAACCTAATGAGCCGTCAAGGAAAAGCAAAAGACGGCCCGCCCCCTCGCCCTTCCCGCTTTGGGACATTCGCCGAAGGGACGTTAATTACCGTAAACATCCTTGCGCTCGATCCCCGCTTCGTGCGAGGCGCAGCGACGATGTTCGATCGCCTTTCCAGCCTGGTCATCGCTTTGACGCTGGTCGCCATCGCGGCGATCTTTGCCACGCTGGCCGGGGGCGATCCGCTGTCGATTGCGATCATGGTGCTTGCGGGTTTTCTCGCCGCGGCGACGGTCTACAGCGCGCTACCCATGTCCTTGCCAGCCACGAAGGACGTCGGCGCCGTAGCTGCCGTCGCCCCGCCGATCTCGTTGCTCCGCCACCCCGATTTTGCCCATTGGGTCGATCAGGAAAAAGAGCCCCTGATCGGAACCGCCGACAATATTGTGACCATCGCCAACGACGCGGCGATCCGGTTGCTTGGCCGGCATATTGTCGGGGCGGATGTCCGCACCGCGATCCGCCATCCCGCGGCAACCGACTGGCTTTCGCAAATCGACGCGAACCTTCCGCTCGAAACTGTCAATCTGATCGACTTTCCGCGCCCCGGCCAACGCTGGACGATGCGGATCGCTGCATTGTCGGGTAGCGAGAATATCATCTTCCTGTCCGACCGTTCGGCCATCGACGCTGCCGACCGGATGCGATCCGATTTTGTCGCCAATGCCAGCCACGAACTCAGGACCCCGCTGGCGGCAATCCTGGGCTATGTCGAAACCTTGCAGGACATGAACGGCGACACCGATGCGCCGACCCGAAGCCGCTTCCTTTCGATCATCCACCGCGAGGCCGGACGGATGCAACAATTGGTGATCGACCTGCTCTCGATCTCGCGCGTCGAGGCCGACCGTTTTCGCCGCCCCACCGCACAGGTCGATCTTGCCGCAATCGTCAAGACGACCATCGCGCAGTTGCGCGACAGCGAACAGGCGCGCGCGAAAGACATCGTCGCAAGCCTGGGCAACGAACCGCAACCAATGTTCGGCGACGAAGCGCAGTTGGGGCAGCTCGCGCACAATATCATTTCGAACGCGATGAAATATGGCCACGCTGGAACGCCCGTGACGGTCGAACTGGCGCGCGAAGGCCGTCGGGTCCGGCTGTCTGTCAGCGACGAGGGCGACGGCATCGCGCCTGATCATCTGCCGCGCCTGACCGAACGCTTCTATCGTGTCGACGAAGCGCGCAGCCGCTCGGTCGGCGGCACCGGCCTCGGCCTCGCGATCGTCAAGCACATCAGCGAGCGTCATCAGGGGCAGCTTGATATCGCGAGCGAGCTTGGCAAGGGAACGCGCGTTTCGGTGGCATTTCCGCTGGCGGGTCAGGCGTAGATGGTCGGCCGTCTATCGCAATAGCGCGTGCCTGCATCACTGGCTGCGCGGTGCATTGTTTGGCAGCGCAATAACCTAACCCCGGATCGACTATCCTAGGCGATCCCATCCAACAGCTCGCCCAGCCTCCCGAACATCTCGTCGATCTGGCTTTTTTCGACGATCAGCGGCGGCGACAGCGCAATGATGTCGCCGGTCGCGCGTACCAGCAGGCCATTGTCGAAACACGCATGGAACAATTCCATCGCGCGTGCGGTGGGAGCCCCCGGGCGCGGCTCGAGTTCGATCCCGGCGACAAGACCGATCGTGCGAATGTCGATGACATGGCGCGCACCCTTCAGGTTGTGCGCGGCATCTTCCCAATAGCCTGACAGTTCGCCCGCACGGTCGAACAGCCCGTCCCGGGCATAGAGGTCGAGCGTTGCAAGACCAGCGGCGCTCGCCAGCGGGTGCCCCGAATAGGTATAGCCGTGAAACAGCTCGATCCCGCCCGGCACGTTGTCGATCACCGCATCATGAAGTTCGCGCTTCACCGCCACCGCACCCATCGGCACCGCCGCATTGGTAAGGCCCTTGGCCATCGTGATGATATCGGGAGTCACGCCCCATTGTCCTGCCGCCGTTGCTCCGCCGACGCGGCCGAAAGCGGTGATCACCTCGTCGAAGATCAGGATGATGCCATGCCGGTCACAAATGTCGCGCAGGCGCTGGAGATAGCCGACGGGCGGGACGAGCACGCCGGTCGAGCCCGCCATCGGCTCGACGATCACTGCCGCGATCGTATCGGCGCCGTGCAGGTCGACGAGGCGCTGGAGATCGTCGGCGAGTTCGGCTCCATGGTGCGGGAACCCGCGGGTGAAGGCGTTGCGTTCGATGTCGTGCGTATGGCGGATATGATCGACGCCGGGCAATCCCCCGCCAAAGGCGCGGCGATTGTTCACGAGGCCGCCAACGCTGATCCCACCAAAGCCGGTGCCATGATAGCCGCGCTCACGCCCTATCAGCCGCGTCCGCGTGCCCTCCCCCTTCGCGCGCTGGATATTGAGCGCAATCTTGAGCGCGGTATCGACCGACTCCGACCCGCTGTTGGTGAAAAAGATGCGGTCGAGCCCCGCTGGCATCAGGGCGGCGAGCCGCTCCGCCAGTTCGAACGGAAGCGGATGCCCGAGCTGGAAGGTTGGCGCAAAATCGAGGGTCGCCGCGGCGTTGGCGATCGCCTCGGTAATCTCGGGTCGGCAATGGCCTGCGTTGCTGCACCAAAGGCCTGAAGTTCCGTCGAGCACATCGCGCCCGTCCGACGACTGGTAATACATCCCGCTCGCAGAGACGAGCTGGCGCGGGTGCGCCTTGTACGAACGATTGGCGGTAAAGGGCATCCAGAAGGAAGCCAGCCGGTCATTGTCGCCCCTCATCACCATCGTCTCCTTGTTGCGCACACGGGATAGCGTCGGCGCGTCGTCCTACTTGGAGAAAAGGCCGACGCCGGGTCAAGCCCGTGATACCAGGATGGCCGCCTGCCCATTTCGCGCAAGCAAAGAATCGGGCATATAATCATGCCGGAAATGGCCGAATAGCTGCCCCCACTGGCGCTCGTGGAAAGCTTGCGATACGCTACCCTCTCCACAACGGGCCGACTCCTCGGCCCAATCGGGGGCTCATGTCAGTCAATCTGGAACAATGGATCAGCGACCATAAAATCGACGAAGTCGAATGTATCGTTCCCGACATCAACGGGGTTCAGCGCGGCAAGGTGCTGCCGGCCAAGAAGTTCCTCTCCTCCGTCAAGGACAAGTCGCTGCGCATTCCGGGCAGTGTCTTCATATGCACGATCGACGGCCATTATCCCGAGGATATCGACGATATCTGGGACAAGGATCCCGACAAGATATTGATCGCCGACCCCAGCACGATCTGCGTCGCACCCGGCTTCACCTCGCCGACCGCCTTCGTGATCGCCGACGCGTTCAACGGAGACGGCAGCGAGGTCGACATCGCGCCGCGGACGATCCTTAAGAAGGTCCTCGGGCTTTATGCCGAAAAGGGCTGGAAACCGATCATCGCGCCCGAGGTCGAATTCTACCTCGTCTCGCAGAACGCCGACCCCGACTTTCCGCTGACCCCGCCCGTCGGCCAGTCGGGACGCAGCGAGACAGCAAGCCAGCCCTATGGGCTGGAGGCGATGAACGAATATGAGGATATCATCGATCATATCTATGACGATTGCGAGCTGATGGGGCTCGATATCGATACGATGATCCATGAAATGGGCGCCGCGCAACTCGAGGTGAATTTCGAGCATGGCGACCCGCTGCGGCTCGCCGACGAAGTGTTCCTTTTCAAGCGCGTCGTGCGCAATGTTGCGAAACAGCACAGCGTCTACGCGACCTTCATGGCGAACCCGATGGCGGGTCAGCCGGGCAGCGCGATGCACATTCATCAGTCGGTGGTCGATGCGGGGTCGGGCAAGAATCTGTTTTCGACCGCCAACGGCCGCGATAGCGCGATGTTCCGCAGCTATATCGCGGGGCTTGTGCGCTATATGCCGCAAATCTCGCCGCTATGGGCACCCAATGTGAACAGCTTCCGCCGCATGCGCCCCGACAGCGCAGCGCCGATCAACGTTCAGTGGGGCGAGGACAACAGGTCGTGCGGGTTCCGCGTGCCGATCTCGGACAAGAACAACCGCCGCGTCGAAAACCGCCTGCCGGGCGCCGACAGCAATCCCTATCTCGCGATCGCTGCCTCGCTGATCTGCGGCTATATCGGGATGGTCGACCGGATGGTCCCCGCAAAGCCGATCACCGGCAGCGCGTACAACCGCGCACGCACCCTTCCCCGCACGCTGGAGGCTGCGCTCGACCGTTTCGCCTCGTGCAAGAAGGTGCGCAATTTGCTCGGCGATGATTTCTTCGAAATCTTCTTCGCGGTGAAGGATCATGAGCTGTTCAACTATCAGTCGGTGGTATCGAGCTGGGAACGCGAACATCTGTTGATGCGGGTCTGACCCGCGCTGCGACCATGACCGATCCGCTTGCAAACAGCTATTATGCCGCGACCGTCCATCCGTGGCGATCCTCCTATGAAATTGATGGGGATATGTCGTTCGATGTGGCGGTGATCGGCGGCGGCTTTACCGGCCTATCGGCGGCGCTCGCCTGCGCCGAGCGAGGCTTTTCGGTGATCCTGATCGAACGCGAGCATATCGGCTTCGGCGCGTCGGGCCGTAACGGCGGGCAGCTCATTCCGGGGCTTCGCTGGACCGCCTCCGAACTGGAAGACGAGTTCGGACGCGAGCGCGCCGACGCCCTGTTCGACCTGTGCTGGCGCGAAAACCGTGTAAAATCGCGGATCGCGAAACATGGCATCGACTGCGATCTGAAGGCCGGTCATCTGGAGGCGGCGTGGACGCCGAAGGATTTCGCTACGATGCGGCGTGAAGCCGAATATCTCGCCAACCGCTTCGACTATCGGAGCGCGGTCGTCGAGAAGCACGCCATGAGCGACCATATCGCCAGCCCGCTCTATCATGGCGGCATCCACGATCCGCAGGGCGGTCATTTCCACCCGCTGAACTACGCCATCGGCCTAGCCCGCGCCGCCGAAGCCGCCGGGGTCCGCATCTGGGAGGGTGAGCGCGTTCGCCAGATCACCGACAATCCCGAAGGGCCGGGCGTGATGACCGACCGCGCGCATGTCGGCGCGCGCTACGTCATCGATGCGACCGATAGTTGGATCGGCGAAGTCGAGCGCGACCTCGGCCGCTACACCGTGCCGATCATGAATTATAACGTCGCGACCGCGCCGCTGCCGAACGCCGACGAACTGCTCCCGACCGACGCCGCGGTCGCCGACAGCCGCTTCGTGCTCAATTATTTCCGCCTCTCGGCCGACAAACGCCTGATCTTTGGCGGCGGTGAAAGCTATTCGCAGGTGCCGCCGCGCGACATCGCGGCGTTCGTAAGACCTTATATGGCAAAGGTGTTCCCACAGATCGCCGACGCGAAGATCGACTATGGCTGGGGCGGCGTCGTCGCGGTGACGCTGAACCGGCTGCCGCATATCGGACGGCGCGGGAACATCTTCCACGCGCACGGCTTTTCGGGTCATGGAGCATTGGTGACAACCATCGCGGGCGAGCTGGTTGCCGAGGCTGTGGCAGGCACCGCCGAACGCTTCGACATTCTCGCAAATCTGCCATCGCAGCCCTTTCCCGGCGGCAAGTGGCTGCGCCGCCCGCTCGCGACGCTCGGGCTGCTCTATTACGCCATGAAGGACAAGCTCGGGTGATCGCCGACGCGGCCATAGCCCGCGTCGCGGCAATCGAGGCCGAACGCTTCCGCGCTGCCAACCCGCGCACTTTCGCGCACCATGCCGCGGCCACGGGATGGTTCCAATCGGTTCCCTTCCACTGGATGAAGGATTGGCCGAGTCCGGTGCCGATCGTCGCCGCATCGGCAAAACATGCTACGCTCACCAGCATCGACGGACAGGACTACGACGACTTCTGCCTCGGCGACACGGCCAGCCTTTTCGGTCATTCACCGCCTGCTCTCGCGGCCGCACTGATCAGGCAGGCTACCGAAGGGCTAAGCTACATGCTCCCGACGGAGCGGGGGGCAGCACTGTCCGAAAAGCTCGCCGCGATGTTCGGTCTACCGCAATGGCAGGTCACTACGACCGCCAGCGAAGCAAACCGTGCGGTGATCCGCTGGTGCCGCGGGATCAGCGGGCGGCGCAAGATCCTGACCTTCAACGGGGCCTATCATGGCGCGGTTGACGATGCCTTCGTCGATCTGAAGGCCGGAACGCCGATGATGCGTGCCAGCCTGATCGGACAGGTCCACGACCTTCGCGACACGACGACCGTGATCGAATTCAACGACGAACAAGCGCTTGCGTCGGCTCTTCGCGGCGGAGACATCGCCTGTGTCCTCGCCGAACCGGTGATGACCAATGTGGGCATGGTGCGCGACGCGCCGGGCTTTCTCTCAACTCTGCGTAAATTGTGCGATGAAACGGGCACGTTGCTCATATTCGACGAAACGCACACGATTTCGTCGGGCTATGGTGGCCATGGCACCGTGCATGGTCCAAAACCCGACTTGATGGTCGTCGGCAAGTCGATCGGCGGCGGCGTGCCGTGCGCGGTCTATGGATTTTCGGCTGAGGTCGCCGAACGCATGGCGGCGCTCAACGCCGCGAGACCCGCCGGGCACAGCGGTATCGGCACCACCCTATCCGCCAACGCGCTCGCCATTACCGCGATGGATGCGATGCTGTCGGACGTCATCACGCCCACCGCCTACGACCAGATGCTGCGTGGCGCCGCACGCCTCGTCGCCGGGCTCGAACAGGAAATCGCCGCCGCTGACCTTGACTGGCATGTCACACAGGTCGGCGCCCGCGTCGAATTCCTGACCTGCCTCACCCCACCCCACAATGGCAGCGAAGCAAAGACGGCCATGCATCCCGAGTTGGAGGCGGCGACCCACCTCTTTCTCGCCAATCGCGGGATTTTGCTGGCGCCGTTTCACAATATGATGTTGGTGAGCCCGGTTACCGGCGACGATCAGATCGACCGGTTGGTCGGCGCCTTCGCCGACTGCGTGCGAGCATTGAAGGAGTAACGGGGCGATGTCGAAGTCATCGGGCGTGATCGCGCCACGGTCGGAAGCCGAAGCCTTTTTCAAGGCCCATCCCGACGTTGATTCGATCGAGATGATCTACACCGACTTCGGCGGCGTGCCTCGCGGCAAGCGGCTCCGCCAGCATGAGGTGCTGGCCGTCTATGAAAGCGGCCGCATGTTCCCCGGCTCGATTACCGTCGTCGACATTACCGGTCAGGACACGGTCGAAACGGGCCTCGTCTGGGAAGATGGCGACGCCGACCGATCGATGAAGCCGATCCCCGGCACGCTCGTCCGCACGCCGTGGGGCGGCGACCATGCCGCGCAATTCCTCGTCGATTTCTACGAACTCGATGGGACGCCGCACGATCTCGACCCGCGCCATGTGCTGGGCGGTGTGATCGACCGTTTCACCGCCGACGGGCTGACTCCGGTTCTTGCGGTCGAGCTCGAATTTTATCTCGTCGACCCGCGCCGCGCGCGCGACGGCAAGGTTCGCCCTGCCCGCCCGGCCTACAGCCGCGACACGCCGCGCAATGTCGAGGTTTATGGTCTCCGCGAACTCGACGATTTCCGGCCTTTCTTCGACGCACTTTATGCCGCGACCGACATTCAGGACCTGCCGCTCGAAAGCGCCATATCCGAATTCGCGCCCGGCCAGTTCGAACTAACGTTGCGCCACAAGCCCGATGCGCTGCGCGCCTGCGACGACGCAATCATGTACAAGCGCCTCGTCAAGGCGATTGCGCAGCAGCAGGGACTAGAGGCGACCTTCATGGCCAAGCCCTTCGCCGATCAGGCGGGCAGCGGCATGCACATTCACGTCTCGGTCAACGACGACAGGGGCGCAAACATCTTTGCGAGCGAAGATCCCGAGGGCACCCCCACATTACGCCACGCGATCGGCGGGATGATCGGCAGCGTCGGCGATGGTTTCGCGCTATTTGCACCGCATGCGAACAGCTATCGCCGTTTCAAGGCGAACAGCTATGCCCCCGTCGCACCGACCTGGGGCGTGAACAACCGCACGGTCTCGTTCCGCATCCCCGCCGGGCCGCCGCCGAGCCGGCATGTCGAGCATCGCGCGTGCGGTGCCGACGCCAATCCCTATCTTGCGGTCGCCGCCGTCCTAGCGGGCATGCATCATGGCATGACGAACAAGACCGATCCGGGCGCGGCGGTCGTCGGCAACGGTTATGATCGCGACAATTCGGGCGACGACAAGCCGCCCTCCAACTGGTTCGCTGCGGTCGACCGCTTCCACGCATCGAAGCTGATGCGCGCCTATCTCGGCGACCGCTTCGTCGACATGTTCAGCATCGTCAAGCGGGTCGAACAGGACAATTATTTCAGCGTCGTTCCGACGCTTGATTACGACTGGTACCTGCGCAACGCATGAAAGTTTCAAATATTCCTGGTGCAGCGCAAAAAAGCTCTTTCCAAGCCGACTTTATTGAGTCAGCTTGACGTCACAAACAGGGAGGCTGCACATGGATCCGATTGAACTGATCAAGCAAACCCGGGGACGCCGTTCGCTGCTCCAGGCGATGGGGGTCGCGGCCATCGGGATCAGTTTCGGCGGGCTCGCCGCATGCAGCAAGGGCGAAGGCAAGAAGCTCGCGAACGGCGAGGAAGCCAAGCTGAACTTCTACAATTGGGACACCTATATCGGCGAGAATACGCTCGACAATTTCAAGGAAACGACGGGCGTCGACGTTACGATGGACCTGTTCGACAGCAACGACGTGCTGTTTGCGAAGTTCAAGGCCGGCAATCCCGGCTACGACGTGATTGTGCCGTCGAACGACTTTGTCGAGCGGATGAGCAAGGCCGGCATGTTGATGCCGCTCGACCATGCGCAAATTCCGAACAAGAAGAATATCGACCCGGCCTATATCAACGTCGAATATGACCTGCAGCGCAAGTTTTCGATGCCCTATACCTGGCTCGCGCTCGGCATCGGCTTTCGCAAATCGAAAGTGTCGGCGCGGCCCGATAGTTGGAAAGTCCTGTTCGACAGCCCCGAATATGCGGGCCGCATCGCCTGGCTGTCGGAGGCCGGCGACATGTTCCGCCTTTACGGCAAATATCTGGGCAAATCGGTCAACGCGCTGACCCCCGCGGACATCGCGACGATCGAAAAGATGATGATCAAGCAAAAGCCCAATGTGAAGAAATTCCACGAGGATGACGGGCAGGACCTGTTGCTGAAGGGCGACGTCGACGTGGTGCTCGAATATAATGGCGACATCGCGCAGGCGATGACCGAGGACAACGACATCGACTTCGTCGTGCCGAAGGAAGGCAGCCAGCTCAATTCGGATAATCTGTGCATCCCCAAGGGCGCACCGCACCCGAAAAATGCCCACGCCTTCATCAACTATATCCTCGATGCCAACGTCGACAAGGAAATCACCGAGACGATTCTCTATCCGACGCCCAACGCGGCGGCGAAGGCGCTGATGCCGGACAGCTACAAGAATAACCCGGTCATCTTCCCGCCCGCCGAGGTGCTGGCGAAATGCGAATATGCGCGCTTCAATCCCGAGTTGCAGCCGCTGTACGAAGAAGCCTTCACACGGGTGCGGGCGGCCTAAGGGTCTGAAGGGGGCATCGGGGGGTGGCCGAACAGGATTGGAAAACGAACAAGAGGGTTTTTGCAGCGGTATCGCTGCCGACGCTCTTCTGGGTCATCGTCTTCTTCCTGGTCCCCATGGCGATCGTCTGGCTTTACAGCTTCGGCGAGAACAAGGGCCTCACCGAGATTGAATTTTCGGGCACGCTCGAAAATTACAAGCGCGCGACCGAATGGCTCTACCTCACCATTTTCGGCAAAAGCTTCGCCGTCGCGGCGCTCGTCACGTTGATCTGCCTGATCATCGGCTTCCCCGTCGCGATGGCGATCACCTTTGCCAGCGAGAAATGGCGACCGTGGCTGCTGCTCGGCATCATGCTGCCCTTCTGGACCAACCTCCTCATCCGCACCTATGCGCTGATGATGCTGCTCGGCACTCAGGGCTTCGCGAACAAGGGCCTCGGCGCGCTGTGGGAGGGAACGAGCTGGATCAAGACGCTCGTCGGGCTGCAACCGCTCCCGACATGGGAACCGGTGCAACTGCTCTTCAATAATTTCGCGGTCGTCTTCGGACTCGTCTATGTCCACCTGCCTTTCATGGTGCTCCCGCTTTACGCGGCGCTCGACCGCCTCGACCGCAGCCTGATCGAGGCGAGCCTCGATCTTGGTGCCGGGCATTTTCGCACGATCATGCGCATCGTCGTTCCGCTCGCGGCACCGGGCATCATCGCCGGGGTAATGATCACGCTGATCCCCGCGCTCGGCGCCTATCTCACCCCCGACCTCATGGGCGGGACCGACAGCCAGATGATCGCCAATGTCATCGAACGGCAGTTCAAGAAAGCGAATGACTGGCCCTTCGGCGCCGCCCTCTCCTTCCTGCTCATCTATGCGATGTTCGCGCTGATCGCGATCCAGTCGATGCGCAGAAAAGTGCCGGAGGTCCGCTGATGGCTCTTTTTGCCCGCACGCCCATAGCGCCGCTCGAATATAGCCGGACCCTCTGGATGCGCTTGTGGGTCGGCGCGGTAATGGTCTTCCTTTACGCGCCGCTCGTCGTGCTGATGATCTTCAGCTTCAACGACAGCAAGCGCAACGTCGTGTGGCGTGGTTTTACCACCAAATATTATGAGAAAGCGCTTGGCAACGACCAACTGGTCGAGGCGCTGGTCAATTCGCTGACGATCGCGGCGCTCGCTACGATCGTCAGCCTTGTGCTCGGCGCGGTCGCAGCGGTTATGCTTTGGCGCTTCCGTTTCCCGTTGAAAGGCGCGATCGACGGCACGATCTCGCTCCCGATCATCGTTCCCGAAATCTGCCTCGGCGTCGCTTTCCTGATGTTCTTCGCCGCGGTCAACTGGCCGACGGACTTGATCTGGCCGTTCAACCTCGGCGCGATCACGATCGCACATATCACCTTCTGCTTTCCCTTCGTGACGATGGTCGTGCGCTCGCGCCTCGCAACCTTCAACCGTGAGCAGGAGGAAGCGGCGAAGGATCTGGGCGCCAGCGAGTGGCAAGTGTTCCGCGACGTGCTGATCCCGCACATCAAACCCGCACTTGTCGCGGGCGCGCTCCTCTCCTTCACGCTCAGCCTCGACGATTTCGTCATCACCTATTTCACCAGCGGTCCCGACACGATCACCTTCCCGGTGAAAGTCTATTCGATGGTCCGCTTCTCGGTGACGCCAGAGGTCAACGCGGCCTCGACCCTGCTCATCATCCTGACCGTCGCCCTGACATTCATCGCGCTCAAGCTCCAGGGCGTGAAAGCCATTGCGGAAACCCACTGACCATGACCGAAACCGCACGCCCCATCATTCAGATCCAGAATGTCTCGAAACGCTTCGGCAAGGTGACCGCGGTCGACAATGTCAGTCTAGACATCAATGCGGGCGAATTTTTCGTACTCCTCGGCCCTTCGGGCTGCGGCAAGACGACGCTGCTCCGCATGATCGCCGGGTTCGAGCTGCCGACCGAAGGGCGCATCCTGATCGATGGACAGGACATGGCGGGCATCCCACCGAACAAGCGCCCGGTGAACATGGTGTTCCAGAGCTACGCCGTCTTTCCGCACATGAGTGTTGCCGACAACGTTGCTTATGGTCTCAAGATCGCGGGGGTAAAGGGCGGCGAGATCAAGGACCGCGTCGCTGAGGCGCTCGAACTGGTCAAGCTCGGCGGCTTTGAGACGCGCATGCCTGACCAGATGTCGGGCGGACAAAGGCAACGTGTCGCGCTCGCGCGCAGCCTTGTGATGCGGCCCAAGGTATTGCTGCTCGACGAACCGCTGTCGGCCCTCGACGCAAAGCTGCGCGCACAGATGCAGTTCGAGCTCAGCGAATTGCAGGAAAAGGTTGGCATCACCTTTGTCACGGTGACGCACGATCAGGACGAGGCGCTATCGATGGCGTGCCGCATCGCGGTGATCAACAAGGGTGAGGTGTCGCAACTCGCGACGCCGTCCGACCTCTACGAATATCCTGCAAACCGCTTCGTCGCCGATTTCGTGGGATCGGTAAATATCTTCGAAGGCAAACTAACCCTCGATCAGCCCGACAAGGCGGCGGTCGATTGCCCGGGCCTTGGCAAGGTATATCTCAACCACGGCGTCACCGGCCCACATGGCGCCGATGTCTGGGTCGCGCTGCGCCCCGAGAAAATCTATCTTCACGTCCCGGGCGAAGGCAAGGCGGTCAAGGCGGCGGCGCAGGATGCCCCCGACGGATACAATTTTGCGCGCGGCAAGATCAAGGGCATGTCCTATCTCGGCGATATCACCCTGTTCGAGATCGAGCTGGAAACCGGCGCTCGCATCCGCGTCTCGCGCCCCAATCTGTCGCGCCACGATCAGGAAGATTTCACCTGGGACGACAAGGTCAGCATGCACTGGCGCGCCGATAGCCCGGTGGTGCTGCTGGGGTAACCTCCCCAAGCAGGCATTGCGAGCGAAGCGAAGCAATCCAGTACGGATTACGCCGCTCTGGATTGCTTCGCTTCGCTCGCAATGACGAGATTAATGGGCCGCCTTCTTCCCCGGCAGCAGGTGCAGCACACCGACGATCACGCCGCCGAGCAACAATCCGAACACGCCCGCGCCGCCGGCATTGATCAGCCACTCCCACACACCCGCGCCCGGCAGGCCGCCAGCGACGCTATGCGCGAAATCATGCAGTCCGTGCCCGATATTGCCGATATGATATTCGTCGAGCCCGTGAAGGAAAATCTGTCCGCCGACCCACAGCATCGCAGCGGTCCCGATCAGTGCCAGCGCCGACAACAGCTTTGGCATGAACGCAACCAGTCCGCGTCCGACCGCGCGGCGGGCGCTGTTGCCCTCCTTCGCCATGTGCAGCCCGATGTCGTCCATCTTCACGATCAGTCCGACGACGCCGTAAACCGCAATGGTGATCGCGACGGCGACGACCGCGAGCGTCGCGGCGCGCATCGCAAAATGCTCGTCGAGCACTTCGTTGAGCGCGATCACCATGATTTCGGCGGACAAGATGAAGTCGGTGCGCACCGCTCCCTTCACCATCGCCTCTTCATGATCCTTGTCCGCGACGATCTCGGCATCTTCCTCAAGGCTCGTCTTGTCCTTCTGCAGCGAATGCAGCACCTTCTCGGCGCCCTCGAAGCAAAGATAGGCGCCGCCGATCATCAGCAGCGGTGTGATCGCCCATTGTGCAACCGCCGATAGCAGCAAAAGAGCGGGCAGAATCAGCACCAGCTTGTTGAAGATCGACCCCTTGGTGATCCGCCAGATGATCGGCAATTCGCGATCCGGGGTAAAGCCGGTGACATAGCGCGGCGTCACGGCGGTATCGTCGACGACGACCCCCGCCGCCTTGACCCCGGCCTTCGACGCTGCGGCGCCGATATCGTCGATGCTCGCGGCGGCGACCTTGGCGATCGTCGCAATATCGTCGAGCAGGGCAAAAAGGCCGGAGGGCATAGGGGTTTGGTCTTTCCTGTTTAGAGCGCTTGGAGCTTTGGCATCACCTCATCGAGCGATTTGCGGATGATGGCAACCATCTCGTCAATCTGTTCGGTGGTGATGATTAGCGGCGGGCACATAACCAGGCTATCGCGGATGCCACGCACCATCAGGCCGTTCGCGATGCACGCATCACGCGCCATCGGTCCTGCCGTCCCTTCCGCACCGCCGAAGCGTGCACGCGTTTCCTTGTCAGCGACGATCTCGACCGCGCCGAGCAGTCCGACCGAGCGCGTCTCACCGACGAGCGGATGATCGTTCAGCGTCGCCAAAGCCTTGGCGAGATGCGGGCCGGTGATGCTGCCGGTGCGTTCGACCAGCCCTTCGCGTTCGATGATCTCGATATTCTTGAGCGCGACCGCAGCCGCGACGGGGTGGCCCGAATAGGTGAAGCCATGGACGAAATCGCCGCCGGTCTTGAGCACTTCCACGACATGCGCCGCAACCGCGGTCGCCGAAATCGGGAGATAACCCGACGACAGCCCCTTCGCCATCGGCATTAGGTCGGGAGTGAAGCCCATTGTCTCGTGGCCCCACATCTTGCCGGTGCGCCCGAACCCGCAAATCACCTCGTCGGCGACAACGAGCAGGCCATATTTCCGCGCAACCGCCTCAACCTTGGGCCAATAGCCCTTGGGCGGGATGATGACACCTCCAGCACCCTGAACCGGCTCGCCGATAAAGGCGGCACAATTTTCCGGCCCGACCTCAAGGATCTTGTCCTCGATCGCCTGAACGCAGGCGTCGCAGAACTCCTCCTCGGTCATCCCCTGCCCTTCGCCGAAGCTATAGGGCTGGCGCACATGTTCGACGCCGGGGATCGGCAAATCACCCTGCGCGTGCATCGCCTTCATGCCCCCAAGCGACACGCCCGCGACGGTCGAGCCATGATAGGCGTTCCAGCGGCTGATGAAGACGGTACGATTGGGTTCGCCCTTCAGCTTCCAATAGTGGCGCACCATGCGGAACACCGTATCATTGGCTTCACTGCCAGACGCGTTGAAGAAGATATGCGGCAGACGGTTGCCGGTGAGCGAGGCGATCTTCGCCGCGAGAGTCACCGTCGGCGGCGTCGCGGTCTTGAAGAAGGTGTTGTAAAAAGGCAGCTCGCGCATCTGCGCTGCCGCTGCCTCGACGAGTTCCTCGCGGCCATAGCCTATGTTGACGCACCAGAGGCCCGCCATGCCGTCAAGGATGCGGTGGCCGTCGCCGTCGTGGATATAGCAGCCCTCGGCATGGGTGATGATGCGGCTGCCACCAAGCTTTTCAATTTCGGCCCAGTCGGCCTGAGCGGGCAAATGGTGCGCGACGTCGAGGCGGCGCAGTTCGGCGATGTCGTGATTGCGGGGCATTATGAAACTCCTGATTGTCTGGAAACGGAACGAAACCGGATCCGGAGAATCAGGGCGAAAAGCAGAGCCGCGCGAGATAGCGGTCGTAACGGGTGACGCGGCGGTTCACAGCGCGCCCCGCAATGCCTGACCGAGCAGGCGAAAATAGGTCTGGCTTTGTTCATTGCCGTCGACCGCCCATTCGGGATGCCATTGAACGGCAAGCAGGGGCGCGCCGTTCGGCCGCGCGCTGAACGCCTCGACCAGGCCGTCAGGCGCGCGCGCCTCGATGGACAGACCGTCCGCGAGGCGACCGACGCCCTGATAGTGCACCGAATTCACGTCGAGCGACGCCGCACCATAGGCCGACGCGAGCATTCCGCCCTCGACAAGGTCGACATGATGGCGATGATCGAACATCGCGTCGAACAGCGTGCCGTCGGGCGTATGATGCCGCAGCAATTCGCCGTTCGTCGCCGTGTCGCGGCGCAGCGTCCCGCCGAGCGCGACATTGATATCCTGAAACCCGCGGCAGATGCCGAACAGCGGGCGCTGTGCCGCGATGACCGCTTCGACCAGATCACGCATCATGCGGTCGCGATCAGGATCGAACGGCCCTTCGCCCGCATCCTCCTCGCCATAACGCGCCGGTTCGACGTTCGAAGGCGACCCGGTGAGCAAAACGCCGTCCAGCCGCCCGACGATTTCATCGGCGCGCATATAATCGGGCAGCGAAGGGATCAGCAGCGCGGCGCAGTCGGCATGGCGCATCGCCGCCTTGGCATAGCGGTTCATTACCGCCTGCGCATATTCGGCGCCGACCTGCCGGTTGCAGGCAATGATGCCGAGGACGGGACGGGCGGACACTTGGCGCGGAATCCTTCAGGAAGCGATGATTCCTTGCTGCCGATTTTCTCGGCTGGATGCCAGCGATATTTGCGTCAGCCGTGCTGACGGGCAAAAGCCGCAGCCGCGCCGAACAGACCGGGCTGCGGATGCGTGATCAACTTGACCGGCAGCGCCGACATAAAGCCCTCAAACCGCCCCTTTTCGATAAAGCGTTCCGGAAAACCCGAACGCACCAGGCTGTCGCGAATGCGCAGGCCAAGGCCGCCCGCGATAACGACGCCGCTCGCGCCCTGTGCCAACGCAAGATCGCCCGATACGCTGCCCAGCGACAGGCAGAAACGATCGACCGCCGCGGCGGCAAGGCTATCATCGCCGCTCAGCGCATTGGTCCAGATCGCTTTGTCGTCGAGCCGCGGGATCGCGCGGCCTTCGAGCGCGGCGAGCGTTTCATAGATATCGACGATGCCGGGCCCCGACACGATCCGCTCGATCGACACGCGGCGATGGCGTTTGCGCAGCCGCGCAAGGATCGCGTCCTCGATGCTGTCGAGCGGCGCGAAGTCGATATGCCCGCCCTCGGTGGCCTGAACCCGGTAACTCGCGCCATCACGCCAGATGTGTGCGACGCCTAGGCCAGTCCCTGGGCCGATGACGCTGATCGTGCCGCTATCGGGCAAGGGTTCGTCGGGGCCCGTCAGGCGTTCAAAATAGCGCGCATCGGCTTGTGCGACCGCATGCCCCACCGCCTCGAAATCATTGACCAAGACGTAGCGATCGACGTCCAGCTTCTCGTTCACCAGCGCGGGGCGGATGATCCACGGGTTGTTGGTGAAGCGTATGATGTCGCCGCGCGTCGGCCCGGCAATTGCGATGGCCACCGCGCGCGGCAGAACGCCGCCCTGCTGACGCCCGAAATCCTGCCAGGCGGTCTGAAAGCTCGCATGATCCTTGGTGTGCAGCGTCGTGGCCTCTCCAAGCGACAGGACACGGCCGCCTTCGATCTCGGCAATCGCAAAGCGCGCATGCGTGCCGCCGATGTCTACCGTGACGATCTGTTCGCTCATGACTCTCCCTTGCCGGTCCAGCATGCCGGTCCACACCTTGGAATGTCGCATGGGCGGGAGCGATGCAACAAGGCATAGCTATGCGCGCGCCCTTGCCCTTTCCGCTTCGCGCGTGTAGTTGCGATTCATTCGCAATAAAGAGGTCTTCCGATGCCCGACACCCTGCCCGTCCCGACGCACGACTGGAACGGCGATAGCGGAATGCGCTGGGCCGCAAATCTGGCGCGCCTCGATCTGATGCTGGAAGATTTCGGCAATGCCGCGCTTGCTGCTGCGAATGCGCAACCCGGCGAACATATTCTCGACATCGGCTGCGGTTCGGGCACATCGACCTTTCCGCTGGCGGAAAAAGCAGGAACCGACGGGCATGTCCTCGGCGTCGACATCTCGCAGCGGCTTGTCGAGATAGCACGCGCCGCGTCTCCTGCGGGAGCACCCGTCGAATTTCGCTGCGCCGACGCCGCCACCGCGCCGTTGCCCGCAGCAGGTTTCGACCTCCTCTTCTCGCGCTTCGGCGTGATGTTCTTCGACGATCCTGTCGCAGCGTTCACACATATGCGAGGCGCGCTGAAACCGGGCGGAAGGCTCGCCTTCGTCTGCTGGCGCGGTGCGCAGGAGAATGACTGGGTGCGCCTGCCGATGGCGGCGATCCGCGACATCGTGGAACCCGCGCCGACCGACCCGAATGCCCCCGGTCCCTTTGCCTTTGGCGACCGGCAGAGGGTCGCCGATATCCTGGCAGCGGCAGGCTTTGCCGCGATCGATGTTGCGCCATTCGACACAACCCTTGCCTATGGCCGCGGCGCGACGCGCGAGGGCGCGATCGACGATGCGCTCGACATGGCGTTTCAGGTCGGTCCGTTGTTGCGCGCGCTGGCCGATCAGCCCGACGACATTCGCGCCCGCGCGGCGGATGCCGTCCGCGCGGCCTTCGCCAAACGTCCTGGCGAAACATCGGTTCAAATCGATGGCGCCGCGTGGATCGTGACCGCGCATAACTGAAGGCCAGCCGTCAGAGCATTTTTTTCCAAGGCTGCGCCGACACCGTTCCGTCTTGTGGTTGTCGCCGGGAAGACATTCCGGCCCCCGATCACAAGAGGAACCCGATGCGCAAGACCCTGCTGGCCTCCACCTGCCTGGCCACCCTTCTTTCGACCGCCGCCCATGCCGAAACGACGATCAGCACCGCCACCACGGCACCGGTGCGGACGTCGACGATCAAGTCGGGTGCGGCCGACGACATCAAGATCGTCGCGGCAGGCTCGATCAAGCCGACGGTTACCGGTCCCGCTGTCACCATCGACAGCAACCACAAGGTCGTCAACGAAGGCACGATCGAGTTCAGCAACGTCGATGGCGCCACGGGCATTCTGGCGAACGCCGGTACGACGGGCGGCATCACCAACAGCGCGAGCGGCAAGATCACCATCGGCGAGACCTATGCCCCGACCGACATCGACAATGACGGCGACCTTGACGGTGCTTTCGCGATCGGCAGCAACCGCGTCGGCATCGCGACCGCCGGTGCCTTTTCGGGCAATATCGTCAACTCCGGCGCCATCTCGATCGAGGGCAATAATTCCGCCGGTATTCGCCTAGGCGGTCCGCTGACGGGCAATTTCATCAACGACGGCACGATCGCCGTTGTCGGCGACCGCGCGCTTGGCGTGGGCCTGCAAGACGTTACCGGCAATGTCCGCCTCGCCGGCACGATCGGCGTACAGGGCGTCGACGCGATCGGCGCCCGGCTTGCCGGCAATGTCACCGGCTCGCTGGTCGTCCAGGGCAATCTTACCTCGACCGGTTATCGCTTCACGACGCCGCCCGCCGACCCTTCGAAGCTCGACGCCGACGATTTGCTCGTCGGCGGTAACGCGCTGTCGGTCGAAGGCAATGTGACGGGCGGCATCATTCTCGCCGTCGCACCGAAGGACACAAAGCCGGACGACAAGGACGAGGACAAGGACGGCATCGACGACGACAAGGAAGGCAACGCCGTTGTGCGCTCCTTCGGCTCGGCCGCCGCAATTCGTATCGGTTCGGCCGACCGCGCGGTCACGATCGGCGCGGTCCCCGGAACCGGCACCGGCCTCGGCTTTATCATCGACGGCGCAGTACTCGGTAACGGTCTCTATGCCGGCAAGGACGGCAACGCGATCCAGATCGGCGGCCTCGGCGGCGCGGTGACGATCGCGGGCGGCATCGGTATCGGCTCCACCGGCAGCGTCACCGCGCTGTCGAAGGACACCGCTGCAACCGCGATCCGCATCGGTAGCGGCGCGACGACGCCCGAAATCCGCAACGCGGGCAAGATCGAAGCCACGACCGGCGGCAATGCGGCGGGCGCGGTCGCAACCGCAGTTCTGGTCGAGGCCGGCGGCGACGTTCCGCTGATCCGAAATAGCGGTTCGATCACGGCGAAGACCGGCGGCGACAATGGCACGGCACGCGCCATCGTCGATCTGTCGGGCAAGGTTGGCACGGTCGAAAACAGCGGCACGATCAGCGCGACGGGTGCGCTCGCCACGTCGGATCGCAACATCGCAATCGATCTTTCGGCGAACAACAATGGCGCGACCGTCAAGCAGACCGCGGTTGCCGCAGGTATCGCCGCACCCAGCATCGTTGGCGACGTTCGCTTCGGCAGCGGCAACGACGTTTTCGACATCGCCGACGGTTCGGTGAAGGGCAACAGCTTCTTCGGAGCCGGCAACAACAAGCTCGCGCTGTCGGGTGATGCTACCTACGCCGGCAACGCCCGCTTTGGCGCCGGCAACGATACGATGACGCTCGCAGGGACCTCGAAGTTCACGGGCCTCGCAGACTTTGGCGGCGGCACCGATACGCTCACAATCGGCGGCACCTCGATGTTCTCCGGTACGCTCGCCAATTCGCAGGGGCTTGCGGTTTTGGTCGCGGGCGGCACCTTCGACGTCGGCGGCGCCGCGACGATTTCGTCGCTCGCCATTACCGACAAGGGTACGCTCGGCGTCATGCTCGACACCGGTACGACAGGCACCAACCTTCAGGTCAGCGGCAACGCCAGCTTCGGCGCGGAATCGAAGCTCGCGCTCAAGCTGTCGAGCATCGAAAAGGCGGAGGGCCAGCATATTGTTCTCACCGCCGGTTCGCTGACCGGGGCGAGCAATCTGACCGCATCGCAAACGCTGATGCCTTTCCTCTACAAGGGTACGCTGACCTCGAACGCCACGCAGTTGATCGTCGACGTGTCGCGCAAGAGCACGACCGAACTCGGGCTCAATCGCTCCGAAGCCGGCGCGTTCGACGCGGTTCTTGACGCCGTGGTCGCCGATAAGAAGGTCGAAGGCGTCTTCCTCGGCATCACCGACGGTGAGCAGTTCCACAACCAGCTCGGCCAGATGCTTCCCGAACATGAAGGCGGCGTCTTCGAAACCGTCACCTCGGGCTCGCGCGCACTGTCGCGCTATCTGCAGGACCCCAATGCGCCGTACCAGGACGAAGGCAAATGGGGCTATTGGGTCAACCAGGCGGTGTGGGGCACGTCGAAGGGCGTCGGCAACACCGCAAGCTATGACGTCAGCGGCTGGGGCATCTCGGGCGGCGCCGAAATCAAGACCAATCTGGGTAACTTCGGTGGCTCGATCGCGTTTCTCAATGGCAAGGACGGCAACGGCAGCAACGCCAACGAAGTCAGCACCAGCCAGTTCGAAGGCGCGCTGCATTGGCGCCTGCGCTCGGACGGCTTCATGGCGAACGCCCGCGTTTCGGGTGCGCCGGTCAGCCTGAAAGGTACGCGCATCTTCCGCGCCGAAGCCGGCGCCGAGGACATCGAAAAGACGATGAAGGGCAAGTGGGACGCCACCCTGTGGTCCGCCTCGGGCTCTGTCGCCTATGACACCCGCGTCGGTGGCCTGAGCTTCCGCCCGATGGTCGCCGTCGACTACTTCAAGCTGAAGGAAGACGGCTATCAGGAAACCGGCGGCGGCGACGCGCTCGACCTTAAGGTTTTGGGCCGCGACAGCGACGAACTCGCTGTGTCGGGTACGGTCGCCATCGGTCTCGATTTCGGCGGGGCGGACGAATATGACGGCTGGACGCGCTTCGAACTCGAAGGCGGCCGCCGCCAGATCGTCAGCGGCACGCTGGGCGCGACGACGGCGTCGTTCAAGGACGGCACGCCCTTCACACTCACTCCTGATGATCGCACGAGCGGCTGGGTCGGCCGGTTCCGTGGCATCGCCGGCAATTCGGCCTTTCAGGTCGCTGGCGAAGTGTCCGCGGAAGAACAGCAAAGCCATATCGGCTGGGCGTTCCGTGCGAGTCTGCGGGTCGGCCTCTAGCCCCCCGGCCGGCCCCGCCCGCAAGGGGGAAGCGTAACCCCTACCCACGCTTCCCCCTTGCCATGGGAAAAAGAAACAAAGAAACAGATGCTTGTACAATCCGCCCTCTCTTTCCAGGCACCGCAGTTGCGCGGCGGATCATGGACGCTATATGACACGGTCATCAGGGGGACGTATGGCGCAGGGCAGAATGGCGCTTACCGACAGAAGATGGCGTTCCAAAGCAAGCAATCCGAAATGACCGAGCCGCGTGACCGAACCGACGCCGTCCAGGGCATCGAAGGCGTATTGCTCGCCAACCGGGACAGGATCGTCCGCTTTCTGGAACTTCGCGGTGCCGGTGACGGCGCCGAGGACCTGTTTCAGGATCTGTGGATGCGGCTCACCGACCGGAAAACCGGGCCCATCGCCGACCCCCTGCCCTATGTCATGCGCGCCGCGAACAATCTGATGCTCGACCGATATCGCTCGGCGCGTCAGAGCGACCTGCGCGACAAGGCCTGGGGAGAGGCTTCCGCCGTGCAAAGTCCCTCGACCGAGGCGTCGCTGATCTCGCGCGAGCAGCTCACGCTCGTCGAGGCGGCCATCACCGCCACCGGCGATCGCCCCGCCCGCATCTTCCGCCGTTTCCGCGTCGACGGCCATAATCAACGCGACATCGCCAGTGAAATGGGGGTCAGCCTGAGCACCGTCGAAGCCGATCTGCGTAAGGTCTATGCGGCGCTTGCCGTAATACGGAGGCAGTTCGATGCAAGCTGACACGAACGCCGAAGCACGCGCGATCGAATGGCTGATCCGCCAACGCGACCCCCTGTTCGATGACTGGGACGGCTTTGCCGACTGGCTTGCCGAAAATCCCGCGCACAATGCGATCTACGATAGCATCGCAAGCCTCGACCGCGATCTCGACGCCCTGCCCGCTGCGCCCCCGGCTTCGGTCGTGATCGTACCCGACGCGCCGCGTCGTCCGTCGCGGCGTGCCTGGTTCGGCGGCGCGATGGCGGCAGCACTCGTCGGCGCGGTCAGCCTGTCGAGCCTCAATCCGTTCGGGAATGAGAACCGGATCGAGACTGCGGCGGGCGAACATCGCACGATCGCACTAGACGACGGTTCAAAGATCGAGATCAATGGCGCATCGGTGGTCGAGATCGACAAGGATCGCCCGCGCTTTGCCCGGCTGGAATCGGGCGAAGCCATGTTCCATGTGGTCCACCGCGACAATGATCCGTTCGTGGTCGAAACGGGTGATGCCCGGATCGTCGACCTCGGGACCGCCTTCAACGTCGTGCGGCGCGATCGTCAGACATCGGTCGCGGTGTCCGAAGGCATCGTCCTCTATAACCCCGATCGCGACAAGGTCCGGCTGGTCGCTGGCAAGGGTATCGAGGCGCGCGACGGCGACCGCCAGCCGCCGGTTGTTCAGGATGTCGATGTCGCCAGCATCGGCGGTTGGCGCAGCGGGCTGCTCGTTTACAATGGCACCCCGCTCGCGGTCGTCGCCGAAGATCTGAAACGCACCGCCGGCATGCGGGTGAGCATCGCACCCGAGGCGGCCGACCTGTCGTTCCGCGGCGCGCTGATCATCGACAAGAACCGGAGCCGCACGATCGCCGACCTCGCCGCTTTGTCAGGTACACGGGCCGAGCGGCAGGGCGAAGGCTGGATATTGACCCGCTGACCATGCATCCGCGCCTTTCCCTTGCCGCAGCAGCGATTGCGCTGTGCCTGCCCGCGCAGGCGCTGGGGGCGGAGGAGCGCGCGTTCGACGTCCCCAAGGGAAGCTTGTCGACCGTCCTTCCGGTGATCAGCCGGCAGGCCGGGGTCAGCATCAGCGTCGTGGATGCGAAGCTCTGGCAGGCGCGCGTCAAGCCGGTGCGCGGGCGGATGAGCGTCGAAAAGGCGATCCAGCGCCTGCTCGACGGCTCCGATGCGCGCGCCGTTCGGGTCAGCGCGACAAGTTGGCGCATCGAACGGCGCCCGGCCCCGACCCGCACCGCGAGGGTTGCTCCGGCACCGCGACAAGCGCTGCAGCCGCGGGCGCGCGAGCCCTCTCAAGACGTGGTTGCGGCGGCGCGGGACGAAATCATCGTCACCGCGTCAAAGACCGACCTGCCCCTTACGCATTTCGCCGGCGTTGTCACCAAATTGGATGGCGGCGATTTGGCGTTTGGCGGCGAACGCGGGATGGATTCGATCCTCTCGCGCACCGCAACCGTCTCTTCGACCCATTTGGGTTCGGGGCGCAACAAGCTGTTCATTCGCGGCATCGCCGATTCGAGCTTCACCGGACCGACGCAGTCGACCGTCGGCCAGTATCTCGGAGACATCCGCCTCAGTTATAACGCACCCGATCCGGATCTTCGCCTTTACGACATCGACAATGTCGAGATCCTCGAAGGACCGCAGGGCACGCTCTATGGCGCCGGATCGCTCGGCGGCATCATCCGCGTCGTGCCAAAGGCACCCGATCCGCGCGAGATGACGGTGCAGGCGATTGCAGGCGTATCGATCACCCAGCACGGCGACCCCGGCGGCGACATCGCCGCGATCGCCAATATCCCAGTCAGCGAGAATGGCCATGCCCTGCGCCTCGTCGGCTATATGATCTCCGACGGCGGCTATATCGACAATCCGCTTCGCGAACAGAATGACGTCAACCGCGTCCATGTACGCGGCGGGCGCGGCACCTTTCGTATCGAAGCGGGCGACGATTGGACGATCGATCTGGGGGGCGTCTATCAGGCGATCACATCCGACGATGCCCAATATGCCGACAAGAATGGCCCGCCGCTGACACGCGCCTCGATGGTCGAGCAAAATGCGACCGCGCGGTACGGCATGGGCACGATCGTCGTTATGAAGGATTGGGACGACCTGCATTTCCAGTCGTCGAACGCCTATATCAACCACCGGTTGTTCGAACGCTTTGACGCCAGCCTCCCCGAGGCACGGCAAGGAACCGACGCGTCGCACGGGGGCGTGCCCGCCCCTCCATCGGTCGGTACGGTCGATGTCGAACGCCTGTTCGCGCCGATTCAGGTCATCCCGCTCAATAATGTGCCGCGCGTGCTCGACCAGCATAATGCGACACGCATGTTCGTCAGCGAAAACCGTCTCTCGCGGCCTTACAATGAAGGGCTTGGCTGGGTCGTCGGCGCGAGCTTTATCGACAATCGCGCGCGGCAGGATCGCGAATTTGCCTATGGCCCGCTCCGCACGGCCGTCCCCGGTGTCACCAACAGGGTCACCGAATTCACGGGCTATGCCGAAGCGACAGTGCAAGTCATGCCCGACCTGATCGCGTCGGGCGGCCTTCGCCTGTCGCACGCGCGGCTGGGCGGCGAGGCCGAGGGCGTGTCCTTTGCGTTGGCACAGGCGAATCGCGCCACGACCGCGTCGCGCAACGAGACAGACCTGCTTCCGTCCTTCTCGCTGCTTGCGACGCCCCTGCGCAATGTCCGGCTCTATGCGCGCTATCAGGAAGGATTTCGCCCGGGCGGGCTTGCGGTCGACGGCAATTTCGTCCGCCGCTTCCTCAACGACCAGGTTCGTACGTGGGAAGCCGGCATGCGTTTCGGCGATAAAGGACAGAGCCTGCTCGACGCCAGCATTTCGATCTCGCACAGCCGCTGGCGCAACATCCAGGCCGACTTCATCGACAGCAACAACTTTCCGACCACTGCAAATATCGGCGACGGCCGCATCACCAGCCTGTCGGGCGCGGTCGCGATGCGGCCTACCAGGGCGCTGACCTTCGAACTCGGCGCGGTCTATAACCACAGCCGCGTCGACAATTTTTCGCCCCAGATTCTGCCGGTATTCGATGCTGCGCCTGCGCGCCTCGGCCGCATTCCCAATGTCGCAAGCCATGCGGTACGCGGATCGGTCAACTATGCCACGGTGATCGGCGACGAGGATTTCCGTGTGAACGGGTGGGCCAATTATATCGGCCCGTCGCGGCTGGGTATCGGGCCGATATTGGGCGAAAGCCAGGGCGACTATATCGACACCGGCCTTGCGATGCGCGTCGGCAACGCACGCCGGGGCCTATCGCTGACGCTGACCAATTTGTTCGATTCGCGCGGGAATCGCTTCTCGCTTGGAACGCCCTTCGTCGAGGGGAATGAGGGCTTCCTCACCCCCCTACGCCCACGCACCCTCCGGATCGCGATTGACGTCGCTTATTAGCGTACGTCCGCACTTGGGTGGGAGCTGCCGTTACCCTCTTTGGACATCGCCCGGCTGGATCCGGATCGGATCGGCGCAAGGGCCGCGCAATATTCCAAAGTTCAGGAAAGTTCAGTCCTATGAGCGCCCCGATTTGCAAGTCGCGGAGTGCCGGATGTGCGCGGCACGTCCGATCGTGGTCGTACCCGTAAGCCAGGCAGCGACCACCCTTTTTGTTCACCGAATGAAAGAGCCGGACGAAGGCTGACACAGCCGGATAATGTAGGAAAGACCTATTTGAAGGCCATGTCTGCTTTGGCGTGGGAAGTTGTCGTTCAGTCACCCGCCTTTCGTCATCCCGGACTTGATCCGGGATCCCGCTTTTTTGACGCGCTCACCGACTTCGACTTCAAGCGGGACCCCGGATCAAGTCCGGTGTGACGATGATGGGGAGGTCCGCAACCGGTCGAAAGCCTCCATCGACCGGTCACACTCGTCGCAACCGCTTCAGAAAGGTTGCCGCGTCAGTCCGACAGCGCGATCCGTTCGTAACGATCCATATGGTGATCGACGGTGCCGAACTGGCTTTCGATCATCGTCGCGCGCTTGAAATAATGGCCGATCGCCAATTCCTGCGTGATGCCGATGCCGCCATGCGTCTGGATCGCATTTTGCCCGACGAAATTGGCGCCGCGCGCAACCTTGGCTTTCGCTGCCGATACCGCCGCCATCCGCTCGTTCGCAGGCAGGCCCAGCTTCAACGTACCCATGATCGTCATAGAGCGCGCCTGTTCGACCTCCATGAACATGTCGACCATGCGATGCTGCAGTACCTGGAACTTCGCGATCGGCACGCCGAACTGCTTACGCTGCTGCGTATATTCCAGCGTGCCTTCGTGCAGCTTCTGCATCACGCCGGTGGCCTCGGCGCAAACGGCGACCGTGGCTTCGTCAACGACCTGTTCGATCAACGACAGGCCGGTGCCCTCGCCGCCCAGTAAGGCATCGCCCGGAATCGCGACATTCTCGAAATAGATTTCTGACGCGCGGCTACCGTCGACGGTCGGATAGTCGCGGCGCACGATGCCGGGAAGATTGGCGTCGATCAGGAACAGCGAAACGCCGTCGCGGTCGCGGGCGTTGCCGCCGGTGCGTGCGGTGACAAGCAGATGCGTCGCCCAGGGTGCCGCATAGACGACGCCCTTGTGACCGTTCAGCACATAGCCCGCGCCGTCCTTCTTTGCGGTGGTGCGCAGGTTCGCGAGGTCATACCGGCCCTGCGGTTCGGCGTAGGCAAAGGCGATGATCGCGTTGCCTGCGATAATCTCGGGGATGACCGCATCGGCCTGCGCGCCGCCAACAGCCTTGAGCGCGCCGCCCGCGATGACGACGGTCGGAAGATAGGGCTCGATCGCGATGACCTTGCCCAATTCTTCCATGATGATCGCATTTTCGAGCGCGCCGCCGCCAAGGCCGCCATGGTCTTCGGCAAAGGATGCGCCGAGCATTCCCAGTTCCTGCGCAAGCGCGGTCCAGATTGCCGGGTCACGCCCGCTATCGCTGTTGATGAACTTCTGGCGCGTTTCGAAATCATAGGTATCGCCAAGGAAACGGGCGAGCGTGTCGCGGATCATGTCCTGCGTTTCGGTGTAGGTGAAATCCATTTTTTATCCCCGTCGCCCCCGCATAGGCAGGGGCCGCTGTAGGTTTATATTGCGGAGCTGAGTCCGGCCGACTGCGGCCCCCGCTTTCGCGGGGGCGACGCATTCAAAGCCCCAGAACCATCTTTGCGATGATGTTGCGCTGAATCTCGTTCGACCCGCCATAGATCGTCGTCTTGCGCGTGTTGAAATAGGTCGGCGCGGCGCGGTGCGCATAGTCCGGCCCGATCGGATGCTCATTGTCACCCTCACCAAAGCCGCGGAAGTAAGGCGCGCCATAATGGCCGACGGCTTCCAACGTGAGTTCGGTAAGACGCTGCTGGATTTCCGAACCCTTGATCTTGAGCAGGCTCGATTCCGGTCCCGGTCCGCGATTGGCGTTCGGACCCGCAAGGCTGCGCAATTCGGTGAATTCGAGCGCGGCGAGATCGACTTCGAGATCGGCGACCTTGCGCTTGAAGAAGGCGTTGGCGAGCAAGGGCTTGTCACCGTCGAGTTCGGTGCGGGCGATCGCCTTCACCTTTTCGATCCCGCGCTTCGACGCCGCGACACCGGCGATGCCGGTGCGTTCGTGCGCGAGGAGGAATTTGGCGCAGGTCCAGCCCTTGTTTTCCTCATAGACGCGCTGCGACTGCGGTACGCGGACATCTTCGAGCCAGACTTCGTTGACTTCATGCTCGCCACCCAGCGTGATGATCGGGCGCACAGTGATGCCGGGCGATTTCATGTCGATGAGAAGAAAGCTGATGCCTTCCTGCTGCTTCGCTTCCTTGTCGGTGCGGACAAGGAAAAAGCCCCAGTCGGCGTGCTGCGCCAACGTCGTCCAGGTCTTTTGCCCGTTGACGATATAGTCGTCGCCGTCAGGCACCGCAGCGGTGCGAAGGCTCGCAAGGTCGGAGCCCGAACCGGGTTCCGAATAGCCCTGACACCACCAATCCTCACCCGACAGGATGCGGGGCAGGAAATGGGCTTTCTGTTCGGGCGTGCCAAAGGTGTAGATCACGGGGCCGACCATCGCGAGGCCGAAGGGCATCAAGCGGATACAGTCGGCGCGCGCGGTTTCTTCGGACCAAATGAAACGCTGCGTCGGCGTCCAGCCGGTGCCGCCATATTCGACCGGCCAAGCGGGCGCGATCCAGCCCTTCTTGTGCAAAATCTTGTGCCAGACGAGGAAGTCTTCCTTGGACAGCTCCTCGCCTTCATCCTGCTTCCCGCGCAGTTCGGCGGGGTAATTTTCGGCGATGAAGTCGCGCACTTCCTGTTGGAAGGCGAGATCTTCGGGGCTGAATTCCATGTCCATCACGAATCTCCCATTGGGCAATGGCGACCTTATAATGGGCGCTCACCTTTACGTAAACGGCAAGTTGCGACTTGCAACTGGCCTTATCCCGATGATTGCGCCGAACGGCGCGGCTTGTCCAGCTTATGCGGGCGCGCCGCGCGGCGCCCGCCCCAAATGAAAACGGCGCCGGGAAAACCCGGCGCCGTCCTGTCTATTCCGTCGGGACTTCAGTCTATTCGGCGTCCTGCAACTTGTCCTGCGTGCGCAGTTCGAAATCCGATGCGTCATGGCGTTCGTGAAGTTGGCTTGCGGGATCGCCCATCACGCGGTTGACCATTCGCCCGCGCTTTACCGCGGGCCGTGTCGCGATCTGGTCGGTCCAGCGCTGGACATTTTTGTAGCTCTCGACTTCGAGAAACTCGCCCGCTTCATAGACCAGCCCCTTCGCCAGTGCGCCGTACCAGGGCCATACCGCCATGTCGGCGATCGAATAGTCGCCGCCGCCCAGATATTCGCTCTCCGCAAGGCGCCGGTCGAGTACGTCCAGTTGCCGCTTCACTTCCATCGCATAGCGATTGATCGGATATTCCTGCTTCGTCGGGGCATAGGCATAGAAATGGCCAAAGCCGCCGCCGAGGAACGGCGTGCTACCCATCTGCCACATAAGCCACGACAGGACTTCGGCGCGCTTGGCGGTCTCGGTCGGCAGGAAGGCGCCAAATTTCTCAGCCAAATGGATCAGGATCGCGCCCGATTCAAAGACGCGGATCGGTTCGGCGCCGCTGCGATCAACGAGCGCGGGAATCTTGCTGTTCGGATTGGCGTCGACGAAGCCGCTCGAAAACTGGTCGCCGTCGCCGATCTTGATCAGCCAGGCGTCATATTCGGCGCCGCTGTGCCCCGCCTCGAGCAATTCCTCGAGCATCACCGTCACCTTCACGCCATTGGGCGTGCCGAGCGAATAAAGCTGGAGCGGATGCTTGCCGATCGGCAGCTCCTTGTCATGGGTCGGCCCCGCGATCGGGCGGTTGATATTGGCGAAGCGCCCACCGCTCTCCTTGTCCCAGGTCCAGACTTTCGGGGGCACATATTCGTTATTGTCGGTCATGGAGAACTCCTGGGCTGATTTTTATACTGATCGGTAATTTAATTGGCGATCGTCGTTTGTCCACCCTTCCCCGCTCAAATAATCTTTGCCCCCCGCAAAGCCGAAATGGCTTGGGCATCATAACCGAGTTCCGAAAGGATCGCGTCGCTATGCTCGCCGACTTGCGGCGCACGCTGCGCGGCACTTTTGCTACTTTCCGAAAGATTGATCGGCGCACGGATAACCGGCACCGCGCCCGCCGCGCCTGGATAGTCGACCGGCTCAACCAATCCCATTGCCGTAACCTGCGGCTGCGCGAGCGCCTCGCCCGCGCGCAGCACGGGCGCTGCGGGCACGCGGCCTGCAGCAAGCTCGGCGATCGCCTCTTCGCTCGTCCGCTCGATACACCAGCGCTGCATGATCGCGCTTAGTTCCTCGCCATTGTCTCCGCGCAAAATGTCGCTGGCATAGAGCGGGTCATCGACCAGTTCGGGCCGCCCGACCAGTTCGGCCCAGCGCGCGAAGATCCCCGAGCCGACGATCTGCGTGATAATCCAGCCATCGCGCGTTCGGAACACGTCGGTCGGTCCCGAACTGAAGCTGCGATTCCCGATCGGCTGACGCTCGATACCATTCAGCGCATGGTCGATCGTGAGCGCATTCGACATGGCAAGCGCGGTTCCGAGCAACGACCCGGAGACACATTGCCCCTTCCCCGTCACCTCGCGCTCGCGCAGCGCGAGCATCACACCAAAGGCACAGTGGAGCGCCGTGCCGAAATCGACATAATTGACCTGCGCGCGGTACGGTTGATCGGGCGTACCGGTGAGGTGAACCGTTCCCGACATCGCCTGCCCCACCGCATCAAAGCCCACGCGGCTTGCAAGCGGGCCCTCGCTGCCGAACGCAGACGCGGTCGCCAGAATGATGCGCGGGTTGATCGCGGACAGGCTGTCATGGTCGAGCCCCAATTTGGTCAGCGCGTCGTGCGGCAGGTTGGCAATCACGACATCGGCCGTTTCGACAAGGCGGCGAACAATCTCGCGCCCTTCGGCGCTTCCGGGTTTCAGCGTCAGGCAGCGCTTGGCGCGGTTCATTTGCATGAACATAGCCCCCGAACCATCCTCGGCGACAGGCACAGTATAGCGGTCGTCATTGCCGCCGGGCGCCTCGATGCGGATGACGTCGGCGCCATAGTCCGCAAGCAATGCCGCACAATAAGGGCCCGCAATATAGCGTCCGAAGTCGAGTACCCTGATCCCCGTTAGCGGCACGCCTTGCTCTCCCGATGATTTCTTTGGTCCGGGCTAGCAGCCACTCGTCGACGCTGCCAGTTCTTCGTCGAAACCTGTCGCTTGCATGTTCGCGCCTGCGCCATATGGTATACGAAAGTTTCAACAGGGGATGTTTATGACGCGCTTCGCTCTCGCTCTCGCGGCGACTTTGGCTTGTTCGACCTCGGTCTGGGCGCAAACCGCGCCGCCAGCTCCCACAGCAGAGGCGAAGCCCGAAAAATGGGACGTCAACGCCCCTCCAGGCCTGACAACCCGCAAGGTCCAGCTTTCGGTCGACGAAGGTAGCTGGATGAACGTCGACGTCGCGCCCGACGGCCGCACGATCGCGTTCGACCTGCTCGGCGACATCTATACGATGCCGATCGAGGGCGGGACGCCGACGCGCATCGCCGAGGGACTCGCCTATGAACATCAACCGCGCTTCTCGCCCGACGGCAAACGCATCGCGTTCGTCTCCGACCGCGCGGGCGGCGACAATATCTGGCTGATGAACCGCGACGGCAGCGACAAGAAGCAGATTTCGAAGGAAGATTTCCGCCTGCTCAACCAGCCGAGTTGGTCGCCCGACGGCCAGTTCATCGTCGCGAAGAAGCATTTCACGACGGGCCGCTCGCTCGGCACCGGCGAGGTTTGGATGTATCATGTCTCGGGCGGCGCCGGCGTGCCGCTGGTCAAAAAGCCGAACGAGCGCCACCAGAAGGAGCTTGGCGAGCCGATCTTCGCCGCCGACGGCAAGAGCGTGTTCTACACGCGCAACGTCACTCCGGGCCCGATCTTCGAATATGCACAGGACAGCAACACCGACCTTTTCCACATCGAACGCTACAGCCTGGAAGATGGCGAGATCAGTACCGCGGCATCGGGTCCCGGCGGCGCGGTCCGCCCGACCCCCTCGCCCGATGGCAAGCGCCTTGCCTTCGTCCGCCGCGAAGGGACGCAATCGAAACTTTATGTGAAGGACCTGGCCTCCGGCGCCGAAAAGAAGGTCTATGACGCGCTCGACCAGGACGTGCAGGAAACCTGGGCGGTGACGGGCGTCTATCCGAACATGGCATGGACGCCCGATAGCAGCGACATCGTCTTCTGGGCAGGCGGCAAACTGCGCCGCGTAAGCGGCGCTGGCGGCGAGGCACGCATCGTCCCGTTCAGCGTCAGCGACGACCGCACCATCGTCGATGCGACGCATCCGGTAGTCGAGGTCGCGCCCGACAGCTTTGCGACGAAGATGCCGCGCTGGGCCGAAGTTTCGCCCGATGGGCGGAGCGTCGTGTTCGAGACGCTCGGCAAGCTGTGGGTCAAACCCGCTACCGGCGGCAGCGCGCGGCGACTGACCGGCGCGAAGGACGACGCAATGGAATTGTGGCCAAGCTGGTCGCGGGATGGCAAGTCGCTCGTCTTCGTGCGCTGGACCGATGGCGGCATGGGTGAAATCCACGTCATCGGTGCGGGCGGCGGCAGCTCGCGCAAGCTCACCGCGACACCCGGCCATTATGCCGAGCCGCGCTTCTCGCCCGACGGCAAGACGATCGTGTTCGAACGGCGCGGTAGCGGCGGACTGACCTCGGCGCGCTGGAGCGAAGACCCCGGCGTGTACCGCATCGCCGCGAGCGGCGGCAACGCCGAACGGATCAGCAACGACGGCGCCAAGCCGCAGTTCGCGTCCACCAGCGACCGCGTCTTCATGGTCACCGCCGCCGACGGCAAAAGCCAGCTCGTCAGCACTGACCTCCACGGGCAGGACAAACGTGTCCATGCCAATGGCGAACTTGTCAGCGACTATGAAATCTCGCCCGATGGCCGGACACTGGCGTTCCGGCAGAACTACGACGCCTACGTCACTCCGCTTATGCCCGGCGGTCAGGATGTGTCGCTCGGGACCAAGAGCGGTGCGCTGCCCGTCACGCGCGTCAGCGGCAGCGGCGCCGAATATATGCACTGGTCCGACGGCGGCCGCCGCCTGCACTGGAGCCGCGGCGCGACGCTGTTCAGCGCCGACCTCGCCAGCCTCTTCACCAATGCTCCCGCCGATGACAAGGCGCCGAAGTTCACCCCGCCGACCGATGGCGTATCGCTGTCGATGACGCAGGCGGCGTCAAAGCATAAGGGCGTCGTCGTCATCACGGGCGCCAAGATCGTGACGATGGCCGACAAGGACGGAGGCGTCATCGAGAATGGCGCGATCGTCATCGACGGCGACCGCATCACCGCGGTCGGCGCGGCGGGCGCGATCACGGTTCCTGCTGGCGCGGTGACCGTCGATGCGACCGGCAAGACGATCGTTCCCGGCTTCGTCGACGCCCACGCGCACGGCTCGCACGGCGACGACGAACTGGTGCCGCAGCAGAACTGGTCGGAGATCGTCAATCTCGCGATGGGGACGACCACCAGTCACAATCCCTCGTCGCGTGCGTCGGAAATCTTTGTCTCCTCCGAAATGCAGCGCGCCGGTCTGATCCTCGCGCCGCGCATTTTCTCGACCGGCGAGGTCATTTATGGGGCGAAAGCGGCGGGCATCTATGCCGAGATTGACGGCTATGACGACGCGCTTGCGCATGTTCGCCGCCTGAAGGCACAGGGTGCGCATAGCGTCAAAAACTATAACCAGCCGCGCCGCGACCAGCGCCAGATGGTGGTGAAAGCAGCACAGGTCGAAGGGATGACCGTCGTGCCGGAGGGCGGCTCGCTGTTCACGCAGGACGTGACGCTGATCCAGGACGGCAATTCGACCGTCGAACATAATGTTCCGCTCCATGTCTTTTACAAGGATCTGGTGCAACTGTGGGGGCAGACCCAGGTCGATTACACCCCGACGCTTGTCGTGACCTATGGCGGCCCGGCGGGCGACCCCTATTGGCGCGCGCACACCAATGTGTGGGAACATCCGATCCTGTCGCGCCACGCCCCGCCGACCGAGCTCGCCGCGAACAACAAACGCCGCGTGATCGCGCCTGAAAGCGATTATGTAGACGATGATTCGGCGCGCGAGGCTGGTAAGATCGCAGCGACGGGCCGTATGGTGTCGATCGGCGCGCACGGCCAGCAATCGGGTCTTGGCGCGCATTGGGAAATCTGGTCGTTCGTACGCGGCGGCTGGAGCAACATCGATGCGCTCCGCGCCGCGACGATCATGCCTGCAACCTCGCTCGGCTATGCCAAGGATATCGGGTCGCTTGAGGCCGGCAAACTTGCCGACCTGCTGATTCTCGATGCAGATCCCACCGAGAACATCCGCAGTACCGAACAGATCCACCGCGTGATGCTCGGCGGACGGCTCTATGATCCGCTGACGATGAACGAGGCCGAGACGGGCAACCGCAAACGCAATCCTTATTGGTGGGAAGCCGACAAGCCCTGAACCCGCGTCCAGATCGAGCGGCGGGCCGTAATTTTGTGACGAGAGGGTTGCAAGACGTCCGGACCGCCGCTAGGGGCGTCCACTCTCAGCGAGGAGAGTTGGCTGAGTGGTCGAAAGCGTCGCACTCGAAATGCGAAGTGCCGGCAACGGTACCGAGGGTTCGAATCCCTCACTCTCCTCCATTTTCTTATTTCCACACATCCACGACCATCCGCCGAGAGCCTAGGAAAACCTAGGCTCTCCGGGGTGTTTCGTGTCCTCATGTATCCCATGCTGTCCAGACCCACACATTTGAACTTGTGGTAAGAAACGTGGGAAAAAATCAGCATGAAAAGGCTATCGGTCAGCGCCGTTAAGTCGGCTACCCGTCCCGGACGATTCTCCGACGGTGACGGCCTCTATCTCGTCGTGCAGCCGGGAGGCAGCAAGAGCTGGGTGTGCCGGGTCCAGAAGGCCGGCAACCGCCGGGACTTCGGCTTGGGTAGCGCCTCCAAGGTCAGTCTCGCCGACGCCCGAGAGCGAGCGCGAGAAATCCGCAGTCAGGTTGAGATCGGGCTAGACCCGCTTTTCGAGCGCCGGAAGGCGCAAGGCATTCCGACCTTTCGCGAAGCCACCGCGAAGGTTCTGGCGGCTCACCGCAAAACTTGGAAGAATGAGAAGCACGAAGCGCAATGGCAGCAGAGCCTGCGCGACTATGCCTTCCCTCATATCGGCAACGTCCGGGTCAACGAGATTACCGGTCCGATGATCCGCAATCTCCTCTCGGAGATTTGGCTATCGAAACCGGAAACCGCCCGCCGCGTTCGTCAGCGCGTCGGCGCCGTCCTCAATTGGGCCTATTCGTCGGGCTACCGCGACAGCGAAGCGCCCATGCAGGCGATCACGAAAGGCCTGCCGCGCCAGCCGAAGCAGGACGGCCATTTCGCAGCGATGCCCTACGCGAAGGTCCCCGCTTTCATCCCTGCCCTGCGCGAGCGAGAGTCATTCAGTCGTCTTGCCCTCGAGTTTGCCATCCTCACCGCGTCCCGGTCGGGCGAGGTGCGCGGAGCCACTTGGGATGAGATAGACCTTGCCGATGGCCTGTGGACCATCCCCAAGGGCCGTATGAAGGCGAACCGGGAGCATGTGGTGCCCCTCTGCCCTCGCGCCATCCGCATCGTCGAGCGGTGTGCGGAACTTCGCCTTCCCGGCTGCCCCATCATCTTTCCCGGCGTCCGTGGCAAACAGCCAATGTCGGATATGACGATGAGCAAATTGCTCAAGGAGATGGGACAGCCATACACGGCGCACGGTTTCCGCTCGTCGTTCCGGGATTGGGTGAGTGAAGAAACCAATCATCCCAGCGACGTTGCCGAGGCGGCCCTCGCCCACATCGTCGCGAACAAGACGGAAGCTGCGTATCGACGCGGCAATCTCCTAGAGAAGCGTCGCGTGATGATGGCCGAATGGGCCGACTATTGCGAAGGCAAAACGTCGTGAGCCGCTACACCCGCGCGCGGCGCCACCTGCTCCGCCAATATGAGCGCGCCGTCGATCGGATCGATGAGGAGGATCGCGCCATCTTCCTCGGGCACCGGGTCGAGGAACTGAGCTATCGCCAGCTTGCCGAGCGACATGGCATCAGCATTGCTGAGGTCGAGGAAGCGATGATCCGGAGTTTGCGGGTTATCGCCCTATCGGTCGACAGAAAGAACCGCCGGTGGTGGCAATTCTGGCGGCGGTGACGCCGCTTCGATCTTGCCAAGCAGCCGCCGCGCCGACAGGGTGCCGCCACGATGAAAACCGGCCTCGACCATCTGCCCGCCAACAAGCAGCGCGAGCTCGAACGCGTCAAAGCAATCGTCTTCGAAGAGTTCGAGGATGCGATTGCGCTCGGCACGATGGGTTGGAAGAAGAAGGGCCGGATCGACAAGATCATCCTCTATGGCAGTTATGCGCGAGGCGGCTGGGTCGACGAGCCGCACACCGCCAAGGGCTACCGCTCCGACTTCGACCTTCTCATCATCGTTAACGACAAGCGGCTCACCGAGAAGGTCGATTTTTGGGGCAAGCTAGAGGACCGGCTCATTCGCGAACTCGCGATCGACAAGACTCTCAAGACGCCGGTCAACTTCATCGTCCACACCTTGCAGGAGGTGAACGATGGCCTCGCCCATGGGCGCTATTTCTTCATGGACGTCGCGCGCGACGGGATCGCGCTCTACGAATATGAGGACAAGCCGCTCCACACGCCGAAGCCGAAGACGCCGGAGCAGGCGTTGGCGATGGCGCGGGAGTATTTCGACGAGTGGATGCCGACCGCCGAGTATGCACGAACGCTGGCAGGCTACAGTCTAAAGGACGGTCAGAAAAACTACGCGGCGTTTAATCTGCATCAGGCCACTGAACGCCTTTACCACTGCGTGCTGTTGGTGTGCACCTTCTACACGCCGCATGTCCACAACCTTGCCTTCCTTCGGACACAAGCTGAGCGGATCGACATGCGATTGGTTGATGCCTGGCCGCGTGAACTCCGCGAGGATCGTGCCCGCTTCGAAAAGCTCAAAGAGGCCTATGTGAAGGCCCGCTATTCGAAGCATTACCGCATTACCGAGCAGGAGCTGAACTGGCTCGATGGCCGCGTTGGAGAACTCGGCCGCGCGGTTCACGCGATTTGCTCGGAGCGGATTGCTGAAATAGAAGCGAACACGTCAATTCGCCCCTAATTATCCAAAGCCATACGAAAATCGCGCGGCTGCCCGCCGTTTCGCGCGCTGCGTATGGCATTTTTGCGCCATGCCATACGCACAAAGCCGCGGAAAACCGACCATCCCGGGCCCGCAGCTGGCACGGCTTTTATCTTGCCCTCTTATTTGGCTCCCTGATTTTCAAAGTTTTCGCCATCTCGATCAATGCGAAAAACCAGCGATAGATTTGGATGAGCGAATGGCAGAGCAGCAGCTTCGAGGGGAGTTGCGCGATGATTATCGGCAGACCCGGCCGTATGATAATACAGGATCTTTGCCCTATATTGGATCCGGTTTCCGGGTCTGCCGTTCCCACAAGGGGAACTTACTGCGCAGGCTGTCGAGATGCGGAGGCAGGAACAGGAACGTCTCCAAAAGGAACAAAGCTGGTCCCGTTTTTCCACATGGCTAGCATGACAATCGACAGTTTCCGCGCCACAGCGACCTTTGCCCTTGCACTGCCCCTTCGCTCGCTAACTTGGGAACCCCATCGTTTGATGCCGCTGTCCTTCGTGGTGGAGCGAAGCAAGATCATCGCGGCTGTTGTTAAGTGGGCTCGGGTTAAAGCGCTTCCCATCTTGCTGATCCGTGAGCGGGCCACGGTGGTCCCGGATTGACGCACACGCGGAACAAGGCCCAAATAAGGGCCGACATCGATCGACTTCCTAAATCTATGAGGGTCGCAGATCGCGCTGTAGAATGACAATGCCGAAATTGGTCCGACGCCAGGAATCTCCATGAAGCGCTTACAGACCTCGATGTCGCCCACCATCTCGGCAATCTTACGGTCAAGGTGGTTGACGTAGGTGCGCAGACTCTCACAAATTGACAAAACTGGCTCAACTTCTGGCCGTAGGTCAATTTTTTGCTCTCGGTACAGACGCGACAATTCTAAGGTCGCGTTGCGTCGCAATATTGAGGCGGAAGCATTTCGCGAGAGCTTTCCGCCGTAGAGATGGAATTGGGCGCCGAGCGCGGCCTCTGTTGCGACCTTCATGCGGATCATCTGGCGGCGAGTGGCTAACATCGACCTTATACGCTGGCATTCCACGCTCTTTAGCGTGACCTCCGAGACAACTCCCCGACCGCTACGTCCGATTTCAGCGATACTTCGGGCATCGTTGCGGTCAGTCTTATTCTGCATGATTTTAAGGTAAGTTGCAGCCTGCCTGCAGTCGAAAACGGCTACATTGTATTTGAGACGATCAAGGCCCCGCGCCAGATAGGTGGTAGTAGATCCAGCCTCCATCGCAATAACCGCTATATTGCTCCGTCGCATCGGCCTCAGCACCGCGTCGATGTTCTCGATTGTCGTTTGGAGCTCGGTTTCGTGGACCGTCTCACCGGAAGCGTTGAGAACGCACAAGGCTGTTCGGTGCACCCCGACATCCAAACCTACCCAAAGCCGTTTGCTCATTCCCACCTCCACTTGAGGTTCGGCGCCTAATGGGCATCAAGGTAATAACCTTATTTTTGGGCTCGGCGTCCGAACCTCATCCAAACCTGAGCGAAAAATTTAAATAGAAGATGATGATTCAAGCTTGAGGCCATTTTGACCAGCGTACCGGTGATAAACAGCTCGAAATCCCCCGGGCCGCGATGCTTCGTTTCGGACCCACAATTATAATCACACACCTTACGCACGGGTGCATAGCGCTTTTATGCCACTTTTCGAGGGTGCGATCCGGCAGCGCGCGCTGCCTCGCTCTCGCAAACTCACGTTTTCCTGCGACTTTTCGAGGCTGCGCATCGCACTCTCGCTGGACAAGAATATGGCGGATGAAAATGATGCGAGGGGCGGACCAGCCGCGCGCGAATTGGCAGCGCTGAACCCGCGCCCGGGTGACCTATCGGCCCGACCTTTGCGCTATTGCCGTTGTCACCGGTACCCCGTCCGTGTCTGAGAACGCGTGGCGATACTTCCGTATGCCGAGCCATCCGGCGACAATCAAAGGTGTCCACCCGGCCGGGTTGTGGGAGCCGGGCGTGGAAAAACAGGCGTTGGCGTACAAACGTCGTGTGGAATGGCGCAACGACTATCGGGATAATCGAGCGCGACGGGGCGGCGCCCCTTCCTGCCGTCCCATCACCATTGTCCAGCGAGAGCGCCGTTATGCCTTTCCAATCCCCTGCCCCTCCGCCGTCGTCGCCGCTTGCAATCGAGCCCATCAGCATGCGGGTTCCCGACGCCTGTCGATTTACGGGCATAAGTCGCAGTTCCCTCTACCTTCTCATCGCGAGGGGCGAAGTCGAGATCGTCAAGATGGGCGCCGCAACGTTGGTCCTGACGGAAAGCCTTCGCGACTTGATCGAGCGGCAGCGCGGCACTTCTACCAGCCGGACGGCGGCGCCGATCCGACGCCGCAGCAATCAGAGCGAAGGCGGAAAGTCTGGTCGGCGCTTTCGCAGCGGGCGCGGGGCCGGCGATTTTGCGTCCACCCCCCTTTTCGATCGAGAATAGGCAGCTATGCGCCTCAACCCCGCCTTTCCATAGATGAGCATATCGTCACATAAGCCGACATTAATTTGGAGGGCGGAAATGTCGCCATCGCTGTCCTAATCAGGGGCCGTGATAATAGGAAATCAGCGGCGGATTTTCCGGATCGTCCTCTGTCATCAAGCGGTCGGTGAACTCAAGGGCGCTGCCGTCTTCCGGTTCGACTAGCAACTGGTCGACAATGATGATTTGGTGATCGGAGAGATCATTTTCCGCGACCTCATAGAGATAGTGATAGAACGCCCGAACAAGCTCGGGATTGATGTCGGGAGTGATGTTCTTGAGCGGCGTGTCGATCATCAGCAGTGTCGGCACTGGCAGCTTCCTCTCCGCCGCGGTCCGGTGGAGCGCCAAGGCGAAACAGATTGTCAGGAGCGTCTTCTTGCCGCCGCTGCCGGCTGTGAAGAAGGTATAAGCTGCGGCCTCGTCGCCGCCCGGCCAGATTTCCGGAATCATGCTGCGCCGATTGATGCGCACCTTGTCCTTCGCAGTAACGCCGGGGACGTGCGTTGCGATCAACGCTTTTAGGAAATTTGCTTCGAGCGCGGCGAAATTCGCGTCCGCCTTACTCAATCGCCGCTGTTCATCGCGGATTTCACGTTCAAGTCGATTTAACTCCGCAGAGAGGGCATCGGCTTCCTCGAGCATCTTGGTGACGGCATCCGGCATGGCGCTGACGCGATCGAGGAAGCGTGCGCGCTCGTCGAGCTCGGCAAGTTCGCGCTGCGCGTCGCTGGTGCGTGCAAGCCGGTCTGACTCATAGTTCGCGAGCAATTCGGCGACGCGCCTATCCAGTATATTCTTGTCGGCCACCACGGCCGCGATGCGAGCAATCTGCCTCTTTCTCGATGTCGCATGGCGTCGTAGCGATGCTTCGATGTCTGCTAGGCGCGCATCAAGGTCACTGTTGATGGATGCCGGGGTGATTGCATTTTCGTCGGGGCGCAGCTGCTGGAGGCAAAGATAACAGTCGTCGCCGTGAGAGCGGTGGGCGCTCAACGGCTGGCCGCATTGGGGGCAATTCTCGAACGCGCTATTCGCGAGCACAGACCTGGCGCGATCTGCGCGCGCGACCTTGAACTTCATCGACAGCAGTTCTGAGCGGAGTTCCTTTTGCTCGTTCAAGCGAAATTCGAGATCGTCCAGCGTCTCGCGTTCGCGCTCGAGCGTGTCGGACAACTGCCTCAGGCGTACGCGCTGCTCGTCGACGAAATGCGTGTCTTTCAGATAAGACGCCGTGTCGCTTCCGAGATAGCGCCGAAGTTCGTCTGACCGGCTGCGCACCTTCTCCAGTTCCGCACCGATCTGGCTGGAGGATGCAAAATCAAACTCCCGAAGAAACTCGCGAATGCGCTCCGCAGCGTCGCGTTTGGCACGCTGATCCGAACGGGTCTGATCGTAAGTGGTCTGGAGTGTGCTGAGCACCTCGCTGTAGTAGCCCGTGAAAAAATTGAGACTGTCTTTGCTCTTTTCGGCAAGAATGGGCGAATTGAGCCTGAAGAAGGAGGAATCCAGCTCCTCCTGCTCAAGATAGCAAAATTTGAACAGGTCGCGAAAGCTCAGCCGGATCATCGGCGAGTCCTCGTCGCCCGTCCGCTTGCGCACGCGGATGATCGGATAGCCAAGCAATCTGAACAGCAGATCGCTCAGGTTTACGACGTCCGTGCCGAACGCGACAGGCCCATCGCCCTTCGCGCGAATCTGCAAACTGATCGGTCCCTCGTCAGGGTCGATCCATGACACGCGGAGAAAGCCTTCTCCCTTGGAGCGCTCGATGAGCACTTCTAGGTCGTTGACCTCAAGCGTCATTGCTGCGGCTAGGAATTCGCGCTGGATGGCGGTCGTGAGTTCAAGATCGCCACCGAGGCAGAAATCGATCAATCGGACCACCGTCGATTTGCCGAGGCTGAGAGTGCCGTGGATGAAAGTTATGTTGCGCGAGAAGGTCAGAACCTCCTCACTCTGACGGCACAGCAACTTGAGGGTATGAAGTCTAATTTTCATTGGTCGATCGTCTCACCCATGCGCAGAGAAGCCACTTCCGGGAAATGCTCATAGATGAATTCCATCAATGTCGTGGCGGTCAGGTTGAGGTGCCGTTTCAACAGGACGGCGCGCTGGCGAATTCCGGCATATTCCAGCTCGAGCTTCAACATCTCAGCCGCTGTTCGCCCGCGATCTGTCTGTCCAATGATGACTGTTCGGCCCGCGGTATGAACATTGATCAGGCCACGGCCAGCTAGGATATTCAGGAAGCGACGGTACCGGTGATCCCACGGCCCGTATTTGAAGCGCACCATGCGCGCCTCAATTGAATTGCGCTCGAATTCCTCAACATTAACCAAGGCGGCATCGCTGCCGCGAACTTGAATCGCGCGCTCTAAGAAGGCAGGATAGCGAAGCAGGAAGTCGAGCTTGGCAAGCTTAGTCAGACCTTCGATCTTCTGGTCGCCGGCTTTTCCCGCGAAGGCGTCGATCAGGACTAGAAGGCGCCCGAGATGAAGTGAGTCATCGCCTTCAAGATGATTGACGATCTCGGGAAGGGTACTCACGCGTCGGCTTCCGGGAGCGAAAGGTCGCGGTCGCTGCTCCACCAGACCTTGCATTCCTCCGACAGCAGTCCGGCGGTACCGGCAAGGTGTTCAGGTCGGCATCCGAACAAGCTGTCTTTCTCGGCCGTCGCCGTCGCGCGCGTTCGGCCGCGCAGATCTGACAGCATTGCCGGGCCATAGGCGCTCGAACCGGTCGCAGCTTGGGCTTCCGCTTCCCTGGCCGATCGATTGGCAAGATATTGGAAATGGGCGAGCCGTCGGTTAGCCTCGGCAAGGCCGAACTTCTCCTTCCACCCGAGAAAGGCCCGCTCGAGCGAGGCGACATCATCCTTCATCTGCTCGACGTCGGCATAGCTGATGCCGCCGGCGGCCATCTTCAGCTCCATGCGTCCGAGGCCCGGTGGTATGCTTTCCCGGGCGATGAATTCGCGGACGGTCAGCAGCTCCTGATGATCTGAAGTCGCTGGAGTAGTCAGCCTCGCAACGAGTTCGCGGTCGAGGCGCTTGCGCTGAGTGCGTAGGCTATCGGTGTGCGCTGCGAGATCTTCTACGACCGCATGAGATTCGAGGACGTAGCCGTCCAGCGCAAGCGAACTCACATTCCAGATATGCGCGCGAATTGCATCGGCCATGCGGTGTAGTTCGAGAATGGACTGGTTGCCGAGCGTCTCAAATTCGCCAAGAGCTCTGACGAGATCGAGTTCCGGTTGGTCGATCCCCGTCTTTCTCTCTTCTAGGCGAACCTTTCCGAGCGCGGCGATGACCTCCTCTACCGCGATCGCGGTACTTTCTGCAAACTCGGCTAGGCATTTGCGAACCTTGTGGCGCGGGCCGAGACCGTCGAGGCGAGGATTGTCGCGGCAGCAGCTGAGCATCGCGCCGACGTCATCGCTCGCATCGTTGTTATGAAATACGAAGTTGGTTGCTAGGACGAAACGCTCAAACCGGCCGGGATAGCGCGCATCACGTACGCAGAAGCGCTTGAGTGCTCCTGAGACGGCCTTGTCTGAAAGGCGGAATTGCGGTTGATCGAGTTCGCGCGTCTTTACTTGAATGCCCGTAAAGAGTCCGTTGGTTCCTTCAACAAGAACATCTTCGATATGTTCGCAGTAGACGCTCCGAACTTGGCTCTCCGGAACCAGCATCTGGAGCGCTTTCAGCGCCGCGTAGTTGATTTGATATCGAAAGCGGCGCTGGACTTCATCTCCGGGATCACGAGCTAGGTTAGACATTTTCCTGCTCACCTCCCCGCTGGAAGACGATCGCCGCCTTCTTATTTCTGAGCCCTGCATTGGCCTAACATCTTTGCATCTGGGATCAAGTTTACATGTGTTCGCTGAACGAGGGACCGCAATTTATAACCCATCCTTAGAACCTGCCTTGCCCTTGTAGGCCCTGTCGGCGGTGGATTCCGAGATAACACCTCAGTAGGTCTGAATTTGGCGAAGCTGCTTGTCTTGGCGTCGTTCCTAATTCAATCACACCGCGGCAGGTCGTTACGTCGCGGCTTAACAGTTGGGGGAATGATGCGAGTAGCGCGGATCGTGATTCAGAACTTTCGTACATTCGCGTCACTCGATGTGAATGTCGCGGATGATTTGTGCTGCATCATCGGAGAAAACAATACGGGCAAGACCGCGATCCTTCGCGCGATCCAAATCTGTCTAGACAACATGTTGCCGTCGAGTTTCCGGTCACTACTGCGCGAGGACATCCATTCCACGATCGATATCGCCGAACCAAATCAGGTTCTTATCGGCATTGAGCTGACCGGGTTCGAGGGCAGGGTTAACGAAGAGGCGCTGGTTAGTACCTGGAAGACCGCCGCGGATCGTGCGCGTATATTTTACCGCTTCCGCCCGCGCCCAGCTGTCCGGGAGCAACTTGCGAGTGGCAACATCGCATCGGGGACGTTGACCCTAGAGGACTATCAGTGGGAAATCCGTGGTGGCGGTGATCCTGCGATCGACCTCACCGACATTGCTTGGAATGACGAGGGGATCGGCGAGTCGGTTCGGTTTGCCGACCTACAGTCATACCTTCTCGTCCACCTGCCCGCGCTCCGCGATGTCGAAAATGACCTGCGTAATCCCCGCCAGTCCCCGCTTATACGCCTAATCGAGGCGTTCGAGATCGATGCGGCCGAGCAGGATGCCCTTATTGCAATCCTCGATCAGGCAAATCAGGCAATCGCGAATTCGGCGACTATCGCCGAGATAGCAGGCGCAATCGACGAGCGGTTCAAGGATGTCTCGGGCCCGGCGTTTGAGATGGACGCCACGCTTGGCCTGTCAGCCGCGACCTTCCGGGCGATCATCCGCAATCTGAAAATCATACTGTCGGATCTGTCGCTCACCTCGTTTGAACCCGGCCGCAACGGTCTAGGCATGAACAACATCCTGTATATCGCGATCCTGATGGAATACCTCCAGCGGCGGATCGCGCTCAACCGCTCGGCCGGACAGCTGATTCTGATCGAGGAACCGGAAGCGCACCTCCATCCCCAGCTACAATTCTCGCTGATCGCGGCGCTGCGCGCGATCGGCGTGCAGACCATTTTGACCAGTCACAGCACCCAGGTGACCTCTCAGGTTCCGCTGAGCAGCATTGTATCGCTAACTAAGCGCGAGGACGCGACCATCGCTGCGGGCAACCTGGCGCTCAATGCGGCGCTGACCGCGCCAGAGATTGCCGATCTCGAACGCTATCTCGACGCTACCAAGAGCGCATTGCTTTACGCCCGCAAGGTCATGCTGGTCGAAGGGCCAGCCGAGATGTTCCTGATCCCGGCGCTGATCGAACAGGTTTACGGCGTAAAGCTCGAGCGGCTCGGCATCTCGATTATCGCGATCCATGGAGTCCACTTCGACGTCTATGCCAAGCTGTTCCGCGCAGGCTCGCTCGAAAAGAAATGCGCCATCGTGGCCGATGCTGACATGACGCCGTCCGACGCTGACGACTTCGATCTGGAAATCCATGCTCCTGATCTAGTGGCACTGGAAAGCGACTTTGTGTCTACGTTCGCGGGCGCAACTACTTTCGAACGTGAACTGGTATCGGTCGGGCGCCTACCGATGCTGATCGAGACCGTTCGTGCTCTCGGCGCACCGCAGATTCTTGAGCAGATGGAGAATGGGCTCGCAACGCTCGCGCTCGGGGGACTTAGCCTTGCCGAAGAGACGGCGCTACGCGTCGAGCTTGGCCGCATAACTCTAAATACCGCCAAACGCTTTGGGAAAGCGCGTTTCGCTCAAATAGCTGCGCGCTACGCTAATCTGGCGACCGACCTGCCGCCTTACATTGAGCAAGCCTATGCGTGGCTCACCGAATGATCCTGCTAACACCCGAACAGCACGAAGCGGTCGAGCATGACGGCAATCTGCTGCTGACGGCTTGCCCAGGCAGCGGCAAGACGCGGGTCATTCTTGCTAAGCTGCTGACGCTGGCCGATCAGGTCGTCGGCACGCCCCAGTTCATCGGCTGCATCACCTATACCAATGCCGCAGTCGACGAAATTGAGGCCCGGTTGCGCACTTATGGTAACAATGCAATCGCGGACCGCTGCGAAATCTCGACGATCCACGCCTTCTGCCTACAATTCATTCTACGCCCCTATAGCTGGCTCAATCCCGAGGTGCCGGCGTCGTTTCAGGTGCTGTCCCGCGAGAACGCCTTATTCGAGCAGATCGTGACGGCGGTGGAGGACGCGTTTGGTCGCATGCCCGCCGGCCAGGTTTTTGACGACTACGAATCGCTTCGCATCGACGTGGACGGCGGACCCTGTGGACAGGGTATCGAGACGGGCATCGTCACCGACGAATCCGCCGCGCTTTATTGGGAGCGGGTACGCGCCCACGGATACCTGGATTTCGCGATGATCCTCTATTACTCATGGAAAATTCTTCAACAGCACCCCTTCGTGGGGCGCGGCATCGCGAGCCGCTTTTCTTGGCTGCTGATCGATGAATTCCAAGACACCACAGACATCCAGATCGCGATCTTTGGCGCGCTCCGGCATTTTCTTCACACGCGCTTCTTCCTTGTCGGTGACCAAAACCAGTCGATCATGCGTTTCGCCGGCGCTCGCCCCGAACTTGCACAGCAGTTCGGCGATCAGATCGACGCGCACCGCGACACAGCCCTGAGCGGCAACTTCCGATGCGGGCCGGCGATAGTCAGCACTGCATCAACACTTATCCCGACCATGCCCGAAATGCATTCGGCGGGCGATGCAGCCCAACTCGCGGCGGAAGTGAGCTACGTCCACGTCAGCCGGCCGATTGACGCAATCACTGACTATTTCCTGCCAGCCCTACAGGATGCCGGCATTCCGCTAGGCAAGGCTGCGATCCTTGCGCCATGGTGGACGCATCTTATCCCCGTTGCCCGCGCCCTCCGCGAGTTCGACGTGCCGGTCTTCGGTCCAGGTGCGCGACCCTATAAGCGCCGGCGTCTGCTTGCCGGACTAGCCGAGCAACTCGGAGCTTGCGCCGAGGCCGGTAATTACCTCGGACTCCCTGGTGTCGAGCGGGCACTGTTTAGACTCATCGGGGATCTCACCGGAAACTCGCGCTACGACATCTTCAGCTATCAGGGGCGTCGCGTGGCGCTCGGCCTAATCTATCTCGCTCGCGAACTTGCCAACCAGCATCCCGGCGGTGTCGCTTGGCTGCGCGCCATCGCCCGCGAGGCTGGCGACTATCTCGAACGCGAGGAATGGCTACCGGTCAACGCCAAACAGCCTCTGATCGATTCCGCTGAGGAAATGCTGTCCGACATGCACGCCAGCAAGGTCGATCTCGCAAATCTGCTTATCTCAGATATGGGCCTGTTCGCTAATCCCGAGCATGCGCTCAAGTTGATCACGCTGCACAATTCCAAGGGGCGCGAATTCGATGGCGCCGCCCTCATCTGCATGAACAACGGAAGTATCCCGCACTTTTCGACATCGACGCAAGAGGCCTATGATGAGGCTCGGCGATTGTTTTACGTAGGGCTGACCCGAGCCAAGCGCGTCTTGGTCGTAGCGTCCGATCAGTCGCACTGGAAGAACACACCGACCCCCTTCATTGCTGAGGCTGGCTTGGGATGAGTGCACGCTTGTCGCGCATCGTTCACGGCAGGTTTTCAGAAGTAGGGCAGCAAAAGCTTACTTTCCGCTACCACCCAGATAGGGTTGCCAGCCCACTCTCTAAGCGGTGGGTGGGGTCCGAATTCGTCCGAGTGGACATTCCGCTTCGACTTGGCAAACTGAACGCATGTTCGTGACGCCAGAAATGTTGCTCGACAATGGGCGAGTGAGAAAAGGGACACTCGTTCGAGCGCTTGCGCCAGTTGGAATTTACTGGCGCGAAAGTTTCACCGCTCCCGGGGCCTTATACTCGCCTGACGAGACGCTGGTGTACATTGCTGTGCACTTCGACGAAGCCCTTCATGAGGGTGACTATTACACCGAGTTCGACGATCCCACCCTCGAAGAAGTTCGCCTTTTGGCGGCGCTATCGTTGCCGATTGGATGGGACGCAGGTATCGTAAGCCTCTACCCAAACTATCCTGAACTACGAATTCCGAGCTTCCTCGATTTGGCAGACCCGAAGGTTGACGAAGAGCTTCGCGCGAGACTGGCGGAGGTCGAGCCGGAAAGCTCCGGACTTTGGCATGCAGATCCTCCCCCTCCTCCGATATACGGCGGCCAAGCTTACGTTTTTCGTAACTCAGAAACCCCACTCGAACTGCAGAAGCAAATCTTCTCCAAAATCAATCTGGATGACCATCTGTTGCTACGTGGCCTGAGCGCTTGGCTGAAAGCCGGTATGCTGAGATACCATCGGCTATTTGCCGTTGAAGCCCTCTTTTCAATGTATGTCTCTCTGGATGCTTCATTCTCGCTAATATGTCGGGAGCTCCGGAAGCGAGGTGTTGTCAATCCAAGCGCAATTGACGCTGGGCGCTTTCTCGATGAAGCAGAGGGTCGTGAGCCAGAAGAAATGCCATATTTCGGCGAGTTTTACTCCGACCGCATCCGTTTAATGCACCCTGAGAATCGGTTTGGGATTACGCCTTATCCGCCTGCGATGAATGGCGACCTGGTACATCTTAACCAAGCTCTTCGGGAAGTTTATCGCCTCCTGCTGCTTGGAGCGATGATTGATCCCCAGAATTACGTCGCCTTTGAAAGGCCGGAGGCTTTTGGGTAGATACCCGAGGCTCTATCCGGCTTAGATGTCCGCTTTCGCCGCTTCTCGACGGATAAGCGGACAGTCCGCTGCCGGCCAGTTGGAAGAATTAAAACGGAGGATGGCGCTGAACGTCTGCGCCATTGTACCGAAAGTAGAGGCGGTCGGCGCGACCCTGAGCATCGATCCCAGGCTCCGAGCAAACTAGCTTGCTCTGGAACCCTGCGCGCAAAACCTCGGCCTCGGTCATCGACAAATATGCCATTTGGTGGATCGCCGTGCGGCGACCTTCGTCTTGGGAGGTCAGGGCTTCCTGTCGAAAGTGATGCTCAAGCGTGAGCCGCCGCGTCCGTTCGCCCCAAATGAAGTAAAAATAGGCGAGCACCGCGATTATGCCTGTGAGGATGGCAGCTAGATTGGCGACGACCTCTAGCACGTCTTTGATCATGGTTTCCTCCGATGATCGATTTTGGATTTTTCATATCTCGCCGCGGTCCTACGTCGGATCAGCGATGAAAGGATTAGGCCTTAGAGCGGCTATTTGCGGGTCTCTTTGCAGACATTTAGACCTCCAAGGGTTGGATCGGCCTCGCACTTATAGCCGCATTCATAATCGCCTCCGCTCTCTACTTGGATCGAGCGCATCCTGTCGATCGCAGCCCTCTGGCATAATTCAAAGCTTTTGAAGCCCGCAATACGCTCATATCCGGAGAGCTCTGCGGCATTTGGATAGACGAAGGCGTCCCATTGGTCGGGGCGGCTGTCACATCCGCTTAGCACCAGCGCGAAGAGAACTGCTTTCCACATGCCGCCCCCTCTAACGACTGCCACTTTCCCGAGCCCCTAAAATAGTCGCGCCCGTCACATGAGCACCGGTGGTTGCCGCCGCCATGGCGCTAGCAGCTTCCGGTGCGATGGCGTTGACCAAGTAGTACACCCCCACGCCCAAAACACAGGAGAAACCTGTCAATGGTAACATTCCAGCTGCGAAACCAGCAGGGCTCTTGACCCAACTTAGCGCCTGATCTTTCAATGATCTCACACGGCGTAGCTGATCATCTAACGGTAACTCAGCTTCCGCAAGGCGAATGAGCTCCCCCAGCTCCGCATGAAGAGCTTTCAGATGTTCAATAGCTTCAAGCCGCTTCGGTTCGATCGGTCCGCCGTTATGAAGAGGGCGCTCTTGCTCATCCAGCAAAGCGTCCACGCCCGCGAGCGCGTCAAATCCTAGCGCCAGCACGACCTGGGCTTGCTGGCTGGCCGTACGTTTGCCGGTCCATCTGTTCGATCGAACGGGCGGCCTCGTATGTCCTTCCACCCGGTCAAACAGCGGTGTCATATTTTCGCGCACGTGGGCACGCCGCTGTTCGTAGCTGGGCGCGAAATTCTTTATGTAGGTCCAAAATCCAGAGAGATCGCGTTGTGACCGGACGAATCTCGGCACCACATCGGCCAAGTCGGAACGGTCCAATAGCGCGCGGCGCATCGCTTTGTCGTCCCGTCCTCGAGATAAGTCTTGGTTGCCCTCACAGCCGAGAAGCAGGATCGACTGCAGTCGGTCCATTGCTCCCTCGTCGTCAAGTTCGTCCGGCCAGCCGGAAACCTTCTCACCCATGCCGCGACCTAACACGTAAGGCCCGAGCGGTCGATCCGCATCGATCCTCCGGTATTAATCGCGAGGTCAGCTTTCGCCGGTTTCCGAACCAAAAGCTGCCGGTCCGAAATCGGCCAGAAGCAACCAAGCGAGAACTATCTCGTCTATCGCTCCTGGGACCCCGAATGTGCTGGCGTATCGCCGAAAACTATCGACAAGAATCGGCTATTCTGGCATAGATAAATCGCGGTCTGAAACACGCATTCGGAATGCGTGAGGTAAGATGTGTGGTAAAAAATCGAGGCGAGCGAGTTACCTAAATTATTACAAATATTTAGGTTTTTTCCAAAATTCCTCACTCTCCTCCATTTTTCTATAATTTGACCACAGCAAGCGGCCCCGGCGCACGACCGGGGCTACCCGCGGGTGCCGTCACCTTATGGTGACGAGCGATGGTGCGGCGAGCGCTCCGACAATCGCGCCAACGACCAGGAACAGCACGATATAAACGACGATCACGACCACCGTGTAACCAAGCGCCTTGTCCTGCGGCGCCTTCATCAGCACCGGAAGGCCCAGGTACAAAAGATAAAGCCCGTAAAGCGCGAACAGAAGGCCGATGACCGAAAGCGCGGGGATGATCCCGAAAATCGCGCCCACCCATCCGGCGGTCGCCGAATAGGCCGCGACCTTCAGGGCCTGGACCTGATCTTTTTGTCCGCCGAAATTCGGCGCGAGGGCATCGATGACCAATGCGAGGATGAAGATCGTTGCCAGCGAAAGGCCGTAGGACACGATCGCCGAGACCAGCGCACCCACCAGCGGCGGGTGATATGTTACGCCGAACATGGTGAACCCGAAAACCTGCCCACCGACCAGTCCGGCGATCGGGCCGATCACCGCCAGTATCAACACATAGGGCAGATAGATCGATTGCACCGTCGCCGGCTCGGCCGCGATGATGTGCCATGTCTCCTTCGGCTTGAGAAGGATGTCCTTGGCGCGCTGGATGATGCCCGAAGCCGGGCCGGAGATATTGGGTGGTAGGTCCGTCATAATGCGTCTCCCCTGATCGTGCGGCCCACAACCCGAACGGGATATGCAAAAGCCGGAGGGCCTATTTAGCCCGCATCGCCAATGCATCTGTAACGCTGATCACAGCCCGAATCGGCAAACCACAGCCGGATAGGAATGTAACGGACTTGAAACGCGCGTAAACTGCCATAGATTGACCATATGACCCCCGACTCTTCATCCGAACTTCCCGCGGCCGTTACTGCGCCGCTCATCGGCCGCGCACGTTTTGCGCCGGGCGATATCGTGCGCCATCGCATGTTCGACTTTCGCGGCGTCGTCTTTGACATCGATCCCGTCTTCGCGAACAGCGACGAATGGTATGAAGCGATCCCCGAGGATATTCGTCCGGCGAAGGAGCAGCCCTATTATCATCTGCTCGCCGAAAACGGCGATTCGTCCTACATCGCTTATGTCAGCCAGCAGAATCTGGTCGCTGACGGCGACGCTGGACCGATCGACCATCCGCAGATCGACGCTATGTTCGAAGGGCTCGACCACGGACGCTACCGCGTCCGCGCCATCCATCGCCACTAAACGCAGGTCAGGCTTTCAGCTTCCAGCCCGACCGCAGCAAGCGATAGGTTATCAGCCCGAGCACGACATTCACGGCCACAAGGAACAGCGCAGCGGTCAGTACCGGATTCGCGATCGTCGAATCGACCGTACCGATAAAGCCGTACCGAAAGCCCATGATCGCATAATAGACGGGGTTGCCGTGCGCGATCGTCTGGAACCAGGGCGCCAGCTTGTCGACCGAATAGAAAGTGCCTGAAAGCAAGGCGAGCGGCGTGACGACGAAATTGGTTACGGCGGCGGCATGGTCGAATTTCTCGGCCCAGATCGACGTGATGAGGCCAAGGAAGGCAAGCATCGAGGCCCCGAGCACGCCGAAGACGGCGACTGCCCAGAGATGGTCGGGCATGACATGCACGCCCGGCCAGAGCAGCATCGCGAGCCACAACGCCAACCCGACGAGCAGCGCACGGGTAATCGCCGCGCCGACGAGCGCGATGATGAGTTCGCCGACCGCGAGCGGAGGCATCAGATAGTCGACGATGGTTCCCTGGATCTTGCCGACGAGCAGCGAAAAGCTCGAATTGGCGAAGCTGTTTTGCAGCATCGCCATCATTATGAGCCCCGGCGCGATGAAATCGGCGAAGGGCACGCCGATCACGGTACGCCCCGCGCCGCCCAGTGCGACGGTGAAAATGACGAGGAAAAGGAGGGTGGTGATTGCCGGAGCCCAGATTGTTTGGAGCTGGACCTTGAAAAACCGCCGCACCTCCTTGACATATAGGGCCTGCATGCCCGGCACGTTGAGCGTGTGGATGTGCGGGACGCCGGGTTCGGCGAAAGCCGGAACCGCACGGATATTTGCTGAGTCGGGGTTCGAAATTTGGGGCTGGTCGTTCATGGCGTTCTCGCCTATCGCCTCCCCGATCTTACCGCAAGCTGGGCCGTCGAAACACCGTTCCGCAAGGACCGATTGAGAGACTGTATCGCTGCCTGCTGCGTGGAATGATGAGGAATATAAAGCATGTCATGGACTGACGAGCGCATCGAACAGCTGCGCAGCATGTGGGAAAAAGGTCTGACCGCCAGCCAGATCGCCGACGAACTTGGCGGGGTCAGCCGCAACGCAGTAATCGGCAAGGCGCATCGTCTTGGCCTGAAATCGCGTCCTTCACCCGTGAAGGCAACCGAAAAGGTCGCAAAGCCGGCGAAGCCCGCTGCACCCGCCGCACCGAAACCAGTAGCACCGGTTGCCGCATCACGCCCCGCTGCGCCTGTCGCGCCGCGCCCGGTCGCCGCGGCGCCGAGGCCCGAACCCAAACCGCCCGTCGAGGCAGCCGATGAGGATGGCGTTGAAGCCGCGCCGAAGCCCGATGCTCCGCGCATCGTTTCGATCGGCCCCGGCGGCTTCATCCGTCAGGGTCCCGGCGACCAGCAGGCGCCGATCCCGCCGGCGCCGCCGCGTCGGCTGGTGCCCGCTAAGCCGAGCCCGGAGATTGCCGACAAGACGAGCCTGCTCGATCTCAACGACCGTATCTGCCGCTGGCCGATGGGGCATCCGGGCGAGCCCGACTTCCATTTCTGCGGAGAGGCCGTGAACCCCGGCTTCCCCTATTGCGTCGAGCATTGCGGCCGCGCCTATCAGGCACAGCTCCCCCGCGGAACGCGCCGCCCGCCCCCGCCCCCGCCGTTCGGTGGTCCCCGAGTTCGTTAAGACGCGTCCGGTGAGGCCTTTCGGGCAGGATTTCGAATTCGCCCGCGCGCTCGGCCTGCAAATGGTCGAGCGCGGCGACGGGCGCTGTTCGATGGCGATCGATATCGAACCTGCGCGTCATTTCAGCCCGCAGGGCGCTGCGCATGGCGGCGTCGCCTATTCGCTCGCCGATACCGCGATGGGCGGCGCGCTGACCAGCGTGCTTGCCGACGATCAGTGGTGTGCGACGCTTGAAATCAAGTTCAACTATCATGTCCGCGTCGGCGAAGGCCGGCTGACCTGCGAGGCCGAAGTGCTCCACCGCGGCAAGCGAGTCGCGAACATCGACGCGCGCCTCTATCAGGACGGCCGCCTCGTCAGCAGCGCGAACGGCAATTTCGCGATTTTCGCCGCGCCGCATGCGCGCCAGGCATAGGTAAGGCGCCGGATCATGGACCCGGCGCCTCCCTTTCCGCTCCCAAGAGGTCAGAAGCGGTAACTCAACGTCCCGCGCACGCTGTGCGTCCGGAAATTTGGGTCGCTACGGCGGATATCTGTCCCGCCGCCGTTCAGTAGGAACGGGTTGGTCGCCGGGGCTGTCCCCGCACCGACGTTCACGACATAATCCTTATCCTTCACATCGGTGTACAGATATTCGAGGCCCAGCCCGATATTGTTCGTGACCATCACCTCGGCGCCGCCGCCGACGGCATAGCCCCATGCGTTGGTTTTACCGTTATCAGCAAAGCTGTTTACAGTGTTCGACGTCGCAAACTTGTTGTCGAGCCGTGCATAGGCGCCGCCGCCCGTCACATAGAAGAGCGCGCCGCCGCCCGGGGTGTAACCGGCACGCAGGCGCGCATTCGCCTGATAATCGGCCTCGCGGCTCATCGTGTAGCTGGCAGGGGTGGTCGAAAAGCCGCTGACGCTGTCGCGTGCAACGCTGTGACCGCCCTCGACGACTGCGCCGAGCACGAAATTGCCCATGCGGCGATCATAGCCGAGGCGCCCGAAGAATTCGGCGCCGTCCCTGTCGTTACGGCAGCCGCTGTTGGCCGTGCCCGTCGCGGCGCCGTTACAGAAGCCGGGTGCGAAAGCGTCGGTACCGCCCGCGGTGTTGACCGGATCGCCATAGGTACCGTCGCGGTTGGTGTCGAAGGTCAGGGTCTCACCACGGTCATTTCCCTGAAGCGACGCGCCGCCGCCGATCGAGATATAGGGACCGTTGAAATCCTGTGCTGGATCGCGGTCCTGTGCGAAGGCCGGAACGGCGAGCAAAGGCGCCGCCGAAACGGCTAGGAGAGCTGCGAATTTCATTGTTATTACTCCACTTTTTAGTGACCTTTAGGTCCCGACCCCAACCCGGGGGCGTCCGCCAAAGTTCCTTCATGTGGCCGAAATGCGATGAGCCGAGCCCGCACCGGGGTGCGGGACTTAGGCTGAAAACCCCGCTTGCCAGCGCCCTTCCCGGCCCCGTATAGCCACAGCATGAGTCACGATTTGTTCGACAGCAACCAGCCCGCGACCGACAGCTACAACGCCTCGCAGATCGAGGTGCTCGAAGGGCTCGAACCCGTCCGCCGCCGCCCCGGCATGTATATCGGCGGGACCGACGAGCGCGCGCTGCATCACCTTGCCGCCGAGGTGATCGACAACAGTATGGACGAAGCGGTCGCAGGACATGCGACGCGCATCGAAGTCACCCTCGACGTTGGAAACCGCCTTACCGTCGTCGACAATGGCCGCGGCATGCCCGTCGACCCGCACCCGAAATTTCCTGGTAAATCGGCACTCGAAGTCATCATGACCATGCTCCACTCGGGCGGTAAGTTCGAGGGGAAGGCCTATGCGACGTCGGGCGGCCTCCACGGCGTCGGGGTGAGCGTCGTCAACGCACTGTCGGTCGAGACCGAGATCGAGGTTGCGCGCAGCAAGCAGCTCTATCGCCAACGTTTTTCGCGCGGCACGCCGCTCGGCGGGCTTGAGGAGCTGGGCCCGACGCCGAACCGGCGCGGGACAAGCGTATCCTTCATTCCCGATCCCGAAATCTTCGGCGAGCATGGCCGTTTCAAGCCGCAGCGCCTCTATCGCATGGCGCGCTCGAAGGCATATCTGTTCGCAGGCGTTGAAATCCGCTGGAAATGCGCGCCCGAACTTATAGGCGACGACACGCCCGCCGAGGCGGTGTTCCAGTTTCCAGGCGGCCTTGCCGACCACCTCAAGGAACAGATCGGCACGCGCGAATGCGCCACCGCCGAGCCATTCGTAGGGCGTCAGGAATTTCCGGGCGAACAGGGCCGCGCCGAATGGGCGATCGCCTGGCCTTTGTGGTCCGACGGGTCGTATAGCTGGTATTGCAACACCATTCCGACACCCGCCGGCGGCACGCACGAAGCGGGCCTGCGCGCCGCGCTCACCAAGGGTTTGCGCGCATTCGGCGAGTTGATCGGTCAGAAGAAAGCGGCTCAGATCACCGCCGAGGATGTGTTCAACGGCGGTGAGATGATGCTGTCGGTATTCATCCGCGACCCGCAGTTCCAGAGCCAGACGAAGGACCGGCTTTCGAGCCCCGAGGCCGCGCGCTTCACCGAGAATGCCGTGCGCGATCATTTCGACCATTTCCTGTCGGACAACATGGACCGCGGCCGCGCGTTGCTCGGCCTTGTCCTCGACCGGATGGATGAGCGATTGAAGCGCAAGGCCGAACGCGAGGTCAAGCGCAAGACTGCAACGAGCGGGCGTAAGCTCCGCCTGCCCGGCAAGCTCACCGATTGTGCGAACGATGGCCCCGAAGGCACGGAATTGTTTATCGTCGAAGGCGACAGCGCGGGCGGCAGCGCCAAGCAAGCGCGCGACCGCAAAACGCAGGCGATCCTGCCGATCCGTGGCAAGATACTGAACGTCGCAAGCGCCAGCGCCGACAAGATTCGCGCCAATCAGGAAATCGCCGATCTCGGGCTCGCGCTCGGTTGCGGAATGCGCAAGGATTGCGACTCCGATCGCCTCCGTTACGAAAAGATCGTAATCATGACGGATGCCGACGTCGACGGTGCCCATATCGCGACGCTGCTGATGACCTTCTTTTTCCAGGAAATGCCCGACATCGTGCGAAACGGGCATGTCTATCTCGCGCAGCCGCCGCTCTATCGCCTGACGGCTGGGAGCGTGTCGGCCTATGCCCGCGACGACGCGCACCGTGCCGAACTTGAGGCGACGATGTTCAAGGGCAAGAAGGTCGAGGTCGGGCGCTTCAAGGGCTTGGGCGAAATGAACCCGGGCCAGCTCAAGGAAACCACCATGGACCCGACGACGCGCTCCATGCTCCGCGTCACGCTGCCGCAGGAATATGAAGAGCGGCATCAGGTCAAGGATTTGGTCGACCGGCTGATGGGGAAGCATCCCGAGCATCGCTTCCAGTTCATCCAGGCGAATGCCGCAAGCCTCGACGGGGCCGCAATCGACGCCTGAAGAAAAAGAATCCCCGCCCCTGTCAGAAAGTCTCGCGACGGCCGACTAAATAGTTAGACGAGGATAGGGACTGGAGATTTCGGGTGACCGAAGCCGAGCAGGATCAGCTATTTACCGACGCCATCGCGCGCTTCGGCGGCGCGATTGCCCGCATGGCGCGCGGCTATGAAGCCGATGCCGAGCTTCGCCGCGATCTCGAACAGGATATCCAGGTCGCGCTCTGGCAAAGCTTCGCTCGCTTCGACGGTCGTTGCTCGCTGAGCACCTGGGTCTGGCGCGTCGCGCATAACCGCGCGACGTCGCACGTCATCACGCGGCGCCGCCACAGCCGTCAGCGCTGGACTCATCTTGAAGATATCGACTTGCCGTCTGACGACCCGACCCCGTTCGAGCGGGCGACGAGCGAACAGGCAATGGCGCAAATCCTGTCGATCATCGACCGGCTCGATCCGCCCGACCGGCAGATATTGCTGCTCTATCTTGAAGGCATCGCCGCGGCTGAGATCGGCGAAATCACAGGGGTCTCTTCCGATTCCGTCGCGACGAAAATCTATCGGTTCAAGGCGATGTTGACGCACCGCTATGCGCAGCCCGGAGATATATCATGACCCGCCTTGATGACGACAGCCTGCATAGCCTGTGGCTGGATAGCGGCGCGGCAGTCGAGCCGCTGTCGCTCGCCGAAGTCAAATCGCGGGCCGCCATGCTCAGCCGCGCGATCGGCAGGCGCAATCGCCGCGAATATATCGCTACCGCCTTTGTTACTCTGATCTTCGGCCTCTATGCACTGGTCCTGCCCGGAATATTGCTCAAGGTGGGTAGCCTTCTTGTGATCGCCGGCGGGTTCATAATGGCTTGGCAACTTTCGTGCCGCACGTCGAAGCCCGATTCCGACGCGGAAGCGGCCAATGTGCGCATCCATTACCGGACCCGCCTCGCGACCGAGGAGCGGATGCTGGCGAGTGTCGGCCTTTGGTATATCGGACCCCTCGTCCCGGGCCTCGTCGTCTTCATGGCTGGACTCGCTGCGGCGAACGGTTTCGATAGCATCTTCGGTTTCGTCGGTTTTGCCGCGATCCCGGCACTGATCCTTCTTGGCATCTGGTTGCTCAACCGCCACGCGGCAGCCATGCTTCGCAAACAGATCGAACGGCTCGACGCGGCAACGGCAGGCGTTGAAGGAGAGAGGGAATGATCCGTTTTCTGCCAATAGCGATGACCGCAGCGTCCATCTCGCTGGGCACGCCATCCCCGGCGGTCGCAATACAGCCTACCGAAACGACAACGCCGACCGCTCAGGCCGCGTTGGACAAACGCGCGGCGCAACTGGTCGACCTGTTTGCGGGCAGGATTGCCTATTCGGCCTATTTCGATCCGCACTTCCAAGCGGCGGTCCCCGAAGCACAGTTCGACGCCTTCAGCGCCGGACTCGTGGAGCAATATGGCGAACCGGTCGCGATCGACCGAGTAGCGCCGACGGGCGAGCGTTCGGGAACCGTCCTGTTGCGCTTCGAGCGGGGTGTTGCGACCGTTCTGCTCGATGTTGGCGTCGCGGCCGACGAACGCGTGACCGGACTTCGGGTGACGGGTGTGACGGTCGCGAACGACAGCTTCGACAAAGTGGCGGCCGAGATTGCAAAACTGCCCGGTCATGCTGGTTTTCTCGTCGCCGAACTCGATGGCACCGCCATTCGTCCCCTCGCCTTCGCCAACGCCGACCGGCAATTCGCGACGGGCTCGACCTTCAAACTCTATATTCTCGATGAGCTTGCGGCGCAGGTCGCGGCAGGCAAGCGCCGCTGGGCCGATGTCGTGCCGCTGTCGCATTTCAGCTTTTCTTCCGCGGGCACTGCGAACTGGCCCACGAATACGCCGGTAACGCTGCAAACCCTGGCCAACTGGATGATTTCGGTGAGCGACAATGGCGCGACCGACACGCTGATCCACCTGCTCGGCCGCGAGCCGATCGAGGCGCGGATGAAGAGCGCCGGGCACAGCGACCCGTCACGCAACATCCCATTGCTCACGACGGTCGAGGGGTTCGCGCTCAAGGGAAATAATTTCAATGATTTGCGCACAGATTTTATCAAAGGCAATGACGCGGCGCAGCGCAAGCTGATCGAGGATAATCGCGAAAAGCTGACGCTCGCCAACGTCGACGGGGTCAGTTTCACGGCGGGGCCGCGCTACATCGAAAGCCTCGAATGGTTCGCAAGCCCGAACGACATAGCGCGGCTGATGATCGATTTGCGCGCGCGCCAGTCGAAGACCTTGCTCGAGGCGATGGCGATAAACAATGGCGTCGGCCCCGTCGCCGCAGCCGACTGGAAATATCTCGGCTACAAGGGCGGGTCGGAAAATGGCGTGCTGTCGATGAGCCTGCTCGGGCAACGCAAGAGCGACGGCGGATGGCTCGTCGTGACCGCCAGTTGGAACAATCCCGACGCCAATGTCGAGACTGCGCCGTTCGTCGGACTGGTCACGCGCCTCCTCGCGCTCGCAGCGCATGACCGGCATGCAGCGCCAGCGCCAGACATCCCGCCAGCAGCACCGCGTCCTTGAACAGAAATTGTGCGGTCGAACCCATGAAGGGAAAGCCGTAGCCTTCCTGCCATAGCGGCACGCCGAAGCTGAAGCTGAGCGTAATCACGAAGGTAGCCATGCCCATCAGGCCGCCGATCAGCCCTGCACGATGCGACCATGCCCCGAGTGCGATCAGCACGCCGGTCGCCAGTTCTATCGTCCCGATGACATTGCTGGTCCCCTGCACGCCAATCAGCGGGTACATCCACGAAAAGAGCGGATAATGCATCGCGATGCCCGCCACACCTTGGGCTTCATAGGCCGCAAATTTCGCCACGCCAAAAAGGGCGAAAATGAACAGCAGCGACCAGCGGAGCGCGCCGATCGCAAATGTCTGAGGCGGCAGTTTGTCCAGAATTTTAAGCATGAATATCCCCGATTATGGTTTCGGGGTTATTCGGGCGTCGACGCGGCCCGGTTACATCAGGCGGCGGTTAACGCCGCAACCAGCGCTTTGACCTTCGCCTGCCGCCATTGCGGGGTCGGCGCGACGAGCCAATAGCCGCGCTTCACCGCGACGCTGTCGCCAACCTGCCGGACACGCCCCGAGGCGATATCGGCCTCCGCAAGCATCGCTGGCACATTCGCCTGGCCCAAACCATTTGCCGCGGCATCGATTGCGAGGCCCGCGTCGCCAAGGCGCAGTGCCGGTTCGCCATCGCTTGCCGGACAGCCGGGCCAGGCAATGCGCGTGTCGCTGTTGCTGCCGGGCCCTGCGACGGTGACCATCAGCGCGTCGGCGAGCGCGACGCCTTCATGCTCGCCCGCGCCGTCGGTCCAGAAGATCGCGAGGTCCAGGTTTGCCTCAGTGAAATCGATCCCAGTGTCGGCGGAGACGAGCGTAAAGCGCACATCAGGCGCCTGCTGGCTGTAGCGCGCGAGCCGCGGCGCGAGCCATTTGGCGGTGAGGTCGCGCGGTGCGGCGATCGTCAGCGACTGCGACGACTGGCCGGCCTGCATCGCGCGCACCGATTCTTCGAACTGCAGGAAACCCTGCCGCAGCGCGTCGAGCCCCGCATCGGCTTCCCCGGTTAGTTCGAGCCCCTTGGGCGTACGGCGGAACAGCACGACGCCCAGCATATCCTCTAGCGCGCGGATCTGTTGACCGACCGCCGCAGGGGTGACCGCGAGTTCGTCGGCGGCACGCGTAAAGCTCAAATGCCGGGCAGCGGCATCGAAAACGCGCAACGCGTTCAGGGGCAGATGGGTACGCTTCATGACGCGGTCGCAGGCGCCACGAGCGGGAAATGCGGGATCGCGACGAGGATTTGCGATCCGTCACCGAGTTCCATCGCATAACTCCCAACCATCGAACCTTCGGGGGTCGGCAGCGGGCAGCCCGATACATAGTCATAGGCGCCGCCGGGAATGATTAGCGGCTGTTCACCGACAACCCCCTCGCCTTCGACTTCGCTGACCTGGCCGCGCCCGTCGCTGATCCGCCAGTGACGGCTGATCAACTGCACCGCGTCCTCGCCGTGATTTTCGACGCGGACATGATAGGCCCAGAACCAGCGACCGAGCGCCGGGTGCGACTGTTCGGGCAGATAGCTGACCGCAACGCGCACGGTGATCGACCCGGTGGTCGCCGCAAAGGGGAAGAAGGAGTCGATCATCTCCATGCCAAATTCACCTAAAGCCCGACCCTGGTCAATGCCTGGTCCAGATCCGCGATCAGATCACGTGGATCTTCAAGGCCGATATTGATGCGCAGCATGCCCTCTACGACGCCCATATCGGCGCGCGCTTCGGCGCTGACGCCGTAATGAGTGGTCGATGCGGGATGGCAGCAGAGGCTGCGCGAATCGCCAATATTGTTCGAGATATCGACGAGTTCGAGCGCGTTGAGCAGCGCCATCGCCTGTTCACGCCCGCCATCGAGGATGAAGGAGAAGATCGGTCCGCATGCCTCCATCTGGCTCATCGCCAGATTGTGCTGCGGGTGGCTCGCGAGCCCCGGATGGAGCATGCGCGCCACGCGGCTCTCGATCGCCTTGCCGACCGCCAGCGAATTTTCCGACTGGCGGCGTGCACGGAGGTCTAGCGTTTCCAGTCCCTTGAGCACGACCCAAGCATTGAACGGCGACAGGTTAGGCCCCGTGTTGCGCTGAAACGGCAGTAGCACGTCATTGATGAACTTTTCGGTTCCGCAGACCGCCCCAGCGAGCACGCGCCCCTGCCCGTCCATCAGCTTTGTTGCGGAATAGGCGACCACATCGGCGCCGAAATCCATCGGGCGCTGGAGCACCGATGTTGCAAAGGCATTGTCGACAACGCTCGTGATGCCGTGCGCTTTCGCAAGCGCGCATACATGTTTCATGTCGACGATATCCATCGTCGGATTCGCCGGGGTTTCGAAGAAGAACACCTTCGTGTTCGGCTTGATCGCCTTTTCCCAGGCGTCGTTGTCGCGACCATCGACGACGGTCGTCTCGATCCCGAAGCGCGGACAGAGATGATCGACGAGCCAGCGGCACGAGCCGAAAGCCGCCTTGGCGGCGACGATATGGTCGCCCGCCGACAGTTGACAGAGCAAGGCCGTCGTCATCGCCGCCATGCCGGTTGCCTGTGCGCGACATGCCTCGGCGCCTTCCATAAGCGCGATCCGCTCCTCAAGCATCGCCACGGTCGGGTTTTGCAGACGAGAATAGGTCATGCCCTGTTCTTCGCCGGCAAAGCGCGCCGCCACTTCCTCGGCGCTGTCATAGGTATAGCCCGACGAGAGGAAGAGCGCTTCCGACGTCTCGCCATGCTCGCTGCGCCACGTGCCACCACGCACGGCCTGCGTTGCGGGGTGCCAGTTCCTCGTCTTGCTGCGATCGAGACCCGTATCTTTCTTCATCTTCTTATCCGTTCAAAGCCGAAACAACCGCATCGCCCAATGCCGTCGTCCCCATATTGCCCCCCAGATCGGCGCCGCGGCACCCGTCGGCGAGCACCGTCGCCACCGCAGCCTCAATCCGCGCCGCGCTCGTCTCGTCGCCACCGGAGTGCCGCAGCAGCATCGCGAGCGACAGGATCATCGCAAGCGGATTGGCAACGCCTTTACCCGCGATATCGGGCGCGCTGCCATGGATCGGTTCGTATAGTCCCTGCGTGCTTTCGCTCAGCGACGCCGAAGCGAGCAGCCCGATCGATCCGACGCACATCGATGCCTGATCGGACAGGATGTCGCCGAACAAATTGCCGGTAACGACCACGTCGAACTGGCCCGGATTGCGCACAAGCTGCATCGCGGCATTGTCGACATACATATGGCTGAGCGTCACGTCGGGATAGTCAGCAGCGACTTCGATCACGACATCGCGCCACAACTGCGAGGTTTCGAGGACATTGGCCTTGTCAACCGAGCATAGACGTTTCTGCCGCCCCTGTGCCGCTCGGAATGCGACATGCGCGATGCGGCGTACTTCGCTCTCGCTATATGACATGATGTCATAGCCTTCACGCTCGCCCGTCGCGGTCGTGCGCATTCCCTTTTCGCCGAAATAGACGTCGCCGTTGAGCTCGCGGACGATCAACAGGTCGATCGCCGCAGCGACCTCGGGACGTAGAGCCGAGCTGTCCTCCAGCCCGGCAAACAGCTTGGCGGGACGCAGATTGGCGAACAGGCCGAGTTCGCTACGCAAGCCGAGGATAGCCTGCTCAGGGCGCAAATGGCGCTCGACATTATCGAACCGCGGATCGCCGACCGCGCCGAACAGGATCGCGTCGGCGGCCTTCGCCTTCGCCAGCGTCTCGGGCGGCAGCGGATGACCGGTGGCTTCATATGCGGCGCCACCAACCAGCGCGCGGTCTAGCGTCACGGGAAGCGCCAGCGCGCCAATGACCTTTTCGGCCTCCGCCATGATCTCCGGACCGATACCATCGCCAGCCAGCAGCAGGATTTGCACTATGTCGCCCTTTCGTATCTCGCCAGCCGCTTAGACAGCGGCAGCGGATCACGCAACCGCCCTGCCCAACCGCGAGACCAATCTTTCCCTCACTGTGAGCAAGTCGCGGTTGCGTCCGTCGAGGACATCACGGTCGAGAAAGTGACCTGTGATAATCAGACCGGCGAGCACATCGTCCATCGGCGGACTGGCATCCTGCCCCCGCAGAAAGGGCGGCAGGCGGAACAGGCGCTCTTCATAACCCGCCGCCGCGCCCACGCTCACCGCCCCTCCGGACTTGGGGCTGACGAACGCCAGATCGGCGGATGTTCCCGTTACGACGCATTCCTCGAGATTCAGGCCAAAGCCGAGTTCAGCGAGCAGCAGCAGTTCGTAGCGTGCCAATGCGGCCGCCCATTGCCGCGCCGAAGAGGCCGCACCGATCGCGTCCAGTACGGCCGAAAGGGCCGAATAAAGTGCCGGATAAGGCTGACTTTCGGGCAGCGTCGATGCCGTCAGGCTTGTCGCCCAGTCGATCGCCGCCGCCGCCAGCGGCTCCGCTAGTAGGGGCGCGCGGCTTTCCAGTAGCTCGGCGGTCGCGCCGGCAAGCTGCTCTTCGGTCCGCGCACGCAATTCGAGTGCGACGAGATTGCCAGGGATCAGGATCGGCCGCAGTCGCGTCGAACGCCCACCGCGCACGTAGCCGGCGACCAGCCCCGCGTCATGCGTCAATGCGCGGACAATCGCGCCATGCTCGCCATGCGCGCGTACCGCGCAGACGATGGCATCGGCGGTCAGGCTGGCCAAAGCACCATCTGCGTCTGCGTCACCAGCGCGACCTCGGCGCCGTCTTCGGTGCGGATTCGCGTCTGCCACACCGACAACCGCTTGCCGATCTTCACGGGCGTCGCTTCGCCGACGAGCACATATCCAACCGGCCCAGCGCCGAGAAAGTTGGTCTTGCTCTCGATCGTCGTCGTGCCGTTCGCCCCTTCAGGCAACGTCAGAAACGCCCCGACGGCGCCGAGACAATCAGCAAAGGCCATGATCGCCCCGCCATGGACGATCCCGCCTGCCGTGCAGATTTCCGCACGCACGGGCAGCTTGCCGGCCACCCTGTCTTTGCTGCCTTCGTGGATCGTGACCCCGAGCGTCCCCGCAAGCGGCATAGCTGCTGCAAAATCCATTATCGTCCCCCTCATCGTCCCGAATGATAGAAATCATGCACCGCCTGCGCGACCGCGGCGCTGACGCCTGGGGCCTTCTGCAGATCCTCGAGGCTCGCGCCGCGCACCGCGCGCGCGGTGCCGAAATGCATCAGCAGCGCTTTCTTACGCGACGGGCCGATGCCCGGCACTTCGTCGAGCGGCGACGACCCCATCGCTTTCGCGCGCTTGGCCCGGTGCGCGCCGATCGCAAAGCGATGTGCCTCGTCGCGGAGCCGCTGGATATAGAAAAGCACGGCATTGTTCGGCGGCAGCGTGAATTCGCGCCCATCGGGATGATAGAAAGTCTCGCGCCCGGCATTCCGATCGGGCCCCTTGGCCACCCCGACATAGGTCAGGTCGTCGATGCCGAGTTCGGCGAGCACAGCCCCCGCCGCCGACACCTGTCCCTTGCCGCCGTCAATCAGCACGAGGTCGGGCCACTCGCCCTTCGTCCGTTCGGGATCTTCCTCGATCGCCCGCGCGAAGCGACGCTCGAATACCTCTCGCATCATCGCGAAATCGTCGCCGGGCTGTGTCTCGGCACGCTTGATGTTGAACTTGCGGTAGGCGCCCTTGATCCAGCCTTCGGGGCCGGCAACAACCATCGCACCGAGCGCATTTGTGCCTTGGATATGGCTGTTGTCATAGATTTCGATGCGCTGCGGCGGGTTTTCGAGGTCGAACAGATCGGCGAGTTCGCGCCCGAGTTTGGCCTGACTGCTGCTCTCGGCGAGCCGCCTGTCGAGTTCCTCGCCGGCATTGCGCACCGCCTGTTCGAGCAAACGCCGACGATTGCCCCGCTGCGGCACGCTGATCTCGACCTTGCGACTGCCGCTCTCGCCCAATGCCTCGGCCAGCAGCGCGCATTCGTCGGGCTCGCGGTCGACGAGGATGAGCTTCGGCGGCGGTACGCCTTCATAGAATTGCATCAGAAAGCTCGCCATCACCTCGCTTTCGGGCACGCCCGACACATGCGCGGGAAAGAAGCTGCGATGACCCCAATTCTGCCCGCCACGGATGAAAAAGCCTGCGATGCAGAGCTGCCCGCCCTTCGCCGCGAGCGCAAAGACGTCGGCGTCGCCCAGTCCGTCGGCATGGACCGACTGGCTGCCCTGGATGAAGGTCAGCGATTTCAGCCGGTCACGGATCACCGCCGCCTGCTCATAATCCATCGCGTCGGCGGCCTTGGTCATCGCGTCGCCCAGCCGCTTCTGCACCGCGGTCGAGCGCCCCTCAAGAAAGTCCTGCGCGTCATTCACCAGGCCGGCATAATCTTCCTTCGAGATGCGATCGACGCACGGCGCGCTGCAGCGTTTGATCTGATAGAGCAGGCACGGCCGCGAGCGGTTGGCGAAGAAGCTGTCGGTGCAACTGCGCAGTAGAAAAGTCTTCTGCAGCGCATTGAGCGTCTGACCCACCGAACCGGCGCTCGCGAACGGGCCGTAATAGCGTCCCTTGGCGCGTCGGGCGCCGCGATGCTTCTGCACCCGCGGGAAATCATGGTCTGTGCGCAGCAAGATGAAGGGAAAGCTTTTGTCGTCGCGCAGCAGCACATTGTACGGCGGGCGGTATCTTTTGATGAGCTGGGCTTCGAGCAGCAATGCCTCAGCCTCGCTCGTCGTCGTCACGATCTCCATCGCGCGCGTTTGCGACACCATCCGCTGCAGCCGCTGCGGCAGGCGCGCGACCTGCGTGTAGTTCGTTACCCGGTTCTTGAGCGCCCGAGCCTTGCCGACATAAAGCACGTCGCCGCGGGCATCGAGCATCCGATACACCCCGGGACGCGTCGGCAATTTGCGCACTACGCTGCGGATCGCCTCGGCGCCGCGCTCGAGGTCGGGTTGGTCGCCCTCGGCGTCGCCGCCGCGGATCACATAGGTCGCTTTTTCTTCGTTGAATCGGTCGGGAGCATTGGGGCGGGCCATGATTTTGCATGTAGGCGATGGCGATGCGACCCGCCATAGTGCGCGAGGTAAAACATAGGAGGGGTCTTATGGAACTTCGCGGAAAGCTCGCGCTCGTCACGGGCGGAAGCGACGGTATCGGTCGCGAAATCGCGCTTCAGCTTCAGGGGCTCGGCGCCGAGGTAATCGTCACGGGACGATCGGCCGGAAAGCTGCAGGCGATGGCGGCACTGGGCTTCAGCACGATTGCCGGCGACCTGTCGCAACAGTCCGGCATCGATGCGATCGTCGAGGGCGTTGCCGGCAAGCCGCTCGCGCTGCTCGTCAACAATGCGGGCGTCGGCAGCGACTATGAACTCGACGACATCCCGTCGCTCGCCAGCGCGGCACAATGTATCGACACGAACCTCTATGCCCCGATCGCAGTGATTACCCACCTGTTGCCACAGTTAAAGGCACAGGGCGATGCGATGATCGTCAACATCACCTCGGGCCTCGCGCTCGCGCCGCGCGCGGGTGGTCCAATCTATTGCGCGACGAAGGCGGCGCTCCGCAGCTATACGCAGGCGATCCGCTATCAGCTACGGGCCAGCAGCGTGAAGGTGATGGAAGCACTGCCGCCGCTCGTCGCGACAAATATGACCTCGGGACGCGGCGGCAAAATGATGACGGCATCGGACTGCGCGGCGGAGATCGTCCGTGGGATCAAGGCCAACAGCGCCGAGGTCGCGGTAGGCCAGACCAAGCTACTGCGGCTCGTTCATAGCATTTCCCCCGCGCTCGCGCGACGCATCATGATCCAATATTGAGGAAAGCCTCCATGATCACCCTGTACGGCGAAGGCCGAGGATTTCGCGTGGCCTGGCTACTCGAAGAGCTTGGGCTTCCTTATCACATGCGGCCGGTCGACCTTCTGCGCGGGCTCGAGAATGACAGCGAGTTCCTCGCGATCAATCCAGCGGGCTTCATTCCCGCAATCGTCGACGGCGAAACGATCATGGTCGAGTCGATCGCGATCATGGAATATCTGCTCGCACGCTATGGCCCGGGGCCGCTGGCGCCGGAACCCGATAATCCCGCCTTCGCTACCTATCTGCAGTTTCTCCATATGGGCGAGGCGGGGCTTGCCGGACCGGTCAATGCCATCGTCGCGACGATCATCCTCGCCCCTGAAAACGAACAGACGAACTGGACGACGGGCTGGGCGCTCGACACCTTCAAAAGCCGACTTGGCCTCGTGAGCCGCCAATTGGCGAAGACGCCCTATATCGCAGGCGATCGCTTCACTGCGGCCGACATTTCGGTGACCTATGCACTGCAATTTGCCCAGCGTACAATTGGCTTCGCTTTTGGCCCAGCGGAGCTGAACTACATCGCGCGGACCACGGCGCGCGAGGGATATCAACGTGCGATGGACAATTTTCCGGCCACCAAGGCGTGGGTCGCCGGGCTGGCCACAGCGAACTAGCCCCAAAGCAAAACGCCCGCGGAAATCCGCGGGCGCTCTGTTTTCCGATATGTCGAAAGGGTTCAGCCCTTGGCGACGCCGGCTATCGCCTGATCGACCAGCGCCTTGTCGGCCTTGGCGTCATGCTTGTCGGCGATGAGCTTCGCCGCCGCTTCGGTCGCAGCCTTGGCGGCCGCGGTGCGGACTTCGGCGAGTGCGCCAGCTTCGGCCGCTGCGATGCGATCCTCTGCCATCTGCTTGCGGCGCGCGATCAGCGCTGTCGCATCGGCCTTGGCCTTGGCGACGAGCGCTTCGGCTTCGGCGTCGGCGCGGGCGCGCATCTCATCGGCTTCCTTCGCAGCGTCGGCAAGCTTTGCCTCATATTCGGCCTTCAGCGATTCGGCGTCGAGCCGCAGCTGCTCAGCTTCGTTGAGTTGCTTCGAAATCTCGGCAATCTTGTTGTCGAGCATGCCCGCGACCATCGCCGGCACTTTCTTCCACAACAGGATCGCAATGAAGATCGCCATCGCGATCGACACCCAGACGGTTGCGTCGATGAAGCCGAACGACGCCGGCTCGACGTGCACTTCACCCGCCGCTTCGGACAGGATCGTCAGAACATTAGCCATGGAGTACCGCCTTCACCGCCGCCTTAGCATCCGCCGCAGCGACCTTCACGCCCGACAGCTTGGCGACGAGGTCGCCCGCTGCTTCGGCCGCGACCGATTCAATTTCCGCCATCGCCGACGAGCGTGCCGACGAGATATCGGCTTCTGCCGCCGACAGTTTGTCGGACAGTTCGGCGTCGATCTTTGCCAAACGCTTTTCTGCGTCCTTCGCGGCTTTGTCTTTGGCGTCGGTTACCGCCTTTTGCGCAGCGGCGCGGCTTGCGTCGCTCTGCTGGCGGTAGCTTTCTTCAAGATTGTCGGCGGCAGCATGTGCGGCTTTCGCCGCGGCCAGATCGTCGGCAACCTTGCGGTCGCGCGCGTCCACCGTCGCCTCGATCTTCGGCAGCATGCCGCGGCCGATGACGAAAAAGACGAAGCCGAAGGTCAGCAGCACCCAGAAAATCTGCGATGCGGCGTACCAGCTTTCAGCGAATTGGCTGATTTGAGGCATGGATTTACTCGACCGACAAAAGAAAAGCAGTCGCGGGGCCCGCCTTTAGCGAGCCGGCCCCGCAAACGGGATCAGGCTGCCTTCAGGTACAGCAGGATCGCGATAAGGAACGACAGCAGACCGAGAAGTTCGGCAGCCGCGAAGCCGATGAACAGGCGGCCCTGCTGGCCGTCGGCAGCCGCGGGATTGCGCAGCGCGCTTTCGAGGAAGCTACCGAACACGTTGCCCACACCGATGGCAGCCATACCGGCACCGATGGCGGCCAGACCGGCGCCGATGAGCGAAGCAGCTTGAACGTCCATTTTATACTCCTTGGGAAAAACGTAGATTATACAGTTGAAAAATCAGTGCAGATTGATCGCGTCGTTCAGATAGAGCGAAGTGAGCAGCGCGAACACATAGGCTTGGATACCGGCCACCAGCAGCTCAAGACCGCTGATCCCGACCATCAGCGCGAGGCTGGGAATACCCACACCGATACCGATCGCAGGGCTCGCCGCGAGGCCATCGATGATAAACGAGGCGAAGACCTTCATCAGCACGTGGCCGGCGGTCATCGCGACGAACAGTCGCAGCGCAAGGCTGAACGGACGGACGAGGAACGACACCAGTTCGATTACCGGGATCAACCACATCAGCCAAATCGGCGTGCCGTGCGGCACGAAAAGCGAGAAGAAATGCAGGCCGTGGCGCCAGAAGCCGACGATCAGGACGATCGCGAAGCTGAGGATCGCGAGAACACCGGTGATCGCAAAATGGCTCGTCACGGTAAAGGGATGCACGCCGAACAGGCCAAGCGGCATCAGCCCGAGCACGTTCAACATCAGGATGAACATGAAGAGCGAAAAGACATAAGGCGTATATTTGCGGCCTTCGGGGCCGATGTTGGCGTTCATCATGCCCGAGATGAAGCCGGTGAAGCCTTCGACGGCGACCTGCCAGCGACCGGGAACGAGCTGACGCTTCATCCCGCCGATCATGAAGACCCACAGCAGGAGGCCGGCGATCACCATCCAGAGCGCACTGGTGGTAAAGGCGACCTCATGATTGCCGACATGGAACATGTCGAACATCTTCTGCACCTCGAACTGGTGCATCGGGTCCACTTTGCCTTGATCCGCCACGCGATACCTCGCCTAAATTAACATCAGTCCGGCCCAGCTTCGTCGAGTTTGACGGGCCGAACGTTCGCAATCCGAAATATATTCCTGAAGGCGACTACTATTCCGAGGAACAGCACCACCAACAGGCCCCAGGGAGCCGTGTCGGCGAAATGGTCGATTGTCCAACCGACCAGTGCGCCGCCACCGATTCCGCCCAACAGTTCGGCCAGAACGCGATTACCGAGCTTGTAATTGGCGTCGGTCTCCGGTCCGGCGTTCACTGCGGTCCGCTTCGCTTCTGCGGCTTCGGCCCGGTCCAATCGCTCTTCGAGCGAGACCAGGCGCGAATCCTCAGAGCCAAGTTCCGGATCGCTGCCATTCCCCGTCATTTCCTCGCCATCCTCCTGAAACAGAACGGGAAGCGCCCGATTCCGCCTACAAAAAAAGGCCCGAAAATTCGGGGTACCCCTAAGGCGCGGTCCGTTTAGGAACGACGCCCGATTAAGTCAATGCTTGTGCGCAGATGCACAAAAATGGGCGCGCAGCGATGCACAAAAATGCCGCCGCGTTTAGGGGCGCGGCGGCATCTGAGGACCCTGGGGCCCCGGTATGCTGGCTATTTTCTTACGGGCAGCGTGCGTCGCGTTCGGGCGGACTGCCATCGCGGGTTTTCCACGCGCCACTCGGCGTCTGATATTTTTCGCCGGGCTTGGTCTGCGCGATCAGGTTGCAGCCGCTGGTAAAGGCGAACTGTTCGACCGTGCTGCCGGTTGACTGCGCACTCGCGGTATAGGCCGCCTTGCGCTTGATATTGAGGTCCTGCACCAGCGCACGGATCGCCGGGGTCGGCGCCGTCGCAAAGCCCAGATAGCCGTCGGGTTGCTCGCCTACCTGACCAGCGGCGCGCGCGGCAGCATAAGCCGGATCGCGCTGCGCCATCGCCGACGGTACGGCAAAAGCGACCGCCGCTGTCGCCGCAACTGCGGCAAGGGCGAGTCCGGTCGGTTTCCACTTCGTCATACGCATCACATTCTTCCCCATCAGAATATCTCGCTATTCTGCTCGATGAGCTTCTTGGCATCGCCATCCAGCCTGTACACCACTTCCTGCCGGATGTTGATGTTCAGATTGATCTCGATCGGCTTGTCGGGCGTGTCGATCTGAACGCAGCCGGCAAGCGCCGTTGCACCCATGATCATCGCAACCGTCCGACCGTATATGGCGGGCCTCCTTGCTCCAGTCTCGGGTATCTTCATCGCACGGGCTCGCTTTCTGGTGGCTGAACGGGGTTGGATGCTGCCTTGGCGGCGGCTTCGGCTTCTTCCTGCGCGCGCATCAGCGCGGGCAAATTCTGTTCGATGAGCAGCGACGGATCATAAAAGCCCTTCGCCGACGTCAGCAACTGGCGGAAGGGCGCGCGGATCTTCACGTTGAAGATCAGCGGCAGTTTAGCGACCTGGTTGATCAGGAAGTTGCGCGTGGCGCCCTCGCCCTGCCCCACGCCGCCAAAGCGGATATCGGTCACCATTTCGCCGTCGAGATCCCCGTTCAAGATGATCGTGAGATCGTCATATTTGAGGCTGCGCAGCGCGCCAAAGGCAAAATTGGCGATCGTCCCGAGATTGCGGTTCGACAATTCACCGACATAGGCGAGCGTACCGCCGCCGCCGCGCGAATCGATACGGCCATTGACGATTCGTCCGCCGAGGCCGTCGAATTCGACCGGCAAGGTTCCGTCGAACACCCCCGTCGCATTGATATTGTCAAAACCAAAGCTTTGGAGGAACACGGCAGCATCGACCCCGACGATGTCGAACGACAGCCGCCGTGCATTCGCCGCGCTGAAATCAAGCGTCGTCGGATGGAGCAGCAGCTTGCCACCGCCGAAGGGCCAGCTTCCACCCTCGACCCGTACACGATTGTCGCCGAGCAGCCGATATTCGATCTCGCCGTCGAGCACCGGGATGCCGGGATTGATTTCCTTGACCTTCGCAATCTGGCCTGGTGCGGTTTTGAGGCCGATCAGATCATCAAAGCTGATGGTCGTCGTCAGCCCGGTCACCGGGCCGAACGCCGCCGCGAGGCTGGTATCGGCGGTAGCGAACGTGCCGCGGCTCGTGACGCCATCGGCCGTCCACTCGATCCGCCCGTCGCCGACCACCGATCCCCGGACGTTGGCAACGACGCCGAGCGCGAGACTGGTGAGCTGATCGGGCTGGAATGCTTCGCTGAAGCGCAATTCCTTTACCGTCAGGTCCGCCGAACCACTACTGTCGGAAAGCCGGTGACGAATAAGCGTGTCGAGAATTTTCGTCCCAGTCTTCCGCTCGTTGAAGCCCGCCTTCGCCTCGATGATCCCGTTCGCGAACCGTAAATTCGCATCGTTGCTGACAAGCGGGAAGAAGCGCGGCTCGGGCGCTGCGTCGGTGAGCAACAGCCCGCCGTCGAGCGTCAAAGCACCCTTCTCAAAACGCCATTGCCCTCCGATCTCGCTCATGTTGAGGGGCACCGCGCCGATCTTGCCGCTTGCGCCGCGCAGATCCCCAGCCATCCCTTTCGGCGTCGCGCGTCCATTCAGGCTTGCGGTGGCAAAGTGCGTTACGCTCTCCCCCTCACCCAACCGCACATCGGCGCGCGCAAGCGACCAGCGCATCGCGGCCAGATCGATGCTTGCCGGACCACTCGTCAGGCTGAACGGCGAGCTACCGCTTGTCCCGCGCAAATCAATCCGGGGAATGCGGATATCGCCGCGCAGCCCGTCGGGGCCCGCGCTGAGCAGCGACGCACCGGGACGGCTGCACAGGTCGACGGAGCCTCGTCCAAGCCGGAAGCCGCTAACCTCGATCCGGTCGGCTGCGACACGGCTGCACCCGCCGTCGAACGCGAGTGCGCCCGTCGGCGCCAAAAATCCGTTCAGCGGCACAGTCAGCCGCTCGACACGCCCTCCTGCGAGCGGGCCCGACAGCGCGGCTGTCGTCGCAAAACGCAGCAATCCGCCCGCGCCGCCCGAAAAACGCACCGGCGTCAAGGATAGCCGCGCTCCATCGGCGCTATAAGGATCGAGACTGGCGAGCCCGGTCACCCTGCCCTCGGCGCTGCGATCAAGGCGCAGCGTTCCCGATGGCAAGTCGCCCCCCGCGATACTCCAGCTTCCCGTTGCGATCACTGCAGGCTCTTCTGCGCCGTAAAGATAGCCGATGCGGCTGTCCGCGCTGCCGGTGAAGCGCGCGCCGCTCGCGCTCGTCAATTCGGGCGCGATCAGGTCGACGCGCGCCGTCGGCCCCTCCCCCGCGATCGCGAAGCCTGCGCTGCCGCTCGCGTCGGCGAGCACACGGCTGAATGCCGCCATTGCCTTCGCCGCTAACGGGCCGACCGGCGTACCGGCCAGTCCGCGCGCGCTTTCGTTGAGCGAACGGCGCAAATCGGTGCTGCCGCTTGCGCGTGCGAAGCTGATTCGCCCGTCGAGCTTCGGTGCAGCGCTGCCGACACTGCCCCGGGCTTCAAGTTTCACGGTATCGGCCGCGAAATCGGCGCCCCGTAGCCGTGCCATCGCAGCATCGACGTCGAGTTTCGTCTGCAACGCTGTGCCGTCAAAACGGGCGAGCAGCCCCATCCGATCGGCCGCGACCGGCCCCGCGACTAATCGAGTGATGCTCGCGTCTGCCTTGCCTTTCCAGCTTTGCAGGTCCTCCGAGAGCGAGAGGTCAAGCGCGACCTGCGGCGACGCCGCAGAGACGCCACTATCCGCACAGGTCAGAGACCGCCCGCGCAAGGGGCCGACAAGCTGCAGCCGAACATTGCGAACCAGCACCGCACCATAAAAGCTGACGTCGTCCGCCCTGCATCCCGCCGCCACAATCGTCGGCGCGACCAGCGCGAGCTTGCCGGTGAAATCGCGGCGCAAATTGCCGCCGCCATTGAGCGCCGCGCCGATATTGCCCCATGGCGTTTCGACCCGTGCCCGCGCGTCGCGCAAGGCCACCGACAGGTCGGGCAAGGCGAAGGGATCCTTGCTTTCCGGGTCGCGAAACTTGTCTAGCGAGCCGAACGACAGGCGCCCGTCGACAAAACGCCCGTAAAGTCGCACGCCGTCGGCATTGATCCCCGAGACATATGGCCCCTGCCAGCCATAGCCGAGCAGGACTTCGACCTTGCGCGCGATCAGGTCGGGATGCTTTGGGTCACCGATGACGATGTTCGACAATATCTCGCTGCGAAAGCCGATGCGGTCGATCGTGTAGCGCGCCGGAACACCGCGGCTGTCGAGCTGGTCGCGGATGAATTCGTCGGCGATCGGCTCGCGCGCGAGCCACGCTCCTGCAATCAGAATCGTGACCGCGCCGGCGGTCAGCCAGCGCTTTTTGAACAGCAGCGTCCGATATTTGAGCCGCCGCCGGGTGTCCGCTTCCGCGTCACTCATGGAAGGCGGCCGATGACGTCATGGCGGATAAATTTCGTCCTCCGGACCCATTCCCATTTAGGGCAGAAACGCCGGAAATCCCGTTTCGATGCAGGAAATTGATCCGGTTCGCCATCTTCCTTTCCCTATGCCCGTTGAGTGCGCGTCACAAGGCGGTTATTGCCGTCCGATGGGGGACACACCGGATCATGTCGGTCACCGGTCGCGGCTGCGCGCGCGCCTGCTCGACGATGCGGAAGGCCTCGCCGATTACGAGCTCGTCGAATATCTGCTCGCGCTCGCCATTCCCCGCCGCGATACCAAGCCGCTTGCGAAGGCTTTATTGCGTGAATTCGGTTCGCTTGCGCAGTTGGTCAGCGCCGATCCCGAATCACTGCGGCGTGTCGACGGGCTTGGCGATAGCGGAATCGCGGCGCTTAAAATCGTCCAAGCGACGGGGCTGCGCCTCCTGAAGGGCGAGTTTCGGGACAAGCCCCTGCTATCCAGTTGGGACGCGCTGCTCGACTGGCTGCGCGCCGATATGGGACCGATCGACGTCGAGCGCGTCCGCATCCTCTATCTGAATTCGCGCAACATGCTGATCCGCGACGAGCTTGCGAGCGAGGGATCGATCGACCAGTCGGCGATCTACGTCCGCGAGGTGATCAAGCGTGCGCTAGAGCTCGGTGCTTCTGCGATCATTCTTGTTCACAACCATCCTAGCGGCAGCCCTGAACCAAGCCGGCAGGATATCGCGATCACCAGGGAGATTGCGACCGCCGCCGCAAATCTCGGCATAGCGCTTCACGATCACATCATTATCGGCGGGTCCGATTATCGCAGCTTCCGGGCGATGGGACTGATCTAGCTTTGACTTCCCTCGCTGGGCGGGACATCATCGCCGTCATGCAGATTCGGCTCAGCCTTCTTCATTTCCGCCATCAAGGGGGACAGCTTCTCGCGGGCATCTAGCCCCGGGTTCCGGCGCAACCGCCCCGAGCCCGGGGCACCTTCCGTCAAAAATATTGCCGCGCGGGGCCAAAACGTCACGCGCCAGCCGGAAAGTCCGCGCCATGACCAAGAAGAAAAGCGGGGCAGCCATGCCCCATATCCGCATGATCGACAGTGAAGCCGACGCCCTGACCGAACTGACGCTGCAGCAGCAGCGCGATTCAGTTCGCTTCTACGAACTGCTGCTTGAAGAGATCGACCGTGCCGCCATCTGCGGACGCGCCGACATCCCGTCCGACGTCGTCACAATGGGCTCCAGTGTGACCTTCACAGATGAGAAAAGCGGCGCAGAACGAACGATCCGGCTGGTCTATCCGGCCGAAGCCGACATATCGGCGGGGCGAATGTCTATCCTGACGCCCGTCGGCGCCGGCCTGATCGGCCTCAGTGTCGGCCAGTCGATCAATTGGCCCGATCGCGGGGGTGCCGAGCACCGGCTGACGATCGTCGCGGTCCAGCAGCCCGCATAACCTGCACGGCGATGCAGCCGCCGGATCGCTCCGACGGCTGCACCACCCCGCGGGACGCCGTTTAGGCGCCGCGCGACAGGAAACCGGTCAATTCGGTCTTGTTCACCGCGCCCGACTTGTCACCGTCGGCCGAAGCGAACGCCTGACCGATCCAGGTCTTTACCTCGGCCGATTCGACATCGGCGCTGGGATCGGTCGCGGCACGCAGCTTCTTCATCCACGCGCCGAACTCGGCTTCGTTCAGATCGCCATTCTTGTCCCCGTCATAAGTCGGGAATTCCTGTTCGACGATCTGGGCGATTTGCGTGGGCGTTGCCGCTGCTCCCGACGGCGCCGGCTCGCTGGCCGACGCGGGCGGCGTCGATGCATCGGGCGCAGGCGCCGGAGCGGTCGCCGGTTCAGCAGGGGCCGGCGTGGTCGATTCCGGGCCCGGGGCCGGTTCGGTCGCCGTCGGCGGCGAAGCCGGGTCGGCGGGCGGCGTCGATTGCGCAAGAGCCGGGAAGCTGATTGCGGCAGCACCGATCAAAAGCATCTGTTTCAACATGGTCTATCTCCTGTTTCTGGAAGGATTTTACTGCGGATCCGGTTTGGGTTCTTCTTCGGAGTCCGGAGCAGGCTGGTCAGCCGGAGGGGTCGGCTCGGCCGCGGGGGGCGTGTCGCTCGGGGTAGCGTCCTCGGTGGGGGCCTGATCGGTCGGCTTCGTCTCGTCCGTCGGCTTCTTGTCGGGATCGGGGGTCGTCGTATCGGTCGGCGCCGGCTGCGACTGGGTGCTCGGGGCAGGTTCTTCAGCCGGAGCGGTCGTCTGAGCCAGGGCGGGGAAACTGATAGCCGCCGCGCCGATCAAAAGCACTTGTTTCAACACGTTTATTCTCCTGTAACGGCGACTTCGATGGTCGGTGCGACCTGTCGCCTTTCTGATGGGGCATGGGAGCAACCCGTCGTCTTTCCGCAAAGTTGCGCAGCGTCCGGGTTTGGCGAAACGCCCCGTCCCTGCTACGGGGCGGCCCGTCGTGGTTCCGCAGGGATTCCGCGACAAGGCGCCCGAAAAGGAAGGAAATTCAATGGTTCCGCGTTACGCACGACCGGAAATGACCGCGATCTGGTCAGCCGAGAATCGGTTTCGCATCTGGTTCGAGATCGAAGCGCACGCGACCGACGCCCTTGCCGAACTCGGCACGGTGCCCAAATCTGCCGCCAAAGCGCTTTGGGATTGGTGGGGCACGAACCCCGTCATCGACGTCGCCGCGATCGACGCGATCGAAGCCGTTACCAAGCACGACGTCATCGCTTTCCTGACCTGGGTTGCGGAGAATGTCGGCGACGAAGCACGGTTCATGCATCAGGGCATGACGTCGAGCGACGTGCTGGACACCTGCCTTGCGGTTCAGCTCAGCCAGGCGGCCGATATATTACTAGCCGACCTCGATGCGCTGCTCGAAGCGATCAAGCGCCGCGCCTATGAGCATAAGCTGACCCCCACAATCGGCCGCAGCCACGGCATTCACGCCGAACCCGTAACCTTCGGGCTCAAGCTCGCCGAGGCCTATGCCGAATTCTCGCGCTGCAAGCTCCGCCTGCAAGCCGCACGCGCCGAGATCGCAACCTGCGCTATCTCGGGCGCGGTCGGCACCTTCGCCAATATCGACCCCCGGGTCGAAGAGCATGTCGCCGCCAAGCTAGGCCTCGCGATCGAGCCAGTCTCGACGCAGGTCATCCCGCGCGATCGCCACGCCATGTTCTTCGCCGTGCTCGGCGTTATCGCCTCTTCGATCGAACGCCTGTCGGTCGAGGTCCGCCACCTCCAGCGAACCGAGGTGCTTGAGGCCGAGGAATATTTCTCGCCCGGCCAGAAGGGCTCGTCGGCGATGCCGCACAAGCGCAACCCCGTACTCACCGAGAATCTCACTGGCCTTGCGCGCATGGTCCGCAGCGCCGCGATCCCCGCGATGGAGAATGTCGCGCTGTGGCACGAACGCGATATCAGCCACTCGTCGGTCGAACGCTTCATCGGTCCCGACGCGACGATCACGCTCGATTTCGCGCTCGCGCGCCTGACCGGCGTCGTCGACAAGCTGCTCGTCTATCCCGAGCGGATGCAGAAGAATCTCGACCGCATGGGCGGCCTCGTCCATTCGCAGCGCGTCCTGCTCGCGCTGACGCAAGCGGGCGCGAGCCGCGAGGAAAGCTATGTCCTCGTTCAACGGAACGCGATGAAGGTGTGGGAATCGGACGGCCAGCTCTCGTTGCTCGAACTCCTCAAGGGCGATGCCGATGTGACCGCGAAGTTGTCGGCCGACGAACTGACCGCGCTCTTCGACCTCGGCTACCATATGAAGCATGTCGACACGATCTTTGACCGGGTGTTCGGATAGACAAATAGCCTCCCTGTGCCGCAGGCATGGGGAGGTCGCATCGCTCGGCGCTGACGGAGGAGCTATTACGCGGCCCCTCCACCATCCGCTCCGCGGACGGGTCCCCTCCCCCTGCCTGCGGCATAGGGAGGATCAAAAACTGGAATCGCACGGCATTCTGTCATAGGGTCGGCGGCAGACCGGCAGAGGAGCAAGACGAGTGGGTATCCTGCGAACGATCATCTGGGTCCTGTTGACCGCCGTGCTGGTCATTTTTGCGATGGCGAACTGGATTCCGGTGACAGTCACGATCTGGCCGGGCCAGGTTCTCGATACCAAATTACCGGTGCTGATCCTTGCGGCCTTCCTGATCGGCAGCGTGCCGATGTGGATCGCGCTGCGCACGACGCGCTGGTCGATGAAGCGCCGCCTTGACGCGAGCGAGCGACAGGCCGCCGACCTCCGCGCGCTCGCGAACCGCCCCGTGGAAGTTACGCCCTCCGCGCCGGTAAACGATGTTCCCCCGACCCCCACCGACCTATTTTCTACGGACAAACCATGACATCCCCGCTTTACCTCGCCATCGACACCACGCACCTCGACGCGGCTCTGACGCTCGCGCAGAAGGTTCGGCGCCACGTCGGCGGGCTCAAGCTGGGCCTCGAATTTTTCTGCGCCAACGGTCATCACGGCGTCCACGAAATGGCGAAGCTCGGCCTGCCGATCTTCCTCGACCTCAAGCTTCACGATATTCCCAATACCGTTGCCAAGGCGATCCAAGCGCTCCGCACTCTCGAGCCCGCCGTCCTCACCGTTCACGCTGCGGGTGGGCGGGCGATGCTCGAAGAGGCAAAGGCCGCGGCCGGGCTGAATACAAAAGTCGTCGCCGTTACCGTGCTCACCAGCCTCGACGCCCCCGATCTTGAAGACATAGGCGTCGGCGGCACACCGCACGATCAGGTCGCGCGCCTCGCCGCGCTCGCGCGCGAATCCGGGCTCGACGGCATCGTCTGTTCGGGACAGGAGGTGAAAGCGGCGCGAAAGGCTTGGCCTAGCGGCTATTTCGTCGTCCCGGGCGTCCGCCCCGCCAACGGCAAGGTCGGCGACCAGAAGCGCGTCGTCACGCCGGCGCAGGCTATGGCCGACGGCGCGTCGATCCTTGTCGTGGGCCGCCCGATCAGCCAGTCGGCCGACCCGGACCTCGCCGCGCGCGAGATCGAAGCCACGCTCTAACCGACACATCCGTCATCCCGGCAAAGGCCGGGGTCTCGCCGTGGCCCTAGTGCTGCACCGTGGGGATCCCGGCCTTTGCCGGGATGACGACAGGACAAAGATGACAATGCCCCCACTCGTCAAAATCTGCGGCCTCAAGACGATCGAAGAGGTCGACGCCGCCATCCGTCACGGCGCGACGCATATCGGCCTCAATCTCTATGAGCCGAGCCCGCGCTATGTCGATCTCAAGACTGCGGCCAAGCTGCGCAAACGTGCCGGCGCGGGGAACGTCAAGGTTGCGTTGCTGCTCGTCAATGCATCGCAGCAAGTCACCGGCGACGCGCTCGGCATGGTGCGCCCCGACATTGTCCAGTTCCACGGCAACGAAACCCCCGAATGGCTGGGCGTCGTGAAGCGGCTCACCCCGGCGGAAGTCTGGAAGGCCGTTGGGTTGAAGGACGCCGACACGCTGATGCGAATGCAGAAATATCACGGCGTCGCCGACCGTATCCTGTTCGACGCTCCCGCTGCCGCCATGCCCGGCGGCACCGGCACGCGCTTCGACTGGTCGCTGCTCCAAAATCATCGCCACACGATGGATTGGGGCATTGCGGGTGGACTGACCCCCAACAATGTCGCGCAGGCGATTGCCGAAACCGGCGCCCCCCTCGTCGATGTCTCGTCGGGCGTCGAGAGCGCGCCGGGGGTAAAGGATATAGACAAGATCGCCGCTTTCCTTAAAGCCGCCGGTCGATGACCCAGCTTCCTAACAGTCTTCGCACCGGCCCCGACGAACGAGGCCATTTCGGCCAGTTCGGCGGCCGCTATGTCGCCGAAACGCTGATGCCGCTGATCCTCGACCTCGAGCGCCACTATCGCGCGGCGCAAGCCGACCCGGCGTTTAAGGCCGAGTTCGATTATCTGCTGAAACATTATGTTGGGCGCCCAAGCCCACTATGGTTCGCCGAACGCCTGACCACGGAACTCGGCGGGGCAAAGATCTACCTGAAGCGCGAGGACCTCAACCACACCGGCGCGCACAAGATCAACAATTGCATCGGCCAGATCCTGCTCGCGAAACGCATGGGCAAAACGAAGATCATCGCGGAAACCGGTGCGGGCCAGCACGGCGTCGCAACCGCGACCGTCGCTGCGCTGTTCGGCCTGCCCTGCACCATCTTCATGGGCGCGGTCGACGTCGCGCGGCAGCAACCCAATGTGTTTCGCATGAAATTGCTCGGCGCCGAAGTTGTCGCGGTCGAAAGCGGCGCAAAGACGCTGAAGGATGCGATGAACGAAGCGCTGCGCCACTGGGTCGCGAACGTCCACGACACGTTCTACATCATCGGCACCGTTGCAGGCCCGCATCCCTATCCCGAACTCGTCCGCGACTTCCAGTCGGTGATCGGCGACGAAGCCCGCGAGCAGATCCTCGAAGCCGAGGGACGGCTGCCCGACATGCTGATCGCACCTGTCGGCGGCGGATCAAACGCAATCGGCCTGTTTCATCCCTTCCTCGACGACGACAGCGTAGAGATCGTCGGGGTCGAAGCCGCGGGCGAAGGCCTCGACGGCAAGCACGCGGCAAGCCTTGCAGGCGGCCGCCCCGGCATCCTTCACGGCAACAAGACCTATCTGCTGCAGGACGATGATGGTCAGATCACCGAGGCGCACAGCATTTCGGCAGGCCTCGACTATCCGGGCATCGGCCCGGAGCACAGCTGGCTCCACGAAATCGGCCGCGTCCGCTATGAGCCGGTGACCGATGCCGAAGCACTGGCAAGCTTCCAGAAGCTGACCAAACTCGAAGGCATCATCCCCGCGCTCGAGAGCGCGCACGCGATCGCCGCCGCCGAACGCATCGCGCCGACCTTGGGCAAGAACAAGATCATCATCGTCAATTGCTCAGGCCGCGGGGACAAGGATATCTTTACGGTGGCCGATGCGTTGGGAGTTGCATTGTGAACCCCGGTCAACGTCGTGCGATCATCGTCTTTTTGATCGCGGCAGTCGTTCAAGCGCTCGGCTTTCCGCTGATCAGCAAGATTTTCGGCTTGGGCGACCGCTTCCAATCGCCGTCCTGGGTGGTTGTCGTGCTTGTGTCGCTCATGTTCGTGTGGCTCGACAAAGCTGCCAATCAGAAGAAGCCTGCCGAATGACCCGCTTCGCAACCGCCTTCGCCAAACCCCGTCCCGCGCTGGTAGCCTTCATCACCGGCGGCGACGGCGACACCGCCGCCAACCTCGACGCGCTCGTCGCGGGGGGCGCCGATGTGATCGAGCTCGGGATGCCCTTCACCGATCCGATGGCCGATGGCCCCGCGATCCAGGCCGCGAACCTGCGCAGCCTCGCAAAAGGCACGACCACCGCCGACCTGTTCGCGATTGCCTCGGCGTTCCGCAACCGCCACCCCGACACGCCGCTTGTTCTGATGGGTTACGCCAACCCGATGACGATCCGTGGTCCCGAATGGTTTGCTGCCGAATGCGCGAAGGCAGGCGTCGACGGCATCATCTGCGTCGATATTCCGTCGGAAGAGGACCCTGAACTCGGCCCCGCACTTCGCGCTGCGGGGGTCGACCTGATCCGGCTCGCCACCCCGACCACCGACGCCGCGCGCTTACCCGATGTCCTGAACGGCGCGGGCGGTTTTCTCTATTATGTCTCGGTCGCGGGCATCACCGGCCAGCAACAGGCGGCACAAGCCAGCATCGACGAAGCTGTCGCACGCCTGAAGGCTGCCACCGACCTGCCCGTCGCCGTCGGTTTCGGCGTCCGCACCCCCGAACAGGCCGCTGCCATCGCGCGCGTCGCCGACGGCGTGGTCGTCGGATCGGCCTTCATCGATATCATTGCCGAACATGGCGACGCCGCAGCGCCGCATGTCGAGGCTTTCACCCGCACCCTTGCCGATGCTATCCACGGCGCAAAGGAGATCGCCGCATGAGCTGGCTCGACCGCGTTCGCAACGCGCTGCCCTTCGGGGCGAAACGCGACACCGCCGACAACCTCTGGCACAAGTGCCGCCAGTGCCAGCAGATGGTGTTCGTGAAGGAATGGGAAGACAATCTCAACGTCTGCCCGCGCTGCGACCATCACGACCGGATCGGTGCGAAGGAACGTTTCGCGCAGCTATTCGACGGCGGGATCCATGAGATGATCGCGGCACCCGCGGCGCCCGAGGATCCGCTGAAGTTTCGCGACACCAAGAAATATGTCGACCGCATCAAGGCCGCACGCGCGCAGACCGGCGATCGCGACGCCTATCAGAATGCGTTCGGCCGCATCTCGGGTAAGGGCGCGGTAATCGGCGTCCAGGATTTCGCCTTCATGGGCGGATCGATGGGCGTGGCCGTCGGCGAAGCCTTTGTCGCCGGTGTCGAGGACGCGATCAGGCGCGGGGTTCCCTATGTCGCGATCACTGCTGCTGGCGGTGCGCGGATGCAGGAAGGCACGCTGTCGTTGATGCAGATGCCGCGAGCCACGGTCGCGCTAGCGCGCCTGCGCCGCGCCGGGCTCCCCTATATCGTGCTGCTCACCGATCCGACGACCGGCGGCGTCACTGCCAGCTATGCGATGCTCGGCGACATCCAGATCAGCGAACCCAAGGCGCTGATCGGCTTCGCGGGTCAACGCGTGATCGAAAATACGATCCGCGAGAAACTGCCCGAAGGATTCCAGCGCGCCGAATATCTTCTCGATCACGGGATGATCGACATGGTCGTGCATCGCAAGGACCTGCCCGAAACGCTGGGCCGCCTGATCGGCTACCTCGCACCCGAAAAGGCGGCTTAACCTTTCCCGCGTCGTCATTGCGAGGACCCCGGCGAAAGCCGGGGGACGCGGCAATCCAGCGAGCTCGCAAACCGCCCTGGATTGCTTCGCTGCGCCCGCAATGACGAACTATTGATAGGCTCCGTCCAACGATGCCCGACCACGCCCAAAGCTCCGACTCCGCAGTGCAGGCTCAACTCGACCGCCTCGCCGCTCTCTCGCCGGGCCGCGACATCCTCGGCCTCGAACGCATTGCAGAGCTTTGCGCGCGCCTCGGCAATCCGCAGAATCAACTTCCTCGAACCTTCCATGTCGCGGGTACCAACGGCAAGGGATCAACCTGTGCGTTTCTCCGTGCGATCCTCGAAGCGCAAGGCCGCCGCGTCCATTCTTACACCAGCCCGCACCTAGTACGTTTCAATGAACGCATCCGCCTTGCCGGAACGCTGATCGACGACGCGCTGCTTGCATCGCTGCTCGAAGAAGTCCTCGACGAGGCCGCCGATCTTCAGGCAAGCTTCTTCGAAGTCACCACGGCCGCTGCCTTCCTTGCCTTCGCGCGCATCCCCGCCGACGACTGTATCATCGAGGTCGGCCTGGGCGGTCGCCTCGACGCGACCAACATCATCCCGCCGCCCGCGGTCGCCGGCATCGCCTCCCTCGGCATCGACCACGAAGCCTTCCTCCTCGCCCCCGAAACCGGGACACCGGAAGATCCAGCAATGCGCATCGCTTGGGAAAAAGCGGGCATCATAAAAGCCGATACGCCCGTCGCCACCCTCGGCTATCCGCCCCATATCCGCGAGACCATCGCCGCGAAGGTCGCCGACGTCGGCGCAACATTTTTCCCCGAAGGCGACGGCTGGACGATCGAGACCGACGGCGATGCTTTCCATTGGACCTCGAAACTGGGCTCGATCGAGCCGCCGCTGCGTCCGCGCATGGCCGGTGCACATCAGATACGCAACGCCGGGCTTGCCATCGCCATGCTACGCCTCGCGCCCAATCCCCAGCCGACCGACGCCCAGGTCGCGCAAGGTATTGCCGATGCCTTCTGGCCTGCGCGGATGCAGCGCCTCGGCGCTGGGCCGCTTACGAAGCTCCTGCCGGGAGGCGCCGAAACCTGGCTCGACGGCGGTCACAATCCCGATGCGGGCGCCGCACTCGCAAAAACACTTCGCGATCGGGCGCCGCTTCACATCGTCTGCGGTCTTCTGAAGAACAAGGACGCAATGGGCTTTCTTCACCCGTTCGCCGACCGCATCGCATCGTTTCAGGCAGTTCCGATCCCGGGGCACGAACATCATGATCCCAAGGATCTTTGTCACTGGGTCCAGGCCGATCTGGGCATCGTAGATGCGCAGCCCTGCGACGACGTCGCCGCGGCGCTGCATTATATCGCCGACAACCGCGCCGGGACCGACGTACTGATCTGCGGCTCGCTCTATCTTGCCGGCGTCGTTCTCGACCTCAACAACGAGTGGCCGGTCTAGCCTAGCTCAGCGATCGTCCGCTTGACCCAGTCGTACATCGCCGCGTCGGCTTTCAACGTTACGGGCGGCGTGCGCTTCATCCGTTGCTCGACTTCCCTCAACACCTTCCGCGCGCCTGCCTTGTCGCCCTTGGCAATCAGGATGCCCGCGATCCGGCAGCGTATCTCGTCGCCCGGCACGCGGTCCACGATCTCGCGATAGATCGCAAGCGCGTCCGTCGTCCGCCCGTCGGCCTCAGCGACCTTCGCCCGGAGCAGCGCGCGCCGGTCGATTTCGGTCCGTGAGATCGTCTCTGGCAATGCGTCGATCGCGGCCAGCGCCTCGACATAGCGCCCTGCCTCATAGGCCGCCTCGGCGATCCGCATCCCGATCGTCCGGTCGGTGTGCGGCGCCAGCCGTTCGGCAGCCCGAAACTGATCTAGCGCCTCGGCATAACACCCGCGCTCCATCAGCGCGTCGCCATATTCAATCCGGTTGCCGGCAGTATCGCTGAACTCCGCAGCGTCGCGCGCTTCGCGAACGCGGCGTTCGGGATCCATCTTGTCCGCGATCTTCGTTCGCGCTTCGCGCACCCGCCGATCATGTGGCAAGCCGGGCAGGATTTCGACGATGAAATAGGCAAGGATACCGACCATCGGCAAAAAGGCGATCGCCATAATCCAAGCGGTGTTTCGCCCGGTCCGAAACACATGAACGATGCAAAGCACCTGCAACGCGATCGAGATGAGGAAGAAGTGCAACGGCTAAGCCGCCGCCGCCGATGCCTTGCCCTTCCAAGCCAGCAGCACGCCCACGACGAAAGCGACGAGGGAGCCGACAAAGACATGCGTGCCGAGTTCGAGCTGCTGGTACATCAGCACCCCGACCAATCCCGCTACTATCAAGGCAAATCCAACGATCCGCCATGCGCCGACCGGCTGCTTGAGCTGCCGATCATCGATCGCGCCAGTCTGGCGGATACTCTCGACGACATAACCCTTGCTCCACAGCACCCACAGCAGGATCATGCCCGGGATCGCTGCGGCGACGGTGAAACCCCAGAAGCCCACCCAGCCCAGCTTCTCCGCAACGATGCCCGCGGGGCCCGCCATGAATGTCCGCCCCACACCGGCAAAGGATGACAGCAATGCGAATTGCGTTGCGGTATAAGCGATACTCGACAGGCCCGAGAGATAGGTGGCGAACACGGTAAGCCCGATGCCGCTCGTCAGATTTTCAGTGACGATCGCCGCGACGAGCATCCAGTAATTGTTGCCCGTAGCGGCAAGGATCATGAACATGACGTTCGAGAACATCATCATGAAGCCAGAGATCAGCAGGGCGCGGCCCATGCCGAGCCACAGCAGGAAGGGCGCACCGAGCGCCGAGCCGACGATCAGCGCGCCAAAGCCCCACAGCTTGTTGGCCGAAATATAGTCGAGGTCGGGAAAGCCGAGATCGACGATCATCGGTCCGAGCATCGTCTGCCCCATCGCGTCACCGACTTTGTACACGAGCACGAATCCGAGGATGAGGAACGCGCCGTGGCGCGTCAGGAACTCGCGGAAGGGATTGACGACCGCCTCGGTCAGCCACTGTCCGGCCTTCATTCCCGATGCATGTTCGAACCGGTCGACGAATTTGCCGGGCCCCGCCCAAAGCGCGCCGAGGATCGCGGGAACAATGCAAAAGGCGGTCAGACCATAAGCGGTCGCCCAGCCCAGCCCAAGCCCTTCGCTCGACGCGAAATAGATCGTGCCCGCACCGGCGATCAGATTGCCGGTCCGATACCCGAACTGATTGGTCGCCGTGCCGTGCGCGAACTCGTCCTCTTCCAGTATCTCGATGCGATAGGCGTCGATAACGATGTCCTGCGTCGCCGACAGGAAGGCCGTGATCAGCGCCCAGACCGCGAACAAGCCGATGTCGCCGGGTTTCGGGTCGCTGGCGCCGAGCTGCCAGATCGAAACGAATAGCAGGGCCTGAATGAGGAACAACCAGCCGCGCCTTTGCCCGAAAGTCCGGGTCAGGAACGGCAACGGCAGCTTGTCGACAAGCGGCGCCCACAGGAATTTGAGCGTATAGGGTATGCCCAAGGCGACCGCGAAGCCGATCGTCGCCGTATCGATCCCGACCTTTGCCAGCCAGAAGGTCATCGTCGCGATCAGCAGCGTAAGTGGAAATCCGCTCGAGATGCCGAGCAGGAACGTGATCATCGGATTTTTGCGCAGATACGGCCGGAACGCCGGGATCGACAGCGCGACGATCGCCAGTCCGCCAAGGATCGCCACGAAAATGATAAACCGAATCAGATCAACCGACATGCGTACGCTCCCCGCGCATCCGCCGGGCGGACACATTGTTATGGCCAAGGCCTATAGCCTTGGCCTCAAATTGGAAGCGGCTATTTATCGATTGGCCGCGGTCACGCCGCAGCAGGGCGCCAGAAGGTCGTCAGCCCGCTTACCTTGCGCGGCGCCTGATTTTTGCATGCCATCATCTCGACGGCCTTCAGCGCCGATACGAGTGCCGATGCACTGTGCGGCTTGCCAAGGCAGGCGATGGCGATTTCTTCGGCGTCGGCGGGACATTGGCCCGTCACCAGCAGCACGGCGATACCGCGGTCGCGCGCCAGTCGGGCAACTTCGCGCCCCGTCATATGCCCCGCGAGGCCAAGATCGAGAACAACCGCATCCACCGGCTCGACGGCCATGATCGCCACCGCGGCCTCGCCCGAATCGACCGTCGCGACAATGTCGTACCCGCTGATTTTCAGCGTGTGCTCATTGTCGAACGCGGTCAGCGGATCATCCTCGATGATCAGCAATCGCTTGATGCAGGTCGGGCGGTGGCCAAAGAGCATGATGACTCCCTCAAACAACGCCATGACTCGCTCCGTGCCGTCCTGCAAGATCGCTTCTGCTTGCCATCGACGAAGCGAGTCTTTTCCGGCTATGAGCGTGATCACAACGCAACACATTTTCCGACAATAACGACAAGAAAGTCGCATCTGTTCCCATGAACACACGCCGTCCACCCCGCCCCGCCCCCCGCTCGGCGCCTAAAGCTGCCGGCGATCGCGACGCGCCGAAGGGACGCCGCGCCGCTCGCGGTGTCGCATCCGCACTCAAGGCAAAACCCGCCGAGGCCGAGCGTGAGGATGGGCCGCAACGCATCGCAAAGCTGCTCGCGCGCGCTGGCATCGGGTCGCGGCGCGATGTCGAGCGGATGATCGAGGAGGGCCGCATCGCGCTGAATGGTCAGGTGATCGTCCAGCCGGCGCCGCTCTTGTCGTCGCTCGAGGGGTTGACGGTCGACGGCAACCCCGTGGCCAAGCCAGTCTCGACGCGGCTCTATCGCTTTCACAAGCCCGCCGGCTGCATCACTGCAGCACGCGATCCGAAAGGCCGCAAGACGATCTATGACCTGCTGCCCAAGGATCTTCCGCGCCTGATGCCCGTCGGCCGCCTCGACTATAATACCGAGGGGCTGCTGCTCCTCACCAACGATGGCGAGTTCAAGCGCCAGCTCGAACTCCCCGCGAGCGGGGTCGAGCGCACCTATCGCGCCCGCGCGTTCGGCGACATCAGCCAGGCGCAGCTTGAGGAACTGGCGATGGGGATCGAGATCGACGGCGTCCGCTATGGCAAGATCGACGCCAACCTCGAACGCCGCACCGGGCGCAACCAGTGGGTCGAAATGACACTGACCGAGGGCAAGAACCGCGAAGTCCGAAAGGTGCTCGAACATTTCGGGCTGCAGGTCAGCCGCCTCATCCGTACGCGCTATGGCGCGTTCGAACTTGGCGGCATGCCGCTCGGCGCGGTCGATGTCGTGCCGCGCGACGAATTGTTCAAATTCCGGCGGCAGATGGGATGATGCGGGTCATCGCTGGCGAATGGCGTGGCCGCAAGTTGCTCGCGCCCAAGAATGACGCGACGCGTCCGACCGCCGACCGCACGCGCGAGACGCTTTTCTCGATGCTGACGAGCCGCGTCGGCAGTTTCGAAGGGCTGGCGGTCGCCGACCTGTTTGCCGGATCGGGCGCGCTCGGGATAGAGGCGCTGTCGCGCGGGGCCGAGCAATGCCTGTTCGCCGAGCAGGATCGCGACGCGCTCGACATACTCCGCAAGAATTTGGCGACATTCGGGGCAACGCCGCGCGCCGACATTCGTGCCGGATCGGTTCTCGCATTGGGACCGGCGCGGCGCACCTATGATCTTCTGTTGCTCGATGCGCCTTATGACACCGGCGCGGGCAGCGTCGCGCTCGACAAACTCAATCGCCTCGGCTGGATCGGACCCGATAGCCTGATCTCGATCGAAACCGCGGAGAAGGAAACGGTCGAGGTCGCGGGCTTTGAAATCGATGCGACACGAAAGGTCGGCAAAGCCAAGTTGACCTTGCTCAGGCTGGCGTAACGGTCCGGCGGACCATCAGCAGCCCCAGCCAGCTCACCACGCCTGCCAGCGCAAGATAGAAACCCACCGTCCCCGTCCCGCCCCATTCGGCGAGCGCTTGGGCGATGATCGGCGCCATGGCTCCGCCCAATATCCCGCCCGCATTGAATGCGACCGAAGCACCCGTATATCGGACATGCACCGGGAACAGGCCGGTCAGCCAGCTACCGAGCGGCCCATAGACCAGCCCCATGACGAACAGCGCCGCGGCAAGGCCCACGAAGATGATCGGCCAGCTTCCCGATGCCAGCGACGGTCCGAACACAAACCCGATGAGCACGGTCGCACCGCAGCCCCAGGTCAGCACGCGCTGTTCGCTTGACGCATCGCTGGCATAGCCCGCGAAAATGATGCCGACCGCCATGAACAGGATCGCGCCGAGCTGGGTCAGCAGGAACTGCTCCTTCGGATAGCCGAGCGCCTGAGTGCCGTGCCCAAGCGCAAAGCTGGTCGCGAGATAGAAGATCGCGAAACAGGCGACGACCGCGAACGTCCCTGCGAGCGTCGGAACCAGATGATGGCGGACCAGGTCGCCGATCGGCACTGCGACCGGCGCGTCCTTCTCCAGCGCCTCCGCGAAATCCGGCGTCTCGGTGATCTTGAGCCGCACCCAAAGCCCCAGGCCGACAAGGATCGCCGACAGCAGGAACGGAATGCGCCAGCCCCACGCGGCAAAATCGGCGTCATCGAGCCCCAGGCCAAGCAGCAGGAACAGGCCATTCGCCGCGATAAACCCCACGGGCGCGCCCAATTGCGGGAACATGCCGAAGCGCGACTTCCATCCCGGCGGCGCATTCTCTACCGCAAGCAATGCCGCCCCGCCCCACTCGCCGCCGAGCCCGAAGCCCTGCCCGAAACGCAGGATGCAGAGCAGCAAAGGCGCAACCCATCCGACCATCGCATAGGTCGGCAGGAAGGCTATGAGCAAAGTCGACGCTCCCATGAGCATAAGCGACGCGACGAGCGTCGACTTGCGCCCAATCCGGTCGCCATAATGTCCGAACACGATTGCTCCGACGGGCCGTGCGAAGAAGGCCAGACCGAAAGTCATGAAGCTGTACATCAGCTGCGCCGAGTCCGAACTCTCGGGAAAGAAGAGCGGCCCGAACACCAGCGCTGCCGCGGTGCCGTATATGTAGAAGTCGTAAAATTCGACTGCGGTGCCGACAAGGCTCGCGGTCAGGATGCGCCGATGCGCCCGGTAAGGTGCCAGATCCACGGGCGATGCCCCTCCCATTTGATGTTGGCGCCGCTTTGGACGCCTTTCCCTGCTTGGCGCAAGCCGGAAAGCGCGGGATCAGCGCGCAGGCGGCGTCAACTGCGCGCGCAATCGTTGCAGTTCGCGTTCGGGCACCGGCGCCAGCGAAGCCGCGGGCTTGCCCTTGCGAAGCCGTTCGCGATCCTTCTCCGACGGTTCGACGCGGCGCACGCGGACCGCGGCATGCCCCTGGGCCTTCATGCCAAGCTGTTCCGCGGCACCGCGCGACAGGTCGATGACCCGGCCAAGCGCGAACGGCCCGCGATCGTTGACGCGCACGAGTATTCGCCGCCCGGTATCAAGCGCCGTCACCTCGACATAGGTTGGCAGCGGCAGCGTCGTATGCGCCGCGGTGATCCAACCGGGGCGGAACTGCTCGCCATTGGCAGTGCGGTTGCCCGACTCGCTGCCGTACCAGCTCGCATAACCGACGGTTTCATAACCGGGTGCGGCGGCGGGCACATAGGTCGTCCCGCGGATGGTATAGGCAGGGCCGATCCGCACCGGCGCATCGGCGACGGGACGATAATTGCCTCCCGCACAGGCCGAGAGAGCCAAGACCGACAAGGTCGCGCCAATCATTTTAATCGTCGAATATCCTTGCATCGGTTGACCCTAGAGGCCGGAATTGACGAGATAAAGTATATTGGCGGATTTGGGGTGGGGAGCTGCCGTTGCGCTCTCTTTGGATATCGCCCGGCTGGATCCGGATCGGATCGGCGCAAGGGCTGCACAATATTTCAAAGTTCAGGAAAGTTCAGCCCTATGAGCGCCCCGATTTGCAAGTCGCGGCGTGCCGGATGTGCGCGACACGTCCGATCATGTTCGCACCCACAATTAGGGCAGCGACTGCTTTTTTGTTCACCGAATGAAAGAGCCGGATGAAGGCTGGCACGGCCGGATAATGTAGGAAAGACCTTTTTGAAGGCGATGTTTGTTGTGGGGTACAAAGCGGGCGATCAGCCACCCACTTCCGTCATCCCGGGCTTGACCCGGGATCCCGCTTTTTGGCGCGCCCAATGGCTTCGACCTCAAGCGGGACCCCGGATCAAGTCCGGGGTGACGATGATGGGGAGGTCTGCAACCGGTCGCTTTGAGTTCCGCCCTTTCTCCGTTCGTGTCGAGCGAAGTCGAGACACCCATCGACGAAACGCCCAGCGCGATGGGCATCTCGACTTCGCTCGATGCGAACGGTTTAGATTGGGTGCAGTGTCCGCTCCCGGTCGCTTGCCGCCATAGCTTCCGGATCGCCTCCGAATGGCGATAATGGGTGGGGAGCGGGCGTTTGCTACTATGTTGTACCTCGGCGAAGGCCGGGGCCCAGGGCTTTAGAAAGCCGAGTTATGCGGATTGCCGCCCTGGACCCCGGCCTTCGCCGGGGAACTCATTACCCGCGTTAGTTTCCGGTCGTTTCTTCGCTCTCGTCATCCCGGGCTTGACCCGGGATCCCGCTTTTTGACGCATTCGCTGGCTTCGGCCTCAAGCGGGACCCCGGATCAAGTCCGGGGTGACGATATGGAGAGGGCCGCTCTCGGTCGCTAGCCGACGGTTCTTACTCCAGCTTCGTCACTCCGCGAAAGCGGGAACCCAGCGAGGCGGCGTTGTCATTGGGTTCCCGTTTTCGCGGGAATGACGAAATGTGGGGATGGCAACTTCCGGACGGAAGCCGACGTTCCATTGGCGAAAGTGCGGCCCACTCGCTACATCGCGCACCCATGACCGATTTTCGCTTCCATCGGCCCGGCATCGTCGGCACGGGCCGCGTCGCACAGGCGTTCGCACGCGCTTTCGCTCCCCACATGTCCGCGCCGCCGCTCCTCTGGGGCAGAACCCCGGACAACGCCCGTTCGGCGGCGACGCGGGTCGGTGCCACTCTCGCAGCGACCATCGATCATTTGACGACCGAATGCGACGTCATCGCGATCGCGGTCTCCGATGACGCGCTGGGCGACGTCGTCGCCAGCATCGCCGCGGCACGACCGGCAATTCACGCCCCGCTTGTCTTTCATGTCAGCGGACGCAGCGGCGCAGCGATCCTCGAACCGCTGCGCGCGGCGGGCGCGACGACCGCCGCAATTCATCCCGCCATGACCTTCACCGGGGACCCGCAAGCCGAAGCCCAGCGGATGGTCGGAGCAAGCTTTGCCATCACGGGCTCAACGCCCGAGGCCACGCGGCAAGCTGGACAGATCGTTGCCCTGCTCGGCGGCGTTACCGTCGAAATCGCAGAGGCGCGCCGGTCGCTCTATCACGCCGCGCTTTGTCATGCGTCGAACCATCTGGTCACGCTGATCGCCGGTGCCGCGAACACGCTGCGCGACGCCGGCGTCGAAGACCCTTCGGCGTTGCTCGCGCCCCTCGTTCGCGCCGCGCTTCAAAACAGTCTCGATCACGGCTTTGCGGGATTGTCCGGCCCGCTGCTGCGCGGCGACGCACAGACCGTTGGCGATCACCTCGCCACGATCGAGGCGGACAGCCCGGCTCTCCTGCCCGCCTATCGCGCGATGGCGCGCGCGACACTCGACGAATTGAAACGCGCCGGAACCTTGTCCTCGGACCGCCTCACCGCACTGGACAGCCTGCTCGCTGTTCCCTAATCGTTCGCGCGTGAACGATACCCCTGCCTCGCTGCCCGACTTGACCCGTCCCGACCCGTCGGATCCGCCCTATCTGCACGGCCTCAACGGTCCGCAGCGGCAGGCGGTGCTGACGACCGAAGGGCCGGTGCTGATGCTTGCGGGCGCCGGCACGGGCAAGACCGCGGCACTGACCGCGCGCCTCGCGCACATCATGGCGACGCGCCGCGCCTGGCCGTCCGAAATCCTCGCGGTCACCTTCACCAACAAAGCGGCGCGCGAGATGCGCGAACGCATCGGCCGCATGATCGGCGACGCGGTCGAGGGCATGCCCTGGCTCGGCACCTTCCACAGCATTGCGGCCAAGATGTTGCGCCGACATGCCGAACTCGTCGGACTGCAGAGCAATTTCACCATCCTCGACACCGATGACCAGCTTCGCGTGCTCAAACAGCTTATCCAGGCGGAGGGACTCGACGAGAAGCGCTGGCCCGCGCGCCAACTCGCGGGCCTTATCGACAAGTGGAAGAATCGCGGGCTCGTTCCCGCCGATCTCGACGCGGCGGACAAGGAATCCTACGCCGATGGCAAGGGCCAGCATTTCTACGCCCTCTATCAGGCGCGGCTGAAGACGCTCAACGCCTGCGATTTCGGCGACTTGCTGCTCCACATGCTCGTGATCCTGAAGAACCACCGCGATGTGCTCGAACAATATCAGGAGCGCTTCAAATATATCCTCGTCGACGAATATCAGGACACCAACGCCAGCCAATATCTCTGGCTCCGCCTGCTCGCACAGGCGCGCAAGAATATCTGCTGCGTCGGCGATGATGACCAGTCGATCTATTCGTGGCGCGGCGCCGAGGTGGCGAACATCCTGCGCTTCGAAAAGGATTTCCCCGGCGCGACCGTCATCCGGCTCGAACAGAATTATCGCTCGACACCGCAGATTCTTGCCGCCGCCTCCGCACTGATCGCTCAGAATTCGGGCCGCCTTGGGAAGACGCTTTGGACCGACCTGGAACCGGGCGACAAGCTCCGCGTCGTAGGCGTTTGGGACGGGCCCGAAGAGGCGCGACGGATCGGCGAGGAGCTCGAAACGCTCCAGCATCGCAAGGTTAGCCTCGACCGCGCGGCAATTCTCGTCCGCGCACAGTTTCAGACGCGCGAGTTCGAAGACCGCTTCATCGCGATCGGCATGCCCTACCGGATCGTCGGCGGCTTCCGCTTCTACGAGCGCGCCGAGATTCGCGACGCCCTCGCCTATCTTCGTCTCGTCCAATCGAGCGCCGACGATCTTGCGTTCGAACGGATCATCAACACGCCCAAGCGCGGGCTTGGCGACAAGGCGCTCGCGCGCATCCACCAGTTTGCCCGCCACGAACGCGCTCCGCTTCTTCATGCAGCGTCGCGGATCACCGAAACCGACGAGCTGACACCGCAGGCGCGCCGCCAACTCGCGAATTTTGTGGCACAGATGCGGGGCTGGCAGGCCAAGGCAAACGAATTGTCGCACCCCGAACTGACCCAGCTCATTCTCGACGAATCGGGCTACACCGCGATGCTGCAGGCCGACCGCAGCGTCGAAGCCGCGGGCCGCCTCGAAAACCTCTCCGAACTCGTCCGCGCGATGGAGGAATATGAATCGCTCGAAGCCTTCCTCGAGCATGTGAGCCTAGTCATGGATCGCGACAATAATGACACCAGCGAGACCGTCACCATCATGACGATCCACGCGGCAAAAGGCCTTGAGTTCGATCATGTCTTCCTCGCGGGATGGGAGGATGGCGTCTTCCCCTCGCAACGCTCGATGGACGAAGGCGGGACGCAGAGCCTCGAAGAGGAACGCCGCCTCGCCTATGTCGCGATCACGCGGGCGCGGCAGCGCGCGAGCATCTATCACGCCGCCAACCGCCGTATCTATGGCCAGTGGGTCAGCAGCATCCCCAGCCGCTTCATCGCCGAAATCCCGCCCGAACATGTCGACAGCGAGAACAGCTTCGGCGGCGGCCAGAGCCTGTGGCGCGCCAACTGGTCGGCGCAGGGCGATCCCTTCGCGCATGTCGCAGAGCGCCAGCCCGCGCGCACGATGACGCGCGGCCCGGCATGGCAGCGCGCGACGGCGCAATCGTCGACGATAACCCGCGCGCCCGCTCCTTCCGAGCGCAGTCCTGCTGCCTCGGTCGGCGCGAAGGCCCGATCGGACCTCGCGATCGGAATGCGCGTTTTCCATGAGAAATTCGGATACGGCGAAATCATCGATATCGACGGCAACAAGCTGGAGGTCGAATTCGACCAGGCCGGCGGCAAGCGGGTGCTCGACAGCTTCGTCAAGCTCGCCTGATTTCTTATTGTCTACCACTTTAGTTATGATATGCCATCCCATGCGGCCAACGAGTCGCGTTTTGGGAGAATCTGCATGCGAAATAAGCTCTTAGCGGGCGCGATGGCGCTCGCCCTGATCGGCTGCTCGGAAAAATCGGCCGAAGATGCGAGCATTTCAAACTCCACCAATAGCGAGTCCCCTGCCCTGGCCGAAGAAGCGGCGGACGCCGCTGCCACCCCCCGGATCGGCATCGAAACCGCTCCCGGCGTTGCGTTCGACTATGCCTATACCTTTCGCCTCGCGGACGACCGCATTTCCAAAGTTCAGGAAGAACATGCCGCCGCCTGCGAAACGCTGGGCATCCAGCGCTGCCGTATCGTCGACGTCCGCTATCAGCTAACCGACGAGAAGCTCGTCGAGGCGCAGACGCAGTTCAAGCTCGATCCCGGCATCGCGCGCAAATTCGGCGCCAATGCAATTGCCAGCGTCGAAAAGGCTGAGGGCGTGCTTGCCGATGCCAGCGTCGCGGGCGAAGATGTCGGCACCGAAATCCTCGCCTCGCAACAGCGCAGCGCGGGATCCGAAGCCGAGATCGCGCGACTGGAAGAACGGCTCAAGGCGGGCGGCCTCGACAAGCGCGAGCGCGCTGAATTGCTGGCACAGATCAACCAATTGCGCGGGCAGATCGGCAACGAACGCCAGGCCCGCCGCAGCGGCGAGGCGCGCATCGCATGGACCAGCGTCGCGTTCAATTATGCGAGCGACGGCGGCCTTCCCGGCATCGGCCATGCAAATCCCTTCGCCAGCGCCGGCGAAACGCTGATGCGCAGCGGCAGCACTGCGCTTAGCTTCGTCCTAACGCTCGCCGCCGCGTTGCTCCCGTGGGCGCTTATCCTCGCCCTGATCGCCGCATTCTGGCGCAGCCGGTTCATGGTCGCCGTCCGCCGGCAGATGCGGGAAAAGCCTGACGCCGTCGACCCCGCCGCTCCTCCCGCCGGCTGACGCACAAAAGGGCGTCGCTTGCAAAGGTCCGATGCTGCGTTATGGCTGAGCCATGACGCAGCAGACGACATGGCTAGACCAACTACGCGACGCACAGCGCCGCGGCGACACAGCGGCCGAGGGTGCCGCACTGACCACCGCAATTCGCATCGACCGCGGAAATATTGCTGCCATTCTTGCCATGGCGGAACTTCAACGCCGTTTACAGGATGACCGTGCGGCCGCCACCTTCTACCGCCTCGCGTTGGGAACCGCAGCCAATGCAGGTAGCGTCCCGATGTCGCTTCGCGCGGGGCTCGATCGCGCCGAGCAATTCCTGACGACATCGGAACGTGCCTTCACCGACCATCTTTTCGGGCAGTTGCGCGACGCTGGGATCGACGCCAGGACGGCAACGCCGCGGGTAGCGGAGGCACTCCGCATTCTTGCGGGCGATCAGCAAATCTATCTGCAGCAACCCAGCATGTTCTATTTTCCGGGTCTGGCCCAGCGCCCGTTTTTCGATCGGGCGGATTTCGAGTGGGTTCCCGCCTTGGAGGCAGCCACAGATACGATCAGGAACGAGCTACGGGCGCTGATCGACAATGCATCGGACCGCTTTGGGCCCTATGTTACGGCCAGCCCCGATCGCCCGCCGCCGAACAATCCATTGCTCGACAAGCCCGACTGGGGGGCAGCTTGGCTGTGGAAGGACGGCGCGGTTGCCGATGGAATGGAGCTGCTTTGTCCCGGCACGCTCGCGGCTCTCGCGCTGGCGCCGCAGCCGGTAATCCCGGGCCGCGCGCCGCTCGCGCTATTTTCCCGCCTTACTCCCGGGACGCACATCCAGCCACATTATGGCATGCTCAACACCCGCCTGATATGTCATCTGCCGCTAATCGTGCCCGATGAATGCGCGCTGCGTGTAGGACCTGAAACGCGCAACTGGCGTGAGGGCGAGCTATTGATTTTCGACGACAGTTTCGAACATGAAGCTTGGAATCGCGGCAATGCTGATCGCACGATCCTGCTTTTTGAAATCTGGCGTCCCGATATCGATTCCTCCGAACGCGAGCAGTTGACCCGCATTTTCTCCGCGATCGACAATTATTCTGAGCAATGAAATATCGGAGCGGGACTGAATGTCATAGCCACGCATGACGGCTTTATCGGCGCGAACGCTTGCGCCTCGATCTATGTCAATTCGCGATTTTGCAGGCTGATTGGTCGGAAGGGTCGCTGGTGGAGCCGAGGGGAATCGAACCCCTGACCTCTGCAGTGCGATTGCAGCGCTCTCCCATCTGAGCTACGGCCCCGCGACCGGCAGGGTCTTAACGACGCCGATTGGCGGTGGCAACGGCTTTTCTGACGACCGCCACCCGCGCCGGCGAAATTGGGAATGGGGGTTTCCGATGGCTAAGGCATGGCATTTGACCAGTCGTCCGCACGCGCTGCCGACGATCGACAATTTCGCGTTGCGGGAGGCGCCCGACGGGCCGCTCGAAAAGGACCAGCTTCGTATCCGCAATCTCTGGCTGTCGGTCGACCCGTATATGCGCGGGCGGATGAACGACGCCAAAAGCTACGCCGCAAGTTTCCAGCTCGATCAGCCAATGACCGGCGGTGCGATTGGCGAGGTCGTCGAAAGCGCGATGGAGGGCTTCGCGCCGGGCGACCTGATCCTCCATATGGGCGGCTGGCGCGACGGCGGCGTCATCGGTCTGGATATGATGCCGAACAAGCTGCCCGCCGACATGCTCGCGGCTGGGCTGACCCCGCAAACCTTCCTGCACAATATGGGGCTGACCGGCGGGACGGCATGGATCGGTCTGCTCCGCGTCGCCGCAGCCAAACCCGGCGATACGATCTTCGTCTCCGCCGCCGCGGGCGCGGTCGGTTCGGCGGTAGTGCAAATCGCCAAGGCGCGCGAAATGACCGTTATCGGCTCTGCGGGCGGCGCGGCCAAATGCGCGTGGGTCCTCGATCTCGGCGCCGATGCGGCGATCGATTACAAGGCCGGGCCTGTCCTCCCTCAACTCGCCGCTACGCTCGAACGCCTCGGAAAACCCGGCATCGACGTCTATTTCGACAATGTCGGCGGCGAGCATCTCGACGCAGCTTTTGCGACGGCGAATGATTTTGCGCGCTTTGCGATCTGCGGCATGATCGACGTCTACAATGATGCGAAGCCGCAAGAGATGAAATATATCATCCGCGCGATTCCGGCCCGGATCCGGATGGAAGGCTTTATCTACACCGACCAGTTCATCGAGTGCATGGAAGAATTCTACGCCGACATGGGCGGGCTCATTGCAAGCGGCGCGGTGACGATGCGCGAAACGGTGCACGATGGCCTGGCGTCGGCACCCGACGCCTTCCTAGGCCTGTTCTCTGGCGGCAATATGGGAAAGATGCTGGTCAAACTCTGACCGGCACGTCCTTTCCGCTCGGCGTCAGTTACCGAAACCGACGGACAGAAATCCTGGCATCGGGCCGTTCCAGCCGTCGTCGGGACCGTCCAGATCGTCTTGCCGCGCCGGTGCTGGCTTGCGATCATTGCGCGGCTTCCGGTCTTCGCGCGGCTGCGCTTCGACGGCCGGAGCCGGACGGGCCGGCGCTTTTTCGGGCTTCGCTGCAGCTTTGCCGCGCCCACCGCGCGCCGAACGGGCGCGCCGCGGCTCGGCTTCTTCCTCTTCGCGATCGAGTTTGGCGACATCAGCCGCCGCGCCGCCACTATGGATCGGAATCTTGTAGCCGGTCAGCTTCTGGATATTGTCGATCGCCTCGTCATCCGACGGCGTGACCAGCGTGAACGCCCGTCCCTTGGCGCCCGCACGGCCGGTACGGCCGATGCGGTGGACATAATCGTCCGGATGCCAGGGTGCATCGAAGTTGAAGACGTGACTGACGCCCTTGACGTCGAGACCGCGCGCCGCGACGTCCGATGCGACCAATATGTTGATCGTGCCCGCCTTGAACCGGTCGAGTTCGGCGATGCGGCTCGATTGGTCCATGTCGCCATGGATCTCCCCCGCCTTGTAACGATGACGCTGCAGCGATTTCGCCAGCTCGCGCACCGTCGTCTTGCGATTGCAGAAGATGATGGCGGTCCCGATATCTTCGGCTTCGAGCAGATCGCGGAGCGTGTCGCGCTTGCTGCGTTCCGATGTTTTGACCAGGAATTGCTCGATATTCTCGTTCCGGCTCGCCGGGCGCGCGACTTCGATCGTCTTCGGGTTCGACAGGAATTTGTCGGCCAGCTTCTTGATCGGCGGCGGCATCGTTGCCGAGAAGAGCAAGGTCTGCCGAGTCGCCGGCAGCTTGGTGCAGATATTCTCGATGTCCGGAATGAACCCCATGTCGAGCATGCGGTCGGCTTCGTCGATCACCAGCAGGTTGCAACCGGTCAGCAGGATCTTGCCGCGTTCGAACAGGTCCATCAGGCGGCCGGGCGTCGCGATCAGCACGTCGACACCCTTTTCAAGCGCTTTCACCTGATCGCCCATCTGGACGCCACCAATCAGCAGCGCCATCGAGAGCTTGTGATATTTGCCGTATTTTTCAAAGTTTTCAGCGACCTGCGCAGCAAGCTCACGCGTCGGTGCAAGGATCAGCGATCGCGGCATCAGCGCACGGGCGCGGCCGTGGGCAAGGATGTCGATCATCGGCAGCACGAACGACGCGGTTTTGCCGGTGCCCGTCTGGGCGATGCCGATGATGTCGCGCATCATCAGCACCGACGGGATGACTCCCGCCTGGATCGGGGTCGCTTCATTATAGCCCGACTCGTCGATCGCGCGCAAAAGTTCGTCGGAAAGGCCGATGTCGGCAAATTTCATAAGATCATCATGTCCGGAAAAAGAATTGGCGTCCTGCCTCCCACGCAGGCGGACGTTGCCGCGGCCATTGGGCAAATGGCGAGGAAAAGTCAAGGAAAGGCCGCTATAGACCCAATTAATCGTCTTCGCGGACCGGAACCATCAGGCGGAATTTGTCGATCTCGCACTTTGCGCCGGTCCGCGCGTGGATTTGATCGCGATCCTCGCAGAGCTTTCCGTCCTTGCTGCCCTGCATGTAGAAACCGGCATAGAAGTCGAGTGCGCGGCAACCACGGTTGAGCTGCGCTCGCAGCCGCTGCTTCTGCCGCGTGATGATGTCGATGCTGTCGCGCTGCACCGCCTGCATCCCCAATATGTTACGCATGGCAACGCATTTGGGCGCTTTTTTCTCTTTCCAGACGATCGGCATTTCGGTCGCGCGCTTGGACATCGAGGGTCCCGCGGCGAAATTGTTGAGCTGCGAACGCTGGGCCGGGACGCGAATGATAAGCTGCTGCTCGATCACCACCTGCCAAAAGGAAGACGCCTGATCGGCGGTCGGCGGGGAAATCGCGACCAAAGGCTCCGGCGCGCCGACAGGCACTGCCGCGTCTGCCGCGGGCGCAGCGGCCACGAACCACAGGAATGCCGCCGTCAGCACAGCTCCGCCGCCGCTCCTTTGGCATCATGACCGAAGATTTCGCTCACCCGTGGCTCCCGCGTCCATCCCGCTGGACGAAATGACACTATTCGTCCATCGCCCCTTTTAACAAGGATGATTGAACATCAAATGAACTGTTGCCAACCCGCGCCAGCTTATGGACCGGGGAATTTCCGGAGTGGACCGGCATGACGCGCCCGCCATCTGCATCGCTGCTCGACGCCTTCGCAACGCTGCTCGGCCGAAAGGGCTATAGCGTCGATCCCGATGCGATGGCGCCCTGGCTGACTGACTGGCGCGGCAAATATCATGGCCGCGCCGCCGCAATGCTGTCGCCCGCGACCACTGGCGAAGTCGCCGCCATCGTGCGCCTGTGCGCCGACGCGAAGGTCGCGCTGGTTCCCCAGGGCGGCAACAGCGGTATGGTCGGCGGCGCCACCCCCGACGCCAGCGGCGACCAGTTGCTGCTCAGTCTGCGGCGCATGAACCGGATACGCCACATCGACGAAGCGGCGCAGCTCGCCATCGCCGAAGCGGGCGTAATTCTGGAGAATTTCCATAACGCAGTCCTGGCGCACCGGCTCCGCTTCCCGCTCACTCTTGGCGGAAAGGGCTCGGCGACGATCGGCGGGCTGGTGTCGACCAACGCCGGCGGCACGCAGGTACTGCGTCACGGAACGATGCGCGCGCTGACGCTTGGTGTCGAAGCGGTTCTGCCCGACGGCAGTATCTTCGACGGCCTGGCCCCGCTCAAAAAGGACAATCGCGGCTATGACCTGCGGCACCTGCTCTGCGGCGCCGAAGGAACGCTGGGCATTGTGACCGCCGCGTCGCTGCGCCTCGTCCCCGCGGCTGCCGCGCGGCGGACGGCGTGGATCGGGATCGATTCGCCCGAAAGCGCGCTGCTGCTGCTGCGCCGCGTCGATGCGGCGATCGGGCGCGAGCTGGAGGGGTTTGAGCTGATCCCGCATAGCTGTCTCGACGCGGTGCTGCGCCATATCCCCCAGACGCGCGCGCCGCTTGCTGCCGCGCAGCCATGGTATGTCCTGCTCGAACTCGCGGGGGAAGACGAGCGGGCCTTGGGCGACGCCCTTGAAGCGCAACTCGCGGCGGCGCTCGACACCGGGCTGATCCGCGATGTCGTGATTGCCAAGAGCGATCGCGAGAGCGAGGATTTCTGGCGTCTGCGCGATTCCATCTCCGAAGCCGAGCGCGCCGAAGGACCGGCGTTGCAGCATGACATCAGCGTGCCCGTCGACCTGATGCCCGCTTTCATCGCCGAGGATCCGGCACGACTGGCCGCGGCCTTTCCCGGCGTGCGCGCCCTGTCGTTCGGGCATCTTGGCGACGGCAATGTCCATCATCATGTCCAGCCGCCCATCGGCGTCGACGGCGCGACCTGGCTTGCCGAACATGGCGCCGCAGTCAGCCGGCTGGTCTATTCGCACGTCCTCGAACTCGGGGGCTCGATCTCGGCCGAACATGGCATCGGCCAGATGAAGCGCGATATCCTGGCCGAACTGGACAGCCCGGCGCGCCTGTCCGCGCTGCGCGGGGTAAAGGCCGGGCTTGATCCGGCGGGCCTCCTTAATCCCGGCAAACTCGTCGCCTGATCTTCGCGAGGCAAGGCGGGCCGCAGATCGCCCGGCGTCATCGCCCTCTTGCGCCGCGCGACGCGGGTCAATAAGGCGCTTTATCCTTTTCGTCCCGAGCTTCGGGACCCTTACCGGAGTTCAAACATGGCCACCGCGCCCGCACCTGCCAATCTGCCGCTGTTCTACAACGACCTCGTTCCGCTTTCGAGCGTCGAGCATGCCGATTTCCACGCCCGCCCTCTCGAGAGCGCCGAATTCCTCGTGGGCCAGCACGCCATCCCGCTGACGTCGGACGAATTCGTGTCGGCCTGCCGCTTTTTCCCGATCGTCTTCTCGGCGGGTGAAAATCCGGTTCCGCTCGCGCTGATGGGCCTGAACGAGGGCGTCAACACCTTCGTCGACGATGCGGGCAAACTCAACAATCCGGTTTATGTCCCGGCCTATATCCGCCGTTACCCCTTCCTTCTCGCGCGTCTTCAGCCCGATTCGGAAGATTTGTCGCTGTGCTTCGACCCGACGTCGGGCGCGCTCGGCAAGTTCGACGAGGGCGACGCCCTCTTTATCGACGGTCAGCCGTCGGAACAGGTTCAGGCCGTGCTCGAATTCTGCAAGAATTTCGAAGAAGCCGGTCAGCGCACCGGCATGTTCATGGAAGAGCTGAAGAAGGCCGACCTCCTTATGGACGGTGAAGTCGCCATCCAGCAGGAAGGCAATGACAAGCCCTACGTCTATCGCGGTTTCCAGATGGTCGACGAGAACAAGCTGCGCGAACTGCGCGGCGACGTGCTGCGCAAGCTGATGCAGAACGGCATTCTCGGCCTGATCTTCGCGCACCTCTTCTCGCTGCAGTTGATGCGCGAAATCTTCGCCGAACAGGTGAAGAGCGGCAAGATGCCCCTCAACACCGAACTTCCGACCGTCTGAATCCCATGAATTTGGTCGCCGTTGCATCGCGCAGCGGCGGCCAAATGGGCCAATATGTATATATAGCGGCTCGCGCGGGGCCGAGGCCCTCAGAAATCGACCGCGACGCCCTTCAACTCCCAATCGCCATAGCGCACCGGATTGCGCCCGCCCGGCTGGTCCTCGGCCTTGTCCTCCCGGATCGGCGCCGGCGTCGGCAAAGGGCTGTTCGCCCAGCCTTCGGGGGCTTTTACATTCGCGGGGCGCTTTACAGCGCGCGGCGTTCCGCCGATGGTCCCATTTTGGCTGCTGTCGGTCATGATACCCGCCTTATAGGATTTTTCATGCGTCACGCCAACCACGCCTTCACTCGTCATGGCTGATCGCCGCCCGCCCCGGCGCGCGCGTTCGTCCGGCGGAGCCGATCCCGCTGGCACAGCGACGCGCCGCGCCGCGCTACGGCTCATCGACGCAATCCTGCGACGGGGCGACCCGCTGGATGTCGCCATGCATGCCGCGACCCAGGGGCTGACCGGTGCCGACCGCGCCTTCGCCGTGGCGATCGTGTCTGAAACGCTGCGCTGGATGGTCGACCTCGACGCGCTGATCGACGGCGCGACGGCGCAGATTCTCCCTGACGACGTCAAATCGCGCGCGGTCCTGCGGATTGCGCTGACGCAGCTTCTGATCCTCAAGACCCCTGGCCATGCGGTCGTATCGACGGCGCTGCCGCTCGTCGAGGGTGGACCGCGACGGCTTGTCCACGCGATCCTCTCGCGCGCGCAGCAGGAAGAATGGGAACTGCCTGGCCGCGCCACGCTTCCCCTGCCAACCGCCGAACGCTGGGCCGAGCAATGGAATCTCGCAATGGTCGAGGCGGCCGAAGCGGCGTGGAGCGCACCGCCGCCGATCGATCTCAGCTTCGCCGCCGAACCCGGCCCCGACGAATGGCCCGACGCTATTTCGCTCGCACCGCGCCATCGCCGCCTGCCCCGCGGTCAGGCCGTCGAAACGATGCCCGGCTATGGCGAGGGCGGCTGGTGGGTGCAGGATCTGGCGGCAAGCATTCCCGCACGCCTGCTCGGCGTCGGCGAAGGGCGGACCGTGCTCGACCTTTGCGCAGCGCCGGGCGGCAAGATGATGCAGCTTGCCGCGGCCGGATGGAACGTCGTTGCCGTCGATTCGAGCGCCAAGCGGCTCGAACGGCTACGCGCCAATATGGAACGCACGGGGCTGTCCGCCGAAATCGTCCAGGGCGATATCCGTTCGTGGGCGCCCGAGGGTCAGGCCGATGCGGTGCTGCTCGATGCCCCCTGCTCGGCCACCGGCATCTTTCGCCGCCATCCCGACGTGCTCCACCGCATCGAACCCCGGCAGATAGAGGAAATGGCGGCGCTTCAAACCGAACTGCTCGCACGCGCAGCGCGGTGGGTCAAACCGGGCGGAACGCTGGTCTATGCGACCTGTTCGCTCGAGCAGGCAGAGGGCGAGGATCAGGTGTCGACCTTCCTCGATCGTCACGCCGGATGGACGGTCGATCCCGCCCGCGCCGAAGAGCTTCCCGAGGCGATTGCCGCCGACGGTAACGGCCTGGTCCGCACGCTCCCTGACATGCTCGGCGAAGCAGGCGGGCTCGACGGATTTTTCGTCGCGCGCCTCCGCGCACCGTCAGACTGAACGGCGCGCCAATAGCGCGGGGCGGCAGCCACGATTGATGGCAAGCCGCCCCTCGGCGCCTTTAGAAGACGGCTTTCGCTGTCTCTTCCTTCATCATCGCCGCACGGACCATGGGGATCGGCGGACCGCCATATGACAGGAACTCGTCGTGGAATGCCTTCCACTTCGTCTTGTCGCCCTTCGTCCAGTCCTCGCGAAGCTTGCGGATCATCAGCTTGCCCATCGTGTAGTTCAGATAGGCGGGATCATAGGTACCGCGTGCAGCCTGTTGCCGAGCATTGCCTTCGTCCTGATAGCATTGCTCCTTGAACAGCTTTTCGCTGTCGGCAACGGTCATGCCTTTGGTGTGGAGCCCGATGGCCGAAAGATAGCGGCAATCGCGCAGCAAGGCGTTCGACAACTGGCCGATATGCGTTTCGGGATCGCCCTCGCCCAGTCCCGCATCCCACATCATTTCCTCGGTATAATGGGCCCAGCCCTCCGCAAAGGCATAGCCGACGAACAGCTTGCCAAAGATGCTTTCGGCACGGTTCGAGTGGAGGAAGTTCAGGAAGTGGCCCGGCCACACTTCATGGACCGAGGTGAAGAGCAAATCCTTGCGACCCGGTACGAAGTCGGCTTGCGTTTGCTTGTCCCACGTCGGGTCGGGCGGTGAGATATAATAGACCGACGGCAGGCCTTTTTCATACGGCCCCGGAATGTCGATATAGGCGCTGTTCTGCCGGTTGTACGGCGGCGATTCCTCGACCTGCGCCTGTTCGGTGCCCGGGATCGTCACAATGTCCTTTTCGATCAGGAACGCGCGGAGCGTCGGCAACTGGCGGCGCGCCTCTGCGACCGGGCCGTCGGCCGGTTTGTCCGAATTCATCTTCTTCATGCAGTCGGCAATCGTCATGCCGGCGGCGTAAGTCGCACAGGCGGCTTTCAGCGCATCCTGGTTGCGCTTGAGGTCGGCCTGGCCGATCCGCTCCAGTTCGTCGAGCGACGTATCGACGCCCTCGTTGGTCAGGATCATCTTCGAGAATTTCGCCGCCCCAAGCGCATAGCCGTCGGGCGTGCCCGGCTGCGATCCGACATATTTGGCAAGGTCGGTCATTGCCGCACCCGCCTTCGCTGCCGCTTCGTTGAACTGCTTCTGCAGCGCCTCATCCTTGACCGAGGCGAAGGCTGCCTTGGCATCGCCCTTGTAATAATCGGCAAAGCCACCGAAGCCCGCGGTGCCATATTTGACGAAGGTCGCAGGCAGCGGCAGCTTCAGATTGGCTTTGATCTGCGCCGCGGCGGCGGGGACCTTTTCGGCATAGGCGATGAACGCCTTCATCCGCGTCGTCGCGTCGGCATAGGGCCGCGCGATATAGACATTGGGGTCCAGGGCGCCGGTATAGAAGGCCGGGTTCTTCTGCGCGAAATCGGTATCGCGAAGGAAGAAGAGCTGGCCCTGCGCAACATGGACCAGATAGTCGCGCTCGAACTTTTCGGCGTCGGTCATCTCGCCGTCAAAGGCCTTGGCATCGGCGATCGCTTTTTCCAGATAGGCGGCCTGCTTCTCAAGCCCCTCCCGCGACCAGTCGGGAAGCTGACCGTCGAACTCATGCTTACCCTGATAGACCGCGAAATTCGGATTGAGGGGGAAATAGCCCTTCAGGAAATTGTCGCGGAATTCGGTCCAGTTCTTCGCGCCCGACGCAGTCGCCGACTTGTTGTCCGACGCGTTGCAAGCGGTCAGGACCAGCAGCGTCGCGGCCATCGCCGCGCCGCCAAAGCGGGCAAATTTGCTTGTCATTCGATAGTCTCCCTCAATCGATGGCGCGTTTCTGCCACTGCGTCCTACCAATGGCATCCCCTAATCGACGAACGGCATACGTAAGGTTGACTGGACAGCAACGAAAAGGACGATAGGGCGGACGGCGATGGCAACGATCCCACCACCCGAAGGCGAAGAACCGGTCATGCCGGACGCGACGCCAAAAGCCCCCTCACCGCTCAGCTTTCCCGACTTCCGCTATTTCTGGGTGGCACGCTTTACTGCGGTGATGGCGACCATCGCGATGGTCGTGGTGATCGGTTACCAGCTCTATGACACCGCCCGGACCGACTATGGCATGTCGATCGAGGAAGCGTCGTTCCAGCTCGGCCTGCTCGGGCTCTTCCAGTTCGTACCGCTTGCCATCCTGACCCCCGTCGCGGGCTGGGCCGCCGACCGGTTCGAACGGCGGCGCGTCGCGATCTTTTCGAACCTGATCGACCTCCTCATCGCCGCCACGCTCGGCTGGTTCACCTGGGTGGACGGGCTCACGCTGCCCCTGCTCTTCAGCCTCGCCGCGCTGCACGGGGTCGCTCGCGTTTTTTCCGGCCCGGCAATGAGCGCGATCGCGCCCAATATTGTTCCGTCCGCCGTCCTGCCGCGCGCCATCGCGATGAGCAGCATCGCCTGGCAATCCGCATCGGTGATCGGCCCCGCTGCGGGCGGTCTCATCTATGCTGCGCATCCAGGCGCGGTATATGTTTTCTCCGCGCTTCTCCTCGCCGCGTCGGCCTTCACGCTCAGCCGTGTGCGGCCCGTCCTGCCCCCGCCCGCCGAAGTCCGCCGCCATCCGCTGCGCGAGATGGTCGACGGCTTGCGCTTCGTGTGGGTCGAGCGATTCCTGCTGGGGACGATCACGCTCGATCTGTTCGCGGTCCTGCTCGCAGGCGCAACCGCGATGTTCCCTGTCTTTGCCCGCGACATATTGCACGCCGGACCAGAGGGCGCGGGATTGATGCGTGCCGCGGTCGCGTTCGGGTCGGTCGGCGTAGCCGTCGGCCTGGCGATCCGACCGATCGAGCGCAACGTCGGTGTGAAGATGCTGTGGGCAGTCGCGGCGTTCGGGGTCGGAACGGTCGTGTTCGGACTCTCGACCAACCTGATCCTGTCGCTCGGCGTGCTCGTGATCATGGGCGCGGCCGACATGTTCTCGGTCTTCGTGCGCGGTACGTTGATCCAACTCAACACCCCCGATCAAATGCGCGGCCGCGTCAGCGCCGCGTCGGGGCTCGCGATTTCGGCCTCGAACGAGCTTGGCGAGATGCGCGCCGGTGCCATGGCGGCCGCGCTCGGCCCGGTCAGCGCCGTCGTCGTCGGCGGCGCTGCTGCGGTCGGCGTGACCGCGCTCTGGGCCTGGATCTTCCCCGAACTGCGGTGGGCCAAAACCTTCGAACCGCAGTTCAGGAAAACCACCGACTAGCGCCGAAACCATTTGCCGCGCCCAGCAAACATTCTGCCCGAAAGCTATTGTCAATTTATTTAGTTGAGTTATTTAGGTGTCACCCGTCACCGCGGTTCCCCTCTCTCCCCCGACGGAGTGACCGCCATGCAGAATTCAAATATCCGCCATAAAATCCTGACCATTCCGGGCCTCTACAACAGCGGCCCCACGCACTGGCAAAGCCTGTGGGAACGCAGCTTTGCCGATTGCGAACGGGTCGAGCTCGGAAGCTGGGACGAACCTCTGAAAGACCAATGGGTCGACCGAATCGCCCAAGCGATCGACGCCGAGCATGAGCCCGTCCTCATTGCCGCGCACAGCCTCGGCTGCCATGCCTTTGCGCACTGGTTTGCCGCCGCGAGCAGCGTCGCCCGCGACCGCATCGCCGGCGCGTTGCTCGTCGCACCACCCGACCTATCACAGCTCCGCCGCGATAGCCGGGTCGAAAGCTTCACCGACTCGCCCGCGCTGTCGTCGCAGGTGCCGATGATCGTCGTTGCCAGCGACGATGATCCCTATGCGAAGACTGCACATGTCTGGCGCCTGTCGCGGCACTGGGATGCGCGGTTCGTCAACGCCGGCCCCTTCGGTCATATCAATGCAGACTCGGGGATCGGGGACTGGCCTTATGGACAGTATCTGCTCGCCTCGTTACAACCTCAGCCGACGCCGGTGCTGGCGGACGAGGCCCGCTGGCTCCGCGCCGGCGACTGGCCAAATCGCGTCCGCCGCGACCCGCGTTTCGAGTTCAAAGAAAGAGCGCACCGATCATGAAAGCCAATTCGATCCTCGATACCATCGGGAATACGCCGCACATTCGCGTGGCAAAACTGTTCCCCGACGCCGAAGTCTGGGTAAAGTCGGAACGCAGCAACCCCGGTGGGTCGATCAAGGATCGAATCGGTCTTGCGATGATCGAGGCGGCCGAAAAGGACGGCAGCCTGAAGGCCGGCGGCACTATCGTCGAGCCGACGTCGGGTAACACCGGCATCGGCCTCGCGATGGCTGCCGCGGTCAAGGGCTATAAGCTTGTGCTCGTTATGCCCGAAAGCATGTCGGTCGAACGCCGCCGGTTGATGCTGGCTTATGGCGCGACCTTCGACCTGACGCCGCGTGAAAAGGGCATGAAGGGCGCGATCGAGCGCGCCATCGAACTGGTCGAAACGACCCCCGGCGCATGGATGCCGCAGCAGTTCGAGAATGAAGCCAATATCGACGTCCATGTCCGCACGACAGGTCCCGAAATCCTGGCCGACTTCAAGCACAGCCCGATCGATGTGCTTATCACCGGCGTCGGCACTGGCGGCCATATCACCGGCACCGCGCAGTTCCTGAAACAGCATTGGCCGAACCTAAAGGTCTATGCGGTCGAACCCGAAGCCTCGCCGGTAATTTCGGGCGGCCAGCCCGCGCCGCACCCGATCCAGGGCATCGGCGCCGGATTCATCCCGCGCAACCTCCACACCGACCTGCTCGACGGCGTGATCAAGGTCGATGCCGGCGCGGCAAAGGATTACGCGCGGCGCGCAGCGACCGAAGAGGGCATGCTCGTCGGCATCTCGTCGGGCGCCACCCTCGCCGCCATCGCACAGAAGCTTGCCGAACTGCCGCCGGGCAGCCGCGTGCTCGGCTTTAACTATGACACGGGCGAGCGCTATCTGTCGGTTCCTGATTTCCTTCCGGAGATCTGAGGACAGCCCGTGCACCTGCAAGACGATCAACCGGCGTTGCCCTTGCGGCGCGACTGGACGGGCTGGCTGTTCGTCCTGATCGCGGTCGCGGCGGTGATAGCGGTGCTTGTTGCGAGTCATTCATCCGGGCCCGCGAGGCATGCGGCGCATCGGCAACCCGTCGCACCGCCTGCCGACATCGTGCCCGAAGTCCAGCCCATGGAACTCGCGCCGGTCACCGAAGACGACGCGCGGGCACAAAACGCCGAAGTTGCGCTGATCACCAAGGGCTTCGTCGCGGCGCGCCCCTTCGTCTATGCAGGCGGCGGCGACGCGAAAGCGCGGGCCCGCGACTGCCTTGCCGCAGCGATGCTGTACGAGGCGGGCGACGACGCGAAGGGGCAGCAGGCGGTCGGCCAGGTCGTCATCAATCGCGCGCGCCATCCGGCGTTCCCCAAGTCGATCTGCGGCGTCGTTTTCCAGGGGTCGGAACGCACGACGGGGTGCCAGTTCACCTTCACCTGCGACGGAGCATTGAACCGTCGCTATTCGGACGCGGCGTGGCAACGCGCGCGGAACAATGCCGACATGATGCTGTCGGGCGGGACGTATCCTCCCGTCGGCCTTGCCACCCATTATCATACCGACTGGGTGCGCCCCTATTGGAGCGATAGCCTCGAAAAGATCGCGGTCGTCGACACGCACCTGTTCTTCCGCTGGCCGGGCTATTGGGGCACGCCGGGCGCGTTCAGAGGCGCCGTTTCGGGCAGCGACGGGCCGGTCGCGAAGCTCGCGGCGATTTCGCCGCTGCACGCGATCGCGCTGGGGTTGCCGACCGATATGACAACCGGCGTAGATGCCAATGCCGCCGTCGGCGAAGCACGCGTCGTCGCTGGCGCGGGCGAAAGCGCGGGCCGCGACACCATCTACACCCAGCTCGACCGCAAGGCAGCGCCCGAAAGTTTCGTCACGACGGCGCTGCGGCTCTGCGGCGACAAGCCCTATTGCAAGTTCATGGGCTGGACCAACCCGACCCTGAAACCCGACAGCGACGCGATGAGCGATACACAGCGCGCGGCAATGACCTTCTCATACCTCCGCGACGACAAGGCGGGGTTCGAAAAGGCGCTTTGGAATTGCAGCGAATATAAACGCGACGACGTGCGCCAGTGCATGAAGCGCTGATCGACGTCATGCGCGGCCGCATTGGGGTGAGGAGCGGACGTTCAGTCCCCCACCCTCGTCATCCCGGGCTTGACCCGGGATCCCGCTTTTCTGTCGCATCGACCGGCCTGGACCTCAAGCGGGACCCCGGATCAAGTCCGGGGCGACGAAGAAGGATGGGTCCGTAATCGGCCCTTACCGGACCTCGTATCAGCCGTGCGGCTTGATCAGATATTTCTCGCCGGTCCGCTTCGCATTATATGCCTGCGCCGTATCGACATTCAGCGCCTCGGTCAGCGAAATTTCATGGCTGTAATGGCTCTTGAAGGTCGTCGTCAGTTCGTCGACAACGCGCTTGCGCATCCGCCCTACGGTCTCCATCCCCGCCTTGGCCATGAACGGCGTCAGCAGAAAGCCGCCAAGCGCCCAGGTCAGGCCGAAACTGCGCGCAGAAAAGGTCGTCGGCGACAGGTCGAGCGCGCCATAGATATAGACCTGCTTGAACGTGTCCGAACCATAACGGCTATAGGTCGTCATGCGCTTGACCGCAGCCGCCTCCATCGCGGTCAGGACCTGCCCCGCAAGCTTGCCGCCGCCGGTCGCATCGAAGCCCAGCGTCGCGCCAGTCTCGACAATCGCATCGACCAGCCGCTCCATGAAATCGTCGGCGCTGCTGTTGACGATATATTTCGCGCCAATTCCCTTCAGTATCTCAACCTGCGCGTCGCTGCGCACGATGTTGACGAGCGGAATATTATCCTTCGCGCAAATCTTGACGAGCATCTGGCCAAGGTTCGACGCCGCAGCGGTGTGGACGATCGCGCTGTGATTCTCCATCCGCATCGTTTCGGTGAACGCGAGGCTGGTGAGCGGATTGACGAAGCATGATGCGCCATCGGCGGGATCGGTGCCGTCGGGCAGCGGCATCACCATCTGCACCGGCAGGCAGCGATATTCGGCGTACATTTCCCCGCCGAGCAGCGCGACGGTCTTGCCAAGCAGCGCCTGCGCTTCGGGCGTGTCCCCCGCCGCAACGACAGTGCCGCAGCCCTCGTTGCCGATCGCCAGTGCGTCGCCGACACGCCCGCTCATCGCGCGCATACCGGCGGGAGGAACATCTGCGGTGATCAGCGGCTGGCCGTCCTTGGTCGCAGCGCGCGCGGTCGACATGTCGGCGCCGCCGAACAGCAGGCCAAGGTCCGACGGATTGATCGGCGCGGCAAGCACCTTCACCAGCACCTCATGCGGCTTCGGAGTCGGCATCGGGCGGCGCTCGAGCGACACCTCGAGCTGCCCTTCGGGCTTCACGAGCGTCAACATGGTAAGGTTGGTTTCAGGCAGGTCGGTCATCGCGCATCTCCCGTCGCTTTTCGGTTTCTCGATGCAACGAATTAGGCGGCGCAGAGGCGGCTGGCAATCACTAACCATCCGCCGCGTCTCGGTGCCAATGTCCAATTTGGGGTGGTGAACGGACGTTCAGTCACCCCCTTCCGTCATCCCGGACTTGATCCGGGATCCCGCTTATTGAAGGCACTGGCACGCTTCACGAAATAGCGGGACCCCGGATCAAGTCCGGGGTGACGAAGAAAGATAGGTCCGCAATCGGTCGAACACGGTTAAGCGCGCCGGTATTCCGCAGCGTACCGCAGCGCCTCACCCGCAAGTTCCTTCCGGCAGATCAGCAGGTCGGGCAGATAGGTGTCGGGATTATTGTATCGGATCGGCGATCCGTCAACGCGGCTCACGTGCAGACCCGCCGCCTGCGCCACCGCGACCGGGGCGCAATTGTCCCATTCATATTGGCCGCCGGTGTGAAGATAGATATCCGCCTCCCCCCGCACCACCGCCATCGCCTTGGCCCCGGCCGACCCCATCGCGACCAGTTCGGCGCACAGCTTCTCGGCAACGAAGACGGCTTCGGCGGCGGGGCGCGTGCGGCTGACGAGCATCCGGAGTGGCTGGTTCGCTGGCTGGAGCGGTGCCGGTGTTCCAGACGTCAATGTGATGCCCAGCCCCGGCAGCGCAACCGCGCCGACCGTCGCGACGCCATCGACCGCAAGCGCGACATGCACCGCCCAATCGTCCCTGCCCTCGCCATATTCGCGCGTGCCGTCGAGTGGGTCGACGATCCAGACGCGGCTCTGCCCGCAGCGCGCGATATTGTCCTTCTCCTCTTCAGAGAGGAGCGCATCGGCGGGCCGGGCCGCGCGAATCTCGCGGCACAGCATCGCGTTGGCCTGCTCGTCACCGGCCTTCCCCAATGCCTTGCCTTCAAGGCCGCCATGCCCACGCAAATCCATCAGGATCGCCCCCGCCGCGGTTGCGAGCCGTTCGGCCAGTTGTTCGTCCGTTTCCCCCGCAGCCATATCTATCCCAACAAACGATCGATGATCAGGTCCGCCGCCTCTTCGGGCGTCATCGCGGTCGTGTCGATACGAATTTCGGGCGTCTCGGGCGCTTCATAGGGGCTATCGATGCCGGTGAAATTCTTGAGCTGCCCGGCGCGCGCCTTTTTATAAAGGCCCTTAACGTCGCGCTTCTCCGCCTCGGCGAGCGGGGTGTCGATGAACACTTCGATGAACTCGCCCTCAGGCAGCATGCCGCGCACCATTTCGCGTTCGGCGCGGAAGGGCGAGATGAAGGCGGTGATGACGATAAGCCCCGCGTCGCTCATCAGTTTCGCGACCTCGCCGACGCGGCGGATATTCTCGATCCGGTCGGCCTCGGTAAAGCCGAGATCGCGGTTGAGCCCGTGGCGGACATTATCGCCGTCGAGCAGGAAGCTGTGCCGGTTCATCCGGTGCAGCTTCTTTTCGACCAGGTTGGCGATCGTCGATTTGCCCGAGCCCGACAATCCGGTGAACCACAGCAGCGCCGGGCGCTGATTTTTGAGGTTCGCGCGCATGTCGCGGTCGATATCGGTCGCCTGCCAATGCACATTCTGCGCACGGCGCAGGCTGAAGTGCAGCATTCCCGCGGCCACGGTCGCATTGGTCAGCTTGTCGATCAGGATGAAGCCGCCAAGCGTCCGATTGTCCGAATAGGCCTCGAAAGTGATCGGCTTGTCGGTCGAAAGTTCGACGACGCCGATACCATTGAGTTCGAGCGTCTTTGCCGCAAGATGATCGAGCGTGTTGACGTTGATCTCATATTTCGGCGCCTGGATGGTCGCCGAAACGCTCTGCGTCGCGAGCTTCAGCCAATAGGCGCGGCCCGGAATCATCGCCTCGTCCGCCATCCAGACGAGCGTCGCCTCGAACTGGTCGGCCGCCTCGGGCGGATTGTCGGCAGCCGCGATGACATCGCCGCGCGAGCAGTCGACCTCGTCTGCAAGCGTCAACGTCACCGACTGGCCCGCAACAGCTTCCCCAAGGTCGCCATCGAGCGTGACGATGCGGTCGACGGTCGTTGTCTTGCCGCTGGGCAAGATGCGCACAGCATCCCCCGGCTTGACCTTGCCACTCGCAAGCTGGCCCGAGAAACCGCGGAAATCGAGGTTCGGGCGGTTGACCCATTGTACCGGCAAACGGAACGGCTTTGCCTCGTCAGCGGCTGCGCCGATCTCAACAGTTTCGAGATGTTCGATCAGCGCCGGGCCCTTGAACCAAGGGGTGTTTTCCGACAGCGCGGTGATATTGTCGCCCTTGAAGCCCGAGATCGGGATCGCGGTGAAATTGGTGATGCCGATCTCGCTCGCGAACGCCCGGTACGCCAGCGTGATCCGGTCGAACACGGCCTTGTCGTAACCGACAAGGTCCATCTTGTTCACCGCCAGCACGATATGCTTGATGCCGATCAGATGCGCCAGGAAGCTGTGCCGGCGCGTCTGAGTCAGCACACCCTTGCGTGCGTCGATCAGGATGACGGCAAGGTCGGCGGTCGAGGCGCCGGTGACCATGTTGCGCGTATATTGCTCGTGCCCCGGCGTGTCGGCGACGATGAACTTGCGCTTCTCGGTCGTGAAAAAGCGATAGGCGACGTCGATCGTGATCCCCTGCTCGCGCTCGGCGGCGAGGCCGTCGACGAGCAACGCGAAGTCGATCTCCTGCCCCTGTGTACCGACGCGCTTGCTATCGGCTTCCAGCGCGGCGAGTTGATCCTCGAATATCATCTTCGAGTCATAGAGCAGGCGGCCGATCAGGGTCGATTTCCCGTCATCGACCGAGCCACAGGTGATGAAGCGCAGCAGCGACTTCTTCTCGTGACCCGCCAGATAGGCGTCGATATCCTCGGCGATCAGCGCGTCGGTGACGTAAACAGGATCGGTCATCAGAAATACCCCTCCTGCTTCTTCTTCTCCATCGACGCATCGCCGCCATCCTTGTCGATGATGCGACCTTGCCGTTCGCTGGTCGTCGTCAGCAGCATTTCCTGGATAACTTCCGAGAGTGTTTTCGCTTCGCTCTCGACCGCGCCGGTCAGCGGGTAGCAGCCGAGCGTGCGGAAACGCACCGAACGCTCCACGGGCGTTTCGCCGGGCAGCAACGGAAAGCGATCGTCGTCGACCATCAGCAGCAGGCCGTCGCGTGTCACGGTCGGACGCGGCGCAGCGAAATAGAGCGGCACGATCGGAATATTCTCGCGCGCAATATACTGCCAGATGTCGAGTTCGGTCCAGTTCGAGATCGGGAAGACGCGGATGCTTTCGCCCTTCGCCTTGCGCGCATTATAGAGGTTCCAGAGCTCGGGACGCTGCTTCTTCGGATCCCAGCCATGGCTGGCGGTACGGAAGGAAAAGATGCGTTCCTTCGCGCGGCTCTTTTCCTCGTCGCGCCGCGCGCCGCCGAAAGCGACGTCGAAGCCATGGAGGTCGAGTGCCTGTTTGAGGCCTTCGGTCTTCCACATGTCGGTGTGGAGCGGGCCGTGATCGAAGGGATTGATCCCCCGTTCCTTGGCTTCGGGGTTCTGATAGACGATCAGTTCCATGCCGCTTTCAGCGGCCATGCGATCGCGCAGTTCGTACATCGCCCGGAATTTCCATGTCGTGTCGACATGAAGCAGCGGGAACGGCGGCGGCGAAGGATAAAAGGCTTTGCGCGCGAGATGCAGCATCACGGCGCTATCCTTGCCCACGCTATACAGCATTACGGGCTTCGCGGCGTCGGCCATCACTTCGCGCATGATATGAATGCTCTCGGCCTCAAGCCGGTCGAGATGGGTCAGCGTATCGGTCATGCCTCGCCCTTGCCTCCCCCATTGGCGGCGCGCAAACTGTATGGCCTTTTGAGGGGGCAAGCCAGACTTGTGAGGCCTCCGATCATGCAGCGATATCGACTTTCATCTGCCGCCACTCTGCCGCGATCGCGCCGATCGTTTCGAGCGAGTGCGCCAGCCGCGGTGCGATTTCCGGGAGCGTACGCCAGGCCGGATCGGTGATCAGGCCGAGTTCGCGGCGAAAATCATAGCCTGCGACCTTCAAGGGAACGATGCCGTCGATCGCGAGCGAAACGGGCGCGGTGGTGATCCCGATCCCCGCCGCAACCATACGCAGGCAACGCTCGTCGCTTTCGCTACGCAACGCGAAGCGCGGGCGAACCCCGTGCCGCGTAAAGAAGCGGCTCGTCGCGTCGAGGAATTCGCACGACCGGCGCGCAATCATCGTTTCGGCTGCGAGCTCCTCGGGCCCGACTTCGATGCGTCCCGCGAGCGGGTGATCCGACGCGATGAACATCGCCAGCGGCTCTTCATAGAGCGGCAGCACATGGTCGCCGCGCTCGCCTGCCCGCAGCGGCACAAGCACCATGTTGACGCGGCCGCTGCCAAGCGCCGCGCGCAGTTCGGAGTCGCTATTCTCGATCAGCTCAATCGCGAAACCCGGGCGCAACGCTGTCGCGATTGCCTGTAGCAGTTCGGCGGGGGCAGAGCGGATCACCCCGAGCTTGAGCTCGCTCGCCTGGCCGTCGCTCTCGCGCCCGAAGCTGTCGGCGGTGCGAAAGCCGCGTTCGAGATCGCGCGCGATCGGCAGGAAGCGCCCCCCGGCCTCGGTCAACCTGATCTGGCGGCGATTACGGATGAACAATGACGTGCCGACCAGCTTTTCAAGTTCGGCGATGCCGGTCGAGAGCGCCGGCTGAGTGACGCGGATGCGCAGCGCCGCCTGAGTGAAGCTGCCCGCATCGACGACGGCGAGAAACTGGCGGATATGGGTGCGCTTAATCATAGATTTTACTTATGCTAAATCTGTGATCGTTTCAATTTCCCTATGAACATATTTTGATGCACTATCACGCCCCTGTCCCGCCCAGATCGATAGGTAATCCATGCGCGCCACCCCCGATTTCGACTTCGCACTCGGCGAAACCGCCGACATGATCCGCGAAACCACTGCCCGGTTCGCCGACGAACAGATCGCACCGCTCGCGGCCAAGGCCGACGCCGAAGATTGGTTCCCGCGCGACGAATTGTGGGCGCAGATGGGCGAGCTTGGCCTGCACGGCATCACCGTCGAGGAAGAATATGGCGGCCTCGGCCTCGGCTATCTCGAACATGTCATCGCGGTCGAGGAAGTGTCGCGCGCATCGGGGGCCATCGGCCTCTCCTATGGCGCGCACTCGAACCTTTGCGTCAACCAGATCCGCCGCTGGGGCAATGCCGAGCAGAAGGCGAAATATCTGCCCAAGCTGATCAGCGGCGAGCATGTCGGCAGCCTCGCCATGTCCGAGGCGGGCGCGGGCAGCGACGTCGTGTCGATGAAGCTGAAGGCCGAGCGCAAAGGCAGCGGCTATATTCTCAATGGCACCAAATTCTGGATCACCAACGCAACGCACGCGGACACGCTGGTCGTCTATGCAAAGACCAGCCCCGAGGCGGGGTCGCGCGGGATTACCGCTTTCCTGATCGAAAAGGACATGCCGGGGTTCAGCATCGGGCAAAAGATCGACAAGGTCGGCATGCGCGGATCGCCGACGGCGGAACTGGTCTTCACCGATTGCGAAGTGTCCGAGGAACAGGTAATGGGCCCAGAGAATGGCGGCGTCGGCGTGCTGATGTCGGGGCTCGATTATGAACGCGTCGTGCTCGCCGGGCTCCAGCTCGGCATCATGCAGGCGTGCCTCGACACGGTCATTCCCTATGTCCGCGAGCGTAAGCAGTTCGGGAAGCCCATAGGTTCGTTCCAGCTCATGCAGGCGAAGGTCGCGGACATGTATGTCATGCTCCAGTCGGCGCGTTCGTACGTCTATAACGTCGCCAAGGCATGCGACGCCGGGCAGACGACGCGCTTCGACGCCGCGGGCGCGATCCTGCTCGCCAGCGAGAATGCGGTGAAGGTCGCGGGCGAAGCGATCCAGGCGCTGGGCGGCGCGGGCTATACCAAGGACTGGCCGGTCGAACGCTATTGGCGCGACGCCAAGCTGCTCGACATCGGCGCGGGCACCAATGAAATCCGCCGCATGTTGATCGGCCGCGAACTGATCGGCGCCGGCGCGTGATCTGGCTCTGGCTGTCGGCCGCCTTCATGGTGACGACGGCCGGGGTTCATTCGGTGCTGGGCTATCGGCGCCTGATCGCGCCGTTGCTGCGCACTGGACCGCTTGCTGATCCGCTGACGCGACGCATCATCCGCTTTGCCTGGCATGCAACGTCAGTGCTGATGCTGATTTCGGCGGCGGCGGTCGCATGGCCGGGAACACCCAACGGCTTGCTGATAGCCATCGGCAGCGGCTGGCTGGCGACGGGGCTGGCCAACGCCGTTTACACCAGGGGTCGGCACATTGCCTGGCCGGCCCTCAGCGGCGCCGGCATCTTCGCACTGATCGGCGCGTTGGCCTGAACATGCGCGGACTTGTCCATCACATCGACCTGACCGTCACCGACAAGAGCCGCTCGCGGGTCTTCTACGACGCGGTGCTCGGGTTCCTCGGCTACCGCCGTTCGGCCGATTATGATCATGGCAGCGACTGGGATCGCGCGGGCGCACCCTTTCACTCGATCGGCATTATCGAAGCGCGCGGCGATGGCGCAAACCGCACGCACGATCGTTATTCGCCGGGGCTCCACCATCTCGCATGGACCGCCGACAGCCGCGACGATGTCGACGCGCTTCATGATTTGTTGCGCAGCATCGGTGCGGAGGTCCTCGATCCGCCCGCGGATTATCCGCGTTATGGACCGACCTATTACGCCGTCTTCTTTGCCGATCCCGATGGATTGAAGCTAGAGTTTGTGTTCGGGGCGACTGGACCGTGAGCGACACATTGCTCACCGCCCTGCAATATTATGGCGCCGCCGCCGCGACGCTCGCGGCGCTGCTCGTGTCGCTCAACCTAGGCGAGCGGTGGAACGGCTGGGCCTTCGTGATCTTCGTGACGAGCAGCCTGGCGCTGATCGCATGGGGCTTTCTCCAGCCCGACAGCGAAGGCATCGGGTGGCAGAATGTCGCCCTACTCGGCATCAATCTGGTCGGCGTCTACAGCCATCTGATCCGCAAGAAGCCCGCCGCAAAGAATGAGGGCGGAGCATGACGCCCCGCCCCAATGCTCTATCCCCAGACGCGGACGCGCTTGTCGGGCGCGAGGTAAAGCTTGTCGCCTTCCTTGACGTCGAACGCCTTGTACCATGCGTCGAGGTTGCGCACCGTCAGCGCGCGGTACATGCCCGGCGCATGGCCGTCGGTCGCGACGCGCGCGCGCAGCGCCTCGGCACGCATCTTGGTCGCCCAGGTCTGCGCAAAGGCGATGAAGAAGCGCTGATCGCCGCTGAAGCCGTCGATCACCGGCGCTTCCTTGCCGCCGAGCGACGCGCGATAGGCGTCATAGGCCGCCTGAAGCCCCGCGACGTCGGCGATATTCTCGCCCAGCGTCAGCTTGCCGTTGATCGCAAGGTCGGGGAACGGCTTATAGGTGTCGAACTGCGCCGCCAGCGCATCGCCCGCAGCGTTGAACTTCGCCAGATCCGCCGCAGTCCACCAGTTGCGAAGCGCGCCCGTGGAATCGAAGGCAGCGCCGTTGTTGTCGAAGCTGTGGCTGATCTCATGCCCGATCACCGCGCCGATCGCGCCATAATTATACGCGGGGTCGGCCTTGGCATTGAAGAAGGGCGGCTGCAGGATCGCGGCGGGGAAGTTCAGCGCATTCTGCACCGGCAGGTTCACTGCGTTGACGGTCTGCGGGACCATCCACCATTCGCCCTTGTCCATCGGTTTGCCGATCTTGGCGAGTTGGTGCGCATATTCGGCTTTCTGTCCGGCGACCTCGTTCGCATAGGCGTCGGCGCCGACGGTGTAGCTGCCATAGTCGCGCCACGTGTCGGGATAGCCCACGCCCACGGCAATGGTTTCAACCTTCTTGATTGCTTCTTTCTTCGTTTCGGGCGCCATCCAGTCGATCGTGTTCACCCGCGTGGCAAAGGCGGCCTTGATGTTCTTCACCATGTCGCCGACTTCGGCCTTGGCCGCGGCGGGGAAATATTTGTCGGCATAAGCCTTGCCCACCGCATCGCCGAGATAGACGTCAAGCGCGTCGAGCGCGCGCTTTTCGCGGCCGCGCTGCTGCGGCGTGCCCGCCATCGTCGTGCCGTAAAAGGCGAAATGTGCGCTATCGATCGCGCTCGGCAGCACGTCGCTGTGGCTGTTGATCTGGTGAAAGGCGAGCCAGTCTTTCCACGCATCGAGCGGTTCGGACGCGACAAGCGCCGACAGACCGGTGATCGCACCCGCATGATAGGCGCCGAACTTGCCCGCTCCATCCAGCTTGGCGGCGGCAAAGAAAGCCGGCCAGTCGATACCCGGCGCCTTCTTCGCGAAATCGCCCTTGGCCCAGACGTCGGCGGACTTGGTGAAATCCTCACTCTGTTCGCGCGTCGCATGCGCTTTCGCGATCTTGACCTCAAGGTCATAGATGCGCTTCGCCTTGGCGGCGGCGTCGCTCTGGCCGGCAGCGGTCAGCAGCTTGGCGATATAGGCCTGATAGGCCGTACGGATCGTCGCCATCTTGGGGTCGGCCGACAGATAATATTCACGCTCGGGCATGCCGAGGCCGCCTTGCAGCAGATAGGGAATGACCTCGCCCGGAGTCGCGAGCCCCTGTGTAACAAAGACGCCGAACAGATTTTCGGTCTGGAAATTGGTTGCATTGAGCGGATCGACATCGGCGCGAAGCTGTTCGCCCAGCACCTTCGACAGCGCAGCCTTGTCGGTGATCGCGGCGAAGCGCGCCAGGTCGGCGGCGACGGGTTTCATGCCGGCGGCATCGATAGCCTTCACATTGATAAAGGCCTTATAGAAGGCGGCGATCCGGCCCTCATTGGTGTCGGGCGCCGCATCGCCCTTGACGATCGCATCGACCAGTTCGCGGTTGCGCTTTTCGGTTTCGAGCTGCGCGACGTAGAAGGCTCCGATGGAAGAGCGGTCGGCGGGAATCTCGTTCGCCTTGTCCCAATTGCCGTTGGCATAGGCGTAGAAGTCGTCGCCGGGCTTCACGCCCATATCCATCGCTGCCTTGCTGATCCCGATATCGGTGCCGACGGTGTAAGCGGCGGAACTGTCTTTGCCGCTGCTGCAGGCGACGGGCCCGGCAAGGATCGCGGCGGAGGACAGAAGAACGGCAAAGACAGCTTTTTTCATAGAAATGACCTTATTTTGTCACGGACAGGCAGGCGGCCAAGGCGTGGGAAAATCCGGTTTCAATACCAACCATTTTCGGCCTGCTGCGCTTTTCAATCGACGAGCGACGGGTTAGTTCCGAACCGACTTCCAGGAGAGATGTTACAGTGAGCGCACCGGTTCTTGGCACCAACATCAATGCGGACAGCGAAGAATATCGCACCCGCAGCACGCACAATCGCGCGCTCGCCGATGCGTTGCGCGACGCGGTCGCGGAGGCCGCGCTCGGCGGCAACGAAAAGTCGCGCGAACGCCACACGAGCCGCGGCAAGCTGCTCCCTCGCGAGCGTGTCGAGCGACTGCTCGATCCCGGCTCGCCCTTCCTTGAAATAGGCCAGCTTGCGGCGAACGACCTTTATGAAGGCGAAGTTCCGGGCGCGGGGCTGATCTGCGGCATCGGGCGCGTGTCGGGGCGTCAGTGCATGATCCTATGCAACGACGCGACGGTGAAGGGCGGCACCTATTATCCGATGACCGTGAAGAAGCATCTTCGCGCGCAGGAGATTGCCGAGGCGAACCGCCTGCCTTGCATCTACCTCGTCGACAGCGGCGGCGCGAACCTGCCGCATCAGGATCAGGTGTTTCCTGATCGCGATCATTTCGGGCGCATCTTCTTCAATCAGGCGAATATGTCGGCGAAGCGCATCCCGCAGATTGCCTGCGTGATGGGAAGCTGTACCGCTGGCGGTGCCTATGTCCCAGCGATGTCGGACGAGACCGTCATCGTGCGCAATCAGGGCACGATCTTCCTCGCCGGCCCCCCGCTGGTAAAGGCCGCGACGGGCGAAGAAATCAGCGCCGAGGATCTGGGCGGAGGCGATCTGCACGCCAAGAAATCGGGTGTCGTCGACCATCTCGCCGAGAATGACGAGCATGCGCTGACCATCGTCCGCGACATCGTCAGCCATCTTGGCGAAGACAAGGGGTTCGAGGTGCCGATGAAGGCCCCGCGCCCGCCCAAATATGCCGGCGAGGAAATCTATGGCGTCGTGCCCGACGACGTGCGCGCGCCATATGACGTGCACGAAGTCATCGCGCGCATCGTCGACGGCAGCGAGTTTCACGAGTTCAAGGCGAACTACGGCAGCACGCTCATCTGCGGCTTCGCGCATATCTGGGGCATCCCGGTCGCGATCCTCGCGAACAATGGCGTGCTGTTCAGCGAAAGCGCGGTCAAGGGCGCGCATTTCATCGAACTGGCGCAGCAACGGCGCATCCCGCTGCTCTTCCTCCAGAACATCAGCGGCTTCATGGTCGGCGGTAAATATGAGGCCGAAGGCATCGCCAAGCATGGCGCAAAGCTGGTTACGGCGGTGGCCACGGCGACGGTCCCCAAGATCACCGTGTTGATCGGCGGCAGCTTTGGCGCCGGCAATTACGGCATGTGCGGACGCGCCTACTCCCCGCGTTTCCTGTTTAGCTGGCCCAACAGCCGGATCAGCGTGATGGGCGGCGAGCAGGCGGCGTCGGTGCTGGCGACCGTCCACCGCGACGCCGACAAATGGACGCCGGAGGAAGCCGAAGCCTTCAAGGCGCCGATCCGCCAGAAATATGAGGATGAGGGCAACCCCTATCACGCCACCGCGCGCCTGTGGGACGATGGCATCATCGACCCCGCGCAGACGCGCGACGTACTCGGCCTGGCCTTCGCCGCCACGCTGAACGCCCCGGTCGAGGACCGCGGCTTCGGCGTGTTCCGGATGTGACGACGATGAGCGACGCACCCGACCGCCTGTTCATCCTCGATCGCGAGTTCGACGATCCCGCTTTTCCGGGGTCGAGCTTTTATTGCCGCGATTGCATCCTCGTCGAAGGGCTGCTCGCAATGTTTCCCGAGCGCACCACCCATCTCGAGGTCATCCGCGTGCCATGGCCGCGCCCGCGTCCGCTCGTCGTCGAGGCGATGGGCGAAGCGAACCAGAACCTCCCTGCCCTTGTCTTTTCCGATGGCGGGTTCGTGAACGACATCAAGCCGCTGCTTGAAGCGCTCCATACCCGTCACGGCTTTCCGGAACCTCATCCATGATCCAGTCCCTCCTTATCGCCAATCGCGGCGAAATCGCCTGCCGCATCATCCGCACCGCGCGCGAGATGGGCATCCGCACCGTCGCCGTCTATTCGGACGCCGACGCCAGCGCGCTGCATGTGCGCGAGGCCGACGAGGCCGTGCATATCGGCCCGTCCCCGGCGCGTGAATCCTATCTGATCGGCGACAAGATCATCGCCGCCGCAAAAGCCACGGGTGCCGAGGCGATCCATCCAGGATACGGCTTCCTCTCCGAAAACGCCGAATTTGCGCAGGCGGTCGCCGATGCCGGGCTCGTCTGGGTGGGGCCGAAGCCTTCGTCGATCACCGCGATGGGCCTCAAGGATGCCGCCAAGAAGCTGATGGCCGATGCCGGCGTGCCGGTGACGCCCGGCTATATGGGCGAGAATCAGGATCCCGACTTCCTCGCCGAACAGGCGGGACAGATCGGCTATCCGGTATTGATCAAGGCGGTCGCGGGCGGCGGCGGCAAGGGGATGCGCAAGGTCGACGCCGCCCCCGATTTCCTCGACGCGCTCGCCTCGTGCCAGCGCGAAGCCGCCGCATCTTTCGGCAACGACCATGTGCTGATCGAGAAATATATCCTGACCCCGCGCCATATCGAAGTGCAGGTGTTCGGCGACAGCCACGGCAATGTCGTCCATCTGTTCGAGCGCGACTGCTCGCTGCAGCGCCGCCACCAGAAAGTGATCGAGGAAGCCCCCGCCCCCGGCATGGACGAAACAACGCGCGAAGCGCTGTGCGCCGCCGCCGTGCGCGCGGCGAAGGCGGTCGATTATGTCGGCGCGGGGACGATCGAGTTTATCGCCGACGCGTCGGAGGGCCTGCGCGCCGACCGCATCTGGTTCATGGAAATGAACACCCGCCTGCAGGTCGAGCATCCGGTGACCGAGGAAATTACGGGCGTCGATCTCGTCGAATGGCAGCTTCGCGTTGCATCGGGCGAGCCGATCCCGCTGGCGCAGAACGAGCTCGCGATCAACGGCTGGGCCATGGAAGCCCGGCTTTACGCGGAAGACCCCGCCAAGGGCTTCCTGCCGTCGATTGGCACGCTCGAACTGTTCCAGCTTCCCGAGCATATCGGCCGCGTCGATACCGGCGTCTATGAAGGCGCCGAAGTCTCGCCCTTCTACGACCCCATGATCGCCAAGGTCATCGCCTGGGGCGAGGACCGCGAGGAAGCGCGCGAATTGCTGTCGGAGATGCTGGAGGACAGCGCGATCTGGCCCGTAAAGACCAATTCGGCCTTCCTCATCAACGCGCTCGATCACCCCGATTTCGTTGCAGGCACGGTCGATACCGGGCTGATCGGCCGCGACGGCGACGCGATGACCGAGGAGCCGGTCCCGACGGCACAGGCGCTGACCAACGCCGCGATGGCGATGGTACCGCGGGCGCTGCAATCGGGCTTCCGCCTCAACGCGCCCGACGTCCGCAGCGCCCCCTTCCTGCTTGACGGCAAGCGCGTCGAGGTCGAACTCCACGGGCCGGGTGCGGAGGAGCCGTCGCCCGCGATGCTCGTCGCCGAGGGCGGATCGGTGTGGCAACTGACCCCTTGGCGGGCCGAAGGCAGCGCGGGCGGTGCGGCCGGCGACGGTGCGATCCTGTCGCCGATGCCCGGCAAGGTCATCGCGGTCGAGGTTGCTGCGGGCGACAAGGTAACCAAGGGGCAGAAACTGCTCACGCTCGAAGCGATGAAGATGGAGCATAGCCTGACCGCGCCGTTCGACGGCGTCGTGGCCGAACTCAACGCGACCGCCGGTGCGCAGGTGCAGGTCGAGGCATTGCTCGCGCGGATCGAAAAGGACGACGCATAATGGCAGGCAAATATTTCGACGAATGGGCGATCGGCGACACGCTGACCCATGACATCCGCCGCACGGTGACCGAGACCGACAATCTCCTCTTCACAACGATGACCCACAATCCGCAGCCGCTGCACCTGGATATCGAGGCCGCGAAGGCGTCGGAATTCGGCCAGATCCTTGTCAACGGCACCTTCACCTTCAGCCTGATGGTCGGGCTGTCGGTCGGCGACACGACGCTCGGCACGCTCGTCGCGAACCTCGGTTACGACAAGCTGGTGATGCCGAAACCGGTGTTCATCGGCGACACGCTTCGCGCCGAATCCGAGGTCGTTGGTCTCAAGGAGTCCAAATCGCGGCCGAATGCGGGTATCGTGACTTTCCTGCACCGCGCGATCAACCAGCGCGATGAGATCGTCTGCCAGTGCGAACGCTCCGCCCTGCTCAAGAAGAAAGCCGCCTGATGCGCCTCCGCTCCCTCCTTTTCGTTCCCGGCGACCGCCCCGAGCGCTTTGCCAAGGCGGCGGCGTCGGGCGCCGACGCAATCATCCTCGACCTTGAGGATTCGGTTTCGCCCGCGAACAAGGAGGCAGCCCGCGCTGCGGTGGCCGATTATCTGGCGGGTGAGCGCGAGGTCGTGACCCTCGTTCGCGTCAATCCGCTCGACGGCCATATGACCGCCGCCGACGTCGCAGCCATCGCCGCCGCGCGTCCCGATGCGATCATGCTGCCAAAGGCCGAAGGCGCGCCGAGCATCGCGCAGCTCGACACGATCCTGCGCAGCGAATCCGCACGCGACGCCTCGCTGCCGCCGATCCTGCCGATCGCGACCGAAACCCCTGCGGCGATCTTCACGCTCGGCAGCTACCGTGAGGTGAAGGACCGCCTGCTAGGTCTGACCTGGGGCGCAGAGGATCTGCCCGCGGCAATCGGCGCGGCGACGAGCCGCGAAGCCGATGGCAGCTACACCTCACCCTATGAGGTCGCGCGCGCGATGACGCTGTTCGCGGCGCACGCCGCAGGGGCAGCGGCCATCGATACGGTATTTCCGGCTATCAAGGACGAGACTGGCCTTACCGCTTATGCCGCCCGTGCGCGCCGCGACGGCTTTACCGGCATGATGGCGATCCACCCGTCGCAGGTCGAACCGATCAACGCCGCCTTCACGCCTTCAGCCGACGAAGCGGCGCGCGCGCAAGCAATAGTCGACGCCTTCGCCTCCAATCCCGGCGCAGGCGTGTTGCAGGTCGATGGCAAGATGGTCGACGCCCCCCACCTGAAACAGGCGAAGCACATCCTTTCACTGGCGGATTAACGCCGCCGCTCTTTCCCAAAATAAATCGGCTAGCGGCTCTTCCGCCCGAATGGCCGGTGATGCTTCATCCAGTTCCGGCCGCGATGCCAGCTTTTCCTGAGGCCGCGTTCGGTCAGGCCTTCGAACATCGCGTCGGGGCTCGTCGGATCAAGCAGTTCATTGTCGGCGATGAATTCGTCCATCGGCCCCGGGGGCACAAGGTCGAGAAGTTCGAGCGAACGCCCCTTGCCGCGCAGCGCCTCGACCGTGTCGATCAGCGATCCGACGCGCTTGAAGGTCGCCGCCACCTCCTCTTCCGACACGTCGAGATGCTCGGCGATCAACGACGTGCGCAGGCGCGCGATTGTGGGCTCGACGCCCTTGTTCGCCGGGAGGGCCGCGTCGATCGTTACGTCGCACTCGCTATCCAGACCCATCGAGCGATTGTTCATATTGGCCGATCCGACGCGGATCATCCGGTCGTCGACGATCGCGGTCTTTGCGTGGACGTAGATCGGTTCGCCGCGCTTCGTGCGCGGATAATAGACTTTCAGCCGGTCGCCATGCTTCGCCTTGGCAATCTCCCGTACCAGTTGCACGCGCGCGGCATCCATCGCCATCTGCTCCAGCCAGCCGTCAGCGGTTTTCGGCATCACCATCACGAATTCGGGCGGATCGTCTTCGTTCAACCGCTCGGCGATCGCGGCGGCGATCTTGCCGGAGGTAAAATATTGATTCTCGAAATAGATGAAGCGGTCGGCCGCAGCGATCATGTCCAGATAAAGCTGCTCGATCTCGCGGATTTCCTCGACATCGTCATATTCGGCGCGGGTACGCGAGATCGCAACATCGACGCCTTCGAAATCGGGTCCCAGGTCGTCGGGCCAATTTTCGCCCTCCCCCTTTAGATCGCGCAGCGGCTTTTTGGTCGCGCGTTGCCAGCGCTCGTTACCCAGGTCGGCGAGCGCGTTGCCAACGGGTCCGGCGAGGATCATGGTGCTGTCATGCCACGGCATATAGGCTTTGCCGTCGGGCGCGGTGCGGTGAGGGTCGCCGTCCTTATGCTCGCGCGTATCCCAGCGACGCGATCCGACGTCGATGCCACCGCACACCGCCAGATGATCGTCGAACACCGCGACCTTCTGGTGATGGCTGCATCCGACGGGATGCGCACTGTCGAGGCGGAAGCTTATCGAGCGCGTCAGTTTCCAGCGCGCCACCATCGACAGGATACGCGGCATCGCGAATTGCTTCAGCCCGCCGAAATTCCAACGCAGGATGTCGATGTCGCGATCGGGCTTTTCATGCGCGAGCCGCAAAAGATAATCGCCAAGCGGTTCGCCCTTGCCCTCCTTGTCGGGCTTCAGCGCAATCCGCGGATCAAAGTCCCAGCCGATAAGCAGGATACGCTGCCGCGCATCGGCCATCAGCCGTTCCAGCAGCGCAAAATAGTCGGCGGCGTCGACGATCATCCGCGCCTTGTCGGCGCGTTCGATCCGCCAGCAATTACGCCCTTCGACGACGATCGGCTGGTGGTCCCGGTTGCTCATCGCCGCCGACACGCATGACGGCAGCGATGGTTGCAACGCGGCATATCAGGCTGCGGCGAACTGTTCGGGAGTGAGCGCCATCATCGCCTCGCTTCCCGCCTCGATCTTGCGGCGGAGCGACCCGGCATCGGGCAGGAAACGTTCGCCGAAATAGCGCGCGGTGACGAGCTTGGCCTCAAGGAAATCCTTGTTGCCGCGACCTTCGGCCAGCGCCTTCTGCGCCGCCTCGGCCATCATCAGCCACATCGAACCCAGCGCGACGATCCCCATGATGTGCATATAATGATGGGCGCCAGCACCGATATTGTTCGGGTTCGTCATGCCGTTCTGCATGAACCACATCGTCGCGGCTTTGAGTTCGCCATTGGCCTTTTCAAGGCGCGTCGCGAAGTCGGCGAGCGCTTCATTGCGCTTGGCGCGGCCGCATTCCTCGTCGACGACGGCAAAGAAGGCCTGAATCGCACGGCCGCCATTCTGCGCGAGCTTGCGACCGACAAGGTCCATCGCCTGCACGCCGTTCGCGCCTTCGTAGATCATCGTGATGCGCGCATCGCGGACATATTGGCTCATGCCCTGCTCTTCGATGTAGCCGTGGCCGCCGAACACCTGCTGCGCATTGGTCGCGACCTCATAGCCCTTGTCGGTGCCAAAGCCCTTGATCACGGGCGTCAGCAGGCTGACGAGGTCGTCGGCGCGCTGGCGCTCTTCCTCGCTCTCGGCGACATGCGCCAGATCGACCTGCAGCGCACCCCAGGTGCACAGCGCGCGCAGCCCCTCGACCGTCGCCTTGCCGTCCATCAGCATGCGGCGGACGTCGGGATGAACGAACAGCGGGTCGGCCTTTTCCTGCGGATCCTGCGGGCCAGTGAGCGCACGGCCCTGACGGCGGTCTTTCGCGTACTGGACCGCATTCTGGTACGCGACGTCGGCCTGGCCGAGCCCCTGAATACCGACGCCGAGGCGCGCGGCGTTCATCATCACGAACATCGCGGCCAGGCCCTTATTCTCCTCGCCGACCATCCAGCCTTTTGCCCCGTCATAATTCATGACGCAGGTCGAATTGGCATGGATACCCATCTTATGCTCGATCGATCCGCAAGAAAGGGTGTTACGATCGCCCAGCGAACCGTCTTCATTCACGATGAACTTCGGTACGATGAACAGCGAGATACCCTTCACGCTGTCGGGCGCGTCGGGCGTCTTCGCCAGGACGAGGTGAATGATATTGTCGGTGAGGTCGTGCTCGCCCGACGAGATAAAGATTTTCGTGCCCGTGACGGCATAGCTGCCATCACCGTTCGGGACGGCACGCGTGCGGATGAGCCCGAGATCGGTCCCGCAATGCGGTTCGGTCAGGTTCATCGTCCCGCCCCATTCGCCCGCGATCATCTTGGGGACATAGGTCGCCTTCTGCTCGTCCGAACCCTTGACGAGGATCGCCGCGGTCGCACCCTGCGTCAGCCCCGGATACATGGCGAAGGCCTGGTTGGCGGCGTTGCGGTATTCCTCGACCGGAAAGCCGATGACGTGCGGCAGACCCTGGCCGCCGAATTCCTCAGGCGCGGTCAACAATCCCCAGCCCGCTTCCGAATAGGCTTTATAGGCTTGCTTGAAACCCTTGGGCGTCGTTACCGACCCATCGTCGTGGCGCGTGCATCCTTCGAGGTCGCCCGACTGGTTGATCGGGTACAGCACTTCCTCGCAGAATTTGCCTGCTTCGGTTAGCACTGCCTCGATCATGTCGGGGGTTGCATTGGCGAAACCGGGCAGGTTCGCATAGCGCTCGATCCCGAGCACGTCGTTGAGGAGGAAGAGAGTGTCCTGCACGGGAGCGCGATAGACGGGCATGGGGTATCCTTCTGAAAAGCAGGTAGCGATGTCACACTTGCCTGGGGAGAGGCTTCAGTCGACCTTTTGACCGGCGTCGACTTTTTTCACCATATCGATGAACCGCGACAATTCCTCGACAGCGCTGTCGATGTCGTCACGCTGACGTTGCAGCAAGCCGATACGCTGTTCGCATTTCTCGATCGTCACCTGGCGCTGCGTCTTGCGACCGTCGCCGACGTCGTAAAGGTCGATCATTTCGCGAATGTCGGCAAGGCTGAACCCCGTGCGCTTCGCACGCAGGATCCACGCCAACCGCGCGCGATCGCGCTTCGAATAGATGCGCGACAAACCTTTGCGAGAAGGGCTGATCAGCCCTTCGTCCTCATAGAAACGCAGCGCGCGGGCGGTGACCCCGAACTCGGTCGACAAGTCGGTGATGCTGAATTGTTCGCGCCCCAGATGGTCGGGCGTATCGATATGGGCGTGGCCATATTGTTCGGTCATGCCGATGAAACTAGTTTCCGTTGACGTGAACGTCAATACCGGCAGCGCGGGTCATTTCGAGGCAGTTCCGCCTCCGCAAGGACGCTGCATATTGCCGCGCCGGTCGGCGATCCGCAAGTCCCCCGCATCGTCCGCCGACCAGCTCGCCCGCGGCAGCCGCAAACCCGACAGCGAGGCGCGATCGGGGCACAGGCGCGCGCATTGCGCCGGCAGGCTTCCCGGCAATCGCAATTCGTCCTCTTCCTCATGGACAAGCGCATCGCAGCCGTCGACACCGGCAAAACGCATCCGCCAGCCATCACCCTCGCGCGTCATCGTTCCGGACGCGGTGCACGAGACGCTGGGACCGAATGCCGCGGTGACCGCAAAGCGCCAGCTTCCCGCGCCGTCGGCGACGACGCACATCGCATCGCGGCCCAAATCGTGGGTGCGCTCGAACACTCCGACCGGGCTGACGGCGTCCGAATGCACGACACCGCGCTGGCGCGCCGCGACTTCAAGCGGATTGTTCGCATCGACGCCTTTCGCGCCGTCCTCCGGCGCTGGCCGATTGCAGCCTGTGAGGAACAGCGCCGCCAACGTGAGCGCAGCGCTAACCCTGCGCATCGTCGGACAGAAAGGTCAGGCTGCCATCGGCCTCTACACGGCGATAAAAGCACGATCGACGGCCGGTGTGACAGGCGGGGCCCGCCGGCTTCACGCGGAGCAGCAACGCATCCTGATCGCAATCGACGCGCATCTCGACCATGGTCAGGCCGTTGCCCGACGTTTCGCCCTTCCGCCACAAAGCCTGCCGCGACCGCGACCAGAAATGCGCCTGCCCCGTCGCGCGGGTCTGTTCGATCGCTTCGGCATTCATGTGCGCGACCATCAGCAGAATATGCGTATCGGCGTCGGTGACGATCGCCGTCACCAGTCCAGCGGCGTCGAAACGCGGAGAAAATCGGTCGGTCGTGTCGCGCTGATCATCCATAAATGGCGCTTTAGAGCAGGTTTGGCGGCGCTGTCACCCCATGCTTCGCCCGCCATGTGACAAATGCGTGATTAGGGGGGCGACATTTGCGATTGCCGTCCCTATATGCGCCGCAGTCACTGCCCCCCTGCCCCTGGAACGACATGCTGACGACCCATCCTTTTGACGACGACAAGCTCCGCGAGGAGTGCGGCGTATTTGGTATTCATGGCGCCGATAGCGCCGCTGCGGTAGTCGCGCTGGGCCTCCACGCCCTGCAACACCGTGGACAGGAAGCCGCAGGCATAACCGCCTTCGACGGCAAGGAATTCCACACCCACCGCGCGATGGGCCATGTCGCGGGCAATTTCGACCGCGACGACATCATGCGCCAGTTGCAAGGCGGGTCATCGGTCGGCCATGTCCGCTATTCGACCACTGGCGAAACCGCGCTGCGGAACGTCCAGCCACTGTTCGCGGATCTCGCGACGGGCGGCTTTGCGGTGGCTCACAATGGCAACATTTCGAACGCGGCAGCGCTACGCAAAGTACTCGTCCGCCGGGGTTCGATCTTTCAGTCGACCAGCGATACAGAGGTCATAATTCACCTCGTCGCGACGTCCAACTATCGCTCTTTGCTCGATCGGTTCATCGATGCGCTGAAGCAGGTCGAAGGCGCTTATTCGCTGATCTGCCTGACCGCAGAGGGCATGATCGGCTGCCGCGACCCGCTTGGCATCCGCCCGCTCGTCATCGGAAAGCTTGGCGATGCGCATATCCTTGCCTCGGAAACCGTGGCGCTCGACGTCGTCGGCGCCGAATTCGTGCGTTCGGTTGAGCCTGGCGAACTCGTTATCATTCGCGATGGCCAGTTAACCTCGCATCGCCCCTTCGCCGACCATCCGGCGCGGCCCTGCATCTTCGAATATGTCTATTTCTCGCGCCCCGATTCGATCGTCGACGGCACAAGCGTCTATTCGGTGCGCAAGGCAATCGGCGCCGAACTGGCGCGCGAAAACCCGGTCGAAGCAGACCTCGTCATCCCGGTCCCCGATTCGGGCACGCCCGCGGCGATCGGTTATGCGCAGGAATCGGGCATCCCGTTCGAACTCGGCATCATCCGCTCTCACTATGTCGGACGCACCTTCATCCAGCCGGGTGACAAGGTCCGCCACCTGGGCGTGAAGTTGAAGCACAACGCCAACCGCGCGCTGATCGCGGGCAAACGTATCGTGCTGATCGACGATTCGATCGTGCGTGGCACGACCAGCCTCAAGATCGTGCAGATGATGCGCGACGCCGGCGCGACCGAAGTGCATATGCGCATCGCAAGCCCGCCGACGCAGCATAGTTGCTTCTATGGCGTCGACACCCCCGAGCGCGCCAAATTGCTCGCAGCGCAGATGAGTGTCGGCCAGATGGCGAATTTCATCAACGCCGACAGCCTGTCATTTATCTCGATCGACGGCCTTTACCGGGCGCTGGGCGAAGTGAAGCGCAGCGACGACGCTCCGCAATATTGCGACGCCTGCTTTACCGGCGACTATCCGACCACGCTGACCGATTTCGATGAGCATGGGCTGGAAGATCAATTTTCCCTGCTTGCCGAACGGGTTGTCTGACACAATGAATACGACGTCTAAGGAACTGGCGGGCCAAGTTGCGCTCGTCACTGGGGCGAGCCGCGGCATCGGCGAAGCGATCGCGGAATCGCTCGCCGCGCGCGGGGCGCATGTCGTGATCACCGCGCGTACCGCTGGCGGGCTCGAAGAACTCGAAGACCGCATCCACGAAGCCGGCGGCAGCGCGACGATCGCCCCGCTCGACCTGACCGACGGCGACAGCATCGCGCGCCTCGCGAGCGCGATCGCCGAGCGCTGGCAGCAGCTCGACATGCTCGTGCTCAACGCGGCAATGCTCGGCACGCTTACCCCCGTCGCCGCGATCGACGGCAAGGAATTCAACAAGCTGCTGACGCTGAACCTGATCGCGCAGCAGGCGCTGATCGCCAATTTCGATCCGCTGCTGCGCCGCGCGGCCAGCGGCCGCCTGATCGCGCTGTCGAGCAGCGTCGCACGCGAACCGCGCGCCTATTGGGGCGCCTATGCCGCGTCCAAGGCGGCATTCGAGGTCCTGGTGTCGAGCTATGGTGCCGAAATGCGCAACATCTCGACCGTGCGCACCGCGATCCTCGATCCCGGCGGCACGCGGACGCAGATGCGCGCGCGTGCTTATCCCGGCGAAGACCCGCAAAGCATCAAGGATCCCGCAGCGGTCGGCGAATTTGTCGCCAGGATGATGGTCGAAGGGTTCGAAAGCACCGCCTTCCACGCGCTGCCCAAGGTCATGGAAAAAGCTTAACGCCATCTTCGTTTTCCTGCGCTAAGACATTCCCATAAGAGGGTTTGCGAGGGCGCATTAATGACCAAGACTATTTTGCGGTCGGCGATTGCCGCGGTGATCGGTATCGTCGTCGCGTTTGGGTTGATCTGGCTCGCCCAATATGCCGGCAGCGAGATTTCGCCCGATGTCTATGACCCCAATAGCGGCGAAGTGCTGATTCCGATCGGATCGACGATCGCGCTGATCGTCGGCTGGTTTATCGGCACTTTTGGCGGCGGCTGGTTCGCGATGCGCATTTCGGCGGGCACCGGCCCGGGCTGGATTGTCGCGGGCTCCGTGATCGGCGCCGCGCTTTATCGTGCTGTCACGCTAACCGATACATGGTGGATCATGGCGCTGGGCGTCGCCGTCCCGCTTGTCGCGGTGTGGCTGGCCCAACGCGCGACGGCAACTGTCGTCGACTAACGTCCGTCGCCCCCGCGAACGCTGGGGCGACGACAACCTTGCACAACGCCGATAACAGCCCCCGCCTTCGCGGGGGCGACGACTATCTGGTTTCTTTGTCCACAGCCGCCTGCACGCTCTTGTAAAAAGCCTCGCGTGCTGCGCCGACGCCCTCCGGATCGGTCGCCGTCGGCCAATTCCCATTCGAAGCAATCACAAGCTTTCGCTTCGGATCGATGAAAATGCCCTGCCCGAAGATGCCCTGCGCGGCGAAGCTGCCGTCGTCGTTGGTCCACCATTGATAGCCATAACCGCGCCCTGGCAGGTCGATTCCGGCTTGCTTGGTGGTCGCAGCGGGCAGCCAATCGTCGGGTAGCACCTTCTTTCCGCCCGCAACGCCGCCATTCAGTATGAACTGACCAAAGCGCGCATAATCCTTGAGGCTCGCCGACATGCAGCAGCCGCTGATCTCGTGCCCCGTGGCGCCGAGCATCCACACCGCATCCTGCTCCATGCCGAAGGGCTTCCAGACCTTTTCGGACAGATATTCCGACAGTTTTTTGCCCGTAGCGCTCGATACGAGCACGCCGATCAAATTGGTCTCACCGGTCTTGTAAACCCACTTCGACCCCGCGGGTGCTTCGCGTGGCAAGGTCTTCATATAGCTGACCGTTATATCCTCACCCGCAACCGGCTTCTGCAAGTTGAATAGCGCCACATCCGACTTGGGGTCGGTATAATCCTCGTTCCATTTGACCCCGGAGGTCATGGTGAGCAACTGCTTCACCGATACATCGTCATAGGCCGACCCTTTGAGCCCGGGGATATAGGCGGTGACCTTGTCGTCGAGGCTCTTGATATAGCCGTCCTTCACCGCGGCGCCGACGAGCGTCGACGTAAAGCTTTTGGCGACCGAGAAGCTCGTCCAGCGTCCAGCGGCGCCATAACCGAGGGCATATTTCTCGAACCGAACTTTGCCGTCCTGCACGATAATCAGGCCCGCGTTGCGTTGTTTCGCCATATAGGCGTCGACATCGGTTCCGAGATCGAGCGGCGCGCCCTGCGGTAGCGGATAGACCGGGCCGCCCGCCTTGACCGTGTTGACCACCACCTTGGGAACCGTCTCCATCGTACGGAAAGCGGCGTCGCGTTGATCCTGGGTCCAGAACAGCACATTCAGATCCTTTGGCAGTTGATTGGTTTTCTCAGGTGCCGTGGGCGCGCTGCACCCGGCCGCCGCAGTGCACAGCAGCACCGCCGCCAAAAATCTTCGCATGTGGTTTCCTCCCCTGTTTTTCAGGCTGTCTTTTCGAGTGTGACTTGCGCGACGTCGATGCCGCCCCCGCGAAAGCCCCCTTCGCAATATTGCAAATAGTAACGCCAAAGCCGCACAAAGCGGGCGTCGAAACCCGACGGAAGCTGGTCCGCCGCGACCGCTGCGTCGAAACGCTCGCGCCACTGGCGCAGCGTCTCGGCATAATCGCCGCCGAACCGGCGAACATCGCGCCAGGCAAGTCCACGCGCCTCGGCGAGCGCCCGAAAGCGGCTTTCCGAAATCAAGCAACCGCCCGGGAAGATATAGGCCTGAATAAAGTCGCTGCTGGCCGCATAGCGTTCGAACAGCGCATCATTGATCAATATATACTGGATCGCGGCCTTTCCGCCGGGACGCAGCAGTCGCGCGATCGTGTCGAGATAGGCGGGCCAATAGGCTTCGCCAACGGCTTCGACCATCTCGACGCTGGCGATCGCGTCATAGGGGCCCCGCACGTCACGATAGTCGCAGATTTCGATACGCGAGCGATCCGACAGGTCAACCATCGCGAGCCGCGCGTCAGCGATTTCGGCTTGCGCTGGCGAAAGGGTGATGCCGGTGTAGAGCACATCGTGACGTTCGACCGCACGTTCGGCAAGCGCACCCCAGCCGCAGCCAATCTCTAGCAGCCGGCTTCCCGATCTGAGGTCGAGCCGGTCGAGGATCGCGTCGACCTTCGCCGCCTGCGCTTCCTCCAGCGACTGAGCGGGATCGGTGAACAGCGCACTCGAATAGTTCATACTCGGGTCGAGCCACAAGCGGTAGAAATCATTGCCCAAATCATAATGGGCATGGATATTCCGCTTTGCCCCGCGCCGGTCGTTGCGGTGGAGAGCGTGGATGGTCTTGTTTAGCCAACGCCATGGCCCATGCGCTCGCCCTACGTTGCCCAGAGTTTCGCCGTTGCGCATGAAAAGGTCGAACAGCGGCACCGGATCCGGCGACGACCATTCGTCGGCTTCCCACGCGCGGTACCAGCCCACCGAACCCGAAAGCGCGAGCCGCGCCAGTGCCGCCCAGCTATGGAGATGGACCACCGCCGTCGGCCCCTTGCCGCGGCCGCCGAGCAGGCGCACGCTGCCGTCGGGCAGATGGCCCTCGATCGTGCCCAGCGCGAGGCCCGCGTCGATCCGGTCGAGCATTCGGTGAAAAAGCGCCCCCGGGGCCAGCGCGAGCAGCCGCGCCATGCCGCCGCCCGAGCGATAGGCACGGTCGGCGCGGAGCAGTTCCTTACCGCGGCGCGGGCTGACATGAGTGTTCATTGACACCTTCCTGCCTCAAACGCATGCCGCTGACAATCGGTTGAAACACGTGACGCTATGACGTCACGCGCAGCCGTCATTCGGGATAGCTCGCGGTGTCGGGCGCAGTCAGCCGGACCTGAAAGCGGTCCTGCGCAAGCGGATGCATGAAACGCTGGTCGCGAAGTAAAATCGCATCGCCTTGCCTTTGCGCCACCGGCATGCGCGACCAGAAAAGAAAGGCGCGCGCCGCGGGATCGGCCTTGACCCATGTCGCGAGACGCGGATCGTCCATTCCGGTCGGTGCGCCGGTCAGATCGACGTGACCGCCGACGCCGGGAACAAAGCTCGCGGTGCCGTAGCGGTCGGCGGTCCGCCAGAAAATGTCGCGTTTCCAGAAGGCGAGCGGCGGCGGGCTCGCGACGACGAGCGCATCCTTCCGTCCCCCAACCTCCAGCGCGCGCGACGTCATGCGCTCGGCAGCACCCGTGATTGCGCCGTTCGCGAGAATATAAGCACAAACGGCCGTGAAGCCGATCCAAGCCGGGCGCTGCCAGTTGGCCGCGCCACGGCGTTCTCCACGCAGGGACAGCCAGACCGACACGCCGAGCGCAATCCATATCCAAAGATCGATGATGAAGATGCTGTCGCCATAGAACCAGCGGTGGCTGAACGGTTCGAGCAGACGGATACCGTAATTGTTCAGCCAGTCGAGCGCAGGATGGCTGAAGCAGCCGATATAGGCGAGCGCGAGTAACCAGCCCCTGTCGATCGGCAGACGCCCCGCCGGCCGCTTGCCGCGTCGCTCCTGCCAGCGGTCGAACGCGATCATCAGCGCCCACAGCAGGATCGGCAGCAGCAGAAGCGCGATCGGCCCGTGCGTGACCCCACGCCGCATCGAGAGCGATTCGATGCCATAAATGGCACATCCCGCATCGATATCGGGCAGATTTGCCGCGATGATCAACGTCGGCATCGCCAGACCGGTTTTTCGCTTGAGCCCCATCTGGCCCAGAACCGCGCCGACGAGGCTATGCGTCAGATTATCCATGACGGCGGAAAATCAGAGTTCGGGCCCGCCTTCAGTCACCGTCCAGGTCTGGCCCTTCTTGAGCAGGCTCTGGAGATCGGCAGTCTTACCCTCGGCAGCCGCCTTGTTCTGACGGACGACATCGGCCTCGAAGGTCGGGCGCGGGTCGTCATAGAGGACGCCCAAAGCCATCGGAAATTCGCCGAAGCGCATTTCGACGAGCATATGCGCGACGCTGCGGTTGGTGACGTCATGCACGATCACGCCCGCTGCCTGCCAGTCGCCATCGACGACATCGACGGTCTTGAGGTGCAGCGCCTCGGCGTCTAGCGCGATACCCTTGGTGCCCTTGGCATAGAGCATCGGTTCGCCCTGCTTGAGCCAAAGTTGGCGGTCCTCGGCACCCTTTGGCGCCGCGAAATCCTCGAACACGTCTTTGTTATAGACGATACAATTCTGAAAAATCTCGATAAAAGCGGCGCCCTTGTGCGCATGCGCCGCCTTTAGCACATTCGGCAATTCCTTCGACACGTCGAAACCGCGCGCGACGAAACGCGCGCCAGCTCCGAGAGCGAAGGCTGCGGGCTGCGCCGGACGGTCGACCGAGCCATAGGGCGTCGACGGGCTGGTCGTGCCAACTCGGCTTGTCGGCGAGTATTGCCCCTTGGTCAGGCCGTAAATCTCGTTGTTGAACAGCATGATCTGGCAATCGAGATTGCGGCGGATCAGGTGCATCGTGTGATTGCCACCGATCGACAGACCGTCGCCGTCGCCGGTGACGATCCACACGTCGAGGTTCGGATTGGCGAGTTTCAGCCCCGTTGCGAACGCCGGCGCACGCCCATGGATCGTGTGGAAGCCATAGGTTTCCATATAATAGGGAAAGCGCGACGAGCATCCGATGCCGCTGATGAACACGGTATTTTCGGGCGCGGTGCCGATTTCGGGCATCGTGCGCTGCACCGCCTTCAGAATCGCATAGTCGCCGCAGCCAGGGCACCAACGGACTTCCTGATCGGTTTCCCAATCCTTGAGCGTCGTCGGGCGCGCGATGGTGGTCATCTCGTTCATGCGAGCGCTCCTTCGATAGCGGCTTCGATTTCTGCGATGGTGAAGGGCTGGCCCGACACCTTGTTCACGGGCTTGGCGTCGACCAGATACTGGTCGCGCAGTACTGTCTTGAGCTGGCCGGTGTTCATTTCGGGTACGATCACACGGTCAAAGCTCTTGAGCAGCTCGCCGAGATTGGCAGGCAGCGGCCAGATATGGCGGATATGGACGTGGCTGACGTCGAGCCCCTCGGCGCGCTTGCGGCGCACCGCCTGATGGATCGGCCCGAAAGTCGAGCCCCAGCCTACGACCGCGAGCTTGCCGCCCTCGGCACCAAGTTCGACGATCTGGTCGGGAACCTTGATCCCGTCGATCTTATCCTTGCGGATATCGGTCATCGCCTGATGGTTTTCGGGGGCATAGTTGATGTGCCCGGTGTCGAGTTCCTTCTCGATCCCGCCGATACGGTGCAGGAGGCCCGGCGTGCCGGGCTTCACCCACGGGCGCTTCAGATTTTCGTCGCGGCCATAGGGCTTGAAACCGTCCTCGGGCGCCTCGGTCAGGAATTCGACTGGGAAGGCCTCATAAGTCGTGAGATCGGGAACGGCCCAAGGCTCGGCCGCATTGGCAATATAGCCGTCGGTCAGCAGCATCACCGGGGTCATATATTTCACCGCGATGCGCACCGCTTCGATCGCGCATTCGAACGCATCGCCAGGCGACCGCGCGGCAATGACGGGCATCGGCGCGTCGCCGTTGCGGCCATAGACCGCCTGATACAGATCCGACTGCTCGGTCTTGGTCGGCAGGCCCGTCGAGGGGCCACCGCGCTGCGAATTGACGATGACGAGCGGCAGCTCGGTCATGATCGCCAGACCCATCGCCTCGCCCTTCAGTGCGATGCCGGGTCCCGAAGAGCTGGTGACGCCAAGCGAACCCGCATAGCTCGCGCCGATCGCCGAACAGATGGCCGCGATTTCGTCCTCGGCCTGAAAGGTCGTGACGTCATATTCCTTGAGCCGCGACAGATGATGCAGGATCGCAGACGCCGGGGTGATCGGATAGCCCCCGAAGAACATGGGGAGTTCGGCCAGCTGTGCACCCGCGACAAGGCCGAGCGCGATGCCCTCGGCGCCGGTCAGCGTGCGATAGAGGCCGGGCGCGACCGGCGCGGGGTCGACATGATGCTGCTTGAGCGGCCCTGCGAGTTCGGCGGTTTCACCATAGGCGTGGCCCGCGTTAAGCGCGGCGACGTTAGCGGCAGCTAGATCGGGTGCCTTCGCGAATTTCGCGTTGAGCCAGTCGATCAGCGGCTGCCGATCGCGATCGAACATCCAGAGCGCAAGCCCCAACGTCCACATATTCTTGCAGCGCAAGGCTTCCTTGTTGCCGAGGCCAAAGGGCTTCACGGCGTCCATCGTCAACTGGCTGATATTGAGCTTGAGAAGCTGCCACTTTGCGAGACTGCCGTCGTCGAGCGGGTTCGCCTCATATTTCGCTTTGGCGAGGTTGCGGTCGTTGAACTCGCCCTCGTCTGCGATGATCAGGCCGCCCGGCTTCAGTTGCGGGACATTGGTCTTGAGCGCCGCGGGGTTCATCGCAACGAGCACGTCGGGTGCGTCGCCCGCGGTATCGATCGCCGACGATCCGAAATTGATCTGAAAGGCGGAGACGCCGAACAGCGTGCCCTGCGGCGCACGGATTTCGGCGGGAAAATCCGGGAAGGTCGCAAAGTCGTTGCCCGCAAGCGCTGACGACAAGGTAAACTGACCACCGGTCAACTGCATCCCGTCGCCGCTATCGCCGGCAAATCGTACCACCACTGCATCCGAAAGGGGGGACTGCCGTTTGTCGGCCTGGTCCACTACCGCTGTCGCCATCGTCTCTTCTGCCTTAATCTTGCGAACCTATGACATTGGCCTAGGCCCCTGCGCGCCAAGCCGCAATTGAGAAAAAATTGTGAGCCGCAAAGGGTGAAGCATAGGTGAGTTTCATTTCGGGATTGAATTTGCTCCGCCGATACCGAATAGCATGACGAAAATGGCGATCAGGGAGAGACGCAGATGACCGACGGCACCACCCATTTCACGCGCCCCGATGTGGCGGCTTTCCTCGCCTTCCTGAACGCGCAGGAAGGTCCGAAGATGGAAGAAATGCCGCCGGAGGGCGCTCGCGAAATGTTCCGGATGATGGGGCAGCTTGCCGACGTGCCGCGCGGCGACATCGCAAAGGTCGAGGATAAGAGCATTCCTGGGCCTGCGGGCGACATCGCGATCCGCATTTATGATAGTCGGCCCGACCGCGAAGCTGGCCCCGTCATGGTCTTTTATCATGGCGGCGGCTGGGTGATCGGCGATCTCGACACTCACGATCCCTATTGTGCCGAGGCGGCGCGGCTACTCGACATGCCGGTAATCGCGGTCGATTATCGCCTTGCGCCCGAACACCCCTTCCCTGCCGCGCCGGTCGACTGCGAGGCCGCGACACGCTGGGTTGCCGACAACATCCCCTGCACCGGACTGGTCCTTTCGGGCGAAAGCGCCGGGGGCAATCTGACGATCGCCACCGCGCTCGCGCTTCGCGACAAGCCTGCGTCGAAACCCGTGATCGCAATTCATCCGATCTATCCCGCAGTCACGACGCATGACGACTGGCAGAGCTATCGCGATTTCGGCGAAGGCCATCTGCTGACCACGGGCAGCATGACCTGGTTCGGCAATCATTATGCCGCCGACCCCGCCGATTATCGCGCCTCGCCGCTCGATTTCCCCGCCGAGGGCCTGCCGCAAACGCTGCTGATCACCGCCGGGCTCGACCCGCTGCGCGATCAGGGCCGCGCCTATGCTGCAAAGCTGATCGAGGCCGGCGTGCCCACCACCTACCGCGAGGCGACGGGCACGATCCACGGCTATATCAATCTGTCGCAGGGCATTCCGAGCGCTAAGGAGGATATTCGCGGGGCATTGACCGTATTGAAAGCGATCGTCGCCGAAGCTACCGGGGCGGCATGATCGATCATAGCAAACTCCCCTACCGCCCCTGCGCGGGCGTCATGCTCGCCAATCGCGACGGCCGCGTCTTCGTGGGTCAGCGGCTCGATACGTCGAGCGAAGCCTGGCAGATGCCGCAGGGCGGGATCGACGACGGCGAGGATGCCGAGCAAGCGGCGATCCGCGAACTCGGCGAGGAAACCGGCATTCATGGCGGATTGGTCGAAATCATCTCGCGCAGCCGCGAGGAATATTTCTATGACCTGCCTGATCATCTCATCGGCAAGATGTGGGGCGGCAAATATCGCGGCCAGCGCCAGCACTGGTTCCTGATGCGCTTCATGGGCGAGGACAGCGACGTAAATATCCATACAAAGCATCAGGAATTTCGTGCGTGGAAATGGGCCCAACTAAACGAGATCGAAAAATTGATCGTGCCGTTCAAGCGCGCGCTTTACCGGGGGCTGGTGGAGGAATTCGGCCCCCTCGTCTGACCCTTGAGGAACAGCGCGGTACGGAAGACGTCGGAGAACATTTCTGGCGTCAGCCGACCGGTGTTCGTGTTGTAGCGCGAGCAGTGATAGCTATCGACCAGATATCGTCCATCGGGGAGCGCGTGGACCGCGCCATGGTCGAAGGGAAAGGCTGAAAGCCGTGCTCCCACGGCCCGTAGCGTAGCATCATGTGCGATGCGCCCCAGCGCGATAATTACATGAGCCTTCGGCAGGGCCGCCAGTTGCGTCTCGAAAAAGGGGCGACAGCTTGCGATTTCCGCTGGCGTTGGCTTGTTTTGCGGCGGCAGGCATTTGACGCTGTTGACGATAATTGCGCCGTCGAGCATCAACCCGTCGTCGATCCGCGCATCGTAGCATCCCTTGCTCAACCCGAATTCGGCGAGCGTCGCAAACAACAGATCGCCAGCATAATCGCCCGTGAATGGCCGGCCCGTCCGGTTCGCGCCATGCTTGCCCGGTGCAAGTCCCGCAAACGCGAGCCACGCGTCAGGATCGCCGAATGCATAAACTGGCGCGTTCCACCAATCGGGATACTCAGCCTGGCATTCGCGCCGCAATGCGACGAGGCGCGGGCAGCGCGGGCAATCGCGCGGCGGCTCGGTTCCGGGCAATGGGCTGTCAATCTCCACATATCTGCGATAGGCGCACGTTTATGAGCAACGCAATGCCGCTTCCCCTTTATGCAATCGGTCTCGGCTCGAACCGGCGCCACGTGCGGTTCGGCGACCCGCGCGCAGTGTTGCTGGCCGCTCTCGCGGCGCTGGAGAGCGACGATATCGAGGCGGTCGACGCCAGCCCGATCATCGCAAGCGATCCCATCGGCCCGTCGCGCCGCCGCTATGCCAACGCCGTCGCCCTCGTCGCCTCGCCGCTGAGCCCGCCCGAAATGCTCGAGCGGCTACAAACGATCGAAGCGAGCTTCGGCCGCCGTATGGGCCAGCGCTGGGGCGCGCGAACGCTCGATCTCGATATCCTGCTCTGGTCGGGCGGCGCCTGGGCTGACGGAAGGCTGACGATCCCCCATCCCGCGATCGAACAGCGTGCTTTCGTCCTTGGCCCGCTGCGCGCGATCGTCCCTAAATGGCAGCATCCCCTGCACGGTCGCAGCGTCCGTCAACTTGCCGCGCGCCTTTCGCGTCCAAAGCCGGTTGACCGGGCCGCATCGGCGCACTAGGGCGGCGGCTCACTTCGCAAGCCCGCTTCGGCGGCAGCGCGATGGGCCCTTAGCTCAGTCGGTAGAGCAACTGACTTTTAATCAGTAGGTCGCTGGTTCGAACCCAGCAGGGCTCACCACTCCCCAAAGACGATCCTTTACTTGGGTGAGATGCGCGCCATCTCTGCTGACTGCGACGTGCAGCATAGTCGTTGCAGCTCTTACCTGAGAATTTACCATTGCCCAGCTATGACCGGTGACGGCTGTCGGCTTCGCTCGTCCCGAAGGCAGTGGTCCGATTGCGAAAATATGGGAAGTGAATGTGACTACGCTTATAACCGGTGCAGCCGGCTTCATTGGAATGCATGTCGCCGCCGCCTTGCTCGAACGCGGCGAGAAGGTCGTCGGTATCGACAATTTCACGCCATATTATTCGCTCGACCTCAAGCACGCACGCATCGCGCGCCTCAAAGCGCTCCACGGCGAATCCTTCTCATTTTCCGATGTCGATTTCGGCGACGCTGACGCGCTCGCTCGTGCACTTTCAACGAAGACGATCGATCGCATCGTTCACTTCGGCGCTCAACCCGGCGTGCGCTACTCGCTCGACAATCCCGCCGCCTATATCCACTCGAACATTTCGGGACACGTCAACATTCTTGAGCTGGCGCGCCACGGATCCATTTCGCATCTCGTGTACGCTTCGTCCTCGTCGGTCTACGGAATGCGATCGGATACACCTTTCAGGGTCTCCGATCGCGCTGACACGCCGATCTCGCTCTACGCAGCGACAAAACGCGCCGATGAACTGATGAGCGAAACCTACGCGCATCTCTTTCGGATACCGATGACTGGACTGCGCTTTTTCACCGTATATGGCCCATGGGGCAGGCCCGATATGGCTGTATGGAAGTTCACCGAAGCGGTGCTGCGCGGCCATCCGATCGACGTCTATAATCACGGCGACATGCTTCGAGATTTCACCTTTATCGACGATATCGTGAAAGGGGTCGTCCTGGCGCTTGATCATCCTCCTGAAGACGACAATCGAGAAAAGCCGGGCGGCTTCACGACGCCTCATCGATTGTACAACATCGGTAATAACCGACCCGAGCAACTAACCGATCTGATTCGAACGATCGAGGAAGCATGCAATAGAAAAGCCGAGATTAACCTATTGCCGATGCAGGATGGCGATGTTCAGCAAACCTTCGCAGATATCGAAAATATAAATCGAGACCTCGGATTTTCTCCGACAACTCCCATGAAGGTCGGAATTCCGGCTTTCGTAAATTGGTACTTGGAAGAATGGACAAAGCGGTAAAGTCCATTTGCCAAACCTTCAGTGACTTCGTTTTCACGCTTATATAAAACACTGGCGGCAATGACAGCTCGTTGCCTGGTACTGCTAATGGCTTTCAAATTTAAGGGAGCGCCATAACTGTAATGACGCCCCCCGCCCGTTGGTGTGTGCAGAAGCAGCAACGGGAGCGGCCATAATCTGTACGGAACTACTGGTATTTGCAATCCCCAGTTCTCAAGATGTGTCCATAATGGATCGGCAAGGCGAGCAGACGCTGCGCGAGGTGGACCAGAGCACAGTCGGGCGGAGAAAGCCGCCGTCCATTTTACGTACCGGTGCAGTGAACCAACGTGAGGCTTTCAGCTATATGGATCACTACCGATGAGTGTGACGCTCGGATCGCGCGTCGATTCTATCCCCCTTTCTCCCTTGTGAAGAATCACGACCGCAAATCATCGAGGCAGATACCGGCCTAGTTTTTGACGGTAGGAATGTGTCAATGGCTCGCGTAGAATTTGGCACCGGAGCCATTTCATGATTTGTAATCGCCATACTATAATTGCGCCGTCCGCCCGATCCAGCAGCGCGACCGATAGCCGTCATGGCGAGCATTCCTCTGCGTGCGCGCGTTTCTGTTTGCCAACGTGAGAAAATTGCGAACACGAACTCATTCCGGCCGCGGAACCCAATAATCCCAATTATCAAATGGACCACAATGGAAATCCACGAACCCATCCCCGGACTCAAGGTCATCACTCCGGATCGCCATGGCGATCACCGGGGTTTCTTTAGCGAGGTCTGGAATCAAAGGGGCTTTAGCGAACTCGGGGTCGATATTGCCTTTGTTCAGGACAATATCTCATTCTCGGCGCAGGCCGGGACGGTGCGCGGTCTCCATTATCAATCGCCCCCTCACGCGCAGGCCAAACTGGTTCGCTGCGGTCGCGGGCGACTATTCGATGTCGCGGTGGATATCCGCAAAGGCTCCCCGACTTTCGGCAAATGGTTCGGGATCGAACTCAGCTTCGAAAACGCCAGACAACTCCTTGTCCCGGCTGGCTTTCTTCATGGGTTCATGACCTGCGAGGCCGATACGGAAATTTCATACAAATGCTCGGACTATTACGCTCCAGAGGCCGAAGGAACGATACGTTGGGACGACCCGGAGATTGGGATCGAGTGGCCGCTGTCCGGCACTCCCATACTTAGCGGCCGTGACGCAGAAGCCGCTCCGCTCGCCAGTCTGGACAGCCCCTTTTTGTGGCAGGGCAGCGCATGAAGATACTCGTCACAGGCGGAGCGGGGTTCATCGGTTCAGCAGTGGTTCGGCTGGCGATATCGCGCGGCTACGAGGTGGTGAACCTCGATGCGCTAACCTACGCGGCGTGCCTCGAAAATCTTGCGACGGTCGCTGACAGCCCGCTATATAGTTTCGAGCATGCGGACATCCGGGATCGCGCGGCGCTCACCGAAATTTTCACCCGACATCGTCCGGATGCGGTCATGCATCTGGCAGCGGAATCGCATGTCGATCGTTCCATCGATGGTCCGGACGATTTCATCCAGACGAATATCGTGGGGACCTTCAATATTCTCGAGGCGGCCCGGAAATATTGGTCGGATGCGGGCAAACCCGACAAATTCCGCTTTCATCACATCAGCACGGATGAAGTCTTTGGCTCACTGTCCGCGGATCCCGCCGACCGTTTCCATGAAGAAACGCCCTATAGTCCGCGCAGCCCCTATTCCGCGTCGAAAGCCAGTTCCGACCATTTGGTAAGGGCGTGGCACGAAACCTATGGCTTGCCGGTCGTTCTCACAAATTGCTCGAACAACTATGGCCCCAATCAGTTTCCCGAAAAGCTGATCCCGGTCGTGATCCTTAACGCCGTTTCGGAGTGTCCGATCCCGATCTACGGCAATGGATCGAACGTCCGCGACTGGCTGTTTGTTCTCGATCACGCCGAGGCTTTGCTCCGGGTGGTCGAAGCGGGCCGTGTCGGGCGCAGCTATAACATCGGCGGCGACAATGAACGTTCGAATCTGGATATCGTCCAAGCCATATGCGGGATCCTAGACGATATTCGCCCGCGCGCGAACGGGAAGCCCTATGCCGATCTCATTACCTATGTCGCCGACCGCCCCGGTCACGACGCCCGCTATGCGATCGACGCATCGCGGGCGCGCGACGAGCTTGGCTGGCGCCCGTCAGTCACCGTCGAAGAAGGGCTGAGGACAACGATAGGCTGGTATCTCGACAATGAGAGCTGGTGGCGTCCGATGCTCGAACGTCAAGGCCTGGGTAAACGTCTCGGAACCGGGCGGAGGGCGGCGTGAATATCCTCGTTTTCGGACGAACCGGCCAAGTTGGCACCGAGCTTCGGAAATATGCCGGCATCACGGCTTTGGGGAGAACCGAGGCGGACCTTGCGGACCCCGCGGCCTGCGCGGCTGCCATTCGCAGCCACGCACCCGCAGCCGTAATCAATGCCGCAGCTTACACGTCGGTTGACCAAGCCGAAGAAGAAGAGGCGCTGGCCCGGGTAATAAATGCGGATGCCCCCGCCGCAATGGCTCGCATATGCGCCGAGATGGACATTCCCTTCGTCCATATTTCGACGGACTATGTCTTCGACGGCGCCAGCACGGAAGCCTCCGCCCCCGAAGACGCCACCCGCCCCATAAACGCTTATGGGAGAACGAAGCTTTTGGGTGAGGAAGCGATAAGAACGGCGGGAGGCCGTTACGCGATCCTTCGTACTTCCTGGGTCTTTTCCGCGCATGGCTCGAACTTCCTGAAAACCATGTTGCGATTATCCAAAACCCGCGACGTGATAAGCGTAGTCGAGGATCAGACAGGCGGACCAACCGCCGCGTCGGGGATCGCGGCGGCTTGCCTCTCGATCGCAGGACAACTGGCGACCGACGCCGCCAAATCCGGAACCTATCATTACAGCGGCACGCCGGACGTGAGCTGGTATGATTTCGCGTCAGAGATCCTTTCGAGGGCGGGCAGCGCGTCGGAACTCAGGCCCATTCCCGCAAGCGCCTATCCGGCGACCGCCGAACGACCGCCGAACTCTCGCCTCGATTGCAGTACGACCAAAGCCGCTTTCGGCCTGGCTCGTCCCGACTGGCGAGTTGCGCTGGATTCGGTACTGGAAGAATTGGAAGAAAGAGCATGACCGCACGCAAAGGCATCATCCTCGCGGGCGGTTCGGGGACCCGGCTGTATCCCATTACGGTCAGCGTCTCCAAGCAGCTGCTCCCGATCTACGACAAGCCGATGATCTATTATCCACTGACCGCGCTGATGCTGGCGGGCATTCGGGATATCCTGATCATCACCACACCGCAGGATCAGGAGCAGTTTCAGCGTACCCTGGGCGACGGAAGCCAATGGGGCATCGCAATCAGCTATAAGACCCAGCCCAGCCCCGACGGCCTTGCACAGGCGTTCATCCTAGCCGAAGAGTTTCTGAACGGCGCCCCTTCCGCGATGGTCTTGGGCGACAACATCTTCTTCGGCCACGGCTTACCCGACCTTCTGCAGGAAGCTGATGCAAGTCCGGTTGGCGCAACGATCTTCGGTTATCATGTGGCCGACCCCCAACGCTATGGCGTGGTCGATTTCGACGAGCAGGGCAACGTTCGCGCAATTGTAGAAAAGCCAGCTGTGCCGCCTTCCAACTATGCCATCGCCGGACTGTATTTCGTCGACGGAACTGCGCCAGAACGCGCGCGCTCGGTTAAGCCGTCCGCCCGGGGGGAGCTTGAAATCACGACACTTCTCGAAAGCTATCTTCGCGACGAAACGCTCGCGATCAAGCGGATGGGTCGTGGCTATGCATGGCTCGACACCGGCACCCATGCATCGCTACTCGACGCGGGAAATTTCGTCCGCACGCTGACGGAGCGCCAGGGTCAACAGGTCGGCTCACCGGATGAAGTCGCGTATAATATGGGCTGGATCGATCAGGAAAAGCTGGCGATGCGTGCCCAAGATTTTGCCAAGAACGACTATGGAATTTATCTGAAGACGCTCAGCGAGACTGATGTTTGAAAATCGGTGCCGCTCACCAGCGTAGGAAGCGAGGCAGGATCAACCGGCCGGCGATCGCCGAAACCGGAACCGCCGACGCGTGCCACAGCGTGATATGAACGAGATCGTCGCTCGAACATAGCAAGGCGATGATCGACGCACCTGCAGCGCCCGCCGCAACTCCGATGACCCACCCAGCACGCGTCGGCGAGGTCGGCGCGCCGGCCCGAAGCCAAAGGAATAGTGCGGCACCGACGCCCAGCCCCGATACGATACCCTGCAATAGGCAGTGCACATCGAAGCCGCGCCGTGCCGCTTCCGTATGCGCATGGGCATCACCAAAGAATACGAAGAGCGCGGCGAGCGGTAGTGCCAACAACGCGCCGACGGCCCAGCGCCAGCCGCCATAGTCGCGCCCGACGCCCGGCAGCCCCATGCGCAGCGCACTCCACGCCGCAGCCACCCCGGTCGCTGCGACAAGCCAGAACGCAAGCATCGACAGCGGCGGCATCACGCCCCCTGCGAGGTCGGGCCGCATCCCGAACAGCCAGACGAGCACAGCTCCCGCGCCAAGCCAGCCCGCCGCGACCCATAGCGATCCGCCCATCACGCGCCGCGGCCGCACGGGAGTCAGATCGTCAGCCAGCCCGTCGATCAGATCGTCGATCGATGCGTCCTTCATCGTCATTCGCTTTCAATCAATTCGGCGAGCTTCTTTAGCCCGCGATGGATGTTCACCTTGACCAGCGACTCGCTCTGGCCGGAAATTTGCGACGCCTCGGCGATCGAGGCGCCTTCGATCTTTACCAGGGTGATTGCCTGCGCCTGTCCCGGCGGCAGCAAGGTCAACAGGTGGTCGATACTCAGCTTGGCATGTACCGCCTCGTCCTCGGCGCTGACCGCCGCGTCGTTGTCACCCAATTCGGCCTCGTCGCGCTGGCGACGGAGCATGTCGATCCAGCGGTAGCGGGCAATTGCCGCAAGCCACGGCAGGAAGGCCCGTCCGCTGTCCCATGTCGCAAGTTTGCGGTGCATCGAAACCAGCGTCTCCTGGACCAGATCGTCGATGTGATGCGGCGCGATCCGTCGCGCGAAATAGCGGGTGAGCCATTTGCGGCTGTCGCCGAGCAACGTCCGATAGGCCGCACGATCCCCCCGCTGCGATGCCGCCATAAGGCGCGCCAGCGAAGGTTCGTCGATGCTCATTGCATTTGTCCTGACCAAAACGGCGGAACGGGCGTGAAGCTATTGCAACAACGATCCTATCCGGACGCGGATGACGGCGTTTGAAGACCTGTTCGCCGATATCGCCGCGAAGGTTACACGAAAAGCGGCACAGGACCGACAGGCAATGATTTGGCAGGATGCCCCGGATAGAATATCCGGCGGCGACGGCCCCAACCGCGAATGGAGATGATCGAGCGATGAATATTCTACTGACCGGTGGCGCAGGATATATCGGCAGCCATGTTGCGGCGCCGCTCGTGGCGGCCGGCCACCATGTGGTATGCTTTGACAATCTGTCGAACAGCGATCCCTCGGTCATGGAACGGCTCGAAGCGATCACCGGCCAGGCGGTTCCGCTCGTCACTGGCGACATTCGCGACGGCGACGCACTGCGTCAGGTCATCCGCGATCATGCGATCGAGGCGGTAATCCATTTCGCCGGGCTGAAAGCGGTTGGCGAATCGGTCGCCGAACCGATGAAATATTACGACAATAATGTTCGCGGCACATTGTCGCTGCTGGAAGCGATGGCCGACTGCGGCACGAAGACGCTCGTCTTCTCATCGAGCGCCACTGTCTACGGCCAGCCGCAATATCTGCCGCTCGACGAAAATCATCCGACCTCTGCGACCAATCCTTATGGCCGCACCAAGCTGATGATCGAGGAAATGCTGGCCGATGTCGCCGCCGCCGATCCCGAGTGGCGGATCGCGATCCTGCGCTATTTCAATCCGGTCGGCGCGCACGACAGCGGGCTGATCGGCGAGAATCCGAACGGCATTCCCAACAATCTGATGCCATTCGTCAGCCGCGTCGCGGCCGGGCGGCTCGCCGAACTGTCGGTGTTCGGCAATGATTACGACACGCCCGACGGCACCGGCGTACGCGACTATATCCATGTCGTGGACCTCGCCGACGGACACGTCGCCGCGCTCGATGCGATCGGCAAGGTCGACCAGCCGCTGTCGATCTGGAACCTCGGCACCGGACAGGGCTATTCGGTGCTCGACATGGTCGAAGCGTTCGAGCGCGTGAACGGGGTCAGCATCCCCTATCGCATCGCGCCGCGCCGCGACGGCGATGTCGCGAGCTGCTTTGCCAGCCCCGATCGCGCCGCGCGCGAACTGGGCTGGAGCGCGAACCGCGACCTCGACGCAATGTGTTCATCGAGCTGGCGTTTCGAGCGAATGCTCGCGACGCGAAATACCGACTAACCGAGCAGACCCGCAGTCTGCACCAGCACCCAAAGGCCGATAACGAGGAACAGCGTCGCGGCGACCATGCGAACCTTGGCCAAATCGACGCGCTTGAGCAGTTCGTGGCCGAGGAAGATTGCGGGGACGTTGGCGATCATCATGCCGAGCGTGGTGCCCGCGGTAACCAGAAGAACGTTGTGATATTGCGCGCCGAGCGCGATCGTCGCGACCTGCGTCTTGTCGCCCATCTCGACGAGGAAGAAGGCGACGAGCGTCGTCAGGAACGCCCCGAAGCGCGGCTTCGGTGCCTCATCGTCCTCGAACTTGTCGGGGATCAGCGTCCACGCCGCCATCGCGACAAAGGAAAGCCCGATGGCGTAGCGGAAGACCGGACTGTCGAGGAAGGCCGCGGCCGATGCGCCCAGCAGCGCCGCGAGAGCATGATTGGCGAGCGTCGCGACCAATATGCCGAGGATGATCGGCACCGGGCGGTTGAACCGCGTCGCGAGCAGGATCGCAAGCAACTGCGTCTTGTCGCCGATTTCGGCGAGCGCAACGACAGCGGTCGAGGTTAACAGGGCTTCCATGAACAAACTCCGGGGCCGAGCGGCTTCGCGATTCCAATAGACATCAAACCCGCCGCCCGGCCCGGACGAAGGTCGATGCCATTGGTCTCGCCCAAGCGGTCTCCCGCTTCCACCGCACCACGACCTCTCGGTCGAGTATGTTGACACGGTGGCCCGCCCCGAAGGACGGCTGGCTACTCCCCAGATGACGTGGGCGGGTTAGACGGCTTGGCGGCTGGTTGCAAGTCTTCCGATGCCGCCCGTGCGGCAGTGTCGGACTTGGCGATGTCGGCATCCATTGCCTTTGCGCGCGCCTCAATCTCTTTCGCCGCCTTGTCGTATCGTTCCTCGAAACGCGGCTCGTCCTTGCATGCCGCGAGCAGCAACAGCGGAACAAGCAGGGCGGCGGCGCGCATCAATAATCCTTGCGATAACGGATGCTGAGGTTCGACTGGCCCGATCCGCCCGCTTGGCTGAGCAGCGACAGCGCCGGAGTCAGGCTAACCTCGAGCTGCGTCGCGGTATAGCCGCGCGCGTCGGTGATCACCTCCAGATAGATATCCTTGGTGATATATTGGCCGGCAGCCAACGCCGCGCCGCGCCCCACGGTATCGTCGGGGCCGAGCACGCGCAGTCGATCGATCCCCGTGGCCGATTGAAGCGATCCAAGCGGGCTCAATCCGCCACCCGTGCCGCTGAGCGTGTTGAGCGACGATGCGAGTTGCACCGCCTGCAGCGGCGACAGGGTGGTGATCGAATCGCCAAACAGGATGCGCGAGACGATCTCGTCCTGCGGCAAGCCCGGGACGCTCGAGAAGGCGATCTGCGGATTGCTCGCGCGCCCAGTGACGCTGATGCTGACCGTCACGGTTTCAATCGTGTCGCTGGCGAGCAGGCGGATCGCGGGATCGAAGGCTTCGCCCGTCGGGAAGGTCACCCGACCTTCCTGCAATTCGAACGAGCGGCCCGCGAAACCCAGCGTACCGCGCACCAGTTCGATCTCACCCGTAACGCGTGGATCCTGCGTCGTACCGCGCAGCACCACATCGGCCTTCCACTCGGATTCGAGCCCCATGCCGCTGACATAAATTTCGTCAGGGGCTTTCAATGCAATATCGAGGCGGATGAGGTCGAACAGGCTGCCGCCGACCGCCGCGAGCCCATCGCCGCTGATCCGCTGGCGGCCCGCAGGCGGCTTGCGCCGAACCCCGGTGAGCACTGGAACCTGCGCCGCGCCCTCACGAATGATGCGATAGCGTGTTTCAGGAAGGCGCAGGCTGCCCGACAGCAGCGCTGTCTGTCCCGCGACCTTCTCAAGCGTCAGATTACCCGTCGCACGTGCGGCGATATTCTCGCTCTTGGCCAACCGCGCATTATCGAGCGTCGCCGAAATATTCATCGGATAGCCGTCGGCCGACGCGAGGCTGATAAAGCCTTTCGCCTGCACCGTGCCGTCGCCAGCCGTCGCGGTAAGCTGCTCGATCTCGAGCCGGTTGCCCGTGAAGCGGCCGTTCACGACCATATTGGTCAACCGTGTGCCATAGGTCTGGTTTTCATAGACCATATCCTTGCCGCGAACGACGCCCTCCAGGCATGGATCGGAAACGCTGCAGCTAAAATCAGCGGCGACCGCGATCGGTCCCGACACATGCTGCGTCGCCGGACCGAAGAAGGAATAGAGCGTGTCGGCGGGTCCGTTGTAGCGGATGCCCCCGCCGAGCGGCGCTGCCATCAAACGTTCGGTCCAGGTCCCCGCACCGGCACCCAGTGGACGCAGCGACGCCTGCAGACGCCCGATCACGCTGCCGCGCTTGCGCATCACCGCGCGCGCTTCGCCACCGTCGACGAGGAGCTTGCCCGCGAAATTGACATCGACCGGCTGGCTGACCGACGCCGCGGTCGTACGCGTGAAATCGGTGATCGTCAGTCGCGCGTCGGCACGCGGGAAGCTGTCGGAATTCGCCTGTTCGAAATCGAGGCTGCCCGTTGCGCGGCCGCCCAGCCCCATGTCGGGGTAGACGGCGTTGAGGATAGCCATATTGACGCGTTCGAGGCGGCTCTGAATCATAATTCCATCGCCGAAGCGGCCGGCGACACGCGCGCTGCTGCCGCGCCCCAGACTGACATTCGTTGGTAGCAATTCATAACCGTCGGGGCCCGGAATAATGCGTGCGGGCGACGTGGTCCGGAAATTGATCCCTGTCGCCCGGCCCTGCACGGACGCGCGCCAGAGCTTGGGTTGAAGATCGGCGTTCGCTGCGATGCGGAACGGGACACCGCTCGTTCCTTCGACCAGCGCCTGCGCACGCCCAGCGCCGTCGCGATAGTCGATCTTCACGCGCCCGACGGCAATGTCATATTCGCGAATCTGCGTGTCGGCGATCTGGATGTCGGCGACCACCTGCGGCGTGTCGTAAAGGGTAACGTCGGCATCGACGATCGCCGACCCGACCGCGAGCTTCGCTGCGCCGGGGAGCACGACGTCGTTCGCGCGAACGTTGATCGCAGCCGCCTGATATTTTCCGGCGGCGGTCAGCCGGACGAGGCCGCCAAGCCCCTGCCCCGAAGCGTTGAGCTGACCGACGAAGGGCCCCGCGTCGCTCTTTACCAGTCTGCCGTTGAAGCCGATCCCCGACAGGTCGCCGCGCTCGACATCGATCGTCAGCGGCCCCTTGGCTGTCAGCAGCACGACGTCAGCGGACAGTGGGCCATAATCGGTTTCACCGGTCGCCGCGAGCCGGTAGCCGTTCGGTGCGCCGTTGATCTTGGCCACCAGATTGGCGAGCCCGATCCCAAGGCCGGGACGTGCAGCCGTTACAACCGCGCGCGGGTCGGTGATCGTCCCGGCAAGCTGAACCCCGACAGGGCCATAGTCGGTTGAATGGGCCTGTGCGGTCAGGCGTATCTGGCCGTTCGGCGCATAACTTCCCTGCCCGCCCGTTACCCGCAGCCGCGGCGCCGACAGGCGGAGGCCCGAGAAGCGGATAATGCCGTCGGTGCCATAACGCACCGCGCTAGAAGCCGTCGCATTGCCGCCGAGGAAATCGCGCACGCCCGAATTGAACAGCCTGGTCGAGCGGGCGCGAACATTGCCGACGATCTCGAATCCGCCGCGCGGCGCGGTCTTCAGATCGGCGTCGGTATCGATGTCGAAAATGCCGACGCTTTCGATCCGATAATCGTTAATCCGCCCGTCGATCGCGCCGGTGTAAAAGCCTTTGTTGAGATCGGCGATGATGATTGCCTTGGCGTCGATGCGCGGCGAGCGCAGGCGCAGATTGTCGCTGAGGATGCGGCCATTGCTGTACGCGAGGTCGCCGTCGAGCCGCACCTGGACCAACGTCCCGCCCGCAACCGTATCGAGGCCGCGGATGCGCGCGGCGCGTCCGGCTACCGGAATGACGATCTGGTCCGAATCCACGCGCGCCTTGCCCGCAAGCACGATCCCCTCGACGATGATGTCATTCACCGCGAGACTGTTGGCATTCGCCTGATAATCGACCGTCGGAAGCGCGAAGGCGCCATCGAGCGTCGCTGTAGCGCGTAGTCCATTGGCTCGCACCGCTGGCGCAATCGCGCTTGGGCGGAGAATATTGGCGGCGAGTTTCAGACCCTCGTAGCGACTGGTGCCAAGGTCGATTCCGCCGCTGATGCCGAGTTGTGCCGCGTCGGACGACAGCCGCCCGTCTATCGCGGCCTTACGGTCGTTGAGGCGTGCCGTAAGATCGATCGCCGTTTCGCTCCCCAGCAACTCAACGACCGGCCCTGCGGCCATCAGGCGCGATGCTTGCGCCTTCCCCTTTGCCGTAAAAGTGCCATCGCGCCCCGTCAGCGCGACGCGCGCGAGCGGCGCAGCCCCGAGGTTCGCGGTCAGATTGCCGTTCCAGGCTTTCCAATCACCGCGGCCGTCGAGCTTCGCGGTGAGCGTTTCCTTGAACCCACCCATTGCCGCGAGCACGCCGCCCTTGGGCGCCGTCATGTCGAGCGTCACCGCAAGCCGGTTCGCCTCGGGCACCGCGTCGAGTACAAGTTTCAACGCATCGCCCTGCCCGCCCCCACCGGCAATCGTCTCGGCATTGGCCGTGACCTGCGCGCGGCGGTCGGCGATCGCGATCTTGCCGTTCAATTTGGCAACCTGCCGCTCGCCCGCAACGGGGGGCTCAAAGATGAAGCGGTCGACGCGCACCAGCCCGACGTCGATGTCGAGGTCGGGCAGCAATGGTTCGCCGGTGTCGGGAACGACTTTGAACTCGGGCAGCTTGCGCATCGTCATCGTCGCCGCGGTTGCCGAGCGAATGTCGACATGGTTCGCGAGATAGCGGATCGGCCGCCAGTCGACCTTAACCTCGGGCGACGCAAGGAAAACGCCCTTCGGATCGGACAGCGTAAGATTGCGGATAACCATCTGGCCATAAAGCGACCCGTCGAGCCGGCCGATGCCGATCTTCATCCCGTTTTCGAATTCATATTTCTCGATCTGGGTGACAACGAAACGCCGCCCCGCATCGCTATTGAGCCCGACAAGGAATAACGCGAACAGCAGCACCAGCCCAAGCAGGCTCAGGCCGATCCAGCGCAATATCGTGAGCGGCCATGAACGCGATGCCTTTGCGGGCACGGTTTCGTCTTCGGCAAAGGCGGCGTCGTCAGCCATCAAAAGGCCTGCCCTATCGAAACATAGACGCTGACCCGCGCTTCACCAGGCTTGCGCCCGATCGGGGTCGCGATGTCGAAGCGCATCGGACCGAAGTTCGTGTAATAGCGCGCACCGATCCCGGCACCGAAGCGCAGATTTTGGAAAGTCGGCGCCGACGAGCGATAGACTTGCCCGGCGTCGACGAAGCCGACAACGCCGAAATTGCCAAAGCGATAGCGCGTCTCGAACGCCGCCTCGGCGACGCTGCGGCCGCCGATCGGATCGTTGTTCGGATCTTTCGGCCCAAGTTCCTGATAGCCGAATCCGCGCACCGACCCGCCGCCGCCGGCATAGAAGCGCCGCGACGGCGCCAACCGCTCGCGCGCAGCCCCGAGGATCGAGCCAACGCGCACGCGCCCGGCCACGACGATGCTGTCGGTCACGGGATAATAGCCGCTGACGTCGGTCCGCAGCCGCGCATAAGGCGAGAAGCGACCCGCAAGCGAGCCTTCGGGCTGGATCAGCGATGTAATACGAAAGCCCTTGGTCGGGTTTAGCAGGCTGTCGGTCCGGTCCATCCCGACTTGCCCGGTCAGGCCGAGGATCGTGTAGAAATCATACGATCGAGCACCCTGGTTGAAATCATAATCATCCTCGCGCGTCGCGATCAGTTCGGCACCATAGGCATAGGTAAATTTCTTCTGCCAGATCGGCGTCGAGTCATAGCTGACGCGTACGCCGACGCGGCCCGTGATTGCGTTAAACGCATCATAGTTGCTGCGCGTGACCTCAGTGACGAGCTCCATGGTACGATCTCGTCGGCCCGCGTTCGAACGGCGAAGCGTTGCCCCGATCCCCTGCTCCTGCGTGCCCAATACCCCGCGGAAGGTCAGCGCACCTTCGGGCGGGAACAGGTTGCGATGAGTCCAGCTACCTTCAAGCCTGATCCCCTCACCCGTCCCATAGCCGGCGCTGGCGGCCAGAGTGCGCGGGGGCCCCGCCTGCTGGGTCACCAGCATCGTCACATATTCGGTGTCGTCGCCCGCGTTCTCACCGGTTGGCTGCGGCTCGGCCGCGACCGTGGCGAACAAGCCGGTGGCAACCAGCGCCTGCCGAAGGTCGTCGACCATACGACTATCGTAGAAGTCGCCGCGCTTGAAGCGCGCGAGCACCCCGACATGCTCGGCATCGAAAGCAAGGTCGCCCGTCGTTTCGATCCCGCCGAAGCGCGACCGTTTCCCAATATCGACGGGCAAGGTATAGACGCCGTCGCCCGTAGCACCATCGAGCAATATGTCGCGCTGTCCGACCTTGGCGAAGGGATAGCCTTCCTGTGGCAGCTTGAGCGCGATGGCAGCTTCGGCGCCCTGTATCCGCTGTGCGACGATCGGTTCGCCGACGGCGAGCGGAAAATTGTCGGCGATCAGGGTCGGCGGAACCGTCGGCCCGGCATTAATGATGATATCGGCCAGCGTATAACGCTTACCCGGTTTTACATCGATCACCGCGGTGATCGACCGACGCCGGCCCTGTTGCGTTTGCTGGCCTTGTTGACCCTCCTGCCCTTCCTCGCGTTCGCCGCGGTCGATGCGCGTGTCGACGACGGCGTCATAATAGCCTTCGGACGCAAGGATGCGCTGCATCAGTTCGCCATCTGCGGTCAGGCGCGCGCGGATCATCGCCGCATTGTCGGCCTTTCCGTCGCCGTCATAAAGCGCCGACAAATCGCCGAACAGGTCGGCGAGATCGACGTCGGTACTATCGTCGGCGGCGTCGAGCCCATTCACTTTTACCGAATACGCGATCTCGACATTGCCCTTGTCATCCTCGGCTTCCGCAAACTGCACCGGCTCTACGTCGAAATTTTCGAGCGGAGGCAGCGGTGCCGCTAGCTCGCTGTCGGTGATCGGCGCGTCGCCGATCGCCTCCACCGCATCGCCGTCGGCGAGCGCGGGAACCGGCACGCCGTCAACCTTGGGCGGCTGCGTTTCGACGGTCGCATCGGCGCTGCCCTCGCCAGCCGGTTTGCGGCGTTTCGCCGCCTCGGCAGCCTGGCGTTTTTCAAAATCGGCGATCGATTCGAGCGGACGGTCGAGCTCCGCATCGTCCTCGGCGCTGATCGGCGGAATCGCCTTTTCGAACTCGTCATCCTCGATGATCGGGGCGACCTCAGGTAGGACGACATCGGGCGGAGGCGGCGACGGAGCAGCGATCGGGTCTACCTTGTTCGCGTCGAGTGTCCGGACGACCTGCGGCGGTTTGACCTGCTGCGCCTGCGCGGCGCCCGCCCAAGCGAGACAAAGAAAGGAGCAGGCACCGATCAATAGCGGCCGCATCCGCACGGGTCGGCGGCCTGAAGATACACGCGAAATGTCAGATTTTTTCATCTGCTGGCCACCGATGCACACTTGTGGCTTGCGAGATATGGCTGTGCAACCCGTTTCTCCCCATTTGACTAGCTAACTCTCCGACAATGGGACAGTTCCCGGCGATGCGGCGAGTTGCGTCGATGGCGAAAGTCAGGAGTCGGCGCCGAACAGGTCACGGCTGTAAACCTTGTCCGCAACGTCGGCGAGATCGTCGGTCACGCGGTTCGCGATGATGACATCGGCTTCGGCCTTGAATGCCTCGAGATCACGGATAACGCGCGAATTGAACAGGCGATCGTCCGCGACCAGCGGTTCATAAACGATCACCTCGATCCCCTTGGCCTTCACCCGCTTCATCACGCCCAGGATGCTGCTGGCGCGAAAATTGTCCGACCCCGCCTTCATCGCGAGCCGGTGAATGCCGACGACGCGCGGCGCCCGCTTAATGACTTCAGATGCGATGAAATCCTTGCGCGTCGTGTTCGAGGACACGATGGCCTGGATCAGGTTCTGGGGGACATCCTTATAGTTGGCGAGCATCTGTTTGGTGTCCTTGGGCAGGCAATAGCCGCCATAGCCGAAGGACGGATTATTGTAGAATTGCCCGATCCGCGGATCGAGGCACACGCCATCGATCACCTGGCGCGAATCCACGCCGTGCGAGGCGGCATAGGTATCAAGCTCGTTGAAGAAGGCTACGCGCATCGCAAGATAGGTGTTGGCGAACAGCTTGATGGCCTCGGCCTCGGTATTGCCCGTCTGCAAAATCTCCGCATCGGGCTTCAGCGATCCATCGAGCAGCAGGCGCGCGAATTCTGCGGCGCGGGGGTGCGTGTCACCGACGATGATGCGCGAGGGATAAAGATTGTCGTAAAGCGCTCGCCCTTCGCGCAGGAATTCGGGCGAAAAGACGATTGCATCGCTGCTGTGCTCGGCACGCATCCGTTCGGTAAAACCGACCGGCACCGTCGATTTGACGATAATTAGTGCGCCCGGCGCCTTTACCAGCGCATCGGCGATCACGCTTTCGACCGTGCGCGTGTTGAAATAATTGGTATCGGGATCATAGTCGGTCGGGGTCGCGACGATTACGAAATCAGCGCCGTCATAGGCGGCGTCGCGATCGGTCGTCGCGACGAGATCCAGCGACCGGTTCGCAAGATATTCCTCGATCTCAGGATCAGCAATCGGCGACTGCTTGGCGTTGATCTGTTCGACCTTGCGCGAATCGATGTCGAGCGCGACCACCCGGCTGCGCTGCGCCAGCAATATTGCGTTCGAGATGCCGACATACCCGGTACCGACGACGGTGATCTTGACCGGAGTCGCGCTTCCGGCCGCCTGCTGTGCTTGGATATCGGGCAAGTTTCTCTTCCTGAAGGAGGCGTCGGCCCTTCCCCTAGCAAGCGCCAGAGGTGCGCTCAACCGCCGCGGCGCTCAGGTTCCGCAGAAGGTCGTGTAGGGCCCGGCATCGGCCGGCGCGGGAACGGCATAGTCCTGCCATTCCGCGCGCTCGACATAGGGATTGCGGACCACATCGAGCAGTTCGGTCCACGGGACCATATCGCCCGCCTCTGCGCTGGCGAGCGCTGCCTCCACCTTATGATTGCGCGGAATATAGAGCGGGTTGACTGCATCCATCGCGTCAGCGCGATCGAGCGGCGCGTCGGTTTCACGGGCGACCCGTTCCCACCAGTCGAAAATCCACGGCGCCATCGCCTCGGGATCCGCCGACAGGTTTTCAAGCATCGTTCCGTCGCCGCGCAATATCATCGCCAGCCCCCGGAAAAAGAGCGTGAAATCGATCTGATGTTTTTCGAGTTCGTCAAACAGCCCGTCGATGAGCACCTCGTCGCCCTCGGCGGCTTCGGAGAAGCCCAATTTTTGCCGCATCCTTTTCAGCCACTCCTCGCTGAAACGTTTCGGTATCGCCTCGACCATCGCCTTCGCCGTATCGACGCCGGCCGGGTTGACGGCATGAACCGCAGGCAGCAGTGCTTCGGCGAAACGCGCCATATTCCAATGCATGATGTGCGGCTGCCGACCATAGGAGTAACGGCCGTTCGTATCGATGGAGCTGAACACCGTATGGCCTGCGAAACGATCCATGAAGGCGCAAGGACCGTAATCGATCGTTTCGCCGCTGATCGCGACATTGTCGGTGTTCATCACACCATGAACGAACCCGACGCCAAGCCAGTGCGCGATCAGTTCGCATTGCAGACCGATGACCCTGTCAAGCAACGCGAGCGGTGGATTTTCGGTATCGATGAGACCGGGAAAATGGCGGCGAATGCTGTAGGTCGCGAGCTGCGCCACATGATCCGCGCCATAATGAGCAGCAAAGAACTGAAAGGTACCGACACGAATATGGCTGCTCGCGATGCGCGTCAGCACCGCACCGGGATGCGCGCGCTCGCGCTGAACGCGATCGCCCGTCGCAACCGCCGCGAGCGCACGCGTCGTCGGAACCCCCATCGCAGCCATCGCTTCGGAAACAAGAAACTCGCGCAGCACCGGTCCGATCGCGGCTTTTCCATCACCGTTACGCGAAAAGGCAGTTGGCCCTGACCCTTTGAGTTGCACATCGAAGCGTGCACCGTCCGGGGCGATGATTTCGCCCAGAAGCAGCGCACGGCCATCGCCGAGCTGCGGGGAAAAATGCCCGAATTGATGGCCGGCGTAGGCAAGCGCGAGCGGGTTCGCGCCGTCGGGCGGCTCCTTGCCCGAAAAGACCCGCGCAAGCTGGTCGTCGCTTGTTCCGTCGGTGGCAATGCCCAGCCGTTCGGACAGCGCGTGATTGAAGATCAGGAGTTTGGGCGCGGAAGGCTTCGCCGCCTCGGCGGGCGCATAAAACCCGTCCATGGAATCGTGGAAACTATTATCGAACGCAAAATCCATACGGCGGCTCCCGGCTTCGCTCTATGTCTATCTTCACCGCAGCGATTGCAAGATTTCGAGCAAGTGATAATCCCGCTATTTGCGCAACACCCGGTTGTTTCGACGGGTGACGGAGCCGTTCGTGCCATCGTCCAGATAAGGCGCTCCTAGGGCATTGAGCGCGCGATTACCGTCAATCACGACGTCCTTCGTTCCGCGAACATACCAGTGATGGGTATAGCCTTCGGTCTCGTTGCTGGAAATCAGCACGTCGCCCTGCGGCCTGGACGCATTGACTATCACCGCAATGGCCTGCCCCGCATCCGCCTTCCCAATACGGCGAAGGCTGTTTTCGCGAATTATGAAGGAGCCGACGGTACCGGAGTATCGCGGTGTCTTGCTCAAATTTATAGTGATGGCATTGGAATCGTTAGGACTGTCGTTGCGCAGGACATTAAGAGCAATCAGCAGGCCGTCGAAACGACCGCGAGCTTCGCTCGCCCGGGTTGCAGTGACCTGTGCGCCATCTGTTCCGTTGTGCCCGACTTCGATACTATTCCTGCCCGATTGCCCACCATTATGGACAATCTGGACGTCTAAGAAAGGGCCATAAACGGCTACCGCGCGGCGGCATCCCACGAATATATTGCCCTTCACCTTAATGGCTGTGGCGGGCGCTCCCCAATCATAGGACAATATGCCGACGGCGAACGCAGCCCTGCCGGAAAGGTCTTCGAACCTGTTGGCCGATATTTCGATATTCTGACAGCCGACTTGGCCCGGCGCGAATGTGATCACGCTTTCAACGGTGAAAATTGAGTAGTCTAACTCCGCATTCGCGCTCATCACCACACGATTTCCGGAAATCTGGGCGTTGCGGGTCGACGACAGCCGCATGAATTGCGCCATGGTGTGCAGCGAGACGTTGTTGCGGACGACGACATTCTGCGCGTCGCCGTAAATGTCGAAAACCCCCAGCCGGTGCGACCCATGATTGTTGCGACCACAATATTCCGCGTGATTGTCTTCGATCGTGAGCGAACTGCCCAAGCCTCCGCCGGATGCGAACACCGCCGCCGGATTATACTCGGGAGTGGTCGCGACGGCACCATTGAACCGGCATCCCGCGATGGCGTTCGCCCCGCCATAGGTTTGCAAATGGATAAACTGCAACCATTGGTCGTTGAGCGAAACACCGCAACGAAAGACGCATTTTTCGACAACAAGACGGCTCGATTGGAAAAAGAACAGCGACAGGCAGTAAAGATCGTTGAATTCGGCATTCTTAACCGTCAGGCCTTCGCCGTTGATGAATTGAATCGGGCAATGATAGGTATTCCCATGTTCGCTGGCCCGATAACGCGGAAGATACGATCCTCGCTGGTCAAAAGTGAAGCCGTCGAAAGTCAGGTCGCGACTGCCGTCACAATGGAAAAAGCTGCGAATTCGGCCGGGTCCGCCGGAGACCCGAGCACCCGTCGCTAAAAAGCTGATTCCAAACCGGTTGCGAACGCGTATCTCGCGATCAATCCGATATATTCCAGCCGGAAACCAGATCACTCCCCCATCGGCAACCGCATCGACGGCAGCCTGAACGGCGCCGGAGTCATCGACGCCACCGTCACCCGCTGCACCGAAGTCCTTTACGCTCGTCGTTCGAGCGTTCGATTTGGAATGGATTTGATTCACGCCTGCACAATCGTTGAAAAACGGCCAGTCGAATACGCCTACCTGCTTGACAAGCGTCGCATTGATATGAAACCGCCCTATCATGTGTGTCAACGATTGGCAGCGTGAGGAAACCACGGGGACTGGTAGAGTCGCAAGGTTCGCTCTGGTCAGAAGGATAGCAGGCCCTCTTTCGGTCCGAACCTCACAAGTTAATTGGCAGTTTCCGACAGTTCTTCTACTCCTGATCTTCTATGCCTTTCTGATCGAAGCGTTGGATCGGATTCCGACTGAAAATAACGGAATGAAAGCCCTGCCGATGGCGTTGGCCATATCGGCCGACATGCGCCGGTCGAGCGACAAACTGGGCTTTGCGCCGACAACGCCGATCGCCGCGGGGAGTCCAGCCTTCGTCGGATTGCATAGGTCAAATTGGGCGAGGCTCCCGATGCGCACACCTTAAGGATGCTAATATTTCATTGTATCGCCAAAGCGGGCCGCCTAAGGCAGCGAACGACGAAAACGCTTCGTAAAGTTGGCCCGCAACGACGCGGGTAGGCCCAAACCTTAGATTGGGCTGCATCTGAGCGACTAAGCGAATTTGGTGGCCCCAGACAAATACTGTCGCATGGCAGGTGACGGATCCAAATATTGGAAATGATGCATAACTCCGCCGTTTCTAGCCATGCGCATGCTCCATCGCGTTCGGCGATACTGAGCCACGGGACGATCCAGATTGCTCTCACGATGCTACTCGGGGTTGCCATTCCGCTCGTCATCTACGCCTTCCTGTTTCCCAAGGAGATGCGCGTACGTGATGTGGCTGAACTTACGATCACACTGTCGGCAGGTGCAACGATCATATCCGTCATCGTTTCGACGCGCATGAGCCGCTATCCTGGCGTCTCGCACGCCGGAACGATCCTGCCAGCTTTCGGATCGGCATATGGCATTATGCTCGCGATACTGCTTTTGCTGCGCGAGCCTTATAGTAATGCCATCTTGATCCTTTGCTTTTCCGGCTCAATTGCGGTCCAGTTCGCTATCGCCGCCCTTCTGCGACAATCGGCTAATCCGCTCCATTATCTTGTACCCGGTGGCCGCGCAGCGGCTATCACTAAGGTACGCGGTTGCACCGCCCGTGTCTGGTCCAGCCCCGACGCGCCGCTGCCCAAGGGCGCTCTTATCGTGGCGGATCTCCATTTCGATCATGACGACGAATGGGAGCGCCGGATCGCCAAGGCTGCGCTGGATGGTGTCCCTATCTTCCATTATAAACAGGTGCTGGAATCGCTCACCGGCCGTGTGCAGATTGACCATTTTTCGGAAAATGTGCTCGGCTCGCTCATTCCAAGTAACAGCTATCATGGCGTGAAGCGGACTGTCGATCTGGTTGGGGCGCTCATTGTGCTTCCCATCCTCGCACCACTCTTCCTGGTAGCCGCAATTGCGATCAAGCTGGACTCGCGTGGCCCTATTTTCTTCCGCCAGGAACGGGTCGGTTTTCGCGCGAAGCGGTTCAAGGTCCTCAAATTCCGGACCATGCGACCGTCAGATGAGAGCATGGGCGACAATAGCGGCGATATCCAGGCGGCCATGACCGCCGATGGCGACGCCCGAATCACACGGGTCGGCCAATGGCTGCGCCGAACCCGCATCGACGAATTGCCGCAAATCTGGAATATCTTGTGCGGCGATATGAGTTGGATCGGGCCACGCCCCGAGGCGCTTTCACTTTCCGAATGGTATGCTGGGGAAATACCCTTCTATGCCTATCGCCATATCGTTCGTCCGGGGATCAGCGGCTGGGCCCAGGTTCACCAGGGGCATGTAACCGGACTCGAAGACATCCACACCAAGCTTCAGTATGACTTTTTCTACATCAAACACTTCTCGTACTGGATCGACATCATCATTGCTGTGCGTACCGCGGCGGTCGTGTTTACCGGTTTCGGGGCACGCTAGCCGGTTCGCCAAAAAAGGCCCGGCCCAGCCTTGCTCCATCACTTGTTTTCCGCCAACAGCTATTCAGCTTTCCAACCCGGTTGATCCTTCATGCTTCGCATCATTGCCATCATAATCGCCACAATCGCGCTCGCCTATGCAGCGTGGGCCAATTCGGCCGGCACCCTCTTAAGCAAATTTTCTCCGGAGCGCGGCCTTCGGCTCAATCCGACCTCGGCACAGGCATTGATTAACGTCACCGAAAAGGCCAAGGCGAAGAAGGATCAGTCCGAATTTCTGAAAATCGCCCGGACCAACAGTGTGTCCGCATTGCGTAGCGAACCGCTGTCGTCGCGTGCGCTTCGTCAACTGGGCGTCTATTTTGCGATGTCCGGCGATGTGAACAGGGGCCGCAAACTGGTGGAGATGTCGGCGTCATTGTCGCGCCGCGACACCCCCGGGCAGCTTTGGCTTGCGACCAATTATCTTAACGCCGGAAAGTCTCGCGACGCGCTGCAGGCACTCGACGTCGTCATGCGTACGCAACCTGAAACGCGCGAAGTAGCATTCAATGCGCTTGGCAGCGCTCTTGCCGACCCCCAGTTTCGAAAGATTTTCGTTTCCTATGTCAGGAACAAGCCGTCGTGGCTCAAGCCATTCATCCAGTTCAACGTCAGCTTGAAACAGCCGGAAACTCTCTCCCGGACGCTGTTGCAGATGCAGCCGTTGTCCAAAGACATATTCGATGACAGAACCGCCGGCGCACTTTTGAGTTCATTGGTCAGCCGTGCGCCAATCGAGGAAGCACGCCTTTTCTATACCAGGATGCCAGGCGCCAGCGTACGGGCGCTGACTTCGATCGAATTCGCACGCCCTGCCGACGCGTTTCGCTTCCCGCCCTTCGGCTGGGAGATGCTGAACGACGGCAATGTCCAAGGGTTCAGTAACATCAGCGACGGTGTCAGTATCGAGGCGCTCGCCGTTCCGAACACCAGCGGAACCGCAGCACGCAAGCTGCTCTTCCTGCGTCCGGGAACCTATCACTGGAGCGGGAGCGCTGATCTTAGCGCTATGACTGGCGGGGGATCGACCAGCATCAACCTGCAGTGCAACATCGGTCCTGGCCGGTGGAGAAACCAGTCAAACCTGGAACTCAAGTCCGGCCGCAACCAGTTCTCTTTTGACGTGCCCCCCAGCTGCTCGGCGCAGCTGCTCACAATCGACATAGCTGGCCCGGATGCGCAAAATGATGTGAGCATGCGAATTGAAGACATGCGGCTCGTTCGCGGAAACGAAGCAGGTCAAAAGCGCGCCGTAGCCGCGACGACCGCGGTGGCTGGGACCGACTAGCCGAACAGTCGCTGAAGCGACTGGAGATAGGAAGCGGCATCAGGCGCCGCTTCATCGGCCGCCCAGCATGCCGGCTCCTTTGCCGCAGACGGATCAAAGGGTCCTCCCTTGGTTTCCAGCAGCAACGCCGTCTCCGTCAGCGCCACGATCGTGTGCCATTCACCGGGCTCGATCACGACCGCGGGGCAATAGCCTCCCGCGGACAGCCGCGTCCGATCTTTGATGCGGCCATCCGCGTCGAACCGGATGCACCCCATCTCCCCACGCAACGCGATGAGCGTTTCCTCTTTGGGATCAGCGGCGTGGCGATGCGGGCGGATATAGCTGTCGCGCCACAGGAAATTAAGCAATCGCTGGCACGGGTCGGCATAGTCGGCGTGAAGATTATAATGCTGCCGCCGGCGCGTCGATGCTGCCGCCTGATCCGCCAGCGCGGCGATCAGCACCTCGTCGATCGATCTCATCGTGTCCGCGTCGCCGCCACGATCTGCTCGACTGCGGCACGCGCAGAGAACAGCTCGTCCGACAGGCCCCGGCATTTCGCGCCGATCGTTTCGTCGGCGATTTCCTGTTCCATCATCGATGCCGCCAGGTCCGGCAGGTCGCATCCGTCAGGTTGCACCGAGACGCGCCCGACGCCCCGCGCCTCAACCATCTCCTGCAGATCGTTGCCACTGTTGATGCTCGCCAGAACGGGAAGACCAGCCTGCATATAGGTCAGGAACTTGCCGGGAATATTGTGAGTCTGGTGGCGGCTGTCGAGGCTGATCATCCCGACATGACATTGACGATACAGACCCGGAATCTCGTCCGGATGGATTTCGTCGACGAATAAGCTGTTATGGGGGCAGCGCTCGCCGGCCAGCGTACGCAACCGCTGTGCTTCGCTACCCCGACCCACGAACAGAAAACCGACGTCGTCGCGCCTGCGAAGCGCGACGGCGAGATCGAGCAGCTTGTCCATCTGCTGCGCTACGCCCATGTTACCCGCGTAGACGAATATCCGTCGTCCCGCGAGTTTGGTGGCCGCGATATCAATGCTGGCCCCGCGATCGGGGGCATCGGCCAGCCAGTTCTGCAGAACTTCGATCCGGCACTCCGGATGCTTCACGCAAAACCTGTTAAAGAATGCCAGATTCCCGGCGGTCTGAACCCCGATCACGTCGGCCGAGCGATATTGGTAGTTCGCCACCTGATCGAGCAGTTGGAACGCCGGCCCGCGCGAGATCAGGCCCATATCGGCCGCCCATTGCGGAAAAATATCACGAATGATCAGATAAGACGGCGCGTTGCTGCGGCGCTTCAGCCAGCGGACGATCGGCCCCAGAAAGATCGTCGGCGAATACCAGATCACCGCGTCATACTTCCGGTCGGCCAGCGGCGACCGGCGTAGGCTACGCAGCATGGCGAAGGGCATCATGAATTCGCCCGCCATGCGGCGAACATAATTGACGTCCTTTGTCTTTGGCGATTTGAGCTGCACGACCGTGACACCGTCGGCTTCGGCGATTCGATAAGGCGCGTCGAGTTCAGGGGTGGCGACAAGCATCGTCGTTTCGTGACCCTGACGAACGAATTCGCGTGACAGGTCACGAAGCTGGACCGCTCCCGACGACCTCAGCGGCGGATAGACATCGGCGATGATCGCGACGCGCATCGGACGGTCAATATTTCTTCCAGACGACGCGATTCACATAATCGACATAGCTGTGGAGGATGCGAACGACCTTGTCGGAAACATTAGGCATCGAATAATCGCCGACGATGCGGATCAGCCGATCGTCGCCGCGCGGTTGGTCCGCCAGAATATCCAGCGCCTGCATCACCCGTTCGGACGAAAGGCCGACCATCATCGCCGCCGCCTCTTCCATTCCTTCAGGCCGTTCGTGCGCCTCGCGGATGTTGAGCGCGGGGAAGTTCAGGATCGACGCTTCCTCGTTGATCGTGCCACTGTCGGACAGGACCGCGCGCGCCGCCATCTGCAACCGATTATAGTCCGAAAAACCGAGCGGCTTCATCAACCGTACCTGCTCGCTGAACTTTACGCCCGCAGCATCGATCCGCTTTTGCGTGCGCGGATGCGTCGACACGATCACCGGCAGACCGAATTTCGCGACAACTGAGTTGAGCGTTTCGACCAGCCGTCCAAAGTTAATCTCCGGCTCGATATTTTCCTCGCGATGCGCGCTGACAAGGAAATAGCCGCCGGGTGTTAGGGCGAGCCGGTCGAGCACGTCGGACGCTTCGATCTTGGGGCGGTAGTGGTTGAGCGCCTCGAACATCGGACTGCCCGTCTTGATCACCATATCGGGCGGCAGGCCTTCGCGCAGCAGATATTCGCGCGCGATGTCGCTATAAGTCATGTTGATGTCGGCGGTATGGTCGACGATCCGTCGGTTGATCTCTTCGGGCACGCGCTGGTCGAAACAGCGGTTGCCCGCCTCCATGTGGAAGGTCGGAATTTTGCGCCGCTTTGCCGGGATGACCGCGGTGCAGCTGTTGGTGTCGCCAAGAACGAGCAGCGCGTCCGGCTTCTCGGTTTCGAGCAGCTTGTCGACGGCGATGATGACCCGGCCGATCGTTTCGGCTCCGTTTGCCCCGGCCGCCTCGAGGAAATGGGCGGGCTTGCGGATACCCAAATCGTCGAAAAAGATGCCGTTCAACTCATAGTCGTAGTTCTGGCCAGTATGGACCAGCGTGTGGTCACAATATTGATCAAGCTTGGCCAGCACGCGCGACAGCCGGATAATTTCCGGGCGCGTCCCGACGACGGTCATTACCTTCAGCTTGGCCATAGTTTCATACGCTCCGGGAAATGGTATCGGGACGATCGCGGTCGAATATCTCGTTCGCCCACAGCATGACCACCATTTCATCATCGCCGATATTGGTAATGTCGTGGCTCCAGCCAGGAACAGTCTCGACGATCCGCGGCTCATCGCCCGATGTCTCGAGCGAATGATATTCGTCGGTCAATATGTGGCGAAAGCCGAAGCGTGCACGCCCCTTGATGACAAGGAACTTCTCGGTCTTGCTATGATGGTAGTGGCCACCGCGCGTGATTCCGGGGTGCGCCGTAAAGAACGAGAATTGCCCGCTGTCGGTCGTCTTGAGCATCTCGACGAAGACGCCGCGCTGGTCGCCGTGCACGGGCACGGCGTAGCTGAAATCCTCGGCTCGCAAATAGCTAACATAGGTCGAATAGAGCGCACGAACGAGCCCCGTGCCCACCCGTTCAGTGGTCAGCGTGTCGCGGCTGTCGCGAAAGGCGTGGATCAGGTCCGCAACCTCGCCCACCGTGGTATGGTGGACGGGATCGACGACGCCCCAGCTAAGTCCCGTCTGCGGCGCACGCAGCGCCGCAATCAGCCCGTTAGCTACATCGTCGACATAGACGAGCGACAACGGGGCGGCGGGGTCGTCGACGCGGATAGCTTCGCCGCGCGCGATATTGTAGCAGAAGGTGGCGACCGCCGAGTTGTAGTTCGGACGACACCATTTTCCGAAGACGTTCGGGAGACGGAAAATGGCGCAGCATTGCCCCGTTTCGGTGGCGAGCCGCTCGACCGCGTCCTCGCCGGCCCGCTTGCTGGCGCCGTAAGGATTGTCCCGCTCCGCCTGGATCGACGAAGTGAAGATCAGCGGGACCGGTCGTCCCGATCCCCGGATGGCGTTGCATAGCGCCGCGGTAAAATCGCCGTTGACCGCCATGAACGCGTCTGGGTCGGCAGGGCGATTTTCGCCCGCGAGGTGAACGACGGCGTCGACCGCCGCAACTTTGGCCGGCAGCGCCGCGACATCATCCGCGCGCGTGAAGACGTCGACATCGAAGTCGCCTTCCTCGGCCATCCGGACTCGCAATGTCTTGCCAATGAAGCCATCAGCACCCGTCACCAATATCTTCATGTCATTCCTCGGGCGAAATATAGCCGCCTTTGGCCATCGCTTGGATGAAGGGGAGCTTCAGCAACAGCTTCGTCATACCCTCCGTATCGAGGCGCGTCGTGTTGTGCGAATTATAATCCTCGGCAAGCGAGATGCCCTTCTCGCCCTCTTCGACATATTTGCCATAGTTGAGGTCGCGAAGGTCGGGCGGAACGCGGAAATAGTCGCCGAGATCTTCCGCCGCCGCCATTTCCTCACGGCTCAGCAATACCTCAAACAGCTTCTCGCCGTGCCGCGTGCCGATTTCGTTGATCGGATGCGCCGGCACGCCGACGAGTTTGCACATCGCTTCGGCAAGGGTCGCGATCGTCGCGGCAGGTGCCTTTTGAACAAAGATGTCGCCCGGATTGCCGTTCTGGAAGGCATAGAGAACCAGCTCGACCGCATCGTCGAGCGTCATCATGAACCGCGTCATATTCGGGTCAGTGATCGAGATCGGCGCCCCGGCGCGAATCTGGTCGGCGAATAACGGGATCACCGACCCCCGCGAGGCCATGACATTGCCGTAGCGCGTAGCGCAAATAATCGTCTTGTCGCTGCTCCGCGACTTGGCGACCGCGACCTTTTCCATCATCGCTTTGGAAATGCCCATCGCGTTGATCGGATAGACCGCCTTGTCCGTGCTGAGGCAGATTACGCGCTTCACGCCGTTGTTGATCGCCGCCTCCAGCACATTTTCGGTACCGAGTACATTGGTCTTCACCGCTTCGAGCGGGTGAAATTCGCACGACGGCACCTGCTTCAACGCCGCGGCGTGAAAGATGAAGTCGGCGCCGCGGACGACATTAACCACCGAGCTATAGTCACGGACGTCGCCGATATAGAACTTCAACTTGGGATTGTTGAAGCGCTTGCGCATGTCGTCCTGCTTCTTCTCGTCGCGACTGAAGATGCGGATTTCGGCAATGTTGGAATCAAGGAAGCGGCGCAGCACCGCGTTGCCGAACGAACCGGTGCCGCCGGTGACTAGCAGCGCTCGGCCTTCAAACAAATTACTCGTCATCCCAAACTCCGTGATCGATCTTCGGTCGCACCGGCACAGCGTCTAGCGCTTCATCGCGCGCTGGACCAATTCCTCTTTGGCGCCCGGCTGGGGGTAGTTGATCAGCACGGCGCGATATTTCCCCTTGAACACGAACAGGCTCCCGGCGACCGCACCGATCACACCAACCTCGCGCACAAGTGTCTCGATGTCTTCGAGGCTGCCCGCACCGCCGATGATACTTATCGGGATATTGACCGCAGCACGCAACTGGCGCGCCAAGGCGACATCGTAACCCTTCATCGTCCCGTCGCGGTCGATCGAATTGAGCACGATCTCGCCCGCCCCCGCCGCCTCCATCGCCGCGGCAAACTCAATCGCGGTCACGCCGGCCTTGCGAGTACCATTATGCGTATAAACATCGAACTTGCCACCCAGAGTACGCTTGCGCACGTCGATCACGACGACCGTCGACTGACGTCCGACCGCATCCGAAATCGCGGAGATCAGTGAAGGATCAGTGACCGCCGCCGCACTCATCGCGACTTTTTCGACGCCGAGGCTGATGATCTTCTTCGCCTGTTCGACGGTGGTGATACCACCGCCGTAACAGAGCGGCATTCGGCACTCGGCAGCCAGATTGGCAATCATCGCGAAGTTGGGCGCAACGCCATTCGCCGTCGCATCGATGTCGAGCACGACGAGTTCGTCGCTCTCCTTCTCGTTGAATATCCGCACCGCGTTGATCGGGTCGCCGACATAGGTCGGTTCACGAAAGCGAACGGTCTTCACAAGGCCGCCTTCATGGACGAGCAGGCATGGGGTGATTCGCGGACGCAGCATCGTCAGAGCTCCGCGAAATTCTTGAGCAGCGCCATGCCGAAACTGTGGCTCTTCTCGGGATGAAATTGGACGCCCCAAACATTGTCACGATTGACGATGCAGGTGAAGTCGCCGCCATAGCCCGCCGTCGCCGCGCCATCGGAGGGATCGCTATTGTCGAAATAGAAGCTGTGCAGGAAATAATAGCGCGGGTCGGCAATATCCTTCAGCAGCGGGACCGGCCGCGTCGGCACAATGTCGTTCCAGCCCATGTGCGGCAGCGGCAATCCCTGATGTGCGGGGCCGCGGCCGCCGAGATCGCGGATGCGACCGGGAATCCAGCCCAGCCCCGCGTCTTGGCCCTCATCGCTCGAATCGCCCAGAATCTGCATTCCGACGCAAACGCCGAGCGCCGGCACCTTTTTATCCTTCACCAGATGATCGAGCGTCTCGCGCATCCCCGACCCGTTGAGCAATCGCATCGCATGGTCGAACGACCCGACGCCGGGCAGCAGGATGTGATCCGCCTTCGCCAACTCGTCGGCGTTCGATGCAGCAACGGCGGATATGCCCTGCCGCTTGTACAGCGTCAGGAACGCCCCGATGTTGCCCAGTCCGTAATCGACGATGTGGATCAACGCATCACGGCCCGCTGGAGGCCGAGAATCTGGAACAGCTTCGCGCCCAGGTTCATGATCGGCATGATGTTGGCATAGTCGCGGTAGGTCTTTTTGGGCGCATCGAACATCGCCTGCAGTTCGGCCACTTCGATCCCGAGCTTCGTCGCGATATATTCGAAATCCAGTTTCACCTGCTCGGCGGAATAGGGATCCTGCGCGATGCGTTCCAGCGCTTCATCGCGGTTCAATTGACCCGTAAGAATCAGGCTCGAAAAATGCGCGCGGCGCTTGTCGTAGCCGAAGCGCTTGCGCAACCAATAGCCCTCGTAAAAGCGCGTGAAGCGCGATTCATAATGTTTGTGCGGGTACCTCTGCCAACCAAAGCGGTCGACGAGTTCCTGCATCGCTGCTTCCTTGTAATAGGGAATATGGTTGAGCGGCTTGACCACTCGAACGCCCTTCACGAAGCGATAGAATATCTTGAACTTCAGGATTCCGGCAATCGGAAAACTCTTGAGCGGACGTTGGCCGAAACGACGGTGAATGTCGCGGAGCTGGCGAAGATCCGAAGCGTGATAATGCCATTCGAGCGGCTCGCGAACACATTCGGTCGAATAATTGGCGCCCGTCAGGATATATTTGACCTTATTCTTTGCCGCAAAATTATAGAGTCCGGCAAAAAAAGCGTGATCCTGCGGTGTGTCGAGGTGCGGAACCCCCGACTTGAAAAAGGCGAGTTGGAGGTCGCGCATCTCGGGCCAGTTTACGACCTCGGTGTAGAGGTCGAGACCCATGCCATCGACTAGCTTCTCAATATTGTTCACCGCCTCCTGTGAGTTCCAGCCCGCGTCGACGTGATAGAGCAGCGGCCGTAGACCAAATTTTTCCTTGGCGATATAGACGAGATAGCTGCTGTCGACGCCCCCCGACAAGCCGATCAGGCAGTCGAAATCGCGGCCCTTGCCGTCTTGCTTGATCTTTTCGATCTGTTCCATGATCTCGCGCTCGCCGCGCGCGTCGGTATGCCAGTTGGGCACAATTTTATCATGGTAATTGTTGCAATATTCGCACCAACCCCGCTCATCGAACTGAATGAGGGAATCGCTCGTGTCCATGATGCAATTTTGGCAGATTTGATAGGGGCGGCTCGTCACCAAATAACTCCAAATTTTCTTGCTGGGCGCCTTAGCCGTGGCCCGCCGGGCTGCCAAGTTACTTTCAGATCGCGCGCCGGGGCCTCAGGATGAAGCTGTCGCGACGGATCGCCTTGATGAGCAGCAACCGGAGGGGAAGCTTGATAACCTCATCTTCCCCGATACGAACCGCCTCGGTCGAGAAACCAGCCTCGTCAAACAAGGCTTTCCATTCGGCATGCGAACGGAAACGGACGCCGACGCCGAACGTGTTCGCGCGAAAGACGTGAATGAAGCGCGCTGCGAAGCCCGCCAGAGCCGATAAAATCCGGCTCGAGGTGATGGCATAGATCATTCGGCCGCTGACAGTGCCAATAAAGGATTCATAGATATACTCGTTGACGAAAATCGGCATCCCACGCTCGCGCCAGGCCACAAGCGCTCCTTTTTGCAGGGCGCGCGTGCGGCCTTCGTCCTCGGCGACGAGATGGTGAAGGATCAGGTTGAAGCAGATGCAGGCTTCGTCGCCCGTGACCGGTGGATTCAACGCATCGCCAAGCTGCGCGGGGACCGATCGGGCCATGCATTGCGCGACCGATCCCGGGTCCATGTCGATGACCCGCACCTGATAGCCGAGTTCGGCATGAACGCGCTCAGCGAAATAGCCAACCCCGCCGCCGATGTCGATGACAACGCCGTCATGTTCGAGGGGCGCGGCAAGCTCACCAAAATCCCGAGCCTGGTCCTGCACAAAAATGTCGTGATAAAATTCGGCCACCTGCTCGACCGAAAGCTTTCTCTGTATATCCAAGGTCATTATGCCTGTCGAAACCTTTCAATGCAGCGATTGACTCGCCGCGAGCGGCGGGTTGAACTAGCGCGCCGACAAGAATTTGTCGAACAATGATAAGCTGGCCCCTGTCGCGCAATCCTCGGTCCGATGCGTGTCATCCCCATCCGCCGCGCTACGGCCAGCATCACTCCGCTTCGATCTTGGTCAGCAGATCATCGAGAGTGGTTGCGAACTCGGCGAATCTTTCATCGCGTATTTGCAGAACCGCGTTGGATTTCGCCTTTCGTTCGGCGGGCGAAAGCGAGCCATATTCGACGAGTTTGCGCGCGAGCGCGCCCTCGTTCTGCGTCGGGAAATAGGAACCATCGGCAATGAGCCCCGATTCCGGGAACATCGCGATGTCGGAGACGATCACGGGTTTGCCGAGCGAGACGACGTTCGACAGAACCCCGCTGTTGGTGCCGGCAATGTAAGGAAAGACGACGAAATCGGCTTCGGCGATCAGCCGGACATATTCGGCTTCTCCGATGTATCGATCGATCAGCACCAGCCCCGGATTTTCCGCGTCAGCGCATATTTCAACTCCGTGCGGCACTTGCCCTGCGATGACCAGCTTCGCGCCGACCATCGATGGCTGCACCTCACGCCAGGCGCGGACGAGAATATTGACGCCTTTCTCTGCGCGTACATGGCCGATGAACAGGAAGCGCGGACCGGCTTCGTGCGACGGCGCGGCGGCGCCGGCTTTCGCAAGACCGGCGATATCCATGATCGGGAAAGGCAAATATTCGATCCGCTCCGACGCAATCCCGTAGCTCTCGGTGAGTTCGACGATCGAGCGCCGGTTGTGGCAGATGAGCTTGCTCGCGAAGCGGTAAAATTGCCGTCGCTGCGCGTTCTTGAACGTCCTGTTCTCGTGCGCCGCAACGAAAGGCACGACATCGTGGCAGATAACATAGGTTCGCACACCGAACGCACGCAGAATCAGGAGGAAGATCAATTCCGGCGTCAAATTGCTGCTGAGCGCGTAGAATACGGCCATTGGCCGTTTGCGCGCGATCAGGAACAGCGATCGCGCCAACCCCGCGATCAGTTCGGCATATCGAATGGGCAGCCGCAGCCGACCGAATTTCTGGCGCCCCCCTGACGCAAGATCAGTATAGGGATAGAAATAGCGCTTCCCGGCGTTCGAAAGCGAGGCATAGGCTCCCACCAAGGTCGCTCCATGCTTTTCGGCCACCTCTTTGTAGGCATCAAGATACAGGCCCGCCACTCCACCGGTGGCAGGATCGATAATCACAACGGACAAACAGGAAAACTCCTTGGCACGAGAGCTGGGGACTGCCGCCTTTGTGCATGGCGTTGGAGATTGCCACAAGGGGGTATCGCCTGCCCGGTTCACTGGATATATAGCCCCCGCCACCCTCCGTCGAGATAGTGAATTCATGTACGAACTTCCGTTACCTGCCGCTCTCAAAACGCTGATACGAAGTGCAATTCCTGACGTGCTGTGGCGCCGGTTGAAAGAAATGCAGCGGCAGGCCGCCTTCGATGGTCCGGCTCCCTATTCTTTCGACGAGCCCGCCATCCTGCGACAGATTGATGCGCAAGCGGAAATAGTCCCGTTCTTCGTGGATATTGGCGCGCAGGACGGCGTGCTTGGCTCGCAGACGCTGGGCTTGGCAAAGCGAGGATGGAGCGGCATCAGCTATGAAGCCGATGCCAGCCTCTTCGAGGGCATGACGCTGCGTTATAAGCCCCTTCCCCTGGTCAAAGTCCGGCGCCAAATGGTGATGCCGAATACTATCGCAGATATTTTGAAACGCGACGGTGCGCCGGATAATTTTGGCTTCCTCAATCTCGATATTGATTCGTTCGACTATTATGTTCTGCATAATCTTCTGGAATCCTATAGCCCGTCGGTGATCTGCGTGGAGATCAACGAGATGATCCCGCCACCAATCGTTTTCGCGGTCGAGTACCACGCCGATGCGACCTGGTCGGGCGACCGCTTTCAGGGCTTCAGCATCCAGGCAGCGAAGCAGCTTTGCCATCGCTTCGGTTACACGATCGGCGAGTTGCACTATAACAACCTTCTGCTCGTCAAGGCGCCCGCCGGCGCGCGCGCCGTTTCGGACGAAGAAATCGCGAGCGCCTATCGCACCGGCTATGCGGACCGCGCCGACCGCGACCGCCTGTTCCCCTGGAATACTGACTATAGCGACCTGCTGTCAGCATCGCCTGAGAAAGTTCTGCAAACCCTGACCCGATTGTTCGGCGACAGGCTCGACCGCTGCCACCTTTCGATCGGCGGAGAATGCGAGCTGTGAGGATTGCCCATGTTTGCCTGGCGGGCGCCTATACCGAAGGAATGAGCTACCAGGACAATATGCTGGTCGATATCAATCGCCGCGACGGACATGAGGTTCTGGTCGTTTCCGATTGTATGAAATTCCAGGACAACCGCCTTGTGGAAACGCCGCCTGAGGATTATCTAACCGCGAATGGCGCGCGCCTCGTCCGCTTGCCGTTCGACTGGACGGGCCCCCGCTATCTGACAAACAAGATCAAGCGGTGCAGTCGACTGATGCCGCTTCTTGAAGAGTTTGCGCCGGACGTTATCCTCTACCATGGTGTCATCGGATGGGAACTGCTGACGCTAGGCAAGTATAAGGAAAAGTATCCGGAAACCCGCATCTACGTCGACTCCCATGAGGATCGCCATAACTCGGGTACAAACTGGGTATCCTATACCTTCCAGTATCGGATTCTGACGCGCTGGCTGATCTGGCGCGTGCAGCATCAGATCGAGAAAATTTTCTGCATCTCGCTCGAAGTCCGGGATTTTATGAAAAGCGTCCTCGATCTTCCGGACGAGATCCTCGAATATTATCCACTGGGCGGTATCGTCATTCCGGACGAGGAGCGGCGACACATGCGCCGCAAGCAAAGGGAATTGCTCGGCTTGGCCGATACCGACATCCTATTCTTTCACAGCGGCAAGCTTGACCGCAAGAAGCGCACCCTCGAGATATTGAACGCATTCCGGTCAATCAAAGCCAGTAATGCGCGCCTACTTATCGCGGGAAGCATCGAAGACGATGCACGCGACCTCCTAGAACCCGCGATTGCGGCCGACAACCGGGTAATATTCCTTGGCTGGAAAGGCCGTGAAGATCTGAGCGCGCTAATGTGCGCCGTCGACGTCTATGTTCAACCCGGCGGGCAATCTGTATCGCTGCAGCACGCGATCTGCTCCGGCCTTCCGGTGCTGGTCTTCCCTTATCCAAGCCATGAACCCTTTCTGCGAGGCAATGGCTTCTTTGTGCGGACCGAAGCCGACATGGCCGACAGAATGGCCGAGATTGCCGGTGCTCCCGAAAATCTGCCGGCTATGCGAACCGCCTCGTACGAAGTGGCTTACGACCTTCTTGACTACCGGAAGCTCGCCGCACGCATCTATCAATAAGCTATCGATCGGCCAAACCGGCCCTCGCCGCGCTGCCGGCGCCGCGGCTCGCCAATTCAGCGCGCCGCGGTTTGTAGAAATACATGACGGCAAGCCAGAAAAAACCGCCGAATGACAGCAGGAACGTCGACAGGTGCGTGTTCGTGATGTTCATCCCCAACGGGACGGTGATCAGCACCACAAACCGCTGGTTCCAGCCTTTCGCTATCGTGTCGAAGGCACGCAGCCACGCCAGCATCGCCAGCCCTATCACCAGAATACCGAACGAACCGGCAGCGGCAACCCCTTCGCCGGAAAAGAGATTGGCATTTAGGTTGAGGCGGCTGTCCATACCGTAGAGGTCCGCGCCCACAATCTGGCCCAGCGCTGGCCAGAACGGATCCGAGGCGAAACTTTGGGGCGGCGGCACGACCGAACTGATGCCGCGCACATGGCTCCACCAAGTATAGCCGCGCGAGCCGAACACGTCGGAATATTGTGCGAAGGTCTGTGCCGGTATCGCGATCGATCGGTAAAGCACGAGGTCGGCGAATATTTTGACACCCGAGGAATAAGTCGCAAGCAGTCCGCAGAGCGGTGTTAAAATCGCCATTCCGGCGTTGAGCACCCAGGTCTTGCTCTGCGCAAACTTCTGCACGGCAAAAAATGCGAAGGTCAGAATCGGAATCACGAAAGCGATCTTCGACGCATCGATCATGTATGTGACGAGATAGCCAAGAAAACCGATTGGCAGTAGATACCAATATTTTCGTCTCAATAGGACCGCAGAGAACAGCGTCGATGAAAAAACATAAAGATAATGGGTACGAATGTAGCCGATGATACTGCTTCCGCTGAGTTCCGCAGCAATAAACCGCTGATGATAAACATCCTCTACTGACGAGAAAGACATAATCTCGCCGTACTGATAGAAAAGCAGCACTGTACTGACGAAGAAGATTACAGAAAAAATATAGAAAAACCGATCTGAAGGCAACGGATCGCTCTCCAGGACTCGTGTCTTCTGCGAAAAGATCGAGGCAATGAACATCACCGCGGACAGGGCTGCCAGATTGCCGTAGTAATCACTGGGAATTCGCTCACCAACCATGATCGTGATGATCATCGTCGGAACATAGATGAGCACCGTCATCATCCAGAGGACGACCGACGAAGGCGAATTGATCGTCGGCGGCATCACCCATCCCTGCACGGTGATCGCAAAGGTGATGAGGATGATTTCGTAACCTGAAAGGCTTGAAAAAGAGAGGCCCGTATAGCCCCATTCGACGCTCACATAATCGCGATAGACTATGAAGAACATCAGCCCATAGATTAACAGGAACGCGGTACTGGCGATGCGGCTGAGAAATTGGGCGGAACTCGTCGCAGCGGCTTTTCGCTTGCCAGGCATGGCGCTGTAGCTGGTCGTATATTGCATAGAACTCACCTGTCCGGCACTTCCCGCGCCGATGGTACGCGGCTGAGCGTCACATGACCCGCCACATAATAGCCGGCAATGAAGTAGACTATATATTGAACGCATATCGTGATCGATATGCCGATGATCGCTTCGGCCAGCGAGAGCGCATACCGGTCTGCGATCCACAACGCAAGCAAGGTACCCGCAACATTGACCAGCCCGGGCAACAACCGAAGATGGGCCTTGTCCGTTATCTGGAAGATGCGCGCGACGGGGGCGACCGCGAGGTTCAGGACCATTGCTGGAGCCATGATCGCAGCGAGAATGCCTGCCATGCCCCAATTCGGTCCATAGAAGAGGCGGAACATATCGGCGCCCCAGATAAACAGAGGAGCACTCGCCGCCAGTCCGACCAGTGCGAGCATGGCCCCAGAATGAAGAAAGAAGGGCCGCAGCCGCGCAGGCGCTTCGCGCGCTATAGCCAGTTGGCGTGCAAGGAAGATATCCGACAGGCTACGGAAAGCAAAGGCGACCGGCAGGTCGAGTGTACGGCGCATCAGAAAATACTGACCCATTTCGGCGGGACCGAACAAAAGCCCCACCATTGCCGTCTGAAGTAGCGACGCTGATGAATCGAGCGCAAAGGCGGGGCCGAAGATGATCGGAAAGCGGCGATGTGCATTGAGCGTAGGAGCAAAGCCATTCCACGCAATCAGCTTGGTTCCAGGCGCGATACGACTTTTCATCATCTGACGCGCTTGTGCGAGACGAGCGACGATCTCGCCAGCGACCATTATCGCCCACAACGGACTAAGCAGTCCTCCCACCACCTGTAGCACGCTGCGTAGACCGTTCATCAGCAGGTTGGCGCGCCCGATCACGAGTACTTCGTTACGGCGCACTGCCCAAGCCTGTCCGATCAGCACAGCCACTTGCGCGAGCATGCCGGCGACCATGAGCGCGCCAACCCAGAGCGGAAATATGCCAAGGCCGAACAGGTCTGTCGCCGACGCGAGCGACACGCCGACGCCGGATAAAAGCGCGATCACGATACCCAGAAGAAACGACACGCCGCTTAGCCGCCGCGCTTCTTCGTCATCGCGGGCGCTAGGAATAGCGAGATCGTAAAGTCCGCAGGCGAACAGTGCCAATACCGTCCAGACCGTCACGAACAGGCCGAAAAAGCCTATCTGTTCAGGGCTGTAGATGCGTCCGATGAAGGGGCCAGCGAGCATGTATAGGCCTTGCCCGAATGCGGTCATCGCCATCATGCCGCTGATCTGCCGAACGAACGGGCGGGCCCTGGCGCTCTTTATCCATAATAGACTGCGTTCGATCATTGCCGTCCGAGTCCGTTCACAACAAGGCCGCCCTCGCGGCAGGTGAGCCGCCTTTCCTGTCCCATGCGCGCAGTTTAGGGCTCACCCCCCCAACTTCTGTCCGTCGCGTATACCGGTCAGCCGGCTCAGCGGTTGTCCAGGGGTATATCGCAATATGTCCACCGCACCTGGGGTGCGGGTCATGCGTTTACCAGTAAGCCGATAGACGTCGCCCGTCGCCTCGCACGCCCATTTCCCCTCGCCTTCGACGGGCAGCGGGATTTTGTCGCCATAGGCTGAAACCCAGCCGACATGGCGCGCCGGTGATCCGACCATCAGCGCCCAATCGGGGCAATCGGCAGTCAACACCGCGCCTGCCGCTACAAAGGCGCCCCGTCCAATATCGACACCGGGTACGACAGTGGCGTTGGCGCCAATGGTGGCGCCCGTCCGGACATAGGTTTTAGTGAAGACATCGCGCCGGGTCACCGCTGCCCGCGGGTAGAAGACATGCGTGAATACCATGAATGGCGCGCAAAACACGAAATCCTCGAGGATCACATTGGCGAATACCGAAACGCTGTTCCCAATGCGGCAGCCATTTCCGACTACGGCGTCGTTACCGATATAGGCGTTCTGGCCTATATTATTGTTCTCGCCGATCACCGCGCGCGGCTCCACGTGACAATAATGCCAGATCTTCGTGAAATCGCCGATGATCGCGCCTTCGTCAACGACGCTGCTGGGATGTATCTGCAAGGTCATCAGCCAATGTTCCGTTTAAGCGCTCACAACCTTGTCGAGCGTCACATCGAACCTGCCGCGCGCATCCACGATCAAAGGAGCGTGCACGGCGATCATCTCATAATCGAATTTCGCATGATCGGTGGCAAGCAAAACGCAATCATATTGCCCTAGCGATCGGGGCGAAATTTCCACGCTCGAAAGTTCGAAATGATGTTCGCGCATCGGCGGAAAAACCGGGACATGTGGGTCGGAATAGGAAATCTCCGCTCCGAGATCGCGCAGCTTCTCCATGATGAACACAGACGGCGATTCGCGCATGTCATCGACATTCGGCTTATAAGCGATGCCGAGCACGAGGATTTTCGATCCCCGTACCGATTTAAAACGATCGTTCAACGCGCGCTTGATCTTATCGATGACATAGTCGGGCATCGCCCCATTCACTTCGCCCGCCAGTTCGATGAAGCGCGTCGACACGCCATATTCGCGCGCCTTCCAGGTCAGGTAGAAGGGGTCGATCGGGATACAATGCCCCCCGAGGCCGGGCCCTGGATAATAGGCAACGAAGCCGAACGGCTTGGTCGCGGCCGCATCGATTACCTCGCGGATGTTGATCCCCATCCGGTCAGCGACGATTTTCATCTCGTTGACCAGGCCAATGTTCACCGCGCGATGGATATTTTCGAGCAGCTTGGTGAGTTCGGCAACCTGCGTCGAGCTGACTGGGACGATCCGGTCGATCACGGATCCATAGAGAACGGTGCCGACATTGAGGCAGGCCCGCGTATGGCCGCCACATACCTTGGGAATCGTGTGCGTCGTGAAATCCTGATTGCCGGGATCTTCACGCTCGGGCGAATAGACCAGAAAATAATCCTCGCCGATCGTAAACCCCCGGCTGGCGATGCGCGGCACAAGTTCCTCGACAGTCGTACCGGGATAGGTCGTACTCTCGAGCGACATCAGCTGATCCGCCCTGATATAGGGCAAGAGACTCTCGACCGTGTTGATCACAAAGCTGAGATCGGGCTCGCGATATTTATTGAGCGGCGTCGGCACGCAAAGGATCAGCGTATCGGCTTCGCCCGCGCGCCCGAAATCGGATGTCGCTTCAAAGCCAGCCGCAACCGCAGCTGAGAGTCGCTCATTGCTGATGTGTTCGATCGGGCTACGACCGTCCATCATCATCGAAATCTTGTCTTCGGCGATATCGAAGCCAAGAACGCGAAAACCCATTTCACTGAATCGCAAAACCAGCGGCAGTCCGACATAGCCAAGCCCGACGATACCAATGACGGCTTCCTTACGCCCGATTTTCTCGATCAATTGTGACGACATGCTCAATCCTGCTGGAACGATGGGCGGTCTACGGCTGAGTGGGCCGGCGTATGTCCGGTGGGGCCGGTCAGGCGGCCTTGGTCTCTTCGTCCTGCCCATAACCATAGCTATGGCCGTAACCATAGCCATAACCGGCATGACGCTGTTGCAGCTTCGTCAGCACGACGCCGAAGATGTGCCCCTGCGCGGCGCGCAAACGCTGCAGGGCAGAGCGAATCCCACGAACCGGGACGCCGTCTGCTTCGACCACAAACACGACGCCTTCGACCGCCCGCGATAGCAATGGTGCGTCAGCTAGGCCGAGAATAGGAGGCGAGTCGACAACCACATGATCGAAGCGTTCGCTGAGAAGTCCGATGAGCTTCGAAAGGCGATCGGTCGACAACAGCTGCGCTGCGCTCGGCGGGCTTGGGCCCGCAAGCATATAGGCGGGAATGCCGGTACCATTTTCGTGCAGCAGTTCCTGCCAACCGTCTTCGCCAGCCAGATAGTTGCTAAGGCCGCGATCGTTGGACAGACCGACAAAGCCCGCCAAAGACGGCGAACGCATGTCGGCGTCGATAAGCAGAACCCGGCGACCCGAGCGCGCAAGAATCGTCGCAAGCGCGAAGCTTGTCGTACTCTTCCCCTCGGCGGGGCGCGTGCTGGTGACCATGAGCGAGCGCGGAACGCCATGGTCTGTTGAGAACGCGATGTTCGACTGGATACTGAAATAAGCCTCCGACACTGCCGTCTTCGGATCGCGAAGCAGATCGACTACCGAATCTTCGGTTTCCGGGACACTACCCAGCAGCGGAAGCTGGATGGCACGGTTGACGTCCGCAGGATTGCGAAGCCCTTCGTCGATCTGGTTCAGCGCCAAGGTCGCGAGACCCGCGAGCCCGATACCGGCGATCAACGAGAGGGCGACATTCAGCAACAAATTCGGCGACGAGGGAATCGTCGGCGGCTTCGCCGTGTCAATGATCGCGATATTGTTCGCCGCAACGCCCGCGACGCCGATTTCCTTGTACCGCTGAAGCAGCGCCTCATAAAGCTGGCGGTTGGTGTCCGCCTCGCGCATATAAATCTGGTACTGAATACCGTCGCGTTCTTCTTCGGCAAGCCGGCCTTTTAGGCCCTCGACACGCTCGCGCAGTTGGCGTTCGCGCTGCAACGCCTCGCGATACTCGCCCGATCGCGTGCCCGAGATCCGGTTTTCTTCGCGCGCAATGCTCTGATCGAGCACCGCAACCTGCTCCTTGAGCGCGACCGCCGGCTCATATGCAGGCTCGAACTGGACCAACATCTTGGCATAATCCGCAGCCATTTCGGCCCGCTTTGCACGCATTGTCGCCAGCGTCTGACTGGCGAGCGACTCTGCGGTCGCAGACCTGCTTCCAACGTTCAAACGGCTCTCGGCCGCCACCCGCTGCGCGGTCGCCTTTGCCAGTTCGACGTTCAGCAGTGACAGATCCATCCCGGCGAGCGTGAGATCACTCTTTCCGCCGCCGGCTTCAGGATTGCGGCTGACCTGGACAATCCCCTTGTTCGCCGCGAAATTCACGGCGTCGCGTTCAGATTTCTCCAAACGACCGCGAAGCTCTTCAAGCCGCCCTTCAAGGAAACGTCGGGCATCGGAGGTAGAAGCAAAGCGGCGCTGCATGTTCGAGACGATGAATTGCTGCGTCCAGGTGTTCGCGACTTGTGCCGATAGTTCGGGCGACGCGCTGGTATAGCCGACGTCGACGAGCGCGGCACCGCGAACGGGCGAGATCGAAACATGCTGGAGAAGCAGGTCCACCGCCTGCTTTTCGCGTTCGCGACGGACCGCCGAGCCCGACTCCGCGCCGTCGCCGCCCTCGGGGGTTTCGCCATGTGCGGCAAAAAAGGCGTCATTGCTTGCCAAGCGCATTTCACGCGCAACCCGCTCCGCGAGCGACCGCGCCTCGAGCAGCGCCCATTGCGTGTTATAGAACTCCTGATTGCGCCCTGCCTCGGCGTTTTCTACGCCTTGGACATTCGTAACATTCTTCTGTTCGCGGCTGACCTCCAGCCTCGCGCTCGCACTATATTGCGACGTCATCAGCAGCGAAAGGATCAGGCCGGCGGCCATCGAGGCGCTGATAATCGCAGCGATCAGCCATTTCCAGCGAAGCGCAATCTGCCAATATTCCAGCAGCAACGGCGGAAGGTCGAAGCTTGCTTCGGGTTGGAAAGCTTGATTTTCGCCGATCTGGCGGTCGTCCATTTCGATGGAACGGTCTACTGGCATGGCCATATTATCCATTATCTGGGAAGCGTCGGGCGATTAATTGTTCGACTGCAAAGCGATGACCAGCGGCGTCGTGATCAACGGCACCACCTGCAGCAGGTCGCGGAAGAGGCGCCGCTGCGGGCTGTCGCCGACGACGACTACGTCGTTGGCGAACACCGCCGGGTCGTTATAAGCACCACGACGGATCGCCGCGAGGTCATACAGTGCGGCATAGCGTTGATTATCGACCGTGCGGAAAATGATTACCTCTTTCAGGCGCGCGAATTCGCTGGTGCCTTCCGCCCGGGCCACGAGACTAAGCAAGGTCATGTTTCCCAGCGCAGGATATTGGCCCGGCTTGTCCACCTCGCCTTCGATCGTGACAATCTGACTGTTCGTCTCGCGCAGATTCACTGCCACTTTCGGGTCGCGCACATGGGCTGCGCGCAACCTGGTTTCAATCGCTTGGGATGCCTCCACCGGCGTCAAACCCCCGATCTGGATCGTACCCACAAGCGGAACCGCAATATTCCCGCCGGCGTCGGCCTGCACCTCTTCGAGCGAGAGTTCGGGCAAGCCGGCTACGTCGATGCGCAGCTTGTCGAATGGCCCGAGAGCATAGGGACGAGCCGTGCCGCGATAGTCGTTAATCGACGGTTGTGGCAATGATGCCTGGGGCAAGACACGCAGATCGGGGCTGCCGCCGATATTCCCGGACGATGCACAACCGCCCAGCGCGCCGGCCAGCAGCAAACCCATCACAAATTTCTTGTACAAAATTAAACTCCCGACCGGTTCATCACGCTGACTAAAGCCCGCGGCGCCCCATCCAATTTCCCGATAGCTAATCGCGGCGACGGTTGCCAGCCGATAACGAGCTGTTGGACAGGCCCGAATACATCCAGCAGCAGGCCAGCACGAACAGGCAGGCCAACGAAGGCGTCCGGAGCGGATAGTCTACAACACTCGCCACGGCGAACAGAAACAGAATAACTGCGCCAGCCTGCGCCACCAACATGCCGGAATCGCGTCGTTCGCCAAGCGATCGAACATGCCAGACTCCCGGAATATAGACGGCGACCGCGAGAAACATCAGCACCGCGCCGGGAATCCCAAAGGTCATCCACACTTCGAGCCAGTCATTATGCGCGTGATTGAAATAGACGGGAGCCAGACTGCTCACGGGCTCGACCTGCCGATACATTTCAACGAACGACCCGGAACCCGTCCCCCACGGCAGATGTTCGTGCGCCATACGCGACACCAGACTCCACGCCTGCGCCCGATCCTCTTCCCCAACGTTAGTGCCGACAAGCCGCTTCAACGCCTCCGCCCGCGAAGCCATGATTGTCAGCAGGCCCAAGATCACGGCGGCGATGCCGCCCAAGATAGGCGCAACATAGCTTTTACGCTCGGTCCGCCGCCGCACTCCGGTAGCCTCAGGACGCCGGTAGATGAACCAACCCGAAGCGATCCCCAACGCGCCCAGAATAAGGCCCAGCCGGGATCCCGTTACGAGGAGGAGCGGGATGATCGTGATTGCCGCGCCGATCGCTACTGCGAAACGGATTTTGATTGCGCCTTCGGTTTTCATCGACTGCGAAGCGAAAACGGCAAGAAGCGGAAACATGGTCGCGAGAAAAACGGCCTGGTGGTTCCGGTTAGAAAACAACCCGACCGCCGAGCCATTGTTCGTGATCCGATAGAAGTAAAGCATACCATGCGGATCGCCGCTCGCTTGAAATATCCCGAGAATACCGCTGAGCGCGCCCAGGATCAGTACCGGCAATGCCAGCCGCCTGAGATGCTCGCCACCAAGCTGGATTACCATCAGCAACACCGCAAGCGGCACGAAAAGCGAAAAGAATGCGTTGCGCCCCGCACCCGGCGTCATGGTCAGCGGTCGCCATTCGCCCTTGATACCCGCGATGTTATCGATTCCGATGATGACTTCGCGTCCCGGAAGCGCTTGCCAGATTGCCGGCGGCAGCGGAATCAAATGCGCAACCGCAAGAATAACGACTAACGCCGCCATCCAAACGAGCATGCGATATTTTCTGAGATGTTCACGACGCAGGGAAAGCAGCGCCAGCCCGCACCCGAGAACGGCCAGCGGGCGGAGGAAGATCAGCGACTGAACATCCGAGCGCGACGCCCCGCCCGTCAGAAAAACGAGCGCCAAAAAACCAACGAGCAACCAATAGAGCCGCGTCTGAACGCCTTCTGCTGACGGGCCAGCGAGTGCACCGAGTTTTTCAGAAAAAAACGCAAAGCGCGTCAATGACTTGCGCGCGCCGGAACTTCGAGATGACATATAAGAAAAACTTCAATGATTTGCAGCGGGGCGTTCTCTAGCAGCAGCGAATTGGTCTAGCAATAAGCCTGCACCACCCAGCGATCTGCGCCGTTCAGTCCGAGCGCGGTCAACGCGCCCGAACAATAAGCGCCGGTATCGATACCGATCCGGTTCGGCCGGATCTCCACCTGATCGCTGATCGTGTGTCCGTGGACGACGACCGCGCCGAAATCGATAGTGGCCGATAGGAACTCCTCTCGTATCCACCGCAAATCGGACGGTGCCTGACTGTCCAGCGGCACGCCGGGGCGAACGCCCGCATGGACGAAGACATAGTCGCCGTACATCACCATGTCTTCGCCGCGGCGGAGAAAGTCGACGTGGCTCTGCGGCACGCTACGCGGAAAAATCTCCGCGAGTTCCTCAAAGGATGCTGCAGCATAGGCCGCGTCGTCGCGAATATAGCTTCGGATGGTCGCATCACCGCCAATCCGCGAAAAATAGCGCAACGCGCGCACATCGCCCGAAAATGTCGCCAGCATGCACTCTTCGTGATTGCCGATCAGGTGATGGACTGCATCGAAACCGGAGGCGATCGAAAGCGCCCGCTCGACGACTTTGTCCGAATCCGGTCCGCGATCGACAAGATCGCCCAACAGGACCAGGACGCAGCGGTCATAATTTTGCTCGCTGCGGTCGCGTTCGATCCGCTCGAGCAACTGCGCGAACAGGTCGTCGCGGCCGTGGATGTCGCCGATCGCATAAAGGAGCAGCCCCGGGGGCAAAGCTGGGACGCGCTGCGCCCTTTCAGCACTTTTCCGGAAGCGCGCAAAAATTCCCATAAATCGACGTCAATCTCAGCTTTTTCTATGAGCAAGGGGGCAGAGTTCGCCAAATCTCGCGAGCGCCCTTAACTAGTTTAGCAACGGTAGGCCAGACACTCACTACAGGTTGTGGCAAAATCATGCCTTATCACCCGAGTCTGTCCTATAGCTGTGGCGATTCTACCCGCCTTGGATTTCAACAGATTTAAAAGATTAGCAATTGTTTTACCTTACTCACCGACGGATTGCAAACGGCCGCGAAATCGGCCCCGCGTTATGGAATGAGAAATAATTCAGGTGTCTATGCGCATCGCTATCGTTTTCGGTACCCGGCCCGAGGCTATCAAGATGTTCCCAGTGGTCCACGCGCTCCGCGCGTTGCCCGGCATCGATACGCGCGTCTGCGTGACCGCGCAGCACCGCGAAATGCTCGACCAGGTGCTCAAAATTGCATGTATCCTGCCCGACATCGACCTTGACGTCATGCTGGCCGACCAGACGCTTGACGGGCTGCTCGCACGCCTTGTAACGGGGCTGGGCGATACCTTCGACGCCGAACGGCCCGACCGGGTCCTTGTCCACGGCGACACATTGACGACGATGGCGGCAACGCTTGCCGCCTATTTTCGCAAGATTCCGGTCGGCCACGTCGAGGCAGGCCTGCGCAGCGGCAACATCTACCATCCCTGGCCCGAAGAGGTAAATCGCAAGGTCGCGGGCGCAGTCGCCGACCTGCATTTCGCGCCGACCGAGACCGCCGCCGCCGCGCTACGCGCCGAGAATGTGCCGGCCGATCGCATCCACGTCACGGGCAACACCGTGATCGACGCGCTGCTCGCGACCAAGGCGCGGATCGACGAGGAACCTGCGCTCGCCGCCGGGCTCGACCCGCTGGCGCAGCGCCTCGCCGGCAAACGGATCATCGCCGTCACATCGCACCGGCGCGAGAATTTCGGCAACGGAATGAAAGCGATCGCCGACGCCATTGCGGCAATTGCAGCACGCAGCGACGTCGCCGTCGTCTTTCCTGTGCATCCCAACCCGCATGTCCGTGCCGCGATGGAGCCGATTCTCGGCGGCCTCGCCAATGTCGCGCTGATCGACCCGCTCGACTATCCGCACTTTGTCCGCCTGCTCGCCACGTCGGATCTCGTGCTGACCGACAGCGGCGGCGTGCAAGAAGAAGCCCCCGCGCTCGGCAAGCCCGTACTCGTGATGCGCGAGACGACCGAACGTCCCGAAGGGATCGAAGCGGGCACCGCGCGGCTTGTCGGAACCGACAAAGCGCGTATTGTTTCCGAAATTTTCAAGCTTCTGGACGACAAGGAGGCTTATTCGGCCATGGCGCGTGCCCATAATCCCTTTGGCGACGGCACTGCGGCAAAACAGATTGCGGAGATAGTTGCGCGTGCCCATTGATACGGAACAGACAGTCACGGTCCTCGGGCTCGGTTATATCGGACTTCCCACCGCCGCGCTGATTGCGCGTTCGGGCTGCAAGGTCACCGGCGTCGACGTCAGCCAACATGTCGTCGACACCGTCAACAACGGCAAGGTGCATATCGAGGAAGTCGACCTCGACGGCCTCGTGCAGGGCGTGGTGTCGCGCGGCGCGCTCGTTGCGTCGACCGAGGTCGCCCCCGCCGATGTTTTTGTCATCGCCGTTCCGACCCCGCACGACGACGAACACCGCCCCGACATCGCCTATGTCCTCTCGGCGGCGCGCGCGATCGCGCCGAAACTTCAGGCCGGCAACCTCGTCATCCTCGAATCGACCTCGCCCGTCGGCACGACCGAAAAGATCGCAGCACTCCTTGCCGAGCTCCGCCCCGACCTCAAGGTCCCCGGCGCCTGCACCGGTGCCGCCGACATCTTCGTCGCTTACTGCCCGGAGCGAGTGCTTCCCGGGCGCATCCTCATCGAGCTGGTCGACAATGATCGCTGCATCGGCGGCATCACGCCGCGCTGCGCGCGCCGCGCGATGACCTTTTACCGCCAGTTCGTGCGCGGCGCCTGCGTCACTACCTCGGCGCGCGCCGCCGAAATGGTGAAGCTCGTCGAGAACAGCTATCGCGACGTCAACATCGCCTTCGCCAACGAGCTGTCGATGATGGCCGAGCATATGGGGGTCGACGTATGGGAGGTAATCCGCCTCGCCAACCGACACCCGCGCGTCAACATCCTCCAGCCCGGCCCCGGCGTCGGCGGCCATTGCATCGCGGTCGATCCGTGGTTCCTCGTCCATGGTGCGCCCGATCACAGCCGCTTGATCCGCACAGCGCGCGAGGTCAATCTGGCGAAGACCGCGCATGTCATCGGCGCGGCCGAAATGCTCGTATCGCAGCATCCGGCGGCGCGCGTCGCGTGCCTCGGCCTCGCCTTCAAACCCAATATCGACGACTTCCGCGAAAGCCCTGCGGTCGAAGTCGCTGCGGCGCTCGCACGGCGTTTCGGGAAGCAGATCGAGATCGTAGAACCCTATGCACGCGGCCTGCCGATGGAGTTCGCTGGCACCGGGGCGGAACTGATCGATCTGGACAGCGCGCTAGCTGGCTGCGACGTGCTGATTGTTCTCGTCGATCATGACCTGTTCAAATCGATCCCGATCGAGGAACGCGGTGACAAGATCGTCTATGACACGCGCGGCTTGTGGCTCGACCAGCCGAACGGCGGCAATGGCAATCGACTGCACCGGGCCGCCTGACCTTCCCCGCTTTCGCGTAATGAAGAGGAGCGCTATCGGGTTACGGATAAATCCTTCCGATCACCCTTCGGGCGAACAGAACGACAGGTCCGACCTATATGCCCACGCTCACCCGTCTCGAAACCATCATCGTCGAAAAGCCATGGGGACGCACCGATATCCCCAAGAATTTCGGCGATTTCGGTGGCCGGCGGGTGGGCGAGATATGGTTCGCGCATACCGGGGGAGCGGATGCACCCATCATGGTCAAATTTCTCTTCACGTCGGAACGGCTGTCGATCCAGGTTCACCCCGACGATGCCGCTGCGCAAGCGGCGGGTTATCCACGCGGTAAGGAGGAGTGCTGGCTGGTGCTCGATGCCGAACCTGGCGCCGAACTCGGCGTTGGCCTGATCGCTCCGACGACGCGTGGCGCGCTGCACGACGCCGCACTCGATGGTTCGATCGTCGATATGATCGACTGGCGCGCGGCGAAAGCCGACGACTTCGTTTACAATCGGGCCGGCACGATACACGCCATCGGCGCGGGCCTGACCGTCGTCGAGGTGCAGCAGAATGTCGACTGCACCTACCGGCTCTACGATTATGGACGCCCGCGTGAATTGCATCTCGATGCTGGGCTCGCGGTTGCCGAACTCGGCCCGCGGACCGATCCACGCGACGGGCAGGTCGCAGCGACCGCAAACACCTTGCTGGTCGATGGTCCGCACTTTCGCCTGCTTCACCTCTCGGGGCCCGACGTCGCAGCTTTCCTACCACAGGGAACCGGCGATTTCACTTTCACTCCGCTGAGTGAGGGATGCAGCATCGCTGGCGAAGAGGTAAAACTCGGCGAATGCGTAGCGACAGATCGCGCCGACAGCGTCGTCCTCGCATCCGGTGCCCGTGCACTGCTCTGTTGGCCTGCCTGATTTCCTTCTCTAAGGCACCAATATGAACAACATAGTCCCCGTAATCCTTTCCGGCGGCTCCGGTACGCGCCTATGGCCCGTGTCGACAGATAGTGCCCCCAAACAATTCCAACCGCTGATCGGAAGCGGCAGCATGTTCTTGCAAACGCTCGACCGCGCGGTCGATCGAATGCGTTTCGCTGCGCCGATCATCGTTTGCGGATCGGCTCATGTCGCCTTTGTCGAGGCCGATCTAGCGGCGGCGGGTATTACCGATGCGCGGATCATCGTCGAGCCGGCCGCCCGCAACACCGCTCCGGCGATCGCCCTCGCCGCACTGGCGACGCTCGCAGCCGATCCCGCAGCAATGATCCTCGTGATGCCGGCCGATCATATGATGACCAACGTTACCGCCTTTCTCGACGCGATCGAGACCGCGCGCCCCGCCGTCGAAGCCGGAGCACTCGCGACGTTCGGCATCGCCCCGGCCTATCCCGAGACCGGCTATGGCTATATCGCGGCAGGCGAGCAGCTGGTCGATGCACCGGGGGTCCACGCGGTACTTCGCTTCGTCGAAAAGCCCCCGCGCGAGAAGGCCGAAGCCATGCTCGCCGCAGGCGATCATTATTGGAACGCCGGCATTTTCCTGATGCGGGCCGACCGCTTCCTCGCCGAGCTCGAAAGGCAACAGCCTGCGATGGCCCTGTCATGCACCGTCTCCGCGGCCGGCGCGCGGCAAGACGGCACTCGAATACATCCCGGTCGCGAAGCATTTCTCGACAGCCCCTCGAACTCGATCGACTATGCAGTGATGGAAAGCGCCGAACACGTCGTCGTCGTTCCCGTCGATCCCGGCTGGTCCGACGTCGGCGGCTGGGCAGCCCTTCACGATCTAGGAGACAAGGACGCCTCCGGAAACGTCCGGATTGGCGACGTCATCGCGATCGAAGCCGCGGGGAATTACCTACGCGCTGAAAACGGCCGGCGTATCGCCGTCGTCGGCGTGTCCGATCTGGTCGTCGTCACCCACGGCGACGATGTGCTGATTATCCCGCGGGAACGCGCGCAGCAGGTCAAGGCGATCGTTGAATATCTGGCACACAACCCCTCGCATTAACCGCCCCCCTCCACTTGCGGCCCCGCCCGCCATCTCCCATATCCCGCGCCATGACCAATCCCCATGCGCAAAGTGCCGCGCCTTGGCACGGAACCACCATCCTTTCCGCCCGCAGTCCCGACAAGGTCGTCATCATCGGCGACGGCCAGGTGTCGATGGGCCAGACGGTGATGAAGCCCAACGCCCGCAAGGTCCGCCGCCTCCACGACGGCAGCGTGATCGGCGGCTTCGCTGGCGCGACTGCGGACGCTTTCACCCTTTTCGAACGGCTCGAATCCAAGCTCGAACGCCATAACGGCCAGTTGCTGCGCGCCGCGGTCGAGCTCGCCAAGGACTGGCGCACCGACAAATATCTCCGCAACCTCGAAGCGATGATGATCGTCGCCGACAAGGAAGTGACGCTCGTCATCACCGGCAACGGCGACGTGCTCGAACCCACGGGCGGCATCGCCGCGATCGGCTCGGGCGGCAACTTCGCGCTGTCGGCGGCGCGTGCGCTTGTCGACTATGAAAAAGATCCCGAGGTACTGACGAAGAAAGCGATGGAGGTTGCCGCCGACATCTGCGTCTATACCAACGACCAGTTCACCTCCGAAACCATTGAAATCCGGAAATAAGAATGAACAAGGACCTGACTCCGAAGGCGATCGTCGCCGCCCTCGACACGCATATCATTGGCCAGAACGCCGCGAAGCGCGCGGTTGCGGTTGCGCTCCGCAATCGCTGGCGCCGCCAGCAATTGTCGGCCGACCTGCGTGATGAGGTGAGCCCCAAGAACATCCTGATGATCGGCCCCACGGGCTGCGGCAAGACCGAGATTTCGCGGCGCCTTGCCAAACTCGCCGACGCCCCCTTCATCAAGGTCGAGGCGACGAAGTTCACCGAGGTCGGCTATGTCGGCCGCGACGTCGAGCAGATCGCCCGCGACCTTGTCGAGGAAGCCGTGCGCCTCGAAAAGGACCGCCGCCGCGAAGCCGTGCGCGCCGCCGCCGAAGAGGCAGCCATGGAACGTTTGCTCGATGCACTAACCGGCAAGGGCGCCAGCGAAGCGACGCGCCAGAGTTTCCGCCAGCGCATTCGCGAAGGTCATCTCGATGACAGCGAAGTCGAAATCGAGGTTGCCGACGCCCCGAGCATGCCGTTCGAACTGCCCGGGCAGCCGGGACAGATGAGCATGATCAACCTGTCCGACATGCTCGGCAAAGCAATGGGCGGCGCGCCCAAGAAGCGCCGCAAGCTTAAGGTGATCGAGGCCGCAACTCGGCTAATCGAAGAAGAGCAGGACAAGCGTCTCGACCAGGACGATGTCGCGCGGATCGCGCTCGCCGATGCCGAGGCAAACGGTATCGTCTTCCTCGACGAGATCGACAAAATCGCGGTCAGCGACGTCCGCGGCGGTTCGGTGAGCCGCGAGGGCGTTCAGCGCGACCTGTTGCCGCTGATCGAGGGTACCACCGTCGCGACCAAATATGGCCCGATGAAGACTGACCATATCCTCTTCATCGCCTCGGGCGCCTTCCACGTCGCAAAGCCCAGCGACCTCCTTCCCGAACTGCAAGGCCGCCTGCCGATCCGCGTCGAACTCGGCGCGCTGACCGAGGAGGATTTTGTCCGCATTCTCAGCGAGACGAAGGCTGGCCTGCCCGAACAATATGTGGCGCTTCTGGGGACCGAAGGCGTGACCCTGAACTTCACGGACGACGCAATCGCGCGCGTCGCGAAGCTCGCGGCCGAAGTTAATGAGAAGGTCGAGAATATCGGTGCGCGCCGGCTGCAGACGATCATGGAGCGGCTGGTCGAGGAGATTAGCTTCACAGCGGAGGACGTCCCCGGCACCAAGCTCGACATCGACGCCGCCTACGTCGAACGTCAGCTTTCGGAAATCGTGGGCGACACCGATCTCAGCAAATATGTGCTTTGATCATCGGGTGCCGCTGGGAAACTTGTGGCTGAGCGGCCCCGGCGGAAAAGACCATAGCGCTCGTGCGGCAAACTCCGGCTGGCCAACTGGTTGTCGACCGAACGGATGATCCGTGGTGCAAACGAAAATCGACTCAGCCGCAGGGGGCGGGGCCGCACTCGCTTGAGTTTGCCCCGCTCCGCTCTGCTGGGTCGCTAACGCAGCGGGGTCGATCGCCAATTGCAGCAAAACAATGACTATCCGGCGAAAGTCAGATCATGTCCGATGTCCTCCCGGTGCGCCTTTGGACGCATCACGGGCACGCGCTTACAACGGTCCCGTCCAATCAGCGTTTCGGGTCGGCAGGTTCACCTTTCTCCCTGTCCGTCGTCGGCGGCGTTGCCGGTGGACCAACGACAAAGGGAACGCCCAGCTTCTCGGCGATCCTGCGAAGAGATTTATATGCAGTCTTGCGGCGGTTCGGCGGGATCTTTACCATCTTAATCTTCACGTTTCTTTGTTGAAGTGGATTTCCACGGACCTAGCTATTTGTTAATTTGAACATGATATCAGGCCGGGCATCGAGCCCGTGGGGGACGCCATTTTTTATGAACGGCTGGGCCGCATCGCCCGCCTGAAAGCGAGCGCAACCGACGATCCATTTCGGGCTCTCCTGCTTCGCGAGGCTGCTATCAGGCATGAGCAAATGGCCCGGAAGCTCCGTGGCGATTCAGCTTGATGAAGACAGAGGACCAGGGCGAGTATAGCGGATGCGCCTCAATCGTCCGTGCTATCAAATATAATCTCGCAATCGTCGTTGGGCGGCCCATCGCTCTCGTCTGACGTCGGCGCCATGTAGAAGCCGCCACAGGCCGCATCCAAGAAGCGGCGCACGGTAAGGACAGCGTCCTGCTTACCGCTGGTGACGAGTTCGATCGGCGGTGCGCCACCGAAAACGCGCGCTTTATGAGGCCTCTGAAGCCATTCGACACCTTTATCGTCGGCGGCAAATAGAATTCTAAGCCCTTTGTATATGCCAAGGACCGCTGAAATCCGCATCAGGACATCGACGCTCAGCGTGATGTCGCGGCGCTCGCGAGCTTTCTTGATCCAACCCTGATAGGTCGATCGAGCGGGATAACCGAGGATCAGCCGGCGCTGTTCTTCGGTCAGTCCCCAAAGATCGGCGATGGCAACGAAGGCGCGCAGGCCAGGCCCGCTTAGTCGGCGCCGGTTAGCTTTCGCAAACCGTACGATATCACTGGCGGCGGAACCAGAGCGCGGGGAACCGGGGGGCTTGTCCATCGCCTCATTCCTCCGGTGAATTCGACCCGGGCCCGGTATCAGGCCTGTCGGAACTTATTCCGGGAAGTGGCACGGCAATCAGCAGCGCGTCACGAATGAGCGCCAACGCGCCCGCGCCGCGGTCGTGATCTCGCAGCAGGAATTCTTTGTCGATAGCGGGTACGCCTTCCAGATCGTAGCGTGTCTGTTGAACGCGAACGCTATAGCTGGAGATGCGGCCGCCCGCGATATTCCCCGCCGTGATCTCCCCAATCTTGTACTTCCGCTCTTCACGGCCCCAAGGCCAGATCTCGACATTCACCATCAGCATAGCTTCTTCCTTTTCATATTCGTCAGTGCGACCCAGCTCAGCACGGGTCAGAGCCACTCAAAGCTCAGGGCGTCGAAGTCGGCCGCCCGCTCCAGGCCGTGCTTTGTCAGTTTGAATGCGGGTTTGCTTGCATCCTGATCGGGCACGAAATGAAGGGCGCGTTCGATCAGGCAGGGCCGATACTCCCGGAACCAGACGGGAACGAGACCGTCGATCCCGATGTCTACGAGCACTCGCTTCTCGCCCGCGCTCGGGCGGGCGACGTGGACCAGCAGGGCGTCGCAGCGCGACAAGCACATGATCTCCTCGACGATATGATGGTCGCCAGCGGCCGAGGGTTTGGTGGGAACAATGAGCAGATCGGCGTCGGCAGCGATCAGATAATGCGCGCATTGCACGGGCAGAATCGGCGGCTTCTCGTCGAGATCGAGTTCGGCGACCTGGATGATGGCGAGCGCCGCCATCAGCGTTTCCATTTCTTCGGCCCGCTCGGTGGCGGTGGGGTATTTTGACATGTACATTCCATTCGTTGGCAGCGCTGGCTGGGCAGCGGCTGCTTTCCTTCATTCGCTCCAGCCACAGCTGGACCTTTTTCTTTCGAGGCACTTCGCGACGTCAGTCGCCGCGCGCTGGCAAGGGGACGCCTCGTCAGACGCCGTCGGCGCCACGACCCTGCCGCACCTGCCATTCGGCCCACTCTGCGGCGAAGATCGCCTTGCCGGGATCTGCCGCCAACGGCCGGACAAAGTCGGTGAAGCCGTAGCTTTTGAGCTCTCGGGCGAGCGCCATCAAATGGACGTGCGGTGGGTTGGTCGAGCCGATCTGGACCGGGAGGTGGAAGGCGGCAATGACGGCGAGACTGCGCTCGCGGCAGAGGCGATCCCGAGCGAATGCACGTACATCTTCCCAGATGGCGTGGAGCCGGTCGGCGTCGGGAAAGCGGATCGTCATCATGACAAGCAGATCCTTCAACCCTTCGCAGGCTTGCTCCTCGTACTTCTCGCACAGGCGTTTGGGATCGAGGCAATCGTCGTGCGCCATCGACGGAAGCAGGACGTCCCAGCGGTAGCAGGTAGGCTCCCACGGTGCGGCCACATCGGCCTTGCGCACCGGCGAGAGACGGCGGAGCACGGACGCGGGAGCGGTCTGGATCGCTCCCTTTCCAATCCGGCGTCGGACGACCCCGAAAACGAGGTTGGGATCACTGCCGCCCTCTACGGGCACAAAATCGAGACCATCTGGCGCAGGTCGCTTTTTCATCTCCATGACCAGCCTCCGCGCAAATGGGCATCGAGATGCGCGCTGGCGCGCTCGACGCCGGCCGTCCGATCCCAGTCGTCGGCGTAAGGCGCATGCTCGGTCAGGAAGAGCCCGTGAGGCAGCAATCGGACGGAGGGGCCATCTCCATAGGGCACCAGCCAACTGTCGCCCGAGAGGCCACGGAACAGACGATAGTCTTGAAGCCACCGGAGATCGCCGTCGTCGGGCATTACGAGATCGATCGTTACATCGATCGCGGATTGCCCCTGCGAATGCCGCAGCAGCACGACCGAATGCCGGGTTTTGATGGCCTCGGCTTCCATCTCACTGAGAAACAGCGGCGCGGCGCAGGCCGTTGCCCGCACGATGACGCCGGGCGTCTCGACGAACAGGCTGTCGGCAAGCATGCCGGCCATGTTCAGCACGTCACGGCTCACGCGGCTGTGCATCAGCGATGCCATGTAGCGCATCAGCTTGATGTCGGCGCGCGTCGCGGTCGGCAGCGGCATGCTGCCTTTGATCACAAGGTCGAGCATGGTCGGACGCGGCTCGATCACGAGATCGATTGCGCCAGTCGATGGATAGAAGTTCGTCATTGGGCTTACTCGTTTTGAACGAGCCCTTGTGCCGGGGCTCGCGGCAGCCCCGGCGTCAGATGTTTTTCATCCTTCTCGCAGGGCCAGCCTGCGCCTTCTCTTCCGTTTGAGTTTCGGCGCGCGATCGCGCCGCACTTATTGTCCTAGGTCGCGACAATACCTAGGTCACCGATCGGTCGCGGCGACACGCCGCTTTTACACGTGGCAGGCTTGGAATTGACGCCGCATGATATCCGAAGCGCTATCGCTCGCGTCGATCATCGCATCGGGCCAGTGAGATGACTGCACGCCGGAGGCCATTCGGCGCGGCGACGGCCCAATTTCGCGCGCGCCGTTGTAAGTGCGAAGGGAATGCTTAGGGATGACTTTTCGATTGGAACGCGGCTGTCCAATTCGCAGCATGAGAGCACGCTGCCCGCTACCTTAAAGCAGGCACTCTAGCTTCCAGCTCAGAAATTCGGTCTAGGCAAACCGCGTGCACAGCCTGCCCTAACGCGTCGACGTTCCCGCTCAGCCGAAGCAATTCTTCGTGGCTGATACGGTAATGCTTCGAGTATCGGGCCTTAACATAGGCCTCCTTCAGCTTTTCAAACAGCGCGCGGTCTTCACGCCGCTCTCGAGGCCAAGCGTCGATTAAGCGCATATCTATCCGCTCTGCCTGCGTGCGCAAGAAAGCGAGATTATGGACGTGGGGCGTATAGAAGGTGCACACTAGGAGCACACAGTGATAGAGGCTTTCAGTCGCCTGATGCAGAAGAAAAGCAGATCGCTTGTAGCGTCCCTTCGCTATTAGATGGCCGGCGCTATCGCGAAAATCTTCAGCAGCCGGAATCCACTCAGCGAAATACTCCTTCGCCATTGCCAGCGCCTCTTCGGGCGTCTTCGGCTTTGGAGTATGCAGTACCTTGTCATCGCAGTTGTAGAGCGCGATGCCGTCCTTCGCGACATCCATGAAAAAATATCGCCCGTGGGCGAGACCGTCGTTCACCTCTTGCAGCGTATGCACGATGAAATTCACGGGCGTGTGCAGACTCCTGTCGATCGCAAGTTCGCGAATGAGCCGATCATCAAGCTTGAGCCAATAATCGACGCGTTCCGTCAGGCGCTTGTCGTTGACGATGATGAGCAAATCAAAGTCGGACAAATATCCCTTCGCGGTATGGGGCTCATCGACCCAGCCGCCGCGGGCATAGCTGCCATACAGGATAATCTTTTCGATCCGCCCTTTCTTCTTCCACTGCTTTTGCGCGAGCGCCAGCGCATCCTCGAATTCCTCGAAAATGATCTGTACAACGCGCTCCAATTCGCGCTGCTTATTCGCGGGAAGATGGTCCAGGTCGGTACGCATGATCCGGCTCACCCTGTCCGGCTGGCCGCCGCTTGGCAAGCGGCAAACACGCTTAGCGGCACCTAAACCGCCGCCACCATGGTGGCTTGGGCTCCAGGACATCTGCGACTATCTCAAGCCCGCGACGCAGCGCCGCTTCCACTTCAGCAACGCTGATGGAATGCAGATACGCAAGTTCTATGAAGGTCGCCTCTTCAACGAAATGTTCCAGAAATATCTTACGGTCGTGCGGCGCCATCAGTCGCATCGCCTGAGCCAACTTACGTAGGAGCCGGCGGTTTCTCAAAGCGAAGTAGATCATTTTTTACGTTCCGGCAGTTGCCCGTAGAGGCCCATTACGGGTCAATGCCGCCCGCATCGATGAAGCGGCCGACATCCAAAGGCATCGGCGGACGGCGTCCGGTCGCTCCTTCCCTCTTTCACATTTGCAAATCTGCTGCCGCGATATCTCTGTCCCCCTGCCCGTTCCCTTCACTTGTCGCCCGTGGTCGCGCATTGGGTGGATGCCACCGGCCGGGTCGGTTTGGCGCGACGGTCACGAGCTTGAGGCTCCGCGTCGAGACCACAATTCTGGCTGTATCGGCTACGAAACCGCAATAACGACCCGATCTCGGGGCGTCGGGCGCTGGTAGCATCAGTTTGCGACGCTCGCCCTCGCTTCACCACATCTGGAGCAGCACTGCTAGCTGCGGCGAGAGCATTGTGTTGTGTTCCTTGCATCCTTTGCGTCGTTCAACATGGATTTTCGACGCCGTCCCAGTCTAGCAGCGCGGCGCGAAAGTCATGAAGAATCTTCCAGAAAGATCCTGCCCCCCCTGCCAATGCAACTTCCCAAAAGATCCACAAAGATCCACACGTATTTCATAATATCTATCTAATCCAGTATCAGCAGAAAATCCGATGTAGAAGTTATGCGAAGCATCCAGAACACAATCCACCTCACGTTTCCAAAAATAGAATTGTCATATCCTATGCCCCCATCGCCAAATCTGCTATGTATTGGCGCTCCAAGCGCCCGAATCGGTATAGATTGATTGATTTTTACTGACATTGGCTTGGGAAGTAGGAATGACACCACGAAGGAGCTGATCCAAATGGCCGACGACAAGACACCCGAACCAACGGGCCCCGCGTCCGCTTCCGAACGCATTTATCGTGAAATTAAGAGGCTTCTTATGGAAGGATATTGGCCTCGGGGCACACATCTGCATCCAGGAAAAATAGCAAAAATGCTATCTATCACGAAGAGCAGCACGGCGGTCCGCGAGGCTCTTTATCGGCTGCTCGGCGAGGGAATGGTCGCGCACATGGAGGGGCGAGGATTCTACGTGCCATGAATAAGTGGAGCCATGCCTCGTAGCCCAATTGAGGATGATATCGGACTTGGACTAACCAAACGCGCCCTGATTTGTTGCGGCTGCCGAAATTGTCACATTGGGAGAGATGGATCGTATCGAAAGACAATTTCCACGGTGTTTTGCTTGCCAATTTTATCAGCCATCGGCATTACGGCACAGCGCGGCGAGCAGATTGGCAGCAACCGCGTGGAAGTTCCGTCACGCATTATGAACGCTTGTCCTCACCGGACGAGTGACCCGACCTTAAAATTGCCGCAGGGCGATTTGACGGCGGCGAAGCGGGAAACGACTTGTGGGCGGGTGGCAACCCGCCTGCTCGCATTGCCATTTCAGATCAGTCCTGTGGCATTTTCTTCATTTAGTCGCGACCGTTCTACGCGAGCACTGCTGCCTTCAACGTCGGATCGGGCTGGAGAACCGGAAAGGCCGGTTAACATTTCAACGGCCGCCCGGGTCCCCCACGAGGGGAACGCCGCATTGGACAGAGCCTTTCGCGATGATAGCGCCGTATTGCTTCGCTACCTCGGGCGACACGTCGGTCCAGAGGCAGCCCCCGATCTTATGCAGGAAGTGTTCTTGCGTGCCGTCGGCAGCGAACAGCGGAATCGCCTCGCAAACCCGGCTGCCTTTCTCCAGCGCATTGCTCGAAACTTGCTGATCAATCGCGCAGTCAGTAGCCGGCGCAACAACATCGTCCTTCTTCCGCTTTCGGAAGAAAATGATCTTGCCAGTCCGCCGGAGCAAGCGCTCGGCATGGAAGCCGCCGACCTGCTCCGGCTTTACAACCGCGCCGTTATGGGCCTCAGCGAAAAGACGAGGCGAGTTTTCCTGATGCACCGCGTCGAGGAACTTAGTTATCGCGAGATCCATCAGCGATTGGGGATCAGCATCGCAACGGTTGAATATCATATGATGAAGGCGTTGGCACATATCGCACAAGTGGTGGACCCGATCGATGAATGACAACGAGAGCGCGAAATCAGGCGGCGACACCCCCGGCAAAGATGATGCTCTTGCATGGGCCATCAAGGTGCGCGGCGAAATGACCGAACAGCTTCAGGAACAATTCGAGCGGTGGCTGGCGGCATCACCCCAACATAAGCAGGCGTATGACCGCTATTCTCGCGTGATTTCGCAAGCCGAGATACTCAAATCTTCGGGGCAAGCGGACGAGGCAACCACCGCAAAACTCGTCACGCGCTCTTCAAAACGCTGGATGATGGTGGGCGCGGCCGTTGCGGCGGTTATCGTGTTCGCGATCACAATTAGCGCCGGTGGAACTCCAATTCCGGGTTCAGACGTCGTCCTATCTGCCCATGCTGCGGAACCACTGGTGACGCAGCGCGGTGAAATTCGCAGTTTCAAACTTGAGGATGGATCCATCGCAACGCTCGATTCCAACACCAGGATAGAGGTATCGGTATCCCCGGATACCAGATATGTACGTGTAGCGCATGGCCGAGCTCGGTTGAGGGTTACCGATGACGTCCGCCCTTTCCGCCTCGCGGCTGGCCAAGGCATTGTGTCGACGAACGAAGGCGTCGTCGACGTGATGATAAGCGACGACCGCCAGATCCTGGTGGAATTGATCAGCGGAAAAGCCGATCTTGCAGAGGCGTCGCGTGCGACCTCCGCCGCCGCAGCGCCGAAATCGCTCCGAACCCGCACGGCGCTCCAATATCGGGCTGACGATCCACAGGTTCATTCCACCGCGCGGCCCAGCGTCAATTCTTCCGCGGAGTGGCCGTCGGGTTGGGTCGAGCATCGTTCAATCCCGCTGGATCAGCTAATTTCGGAAGCCAACAGATACGCATCTGTGCCAATTATTGTGGAAGATCGAAAGCTTGCCAAGCGAGATGCAGCAGGGCGCTTCAAGATCAGCGACACGGAGATGTTCCTGACGCGGATCGCGGACTTGTTTGATCTTACGATAAACCGGCGTCCAGACGGCATCTACCTCCGCAGCCAATAAAAATTTATCGGCCGCCTAAGGTCGGCCTCTCCGAACTTGTCGAAGCATTCCCGATGGCACTGCGCGCGGCGCGGGCAATTCGGGGAGGCTTTATGAAGATTTGGAAATCACGCACGGCACAGGCGATTCTGGCTGGTACAATCATGGTGTTGTCACCACTGGAGTTGGCCGCACAGGAAACCGAACATTACACATTCGACATTCCGGCACAGGACTTGGGCGATGCGTTGAGAACGGTCGCGGCAACGGCCGACTGGGAACTTTATGCCGCGGCGGATGAAATAAACGGTGTTTCCGCCCCCCCGCTTCAGGGGAACTTTACGGCCAAAGAGGCAATTGAAAGGCTGCTGCAAGGGACGACGCTGGTAGCCCGGTTCGACAACGGGTCGGTGGTGATCAGGGGGCGATCCGGATCCGGCGCGGCCGCCGGCCAGGGGTCCGAGGAAGCCATAGTGGTAACGGGTACGCGCATTGCGGGCGCGCCTCCGGCCGCCCCCGTCATCACGATTACGAACCAAGACATCAAGAGCGCCGGCTTGGCTGATCTTGGCGAAGTGGCGCGTAGCCTTCCTCAGAATTTCGGAGGTGGCCAGAACCCGGGAATCGGCTCGGCCCAAGGCACGCAAAACGAAAATGCGAACGTCAACGGCGCATCGACCTTCAACCTTCGCGGCATCGGTCCCAACGCTACCCTCACCCTCCTGAACGGCAACCGCTTCGCCTATAGCGGGACGAACAGTGTGATCGACGTGAGCGCGATTCCGGTTGCCGCAGTCGAGCGCATCGAGATCGTCACCGACGGCGCGTCGGCGATATACGGTGCCGACGCCGTCGCTGGTGTGGTGAATATCCTGCTGCGCAAGGACTATGAGGGGTTCACGACGACCGCGCGGATCGGCGGCTCGACCGATGGTGGCAATTTCCAGCAACAGTATAGCCTGCTTGGCGGAACAAAATGGTCGAGCGGCGGATTCATCGCTGCCTATGACTATTTCGACAACAGCGCGATCCGCGCCAGCGATCGCAGTTTTTCGTCAAGCAGCAATCCCGCCTCTACTTTCTATCCCGAACTGAGGCGCCATAGCGTGCTTCTGAGCGCCCACCAGCGGTTCGCCCCGGGCGTGCGCCTTAAAGCAGATCTCATATACAAGCGCGGCGAGATGACATCGGTTCGCGGCCTGTTCGTCAATCGGCCGGTTGAAACCCGCGGCACCCGAGTTGTAAATGAGTTCGAGACCTTCGGGATCGCCCCGACGATCGAGATCGACATCGGCAGTGACTGGCACACGCGCCTGACGGGATTCTACGGCACTGACAAGACCTACGGCGTCACCGACAATTTCACCAATGGCGTTGCCGCCAAGCTGATCCGGATCTTCGACAATCGCAATATCGCGATGGAGGCAGGCGCGGAGGGCCCGCTGTTCGCCCTGCCCGCGGGCGATGTCCGGCTGGCAGCGGGCGGAGGTTGGCGTCAGAATCGCATTCACGGCGAATTCTCCGGGCGCAACATCACGCCAGCGCGAGAAAATAAATTTGCTTACGCCGAATTATTCATTCCACTGGCTAGTCCGGATCAGAACCTCGGCTTCGCCCATCGCGCCTCCTTCACCGCGGCTTTGCGCTGGGAGGATTATTCGGATTCGGGCAGCATTGTGACGCCAAAGCTGGGCCTGGTCTATTCACCCGTGCCGGAGTTCAGTCTTGGTGTCTCTTGGGGCCGGTCCTTCAAAATGCCGACGCTCATCCAGCAATATACCGGATACTCGGCAAGTCTCGTGCCGATCACCGGCTATGGCACACAGTTTCCGGTCGGTTCGACCTTCGTTTATATCGGCGGCCCCAATCCGGAGGTTGGTCCTGAGCGCTCGGAGAATATGACGCTGAGCGCGACGTTCCGGCCGTCATCGCGCCTCGAAATTATAACGAGTCTTTTCCATATCGACTATCGCGACCGCGTCGCACCGCCGCTAAGATCGGTGCTAGGAGCCCTTACCGACCCGCTCTACTCGCAGCTCGTGACCTTCAACCCGACCGCGGCCGAACTCGATGCCGCGATCGCGGGCGCCGCCGGCCCGCTGGCGAACGGCACGACCGGCCCCTATGACCCTGCCAACGTCGTTGCTCTTCTCGACGGGCGCGACCGCAATATCGCCGAGCAGAGATATCGCGGTGCAGATCTCGCAATCCGCTACCGCGCTTCCCTGAGCGGGGGCCGGTCACTGACCCTCAGCGCCGGGGCGACTTGGCTAGACAGCCAACAGCGTCTGCTTCCCGATCTGCCGATCACTGACCTCGCGGGGAATATCTTCAACCCGCCGCATTTTCGCGCGCGCGGCGGTGCGACTTATGGCGGAGACCGGTTTACGATCGCGGCCTTCTCGAGCTTCACTGGTGGTGTTACGGACCGACGCCGCGCAGTACCGATCGAGATTTCTTCAGTTGCGACCTTCGATCTGACCGGCCGCATCAAGGTCGCCGGCGTCGCCGACCTCACGGTTAGCGCCCTCAACATATTCAATGCGAAGCCGGAGCAAATACTCGTGGCGGCGCCAAACGACACGCCCTTCGATTCGACGAATTATTCCGCCATCGGGCGTTTTCTCGCCCTGACAATCAGCCGCGATTGGTGAGGTCGAGGCGATGCTGAACTGCCATAAGACCGGCCTGTTCGCCGCGGCGTTCCTTGCCGCCGCGGCCCTCTCCCCTGCCTCCCCGGCGGGGGAGAGAAAGGGCCGGCCCTGGACGTTTGAGGATATCCTGCTGGTGCCAGAGGTGAACGAACTCGCGCTTTCGGCGGACGGGCGCTTTGCGATTTACACAGTGGAAGCCGCCGACGCGGAAACAAAGCGGACGCGGGCGCAGCTCCGGATCGTCAATATCGGTGCGCGGACGCAGCGCAGTATCGCAAGCGCCGCCATCGCGAGGTCGTTCCGGAATATCCCAGGCACCGAGGACTGGAGTGCCCTTCTCGATATCGGTGAGGGACTGCAGCTTTACCGAGTCTCGATTGATGGCAAGATCAGTACGGTAGTTTCAAACCTCAAGTTGGTCTCGGTCGGCAAGGCAGACCATTCCGTACCTATGGGCGGCGGAACTCCTCCACACGAGATCGGCATTTTGGCCTATGATTGGTCTCCCGACGGGCAATGGCTCTGGTATTCACAGCTTAGGGCGAAGCGGGATCAACCTCTTGTCCGCTTTGACGAAGCGGTGACCGGTCTGCGCAGCCGCAGGCGATCCACAATTGAAGCCGAAGTCGATTTCTTCCTGCGCGCGCCGGACGGAAGCATCGACAGGGTCATCACCCGTCCAATCAGCGATCGAATGGCGATGCACGCGGGCGGCAAGGTTATCTGGCGCGATGACGAGATTCTCTTCAGGACTGAGGCGCCCGACGGCTCGCCGGGCAGCGTCTTCGAGACGCGCGCATGGAACCGCAGGCAGAAGAGTATCCGTATGGTATCGAACGAGCGCGACGCGCGCACGCTTACGATGCTCAGAGGGCCGCGAGGCGGTTCACTCTCCACTTCGGGCATCGGCGCTGCACTCGAGCTTATAGAAAGCGGCCCGGGTGAAGAGCCCCACCGCTACGGCCGATTCCCTTTCACTATCAGCGACAGCAATTACGCGGCTAGTCGCGATGGGCGGAAAACGATCGTCGGCACACGCGACCTCGAGTCATCGCGCTATGGCCTTGCGCTGGTGGAAAAAACCGGTGTGCGCGAAATCACGGGCACCGGCAGCCTCACCAAGTGCAGTTTCGATAATTGGCTCCGTCTTGCGATCTGCGTGCAGGAAGGCATATCGACGCCGCCAAGACTTGTTCGTGTGGACCTTGCCCGCGGCGCCATCGAGCCCATTGTGACGGTATCTCCACGCCATGAGGAGATCATGCCGCTTCGGGCGCGCGCCAAAACTTGGACCAATCGCAACGGGTACAAGGCTACGGGCTATATACTCTACCCGCGAGACTTTCGCCCCGAAACACGTTATCCTGCAATCGTTATCACGCATGGCTTTGACGCCGACGACCGCTTTGCCAAGGCGGAAAACCAATGGAACTATCCTGCTCAGCTCTTTGCCGAGCGCGGCTATATCGTGCTGTTAATCAACGATCCGCTGCCATATCAGTCGGCAGATCTGCGCGCCGCCTACGGTGCTTGGTCTCGAGGTAGCGGCCCACCCGATCCGGAGACAGTGCGGCAGCTCATCTGGATTGAGGGCGTCAATAGCCTCGTGGACGCGGTAAACGACCTTGCGACGGACGGCCTCATCGACCCTGCCCGCGTTGGCATCGCGGGCTACAGTCGCGGCGCCCAGATGGTCAACCTCGCTGTCACGCGGACCGAAATCTTCAGCGCTGCGTCTAGCGGCGATGGCGGCTTTCTGGAGCCCTCCGGCTACGCCGGATGGCCGGCCAGCTATGATCCAGTCTATGGCGGCCCCCCGATGAGCGAGCATTTCGAACAATACCGCAGCTTTGCTCCTTCCCTCAATGCGATGAAGGTCTGTACGCCGGTCCTGCAACAGGTCGCGGCCGCATCTCCCTCGCAGGCCGAACTGTTCGATGCACTCCGAGCAGCAAAAGTGCCGACCCAGCTAACCTACTATCTTGGCGCCAGCCCGGCATCCGACGAGACGCACATTTTTCATATTCCCTCGAATCGGATGCTGGCCATGCGCGAGAATATGGCATGGTTCGACTATTGGCTGCAGGGCAAGCGCGATGCGGACGCCCCCTTCCCGGAGCGCTTCGCAATGTGGGATCGCATGGCCGAAAGCGGGAAACCGCGCTGCGACACCGCCGTGTCTGCGCCTTAGCTCAACCGCTATTCCACCGCCGTGCCCAACTCTCCGCCGCGGCGAATGATAGAATGCGTTGCTCCCGCGCATTACCCCGCCAGGAAATATCTTCGCGCACATCCAAGAAGGATAAATCGATGATGCCGGCGGCGGCCAGGACGCCGCCACGAAGCATTTCATGAAGGTGGTCGCGTTGTGTGCTGTAGATCGAGAGATTGAATTCAGCCGGACCGCCCTTTTGCACCCGGTCAATGATCTGTTTCGGAAGCCGGTTTGATAAGGCGGCGCGGGCGACGGCGCGGTCGCGTCCGTCGGCTATCCAGTGCCAAGTCGGAATAGAGAGACACAATTCCACGATCGGTTGCGAGAGCAATGGCGCGATGTGCGGCGGCGCGCTGCGCCGAGGATAAAGCTCGATGCTTTTTTGCGCGCGCATTAGAAACGCGACATGTACTGTCTTCCCGGGGAGGGCGTCGGCAGGCGGCAGGAGCCAGGGATGAGAAAAGCCCTGCGCCTCAATCCGCTCCACAAGCTCCCTTTCAAGGCCAAGCTCGCTGTATCGCGGCACATGCGCTCCGCCGGCGCGCCTGTGCCGCGCCCAAGCATGCTTGAGTACCGTAAACATGTCTGCACCGGTGAGGCTCGAGATGTTCCGAACTGTGTTGCCGATCGCCGTGCTTGGTCCTTCGGACAGAAAATGATCGAGCAGCGGAACCGCGCTGCGAATGCTGCAAAATATTCCGTCGCCTCCGTTGCCGGAAAAATGAGCATCGATAGGTATCTCAGACTGCAATCGCCGATGGACGGCGCCGACTGCCTGTTTGAATATCGGAGATATTGGCCACGGGTGGTGGGGCGTGACAGCACGCTCAACGTCGATGTCAGCAAGGTCGAGCGGCGCATCGCGTAGACGGATTCCGAGCGAACTAGCGACGGCTTGCGCATAAGGACGCTCATCGCCAGCAACGCCTGGACTGACGAGCGTTAGGGTTGTCAGTCGTTCCGATCGCGGCGTGGCCGCCACGGCAACGATTGAGGAATCCAGACCGCCAGATGATCCCAGCAGGATCGACGGAAAACAGCTAGACCAAGTGCCTACACAATCCGCAATCGTCTGGCGAAGGTGGCTCGCTTCTTCCTCGATGGACATTTTTCGGGGAGCCACATGGTCCCACGGTGACCACCATGGCTCGATCGTCGCGCCCAGCCGGTCCACAATGAGGCACTCTCCCGCAATCAGTTCCTCAACGCCGACAAGACAGGTTTTTCGGCCGCGAGCATCTCCTGACGCCAAGATGCGACCGATTTCTTCAAAGTCGATTCTGCCCGCCCCGGGCACTGCCAGATCGGTGATATCGCCAGCCAGCGCCGTCTCCACCCCCGCGCGCCGGATATAGCAAGGCAATAGACCGGACGGGTCCCGCAGCACGTAAAGCGCGCCTCCCTCCGTAACATGGACGAAAATATAACCGCCCCAATAGCCGGTAAGCAGGGCTCGTCCGTTGGCAGCAGCGAGCGCGCTCCCGTCTGTCTCTGCCCCTTCGTGCACGCGCACGCTCGGCGGGCCCTTTCGGAACAAGTATCCCAAGACCACGGTCCTGGCGTCGATCGCGATCATCGGTTCATCCGACCAGAGCATCACATGTGCGACGTTGAAGTCTGGAGGGCGCCCGAAGATTCTATGCCCCTCCGAAGGCTTCCCGGATGCAACATTGACGTCGATGTAGAAACCGCCAGCCATCAGACAGCAAATATGGGCTGGTAGCGGCGGACGATATCGAGAGTATCGGTAAGAACGACGTCTTCGGCCTGCACCCAGCAATGCGCCGAGAACGGCATCGTGACCCCAAACACGAGTCTGGCGTCGCAGCCCCTCTGCGCCAAGAGGCGTTTCATCGCAATCCCGCGCACGAGGCATTGGTCCTCAGCGGAGACCAGCCGTCGACTGAGGAGAAAAGCCGCGGCGATATTCCGACTGATACGCTCATCGCAAGAAGTGTTCCGGGGACGATTTCGCTCCAGTTGCGCCATGATATCGAGAATACCTACCCGACGAAGCTCGGAGCGCACACGGCGCTGCATCCAGATTACTCGCAAGGTGTGCGGCATAGAGGCAATGCCGAGCGGGCAATCAACCAGGCTGGCGGTAGGAAGCGTGAAGGTAGGCGACACCGACAAATCGTCGGCTTGGACCGGCCCAATCAGACCGGCGACAAGAAGCTGGGAGAGCGCATCGCCGCTTGGCGCTCCGCTCAAATAACTTTCGAAGGCGAAGTGAAAATGGGGCGGAAGGAGAAAATAGCGGTCCGCCGGTAAATCGAAGAAGATGTAATCGCCACCGATCCTACAATGGTGAAGGCCTGGGCGCAGGTAAGATGACATGATCGGCATTGGTGCGATAACGACCGCGGTCGGCGTGCCCCCGTCCGGCGGCACGCCGAACGCTTTCAATCGTCGGTGCTGATTGCGCCGACGAGGCCGTAATGATCGCCATCTTCGAAATCGGGCTCGCCGAGTTGCTTGATGCCGCGCGTCTCGACGCTGATGGCACCGAGATCAATCATTTCGTCATTGTCCAAGATCGTCATCGTACTTTTCCTTTCAATATGCGACAAGTTCGAGTCGCAATCAAATAATACTCTCCACAGAATAGCAACGCAACCATATATTTGAATACACCTCTCGTAACGACAGAATATATTATAACTGTATACAGAATATACACAGAAAACATTCCAAATATATTTGCAGCGCATTCCGCTGAAATTTCCTGCATATCGATCGCGGAAGTTTTGTCCGATGATAAACTGAAACTGAGCTTCGGCAGTGGGCCGCTGCCCTGGCGGCAGTCAACTTCGTCAACGAATTCTTGGCGTTCGGCTTTTCCGAGCCGTACTGGCGTCGAGACGCCCTTCCATCATTGCCCGCTTAGGGTCGGATTCGTAATTATCCGGCGTGATTTGATAGCTTTGCGATTCTGCGGGTGAAGAGTTGGATGGAGGCAATGAAGTGCCATGCGGTTGCGGATGAGATCGTCTGTTCGAAGTCCTTGGCGAGGCGCCGGTTTCGATTGAGCCAAGCCAGCGTTCGCTCGACGACCCAGCGCCTCGGCAGGACGACGAAGCCTTTTGCCGTATCCGATCGCTTGACGATCTCGAGTGTCCATTTGCCGATGCGGCGCAGGGCATCCCTGAGCTTTTCGCCAGCATATCCACCATCGGCAAAGACATGCCGCAGCCACGGGAAGCGGCGGACGATCTCGGCCAGCACCAACGGCGCGCCATCTCGATCCTGGATATCGGCAGTATGGATCGCGGCATGGACCAGATTGCCATCGGTGTCGGTCAGGATGTTGCGCTTGCGTCCCTTGATCTTCTTCCCCGCGCCATAGCCGCGAGACCCGCCGCTTTCCAAGGTCTTCACACTTTGGCTGTCGATCACGCCGGCGCTGGGCGAAGCCTCTCGGCCTTCAGCTTCCCGCCCGATCAACAGTAGCGGATGATTGAGCGAGAGCCACAGGCCGTTGTCGCGCCACAGATAAAACCAGCGCCACACTGTCGAGACGGGCGGAAAGCACGGCGGTAGTATCCGCCACCGCAGCCCGCCGCGCAGCAAACACAAAATCGCCTCGACAATGCGCCTGCTCGACAATGCGCCTGAGCGGCCATTTGCGCGGACGCGCCACAGACGAGGGCGGCGGAAAGAAGGGCTCGAGCACCGCCCATTCGGCATCGGTCAAATCGCTCAGCAAAGTCAGGTCTGCACGGGCATATTGCGCCCGAGTGGTATCGGTCCACATCGTCGGTCTCCGAAAGTTTGATGCAAAACCCTCGAATCAACGACTTGCACTAGCGTTAAGCCAACTCGCTGACACCACTCAACTTAATTTCGGATCAGGCTCTTAGACGACACGTCGCGGCTGACGAGGAGCCGATGACGGAATCCGATCATGTTACTGACGCTCTAGAGTGGAGGTTTTCGGTTCGCCGCCCTCAACCTACTAATCGTCAAAAGTTCGATCGTTGCATTCGACGTAAGTGCTACCGAAATCTTCGAATACGTAAGCCGTCTGCGCCGTCGTCAGCGTGGACATAGATTGTCCTTCAGCCTCATTGCGCTGCATCATGTACGCGATAACCTGGCCGCCAATATGTTGGCGCTTGTCGAGATCCAACCTGTCCTGCGCGAACCGCAGGCGTCGACATGCTCTCACGAGTTCCCCTGGGAAGTCCTCGGTCAGAAATTCGCGATGCGAAGCTGGCTCGAAATCCAACGCTGGCTCGCGGTAGATTCCGTGCCCGAGTGGCTCGCTTTCGAAATCGTTCGATGACCGGTATACATAACCTCCAAAATGATCGACGTCGGGGTCATAGCATAGGTGATAAATATAGGCAGGCCCGTCGCCGCGCTCGCCGTCCGACATTTCGGCCCAAATTTTCCGAAGCCTCTTCGGCGTATCAATATCGAGCAGATGCATATGAACTGCCAGAATCTCGCTAAGGACCGCGAGTGACCAGCGTTGAAACAGCACCATCGAGCCAGACCCGGTTATCAGTGCGTGCAAATGCGGCAGAGCCAGAACTTTGGCTGTAAACATCGATGGCCGACCATCACGGCTGACGAGCGTGTCGGTTGCGAGAAAAATGCCTTCATCGGTGATTGCAAAATTAAGAGCTGTCATTGGGCCTCCGTTACTGGTTACGCCTGAACGTCGGAGGTAAATTTTTGATTTCCTGGCGATCAATTAAATATCGATCTGCCAAGCAGGACCCGCAAATTAACGTGTCGTCCGATACCGCTTCTGATGCAAAATCCAGTCCTGATGCTTCGCTTCTCAAGACATGTCAGCTTATTTTCGTGATGATTCGATTTCGTCCAACTTTATACAATCCAAAATGGACCAATTAAACATTCTGGCCAATAACTCTCCCATTGGTTTCGGCAGGTAAATTGGATAATGTCGGCGAAATTGGCATAATGGGACGCTTTTCTACCGACCTTGGGCAGGTGGGGCGAGAAGATCGCACCATATGATGCAAATAGTAAAATCCGAAAAAATCAATATCGTGAATAGCCAGTATCCGACTCAAAACTCAATTTTCTCTGTCTGTCCGATCAGTATATTCAACTTTTAATGGTTGTCGGGGATCGTCATAATAGGTAAATCTCCGCGCTTTCAAGCTGATATCGTGCAACCCAAACGAACCACCGGCAGACAGGCGGGAATTTTTCTCAGGCTGTCAAACACGTCAGCTTATCAGTTAAGGTATCTCCGTTATCGAAGACCGACTGATCAGATAAGGTTGTGAACACAGTTCGTCAGTTTGCGATTTTATCCGAACAGTGAGTATGCAGATATGGCAATACAACCATATCTGCAGTAATTTCTCCGTTCCGTAAATACTTTGTTAGTAACTTATAACTCATTCATTGAGCATGACAAACATACTCCTTATCCCCAATTGGTCAGTTTCCAATGTCATTGTTGATGAGCATGATACTTACCAAATCACCGCTGCCTACGATTTCGAATCTCATGCTTGCAAGAAGTGCAAAACTATTTGCAGATTAATTAGGCGTGGGACAGTAACCAGAACATATGTCGATGCCCCGGTTCATGGCCGACACACCTATATCCATGTCCGCCGAAATAGGTATACTTGTCCCCAGTGCGGCGCTTGCGTCATGCAGTCCCTGCCCGGAATGCACCGCACCCGCCGGATGACCAAACGCCTGGTCGAATATATCGAAAAGCAATCGCTACTGAAGCCGATCGCTCATGTGGCCGAAGACACAGGCGTGGCTGAAGGAACCGTCCGAGAAATCAGCAAGGCACTTTTCACATATATGCTGGAAAAACATGAGCGCAATTTGCGGGCACCTCGCCACATTGGCATCGACGAGCTGACGCTTGGAAAGAAGCAATTGCGGGCGATTTTCGTTAACCTGGAGGATAGCTGGCCGTTCGAAATGCTTCCGAACCGAAGCCTTCAGTCCGTGCAGAATTTCCTTATGACGCTGCCCAACCGGCAAGATGTCGAGACGGTCACGATGGACATGTGGGACCAATATAGGACCGCAGTAAAGAGAACGATGCCGCAGGCAGCCGTCATCGCCGACCGATGGCACATGGCGGATAAAGTGAACGACGCTATGAATGAAGCGCGTCGCCGCTATCAGCGGAAAATTCACCTCGACCGGCGAACGGCTCTCAAATCCGTGAATGGAATTTTTCTCAAACGAAGGGCCGAGCTAAGCGCTAGTGAGGAGTTAGAGCTCGGAGGCTGGTTGGCCAACTCATCCGAACTATATTCGGCATATGCGGCCAAAGAGGCATTGCTGAGCATCTGGGATTTACATGATCGCGCCGCCGCAGAAGCAGCACTTGATGAATGGCGCGCGTCCATAGCTGACGATAACATGAACGTTTTCGCAGCCGTTGCGACCACAATCGACAACTGGCGCACTGAGATATTGAACTTCTTCGACCACGGGCGGCTCACAAATGGTCCGACCGAAGCTAGGAACGGAGCAATAAAGCGGATCTACAACTATAGCGGAAGCTATGATTTTCAATCGATCCGAGCGCGCGCCCTTTTTGGGAAGCGTCCGGAAAGGCTAAAGCAGGAAGCGGAAGCGAAGGACAAAGCTTATCGCGCGAAAAAGCCTGTCTGCGCCTTGTGCAGACAGCCTCTCGACGAGTCGGCCCTGATGGAGGGTTGGAAGGCATTTCTCGCACCGCACATGACGCCACCGCCTTATTTTCATCAAAACAGACTGTGCCATCCATGCATGGACGGTGCACGTAAGAAATCCCATGCCTCTCTTGGCCTAGTTCGGGATAGCTGATCGGGAGGCGTCACACCCATTCGGCCGTCTGTTTACCGAACTTCATTTGACTCGCGCGCGCCGTCGGTGCGATGAACAGGTGACACGGTCGATCTGGGTCAAACGACCGGCACGGAGACAGTAATGGCAGATGAGGACGTCGCCCCGGAACAGGGCGAGCTGGCGATCACGCGTACCGGCGATCGGCTTCGGCTCGCGCGGGAAGCTGCAGGGCTGTCGCTTGCCGATGTCGCGACACGTACGCGGATCACCCAGCGCCATCTCGCCGCCATAGAAAAGTCTGATTATTCGGGACTTCCGGGCCGCACTTATGTCACCGGTTTCGCTCGGGCCTATGCCCGAGCTGTCGAACTTCCCGAGGCTGAAATCGGTGCCGCGATTCGTCGGGAACTTGAAGAGGATGCCTACGGTTCGCGCCCGCTTTACGAGGCTTATGAGCCGACCGATCCAGCACGCCTGCCGACTGCGCGGCTGACTTGGACGCTCGTCATCATCACTCTGTTGCTGGCCTCGGCCTATGGCGTTTGGCGTTTCCTTTCGGTCGAGCCGGACGAAGCGTTGATCGCTGCGCAAAATCGCGCCGCCGATGAGTCTGAAGCGCCGCAGAACGACGCTGCGACAGCGCCGTCTACCAAGAACGGCAACCAGGCCGCCGTTGCGGCAAACGCGCCCGTGGTCCTCACCGGCCTTTCGGAAGTTTGGATCGGTTTCGACGACGCAAAGGGCAAGACCGAGAATTGGCGAACGCTGGATGCCGGCGAAACCTATCAGGTCCCCCCCGAATATATCGAGCAATTCACGCTGCGTACCAGTATCCCGCAGGCGCTCAAGGTCACTGTCGGCGGCCGCGATGTGGGACCGATAGGCGCCGCCGATACGCTGGTCAAAAATGTCTCATTGAAGCCTGCCGACCTGATCGCGCGCGCCGGTGGCAATGGCCCGACAGGCACGGCTACCCCGGCCACGGCCCCACGCCCCAAGGGCTGAACCGTCCAGTCTTTCGGGCCGGTTGAAGCCGCAGCGCGCCGAAATGGGTTTGCGCTGCGGCGCTTTGCCGCGTTATGGACGGCCTAATTGGTTAATAGTCGAGGACCTAACGGCAGATGATAATGCGTCAGATCACTTTCCTTGGAGCGGCAACGGTCGCGCTTGCGACGGCAATGCCCGCAGCGGCGCAGGACAATACCGTCGTCAAGCGGGTCGAGCGGCTCGAAAAGGAAATGCGCGCGGTTCAGCGGTCGGTCTTCCCCGGCGGCAGCCCGACATTTTTTGAAGGCGAGATCGCCCCCGACAACACGCCCGGCGAACGGGCTCGCACCAACGCCCCGGTTATCGACCTGACAGCGCGCGTCGACGCGCTCGAATCCCAGTTGCAGGCGCTGACCGGCCAGACCGAACAGAATGCCTTCCATCTGCGCGAACTCGAAAAGCAGTTCACCGCATACAAGGCTGAGATGGACAAACGCTTCGCCGATCCGGCAGCAGCGGTTACCGAACCGGCCGCGACACCCGCAAGCCTCGCCCCGACGGTGAAGCCCCCCGCCGCCGCGACGACCGTTGCAGCCGCGCCGACGAAGAAGCCGGCCGACAAACCTGCTGCGAAACCCGCGACCACCGACGCGGCGCGGCTCGCACTCGTCAAGAAGGTCGAGGTTCCGGCAAGCGGCAACGAGACCAAGGATGCTTATGACTATGGCTATCGCTTGTGGGAAGCGAAGCTCTACCCCGAGGCTCAGGCGCAGTTGAAGACTGTGGTCGCCAAATGGCCGAAAAGCAGCCAGGCGAGCTTTGCGCAGAATCTGCTTGGCCGCGCCTATCTCGACGAAGGCAAGCCCAGCTTGGCCGCAGTCGCCTTTTATAACAATTACAAGGATCGCCCGAGCGGCGCGCGCGCACCGCATAGCCTGATGTATATGGGTGTTGCGCTCGACAAGCTTGGGCGCAAGGCCGACGCCTGCAAGGCGTTCCGCGAACTCGACGAAGTCTATGGCGACAAGGCGCCACAGGATGTCCGGACCGATGCTGCCGCCGCAAAAGCAAAAGCAGGCTGCTGATCGCGACGTCGCCGGCCGACTGGCCGGCGATCTTCTCGCGCTCTTGGGGCCAGGCTGGCACCGGCTCCATTATGGCGTCGCTGTGTCGGGCGGACCCGACAGCATGGCGCTGCTCTGGATGATGGCCTCGCTTCTCCCTGGGCAGGTGTGGGGCGCGACGGTGGACCATGGCCTACGCAAGGGCTCTGACGAAGAGGCGCGGATGGTTGCGGGGTTCTGCGAGCGCGAGCATATTCCGCATTCGACCCTGCGCCCGCCGTCGCCGATCAAGGGCTCTCAGCAAGCGGCCGCGCGCACCGAACGCTATCGCCTGCTCGAACAATGGCGCGAGGCAAACGCCCTCAACCATATCATCACCGCGCATCATGCCGACGATCAGCTGGAGACGATCGTCATGCGGCTCAACCGCAGCAGCGGCGTCGGCGGGCTTGCCGCGATCCGCGCGAAGAATGGCGTCATCCTGCGTCCGTTGCTCAACTGGCGGCGCAGCGAACTCGTCGAACTGGCGCTCGAAAACGACCTGCCCTTCGTCGACGATCCCTCGAACAGCGACAATCGCTTTGACCGGGCGCGGCTGCGCCATGCGCTTCAGTCGCAGACAGCACTCGACCCCGCCGCCGCGGCGAAATCGGCCGCCTGGCTCGCCGAGGCGGACGAAGCCCTGGATTGGGCGGTCGAGCGGCTGATCGCGTCCTGGCCTGACGCCTCGGATATCGCCGTCATCCGCAACGACGACTATCCGCCGGAGATGTTTCGCCGCATCGTCGCGCTTCGCCTGCGTGCCAACGCGCCGCAACTCGTACTCCGCGGCGCTTCTCTCGACGGCGTGATCGCAGCCATGCATGAGGGTCGCCGCGCGATGGTCGGCGCGCTACTGATCGACGCCGTTCGCGGCCTCGAAGGGACGATTTGGCGCATTTCCGCGGCGCCACGCCGGAAAGCGGCGAAAAAGGGCTGATTGCCTCATTGTCATTTAACCGGATTATCCTATCTTGTCCTGGATCAGCTTCGCATGCGTGCGCGACGATAGGAAAGATTCCGAATGCAGGACGACAAGGAACCGCAGGGCAACCCCTGGATGAAGAGCGTGATGATCTGGAGCGGCATATTGCTTGCTATGCTCCTTGTCGCCTCGATGTTCGGCGGTGCTGCCCAGCCGGTCGGCAATCCCCTTGCTTATTCCGAGTTCCGGCAAAAGGTCGAGCAAGGCGCGGTCAAGGACGTCGTCCTTTCCGAAGACAAGGTAACAGGCACGCTGTCAAACGGCGACCGCTTCACCGCGAATGTCGTGCGTGACCCCGAACTGCTCAAGATGCTAAACGACAATGGCGTCAAATATGACGGCAAGCCGACGGAAGTGCCCAATTTCTGGATGTATATGCTCGTCCAGTCGTTGCCGTTCCTGCTGATTCTCGGCATCGCCTTCTTCGTTTTCCGCCAAGTCCAGAAGAACAACGGCTCGGGCGCGATGGGTTTTGGCAAGTCGCGCGCGAAGATGCTCACGGAAAAGCAGGGTCGCGTGACCTTCGACGATGTCGCCGGCATCGACGAAGCGCGCGAAGAGCTGGAAGAAATCGTAGAGTTCCTTCGCGACCCCACCAAATTCTCGAAGCTCGGCGGTCAAATCCCGAAGGGCGCGCTGCTCGTCGGTTCGCCTGGCACGGGCAAGACGCTGCTCGCCCGTGCGATCGCGGGCGAAGCTGGCGTTCCCTTCTTCACCATTTCGGGTTCGGACTTCGTCGAGATGTTCGTCGGCGTGGGTGCAAGCCGCGTCCGCGACATGTTCGAACAGGCGAAGCGTAATGCGCCTTGCATCGTCTTCATCGACGAAATCGACGCTGTCGGTCGCCATCGCGGCGCCGGCCTCGGCAATGGCAATGACGAGCGCGAGCAGACGCTGAACCAGCTTCTCGTCGAAATGGACGGCTTCGAAGCGAACGAAGGCATTATCATCGTCGCGGCGACGAACCGTCCCGACGTGCTTGATCCCGCCCTCCTCCGTCCGGGCCGCTTCGATCGCCAGGTCGTGGTGCCGCGTCCCGATATCGAGGGCCGCCAAAAGATCCTCGAAGTCCACACCCGCAAAAAGCCCCTCGCTCCCGACGTCGACCTGCGCCGCGTAGCGCGCGGTACGCCGGGCTTCTCGGGCGCCGATCTGGCCAATCTTTGCAACGAAGCGGCGCTGCTCGCGGCGCGCAAGGGCAAGCGCCTGATCGCGAATGACGAGTTTGAAGAGGCGAAAGACAAGGTCATGATGGGCGCCGAGCGCCGCTCGATGGTCATGACGGAGGATGAGAAGAAGGCGACCGCCTATCACGAAGCCGGTCACGCGCTCGTCTCGCTTCACGTCGAACACAACGACCCGCTGCACAAGGTGACGATCATCCCGCGCGGCCGCGCTCTGGGTGTGACGTGGAACCTGCCAGAGCGCGACCGTTATTCGCATAATATGAAGCAGATGAAGGCGCGTCTCGCGCTGTGCTTCGGTGGCCGCATTGCCGAACAGTTGATCTATGGCAAGGACGAGCTCAACACCGGCGCGTCGAACGACATCCAGCAGGCCACCGACATGGCGCGCGCCATGGTCATGGAATATGGCATGTCGGACAAGCTCGGCTGGCTGCGCTACCGCGACAACCAGGACGAGGTCTTCCTCGGTCACAGCGTATCGCGCGCACAGAATATGTCGGAAGAGACGGCAAAGCTGATCGACGCCGAGGTTCGCCGCCTTGTTGAAGAAGGCGAAAAGGTCGCGCGCAAGGTGCTGACCGACCATCTCGACGAACTGCACCTGCTCGCCGGCGCGCTGCTCGAATATGAGACGCTGTCGGGTGAAGAAGCGAAGCGGGCGATCAAGGGCGAAGACATCGGCCGCGAGGACGATGCGACCAAGCGCGGTACGCCTGTCTCGGGCCACGCCGGCGGCATCCCCCAGATCAAGCGCAAGCCCCGACCCTTCGGCGATGCCAATCCCCAGGGGGCATAGGCTTCAGGCCTAGCCCCCTCGATTCAGGGACTATTCATTGGATGGGGGCAAGTTGCGGTATATGACCAAAGGGACATATGCACGCCTCTTGCCCGCCCTGCTGGCCGCGCCCCTTCTGTGCGCGATGGCTCCAGGCGATATGAGCGTCGCCGCGTTTCTGGCGCGTGCGTCGTCGCTCGAACGGCTCGGCCCGCTCGCGCTGGCGACCCCGCAGGGCAATCAGCTCAAGGGCGAAGTGGTGGCCGCGGGCAAACGCTATAAGGCACGGATCGACGCCCAACGCCGCGCCGGCCGCAAGACGACAAGTTGCCCCCCCGAATCTGGAAGCCTGACCCCCGATCAATGGCTCGCTCACCTTCGCAGCTATCCCGTTGCGTCGCGCAAGTCAGTCAGCGTCTATTCTGCGTTCGATGCGCTGATGAAGAAGCGCTATCCCTGCCCCGCCTGATGCGCCAAAGGAGCGGAAAGGACCGAGGGAGACCGCAATGATCGGTAAAGCGTGGAAGAGCATGGCGATCGCGGCGTTGCTCGCCGCAGGCGTCCCCGCAGCAGCGCAGGGCAGCGGCGCGCTGACCAGCAAGATCGAGCTAGAGAAATCGGTGCCCGCGAGCGCCGACCAGCCAGCGCAGAAGACCTATATCGCACCCGATGTCGTCGTCCCCGGCGACCGCGTCCGCGTAACCCTCACCTTCACCAACAACGGGGCCCAACCCGCGTCGGGCGTCATCCTCGTCAACCCGATCCCGCAAGGCCTGATGTTCGACGACACCGCCGACCCCGCCGGATTCGGCGTTTCGGCCGACGGCGGCAAGATTTTCGCAGCGCTTGCGGCTCTGACCATTCCGGTTGAAGGCGCAGCGCCCCGCGCGGCGACCGCCGCCGATGTCACACATGTCCGCTGGCTTTGGCCCGACGCGATCGCACCCGGCCAGAGCCGCTCGGTCGCCTTTTTGGGCCGCGTGCGGTAACGCCGCGGAATGACGATCTATTGCGATGAATCGGGTGGGCTCAACGCGGGGGTAATGACCTTCTCTGCGGTGATGCTGACACCCAAGGCTGCAACCGAAATTCACGAGCGTTTTCGCGGCGTGACCGGGCTGCGCGGAGAGCTCAAGGGCAGCCGCATCAGCATCGTCGAGCGCGCCTATCTGCTCGAACTCTTCGACCGCGCGGGCGGTCGTGCCTGGGTCGCCGTCGCCGAACGCGACAAGCTGGCGCAGAATCCCGGCGGTACTTTGCCCAGCGATCTCGCGCTCTATGGCGCGCTGCTGAACAGCGCCGTCGGCCACTGGCTTCCCGAAACCGGTGGCGTCTGTACCGACGTGGTGATCGACGACGGACGCTATGATCCAAAGATTCTTGCGCATGTTCGCGAAGAGATTCAGGCAGGCCTCGGCCAATGGGGGCGCGCCTCGCTCGCCGACAGCCGCCGCAGCGACGGCGTCCAGATCGCCGATGTGATCGCAAACAGTCTGTTCAATATCACCATTGGTTCTCCGCGCGCGCACCGCATCCAGCGCATTTTCGAACCGATGTTCGCGTCGAAGGCGATCCGCGTCGCCGAGCTCACCAAAATCCCATAACAAAAGGGCCGCAGTTTCCTGCGACCCTTTTGCCGATTTGATTTTCGAAGCGCTTATTCGAAGTCGCTGCCGCCACCGGCGGGGCTGCGCGGCGGCGCGGCGGCGGTGAGGCGAAGCGCTTCGGCCGAGCGGCTGATCGAGCTGATTTCATCGGGCGTATCGTCATCGTCGACGACGACCTTCTGCATCGAACCGACGAGCGTTTCCTTGAGGTCCTTGGGACGGATCGTCTGCTCGGCGATCTCGCGCAGCGCCACGACGGGGTTCTTGTCGCGGTCGCGGTCGACGGTCAGCTCCGAACCACCCGAGATTTCGCGGGCGCGGTGTGCCGACAGCAGAACCAGGTCGAAACGGTTGGGAACTTTGTCGACGCAATCCTCGACGGTAACGCGGGCCATATTGTTTCCTTAGGTATAGGAGAGGCCAGCCCTTTGGAGGGGCGTGGCGGCAAGCGCTGCGCGCTAGCAGCCCCGGCCCGATATGTCAATCAAAGGGCCGCCCTTGCGGGGCTTGCAGATGCCAGCCTATGAGCATGTCATGACCGACGCCTGCCCTTCCGCCGCACTCGACCAAAGGCTGACGGCGGACGTGGCGGGTCACCGGCTCGAATTGCTCTTCGACGGCGGCGATCGGCTGACGCGGCTGCTGGACCTGATCAACGGCGCCGCACACAGCATCGATATCATCATGTATATTTTCGAGGGCGATGCGGCGGGACGACGCATTCTCGACGCCTTGTCGGTCGCCGCCCGGCGCGGTGTCCGCGTCCGCGCCGTCATCGATAGTTTCGGATCGGGGGATACACCCGACAGCGTTTTCGTACCGCTGCGTGACGCCGGCGGCAGCGTGACCTTCTTCTCGCGCCGCTGGCGCTCGACGTACCTGATCCGCAACCATCAGAAACTGATCCTGATCGACGAATATATTGCGGTGACCGGCGGCTTCAACATCGCCGACGACTATCTGAGCCCACCGCGCAGCGACTGTTGGTTCGATATAGGCATGATCATCAAGGGGCCGACCATCGCGCGGGCGGCGCAATGGTTCGAGGAAATTCACGATTATGCCGTCAACGACGACGGCAAACTGCTGATGCTGCGGTGGCTGATCCGCGAATGGCCGGTCGACGGTGGTGCGGTATCATGGCTCGTCGGTGGACCAACCCAGCGGCTGTCGCCTTGGGCGCGCGCGGTCCGAACCGATCTCGAAAACGCGCGGCGACTCGACATGGCCATGGCCTATTTTTCCCCGGGTCAAGGGATGCTCCGCCGGCTTGGCCGGGTGGCGCAGCGTGGTCGGGCGCGATTTATAATGGCCGGAAAGTCTGACAATCCGGCGACGATCGGCGCGTCGCGCCTGCTCTATGGCTATTTGCTGCGCAAGACCGCCGCTGTCATGGAATATCAGCCGTGCCGCTTGCATATGAAGCTGATCGTCATCGACAATGTCGTCTATATCGGATCGGCCAATTTCGACGTCCGCAGCCTGTTCGTGAACGTCGAGGTGATGGTGCGCGTCGCCGACGCGGGCTTAGCCGAAAAAGTGCGCAATTTCCTCGCGGGTCTTCGTCCCGATTGCGAGGTGATCACGCCGGAATCGCACAAGGCGCGCGGCACCTGGCTAACGCGCATCCGCTGGACGCTTGCCTGGTTTGTCGTCGGTTTCGTCGACTATACGGTATCGCGAAAGCTCAACTTCGGGCTCGGCGACCCCGATCCCGAAGTCTGAGCGCGGCAGCTTAGTCTTTCCAGCCCCAGAAAAGGAAGCACGGCGGGACGTTGACCCATTCGAACGCATTGTCGATGCGATTGAAATGCGCCGCGAGGAAGTCGCGCGCGCGGGCACGGAACTGATAGACCAGGAAAGCGCCGCCGGGGCGCAGCACGCGGTGCGTGGCGGCCGCGATGGCCGGGCCGACACCCGCGGGCAAGGTCGAGAATGGCAGGCCCGAGAGGACATAGTCCGCCTGTTCAAAGCCGTGCGCACGCACGATATCCTCGACATCAGCCGCCGAGCCGTGGACCGCGATGAAGCGGCTGTCGCGAATATCCTTGCGCAGATATTCGATGAAATCCTCGTTGGTGTCGATCGCGATCAGCGTTGCGTCGCCCGCCATCCGCTCGAGCACGGGACGGCAGAAGGTGCCGACCCCCGGGCCATATTCGACAAACAGCTTCGTGTTTTTCCAGTCCACCGGCCGCAACATGTGACGGATCAGCGTCGGCGACGACGGCACAATCGATCCCACCATGACCGGGTGCTTGATAAAGCCCCGGACGAACATGCCCCACGGCCCGAAAAAGCGCTTAAAGCCCTCGCGAACCCGACGGGCCAGCGGAGCTTTCGTTTCTTGGGCCTGCGCCCGCGGATTGGTCATGATGGCTTTCGCGTTGTTGCGGTTGCCAAAGGCGTGGCAAAAACGACGCGTGGGCGCAAGGAAAGAGTCTGTCTTGACTCTGGACAGCGGGGCGCCCGCGTGTAGGAGAAGGCGGCGTTACCGACCATGAACTAGGAGGGGGCGAACATGGCGACGACATCGCATTCCATCCCCTCTGACCGCATGGCGGTGCTTTTTGCGGTGATGCTGGTCGCCGCCGCGGGCAACACCGCGATGCAATCGATCCTGCCTTCTATCGGTGCCAAATTGCGCATCCCCGACGTCTGGGTCAGCCTGGCGTTCAGTTGGTCGGCGCTGCTTTGGGTGCTCACAGCGCCGCATTGGGCGCGACAGTCGGACAAGCGCGGCCGCAAGGCATTGATGGCGCTGGGGGTGGTCGGCTTCCTGTCGTCGATGGCCTTGTGCGGATTGACTCTCTGGGCCGGGCTTCAGGGCCATCTTGCCGCGGGGGTCACCTTTATCGTCTTCGCGGTGTTTCGCAGCCTTTACGGCGGCTTCGGTTCGGCATCGCCTCCTGCGGTACAGGCTTATGTCGCCGCTCGCACCGATCCTGAGCAGCGGACGCAAGCGCTCTCGCTGGTTTCCTCGTCGTTCGGGCTCGGCACCGTCATCGGGCCGGCGATCGCGCCCTTCTTTATCCTGCCTATCGTCGGCCTCGCCGGCCCATTGCTCGTCTTTGCGCTGATCGGCCTTGGCGTGCTCGTCATGCTGCGCTGGCGCCTGCCCGACGACATGCCCCGCTATGCCGCACGCGGAAATATCGCAGCCTATCCGGCCGCTGCTGGCTCACCCGAGGCCGCAACCGACGAGAGCGAAGAGGAGGTCGTCGATCCGTCGGCAGCCGCCGCCCCTCCGCTTCGCTGGACCGATACGCGCGTCCGCCCATGGCTGCTCGCCGGGCTGTTCGGCGGGCAGGCACAGGCGATGGTGCTGGGCGTGATCGGCTTCCTGATCCTCGACCGCCTGCACCTGCGCCTGCGTCCCGACGAAGGCGCCGCGATGACGGGAATCGTTTTGATGGCGGGCGCTTTTGCGACCCTGCTTTCGCAATGGGGCCTGATCCCGCTGCTCAAAATGTCGCCGCGCACCGCCGTCCTCTGCGGTGCCAGCCTTGGCGGATTGGGGACGGTGATGACCGGTCTATCGTACGACTTCCATGGGATCATCATCGGCTTCGCACTCGCCTCTTTGGGCTTCGGGCTGTTCCGTCCAGGCTTTACCGCGGGCGCTTCGCTATCGGTGCCGCGCCGCGATCAAGGCAGCGTCGCGGGCATGACCGCGTCGATCAACGGGTCGGCCTATATCGTATCGCCTGCGGTCGGCGTGCTGCTCTATAATTGGCACCCGATGGTCGCCTACGGCCTGATGGCGGGCTTTTGTGGTTGGCTGGTCCTGTGGGGCTGGTCGGCGCTGAAACCGAACCAGCCCAAGGAACAAACGCTTTAGTCGGTCGTGTCGTCGTGCTTGCGCTCGCGAACGGGCTTGAGCATGCCAGGTGCGAAAAAGCCGATCGGATCGACGCTCATCGCGGCCTGTTTGATCTCACCCTGGATCTTCTCATAATCCTTCTCCATCGCCTCGGTAACCGAGGCGCGGGTGTCCTTCAGCGCGGTTTCGAAATCTTCCATCGTCACCGTATCGCTGTCGAGCGAACGCTTGAGCGCGGCAAGACCGGCGCGGCGCGTCAAATCCTCCAGATCGGCGCCGGTGAAACGATCGGACTTCTCGGCCAGAACGGCAAGGTCGACGTCCTTCGCCAGCGGCATCTTGCCCGTCTGGATTTCAAGAATCCGCCTGCGCCCTTCGGCATTCGGCACCGACACATAGATTAGTTCGTCGAGCCGTCCGGGACGCAGCAATGCCGGATCGATGAGGTTCGGACGGTTGGTGGCGCCGATGACGACCACCGACTGCATCTCCTCGATCCCGTCCATCTCGGCGAGGATCGTGTTGACGACGCGCTCGGTCACCTGCGGTTCGCCCGACGTCCCGCTGCCGCGTGCGGGCACAAGACTATCGAGTTCGTCGATGAAGATGATCGTGGGCGCCACCGCCCGCGCACGGGCAAACAGGCGCGCGATCTGCTGTTCGCTCTCGCCATACCATTTGGAAAGCAGGTCCGACGATTTGATCGAGATGAAATTTGCATCGGATTCGCGCGCCGCCGCCTTTGCCAACAAGGTCTTGCCGGTCCCGGGCGGACCATAGAGCAGGAAGCCCTTGGCGGCGCGGATACCGAGCCGGCGGAACGCCTCGGGATTTTTCAGCGGCAGTTCGATTCCTTCGATCAGCTTGTCGCGCGCGGCGTCGAGCCCGCCGATGTCGCTCCAACGCGTCTTTGGCGCCTGCACCATCACTTCGCGCATTGCCGAGGGCTGGACGCGCTTCAGTGCATTGTTGAAGTCCTCACGCGTCACGCGAAGCTCTTCGAGCACCTCTGCAGGGATCGTCCCTTCAGCAAGATCGAGCTTCGGCATGATCCGCCGCACCGCCTCGATCGCGGCTTCACGCGTCAACGCTGCCATGTCAGCGCCGACAAAGCCGAACGTAGTGCGCGCAAGCTCCGCAAGATCGACATTTTCGGCTAGCGGCATGCCGCGAGTGTGGATGCCCAGAATTTCGCGGCGGCCGCTTTCGTCAGGAACGCCGATCACGATCTCGCGGTCGAACCGGCCAGGACGACGCAGCGCCTCGTCAATCGCATCGGGGCGATTGGTCGCAGCGATCACGACCAGGTTGGTTCGCGGCTCCAGCCCGTCCATCAGCGTTAGCAACTGCGCCACTAGCCGCTTCTCGGCCTCGCCCTGTACCTGCCCGCGCTTCGGCGCAATCGAATCGATTTCGTCGATGAACAGAATCGATGGCGCGGCCTTCGTCGCCTGCTCGAAAATGTCGCGCAGCCGCTTTTCAGACTCGCCATAGGCGCTGCCCATGATCTCGGGGCCATTGATCAGAAAGAACTGCGCTTCGCTTTCGTTCGCGACCGCGCGCGCGAGCCGCGTCTTCCCGGTTCCCGGCGGGCCGTGCAGCAGCACGCCGCGCGGCGGATCTACGCCGAGGCGACGAAATAGTTCGGGATAGCGCAGCGGCAGCTCGACCATCTCGCGCAGCTGGTCGATCGTCTCGCCCAACCCACCAAGATCATCGTAGGTGACGTCGGTCCTACGCGCGTCCTGCGGTTCTTGATATTCCGGAAGCAGCTCGATTTCTGTATTCTCGTCGATGAACACGACGCCCTTGGGGCTAGCCGACACAACGAGCAGGCGCACTTCGGCCAGCGCATAGGCGGGCGCGTTGAGCATCTGCCGGAGTTGCGGCGGCATATTCCCTGATTCAAGCCGCTGCTGCCCGGCGGTCGCGACCGTATCACCCGCGACGATGGGGCGGCCAAAGAAGCTGCGCTTCAACGCATTCGCCGAACCCTGGAGGCGCAAATTCTCCTGTGCCGGCGCGAACACGACGCGCGCAGCAGGGCGCGCTTCGACGCGGCTCAATTCGACCATATCGCCGGCACCGGCACCGGCATTGGCGCGCTGCAGACCGTCGAGGCGAATGACTTCGAGCCCCTCATCTTCGGCATAGGGCAGCACGACGCGCGAGGCGGTCTGCCGCTTGCCGCTAATCTGGACGATATCGCCTTCGGTGACACCCAGTTCGGCCATCGCCGAACGCGGAATGCGCGCGATCCCGCCGCCACTTTCCTCGGCACGGGCGTTCGCCACCTGCAGTTTCACCAGTTTTTCCTTTACCGCTGCGTCGGCCAATGCGCGTCTCCCGCAAAATAGTCAGAATGCGAAGATAGGGCGGCGGTTCTCGATTTGCGACCCCCCCAATATTCCGCGAACCCCGCCAATTTATGACGCACCGCACAAAATTCTGGCATGTGCGCCGAGCCCATGCCATCATCGTCGACCGATATGCCCCGCCTCCCTCCTATCAGCAGCATGGAAGCCTTTCTGGAGGTCGCCCGCCATGGCACGGTCAAGGCGGCGGCGATTGAGCTGGGCCTGTCGATGCCCGCGCTATCGCGTCGGATCCAGACGCTCGAACATGCCGTTGGCCGGCCGCTCTTCAACCGCCATCATCACGGGCTCAGCCTGACCGAAACCGGCCGCGCGCTGCACGAACAATTGTCGCCGATTCTCGACGAACTGCGCACGGTGATCGAACAGGTCGGCAGCCCCGACGCGTCGCTTCGCCTGCACCTCAACGTCCTGCCGCTCTTTGCGCAGCAGCGCTTATTTCCGCGCCTTCCCGAATTGCGGCGCAAGCATCCCGAACTGCATATCGATATCGACACCATGTCGCATGCCGAAGCACGGCTCGGCGAAGGCATTGATGCCGCGATCGCCCTCGCCCGCTCGATCGATCCCGTGCTCTATGCGGCGCGGCTCGACCAGGACAAGGTATTCCCGATTGCGTCACGGACGCTGACCGACGGCAACCGCCCGATCGCCGTGCCCGAACAGATGCAGCGTATGACCATCCTGCTCCACCGCGAGATGCCCGAGACGTTCACCGAGTGGAAGAAGGCAATCGGCATGCCCTATCTGGAGCCGGCAGGGATCGACTATTTCGATTCAGGGCCCCTGATGCTCGAGGCCGCGGCGCAGGGTATCGGCGTTGCTTTCATGCACGGCCATCACTTCGACGACGCGCACGATCCGCGCCTCGTCCGCCTGTTCGATTTCGACGTCGACAGCCCGTACAGTTACTGGTTCGTATGCCGGCCGCGCGCGCTGAGGCAGCCCGCGGTGAAGCTCTTCCACGACTGGTTGCTGGCGGCAAAGATCTGAAGAGAAATGGTGCTGCTGGACAGGATTGAACTGTCGACCTCGTCATTACCAATGACGCGCTCTACCACTGAGCTACAGCAGCAACCGATATGCCCCCGACGCATGTTCGCTGGGCAGGCGCGGCCTATGGCGGGACCTCCTCCGCCTGTCAAGCTGCGAGGCTTGACGATGTGGCGATTTGGCGGGCATGGCCGTTTGCGTGAGCAAGACGCCCTCCCCCGCCGATATCGAACGCGAACGCCGCCTTGCCGAGGCGCTGCGCGCCAATCTGCGCAAACGCAAGGCGCAGGCGCGCGAAGCGAAGGTGGACGATACGCCTAAAGACTGACGGTAACCGTCACCTCGTCGCCTTCGACGATTCCCTCGGCCTTGCGCACCGCGCCCTTGACCGGGAGCAGCCAGCCGCCGCTTTCGCGGTGCGGGAACACCGACGTACTCCAGCTTGTGCCACCGATCGTCGCCAAGACCTTTGCCGAGCCGAATCCCTTGCGTCCATCGAGCCACTGGCCCGAGATCGCGGCCAGCCGGATGCCGTCGGCGACGTCGCCAGCGATCGTCACGAAAAACCAGGCGGCGGGCGCCGTCGCCGACTGCCAGCGCCAGAGCGGCGTCGTGACGGTAAAATCCTCCAAGGCGTTATTTCGCGGGGACTGGGCGCACGGGCACGGGGATATTGCAGATATCCGCGCCGCCCGCGGGCTTGATGAAAAAGGGATCGCGACGGTTCTGCCGCGCATCGGCGTAACGCGCGAAGCTGTCGCTTTTCGTCGACATATACTCGAATTTGGGCTGTTCGGCCGTGGGCAACTCGTTGGCAATGCGGATCGAGGCGATCTGAGTACGCTCGGCGTCAGTTTTATAGAAGCCGAGTGCCTCCGTTCCCCGCGGCAGGCTCGACAGATATTCGATCCCGCTGATCACGCGGCCGACAACCGCGATATTGCGATCCAGATGCCGCGGCGCATGACCGATAACCGCATAAAGCTCCGCTCCCGACCCAGTGTCGGGCGACATGTTACGGCCGACTCCGACCATGCCATAACAATGGACGGGCCAGACATATTTCCCGCGGTCAAATATTTCATCGGCTTTCGTGTCGCCGGCTATCGCCACAGGCCAGCCTTTCCAGAACATGGTGCCATCCGCATAGGAATCGTCGCGGATAATGGGTCCTCCCTCAAAGCGCTCAGGACTGCGCCATGCCGCTTTGAGGGTCGTCGTGTTGGTCTTGGGACTCTCCCAGTAGGTGATTCCGTCCAACGCCAGCGAATAGGAATCTTCGCTCATTACCGCCAACCCCTTGGGCAACGCCTTCTTCTCGGTCGCGTCACCCCATTGCGCGACATAATTGTCCTGCACGCGGTTGACGCTCGTTCCGTCCCACCAGTGCGCGGCGGCGAGCTTACGGATGTTGCCGATCCACCCCTGGCTGAAGGGCGCGGGCATCAGTTGGATGACGACGCGGCGCGCCTTGCCCTTCGCATCGGGAGCGAGGTCCATCACCAGCAAATCGGACGGAGCGATAGCGCCCCAGTCGCTTGCCGGCGCCGCGGCTACGATCTCTCCCGGCGACGGAATTGCCGCCGGCTCTTCGGCGAAAGCGGGCAGGATGAGCGACACGGCGGCGGCGGCCGTCAGGAGCAGATGTTTCATGGCCGATGTCTGCCATGCCCAATCGGCTTGCGAAAGCCCCGCCAAGCGATTAGGGCGCGCCTTCATCCAGTGCATGCGGAGCGGTGGCCGAGTGGTCGAAGGCGCTCGCCTGGAAAGTGAGTATACGTCAAAAGCGTATCGAGGGTTCGAATCCCTCCCGCTCCGCCAAGTTCTAATCCCACTCTCTCCAGAACCGTCCCCAAGACCCCAGCTTAGCTGCGGGTTTGAAGGGCGCTTCGTATCCCTGTGCGTCCCACATCGTCCAGTCCGACATTTTTGCCAATGTGGGACTAAATCTTATGATTCAAGGGATGAAAAGCACTTCGAACGGGCTCGCGAAGCCCAAGGGCAAACAGCGCCGGGTCAGCCTTGGCGACGGACTCGTCCGGCTCGATCGACCGGGAGGCACCAGCAGTTGGGTGTGCCGGGTCCAGAAGGACGGCGTGCGCCGGGACTTCGGTCTTGGCAGTTGCCAGAAAGTCAGTCTAGCGCAAGCGCGCGAGCTGGCGCAGGAGATCCGGGAACAGGTCGAGATCGGCATCGACCCGCATTTTGAGCGGCGCAAGCGGCAGGCGGTGCCGACATTCATTGAAGCCGCCGCCAAGACCTACGAGATCCATTCGAAGACATGGCGCAACGGCAAGCATCATGCGCAGTGGACGCGGACACTCGAACTCTATGCCTTTCCGCATATCGGCAAGTTCAAGGTTGATCAGATCAACGGCCCGATGATCCGCGACCTGCTCGAGGAAATTTGGCTGGCAAAGCCGGAAACGGCGCGACGCGTTCGGCAGTGCGTCGGCGCCGTCCTCGATTGGGCATACGCATCGGGCTATCGCGAGACCGATGCACCGATGCGCGCCATCACGAAAGGCCTGCCTCGCCAGCCGCGCCGCGACAATCATTTCGCCGCTACCTCTTGGCTACCACGAATGATCTTCAACAACGAGGTGCTCGACGCCTTTGGTGGCCTTAAATGGTGGTTCCGTGAGTTCGAGCCGGAGGACGGAAGGCTGCTACTGTCGGACCTGCCCCTCTATTGGGATGGAGGTTTTACCAAACCAGGTTTTTATATCTACGTTCCGATTGCGCCGAACCGCCTGTTCATCGGCACGCGGGCGGAGGAGACTGAGGCGATCCTTTCGCAAATACCGTCGGCCAAACTAATCGAGCGGGTCAATCGAGCATCGATCGCATCGGCTTCACAACGCATTTGGGCTTCGTCCCGTGAAGATGCGCATATACTCATCGAGTCGAATCTCGGCATTATGGGCATGGATGCCGTTGCAATGGCGACACTTGCCCTTCGCCAAGCCGATGAAAACCAATAGCCGCAGCTACGATTAACGAACCAATGGCGGCTTCCAACAATCCTCTTCGGGCCCACGAAGGTCGGCTTTGTTGGCGACCCGAGGTATTGGCTGGAACGGCGGCAAGACGCGAGCCCCTCGCGGGAATTTGTAGAAATACGGCCCGAACGATCACGTGACCTGATCAAACTGCCCGCTTCCAAAGCCTCGCAGGTCGCGACGAAGCTCAGCCAAAGTGCGATCGCGAGATGGCGGCCACCGGAGCGGACATGTATCGAAAACTGACGCCCGACGAGACTTCAACGAAGGCGCGGTGTCCACCTCGCTTCAAGCTCACGGGTTTCATTTTCCTCGTCCTCTGCGTCCTCATCGATGTAGAGGAGAGTGACCTTGAAACCATTTGACTGGCAGACTGCCTGCTCAAGGACAGCGGGGAAACTTACATCGCGCTGAGGCTGAAGCCATATGCCGCCGTTCTGGCTGACCCACGGCGATGGAGTACCCGTGTGCCGGTGTCGACGCGTCAAGGAAGCCAATGGCAGTTGCGACCCCTTCCGTACGTCGAGCGGCGGAAAATCCTGTGAGGTCCGGCTGTAGCGAACCACGTCCTCATGCGAGAAGATGACGGCGCAGGTTTCCGGCGATAGCTCTACATACCTGTTCGCGACGGCCTCCATGCTTACATCATAGAGGTCGCTGAGTTGCCGGATATGGCTGGCGTCGATGCCGCCCAGGCTGTCAATGTCTTTCGCGAACAACGGCTTTGGCATGAGCAGGCCTGCTGAAAACCGGTTTGCCTCGGCCTCTTGCCGCTTATATGCATTGGTGCGGCTGCTTTCCTCAAGGTCTTGCTTGCTGCATTGCCTCTGATAGCCATGCGACGGAATCAGAAAATGCCCAAGCTCATGCCCGATGGTATAGCGCTTCCGTTTCCTCGGCAGTCCATCCTTGGTGAGGATGATGCCTTTGTTCTTGTCGGGATCGGCAGTTAGTCCGCCTATGAACCCGTCCACTTCCAGGGTTTTGAAACCAATGATGCCAACATCGGATGCGATATCCTCAAGGGGCACCCGCCTCGGCAGATCGGGATAGTAACCGAAGAGGACCTGCAGGAGCCGCTCTGGAGAGCCGCAATCCGCCAAGTCCATCCTCAGATCGACATTCACGGCTTCTTCGCTTTCAGCGCTTCCGCCACGCTCCGCAAAGCTTCCCAGTCTTTCTCGGAAAGTTGGCCATCAAAATCGCGAAAAAACTGTAGTGCATTGGCTTCGTCGGGCTCGATTGAATCATCGTTAAAATACGCGATTGGCACGCGGAAATGATCGGCAAGGCGCTTCACGATTTCCATACTGGGATTTTTGCTCGTCCCCTTTTCGAGTTCCCAGACGTGAACCTTGGAAATGCCAACCCCGTCGGCGACCTGCTGGAGTGACTGACGGCTCTGCTCGCGCAGCTTCTTCAATTTTAACGCTAACGACATGCGATGCGGACCAACCTCTGCTCTTCCTGTTAGGTCTATCTTACGCCTTGGACGGCTGGCTTGACAAGAACATCGTCGTTAGTTTAATCTAACAGTCGTTCGATGATAGCCTGAAAGGAGGTGATTCTATGTCGGGCAAGAACCAGCATGTCGTGCCGCACGAGGGCGGTTGGGCGGTCAAGGGGGCGGGCAACTCACGCGCAACCTCGGTCCACGAAACGCAGGCTCAGGCGATCGAGGCGGCGCGCAACATCGCTCGCAACCAAGAAAGCGAGCTGCTGATCCATGGGCGCAACGGCCAAATTCGCGAACGCGACAGCTTCGGCAACGATCCGTTCCCGCCGGAGGGCTAACAGGGAGGCTCCCTAAGGGAGCCTCCTCTCACATTCGATCAAGGAGGAAGTAATGGCCGTTTACGTCGTAACGTGGAATCTCAACAAGGAAGGTGCGGCCTATACTACTGCTCGCGCAACCTTGCTCAAGCATCTGGCCAAGTACGATAACACGCAGGATTCCGGCCTGGAGACGGTGCGTTGGATTTCAACGAATGAAAGCGCGCAGCAGGTTTCCGACTATCTCCGTCAGAAACTGGATGACAATGACCGGCTGTTCGTCTCGAAAGTCGTCTCCGGCACCCATGCGGGGTGGCTCGAAAAGTCTGTCTGGACGTGGATTGATGCCCGCCTTTAACCGGCTGTTTTTTGCTCTGATGCCGGGGCGTTGATCCGTGAGGCGATTTGGCGGCTGCTTACGTCTAATCAACGCCGATTGGTTGTAGCGATTCCGCCTGTCCGCATCACTGCCATCCTGGAGATTGCTATCGCGCGAAAATGAACGAGTGGCGGGTTTCGATCCCGTCAATAACGCCTGTGAACGGCCGCTTTGTTGGCGCTTGCTGGCGTGCCAAAATGGAGAGGGAAAGGCAGCTTTTGCCGGATGCTTCCCCGAAACCGGCCAGTCACCAAACGGCCAGAAGCGCCACTTTCATCGTTCGCCTGAGCGTGTCATGCGTCTCCCCCGTCCAAAGTTAGATCGTCGAAGTGTCCGATCTGGCAAGACGGTCAATACACGGCAACATATTGATCCGGGGCACGCGGACCGGCAAAGAGGTGAATGTTCTGGGGGAGCTGTCCGATGGGTTTGTCCCAATATTTTACGCTTAGCGTTTTGCCGGCTTTGATGCTGACGCCGAACGTTGCACATGCGAAGGTTAGCGAGCCGCAGAAACTGGCGTCACCCGCGAAACTTAAGCCTGGCGAAGGGGCCGTGCGCCTCTCGGTGCGCACGCAAAAGCAGTTTACCGAAACCTTTTTTCTGTACTTCGTGCGCCTTGACGAGGCAGGCTCCGATACCGACAGTTTCGTCCGCATCGAACGCGGGGCAGGCGTGCCGCTGGCCGGCAGCAACATGATCGATCCGAAGCCTGTGACCTATCGTTTCCCGGCGGGCCGGTACCGCCTTCTAGGATATACGATGCGCTGTGAAGGCGTGCCTTTCGAGGGTGCTTTATGCATGGGCTCGCTGAGCGGCGCCTTTCCGACGGGGTACTATAAGACACCGTCGCCAACCCTTGAAGTAAAGGAGGGGGGCTATACCGAAGCAGGCGACTTCATCCTCGAATACACGGGTCCGCGCCCAACGGCCGAAATCGATGGGATCGCAGAGGTTGATGCGCTGCAAGCCGACATTCGCTGGCGGCCACTCTCTGCCGCCCGGCCGCAGCTGTTTGAGACACTCCCCGCGGCGGGACCGCCAACGATTCCCGCAGGGTTCGAGTCGAGGATCACTTGCGACGTCCGGCCGAAGGGCGTGATGCTGTATATCCCGTTCACCTGCTGAGGAATTGTCGCCGGACGTCGGCTTTTGCAGATATGTGCTTCGAAGCGGTCAGTCTCCTACCGGCCATGAGTGGCAAGCATCCAAACGGCTTCCCGATAGCGGATATGCAGCTCGTCTGGACATTGAAAAGGGACGCGGTATGGACCGCGTCCCTTCATCCGCTCGCTTTTTCGCTCCGTTCAGCCCTTGCAGGGACCGATATTGCTGCTGGTAACTTGCATCTGCATTTCCATGTCACCGCCGCCCATCGGCGACTTGCCCTTCGACGTCACGAGAACATCGGTTTTCTTGGCGCCGAGGGTTCCCGCGAGTGCAAGTTCGACTTTCTGCGCGCCTTGTGTGCATGTGCCCGCGACGTCGATCTTCCCGTCGCCGATCTGGTTCTTGCTCCAGGTGCAGGCTTCGCCATAGCCTTTCGATAGTGCGCCGGCGACGTCTTCCTTGTCAGCCTGTTCCTGCGTGAGGCACTGTTCGGTGCCGCTGGCGGCTGCGAGTTGCTTCGACATCTGATCCTTCACATTGTCGGGTACGCCCGGCATCTCGAACTTGACCAGCTTCACGTCGGTCTTCCAGTTGCCGGCTTCGCGCTTCGCCGTCCCGGCCGGCGTTGCCGCCTTGTCTTCGCTCTTGCCGCAGCCGCCCAGTGCCAGCGCCGCGCCGATCGCGGCGACCGTCAGAAACTTCTTCATGCTGCGATAATCCTTCGATTGTTGCTTTGGGTCCCCCGCCAGGTCGCAATCACTTCACGCCCAAGCGATTGCGAGCGCGCATGTATCATGATTACAATGGGATGCACGTCCAAAGTTAGAAGACTATCTATCGGTGTAATCGGCCGGCAGCCGGTTCGATTGCGGAGGCAACAACGTCCGCATCCTTATTGTCTGCTTCCAAAACCGGCCTGGCCGCAATCGGCCATGACGAGCCACGAGCGCAGCGATTTACCGCCGTGCTGTCCAATACTCTCCTGGGCGCTCCGGCTCGGGAACGGCGTACGTCAAAATTCTACGGAACAGCTTGGACAATGTTTGCCCCTCCGGATCGGCGCTAGTCAAAAGCCTCCGAATTTGCCAGCCAGTGGTTTCGACCCGCAAGTCAAAGCTGGTCCCATCGACACTGATTCCTCGCCCGCGCGCCGTGTCTTCCCCGGAAAGCACATGTACCGTTGGCGCAAGAAGAGGGGCGACTTGAGTCGCGACAGCTTCATATTCGTCCGCGTGGATTGGTACTTCCCACCGTGTCTCGACGAGATACAAATTGCAGTCGCTGCGGCGAAGCAAGCGGACCACGGTTAAAGTCGCCGGCCGCGCGTGGCGATCTTGGAACAGCCGGATCACCCACGCTCGACCTGGATACTCTAGCGAGGGTGTCGCGCCGAATGTTACGACGTTCGCGAAGCCTTTGCTGGGCGGCAGCCCGGCAGCCTCTATCGCTGGCCCCAATGGCTGTGGCTTGCAATCGTCCGCTGCGGCTTGCGATGGAGTGCCTATCGCAACCGAAAGCCAGAGGGCGATGAAAATGAGCCGCATACTACACCTATCTCATTGAACACTCTGTATTCACAAGCACAAAACGGCATTGGATATGCGACGACGTGGCTATCGATTGCATGTCCGCTTTGGCAGATCATTCGCCGAAAGCTGACCGTCTTCAATCGGCCATTGGTCGATGTTGTCTCATTGGCCCCGATAGGGTTCGCACGCAACGCCATCGGCGTCAGCGTCTAATCCTTCGCGGTAACCCGGCTCACCTCGGTAGATCGGAGCGACGCCCGCCGCGCGCGCGTCGGCACAGCGGCGCCAGAAATCGCCATCCTGTGGCTTTCGTCCCCTCGCCTGCCCAATCGTCTCAGCAAAGTACGCCGCGGTCGCCACGACCTTTTCTGTGCCCTCGGGCGTAATCGCCGTAAAGGCCAAGCCCGCTGTGGCGCCGACCATTCCGGCACCCAGCAGGTAATGGAGCGGTCGGGTGTGCCGTCGCTTTAACTTGGCAGGCGCGCGGTATCGTGGGCGGCGGATCATGCACCCTGCCTAGCGGACGACGGTAAACATCGAATGAGCCTTACGGGCAGATTGTGCCATGACGGCTCTAAGTCGATTCATATCTAACAACCCTGATCAAACCAAGTCCGGGAAGTATAGATAATGTTAGACAGCAATGGCGTAATCTGGCATATGGGTTTTACGGACTGAATTATGAATTCAGGCGCGCAGGGAGACTTGCGTGGGACCGAACAAGAAGCGGAAGTATTTAGAAAAATATATCAAATACATACACTTATATTCTAAATACCTCCCGCTCCGCCATCCATCCAATAGCCCGGCACACTGTGACCTTCAGGCCACAGTTTTGCGCGATTCGTGTCGCGCCGTCGCTTTCCGCTCACCCTAATCCTTTTCGCAAGCGTTGCAGATGCGGTCGCCGGACTCCGTCCGCCGACCCACGACATATGCCTGAAAAATAACAGGAGGAGAGGATGATGACCAAGTTCGAGCTTTTTGCCCGGTCGGGAACGGCCGGCATCGCCATCGCAGCGGCCTTGGCGGGGGCTTCGCCCGGCAACGCACAGCAATCGGAACAAATACCGCAGGATAGTGCGGCGGAAGCGTCTGGCGAAACCATTGTCGTCACGGGCTCGCGCATCCGCCGCGACCCGCTCGATCAGGACGCTCCGATCGCCCACATCGGTCAGGAGGATATCGCAAAGACCGGCCTCAACTCGGTCAACGACGTGCTCCAGCGCCTGCCGAGTTCGGGCGGCGGTCTCAACAGCAAGTTCAACAACAGCGGCAACCTCGGCAACCCGCCCGACGGCGGCGGCGTCGGCGCCGGCGCGGCCGAAATCGACCTGCGCTATCTCGGGTCGCGCCGCGTCCTCGTGCTCGTCGACGGCATCCGTTATGTGAACGGCGCATCGGCCAGCGGCGTCCCTGGCTCGACAGACCTCAACTCAATCCCCGAAAGCGCGATCGAACGGATCGAAGTGCTGCAAGACGGGGCTTCGGCGATCTACGGCTCGGACGCGATCGCCGGCGTCGTCAACATCATCACCAAGCGCAACCAGGAAGGGCTTCGCGCCAGCGCGCAGGTCGGCGGCTATGGCCAGGGCGATGGCTTTACCAAGAGTGCGCAGGTCAGCTGGGGCAACGGCCGTGGGCCGACACAGATCGTCGTCGGCGCAAACTATGTCCATCAAAGCGGCGTCCTTGCCGGCAGCCGCGATATCTCGCGCTTCCCGGCGCCCTATTCGGACACCTGCCTTGACGGCGGCTGTTCGGGCTTCGTCCCGCTCGGCCGCTTCGCAGTTTTCGGCAACGACCTGACGCTGCGCGGCCCGGTAATCGGCCGCAATCCGGTCTATAACGCTGGAAATCCGACGGATCCGGCAAGCGATTTCAAGGCTTTCGGTGATGCGGACCGCTTCAATTTCGGCCCGTTCAACTATTTGCAAATCCCGGTCGAGCGATATGGCGCCTTCGTCAATGCCCGGCAGGAACTCAGCGACAGCATCAACTTCTCGGTCCGCGGCATATGGAATCAGCGCAAGTCGAAGAACCAGGCGGCCCCCCTGCCCTTCGGCTTCGGCGTTGCCGCGGGGCTGACGCCGGTGCTCGACGCGATCACCGTCGACGCCAGCAACCCCTATAATCCATTCGGGGTAACGCTCGATTCGACCAACACCGATTTCGTCTATCGTCGTTTCGTCGAGGGCGGCCCGCGTCGGTTCAATCAGTCGGTAACGACGATCTATGGCGTCGCGACGCTCGATGGCAGCTTCAATGTCGGCGGCGGCAAATGGTATTGGGACGTCAATGCCGCCTATGGCCGCAATAAGGCCAAGCAGACGATGTACGGCAATATCAACTCCGACCGCCTGCGCCGCGCGCTCGGGCCGGTCGCCGACTGTACCGGCGAATGCGTGCCCTTTAACATCTTCGGCGGGGTCGGCTCGATCACGCAGCCGATGCTCGACTATGTCATGTTCGACCAGCGTGATCGCAGCCGCCAGTCGACCTTCAGCGCCTCGGCGAACGTGACGGGCAGCCTGTTCGACCTGCCCGGCGGCCCGTTCGGAGTCGCGATCGGGGTCGAATATCGCAAACTGAAAGGCAGCTTCGACCCCGACCCGATCGTCGCGGCGGGCTTCAGCTCGGATATCCCGGCATTGCCGACGCGCGGCAGCTATAATGTCAAGGAAGCCTATGCCGAACTCAGCGCCCCGATCCTGTCCGATACGCCCTTCTTCAACCTGCTCGAATTGACTGGTGCCGTGCGCTGGTCGGATTATTCGACCTCCGGCTCGACGACGACGCTGAAGGGCGGCGTGAACTGGAAACCGGTACAGGATCTGCGCCTGCGCGCTTCTTATGCCGAGGGCTTCCGAGCGCCATCGATCGGCGAATTGTTCGGTACCCAGTCGCGCTTCGACCAGTCGATCAACGATCCCTGCTCTACCTCCACCACCGCGGGCCAGAACTGGAGTAACAACACGACCGTCCGCGCCAACTGCATCGCGCAAGGCGTACCGACCGCGGGCTATGCGCAGGCCAACCCGCAAATCTCGGTCCTTGTCGGCGGCAATCAGGATCTGGCACCCGAAAGCTCGCGTAGCTGGATCTTCGGCGGCGTTTATAGTCCGGGCTTTATTCCCGGCCTGTCGTTCGAGGGCAATTATTACGACATCAAGATCAAGGGCGCGATCCAGTCGGTGAATGCCGAAATCACGCTGGCGCAATGCGTCGGACAAAATGACTCCGATGCTTGCGCGCTCGTTACCCGCGCGCCGGGCGGCCAGCTTACCTTTGTCGAAGGGTTGCTCCAGAATATCGCCGGAATCCGAACCACAGGCATCGACCTCAACCTGACATATCGGACGCAGGAGACGTCCGCTGGCCGGTTCGGCTTTACCTGGAACAACACGATCCTGACCAAATATGATGTGATCGTGCCAACCGCCGACGGCCGCCTCGTCGTCAGCCGCGAAGGGACCGAACAGGGCAGCCCCAGCCAGACTTTCCCGAAATGGAAATCGGTCGGCATCCTCGATTGGGACGGCAAATCGATCGGCGCGACGCTGACCGGCCGCTACGTTTCGGCGATCCGCGAACCGCTCGCCGACGACAATCGGATGAAGGCGCGCTTCTACACCGATTTCCAGCTGCGCTGGTTTCCGGAAGATGCGCCCGACGCATTCGGTTTTGCGCTCGGCGTGAACAATCTGTTCAACGTTAAGGCGCCCGGCTGCATCAGTTGCGACCTCAACAATTTCGATCCGACCGCTTACGACCTGCCTGGCCGCTACTACTACGTTCGCGCCAGCTTCAAGATGTAGGCGCAAGTCCGGGATAAAGCTCGGCACGCATACCCCCGCGTTCCAAAATGCGGTGGTATGCGTGTCAGCCGTTACGTTCGGCGTGCTTACCAGAACCGTTTGGTGTCGATGAAATCCTCATACGCATCGGCTGCGGCTTCGACGAGCCTTGCTCGCTTGCCATTGCCGCCCAATTCGTCCGCGCCGGGGCTTTCCGCAATGCCAAGCCTCGTCAACAGAGCAGGTGCGGTCGCAAGATCGTTGAGCGCGCCGAGCTGGTCCTGCAACGCCTCAAGCGTCTTGATGAAGCGCTTGTACCGCCGTTTCTCGCCTTTGCGCTCAAACAAGGGGGTGAAGAACTCTGCTGCATAACGCAGCTTCTTCGCGCTCTTCCGTACCTCATGCCGCATTTCATCATCGAGAGCGGCGAGATTGCGTCCCTTGCGTTTGACCTTTCGCCGATACCGATCGAGCGCCTTCGCCGCAAAGTCGCGCGCTGGCCGGTTGGCCTGACGCTCACCGCCAGCCTCCTCCGACCAATTCGCCGTCGCGATCCACGCCGTCACATCGAACATCAGCGAGCGCGCCCGCGTGGCAGAGAGGAGTTCACACACCTGATCGTAGGCGGTTTCGCGCATCGCCGCGATCCGCTCGTACAACGGTCCACCCTCGGCGCGCTTCAACAGCACGTCGAGATCGCGCGCATTGCCCAGTTCCGATGCCAGCCAACGCAATTCCGCTCGCAAATCCATGGCCGCATCTCCGATCATCGGCTTGAAGATGGAGAAGGCCGACCGAAGGCGGCGCAGCGCCACGCGTGCCTGATGCAACGCGTCCGCATTCCGGTTGGCGAGCAGAAGGGTTTCGTTGAGCCGGAACTGCCGGATGCACGATTGCACAATCAGCCCAAGCGCCTCTCCAGCCGTGGTGTCGCCGCCGAGTGTCACGGCATGCGCCGAAACCTTTGACGGTGCCGTCTGGATCAGCCGATAACCGCGCTCCGACTTGCTCAGGACCCCAAGGCGTATGGGCACGATAGCGTCGATCCGGCGTGCGAAAGCGAAAAGCGCGGCGGGATCGCCCGCCTTCAGCTCAAGTTCGATCTCGCACACCGGCGACCGGCGATCGC